>BNJS01003889.1_pt1 | contig 465839 bp, 478 predicted proteins | sample 8540461 | NCBI WGS metagenome assembly BNJS01 (sample SAMD00202454, study PRJDB9452) | human saliva metagenome | isolation source: human saliva | place: Japan
GGAGTAATCGCAAGCAAAGTAATTTAACTGAATGATACAGAAAGCCTTCTATCCTTTTTGGTGGGAGGCTTTTGTGGAAATAGTGGGTGACAAACCTGAATTTGTGGAGGAGATAATATGATTGGCAAAGTTTTAAAAGTTAAAATAGATCGTCCACTAGGGAGTTCTCACCCTGATTATCCGGAACATATTTATCCAATCAATTATGGTTATGTTGAAGGAATAATCGCTCCTGATGGAGAAGAACAAGATGTGTATGTACTTGGCGTTGATAAAGCAGTAGATGAATATGAGGGAGAATTAATTGCAGTTATCAAAAGGGACGATGACGTTGAAGAAAAATGGGTTGTTGCTCCAATAGGAACAAAATATACAGTAGAAGAAATTGAAGAAGCTGTTAGATTTCAAGAGAAATATTTCAAGTCTCATATTGAGCGGGTATAATCGCAAGCAAAGTAATTTAACTGAATGATACAAAAAGCCTTCTATCGTTTTGATGGGAGGCTTTAGTGAAAATAGTGGTTGATAAATTTGAATTTGTGGAGGTTTTTCTATGAAGTATGAAGAAATTAAATTAAATATTTCAAATGATAAAATTAGCAATTACAAAAGTATTTAAAGGGATGAAGCTGTATTCTGAAATATTTAAATCCGAAGATGAAAAAGAAGTTAATAAATAAAAGAGTATTTGTAACTCCAAAAAGGAAACTATGTTTATTATGAAAGGACAGATATAAATTGGAACTATTGGTCAGATAAAAACAAGATATGATTCGAGTTTTTGAATTAAGTGATATAAAACATAATATAGTATTTGAAGTATCAACAGAATTGACTAAGTTTACAAAAATATTTAGGGAGAAGAAGTAGTCATTATGTTTAAAAGAAAAAAATGGAGAAATAGTAGAAGTACTGGATATTTAGTAAATCTTGAACTCCCTATTTATTAGATTAAGTAAATTTGGAATTTTTGGAGGTATCCGTTTATGAAATGGTATAATTATATGACTAAACAAGAAAAAAAGAAATTTTTCAAAAAGTAATTGCTGTATGTGTAGTAGGCGCAATTTTAATTCTACTTATTCGTATAGTTTTTCATACTATTTTTGTAAGTAAAATATAACCCCCAGTTTGTCTAAATCATCGAATAGTAAAAACAAAGCACATGACTTTTAAGATTGTAAAATCTTTTCAGCTATGTGCTTTTTCTATGCTTACTTTATAATATCCGGTGGAACATTAGCGGTTATACCTTTTCTGTAAAATTTTACATTGCTTTCTTCAAAAGGAACATAATCTTTTTTCAGACTGTCGGGATAGTTAGCTTTCCAATCTTCCAATGCTTCTTTTGTAATTTCGTTATTCTCATATTTCTCCTTCATTTTTTGACATTGTTCAAGCATGCCTCTAATTCTCAGATTGGCTTCACTGCCAAAATAGATACCTGTGGTAGTATATTCAGGATCTTCATCATTTACTATAACAGGTCTTATATTGACTTCAATGCTGTCGTCTATGTCTTCGATGTTTTTAGACCCAGATAATAACCAAATCAGCTTCGCTCAGGAAGTTTAATCGCGACAAAAATCCCAATCCATCATGGATTGGGATTTTTTTCTATCTACTTTTCCCCCGCACCATCAACGCCGCCACCATCTGCTGGTGGGGCTGGGGTTAGGGTCAGGTGTTGGGTCTGGTTGGGGTTCGACCACTGGGTCCGCCGGGGTTGGCAGGGGTAACTGAGTCTGGGCTTGGCGCCGGGGTGGTTGGACTTGTTGGCGCGGTGTAGTCGTCGTTTTGGCGAGTGTTTGGACTAGTTGGGGTGTCTTGGTCATCGTTGCCTTGGGTTCCTGGCCGGGATTCGGAGGATTGGCTGGATGATGAAGACTCAGATGAGGACGAACTAGAGGAAGACGAAGAGCTAGAAGAGGAACTTTCCGATTTGGATTCAGACGATTCCTTAGAGTGGTCGCTAGAGGAGGAGTCCTTGGACGACTCGTGGCTAGACTCATTAGGCGCTGAGATATGGTCGGGGCGTCGACCAACCCAGGAATCGAGACGGGTCAGAAGATCTAAGCCACTGAAGTTGGCTAGGACATCTACTGTCCCGATAGCTAGTAGAATAAGAATAATATGGGCGATGAGTTTTGCCTTTTTCATGTTGTTGCTCCTTGTGCGCAAGTATACTATCATCATTATAGCAATTTTGCATAAAAAGGCAACTAGCACGCATCAAAATAGGGAGAGATTATGAAAAAACCTACAAGTAGTTTTAAATCGGACAACAGCTCGGTCTAGAGACTGATTTTTAGCCTTAGAGCAAAGTTTTTCTTGCCTAGGAAGCCTAAACTTTCTATACTAGAAGTAGAGAAAGATATGATGCGAGGAGGGAGTAAGATGCTGAACTTCTTACTAGTGACCGTAAATATTATCTTAACGGGTGTAGCGGGCTATCTTTTGTTGCGCCGCAAATCACGTTTCACGCGTGAATGGCAGAAGGCGGTCTGGTATTTGCTTTTAATCCTAGCTCTTTATGCCGTCCAAGAAGTCTGGGGTTACTGGCAGCATGAGGTAGGAACAGGTGTGCAAGTCCTCAATCTGGTCTATAGCCTCCTGATTTTCCTGGCTGCTTACATGGGGAGCGAGACCGTCATGTTGGCGGTGCGTGGTGATGATACTTATTTGGACAGCCTATTAGGCCTTCTAGCTCATATTAAGGGCTTTGGTCGTAGCATGGTAGCGGGCGTTAAAGACAAACTTGAAGACAAAGGGGCCGGGCGATAGCCGGGTCTCTTTTTTGCGTTCGGACACGATTGAGAGCCGTGAGTGAAACTTCGCGACAAATCGGATTAAAGTCTATACAATTGTCCATGTATATATACAAGTTAAGAATATTGAATGGTGAAAATGGATTTTTCAATATTGTTAAGTATATTAGTCTGACTAGAGATATGGTTCAAAAACAGGATAATCTTTATTTTAAAAGGAATATAGGTGGATGATATGACCGATAATTCTGTCCTAATTTGTTTCGAAAAAATATCCGAAACTTTGGTGAAATCGTCGATTATCAAAAAAGTGCATAATTCTACAAAAAAATGAGTCTATACTCTTTTCAAGCGACTTAAGACGTGCTATAATGCCTTTGCAACCTGATAAAACTCCTCAACAAGGAAGTCGAGTATGGGGGTACTGATTCCTTGTCGAATATATAGTTTCATAGGATTTCCTTCTAAGTAAGAGGGATGACGAAGAGGCTTGCTCAAGTGCCTCAAGTCAAGGATTCGATGACTGAATGGATCTTCACCCATCCATGGTCAGGTAGCTGCTATTTATGGATAGGGCTACTAAGACGCTTAAGGCGTTTTTCAACGGATCGTCATATATACAAGGAGATGCTAGATTTTTGTCATCAGTATCAGGTGCGCGTGCAGAGCGAGGGCTCTGCATTTGAGGAGGCTTGGCTCGAGAGATTAGGGACTCTTGGACTGGGGTAGGCTTATTTTTACAAGTGAGGGATAATAAGCTGCTGGACAAAATTAAGCATTGACATGAACCGCACCTGCTTGCCACGATGCAAGAGGTGCGGTTTTTGCTTAGAGATAATGTTGGGGTAAGCTGTTTAATGCCTTTTATCGATAGAAGCTGTGCTATAATGGAACTATGAACTAGAGAGGAGTTTGAAGTATGAAAGTTTATCACGGTCGCACAGACATTGAGCGTTTTGAGCATTTGGTGGAAACGCCTAGCCAGACAGTCACCCACCTGGTCCTACCTGCCGGGCAAGCCATTGGCCAGCACCACGTCCCTTATACGGTAGTCGTTGTCCCAGTCAAAGGGCGAATCCTTTTCTCTGATGAGAAGGAGACAGCCGAAATCTATCCCGGCGTCATCATTCGCATGGCTCCTCACGAAGTACACTCCCTGGAAGCCGTCGAAGATAGCGAACTCATGGTCATCAAATCCCACCTAGCGCCAGAAGCCTAGATGGTATAGCCCCTGTCCTGAGGACAGGGGCTTTTTGGTATGGAGGAAAGGTGACATACAAGGCAGAATCCCTGAGCCAGTGGTCCACTCTGGAGAGTGGACCACTGGCTGGGTTGGAAACTGGGAAAAGGGGCGGAACCGAGGTGAAAGCTGCGAGCTAGTGGACCACTTTGGAGAGTGGACCACTAGCTGGGTGGGAAACTGGGGGAAAGGGCCGAAACCGAGGTGAAAGCTGCGAGCTAGTGGTCTACTCTGGAGAGTGGACCACTGGCTGGGCGGGAAATGGGGAAAAAGGGCCGAAACCGAGGTGAAAGCTGGTGAGCTAGTGGACCACTTTGGAGAGTGGACCACTGGCTAGGTAGGGAACGGGGGTAAAAGTGCTAGAACTGAGGCGAAAGCCGCGAGCCAGTGGTCTACTTTGGAGAGTGGACCACTAGCTGGGCAGGGAATAGGTAAAAAGTACCCGAAATGTGGCGAAAGGCATGAGCTAATGGACTACTAGCTAGGTTAGAAATCTGACAGAAAGGGCCAAGCCAGAGGGGAGGCATGAGCCAGTCCATTGATAGGAGGAACGATGGACTAGCTGCGAGCTTTTTCTATCAAAAAGGGCATTTCGCGGTGTTTTTTGTGTGGCCAGTCCATGGATAGGCAGAACAATGGACTGGCGGAGTCCTCTTTGGCTGAAAGAAAGTTTGTTAGCGTTAACAAAATGACCTAGGCTAGGAGCAAAGAAGGGTAGAGCGTGCTATAATAAAATAATGAAAGCGCATTATAATATAGAAGGGATATCTGAACTATGAAAGATATGCGATCAACTCAAGTCCGACGCCAGGAGCGTTATGGCATTAAGAAACTCAGTGTGGGAGTGGCTTCTGTCCTAGTAGCAACTACCCTATACTTCCTGCCGGGCAGTGCCCAAGTCTTAGCGGCTAGTCAGGCTAACGAAGAGGTATCTAGCAGCCAGTTAGCGGCTGACGCAGGCAACCAGGTGACACCAGCTCCAGCGGGTCAATCAGACGCCGCGCAGGCTGAAAGCGCCAAGCCAACTGACCAAGCCACTTCGGCTAGCCAAGCTGATGGCAAGAAACCGGCTGATGCCAGCCAAGCGGCGGAAGGCGCTCAAGCAAGTGATGGCACTAACCCAGCGGACAGCACCAAGCCAACTGACAGCACCAGCCCAGCCGACACTGGCAAACCAGCTGTTACCCCTAAGTCAGGCGCCAGCCCTACTGCTACCCCAGCAGCGGCGCCGCAGGTGGCGCCAGCCAACCAAGCGCCGGAGATTCCGGCGGGGCATTTCCGCATGCATTTTGCTAAGTTGCCAAGCGATAACATTAGTGAAATCGGGGCCTGGGTCTGGGGAAGTGGGGTTCAAGCCCCGTCCAACAATTGGCCGACTGGGGCGATGCGCTTCTCGGAAGACAAGAAGACGGCTTATGGCTACTACCTGGATGTGCCGGTGACACCGCAGGCGACCGCCATCAACTACTTGCTCAACAACGTCAACGATGGCAGCAAGAAGTTTACCGAGGACCTAAGCCTGGCCATCACCAACCCGCAAATGAAGCAAGCCTGGCTGGATGAGAATTACCAGGCGAGTGTGGAAGAGCCAATTCCAGCCAACAAGAATCGCCTGCGCGTCCACTATCACCGGGCTGACGGCCAGTATGACAACTGGGGTCTCTGGGTCTGGGGTAAGGATGTGGAGCACCCCTCTAGCGACTGGCCTAAGGGCGCCCTAGAATTCAATCAGAGCGGGCCTTTTGGTCGCTACTTAGACCTACCTATTACAGAACTTGGAAAGGATATTCATTTCTTACTCGTGAACAAAGCAACTTCAAAACAAACCAAAGACATGAGCTTCAGCGACCGCGCCAACCATGAGCAAGTCTACCTGCATGATGAGGAAGACACGGTCTACACGACGCCATTTAAGACTTTGTCTGAACGTATTACTCGCGCCGAAGTGACGGCGCCGCACCAAGTCTTAGCCAACTTTACGGCAGTGGATCAGTTGGACCTAGCCAAAGTCCAACAAGATTTGGCGGTTAGCACGAATACCGGTCAGCCGGTCAAAGTCACTAAGATTGAAGTCGACGCAGCTAACAAGCGCCTGATTTTGACTACTGAAGAGGATGTCAGCCGGACGCCGCTTAAGCTGACCTATCATGACGAGACCGTCAACAGTCAGACCGGTTGGAAGCTAACGGACTCTCTCTATAACTATCAGGGCGAGTTAGGCTCTACCCTACAAGCAGACGGGGCCGCTCTGATGCGTCTCTGGGCGCCAAGCGCGGATGCTGTGACGGCTGTCCTCTATGACAAGGATAATCCGGACCAAGTGGTAGCGCGCGTGCCTTTGACTAAGGATGCTAGCACGGGCCTGTGGACGGTGACCTTGAATGGCCAAAACACGCCAGCCAAGAATTTGGATGGTTACTTCTACCACTACCAAGTGGAGCGTGGCGGTCAGTCGGTTCTGGTCTTAGACCCTTATGCTAAGTCCTTAGCCAAATGGGACCAAGCCACTGCCAAGGAAAAAGTAGCCAAGGCAGCAATCGTGGATCCAAATAAGATTGGACCAAAATTATCCTATGCCAATATTCCAGGCTTCAAGAAACGCGAGGACGCAGTTATCTATGAAGCCCATGTCCGCGACTTTACTTCTGATCCTAAGTTAGAAGGCCAGCTTAAGTCACCATTTGGGACCTTCTCAGCCTTTGCGGAACGTCTCAGCTACCTCAAACAACTGGGTGTGACCCATATCCAGCTCTTGCCAGTCATGAGTTACTACTTTGCTAATGAGAGCGCTCGTGCTCAGCGTGAGCTCCAACCAAGCACCCAAAACAATAACTACAACTGGGGCTATGACCCGCAATCCTACTTCAGTCTTAGCGGCATGTATGCTAGCGACCCAAGCAAGCCACAAGCCCGCATTGAAGAATTCAAGCAATTAATCAAGGCGATCCATGACCAAGGTATGGGAGTTATCATGGACGTGGTCTACAACCACACCGCTAAGACCCATATCTTTGAAGACATTGAGCCAGGTTACTACCACTTCATGAATGCTGATGGTAGTCCGCGTGAAAGCTTTGGTGGCGGGCGCCTAGGGACTACCCATAAGATGGCGCGTCGGGTCCTAGTGGATTCCATTAAATACTGGACCGACACCTTCAAGGTGGACGGCTTCCGCTTCGACATGATGGGGGACCATGATGCTGAAGCTATGCTCAGGCTTACCGGGCAGCCAGCGCCCTCAATCCCAAGGTCTTCATGCTTGGGGAAGGTTGGCGGACCTTTGTCGGGGACGAAGGGGATCCTGTTCAAGCGGCCGACCAAGACTGGATGCGGTCGACTGACGGTGTGGCGGTCTTCTCCGATGAGATCCGTAACGAGCTCAAGTCCGGTTACCCATCTGAAGGGCAACCTCGCTTCTTGACAGGCGGACCACGCAATGTCTACCAAATCTTCAATAATATTATGCTAACCCAAGCACTTTATTGCAGATGCACCGGGTGATGTGATTCAATACATTGCTGCTCACGACAATTTAACCCTGCATGATATTATCGCCCAATCCATTAAGAAGGATCCTAAGACCCATGCGGCTGAGATTCATCAACGCATTCGTTTGGGTAACCTTTATGATTCTGACTTCCCAAGGGACGCCATTTATCCATTCCGGTCAGGAAATGGGGCGGACCAAGCAAATTGTTGGACCCTGCATACAAGAATAAGGTGGATGACGACAAAGGCGCCTTATAAGACCCATCTCTTAGTCGATGAGCAGGGCAAGCCATTCGACTATCCATACTTCGTTCACGATTCCTATGATTCTTCCGACATCATTAACCGCTTTGACTGGAGTAAGGTTGCCGAAGATGGCCGATATCCTCATAACCAAGCCACGCTGGCCTACACTCGCGGCTTGATTGCCCTACGTAAGTCTACCGATGCTTTCCGCAAAAGGAACGGCTAAGGAAATCGCCGACCAAGTGACCATGATGACGTCGCCAGACATTGCGGATAGCGACAATGTCATTGCCTATCAGGCAGTGGACTCTAATGGCGACCGCTATGTGGTGGTAGTCAATGCAGATAATAAGGTTCGCAAGCTGCGCTTCAACCCTGACCGCTTCCCTGGTCTGGATAAGGCGGAAGCCTTGGTGGATGGGGCCCGTGCTGGGACCCAAGCCCTGACGGATCTGGTAGGGGTAGCCTATGATGCAGAATCTGTCACCTTGCAACCCTTAACGGCGACGATTTTGAGGATCAAGGCCAAGCCAGATCAAGCGCCTCAGCCTCAACCTGAGCAAGAAAACCAAGCGCCAGACCGTATTGATCCGCTGTCTGTGGCGCGTGCCGGTTTTGGTGGCTTTGGTGGCGGTGTCGCCCAAGCGCCAGCAGGCCAACTGCCCGCAACCGGTGAGAGCCAAGCCCCACTCAGTCTCTGGGCTAGCGCCTTGGCAATGATAGGAAGTCTTCTATGGATAGGTCGTCGCAAACGTGATGAGCGAAACGCATAATAAAGTCAAATATTACGGCGTAGGAGACGAATGTTAAAAAAGTTGTTCGTGGCTATTGACAACTAATTGCTTGACGTAGTAGTATATAAATATAGATACCAATGGCCTCCTAGCATTTTGCACAGACATGTTCTGATAGGAGGCTTTTTTTCATGGAGGGAAAAAATGGTAAGTCAATTCGAGCATAAAGAGTATATTGAGCAAGTAGACGTCCTTAAAGATAGAAATATGTACTTTTCTGATGAGGAGAAGGCGTGTAAAAACGCTCGCAAAAGTTCCTTACTACAAAAATAAAAGAATTTGCACGACCATTTAGCAAACAAACTCAAAACCGATGAAGGAAAGCAAATTGATTATCAAAGGTACAAGTTTTTGAATCTATACTATCTAGATACTTTCAGGATAAAAATCTAAGAATACAGTTATTGCATGTTTTAGATGAAATTGAAGTAGCACTAAAAACTCAAACATCTTATGTGTTAGGTAGAGGAAATTTAGGAGCGTATCAATACCTTGAGTTTAATCAGTGGTGTGATAAGGAAGAGTATTGTAAGCACTACTTAAAATTTAAAGAAAGAGAGTTTCAAAAATTCGCTTAAAAGCAGCGCTATGATAGAAATACCAATGCTGAAATAAAAGAGAAGATGAAGGCTGATAAGAAGAAATTCCCACCAGTTTGGTTAAGTGTAGATTTGCTGACATTTGGCCAACTAGTTAATCTAATTGAACTGATGTCCTATGACAATAAAAAGTATATAGCAGACATATATGGATGTAACAATTTGGAGCTAATATCATGGCTAAAGTGTATTAACTTAATTAGAAATATTTGTGCGCACAATTCAAACTTTATAGATACTAAATTGAAAACAACTCCGATAATTAAAGATGAATGGAAAGATATGTTATTTAAACATCAAAGTAATGTATATTCTAACAGAATTGCTTTACCAATTCTGATTATATTATACATGATCAGACAATTAAACCCTAAGTATAGATTGCGGGATATTAGTGTATCGTTAAATAATCTGATTAAAAATAGCGACTTAACTGCTAAATACTATGGTTTTGCTGATTTAGGTAGTTATCGAAAGGCGCTTGGAAAATAATAAACATATATTCTTTGCTCACTTTTGCGGCACATAGGTATAGCGGGGCAGGGTTAATTGATGTGAAACAAATCGTTCTGAAATATAGTAGCAAGTTTTAAATACAAATATCTTCATACTATCTTGTCTAGGTGAAAAAAATCCGTTATGATGGGGAGGTGAAAATCTACTCCGAATGAGGTTATCAAATGCGAATTAAATGGTTAGATTCAGTAAAAGGATTAACAATATTACTTGTTTTAGTAGGACATTGCTTGCTAGGGTTATACTTAACGGGACGGTATCCAGGAGCAGATGGGGCACTTAAGTCTGCCTTGGAGTTTCTATACCGGTTCCATATGCCTGTTTTCTTCGCTGCTTCAGGCTATTTTTTAAAACCAGTCGATTCTTTTAATTCTCTTGGTCGCATAATGTACAGAAAATTAGTTGCTTTGGGTATTCCCTATGTAGTATTCTCGGTCGTTATGTATTTGCTCCAAACATTAGGGGAGGGCGATGTTAGAAATAAAGCCTCGATTCAGCAGTTGCTAGGAATATATAAAGAACCTATTGGATTTTTATGGTTCTTATACACCTTGTATTTTATCTATTTATTGTTAGGAGCTTTGTCCATTTATATAAAAGACAAGCTTCCTATGATAGTGATACTCGTAATAGGTTATTGCCTCGCTAGCATCTTCCCGACGGATCTCTTATTCATCCAACGTACACTTGTGTGGGCACCAATGTTTTATGTAGGCTATTTGTTCAAGGGCAAGGAGTTCAAAATTGACTACAAAGTATGGATTCTAGTCGGACTTTATGTGCTTCATGTTCCTTTGTTTCGATGGATTCATCCAGAAGAGCCTTTTGTTAACCAAACAAATCCACAATGGTGGTCACTATTTTCTTTAGTTGGAATTTACCTTGGCTTCACGCTCATTCCTTTGATTAAAGGTAAAGCTCAAGAATTTCTTGCTTACTTAGGAGTTAATTCGATGGTGATATATCTAGTGCATAGCCCTGTTCTCAGTGTGACACGCATCTTGCTATATCGATTAAAAATTGATGCACTCGCACTACACGTTGTGATTGGCTCCGTTATAGCGCTTATCACCAGTGTGATTGCAATATACCTAGCAAATCGCTTTAGTCTCATACGTTTCTGGTTTTATCCATTAAAACCAAAATCTTAGGCTGCTAGTTATAGGCCGATGCTATTCTAAGGCATCGGCCTATTAACTTGTGCTTTTTAGAATAACAAGTAGTTTAACTAATAAAATGGGGAAACCAGTAGTAATTTAGAGAGACGCTATCCTCTTGCCCGTTCACCTCTTGTTCTCTTTTAGGAGCACACCGCAACGTGTGAAGTACTTAAAAAATCAATTGCTAGTTACCACTATTAATTTTATAGCAATATTATACGTTAATTACCTGTGGCAGGGAGGCGTAAGATTGCCTATCAACCGCTTTTGTTCACAGGTATTTGCTGACTATCAAGCTATTAAATCACTAGATGCAAAAAAATATATTAGAACTCGATTTACTTTTACAGTTCTATATACTTTTGATGGCGGCTATGCTACAATAGGTTCGATATATTGCGCACTAGTAGTGTGCCTGTGGCAGTGAGTGAGAGGATAGGGTGGAAATAAGATGATTGATATACATTGTCATGTCCTCTACGGCGTGGATGACGGGGCCCAAACCCTGGATGATACGCGAGCACTCCTAAGTCAGGCCTATGAGCAAGGCGTCAAGACCATTATAGCGACGCCCCACCAACGAAAGGGCCGCTTCGAAGCCAGTCGGGCGACAATCGAAAGGCATTTTGAGGCCATCCAGGCCTTAGCCCAAGAGATTGGCACAGATTTGACCCTGCATCTAGGGACAGAGGTCTTCTATTCTAATAGTATGCTGGACCGGTTGGAGCAGGGGCAAATCTTGACTTTAGCCGGCAGTGACTATGTCTTAGTGGAGTTCGACTACGGTCTGGCTTATCGGGAAATCGTGCGGGCCATTCGGGCCATCCAGCTACTGGCCTATGATGTGGTCATCGCCCATATCGAGCGCTATGATGCCTTCCATAAGCACCCTGAACGTGTGCGGGAAATGAAGAAAATGGGTTGCTACATCCAAGTTAATGCAGCCAGCCTCTTGCCAATTAGCCTCTTCGACCGCCACAAGGTGCTTAAGAAGCGGGCGCGTCAGCTCTTGGATGCTGGTCTGATTGATATTATCGCCAGCGATGCCCATAGCATAGACCGCCGGCCCTATCATATGGCGGAGGCTTATGCGGTCGTTGCCAAGAAGTATGGCCTGGACTATGCTCATCGACTCTTTGTCACCAACCCTGAAAAAATAATAGGAAAAGGAAGTTCACACCCCCATGGAAACTAAAAACCAAGAATTTGTTGAAATTGATCCAATGGCCCTCTTGCGCAAGCTCTGGGCGGCTAAGTTTATTATTGTCTTTGTTACGGTTGTGCTAGCAGTTGCGACCTTATTAGTTAACCTAGTAGTCATTCGACCAACCTTCGAATCAACTACCCGCGTCTACGTGGTTAACCAGACCGAAGACAAGGCTGTCACCACTCAAGACTTGCAGTTAGGGAACTTCCTGGTTAAGGACTATAAGGAAATCATCCTATCTGACACCGTTATGTCGGAAGTCATCAACTCTGAGAACTTAAGCTTGACCCCTAGCCAGCTCAAACGTGTGGTTAAGGTAGACTCTCCTCGTGATACGCGGATTCTATCCATCTCAGTCTCTGACCGCGACCCACAAAAAGCCAGCAACCTGGCTAACCGTGTCCGTGAAGTGGCTTCTGAACAAATCAAACGTGTCACCAAGGTTAACGATGTGACTACCTTGGAAGAAGCCAAACCAACCAACATTAAATCTTCACCAAAAACTCGCCGTAACACCCTCTTGGCGGCAGCCTTAGGTTTCCTCTTATCAGCAGGTTACATTGTTATGCGAGAACTCTTAGACGACCGTGTGCGTTATGCGGAAGACGTGGAAGACGGCTTAGGCCTCGTGCTCTTGGGGATTGTCCCTCAAGCCAACCACAAGTAGAAAGGCGTGTATCCTATGGAACAAGTTGAACCAAAATTAAACAAAAAACTCATTTTCCCAGAGACTGAAGAATATTACAACGCCATTCGGACTAACATCCTCTTCTCTGGTAAGGACTTCAAGGTCATTGCGGTGACCTCTACCAAGGATAACGAAGGGAAGTCTACGGTTGCCATGAACATTGCTTCTTCTCTGGCATCTTTGGGTAAACGTACCCTCTTGATTGATGCTGATACACGTAACTCAGTCTTCGTAGGTCGCATGAAAATTCGCTCCAAGGTGGTGGGGCTGACTCACTACTTGGCAGGTGAAGCGACCGTTAAGGAGATTGTCTTTGGCACTACAGAGCCAAATCTGCACATGATTCTATCGGGCCCGGTTCCGCCTAACCCAACAGCCCTACTTCAAGGTGAAGCATTCAAGGAACTGATGGACGTTTGCCGTCATCATTATGACTATGTGATTGTTGATACGCCGCCATTGGGCTTGGTTACAGATGCCTCTATTGTGGCCCATCAGTGTGATGCTAGCATCTTGGTAGTTGAAGCTGGCGCCATTAAACGTCGTGCCGTGAAGAAGATTCAGGAACTCCTAGAACATACGGGAGCTAAATTCTTAGGGGTCGTCCTCAACAAGGTAGACCTTAAGGCCAGTCACTATGGTGCCTATGGTTCTTATGGGAACTATGGCAATTATGGTAAGAAGGCAGAGTAAGCTAGGATAGGTTGGCTATTGTGTTCGGTATTTAAGAGGGAGAGTGAATCCCTATGATTTTATCTAAACAAAACCAAATAATCAGTGCTATCCGGGAAGGGATTCATATTCTCAAAGAGAGGGTGAATCTCTTTCTTAGTGTAGACATTAGTATCGAAAGTTAAAGGAGTATACTGTGAAATCTGATATTACTATTCTGATTGCGACTCATAAGCATTTTAATCCGCCAAAAGAAACAATTTATGTGCCTTTACATGTTGGCGCTATATCTGGAGTTGAACTAGGTTACCAGCGTGATAATGAGGGGGGAAAATATTTCAGAATTAAATCCTTATTATAGTGAACTAACAGGGCTGTATTGGGCGTGGAAGAATCTAAAGAGCGATATAATTGGCCTAGTGCACTATAGACGATATTTAGGGAGAAAACGAGTTAAGTTTAAAGAAGGAATGGATTTGAGCCCTTATTTGCTAGATGGTAAGACAATTCATGAAAAACTTAGACAAGTGGATATTATAGTGCCCCAAAAGCGACGGTATTATATTGAATCTTTATATAGTCACTATGCAAATACATTAGATAAAAGTCATCTTGATGAGACGCGAAAAATCATACAGCAAGATTATTCGTCGTATTTAGAGAGCTTTGATCGAGTGATGAAACAACGATCCGGTTATATGTTTAATATGTTTGTAATGCAAAATAATTTGGTTGATCAATATTGCGAGTGGCTATTTGGAATTTTGTTTAAGTTACAAGACCATGTGGACACCTCTTGCTTAGAACCGTTTGAAGCTCGCCTCTTTGGTAGAGTCAGTGAATTGTTATTCAACGTTTGGTTAGATTACCATCAATATTCTGTGGTTGAAGTTCCACTGGTAGATGCGTTCCGAGTGAATTGGTTTAAGAAGGGCGGCGCTTTTCTAGCTGCTAAATTCTTGAAGCGTCGTTATAAAAAAAGTTTCTAAGGGGGGACTATCAATGGTCCTAACACAAGATGAACTATTGAAAGAGATGCAGTCTAGAGAACTGGAGATTTTGCAAGCGTGCATCGAGGTGTGCCAAGCACATAATATCCGTTATTATGCTCTCGGAGGCACTCTGCTAGGAGCGGTTAGACACAGGGGGTTTATTCCTTGGGATGATGATATTGATATAGGAATCCCAAGAAAGGATTACCAACGTTTTATTGAAGTTATGAAAAATATTGAAGAATCTGTTGGGATTCATATAGCGCCTAATACGGTTAACTATAACATTCTACAAGTGTTAGGCAGTGAGAAAATAAATTACAATGGAAAATATATTCAAGCATTCATAGATATATTTCCGCTTGATGGTTATCCATCAAGCGGGATCAAGAAGTGGATTCATAGTAAACGGATTTTATGGAATAGATTACTCTTCAAACTTTCCATTCTGAGCCAAGTTGCGAATGTTGACAGAGGCTCTTTAGAAAACTTGATTGTCAAAGCATCTCGGATGCTTAGAATCGAAAAAATGCTGGACACAAAAAAAATTAGCCGTCGGATTCATCGATTAATTCAAAGCTACTCTTTTGATGAAAGTTCTTATGTGGGAAATGTCTTAGGACGCTATCGAGAAAGGGAGATTGTTCCGGCCGATTATTTCGGAAAAGGGACAAATTTATCTTTTCACCATTTAGTCCTGCGTGGCCCGGAGAAGTGGGATGCATATTTGACGCAAATATACGGAGAATATATGAAATTGCCTCCTGAGCAAGAACGACTCGCTCATTTTGAGGTAGAGTAAATAGTAAGTGAGATAAGGTAAGGGTTTGGTGGTCACTGTATGAAAATTAGAATATGTCTGGTAAAATGGGTGATTGATATTCCAGGAGGCGGAGAGAAAGTAGCGATTTCCTTAGCGAACGAGTTATCTAATAACCCTAATTTTGACATCCATTTAGTGGGTATTACCTCTGAATCAGCGCACCCTTTTTTCCCCATAAGTGATAAAGTAAGATATATCAATTTTTGTTGTCAGACACCCAGACCAAAGTTATATAGATATGGGTTAAAAGCGGCTAGTCAACTTAAGTCTTATCTTAAGAGAAATCAGATTGATATTGTCATGTCTATTGGGATTTCTACCAATGGAATTGCATTAGCAGCTACGTATGGCACAAAAGCGAAACTAGTAGTTTGTGAGCATCTTAATGGACAAGCAGAGAATAATCGTACGCCAAATATTATACGACGATATCTTGGAGCAAAATTATCTGACATGGTGGTAACGTTAACTGATGAGGATAGACTCTACTACTGCCAGAAGTATCGCTTAAGTAAGGACAAGGTTGTATGTATCCCAAACTGGATTGAGGAGACTTCACCAGATATTGCCTATAATTCCACAAGCAAACGCCTTATTACTATTGGCCGTTTTTCTAAACAAAAAGGTTATGATTTACTTGCCAGGGTAGCGAGCCAAGTGCTTAATAAACATGCTGATTGGATATGGGATATCTACGGGAGTGGCGACGAAGTGATTCGTCAATCACTAGTAAATCAATTGGAAGATTCTGGAGTATTATCCCAAGTTGATTTCAAAGGCGTTGTGAGTGGAGCAGAGAACATATATCCAGAGCACGGAATCTATGTGATGACTTCTTATTATGAAGGACTACCGTTGGTATTGCTAGAGGCCAAGCAATTTGGTCTGCCTATCGTAAGTTTTAGCTGTCCAACAGGCCCTGCTGATATTGTAGAAAATGGAGTAAATGGAGATTTAATTCCTCCGTTTGATGTTGATAATATGATTGAAAGGCTTAATCATTTGATGAGTCATCAAAAAATCCGAGAACAATATTCAGCTTCTGCTCAAAATGGAATGGCTCGGTTCAATAAAGAAACGGTATTAAGCCAATGGGAGGACCTAGTCACTAAGTTAAACGGTTAGGTTGCCGATTGTAAATTTAGTTTGATTTGCACATGTAAAGAATAGGAGATATGCATGGAAAAAATACTTACGGTTGTGATGCCGTCATATAATGCTGCAGCTTATCTGCCAGAAACAGTTCCTACCTTGTTGGCCAGTGCATTGGAAGAAAAGATAGAGATTCTCATAGTTAATGATGGTTCGACAGACAATACTTTAGAGATAGCAAATCAATTTGCGGTAGATTATCCTCAAGTTATTCGAGTTATTGACAAGGAGAATGGAGGGCACGGATCTACTATTAATGCTGCAATCGAGGTTGCTAAGGGAAAGTATTTTAAAGTGGTCGATGCCGATGATTGGGTAGATACTAAGAATTTCGATGTCTTAGTACAATATCTAAGTGAAGTAAATGATGATTTAGTAGTGTCCCCTTATATGAAAGTTTATATGGATACAAATGAATATGTCATTCAACATGAATTTTCAGAAATAAATGATAAAGAGTCTTATGATTTCGATACGTTTCTATCTAAGATTCAGCACACGGTTGGGATGCATACCATTACCATTAAAACAAATATCCTTCGAGATAATACAATTCTGTTAGGAGAAAAATGTTCTACGTAGACATGGAATATATTATTTACCCAATGCCCTACATTAACACAATTAGCCTATTAGATATACCGGTATATCAGTATCGTTTAGGCACTCCGACTCAAAGTGTTAGTCTAACAAGTTATATAAAAAATAGAGCAATGCATCAAGAAGTCATTAGACGACTAATTCACTTCTATAACGAAAACAAGCTTCATGGGGTACGAAAACAAGTAGTTCATGATCAGATACAACGTATGATTAACATGCAACTTCGCCTCTACTTGGTTATGTCAGATGCTACTGTTGCGAAAGCAGAGTGTCTAGCTTTTGAGGAACAGCTTCCAGACGCGTTTAAGAAAGAAGCACCAAGTAAACTAGTTTTGGCTTTGAGACGTAGCCGTTATACATTGTTTTCAACTTTAAGACTATACTATAAATTGTTTAAGAAGGTAAGAACAAATTAGGCCAAAAGGGGAAGAGTATGAAGAAGTTCATTCGAATTTTGAAAGAGCTAAACCAATTTAGGAAAACATTTGGCTTTCGTATCATGTGGTATCATTTTTTGGAGAAGATCTTGACCAAAGCTTGCCAAGTTTCCGTTGAAGTTCTTGCAACCTTTGATTTCAAAAGGTTTTATTGCAAAACATAATGCTATTTTTGTCTTTCCTTGAGAAGGATTTTAGAGAGTTCTTGAATAATTATCCATTTGCAAGTGGCTCTACTGAGATTGAGAAAGCCCCTAAACAAATCTTTGCATTATGGTTCCAAAGGAGAGAGGCTGCCCCCCCTTTAGTGCGTGCAACTTTGAAATCACAGGAAGAATTTGCCAAGCTATATGGATATGATTATATATTTTTGGACCAAGAAAACTTGGAGCAATACTTTCAAATTCCGAGTGAATTATCCCAGAAAGTGGCTAATAAGGAAATAGACTATATTAAACTATCTGACTTAATTAGATGTAGTCTCTTAGCCGAACTTGGGGGAGTTTGGTTTGACTCTACTTTATATGTTACTAAGCACTCGGAAGCAGCTTATCTACAAAATAAATTCTATACCATTCCAGCTCGTGGGAAAGAGTGGTACCCGAAATATGTGGCAAATAATAGATGGGCAATGTTTTGTATATCTGGATCAAAAGGGAATCTTATTTTCAAATATTTAAGAGATATGCAGATTGCATATTTTAGCAAGTATAGCTTACCAATAGACTACTTTTTAATAGATTATCTTTTAGATATTGGCTACCGCCATTCATTAGAAATTCGTAATCAGATTGATGCTGTACCGCATAATAATCAAGGTCTTTACTTTATAGCAAATCACATCAATGAAACGGTAGATGAAATGCAGTTGCTAACAGCGATGAAAGAGACTCAATTATTTAAATGCAGTTATAAGCTAAATGAAATTATGGAGGGCGATACATATTACCATCGCCTCATAAATCAGAAGTTGGATCTACCGGAGAGGAGCTAGAGCATGAAAGTATCTGTCATTGTTCCTGTGTACAATGTTCAAAGCTACTTACACTATGCGATGGACAGTCTAATGCAACAAACGTATCGAGATTTAGAGATTATTTTGGTGAATGATGGATCGACAGATCAATCTGGTCGACTGTGCCAAGAATACGCTTCTCTCCATGATAATGTTTTTTATTTTTATAAGAAAAACGGTGGGTTATCAGATGCTCGAAATTTTGGTGTCTCACGTGCAAATAGTGAATGGATAACATTTTTAGACCCTGATGATTATTTGGAACCATTTGCCATCGAATTAATGGTAGGGCTCCAAAAAATGAGTGAGGCTGACATAGTATCGACTCGAGTTAAGCCAACTACAGTTTATGATAACTATAGTAAGGTGTCTTTATCCAATACTGACTTTCAATTAGCCTGTGAAGACAAGGCAGATGCGTTTGAATTGATGCTATTAGGGCAAAATGGGACGGTTTCAGCATGTGGAAAACTGTATAGAAAAGGCATATTAGAGTCTAGACCATTCCCAGTAGGCAAAATATATGAGGATTTTTTTGTAGTTGGGAAGCATATTTTAGAGTCTACTAAGATTGTGGTAAGTCCTTGTGTAACTTACCATTATTACAAACGTCCTGGCAGTATTGTTAATTCGCGCTTTAATACGCAGCAATATGACTTTTATGAAGCATGTGAAGTTAACCGAATATTACTGCCAAAATTTGGAGATAATGTCGAAAAGCTATATGAGGCGTTAGCAATTAAGCAGGTTGCAGGGTCATTCCATTTAATTAATTTAGTAGCAGATTCAGAGCAAAGAGGTGAATTTAAAACTATCAAGCGATATCTACGCCCGTATTTATCTACTATTCTTAAGAGTAAGCATGTTAGTTATAAATTCAAAATCAAGGTCTTATTATACTTATATACAACTCCACTATATTTAAAGATTAGGAAAGTGGGTTAATAAAGATTGGAAGAGATGAGATGAAGTTTAAAGTTAAAAGCATAGTCGAGTATATACTTGTTGTGCTATTTATTATCCAATGTAACTCCATGTATAGTCGAGCAGCCGGTGGTGTTGAATGGCAATGCTTTGATACCAATGATAGGTATTCAAATTATTTTACTGCTAACTAGCCGTACTATCCCGACAAGTTTGATTAGGAGCCTATCCTTCTTTTTGACACTGTATTATATTATACAATGTCTAAACTTGGCGTTTAATATGAGTGCGAATATGAATCGTGAATTCATTGTTTTGAACATAGTTATATTACCTCTTTGTATTATTATGGCTACTCTACAGATTTATATGAATAGAATTAGATGGTTTGCTTAATAAATTTAGCCAGGTAGTAGCCGTATTAGCAGTAATGTCTTTGTTCTTTTGGTTATTCGGAAGTGTATTACACGTATTGCGACCAACAGGGGCAATCACGAATGTCTGGGCTGATGGCGTGCCCGCACTTCACTACTATCGCTTACATTTTGAAACTCAAAAAGTCTCAGTATTTGGACATATTATTTCTCAAGAAATACCGGTGTTTTTGTTGAGGGGCCAATGTGGAATTTAGTATTAAGTTTGGCCTTTATGGCGGAATTATTTATCAGAAAGCAACCTCGGCGAAATCTTCTCATTTTCTTTGCTATTACAATTTGGACAACTTTTTCAACTACGGGTATATATGTATTAGGACTAAGCTTTATTGCATATTACATGGTGTTGAGGAAAAATAAATTCAAGTTTGTGGCAATACCAGTTATGATTCCTGTTGTTTATGGGTTGTCACAAGTATTAGGTGGGAAGTCAGCATCAGAATCAGGAACCATACGAATGGATGATTACGTAGCTGGACTGAATGCCTGGTTAGAGCGATGGCTTGCTGGATGGGGACAAAATGGTTTGGCTCGTATCCAGTATCATATGAATACACATATTAGACCTAGTTTAGGATATAGTAATAGTCTATTTATTGTTTTGGCTAAGGGAGGCATATTGCAAGGTGTTGCGCAATTGCTACCAATCATAGGAGTCATTGTCCTGCCAAGGGTTCCAGTTAAAATTAGAGTGTCAGCGGGCCTCTTAATGGTTTTAGTTATTACAGTAATTTTTCAAAACACAGCAATATACTGCTTTGCAGTAGCTATGTGCTATGCAGGTGCTGTTAATATGGTCCGTATCAAATAGGTGACAAATATGGGAACAAGTTCAAAAATTAAGACATATTCAGTATTGCGCGTCCTGGCGATTTTACTAGTTTTACTGAGTCATATGACCTACTATAAAGTAGGAAATGCCTTCGGTGGTAGTGACTATACTAGCGCTTGCCCCCAGTGGAACGTCATTCAAGTGGTATTATCTTATAGATAAATTTCGCTATGTCATCTACCTCTTCCATATGCCTCTGTTTATGGCTATCTCGGGCGCCTTGTTCGCGTTGCAGACTAAGAAGGAGCGTTGGTCAGGCTTTTGGCAGCTTTGCTGAGGCTAAATGGCAGCGTCTCATGATTCCTTATCTAGTCTTTACCTTGCTCTATCTAGTGCCTCTTAAGTATCTGAGTGGCTATTTTGGGCAGGCTAATTTCTTAATGGCGGAAGGCAGCCAATTAACGCTCTTAGGTAACTCGCACTTGTGGTATCTCTATACCTTGTTCGTCGTGGCCTTAGTCGCTTATTTCTTAGTGCCGCGTATGCAGGTTTGGTATCTCCTGCCACTATGGGGGCTCCATCTAGCAAGTGCCTATGTAGGGCTATCCTTAATCAGCCTACCGATGGAGTTTCTCCTTTGGTATATGCTAGGAGCTGTGTTCGAAAGCTATCGCGAGACCTTAACTGCTTATTTCCGGACTAAGCGAGCGGTCTTCTTGACTATCTGGCTGACAGCCTTTGTTGTCTGCTCACTACTATCCCTCTATGTAGGGCGTTTTGGCATTCCTGCTTTGCAACGCCTAGTCAATGACTTGGCAGCTGTCGCGGGGATGGGGCTGACCTATCTCTTGGCTGAGTCACTGGCTCAGAAGAAGGGCTTCTTGGAGTCTGGCTTTGTAGAGGCAGTCTTACTAAATGGACTAGGGATTTATATCTTCTCTGACCCTTTGAACTATGTCTTGTTGCGTCTAGGCCAAGCCTTGCTGGGACCAGCTGGTATGCTGTCTCTAGGTGGATTAGTCCTCATGATGGTCTTGCGTTTAGTTCTAACGGGGCTAGTCGCTTATTACTTAACCCGGCTTTTCGTTAGACTGTGGCCAAACCGTGCAAGCTGGGTTCGTTAGATGATTTATTGATAAGGAGGTCGCTCATGACCCAACACAAACAAGCATCCATTAAAATCAACTTTATCATGAACTTCATCTTAACGGTGTCGTCCTTTATCTTTCCTATTATTACCTTTCCCTATATCTCGCGGACCTTGCTGCCACTAGGGACGGGGCGGATTGCCTTCGCCACTTCGGTGGCTAGCTACGCCACCATGTTAGGGATGGTGGGGATTCCGACCTATGGGATTCGGGCTGTCGCGCGGGTGCGTAACCAGCAACGGGAGCTCAACAAGACGGTTCAGGAGATTTCTTTTTCAATGCCATTACTACGCTGGGGGCACTGATCCTCTATCTGGTCAGTATTGTCCTAGTGCCAAGGTTTGCGGAAGATAAGACCCTCTTCCTGATTAACGGGGTAGGGATTGTCTTCAACCTCTTCGGTATGGAGTGGCTCTATCGGGGCTTGGAGCAGTACCGCTATATTACGGTACGTTCCATTGCCTTCAAATGCTTGTCCTTGGTGCTCATGTTCCTCCTGGTTCACTCAACTTCGGACTATTTGATTTATGGAGGGATTCTGGTCTTTGCGACGGTGGGGGCCAATGTCCTCAACTTCATTCACGCCCGTCACTATATCAGCTTCAAGCTAGAGCCTAACTTGGAGATCTGGCGTCACTTCTTCCCGGCCCTGCAGTTCTTCCTCATGGCTGTCGCCACCACCATCTATACCAGTCTGGACTCTGTCATGTTAGGTATGATGATTGGCAAGGAAGCCGTAGGTTATTATGATGCGGCCATTAAGATTAAGAACATCTTGATTAGTCTGGTGACGGCCCTGGGTGGGGTGCTCCTACCTCGTCTGTCGCACTATATTCAGACGGAACAGCATGAAGCCTTTAAGCGGGTGACTCGTAAGGCCTTTGCCTTTGTCTGCTTCGCTAGTATTCCACTCTCGACTTACTTTATCGCCATGGCGGAGCCGGCTATTCTCTTCCTATCCAAGGAACAGTTCCTGCCTTCGGTCTTCCCTATGCAGCTAGTCATGCCGACCATTGTCTTGATTGGTCTGTCTAATTTATTAGGGATTCAGATTCTCCTACCGCTAGGCAAGGAGCGGGTGGTCTTATCTTCTGTCTGTTGGGGTGCGGTCTTGAACTTCGCCCTTAACCTAGTCTTGATTCCAAGCTGGGGAGTAGCCGGGGCGGCCTTCTCCACGCTCTTGGCAGAATTGCTTGTCACCCTCTATCAGGCCTGGTACTTACGCGACCAACTCAGAGAAATGGTGGTCCTGGCCGACTAGGCAAGATTGGCTTGGCGACAGTCCTGGCGACGCTGAGCACCTTCTTGTTCAGACACTGGATTTCGCCATTCTGGACCTTGGCGCTATCGGCCTCTGTCTTCGGCCTAATCTACTTGGCTATTCTCTGGTTCAGTCGCGAGCAGTTTGTCAGCTATCTAGGCCAGATGGCCCTAGGTTTCTTAAAAAGACGCAAGGTCTGATTAAGTGCTCCTATCTATTAGTGTCTACACTAATAGATAGGGTAGAAGTCAGCCAAAATACGTGCTCTATCATAAACAAATTTTAAAAATCCCTCGTGGCTATGGTTAGTTGCGAGGGATTTTTTGAATAGGCCAGAGTTATGACTTCTGTCACCATGTGATGACATTCGATAACACGGGCTTAACTATAGGATGAAAGTTTATTTTTTTTGGTGACAATTGGGCAAAAATCTATTGCTTTTTGAATGGCTTACTTGTATGATAGACAAGGATTTACAAGCCACAAATGTGTATTTTTTTAGGAGGAATCACCAAAATGAAGAAACATGGTTTAGCGGCCTTAGTGGGCCTTGCCCTAGGTTCTGTCATGATTTTGGATCAGGTGCATGCTGAATCAGTCAGTCCAGTAGCACCTGCCAGTCATGAAGTGCAGGACCCTCTACAAGAATCGGCCCCAGCAGTGGCCCCCGCTGCAGCAGGCCAAGAAGCAAGCCAAGAGACGTCGGCGTCCCAAAATCAGGAATCTAGTGCCAAAGAAGCTAGTTCCGATTCGCTTCAAGCTCATGAGTCAGAGCCGGCGACCTTGCCTGCGGTTCCTGCCCTGGATTTAGCCCCTAAGGCTAACAGCCAGCCGCCAGTTAAGCCGGTTGACCAAGGCATCTCGACTTCTTTCTACCAGTTTACCGAATCAGCCGGGCGCGGGACCTTCCTCGCTCATATTGCCTACGGGGATTACGATGAGGCTGGCTACCGTAAGGTGGCCCCTAAGAGCCAGATTAGTGCGCAACTCCAGTCCGCCACTGGCCAAGGCCATGTGCCTCTAGAAGTTAAGGCAACCCAGAATCCACGGCTCTTCGAGCTCAGCTTCGATTCCAGCGCCCTCGCGACGGACATGGCCTACCGGGTGATGATTAAGGTAGCTGATAACCAGGAGCAACTCTGGTATGGCGACCGCCAGTATAAGCAGGCAGTGGCCGGCTTAGAACTCAATGCCCAAGGTGCACGCGTCAGCTTGCGCAAGGTAGCTCCAGTGCAAAAGGGGATTTCCACTTCTTTCTATGAGTTTTCGGCGATTGACACGGTGGGGACTATCCTAGCCCATATTGCCTATGGGACCTATGATGCGACGGGTTACCGCGAGGTAGCGCCGCAAGCTGTCATCAAGGCTCGCTTAGAAGCCACTAAGGGTCAGCATCAAGTCGGCCTGCGGGTGCGGGCTAGCCAAAATCCGCGACTCTTCAACCTAGACTTTGACCGGACGGCGCTTAAGGCCGACCAGACTTACCGGGTGCTGATTAGTGTGGACAATAAGGAAGAAGCCCTCTGGGCAGGCGACAACAGCTACATGCAAGAGTCAGGGGACTTGACCGCCATGGTAGCTAAGCAACGCTTCCTAGTTAAGAAGGCGGCTCCTGCTAAGCCAGTTGACAAGGGGGTTTCGACTTCTTTCTATGACTTCTCTGTAGTAGACGGGGTAGCTAAGATTTTGGCTCACTTGTCTTACGGGACTTATGATGCGGCCGGCTATCGAGAAGCTGCGCCAGCCAAGGAAGTGAGTGCTCAAGTTCTGTCTCAGGACGGTCGTCAAAAGGTGGATGTCCAAGTGAAAGCCACTCAAAACCCGCGTCTCTTCGAGTTGTTATTCGACGCTAGCCAAATCCGTAAGGGACAAGTCTATCAAGTAGTAGGCAGCGTAGGCAATGCTAGCGAAGTTATCTGGCATGGTGACCGTAGCCTCAGCCAACAAGGGAGCAACCTCTTGCTGACAGCACCAGGTGGTCGTTTGCAGCTGCAATATCAAGAGCGCTTAGTCAACCACGAAGTCAAGGTTCGCGGAATTGGTACGACGCTTCAGGTTCTGGATGCCAATGGCAAACGCCAGACCGTGCCGGTTAAGGACTACTTCGGCCAACGCTTTGGCGTGGCGAGTCTGCCAGGCGCTAAGAACGCTGAAGTAGCGCTGATTCGCAATAACAAGGTCTTCGCTTATGCTAAACGCTCTGACTTGGTGGAAGTACCAATGGGCAAGCGGACCGTCTACATTGACGCAGGGCACGGTGGTGCTGAGACCGGGGCAGTGGCCTTTGGTCGTGCCGAGAAGGACATGAACTTAGATATTACCCGGCCACTGGCGGACCGACTGCGCCGTCTGGGCTATGAAGTCTATGAGTCGCGCGTGGACGACAAGGAAATTCCACTAGGCCAACGCGAGCTTGAGCCTAACCGACTCATGCCGGATATCTTCGTCAGCGTTCACCACAACGCTATGCCGGCGGCTCTGTCAGGTAAGGTGCAGGGGATTCTGTCCCTCTTCCACGATCACAGCATTGAGGAAGAAGGCTTCATGTCCATGCCTTATCACCCAGAAAGCAAGATTACAGAAGGGAAGCGTCTGGCTCAACTTCTGCAACGCGAAATGATTAAGATGACAGGCGGCCGTGACCAAGGGGCACGTCCTCAGAACCTGCATGTGACTCGTAAGACGGACATGCCAGCTGTTTTGGTGGAGCTAGGCTTCATGGATAACGCCGAGGAGTTCAAGAAACTTAATCAACCTGCCTACCAGGACAAGCTCATTAAGGGTCTGGTCCAAGGCATTCAGGCTTACTTCGGTAAGGCTTAAGTATAGATGATAACGGTAGAAGCTAAGGCTTCTGCCGTTTTTTGCTTTTTGTGGGCGAAGGACGAAAATTCAAGTAAATTTTCTAATATTTTTAGGGGAATGGCTTGACGGGGTTGACCGGGCGGATGTAAAATATGTAATATAAATGTCTTATTTCTGTAATTATAGCGCTTATCTTCCTACAAAGGGGTCTTGTTTATGAAATCAGAGTTTTTAAGTAAGTATCGTCCGCAACTTATTGCACTTGCCTTTGTTCTCTTTCTAGTGGCTGGATTCGCCATGATTGGCCTCCTAGCAGGCCAGCCTCACGATCATTTGCAGACGCTAGAGTCTGAGTCAGTGGTCAGTGAGAACTCTAGCAGTGAGCCCAAGCCCTTGGTCTTGGCAGAACCCCTAGTAGGTCTCAAGGCTAAGGATCAGGAGACGCCTTTTGAAGGCAAGGATGGGGAGCTCAAGCTACGCTCAGTAGGCGATGTCTTGTTGCATGAATTTGTCAGCGAGATGGCCAGCGTCAAGAATCCTTTCTACAAATCAGCGGTCGACCGGCTCCACAAGGATGGCATCAGCTGGGAGAACCCAGGGGGTGCCTATGATTTCTACCCAATGCTGGCGCAGATTGCCCCTTACATGTCCTATGCCGACGTGACTTTGGCTAATATGGAAGTCATTGTGGCCAACCCTCAGTATCCGGTGACTGGTTACCCCTCCTTCAATGCGCCTAAGCAGATTATTAAGGCCCTTCAGGCTATCGGTGTGGACATGGTGACCAACGGGACCAACCATACCTTGGACTATTCGGCGCGTGGGGCGCTAGCCTCTAGTGCTAACCTCAAAGAGGCGCAGATGCCTTATGTAGGGAGTTTTGAGAGCCAGGAAGATCACGATACCCCGCGCATTATCGAGAAGAATGGCATTAAGATAGGGATTTTGACCTATTCCTACGGTACCAACGGCGTGCCCGTGCCAGAAGACCAGCCTTATTTGATTAACCTGGTAGACCTGCCTCAGATGGTAGAAGATGTAAAGGCCCTCAAAGACAAGGTCGATGCCGTAGTGGTGACTTTGCAGCTAGGTCAGGAATATGACACTACTCCAGATCCAACTCAGGAGCAAGTCTTCCAAGCCCTGAGTGATGCTGGCGTCAAATTGATTTTGGGCGGCCACCCGCACGTCTTGCAACCTATGCAGTGGTTTAACGGCAAGCAGACCTTTGCCATCTATTCCCAGGCTAGCTTCATGTCAGGCCAAATTTACCCGGCTAATAAGCAAGGGGGCATCACCGAGGTGACGTTCAAACGCGGCGAAGACGGCCAAGTAACCGTCACTGATCCTAAGTTCATGCCAATCTATATTACGGGCGCCGAGAATGCCGAGTTCTACGAAACGGTGCCTATGGCCGACTACAATCGCTACGCGGTCACCGAGGGCGCCGACTGGTACGAGATTATTCGCCAGCGCATGCAACTCTATACCAGAGACCAGTCAGCCACCCAGAAACCCAGTGGACCCAGGAAGATACCCGATATTCATCACATTGAGAGCTGAGGCCAATGGCCCACCCAGAGGAGGCCGGTCATGCAGGGCTGGAAGATTGTCCACTGCAAACAGCAACCGAGGCCCACTGAAAGAGGAGACATGATTTCACCCACGTTAACTCCAACCTGAAGACCACCAGAGGCAGTTTTAACAGTGACATGAACACGCCAGTCGCGTCACCGTGCCCACGTTCACGGAAGACAACACCGTTGCTTCCTTACGAACGTTACATCAGCGCCGATTGCCCGCAACGGTTATTATGAATCATCGACGGCACCCACCGCGGTCCCGCAGGCCTGGCGAGTTCATTTGACGTTATCACGAACAGGTTCTTTCGTTTCCATGATGAATGGCTTACGCGAAGTCGCTAAGATCAGAGATTATGAGGAATTTGCGTTCAGGTTGATGTCGAACGGCTGGATTCTGAGATTGGCTTTGTACCGACTATTGTCTTCGCCTGATGTTTCATTGTTGCGCGGAAGAGGTCGCAGTCCGGCGGTCTACCTAGCCCATGTCAACGAGGCTAACAAGCGCGAACATCGGCTTTTGCGTCAGGGGAAGAAGAAAGCAAAAGAGGCTTGGCTAACCTTCCTTCAGTCCCTGCGAGCCCGTGACTGAGCCAGCCCATCCCACTATTTCAGACGCCTACCTGACTTAGAGCCGCTATCCAGCACCGTTTTGTCGGGGTTCCTGGCAGCGTTGCGTCTTCTTACTTGTTCAATATCAATGAGACCATTCCAGAAAAGGAAGTTCAGAAGACGCGCTAAGTTGAAGGCCATATTCCAGGCGCTCACCGCTGAACATGCACGGCGACTTACAAGCTTTGAGGCCTTCGTCGCGGACAATCCTCGTTATCAGAAGGCCTTAGCACGTGATGAGGGCTTGAAGTGCCGTGCAGTTTGCGATGGAGCTCATTTATCATCCCAATTTGCGGACGATCAACTTTGTCGAACGTTTAACCGTGGAAATCGACGGCGATATAATATTGGCGTCTATCTCAATGTCGCTTCTGCTGAGCGGCTCATTGGCGCCATCCTCATTGATTTAAACGATGCCTGGCAGGCTAATGCACGCCCTTTCCTGGTCAACTTCACCAAACGCAAATAAGCTATAGGACAGCCTACATATTTTTACACAGGATTTTGGACTTGACTCTGGAAAAAGGCGGAAACTGGGAGACAGTGAGCTAGTGGTCCACTTTGGTTGAGTGGACCACTAGCTCGGGTGGAAAAGGCCGGAAAAAGGGCGAAACCGTGGGAAAAGCCACGAGCCAGTGGTCGACTTTGCCAAGTGGACCACTAGCTGGGTTGGGAAGGCCGGAAAAGGGCAGGAAACGGGGGAAAAGCCGTGAGCTAGTGGTCGACTTTGCCGAGTGGACCACTAGCTCGGCTGGAAGGCTTGGAAAAAGGGCGAAACCGTGGAAAAAGTCATGAGCCAGTGGTCGACTCTTTCGAGTGGACCACTAGCTGGGCCGGAAAGCTTGGAAAAGGGCAGGAAACGGGGCAAAAGTCATGAGCCAGTGGTCGACTCTTTGGTGGACCACTAGCGAAACTGGAAAGCATGGAAAAGGGCGAAATCGTAGTCAAGTCCAAAATCCTGTGTAAAAATATGTAGGCTGTCCTATAGCAAATTTGCGTTTGGTGAAGTTGACCAGGAAAGGGCGTGCATTAGCCTGCCAGGCATCGTTTAAATCAATGAGGATGGCGCCAATGAGCCGCTCAGCAGAAGCGACATTAGGATGAACATAATGACGCCTCTCGCCGTCTGATTTCACCGGTTTAAACGTTTCGACAAGTTGGTCGTCGCAAATTGGGATAATCGAGCTCCATCATCGCTTCACAGCTGTCGAGCCTCGTCAAGAACAGACTGCGATGACGAGTTGACCCGCGACAGGCGCAAAAGCCAGCAGGTCATGATGCTGTTCGGCGGTGGGCGCAGTGCGGCGCGTCTTCTGAACTCGCGCAAGTGGTCGTTGAACAGAGGTGAGACGGCGCCGAGACCGTGCCGGTGGCTGGATAACGGCTCTGGAGGTCCGGAGTGGCGTCTGTGGTGGGATGGGCTGGCTCAATCGCAGGCTCGCAGAACTGAAGGAAGGATGTGGCCTCTTTGCTGCGACGCCGCTCGACGTTCGCGTATTTCCTGTAGTGCTGTGGTCACGTTTCACCGCAGCAATGTAGGCATCCGGGTGAGACAGCGAGTACTGGTGAATCCGGGGTCCGGCCTGACTCGGTCTCGGGATCCAATGGACTCTGGGCATCTGACCTGAGACGGAAGACCGTCTCGCCACACAGTCCTGCACGACGGTTTGCGTGGCACCGATGACCATTTCCGTCGTGAGAGCAGAAGAACTGTTCGACCGCTGATAACGTCAAAACTCGGTTTCTTCAGTATGATAACGCAGACTATAATTGGGTACCGATGGCTGTTTCGTGCGATGATCGCGGCGCTGACGTTCATGAGGCAGCTGGTCTTCTTCCATGTGGTGCGATGGGCCCGGTGAGTAACCGGCGCGACCTGGCGTTCATCACTGTTCCGGCTGCCTGGTGGTCTTTCAGTTTAGGTTAATGAGCGAAGTCATCGTGTCACTCTTTCATTTTCCGGTTTAACCGGTGTACCGAAGACCACAACTTTCTTTACCTGATATAGGGACAATCGTGGGAAAAGTCGCGAGCCAGTGGCCCACTTTTTCGAGTGGACCACTAGCTAGAATGGAAAGGCCAAAAACCTGGGCTACTAGCTAGAAAAAAAGCCTTTTAGGGGCTTTTGCCGGGGCGGAATCTTTGCTATAATAACTTTTAGTGCAAAAAGTAACGACGAAATGATATCCAATTTATGGAAGGAACTTAACAATGACAGCATCACATCACTCAAAGGGCCGGCGTCACGGTCACTCCCGCCCTAGTCATGGGCGGACTAAGTCAGTGCTCTGGCGGATTAACTGGCTCTTTATTATTTTGGCAGCGGTGGCCAGTGGCCTGGTTGCCTATTTCCTCTTAACCTACAAGATCTTGGCCGGGCGCGGCTACCATCTCTGGGTCTTAGGCGGCTTGGGCGCGGTCTTACTGCTACTCATCCTGCTCAACGGCCTCAAGCGCCTAGGCAAGACAACCCTGGTCCTAGCTACTATCGTCATTTTGGGGGCTAGCTACGGCGCCTACCAAATGAATGCCACCGTCAATTTCTTCAACAAACTCAATACCAATACCCAGAAGAAGGAACTGACCATGAGCCTGGCTACCCTAGCAGAAGGTGGAGTGGCAGATGTGTCGGCCTTAGACGGCAAAGTGGTCCTAGCGCCGCTGGGCCAAGATCGCGACAATGTCCAAGCCTTAGTCGATGACCTCAAGGCCAAACGCCAGGTAAGTGTGACCATTGAGGAAGTGCCATCTTACCTAGCGGCCTACCAACAACTCCTGGACGGCAAGGCTCAAGCCATGGTCCTCAACTCAGGCTATGAGTCCCTCTTAGAAGGCATGGCTAGCGACTTCAGCAGCAAGATCAAGAAGCTCTATCAGTACAATCATGTGACCGAAGTAGCCGAAGAGCCGGCTAAGCCAACGACGGAAAACCAGCAAACTAGCCAGACGCCAGCTGAGAACCAGCCTTTCAACCTCTACATTTCAGGGATTGATACCTTCGGGCCAGTCAGCTCCGTCTCCCGGTCAGACGTCAACGTTATCGCCACTATCAACCCTAAGACCCATCAGATTCTTCTGACCACCACACCGCGTGACGCCTATGTACCAATCGCGGATGGCGGGGCAGACCAGAAGGACAAGTTGACTCACGCGGGGATTTATGGCGTGGAGGCTTCCATGCATACCTTGGCCCGTCTCTATGATACGCCAATCGACTACTATGTCCGCCTCAACTTCACCTCCTTCCTTAATATCATCGATACGGTAGGGGGCATTGATGTCTACAACGACCAAGCCTTCACCTCCCTCTACGGCAAATACGATTTCCCTGTCGGGGAACTTCACCTCAATGCCGACCAAGCCCTAGGCTTCGTGCGTGAACGTTACTCCCTGTCAGGTGGGGATAATGACCGCGGCAAGAACCATGAGAAGGTTATTACCGCCCTGATTAAGAAATTAGGCAGTCGTCAGACCCTGCTCCAAGCCCAAGAAGTCATGGATCGCATGAGCCAGTCGGTGCAAACCAATCTGCCACTGGCTAAGGTCATGGAACTGGTGAACGAGCAACTCGAGAGCGGTCAAGCTTACACGGTTACCTCAGTCGCCCTGACTGGCCACGGTTCAACTGGCTTGCCATCTTATGCTATGCCGGGCGCTGAACTCTATATGATGCAAGTGGATGAGGCTAGCTTGGCTGAGCGTCAAGCCCAAATCAAGCAAGTACTCGGACAATAGGCCCGCTTTCAAGGAGAAAAGGAGAAACTTATGACACAAACATATGATTATCTAGTGGTAGGTGCCGGCCTCTTTGGCGCTACCTTTGCCCACGAAATTGCCAAGAAAGGCAAGCGCGTCCTGGTTATTGAGAAGCGCGACCACCTGGCGGGCAATATCTATACGGAAGAAATCGCGGGCATTCAAGTCCACAAATTTGGCGCCCACATTTTCCATACTAACGACAAGGCCGTTTGGGATTACGTCAATCAATTTGCGGAATTCAACCAGTATATCAATACTCCAATCGCTAATTATTATGGGGAAATCTACAATTTGCCCTTCAATATGAACACCTTCAACAAGCTCTGGGGTGTGGTGACGCCGGAAGAAGCGGCCGCCAAAATTGAAGAGCAACGGGCTGAAGTGGCAGACAAGACACCAAGTAACTTGGAGGAGCAAGCCTTGTCCCTAGTAGGGCGCGATATCTACGAGAAACTGATTAAGGGCTATACCGAGAAGCAATGGGGCAAGGCAGCTACTGAATTGCCAGCCTTCATTATTCGTCGCTTGCCAGTCCGTATGACCTATGACAACAACTACTTCAATGACCGCTACCAAGGTATCCCAATCGGGGGCTATACCCAGATTGTGGAGAAGATGTTGGATCATCCTAACATCCAAGTGCGCCTAGAGACAGACTTCTTCGCGGACAAGGAGCATTACTTGGCGGCCTTTCCTAAAATTTTCTATACCGGTATGATCGACCAGTTCTTCGACTATGAGTTGGGTGAATTGGAATACCGTAGCTTGCGCTTCGAGACCGAGGTCTTGGACCAAGCCAACTATCAAGGGAATGCGGTGGTTAACTATACCGACCGCGAGACGCCTTATACCCGGATTATTGAGCACAAACACTTCGAGTACGGCACTCAGCCACAAACCGTGGTGACGCGTGAATATCCAGCCAACTGGTCACGAGGGGGATGAGCCTTACTACCCAATTAATGATGAGCGTAACACCAAGCTCTATCAGGCCTATACTGACTTGGCTAAGTCCCTGCCACAGGTGACCTTCGCTGGACGTTTGGGCCACTACCGCTATTATGACATGCACCATGTCATCGGCCTGGCCTTGCAATTGGCAGCCAAAGTGGACTAAATCAAGAATCAAGCCCCCTTACTGGCTGGTAAGGGGGCTTTTGCGCGGTTCGGGCTTTTCTGCTAGAATAGGAGTCAAAAGGGAGGTTGTCGTCATGAAGAAAGCCAAATACTGGTGGTCCCTGCTAGCGGGTTGCCTGGGTGCCTTATTAGTCATTAGGGGCTGGTGGACTAGCCAAGCGGCGCGAGCCCAGGTAGATTCGGACCAGGTGCAGGTGGTCCAAGCCAAGGTTCAGGCTCAGGGCTATGAGTTTGGCCCGGCCGTTAACAAAATTGTCCTTCAAGTCAGTCAACCCGTGACGGCAGTGGCCAGAGGTGCCCAGCTAGAGGTTACCACCCAAGGTAAAGCGCGCCAAGTGAGCGCCCTCTATCTAGCAGATGAGCAGGGCCAGGCCTTGCCAGAGGGTCAAGCCAGTCAATGGCTAGCTTTGGACTTGGTGGTGGATTCCTGGGATTTAGGCAGTCTCTTCGGCTATAACCAGGAGCGCTTGATTAGTCAGTGGCAGGCTAACTATCTCATTGCTGTAGGGCCAGTGCAGGTGACGACCCAAGAGGGCAAGTCGGCCCAGATTCGCTTGACGGACTATGACGCCCTGCCCCATCTGGAGCTACCGGACTTGGCCGGCTATCAATTTGAGCAAGTCCATGTAGACGGGGTGACCAATCCCCTGACTGGCCAAGAGGAGAGCCAGACCTTACACTATGGAGCCTTTGAGCCGGCGGCTGCCAAGGATCAGACCCAGGCCAAGTTTCCGCTTTTGATTTGGTTGCATGGCCAAGCCGAAGGGGGCGAGGATCCCCGTATTACCCTACTAGGCAATGAGGTGACCGCCCTTAGTCGGCCACAAGTTCAAGAGATTTTTACGGCGACCGACCAGCCCGAGCTTAAGGGCGCCTACGTCCTGGCGGTGCAGACGCCGACCTATTGGATGGACGAGGGCGACGGACTCAATGGGCCAGGGGCGGGCCATTCCCGCTACACTGAGTCCCTCATGCAGGTCATTGGGGACTATGTGGCCAGCCATCCCCAGATTGACCCGCATCGGGTGCATCTCATGGGGTGCTCCAACGGGGGCTATATGACCCTCAACATGGCCCTGCACTATCCGGACTACTTTGCCGGCTTGGTACCCCAGGCAACAGCCTATTCCTACTATGAATTCCAGCGCCTGGACAACGGTCACTATCTGATCAAAGACCCTAAGAAACGAGGCAGTATTCAAGCCTATGCGCCGACTCAGCGAGTCTGGTTTGACCAGGACAAGGTGGCTGCCCTCAAAGACCAAGCCATTTGGTTTGTCCATAGTCTGGATGACCCGACTGTACCAGCCAATGCTTATGTCTTGCCGATTTACAAGGACCTAGTCGATGCGGGTGGGCAGAATATCTGGCTGTCTCTCTTCCAATCGGTGCAAGGCCAAGACCTGCCTAAGATGCGCTATTCTGGCCATTTCTCCTGGATTCCCTTCTTCAATCAGCAGGTCCAGGGCGTGCAAGATCCGGAAGTCATTCGCCAAAGCCCAGGCTTGAGTGGCTTTGAGGCCGATAATGCCAGTGGCGGTGGCAAGGCTCAGGTCCAAGTGGCCGGCCAGCCCTATCAAGATGTCTTCCACTGGCTCAACGCCCAACACCGATAAGATAATTAAAAAGCGATGGACTACTGGCCTGGCTTGCATAATATGAACTGAACATGAGTGATCTATAGACATGGGAAAAGTATCTAGTGCTTAAATCGAAATAGGATAAAAGACGAGGAGATTATCAGATGAACAATTATATAAAATCAAATGAAGACCGATGGAATAAGGTAAAAAATGCCTATACTGAGCCATTGACACATGAAGAATCAGAAGAAGCTAGAAAGCATCCAATTTCTGTTGCCTTAACTGTTGGGAAAAAAGTTCCGACAGAATGGTTTGAAAAAGCCAAGGGAAAAAAGATATTAGGTTTAGCTTGTGGTGGTGGCCAGCAGGGTCCAGTTTTTGCTGTAAAAGGTTATGATGTCACCATCATGGATTTTTCTAAATCACAATTAGAAAGAGACGAGATGGTCGCTAAAAGAGAGGGCTTAAAAATCAAGACGGTTCAAGGCGATATGACCAAGCTATTTCCGTTTGAAGATGAAACTTTTGATATTATTTTTAACCCGGTTTCAAATGTCTATATAGAAGATTTAGAAAATATGTACAAAGAAGCCGCTCGAGTATTGAAAAAGGGTGGACTCTTAATGGTCGGATTTATGAATCCTTGGATCTACATGTATGATGCGGACGTTGTATGGGACAAACCCGAAGAGGAATTGTTGTTGAAGTTTGCACTACCTTTTAATTCAAAAGAGCTTGAAGCGGAAGGCAAAATAACCATAGATCCAGAGTATGGCTATGAATTTAGCCATACCTTAGAAAGTCAGATTAGAGGACAACTTAAAAATGGTCTCGCTATGATCGATTTTTATGAATCTTGTGATAAAAGAAATAGATTATCACATTATGGAAATGACTACATCGCGACACTCTCCATTAAACTATAATATTAAGGGTTAAAAAATCCCAGTTTCTATAATGGAATATAAGGACTTGAGAAAGAGTCAATCAAATGAAAAGTACCCCATAAGTTGGACAATCAAAATCCAACTTATGGGGTGCTTTCAAAAAATCGTCTAATGTTTAGCGGATTAACTTGTCCCAGATGACGACCTGGCCGGTTGCCAGGGATTTGGGGACGTCGATGATGCGCTGGTTGCGGCTGCCTCGGAATTGCAGGGTCAGGTCTAACTGTTCTTGAATGAAACGGCCGTCGACCAGAATATCGACATAGGACAGGAGTTCCAACTTGTCTGGCGTTTCCTGCATGAGTTCCTCCCAGTCATAGCCCGTCCAGGACCAGATATCCTTGCTGTGGCCGTAGCGTCGTCTGACTTCCTGGCAGAGGTCAATCAGCACCGCCGTATGGAGAAAGGGCTCGCCGCCCAGTAGGGTCAGGCCTTGACAGTAGCTGGCGCCTAGGTCGGTTAGGATTCTTTCCTTAAGTTCCTCCGTGTAGGGAGTGCCGTAGTTGAAGTTCTGGGCCACCTTGTTGTAGCAACCCGGGCAGGCGAAGTGGCAGCCGCTGACATAGAGGCTGCAACGCACGCCTTCGCCGTCCACGAAGTTATAGGGCTTGTAGTCGGCCACCTTGGTAGTCGTCTCAGGAATGGCCATGGCTAGACCTCCTTGTCGTCAGCTGGGGCCGGGCCTTTGTCGGAGGACTTAATGCGGATGGTCAAGTGTTTCTGCCGGGCCACAATTTCCTTGTGACGCCCAGCCACCATAGGTCTAGCCTGAGGATTGCCCAGGTAACCACAGGTCCGCTTGACCACGTCGCAGGTCTCGGGATTGCGGTTCTTGCAATAAGGACACTCGAAGCCCCGTTCGGTCGGGTTAAAGTCCCCTTCGTAGCCACACTCAAAACATTTATCAATCGGTGTATTAGTGCCCAGATAGCCGACCCGATCATAGGCAAAGTCCCAGACGGCTTCCAGAGCCTTAGGATTCTGAACCATATTAGGGTACTCGCAGTAGTGGATGAAGCCGCCTGAAGAATAAGGCGGATAGGCCGCTTCAAATCAATTTTCTCAAAAGGTGTCGGCTTCTTGCGGACGTCGTAGTGGAAGCTATTCATATAGTAGCCTTTGTCAGTGATGTCAGGCACCGAGCCAAAGCGCTCTAGATCCAGGCGACAGAAGCGGTCGGTTAGGCTCTCACTTGGCGTGGCGTAGACGGAGAAGTGGTAGCCGTATTGGTTGCCCCAGTCTTGGGTGTGTTGGTAGAGCTTTTTGACAATGTCGACGGTAAAGGCCTTAGCCTCTTGATCCGTCTCCCAGTCGGGACCGAAGAAGCGGGTAGCCACTTCATAGAGGCCAATGTAGCCCAGGGAGATGGTGGCCCGTTTGTCGCGAAAGAGGTCATCGACCTTGCCGTCGCGACTCAATTTGCGACCGAAAGCTCCGTGTTGATAGAGAATCGGGGCATTGAAAGGCTTGGCGTCCTTGACCCGCTCGATGCGGTAGCAGAGGGCCTGGCGGGCGATCTCTAATTTGCCTTCTAGCTGCTGCCAGAATTCATCCAGTGTCTGGCTTCTCGAGGGCAATACGGGGCAGGTTAAGGGTCACCACGCCCAGGTTCATGCGGCCGGCGTTGATTTCCTGACCGTGCTCGTCCCACCAACCTTGCAGGAAGGAGCGGCAGCCCATGGGCGCCTTGAAGCTGCCAGTTAGCTCGACTAGCTTGTCATACATGAGGACATCGGGATACATGCGCTTGGTGGCGCAACGGACGGCTAGCTCCTTGATGTCGTAGTTGGGGTCTTTGGGAGCCAGGTTGACGCCGCGCTTAAGGGAGAAGACTAGCTTAGGGAAGATAGCCGTTCTTTGCTCTTTGCCAATACCGCCCAGCCGAACCTTAAGGATGGCGCGCTGAATTTCGCGTTCAATCCAGGAAGTCCCCAGGCCGAAGCCCAAGGTGGTAAAGGGCGTCTGGCCTTGGGAAGTGTAGAGGGTGTTAATCTCGTACTCCAGACTCTGCATGGCGTCATAGATGTCTTTCTTAGTCCGAGCCGTAGCAAAGTCATGGTGTTGGGTGGTGTCGGGAATCCAATCTTCCGCCAGCTTGAGATGCTTCTCGTAGTTGAGCTGGGCGTAAGGCGCCAGGACCTCGTCAATGCGGTCGGCGCTGCAGCCCCCGTACTGGCTAGACGCCACGTTGGCAATAATCTGCGCCATTTGGGCGGTGGCAGTCTGAATGGATTTGGGGGAATCGACTTCTGCATTGCCAATCTTGAAACCGAGCTTGAACATGGTCTTGAAGTCAATCAGGCAGCAGTTGGTCATAGGCTGGTAGGGATGGTAGTCTAAATCGTGATAGTGCAAGTCGCCGTTCAAATGGGCTAGGGCGACTGCTTCCGGCAACATGCCAATGCCGATGGCTTTAGCAACGATGCCTGGCGGTCAAGTCTCGTTGGGTGTTGTAGACTTGGCTGTCTTTATTGGCATTCTCGTTAACAATACTTGACTCCTGTTGGTGCAGGCGGTCAACTGCAGCTTGAATATCTTGGGCCGCTCTAATTTGTGGATTCATACTTATCACCTCAAAGCCTATGCTACCCTAGTCTAGGTGTGAAGTCAATAGCCTTTACACTATATATAGTGTTTATAAACTTGTTCCACAACTATATGTAGTGTTGTTGTCTGGTGGTTAAGGTGTGGGCACTAACTTGGTTGGCGCCTGCTCCATAGCCAAACAGCTTGGCTAAACTGTGACAATGCCCGGTCTAGATAAGGCAACTTTGACAGACAAATCTAGGCCAAAGTTTCGCAAGATATAGTGTGACGTGAGCCAGTGGTCCACTCCGTCGAGTGGACCACTAGCTACCCGAGGAAGTGTCGAAAACGGGTCAAAAGTCAGGAAAAGTTGTGGACCACTGGCTGCCCAAAAAAGTACAGCAACCTAGCCGAAAGCTCCGAAAAGTCACGCGCCTACGCCCCACTAGCTGACCAAGCGACCAGCAAAAACAAAAAATTTCCCCTTGCATACCGGTCTAAGCTGTGCTATACTATCGAAGTTGAGTAAAACAAGTAGAAACCAGCCGTTTCTCGCCAATCCCCTTAGGTGCTTGGCCGATAGAGAGTTTCCTTTGCGCCTTGGTGCGGGGATAAGTAGCGGCTAGTTTGTGTACACAAGCTAGTTTTTTTCTTGTAAGGCTCGAAATCTAACTGGAGGTGGACTACCATCGTTAAAGAAATGATCATTAACGAAGATATCCGCGCACGTGAATTACGTGTGATTGGAGACAATGGTGAACAAATCGGAGTCAAATCACTTAATGATGCGCTCACTATTGCAGAATCTTTCGGACTTGACCTAGTACTTGTCTCACCAAATGCCAAGCCACCTGTTGCTCGGATTATGGACTACGGTAAATACCGTTATGAGATGCAGAAGAAGGAAAAGGAACAACGGAAGAATCAGAAGATCGTAACCGTCAAAGAAGTTCGTCTTTCTCCTGGTATCGAAGACCATGATTACCAAACCAAATTACGCCAGGCCATCAAGTTCCTCGAACATGGTGACAAGGTCAAAGCCAGCATTCGTTTCCGCGGGCGGGCCATCACCCACAAGGAATTGGGTCAAGACGTATTGGAAGACTTCATTGATGACACAAGCCATGTGTCAACGGTTGAAGCTCGACCAAAAATGGAAGGTCGCAGCATGTTCATCGTGCTAGCCCCATTAGCCCAAGCGGCGCAACAAGACTAATCTTTTTATAGGAGGAATTCCCATGCCAAAACAAAAAACACACCGCGGTTTAGCAAAACGCGTTAAGAAGACTGGTTCAGGTAAATTGAAACGTTCACACGCTTTCACTAGCCACCGTTTCCATGGTAAAACTAAGAAACAACGTCGTCAATTACGTCAAGCTGACTTAGTATCTAATTCAGACTACAAACGTATTAAACAACAAATTTCGCAATTATAATACTAGAGAAGAACCAAGGAGGAATTTACTATGCCACGTGTTAAAGGTGGATACGTTACCCGTCAACGTCGTAAACGTACATTAAAATTAGCTAAAGGTTACTACGGTGCCAAACATCTCTTATTCAAGACCGCTAAGCAACAAGTAATGAAATCTTACATGTATGCTTACCGTGACCGTCGTCAGAAAAAACGTGACTTCCGTCGTTTATGGATTACCCGTATCAACGCGGCAGCTCGTATGAACGGAATCAGCTACAGCGTCTTAATGAACGGCTTGAAGAAAGCTGGCGTTGAAGTGAACCGTAAAATGTTGGCTGACTTAGCAGTTCACGATGCAGCAGCATTCACTGCTTTAGTAGAACAAGCTAAGAAGGCTTTATAAGAAGCGGATTAAGCAGATAAATGGAGGCAGGACCGGTCGGTCGATGCCTCTATTTTTTGAATTTTAATCAATCAATAACAAAGAGGAGGTTCTATATGCAGTACATTTGGCGTTATTTACGCAAACATCCCAAGCTCTTGTTTCTAGATTTCTTAGGGGCTTTTTTCTTTGTCTTAGTTAACTTGGGCCTGCCGACCATCCTAGCCCGTATGGTAGACGAAGCCATCCTACCTCACGATGTCAGCCGTCTATATTACTGGTCTGTCATCATGTTCCTAGTGATTCTGGCCGGGGTGGCAGGGCGAATCCTGCTCTCTACACCGCCAGCAAGCTAACTACCGAGATGATTCGGGAGATGCGTAATGATCTCTATGACAAAATCCAGCAGTTTTCCCACCATGAATATGAGCAGATTGGGATTTCTAGTTTGGTAACCCGGATAACTTCGGATGCCTTCGCCCTCATGCAATTTGCCGACCAAAGTCTGCGTTTGGGGATGATTACCCCCTTTATGATAGCATCTTCCATGGTCATGATTCTGGTAACCAGCCCGTCCCTGGCTTGGTTGATTTTATTGGCAGTGCCACCGCTCGCTATTTCCATCTGGTTTTTGGCCAGAAAGTCGACGCCCCTGTCTAAGCAACAACAGAAGACACTAGATAAGATTAACCAGTATGCCCGCGAGAACCTATCCGGTTTGCGGGTTATCCGGGCCTTTGCGCGCGAGGATTTCCAAGAGGAACGCTTCGATGAGCAAAACCAATCCTATACCGAGACTTCGTCCCGTCTCTTCAAATTAATGGGTTGGGCTAACCCGCTCTTCGTCCATATCTTGATTTGGATGATTGTGGCCATTGTTTGGTTTGCCTTGGAGCCAATCGCTCAGGGTTCACTCCAAGTAGGGAATCTGGTAGCCTTTGTAGAGTATGCCTTCCATGCTCTCTTCTCCTTCATGCTCTTCGCCAACCTCTTCATGATGTATCCGCGGACCGCCGTATCGGCAGCCCGGTTGCAGGAGGTCATGGATCTACCTATTTCTATTGATCCAAATCCCAAGGGAGTGACTGAGACGGAAACGCGAGGCTATCTAAGTTTTGAGAATGTGACCTTTGCCTATCCAGGTGAGACGGAGAGTCCGGTGCTTCATAATATTAGCTTTGAAGTCAAGCCTGGCCAGACCATCGCCTTTATCGGGTCAACAGGGAGCGGGAAGTCCTCGCTAGTTCAACTCATTCCGCGCTTCTATGATGTCACCCTGGGTAAGATCCTGGTGGATGGCGTCGATGTCCGTGACTACAATCTCAAGGCCTTGCGCCAGAAGATTGGTTTATTCCGCAGAAGTCCCTGCTATTTACTGGGACCATCGGCGATAACTTGCGCTATGGCAAATGGAATGCCAGCGAAGGCGAGTTGGAGAAGGCCAGCGATATCTCCCAGGCGCGGGAATTTATTCATAGCCGGTCTGAACGCTATGAAGCCTTCCTAGAAGAGGGCGGCAGCAACCTGTCAGGGGGTCAGAAGCAACGCTTGTCTATTGCGCGTGCCGTAGTGAAGCGTCCTGATATCTATATCTTCGACGATTCCTTCTCGGCCCTGGACTATAAGACTGATGCCCAACTGCGTAAGCGGCTCAAGGAAGTGACCCAAGAGGCCGCCGTCTTGATTGTGGCTCAACGCGTGGGGACCATTATGAATGCTGACCAAATCATCGTCCTCAACAAGGGCGAAATCGTGGGTCGCGGTACCCACCAAGAATTAATGGCTAGCAATGAGATTTACCGTGATATCGCCAATTCTCAGCTTAAGCAAGCCAGTCTAGATGAGGAGGCCATGTAAGATGAATAAAAAAGTATCTAGTATCAAGCGCCTCCTGCCTTATATGAAGCCTTATGGCCTGTCTTATTTCTGGGCAATCCTCTTGACCATTGTGAGCGACATTGCCTCCGTCTTGGAACCCTTCATTTGGGGTTTGGCCCTGACGGAAATCTCGCGGGGTAGTGTGGCCATTCTGCAAAAAGTGTCGGGCGCTAGCCTCAATTACGCATATATTGGCTGGATTCTAGTCATCTATTTCTTCCGTGGTTTGACCTATCAAGTGTCTGCCTATCTAGCCAACGTGGCCATCACCAATGCCGTCCAAGGGACCATTCGGGATCTGCGTCAGGCCATGAATCAGAAGCTCAACCGCCTGCCGGTCTCCTATGTGGACCAACATCAATTTGGTGACCTCTTGGGCCGTATGACTGGTGATGTGGAGTCTGTTTCCAATGCCTTGCAGCAGAGCCTGCTCCAAATTGTCAATGCCGTCTTCACCCTTGGTTTGGTGATAGCCATGATGATTTGGTTGAACGCAAGCTTGGCCTTAGTGGTCATTATCTCTATGCCACTGTCTTATTGGGTGGCTAAGAAGGTCCTGGTTCTATCTCAGCCTTATTTCAAGGGCCAGGCCGACGCCTTAGGTCGCCTCTATGGCTTTGTTCAGGAGAACCTAACGGGTTTTAATGTCATCAAGCTTTATGGCCGGGAAGAACAATCCGCCCAGGAATTTTATGACATTACCCATAATTTACAACAAGTAGGCTTTAAGGCGACCATGGTGTCTTCGATGGTCATGCCGCTGGTAGGCTTCATCTCCCACATGACCTACTTGCTCCTAGCGCTGCTGGGGGGCTTGGCCGTCTTGCAAGGGGTGCTGACTATCGGGAACCTGCAAGCCTTCGTCCAGTATGTCTGGCAGGTCAACCAACCGATTCAGACGATCACCCAGCTGACAGGTGCCTTGCAGTCAGCTAAGTCTTCCCTGGACCGGATTCTAGAATTGATGGATGCGCCCGAGGAAGTGGTGAGTGCTAAGGCTCATTTGGCAGGACCGCTAACAGGGCGGGTCAGCTTCCAGGACGTGGCCTTCCACTACCAGGAAGAAAAGCCTCTGATTCGTAACTTCAACCTAGAAGTTGAGCCCGGTCAAATGATTGCCATCGTTGGGCCGACAGGTGCTGGTAAGACAACCCTGATAAACTTGCTTATGCGTTTCTATGATGTGACCCAGGGGGCTATTCTAGTAGATGGCCTGGATATCCGGGACTTGCCACGTCAGGAATTGCGCCAGCAGTTTGGTATGGTGCTCCAGGATGCCTGGCTCTATGAAGGGACCATTAAGGACAATCTGCGTTTCGGTAACTTAGATGCCACTGATGAACAAATCGTGGAAGCAGCCAAGGCCGCCAACGTGGACCACTTTATTCGGACCTTGCCGGGTGGTTACAATATGAAGATGAACCAAGAATCCAGCAATATTTCCTTGGGTCAGAAGCAACTGCTGACAATCGCCCGGGCCTTGCTGGCGGATCCTAAGATTCTGATTCTGGACGAGGCCACCTCGTCAGTGGATACCCGTCTGGAGCTCCTCATCCAGAAGGCCATGAGTCGCTTGATGGAGGGCCGGACCAGCTTCGTCATTGCCCATCGTCTGTCGACCATTCAGGAAGCCGATAAGATTGGTCTTACGCGATGGCCAGATTGTCGAACAAGGCAATCACGACAGCCTCTTGGCAGCCAAGGGCTTCTACTACGAGCTCTATCAAAGCCAATTTAATCAATAAGCCCATAAGGTTAGGATTTTATCCTAACCTTATTTTTGTAATTGGACTAGACAAAAAAGTGTCACAATAGTGCGGATTAGATAGCTTATAGTTTTATCGCCCAAGTGTTTCCTTTAAGAATGACAGTCAAAATTAAGCTGAAATTTATCTCAATTAGTGATATGCTGAATTTAGGGCGGAAAGGCTTTACATTAAGGGGTTTCAGGACTATAATGAAGGCAAGACGTATCCTAGAATACGTTTCAAAAATATCTGGAAAGGAGGAGAAGCATGGCTCATAAACGTTTGTTGTCTTGCACAGCCAGTGAGGTCAAAACTTTGACAGCCGCGGAACTAAAACAAGCCATTAAGGCCAGCGAAGGCCGTATTATCTTGGCGGAAACAGTGGTCACCAAGGCACCGCTAATTGAAGGGGTGAGCAATGCGGAGATGATGCGGGCATTTAGTGCGGATATGCTATTATTGAATGAATATGATCTATCCACCAAATTTATCCATAGTTTGCCTGCCATGGACGCGCCCATTGCCTATCTCAAGGAATTAACCGGTAGACCTATGGGGTTGAACTTAGAACCGGTTGACCCAAGTGCTGAAGCGCTAGAAGATTGGATTGACCTACCTGAGGGCCGACGTGCCACGGTAGAGAACTTCCAAGCCGCTAACCGAGAGGGATTTGATTTCTTGGTCTTGACGGGGAACCCTTCGACAGGGGTTAGTCATCAGGCCATTGAAGCCACGGTGCGGCTAGCTAAGCAGCATTTCAAGGGGCTGGTCTTTGCAGGTAAGATGCACAGTGCCGGGACCGGCGAGAAGGTGGTCTCTGAAGAGCATTTGTTAGCCTATATGGCAGCAGGTGCGGATGGCGTCTTGATTCCAAGTGTGGGGACCGTGCCAGGTGTCAGAGAAGACCAGGTGGCGCGGATTGCCGATCAGGTCAAGGACTTGGGCGGCTTAGTTATCTCAACCATTGGCACCAGTCAGGAAAGTGCCGATAGTGGGACCATTCGCGAATTTGCGCTAGCCAACAAACGCGTGGGTACAGATATTCATCACATTGGCGATGGTTCCTATGGACGCATGCCAGATCCAGAGAATATTCTGGCCTTGTCGCTAGCAATTAGAGGGAAGCGGCATACTTATTTCCGTATGGGACAATCAGTATTAAGATAAATAGAAAGTAGGAAAAAACAATGATGTCATATTTACAAAAAATGGGTCGCTCTTTGATGCTGCCTGTTGCCATCTTACCAGTGGCTTCTATTTTAATGGGGATTGGTTACTGGATTAGCCCTGCTGGTTTAGGTGTTCCAGGCCAAACCGGGACCAACCCAGTAGCAGTCTTCTTGATTCAAGCAGGTTTAGTCTTAATCGACAAAATTCCACTCTTATTCGCCGTTGGTTTGGCTGTAGGTTTAGCCAAAGACAAGAACGGGGCAGCCGGTCTCAGCGGTTTGGTAGCCTTCTTAATTATCACGACTATCCTATCTAAGGATGTTGTGGCTCAATTACAAGGGGTAAAACCAGAAGAAGTAGCTTTGGCTTTCTCTAAGAGCACTAACGCCTTTATCGGGATCTTATCAGGGATCATCGGTGGGGAAATGTACAACCGTTTCAAAGATGTTAAATTACCAACCGCTCTAGGTTTCTTCAGCGGTCGTCGTTCTGCGCCAATCATGGCAGGTCTTGTAGCATCACTTGCTGCCCTTGTCTTGCTCTTCGTATGGCCAGCAGTCTTCAGTGCTTTAGTTGCCTTTGGTAAGTCATTTGTTGGCTTGGGCGCCATCGGTGCTGGTATCTATGGTTTCTTCAACCGTCTCTTGATTCCAGTTGGTTTACACCATGCCCTTAACGCTGTATTCTGGTTCGACGTAGCTGGGATTAACGATATCGGGAACTTCTGGGGTAACACTGGGGTTCTAGGTCAAACTGGTATGTACCAAGCTGGTTTCTTCCCAGTCATGATGTTTGGTTTACCAGGGGCTGCTTTGGCAATGTACCGCAACGCCAAAGACAGCAAGAAAAAAGCTGTCTCAGCCCTCTTAGTAGCAGCTGTCTTGGCTTCCTTCTTAACCGGGATTACCGAACCACTTGAATTCTCCTTCATGTTCTTAGCACCTGTTCTTTACTTGGTGCACGCTGTCTTAACAGGCGTATCCTTAACTATCGCTGCTTTATTACATGCTACTGCAGGTTTCAACTTCAGTGCTGGTTTGATTGACTTCGTCTTAACTAGCCGCCTGCCAATGGCTAACAACCCTTGGATCTTAATTATCCTAGGTGTGGTAATGTTCGCGGTTTACTTCTTAGTCTTCGACTTCTTAATCAAGAAATTCAACTTCACTACTCCAGGCCGTGAAGATGACGAATCTACTGAAAATGACCCTAACATGACCGTTAAAGCTAGCGAATTCAACATTCCTTTATTAATTGAAGGTTTAGGTGGCAAGGACAACATTGAAGCGACTGACCACTGTGCTACTCGCTTACGTTTAACCCTAGCTGACACTAGCAAGGTTGACGAAGCTAAGATCAAAGCTACCGGTGCTGTTGCAACGCGTGTCCTCAACAAAAAGAACGTGCAAGTCATTATCGGGACCGAAGTACAATTTGTTCACGATGCTTTAGCAGCACAAGTAAAATAATCTCGTCTATTAATAGAGTAGATAAAAAAGCGTTGGCGCCTTGAGGCGGCCAACGCTTTTTCTTATGTCTTGACGAGAGAGGGCAAAAGGCTGGTTTTCTAGCTTCTGGCCTCTTCAGTTGCTGGTCACATTGTGTTAAAATAGATAGGTGATAAATCAGAGAAGGAGGCGAGCGGCATGGCCAAGCTTGCATTAGATACGGCGACGGAGGCACTGTCAGTGACAGTCATAGATGATGCGGACCGGGTGCTAGGACATACCAGCTTAGCGGCTGGCAGACAGCATGGGGAGCGTTTGGTGCCTGTTGTGGCCCAATTGCTGGAGGATTGCAATGTGGACCGCCAAGCCGTGGATAGCCTCTATGTGGGGGTAGGACCCGGCTCTTATACCGGCGTGCGGATTGGGGTGACTCTGGCTAAAACCTGGGCCGACAGTCTGGGTCTAGCCCTCTATCAGATGTCTTCCCTGGCCCTGCTAGCAGCGCAAGCCAGCCTTCCAGTGGGAGACTACATTATTCCCCTCATGGATGCTCGCCGCTTGTCCGCCTACACCGCCCTCTATCAGCAGACAGACCAGGGGCTGATGGCGGTGACGGCGGATTGCCATGCCGATTGGCAGACTTGGCTGAGCTCTGAAGCCCGCCAGCATTTACAGGCCGGAGCCCAAGTCCTGATGATTGGTCAGAATCTGGCGCCTTTTGCTGAAGCCTTTAGCCAGGCCTTGCCAGATGTCAGCCTCAAGACCCTGGAAGGTTGGACCGCCTATCCTCATACCGACAAGTTCCAACAAGTCGCCCATGAGCGGGTGGCAGAGCCGGCCCTCTTGGAGCCTGTCTATGGCCATTTGACCCTGGCGGAACAGGAATGGCTAGCCAAAGAAGGAGGCGCCAGTGTCGACCATGCAGCACTTATCCACTATTATTCGTGAGTTCTGGCAGGAGCGGGTGCTAGGCCGCAAGCCTGAGCAAGCGAGTCAGACGCCACCCAAGCGTCATGCGGCTCTTGACATCAGTCAGTTCCCGCCCCAGCCCTTGGGTGCGGGGGCCTATCTACGGCCATTAGTCGAAGAGGATTTGCCTGAGCTAGTGGCCTTAGAAGAACTCTGCTACGACGGCTTTCTGGCCTGGACCCTCAAGGATTTCCGGACCGACTTCCGCTATAATCTCTACGCTATCTACTGGGTGCTAGAAATCGATGGCCATATTCAGGGCCTGATTTCTGGCCGTTGCCAGCAAAAGACCGCTCACATCAGCCATCTCTTCATCCACCCGCGCTTTCGGCGCCAGGGCTATGCCCGTCGCCTGGTGCAACGCTGGTGTCGTTGCGTCAGCCAAATCGGCAGCCGGCGGGTGACCTTAGAGGTGCGGGCGACCAACCAGGCCGCTCAAACCCTTTACCAGGGACTAGGCTTTGAAATTGACCGCCTAGTGCCCAACTACTACCATACCATGCAGGAGGATGCCCTCTTCATGGTCTATGACTGTCAGCAATAGGAGGTGTCGGCATGGACAGCAAACATTATCAGGTGGTGCCCTTCACCGGCGCCCAGCTACCCGAGGCCTTCTGCCAGGTCATTATTGAGGGCAACCAGGCCCTCCACTGGAATGAAGCTCAGAGTCGGGACGACTTCCAACTGGACCAGACCGAGTATTACCTGCTGCTAGACCATGATCAGGTGCTGGGTTATGTCGGCCTCCACCATGTCTTAGATGAAGCCACCCTCAACCTAGTCTATATCCAACCCGACTTACGGGGTCAGGGCCTGGGGCGCCAGCTCCTAGACTTCGTCTTAAATCAACTGTTCCATCGGGGCATCCGCCATGTCTTCTTGGAAGTGCGCCAGGCTAATGCAACGGCCCTGGGCCTCTACCAGCAGGCCGGCTTTGAAACCTTAATCGTTCGGCCGCGTTACTATCAAGATCCGGTGGATGATGCGGTCATTATGCAAAAATTACTAAGTCGATCAGAAAAGGAGGGGGAGCCTTCATGAGTCAAAAAGTTCGGATTCTGGCCTTTGAATCGTCTTGCGATGAGACCAGTGTGGCCATTGTCGAGGACGGCCAGACCATCTTAGCCAATGTGGTGGCTTCCCAGGTCCAAAGCCATATCCGTTTTGGCGGGGTGGTGCCAGAGGTAGCCAGCCGCCACCATGTGGAACAAATTAGTCAGGTCACTCGTCTGGCCTTAGAACAAGCAGGTGTCACTTGGCAGGACATTGATGCCATTGCGGTGACCCAGGGACCGGGCCTAGTCGGCGCCCTCCTAGTAGGGATTACAGCCGCCAAGACCTTGGCCTTGGTCCACGACAAGCCCTTGATTGCGGTCAATCATTTGGCCGGCCACATCTATGCCAGTCAAATCGGCCAGCCACTAGCCTTTCCCCTGTTGGCCCTGATTGCTTCGGGCGGCCATACCGAGTTGGTTTATATGCCTGAGCATGCAAGCTATCAAGTCGTGGGAGAGACCCAGGATGATGCGGTCGGCGAAGCCTATGATAAGGTCGGGCGCCTGCTGGGCCTGCCTTATCCGGCCGGCAAGCATGTGGACGCCTTGGCCCATCAGGGTCAGGACACCTATCCGGTACCACGGGCCATGCTGCAAGAAGATAACTTGGACTTCAGCTTTAGTGGTATGAAGAGCGCGGTCATGAACCTAGTTCATAATGCCAAGCAAAGGGGTCAGGAGCTGGTGACGGCTGATTTGGCCACCAGCTTCCAGCAGGCGGTTGTCGATGTCTTGGTGGGTAAGACCCTCAAGGCTTTGGCGCAATATCCAGTTAAGCAATTTATTCTAGCCGGGGGTGTGGCCGCTAACTCTGGCCTGCGTCAGCGTCTCAGCGAGGAATTGGCCAGTCGCTATCCTGAGCTTGAAGTTCTGATTCCGCCTCTATCCCTCTGTGGCGACAATGCGGCCATGATTGGGGCGGCCGCCTATCCGCTTTATTTACAAAAAAGATATAGTCCACTGACCCTCAATGCTAAGCCTGGCTTATTCTTATAAGCTAGGCTATTTTTTCTTCTTGGGGGCCAAAGTTTGCGCACTAAGGGTCACTAAATCTATTTAAGCCAATGAAAAAAGGCACTGAGATTTAAGTCTCAGTGCCTTTTTGCTTTCCCGATATATCATATAGGATATATTGGGAAAATGCTAAACTTAGGCTAGAAAGTCTTCCAAGGCCAGGCTGGCACTTTCCCAGGCTTCTAAGGCCTCAAGTTGGGCAGCTTCAGCCTCTTGCAGGTCTTGGTGGAGCTGGGCTAGCTGGCTCTGGTCATTGGCCAAGGCAGCCGTCTCCATCTGGGTGTGGAGTTGGGCGATGCGAGCCTCCCATTGGGCGTGGCTGGCGTCTGCCTGATCCACGGCTTCTTCCAAGCGGCGGCGTTGACGCTTGGCTTCTTTCATGGCTTGATAGTCTTGTTGGGCCGGATTAGCTGAATTGGCCGCCTTAGGCTCAGTGCCTGCCTCGCTAGATTGGCTCTGGGCAATTAAGGCTTCTTCGGCCTTCTTCTCCTGATAATAATCGTAGTCGCCTAGGTAGGTCTTGACGCCTTGCGGGGTGACTTCGACTACTTGCGTCGCCAAGCGATTGATGAAATAGCGGTCGTGGGAGACGAAGAGCAGGGTGCCATCGAAGGCAATCAGGGCATCTTCCAGAACTTCCTTGCTGTCGATATCCAAGTGGTTGGTCGGTTCGTCTAGAATCAGGGTGTTGTCGTGCTCGGTGGCTAGCAGGGCTAGACTGAGCCGGGCCTTCTCGCCCCCACTCAGCATGGAGACCTTCTTGAGGACATCATCGCCCGAGAAGAGGAAGCTGCCTAAAATGGTCCGAATGACCTTCTCGTCGGTAGTGTCATGAGCTTGCCAGAGGGTTTCTAAGACGGTCAAATTCTCGTCAGGCAAGACCAGGTTCTGGTCGTAGTAGCCGACTTGAACGCCCGTGCCAAAGCGATAGGTCCCTGCCAGGGCAGGCAACTGGCCAATCAGAGTCTTGAGCAGGGTGGTCTTGCCGACCCCGTTAGGTCCTACTAGGGCGATGGCTTCTTGGCGCCGGACCTGGAGGTTGAGGTCCTGAGCGACCGGCGTGGCTTCATAGCCCACCGCCAAATGATCGACGGCCAGAACATCTTCACCGGAGTCCTTGGCTGCTAGGAACTGGATGCGGGGCGCCTGCTTGTCCTGCTTGGCTTGTCTAGGCGGTCCATTTTCTCCAACTGCTTGCGACGACTTTGGGCCCGTTTGGTCGTTGAAGCCCGCACCAGGTTACGTTGGACGAAGTCTTCGAGTTTTTGAATGGTAGCTTGTTGAGCGGCATAGGCCTTTTCTTCCGCGGCTAGGCGCAGGGCTTTCTCCTCTACATAGTAGCTGTAATTGCCCTTGTAGGTGTGGAGGCGATGATGGCGCAGTTCCAGGACCTGGTTGACCACCTTATCCAGGAAATAACGGTCGTGGGAAACCAGGAGGAGGGCGCCCTTGTAGCCAGTCAGGTAAGTTTCTAGCCAGGCTAGGGTCGTCATGTCTAAGTGGTTGGTCGGCTCGTCCAGAATCAGCAGGTCATAGTCCATAAGTAGGATGCGAGCCAGGGCCAGGCGGGTCCGCTGTCCCCCAGATAATTGGCTAACCGGCGTGGCATAGTCAGCTTCGTAGAAACGGAAACCGTGTAGGACTGTCCGGATATCGGACTCAATGGCATAGGCATTGCGTTGGGTTAGGGCTTCCTGGAGTTGGTCGTAACGCTCCAAGGCCGCCTGGTAGGCTGGGGCTTGGGTGTCATCAGACAGCTCAGCTAGTCGCATGGCGGCTTCCTCAGCTGTCTGGCGTAGGGCCAGCGTCTCCTGGAAGACCGCTAGCATGGTATCCCAGATGGACAGGCTGTCGTTCCATTCGGTCCGAACATGTTGGGCCAGGTAGCCGATTTTTAGGCCCTTGGCCTTGGTGATGGAACCGTCCGAGATAGGCTCCTCGCCCATGATTTGCTTAATCAGGGTGGACTTGCCGGCCCCATTACGGCCCACTAGGGCAATACGGTCTTGAGTTTGGATATTGAAGGAGACCCCTTCGTAGAGGGTGTCATCGGCAAAGCGCCGAGCCAGGTCATTGGCTTGTAGTAGAATCATAGCAGGCGATTCCTTTCTATCAGTGTCTCTATCATTATACCTTGAAGATTCAGGACCTTCAAGGAAAGAAAAGGGACGATTTCTAGGAGACTGGAGGGCGGTGTGTCGTCATCTTGCTTTTCAATATTTTAGGCCCAGTTCGGGTTAGCCCGAACTGGGTGGGTAATCTTGACAAGCAAGAAAGTCATAGGGGAAGATTTTATTGCCTTTATATCAATAGGAGAGTGTAGAAAACATTGAGAAACTTAAATTAGTCCAAGTATTTTTTAGTGGAGACAAGGCTCATGTTTGGGACAAAAGAGAGAGTTAGACGACGAGAAATCTGTTGGAAGACTGGCCTAGCCAGGCTAGAGCCGATCCAGCTCCAAATACCCACTTTAGGTTTTAATGCCGAAAGACAATCACGGGTTCTTGCCACAAATACCGAGAATTTAATTATCTTGCTTTTCAACATTTTACGTCGAGTTCGGGTTAACCCGAACTCGTATCAAAATACTGAAAAGCAAGAAATCGATGGTGATATCTATTATTCCTGTAGTATCAATAAGTATCAGAATAATATAGTGCAAAATATAAAATGGCCAAAATAATTTTTACGGAAAATAGCCAATGGAGGCAGAAGATTGGCGTTGCCAGATAGCTACTTTAGATTCAAAGACCAAAGATACTCAGAACTAATAGGAAAAAAGCCCGAAACACAACAATCTTGCTAATCAATATTTGGCACCGAGTTGTGGTTAACCACAACTCGCATCAAAAAACTGAAAACCAAGAAGTTTATAGAGATGACTATAACTGCCGCCATATCAATAGATAGCCAAAAAATCTTGAGATAAAGTTAAAATGCCCCAAAATATTTTTGCCTCAAATCTTATCAGGCCAGCCACAAAAAAAGAGCCCCCAAGGGGGCTCGTGTCTATTTAGCTAGCAACCTGTGACCGATCATAGTCATAGAGACGGGTCAGGACATAGGCCAATCCGCAGGACACACCATGCGTGAAGGTGATGTGCTGGGTTAAGAAGAGAGGGGCCACATAAATCAAGATAGCCAAGGCGCCATAGAAGTGCGGTTTGTATTGTGGGAAGCGGCGAACATAGCGCAGATAAATCATGGCGAACACATAGCCCCAGATGGCACCACCCGTAATCGGATGTAAGAAGAGTTGATAAGCTGGCATGCGGAGAAATTCCATGGGGGAAACAATCCTTTCTACTAGTGACTAAATTATTTGATTTTGTAACGTCTGATGGTAAGGGTCAAGACGCCGTCTTGGAAGCCACCCTGGGCTTCATCGATGGCCTTACCCAGGAAGCTGTAGTCATGGCCGGTGCAGTGACTACCCAGGAGGGCATTGAAGTATTCGTCCACTTCGATCTCCCGCGGGCTTTGCAGATCCTTGAGTAGCTCTTGGAAGCTAGCGGGTTCGGCCTGGCAGGGCGCCTGGACCGTTATTTCAATGACTTGATTGCTAGCCTTAAAGTCCAGGTTAAAATCATTAAGGCCATTGTCTAAGAAATAGGAGACAATCTCCTTCATAATACGCGTTGCTTTGTGTTTTTCGATATTCATAAGGGGCTCCTTCTAATCATCATAGGCGTGATGGTTGCTACGCAGGGTATCATAAATGGGTACCAGGAAGGCGGCGACAAAGCCACCCGCAAAGCCATTGTTATAGAGGCTCATGCCTGCGTGTAAACTAAAGACCATACTCACTATATTATAATGCAAAAAGCCTGCGACTGCACCATAAATGATGCCATAATGTCCAGCAATTGGCGCTAGGGTAGTCCCGAATAAGATGGGTACCCAAACCGAGGATTGGGCGGGATCTTGGCCCAGCAATAAGGCAGCTAGCAGAATGCCGGCTGAGATAGGCAGGCAGTTACGTGGGTGCTTACCGAAGGCGGAGAAGCCCATGACCCCTAAGATGCCGCCCAGGATAGGCCCATTCAATTGGACACCCAAGACCAGGGCAATCAACAAGTAGAGGCTACCGTTAAGGGCCATATTGAAGGCGGCCGTCCCAAAGCCGAAGTGAGCGAGGAAGTCATCCGGTGTCCGACCGGCCCGGCGCAAGAGTTTGCCATAGTTGGCTTTGACTTCTGTCCGTTTGTAGACCGCTAGGCCAAAGAGCCCCAGCAAGATGCCCAGCAGATAGAGGACTAAGAGGCCATGATGCTCTTGGTTGAGAATGCTGAGGCTAGGCGCCTCTAGCTTGAAGTAGCGGAAGCTAATGGTCCCGAACATGGCGATAATGCCCATGGCGAAGCCAAAGTTATAGAGGTTAAAGCCTTGGTGGAACTTGAGGTATTGCTCAGCCAAAGGGGCCGAGATAAAGCCAACGCCAGTCCCAATCAGGGCAGCCAAAAGTAGCGACCACCAGGACAGTCCAGGTGCGATGGCCCAGAAGGAGATAAAGGCGCCGCCGAAGTGGCGAAGAGGCTGACCGTGGTCAAGGAGCCGAAGGATTGGCCGGTCCAGCGACTATAGAGGTAGACCCCATAAATAATAGGCAGGATATTCAAGACATGGGTCCCGAAGAGGGCGTGGCCAGCAAAGATACCGGCGGCTGCCACTTGCAGACCGTTGAGACGTGACCGCGTGTTGGTATAGACCAGGATGTAGGCAATAACGAAATGGCAAGCCACATTGAAGAAGGTAGCCGCCATCCCCATGGCCGTAAAGTCGGTCATTAGGTAGCTTTGTTTACTTAAAATTTGGCCGTAATCAGACCAGAGGCTTCCGGCGTCTGGCATCAAGAAGCTAAAAATAAAGGTATAGAGGGCCAGCACTAAGAGACTAGACTTCTTGGTGGGCCGCAGAAAAGATGGGATAGTAGAATCAGCCATGGGAACCTCCTTATCAAGTGCTAATGTTAGTATAGCACAAAGGAAAGGCTTTCGCGGGGTTTTTTACTGTTTTTCTGAAGGGGCATATATTAACAAATTATAGTAGTTTTAGCAAAAAATAGAGAAGTCTATGACAAGACTTGATTTAAGGTAAGCGCTTAGCAATAATAGAGGATAGAGGAGACTCGATTCGTGATGAGGAGGAAGAAAAATGGCAATGCCAGTATCAACTGAATTAAAAAAATATATGGAAAAGATTTGTGATCAAGCCCGGGCGGTCAATCCTCGTTGGGCTGAGGTCTTTCATGAGTGTTTCTTAAATACCCTAGAGACGACTATTGAACGCCTAGAAGATGGCAGCACCTTCGTGGTGACCGGGGATATCCCGGCTATGTGGCTACGTGACTCGACCGCACAGGTGCGGCCTTACCTGGTCTTAGCTAAGGAGCATGAGGATATCTACGACATGATTGCCGGCTTGGTCGAGCGCCAATTTGGCTATATCTTAATTGACCCTTACACCAATGCCTTCAACCAAGAACCAAATGGCCAAGGCCACGGGGCGACCGACCACACGCAAATGAATGACTGGATTTGGGAGCGTAAATACGAAATTGATAGCTTGGCCTATGCCATTCAATTAGCTTACTTGCTCTATGTCAATAGTGGCCGGACCGACCACTTAACGGAGACTGTCCGCAAGGGCTTGGTGACTATTCTAGACCTCTGGCGCACGGAGCAAGACCATGCAGGGTCTAGTCCTTATCGTTTTGTGCGTGACACCGACCGCCAAGAAGACACCCTGCCATTGATGGCAAGGGCTCGCCCGTTGGTTACACTGGTATGACCTGGTCTGGCTTCCGGCCAAGTGATGACCGCTGCACCTATCACTACCTAGTGCCTTCCAACCAATTTGCCAGTGTGGTCTTGGGCTATGTGGCAGAATTGGCGCCATTCCTGGGCTTGAGCCAAGAAGAAATCGAACTAGCGGCGACCCTTAAGGATCAAATCCAGGCCGGCATTGAGCGTTATGGGATTATTCAAAACGCCCAAGGTCAAGCAGTCTATGCTTACGAAGTGGATGGTTTAGGCAATGCCAGCATCATGGATGATGGCAATGTGCCAAACCTACTTTCCCTGCCTTACCTAGGCTTCTGTTCAGAAGATGATCCGATCTATGTGGCCACACGCCAGACCGTTCTGTCGCCAGAGAACCCTTACTACTACAGTGGCAAATTAGCCAGTGGCCTGGGCTCTTCTCATACCTGGGATCAATATATCTGGCCGATTTCCCTCTCTATGGAAGGCTTAACCACTAGCCATAAGGCAGAGAAGGCTCGGATTTTAGACTTGCTGGTCAATACAGACGCCGGCACTAACCAAATGCACGAATCCTTCCACGTGGACGATGACAGTCGTTACACGCGGGAGTGGTTCTCCTGGTCTAATATGATGTTCTGCGAACTCCTCTTAGACTACTTCGATATTCGCGTTAAACGCTAGAAAGACATGAGGCAATAAAATGAGCAAGAAAACCGTTCATATCATTTCCCACTCCCACTGGGATCGGGAATGGTATCTTCCCTTTGAAGAACACCACCTACGTTTAGTCGACTTGATTGACCAAGTCCTAGACCTATTCGACACCGATCCAGACTACCGTTACTTCCACCTGGATGGCCAAACCATCACCTTGGACGACTATTTACAAATTCGTCCTCATCAAGAAGCGCGCCTTAAGGCGGCCGTTCAGTCCGGCAAATTACGGATTGGGCCCTTCTATATCTTGCAGGATGCCTTCCTGATTAGTGGCGAGGCAACCGTACGTAACGGTCTGATTGGTTATCAAGATCTCAAACGCTGGGGGGTTAAGGGCGAACAATTAGGTTACTATCCGGACACCTTCGGTCTAACCGGCCAAACCCCACAAATCACTCGTGGTATGGGCATGTCTGTGGCGGCCTTTGGTCGCGGGGTCAAACCAACGGGCTTTGACAACCAGACCTTTGAAGAAGGCAGCTTCAAGTCGGCCTTCTCAGAGCTGACCTGGAAGAGTCCAGATGGCTCGGATGTCCTGGGGATTCTCTTCGCTAACTGGTATAGTAACGGCAATGAAATCCCTGCTGATTCTGAGCGAGCCAAAGTCTTCTGGGACAAGAAATTAGCTGATGCAGAGCGCTATGCGGTCTCTGACCAGTTGCTCATGCTCAATGGCTGTGACCACCAACCCGCTCAGACTGATCTGTCCCAAGCCATTGCCTTGGCCAACCAGCTCTACCCAGACTATGAATTTATCCACTCTAACTTTACCCTCTATCAAGAAGCCCTAGAAGCGAGTCTAGCAAGCAATCAACCACAATTAAGTGTGGTGGAAGGGGAACTACGTTCGCAAGCAACGGATGGTTGGTATACTTTGGCCAATACCGCTTCTTCTCGCCTCTATCTCAAGCAGTATTCAGCTCGTCTGTCTGACTACTTGGAGCAAGTTCTGGAGCCTTTGGCCACCTTAGCTAGCCGCTACGGTTATGTCTACCCAAGCGATAAAATTGACTTTATCTGGAAGACCCTCTTGCAGAACTACCCTCATGACAGCATTTGTGGCTGTAGTATCGACGAAGTTCATCGGGGCATGGTGTCACGTTTTGAAGCCGTAGAAGCGGCTAGCCAGACCCTAGTGCGGGGCATCCTAGACTTCTTGGCTCAGCAGGTCAAGGCGCCAAATCGTTTGGCAGACCAGCCTTATGTCTTGCAGGTATGGAATCCAAGCAATTGCCTCAAGGAAGGTCGTCTAGTCAGCAAAGTCGTCTTAGACCGGGCCTTCTTCAGTCAATATCCGGTTAAAGAAGCCTATCAACGCATGGCGGAACTAGCCATTGAAGACTACCAATTAGTGGATGGCCAAGGTCAAGTCGTGCCTGCCACCATTGTGGACCTAGGGGCTAACTTCGACTATGACCTACCAGATGACCGCTTCCGCCGGGCTTACTTCGCACGTGAATTAGAAGTGGAATGGCTAGCCACCGTGCCTGCCATGTCCTTGGCTGAGTACTATTTGGTGCCTAAGACAGAGGACCTGGAACTAGAAGGTGGGGCCCAAGACAAAGAGTTCATCGAGAATGACTACCTCAAAGTGGCCCTTGCAGCCAACGGCTCTGTTACCATCACCGATAAGGTGACCGGCAAGGTCTATGAAGATCAAGGGCTCTTAGAAGAGACCGGAGATGTGGGCAATGAATATATTTTCCGCGAAGCCTTAGGTCAACCTTTGACCCAAGCTAATGCTCTGATTAGCACCCGAGTCATCCGCGATGGCTTGGCCGATCATCTGGTCTTAGGCTATCAACTTCAAGTGCCAATTTCGGCTGACTATGCCTTACTAGAGGCGCAAAAACAAGTCATTGATGTGGTCGAACGCCAAATTGGCCGGGCGTCTGAGACAGTGCCGGTTGAAATCTTCGTGACCTATAGCCTGACCCCTCAATCACGAGGCCTGGCCATCCGACTAGAAGGTCACAATGAGGTCTTGGATCACCGAGTACGCCTGGGCTTCAAGCTGCCTGAGCGCACGGACCGCCACTTTGTCGACTCAGCCTATGAATGGCTCTGGCGCTCTAACCATGTGGCGCCTGAATGGCGTAACCCAAGCAACCCACAAGCCTTGCACCGCAATGTGGCCATTGGGGAGAGTCAAGGTTTGACCGTGAGCGTACAGGGGCTGCCTGAATATGAAGTGACCGTCGACGACCAAGCGACTTATCTCTATCTGACCTGCTTGCGTTGCACCGGAGAATTAGGGGACTGGGGTTACTTCCCAACACCAGAAGCCCAATGTCTGGGTGATTACGAAGCCAGTGCCTACCTCCAATTCTGGCAAGGCCAAGATCAGTTAAACCAAAGCTTTGCGACCGGGGCTTCCATCTTCATCCCACTCTTGGTCAAGCAAGCTAGCCTAGGTCAGGATTTAGCTGACTGGCAAGATAGCCCAGTCAAGGTCAATGACCTGCCAAGAGGCATTGAAGTGACAGCCTTCAAGCAAGCTAATGATAGCCAAGACTGGATTCTCCGCCTGGTCAGCCATGCCTCAGAGACGCTCGACCTGGCACCTTATTTGCCTAGCAAGCTGCAATCGGTCAACCTCTTAGAAGAGGACTAGAGGAGACCTCTTCGCTGATTGCCCCTTATGAAATCAAGACCTATCGCCTTAAGAAAGGGTAAGTATTATGACTAAGATTTGGATTGAAGATGCAGCCTTGCGCGACAAGGTTCAGCGTCTAGCAGCAGAATTAGACCTATCACTAGCGCCTGATGGGCGCTTGGTTGACTATCAAGCGGGCCCAGCGGGTAAGTTAGAAGTAGCCGACCAAGGGGAGGGCGTTCATATTGTGGCACCTGACCTACCGCATTTCTTCCATGGTTTGGCCCTCTGGAATATGCGGCAACAAGCCGGCCAGACTAGCAGTTTTAGTCAGCCTATTAGCTTCAGCCGTAATGGCCTCATGCTGGATAACTCGCGAAATGCCGTTGCCAAGGTGGACTATGTTAAGTCCCTCTTAAGACGCTTGGCCGTCTTAGGCCACAGTTGGTATATGCTCTATATGGAAGATGTCTATGAAATTCCGGAGCAACCTTATTTTGGGGCCTTCCGGGGGCGCTATAGCCAGCCCGATTTGCGCGAATTGGATGCTTATGCCCAGGACTTGGGTATTGAATTGGTGCCTTGTGTGCAGACCCTTGCCCACCTCAACCAGTTCTTCCAATGGGAGCATATTAACAGTCAGTATGCAGACTTGGCTGACGTCCTCCACGTAGGGCGGGAAGAGACCTATACCTTAATCGACCAAATGTTGGCCTCCCTCTCTTCTTGCTTTACAACCAAGCGCATTCACTTAGGCATGGATGAAGCCTATGATCTAGGGCGAGGCCATTATCTGGATCAAGTGGGCTTGCGTGCCAAGACTGACATTATGTTGGACCACCTAGCCCGTATGAAGACCCTCTGTGACCGCTATGACTTGGAACCAATCATTTGGGATGACATGTTCTTCTCTTGGTATAACCAAGTGGGAGAAGACGAGAAAATCGACATTCCTGAGGGCATCAGCCTCATGTACTGGGATTACTACCAACATACCACCCAAGCTTACTTGGATAAAATCGCCCAACGTCGTAGTTTAGGGGCTCAAGTCAGCTTTGCTGGCGGGGCCTGGCGTTGGACGGGTTACACACCGCACCACCGTAAGACCTTGGTGGCTAGCCTGGCCGGCCTAGAAGCGGCTCGCCAAACCGGCATCCAGGAAGTCATGGCGACCGCTTGGGGTGACGATAGTTCTGAGTCACCATTTGAAGTGGCCGTCTTCGGCCTGGTCCTCTATTCTTACCTAGACAGTCATGCTGACTATGTAGAAGAGGAGTTTAGCCAATGGCTAAGCTTCTTCACCGGCTTATCCTTATCCGACTGGCTCAAGCAAGGGGAATTAGACTTGTTGCCAGAATGGGATCAATTAGCAGGCATTGATGTGACGCCTTCTAAATACTTCTTCTATCAAGATTTGCTACTGCCGATGTTTATGCCACAAATTGAGTCCATGGATGTGGACTATGGGGCCCGTATGGCCAAGTTAGCCGTTGACTTTGATGCTATGGAGGGTGGCAACCCAGCTGTCAACCAGTTCTATAGCGACTATGCCCTCTGCTTGGCTAACAAATGGAACCTGCCTTACTTAATCTGGCAGGCCTATCATGCCCACGACCGTCAGACGCTAGCTGACCTCGTTCACGGTCGCTTGCCACAACTGATTGCGGACTATGACCGCGTCCTGCAAAGTCGTCGTCAAGTCTGGTTACAAGAAGCCACCCATTTGGCTTGGAAATCTTAGAATACCGGATTGGTGGGCTGATGACCCGGACGCAAGCGGTCATTTCGCGCTTGAAGGACTATCTGTCAGGCCGTGTTGACAGTCTGCCAGAGTTGGAGGAAGCACGACTCAATCCGCTGCCAAACGACCAAAGTGGTTTCAAACCAGCGGTCAACTACAACCGCGCCCTACGGACCATGTCGCGGTCCCGTATGACCTGGTAACATCAGACAAAAAGGCAAGGGAATCACCCTTGCCTTTGGCTTTATGAATACAAAAATGACGAGGACTCAGTCCTCGTCATTTGATTTCGTCTGTGATTACCAGGCGCGGATGCGACCTTGGCAGTCTGGGCAGACACCGTAAACTTCGACTTTAGTCCGGTTGGTTGTATAGCCGGTTTGTTTATGGACGTCTTCGGTTGGATCTGGGAACTTAGTCATAGCGAAGTCCGCAATTTTCCCACAGCGTTCACAGATAATGTGCTGATGGTTGTAGCCATTTAGGCCCATGTAGTCATAACGACTGGTGACATCAGAGAATTTCATCTCATTGACATAACCTTCTTTGACTAGGAAAGACAGGTTATTATAGATGGTCGCAAGACTAAGGCTTGGCCAGTCAGGTAAGAGATCATGGTAGATTTCTTCCACGGTAGGGTGATTGTGTGTCTGAATCATATAGGACAGAATGGCGCGACGTTGTGGCGTCATCCGAATGTGCTTATTCTTAAGTTGGGCAACAACTTGTTCGAGTTCTTTAGCGACATCAGTTACATATTCCATTTTGGGTCACCTCCTTTTATTTATTGATAATTAAAACAATCTACTACATATAACATTATAGCACAAATTTTAGCGATAAGTCAAGCCAATTGCCTTTTCCATCCGCGCTAGGACCTTGTTAGCCTGTTGGTTGGCCTTCTTAGCTCCGTCGGCCAAGATGTCGTCTAGGGTGCTAGAAGTTAAGAGACGATGATATTCCGCTTGAATTGGCTCTAGGGTCGCGATAATACTGTCGGCAATGGCCTGCTTAAAGGTCCCATAGCCAGCCTCATGATATTCAGCCACTAGAGAGTCAATCGAACGGCCAGAAAAAGCAGAGAAAATATCCAGCAAGTTGCTGACAGCTGGTTGATTTTCACGGTCGTAATTGACTTGGCCAACCGAGTCGGTGACGGCACTCTTCATCTTCTTAAGGATGGTCTTAGGATCATCTAGGAGGGAGATGGTCGCCTTGGCATTGGTGTCGGACTTACTCATCTTGCTGAATGGGTCCTGCAGACTCATGACCCGGCCACCGGATTTAGGGGTGATGATTTCAGGTTTGACTAGGAGCTCCTTGCCCTTGCCGTAGCGTTGGTTGAAGCGGTCCACATAGTTACGGGTTAACTCCAAATGCTGCTTCTGGTCTTCGCCCACTGGTACATAGGCTGCATCATAGAGAATAATGTCTGCAACCATTAAGGCAGGGTAGCAGAGCAAGCCAGCATTGACACTTTCTTGCTTGGTGGATTTATCTTTATATTGGGTCATGCGTTCCAATTCGCCCAAGCCGGTCGTACAGAGAATGATCCAAGCTGCTTGCGTGTGGGCTGGGACATCAGACTGAACGAAATGGTTGCCTTCTTAGGGTCAATCCCTAGGGCTAGATAGAGGGCCGCTAGCTCACGGGTTGTTTGGTGGAGCTTGGCTGGCTCTTGGGGCACGGTAATGGCGTGCTGGTTGACGATACAGTAGGTAGCGTCATAGTCATCTTGTAATTCAACAAATTGGCGCATAGCCCCAACGTAGTTCCCGATGGTTGGAACCGAAGTAGGTTGAACGCCAGAAAAAATTTTGGGTTTCATCAAATCGAGCCTCATTCTCTCTTAGTTTCGCTACTATTATTATAACGCAGTTTCACTTAATTGACAAAAGCAATGTGGCGCCCGCCTAGCAAAAGACGGCCAAGGAGAGATTGAACAAGGACTTTTAAAGAATTCCCTAAGAGTATATGAATTTTTTGTGAAGTTTTGTTTACAGCTATGAACTAATCTCGGTCTTAAGTATGATTTATTGTTAAATTTCAAAAAAAGTATAGTAATCAGGGGCTAGGGGTAGTATAATAGCAGAGTAGTAATCGTAGTGGTTATTGAAAAAAGGAGTGATTAGTTTGGTAACGTTATATACGACCCCAAGTTGTACTTCATGCCGTAAGGCCCGCGCCTGGTTGGAAGAACATCAAATTCCCTACACAGAACGTAATATCTTTTCGGAACCACTGTCTCTACAAGAAATTAAAGATATTTTACGTATGACAGAAGAAGGGACAGAAGATATCGTCTCAACCCGTTCCAAAGCATATTCAGACTTAAATATTGAAATTAGCGAAATATCCTTGAATGACTTTTATCGCATTGTGCAAGAGCAACCAGGTCTCTTGCGTCGTCCAATCATGATTGACGAGAAACGCCTGCAAATCGGCTTCAATGAAGATGAAATTCGTCGTTTCTTGCCACGCGAAGTGCGTGCCTTGGAATTGCGTAAGGTGCAAGCCTTAGTCAATGAGTAATGAATAGAGTCTAGGTGAGGCCGGAACCTTGTTTCTGCCTCGCCTTTCTTTTCCCTTAGGACAATACATTAGGATAGCGTCTTGGCCTAAAGTTTAGTATAATGAAGAAATAGAGGAGGTGTTACTATGGAAATGGAACGTATCAATGAGGATACAATCAAAGTCTTGATTATGCCGGAAGATCTGGAAGAACGAGGGATTAACTTCCTAGAACTGATTAGCAACCATGCCCGCATTGAGCAATTCTTCTACTCCATCCTGGAAGAGGTGGACGTGGAGAACCAATTCGCGGAATCTGATTCCGTCACTTTCCATGTCATCCCATCCGATCGAGGCCTCGAACTCTACATTAGCCGTAGCAGTGGTAATGGCCTAGAAGATTTGCTGGAAAACGAAGTCCTCAAACGTCTCTTGGACCGTCGTAAATCCGCCCTAAAAGATAAGCAACAAGCCCAGGATCAAGAAGATCTCAGCGTCAATGAGAAGCTAGAAGTCCTAGAAGGCTTGACCAAGGAGATTGAAGCCGAGATTGAACAGGCCCAGGATCAAGAAGAACCTGTAGGGCCCGAGATTGTCTGCTTCGATAGCTTGGATTATTTCCTCAAGTTGGCACGTCAACTACGGGACTTCCCAGTTGAAAATAGCCTCTATCGCTACAATGACGCCTACTATCTGGTCTTGAGCGATGTGATTGGTGATTATGAGCCAGACGGTCTCTACCAACAATTCCTCTTCATGCTGGAATTTGGGGAAGAAGCCACCGTCAAGGAAGCCATCTTGAAGGAACACGGGGAACTCTTGCAAGCGGGAGATGCCTTGGAATTCTTCGCACAATTTAAGATTGACTGCCGTCGACAGGATTTACCTGTGGACGGCTTTTTTGTGGTCGCTTACGGGCTATGGATATGTTAGAATAAGAGTAGAATGGCAACTGGACCAAAAGAGTCCAAGCCTATCAAGAAAAAGGGGGAAAGAGCATGACTTCAGTCATCACCTTCGGGCAAGGGGCGCATCCAGCGCAACTTCGCCTTGATAAATTAAACCGTCACGGCATTATCGCCGGTGCGACAGGGACCGGTAAGACCGTGACCCTTAAGGTCTTGGCCGAGTTGCTAAGCCAAGAAGGCATTCCAGTCGTCCTCTCTGATATCAAGGGGGACCTTATGTCCTTGGCTCAAGCCAACAATACCGATGTCAGCGAGCGCCTAGCTCAGACAGGTCGTGAGAACTATGAACCAAGTTCTTATCCTGTACAACTTTGGGATGTCAAAGGCGAGAACGGGACGCCTTTGCGTTTGACTGTCTCCGATATGGGGCCTGTCATGTTAACCCGTCTCTTGGGCCTTAATGAAACCCAAGAATCCATTCTCAATGTGGTCTTCGATGTGGCCGATAAGCAAGGTCTCTTGCTGATTGACCTCATGGACTTGCGGGCTATGCTTAACTATGTGGCCGCTCATGCTGGCGAATTAAGCCAACACTACGGTAACATTCCAGCACGTTCAGTTGGGGCTATTTTACGCTCTCTAGTTATTTTAGAGCAACAAGGGGCAGCCAACTTCTTTGGTGAGCCAAGCTTGGAGATTGTCGACCTCATGCGGCAAGACAGCGATGGCCGTGGGATTGTCAACATCCTCAATGCGGAACAGCTCTTCAACCAACCAACCTTGTACGCGACTGTGCTCTTGGCCCTCTTGGCTGAGCTCTATGAGAACCTTCCGGAAGTCGGGGACTTGGATAAACCTAAGTTGGTCTTCTTCTTCGATGAAGCCCACGCCCTTTTCAAGGATGCGCCGGCTGTCTTATTAGAGAAGATTGAGCTCATTGTCCGCTTAGTTCGGTCCAAAGGGGTCGGGGTTTACTTCATTACCCAAAACCCAACCGATATTCCAGACAAGGTAGCCAGCCAATTGGCTAACCGCATCCAGCATGGTTTGCGGGCCTTTACACCTAAGGAACTCAAGACCGTTAAAACGGTAGCGGACACCTTCCGTCAAGAAGCCAATCAAGACCTAGCCAAGGTCATTCAAGAACTGAAGGTAGGGGAAGCTGTGGTGTCTACCCTGACGGAAGATGGGAGCCCTAGCCTGGCCGACCGGGTACTCATTTACCCACCGCAAAGTCTCTTAGGGACCATCGACCCAACCGTTAAGGCCAGCCTAATGAATAGCTCACCATTGGATGACAAGTATGGTGAAGCCATTGACCGTGAGAGTGCCCATGAAGTCATTCTCAAACAAACCCAAGAACAGGAAGCGGCCCTCTTAGCAGCCGCTCAAGCCGCGGAGGCAGCAGAAGTAGAAGAGGAGGATGATGAAGACGTGGCAAAAACTAGCAAGAAATCAACTAGCACTGGTGGTCGCAAGACAGACAATCTCTTGGATCGTTTCATGAAGAACGTAGTCGGCCAAGTGGGTCGTGAAGTCGGCCGTGTGGTATCCCGCGGGATTACCGGTATGTTCAAGAAGTAAGACCTTGTTGTCCTATTCCTACGCCAGCCAATAAAGGAGTCGCTATCATGGAAACCTTATGTCTTGGTCGTCACTTAGCCGGAGCCAGTCGCATCGCCCTAGGTTGCATGCGCATGGCCTCCCATTCGCTACAAGAAGCTAGCCAGGTTCTGGAGACTGCCCGCCAGGTCGGCATTAATTTCTTCGATCATGCCGATATCTATGGCCGGGGCGAGTCGGAAGTCCGCTTTGCTCAAGCTGTCAAGGAACTAGGTATTCCGCGTGATCAACTGCTAATCCAGTCCAAATGTGGGATTCGCCTGCCGGAAGGATATTTTGACTTTTCCAGCCAGCATATCCTGGATTCGGTAGACGGCATTCTCAAACGCCTCAAGACCGACTATCTGGACGTCTTGCTCCTACATCGGCCCGATGCCCTGATGGAGCCGGACCAGGTGGCAGCCGCCTTCGATCGCTTGCATGCAGCCGGTAAGGTGCGTTATTTCGGCGTCAGCAACCAGAACCCTTATCAAATAGAGCTACTTCAGGCCAGTGTAACCCAGCCCCTCATTATTAATCAATTGCAGTTGGGGCCTGCCCACACCCCCATGATTGATGCCGGCCTCAATGTTAATATGCGAGAAGTCGCAGGCATTAACCGGGATGGGGGCATTCTGGATTATTGTCGCCTCAAAGGCATCACCATCCAACCATGGTCGCCCTTCCAGGTAGACTTGCATCAAGGAGTCTTCATGACCCATCCTGACTATCAGCTCTTGACTGAGACCTTAAGTCAGGGTGCTAAGCAACATGGCGTGGCCTTCGAAGCCATGGTCATTGCCTGGCTCTTGCGCCATCCGACAGGCTTCCAACCCATTGTGGGGACCATGAGCCCAAAACGGATTGAAGCGCTGGCCCAGGCTGAACGTGTGCAAATGACTCGCCAAGAATGGTATGACATCTACAAGAGTGCAGGCAATCGCCTCCCTTAATCAAGTGTGAAGGAGACAAGAATCAATGAAATTAATCGCCATTGATATGGACGGTACCCTCTTAAGAGGGGACAAGTCCTTTGATTTGGATCGCTTCGAGCGGGCAGTTCATGCCCTTAAGGAAGCCGGAACCCGTGTCTGTATTGCCTCAGGCAATAGCTATCCTAAGTTGCGTGGCTATTTTGATGACCAATTGCGTCAGGAACTGCTCTTTGCCTCAACTAACGGTAACGCCATTATGGTAGAAGGGCAAGGCCTTCATTATAGCGCCTTGGACTATGACACAACCGAAGCCATTATTGACTTCCTCAATGAGTTCTCGGATTTCTTCTGTCTGGTCATGACCGATCGTGGCTCCTATGCCGTGACCCAAGATCAGGATGCCTTGGATCATTTCCGTCTCTACCATCCGCATATTGATCATTTGGCAAATTTCCGTGACCTCAATCCAGAAGAAGCCATTCTTCAACTATCGGTTATGAGTAAGCGTAGCGTAGCTGACAATAAGGTCATGACGCGAATTCTCAATGAACGTTTCCCAGAGGGGCATGCGGTGACCAGTGGTGGTCGCTGGATTGATGTCTTCAGTCCCCAAGGGGGCAAGGGCAAGGCTATCCGCTATCTGCAAGACTATCTGCAGACGGATGCCAGCCAGACCATGGCCTTCGGTGATAGCCTCAATGACCAGACCATGATGGAAGTGGTCGATTATAGCCTAGCCATGGGCAATGCCGATCCAGATTTATTGGCTATCTGCCGTTATCAAATTGGCGATAATGAATCGCAAGCAGTGATTGATATCCTAGAAGCCCTAGTGGCCGACCCAAGTGCGGCCTTCCTGGCCCAATATCGTCGCTAAGTAAAGGAGCAAGACCGTGTCCAAAAAGCCAAGCAAAAGAAAGCAAAAAGCCCACAAGGAGCAAGCCCAAGATGACTTGGTGCAGGTTGACGCCTTTATGATTCCGGCGCCCTTTGCCGCCATGTATCAAGTCCTACGGGAAGCCGTGGCCGAGGATTTGTTGGCTCTCTTGAGCCAGGAATTCGCCCGGGTGGCTCGGGTCTCGGACAATGAGGAAGAAGGGGAGGCAGTGGTCGCCTATGATGCGGCCGACGTCGAACAGCTACGGATTTACCTCAATCCTAGCAATATTTCTCAGGCCCAGAAGGCGCGGGACAAGCATCAACTGGATAAATTTGTGGACCACCTCCGCCAGACGGAGGGGTAATATAGAAAGGGTGGGAAAAGTATTTCCCACCCTTTTTATCTGTGTCCAAAGGCGTGTGAGCCAAGTCCCACTTAACCCAAAAGGCGGGGCTTGAGGTGGGACCGGCTGCAGCCAGCCCTTGGCTGTCTTCCGCCTTGCGTCGCTATCGAAGGGCTAAGTCACTGACGTTCCAAGCCCTTCAGATACGCGCCACATCCTGGGTACCACAAGCACCGCTTTTGGCCGTGGGTCTGGGCTCCCACTGGACTGTCAAAGGGGGCAGATGCAAAGGTTGAAGGTATTCAAAGGCGTGTGAGCCAAGCCCCACTTAACCCAAAAGGCGGGGCTTGAGGTGGGACCGGCTACAGCCAGCCCTTGGCTGTCTTCCGCCTTGTGTCGCTATCGAAGGGCTAAGTCACTGCGTTCCAAGCCCTTCTGATACGCGCCACATCCTGGACACCACAAGCACCGCTTTTGGCCGTGGGTCTGGGCTCCCACTGGACTGTCAAAAGCATAAAGAAGGTTGATGAAAGCATTTTCTGGATGTATAATGAGTGTGTAGATAGGATTTGGATGACGATGTCTTCGAGAAGGGAGGGTTAGGATAAAGTCGTCATCAGGCATGCAAGATATAAAGGAGCAATGCAATATGAAACGTTTTATTTTGACCCCACTCACTTTCTTGTTTCTACTGCTCTTTTGTCTTTCGACTTCAAACGTTCAAGCCAACCAATCAGTAGGTGATGACCTATGTTGCTGTCCTAAGAAGCCACATGAATCTTGGTGTGAAGAATATGCTGTAGAGTGGTACAAGGGAGCAAATCCAAATGGTGTTCGGCCGATTGAAGAAGATTTGACAGCCTATATTCCTGATAAGAAGGACAAAAAACGAGACGCATTTCCAACCTCTATTGTGGTAGAAGAGATCCGATTCTTTAGTTCTCAGCCACCTCAAACCATTTACTATAATAAAAATCGCTACTATGGTTATATCCCTTTGGTTAAAATATGGCAACTGGGCCCAATTTACTACGCTCTATATAAGGGGGCGGTTATTTTACAAGGTCCAGGAGCAAACAATTGAGTTAGAAAATGAGATTTCGCCTTTTATGCAAAGCACCCCATAAGTTGGACTTTTAATGTCTAACTTATGGGGTGCTTTTCAAGAGGCAAACAACTTAGCTTTCTTCATTTGCCAATCGTCCAGTGTGAGACCAGCCCCACGTCCAAAAGCGGGCTTGTGGTGTAGTGGATACCTCGCGTATCAGAAGGGCTTGGAACGTTAGTGACCTAGCCCTTCGATAGCGAGGCAAGGCGCAAGACAGCCACAGGCTGGCTGAAGCCGGTCCCACCACTAGTCCCGTCTTTTGGCTCGAGTGGGGCTGGTCTCACACGGTTTAGAGCATAAAAAAAGGTGGAAAACTCCCACCTTTTACTATTTTATAATCCTTGTCGCTCCTGGCTAGCACGGATAGCATGGCCGTAGATGCGACCTAGTTCTTGGCCGATGACCGATAGGTCACGTTGGACTGCCACGGGATAGGCTGCCTGGGTCAAATCAGGTAGCTCTTGGGCTTGGCTAGCCCGAATAAGACGCTCGAAGTCATCGACATCCTTAGCCTTATAGACGTTGACCTGGTCGGTTAGCCAGTCATCGAAGACCGGAATGTCTCGAATGATGAATTTGGCATGGGCGGCACAGGCCTCGACGGCCGGAATGCCCTCGGTTTCTTCCAAGGTAGGGAAGAGGTAGAGGTCGCTGCCCTGCATGGCCTGAATAATCTCCTGATTGTCGACATAACCGGCAAAGGTCAGGTTGGCCGGTGGATTAGAGACAGCAGCCCGAATAGCGGACGGCACTAGGTTCAAATCCGTATAACCGAACCAGATGAAGCGGATATGGGGCAGGCGCTTAGCCAACTCCACAAAATCTAGAATGCCCTTGCGCTCTAGGTAGAGGCCAATCCCAATGCAGACGAAGTCTTGCTCGGTCAGTCCGTAGCGCGCCCGGAAGAGCTCCCGCGCCTGAGGCTGAGGGGTAAATTTTTCTAGTTCAATACCATTAGACAGGACGAAGATTTCCCGGCCCATATGATAGGAATCTAGTAGACGCTTGGAGTAGGGCGTAGGCGTAATGAGGACATCGCCTGCTGATAGCAGGTCATGAGCCAACGCTTGAAGATAGGCGCTAGCTGATTAGAGAAGCGGAAGGAATTACGGAAGTCTTCCATGGTCGAGTGGGCATGGTAGACGACCGGAATGCCTTGCTTGCGACATTTACGGGCGAAGAGCATGGATTGGGGGAAGTAGGTATTGATATGTAATAAATCGAAGGAGTCCTTGGGATCGGTGGTGTAGTCAATCCCGGCATGTTCCAAGGCCTTCATTTGATGTTTAATTGATTTACCAAGGCCAGATTTGGCGATTTTGTCGAGATGTTGACTGTAGAGTAGGACTTTCACCCCGAAACCTCCTTTAAAATGCGATTGCTTTCCTTAAGTGTATAGTAATAGAAGCTAGAGTGCAAGCTTGGCCGAGAGAATCCTAGAGATATTTGAAAAAAATAAACCATAAATAACGCTTTCATCTTAAAAATATCTTGCACTATGGTTCGGAAGGTGTATACTTATTATTATAATTCTATTAATAGGAGTGAGAAAAATGAAAAAATCGTTAAAATTCTTGGCATTAGCCTTCGTTGCATTCATGATGGTAGCGTGTGGCGCCAAGAAGCAAGACGCTCAACCCCTATTGATCGGGATGGAAGCGGGCTATCCGCCTTATAACTGGACACAGTCCACCAACGCTAACGGTGCTGTACCTATTAAGGACTCCAAGGAATTCGCCAATGGTTACGACGTGCAAATCGCGCGTAAGATTGGGGAAAAATTAGGCCGCGAAGTCCAAGTGGTCAAGACGGAGTGGGATGGGCTCTTACCAGCTGTCCAATCGGACAAGATAGATATGATTATTGCCGGCATGTCGCCAACTGCGGAACGTGCTAAGGAGATTGACTTCTCCGAGTCTTATTATGACTCACGTTTTGTCATGGTGGTCCGCAAGGATTCGCCTTACGCGCAAGCGAAGACGCTAGACGACTTTGCGGGTGCTAAGGTGTCAGGCCAACAAGGAACCCTGCACTATGACTTGTTGAAACAACTCAAGGACGCTCAGGTTGAGCAGGCACAGGATTCTTTCCCTGTCTTGCGAGTGGCCTTAGAAGCGGGCAAGTTAGATGCCTACATCTCAGAATATCCAGAAGCTGTCTCTGCGGCAGCCGCTAACCCTCTATTCACCTACGTAGAACTTAATCCAAGCTTCCAAGTGGCGCCAGAAGATCGCAAGGTCTCTATCGGGGTCAAGAAGGGAAGCCCACTTATGAGCCAAATTAATGAGGCCATTGCGGAAATTACAGATCAGCAACGCAAGGACTTCATGGACCAGGCCATTAAGAACCAGCCAGCGGCTGACGGTCAAGAAGAAACTAGCACTGAGGCAGCGGCCACAGAAGATTATAACTTCTTTGCTCGTACTTGGGAGATTGCCACTCAGAACTGGCGTCAATACTTGGCCGGGACCGGCATGACCCTCTGGGTATCCTTAACCGGTACCTTAATCGGTCTCCTGATTGGTTTGGCCGTCGGGATTATCCGAACCATTCCGAAGTCTAAGAGCCAAATCCATAATGGCGTCTTGAAAGTCGCTAACCTACTGCTCAATGCCTATATTGCCATCTTCCGTGGGACACCGATGATCGTTCAAGCCATGATCTTCTACTACGGGACTGACCTACTCTGGGGCTGGAAATTAACCCCTATGTCGGCAGCCTTCCTGGTTGTCTCCATTAACACCGGGGCCTACATTGCCGAAGTCGTTCGGGGTGGGATTTACGCCATCGACAAGGGCCAATTTGAAGCGGCTCGTGCTATTGGGATGAACCACTGGCAAACCATGAAAGAAGTGGTTATGCCACAAGTCTTCCGGACCATTCTGCCATCTGTCGGCAATGAATTTGTCATCAACGTCAAGGATACATCTGTCCTCAACGTGATCTCAGTCAGCGAACTCTACTTCACGACCAAGACCATTGCCGGCAATAACTTCCGTTACTTCGAGACCTTCTTCGTAACGGCCGTTATCTACTTCATCTTAACCTTTACCATTACATCACTCTTGCGCGCGATTGAAACGCATTGACGGGCGCCCAAGTGATCAACTGGCTGCCGGTAACCAACAACAAGTGGCAGTGCTCAAAGAGGAGGCCTAATCATGGCGATTGTAGAAATTCAACACTTAAGCAAAACCTTTGGCGACCGTACGGTCCTCAAGGACATTGATTTTTCCGTTGAAGCAGGGGAAGTCGTAACCATTATCGGCTCTTCAGGTTCAGGGAAGTCCACCCTCTTGCGTTGTATTAACCTCTTAGAGGAACCAAGCGGTGGGGAAATCATCTACCGGGGCGAGAATATCTTGGACGTTAAGCATGACGTCAACAAGTACCGGACCCATATCGGCATGGTCTTCCAATCCTTCAACCTTTTCAACAACATGGATGTCTTGGCTAACTGTACCGTCGGCCCTATCAAGGTCCTAGGTAAGGACAAGGCTGAGACCGAAGCCTTAGCTACTAAGTTCCTGGAACAAGTAGGTATGGGAGATTATGTCCATGCCCGTCCTAGCCAATTATCTGGGGGTCAGAAGCAACGGGTAGCCATTGCTCGGGCCTTGACCATGCAGCCAGATGTCATTCTCTTCGATGAACCAACTTCTGCACTTGACCCTGAGATGGTCGGCGAAGTCTTGAAGGTTATGAAGGAATTGGCTCACACTGGTTTGACTATGATTATTGTCACCCACGAAATGGAGTTCGCTCGTGAGGTTTCCGACCGCGTGGTCTTCATGGACCAAGGGGTCATCGCCGAACAAGGCGCACCAGAGCAACTCTTCGTCAACCCACAAGAAGAACGGACCCAACAATTCTTGGAACGTTACTTACGCAGTTAATAAGCCACAGGCGACTGGATTTCCAGTCGCCTGTTTTTGTGCTTGGCTGTATCTGGGGTGGGTAGGCCCCAACTTAGTCCTCAGTGCGGACCGGCTCCAGCCATCCTACGGATGTCTTCCGCTTTGCCAATCTATGGTCCCCTAGGTCGTTAAAGCTCCCAGGGGAACTCATACGCTCGGCATCCTTTTGGCACTGAGGGCTAAGCTTGGGCCCACCCGCCCCTGGCAAAGCTCAATGAATCATCTACTGAGTTGAGAATGCTATCGGATTTCGGTAAATCTTAACAGAAAGTTGAAGGCTGAAAAGCAAGCCTAGGCCATTTTAAGTAATAAATTATCAAGACAGAAAGGCATAAAAGGAGTATAATGAAAGGGTAACCAAGATTCTGAGCCTAGTCTTGGTGGTAAAAATAGATAGGAGGATGGAATATGAAAAATTACTGGAAAAAGTTCTGGCTAGTCGTAGCCCTCTTAGTCCTAGTCATGGGTCCCTTGGCTAGCCTAGCTCAGGCAGCCGGTAGCCAAACGGTCAAGGGTCAAGGCCAGGGGAAACATGGGACTGTTGAGGTGGAAGTGACCTTCCAAGACGACCGGATTGCGGACATTAAGGTGCTCCAGTCCGATGAGAATGAAGTCTAGCCACACCCGTCTACAAGCAACTCAAGGATAAGATTATTGGCAACAACAAGGCCGATGTTGATGTAGTGTCCGGCTCCACAGCCACCAGCCAAGGCTATCTGGAAGCCGTCCAAGATGCCGTCAAGAAATCAGGCTTGACCCTAGCAGAGGTAAGCTCTACTACTTCAACCCAAGAGCAGCTAGACAGCGAACAATCCTATGATGTGGTCGTTGTCGGAGCAGGGGGCGCAGGCTTTAGTGCGGCGATTGAAGCAGCCCAAGCAGGTAAATCCGTAGTCATCATCGAGAAGATGCCGGCTGTCGGCGGTAATACCCTCATTAGTGGGGGCGAAATGAATGCGCCAGGCAACTGGGTTCAGAAGAAACTAGGTATTGAAGGCGATAGCGTAGAAACCTACTACCAAGACACCATGAAGGGTGGCGACAATCTGGGTAATCCTGAGATGGTTCGCTATCTAGCAGAACATGCCCTAGAGTCAGCCGAATGGCTACGTGACGTGGTTGGCGTCAAATTCCTAGAAGACAAGCTCTTCCAATTTGGCGGCCATTCCTACAAGCGGGCCCTGATTCCAGAGGGCCACACCGGCCAAGAACTGGTAACCAAGCTCAATGCCAAGGCAGAAGAACTAGGTGTTAAGATTCTGGTGAATACCAAGGCTACTGAACTCATCCAAGATGACAGCAAGCATGTTGTCGGCGTCAAGGCAGACCATCAAGGCCAGGCTGTGACCTTCCATGCCAAGAATGGAGTCGTGCTGACTACAGGGGGCTTTGGCTCTAACATTGACATGCGTAAGCAATACAATCCTGAGATGGACGAACGCTACCTGTCCACGGATACGGTCGGCTCTACCGGTGATGGTATTGTCATGGCTCAAGCCATTGGTGCAGCCGTCACCAATATGTCTTCCATCCAAACCTATCCAGTTTCTAACCCTGAGACTGGGGAAATCTCTCTCCTGGCCGATACCCGTTTCGATGGGGCAGTCCTCATTAACCAAGACGGCCAACGTTTTGTTGAAGAATTGGACCGGCGGGATGTGATTTCTAAGGCTATTCTGGCTCAACCAGGGGGCTATGCTTATCAACTCTGGAACCAGAAGACCGACGATATCTCCCACTCTAAGGAGCACCACCAAGCGGAGTATCAAGAACTCAAGAAACAAGGCCTGCTAGTTGAAGCAGATACGTTGGAAGAAGTCGCGGCTCACTTCGACATCGATCCGGCCAAGCTCAAGGAAACGGTGGCCAAGGTTAACCAATATGCCAAGGACAAGAAAGACCCCGACTTCAACCACCGGGCTGGCTTGGCATCCTTGGAAGAAGGCCCTTATATCCTAGAAAAAGTTCGACCAAGTGTCCACCACACTATGGGGGGCTTGGTGACCGATAAGGATACCCAGGTCCTAGATGAAGCGGGCAACCCTATTGAAGGCCTCTATGCAGCCGGTGAGTTAACCGGTATGATTCATGGGGCTAACCGCCTAGGCGGGAATGCCATCGCCGATATCATCACCTTCGGACGTGTTGCTGGCAAGATGGTAAGTAAATAAGACAAGTCGAGGCAGGGTCTAGTCCCTGCCTCTTTTCTTGTATGAAGATCACCACCAGCACTTAATGCAAGCATGGACTGGCCCCAGTCCCCACAAACTAGGTAAAAGGTCAGCGCCAGTCCGTGGATGGCCAGAACAATGGACTGGCTCGACGAAAATTGGACAAAAACTGCCAGATAGCCTAGGAAAGGTGTCGCCAGTCCATGGATGGCCAGAACAATGGACTGGCTCGACGAAAAAGGTGGCATATGGCTTCTAAACTAGCCCGCAAGGAGGGGCCACGTCTTTGCCTAGCCTTCGTTTTGTGGTATGATAGGAAGGAAGAGCAAAGGAGACTGAAGATGGACGCAAAACAAGTATTTAAGAAGAACCAAGTGCACCAAGGCCAGGTAGTGGACCTGACCCATGAAGGCCAGGGCGTCGTCAAAATTGACGGCTATCCCTTCTTTGTCGAGGGGGTGATTCCGGGTGAGCAGGTGGTCATTAAGGTCCTTAAGGTAGGCAAGTCCTTCGGCTTTGCGCGCCTGGAAGAAATCCTAACGCCCAGTCCGGATCGAGTGGAGATTACCGATCCTATCGGCTGTCAGATTGGCACCATGACCCTGCAACATCTAGCTTATCCTGCCCAGCTCAAGGCTAAGCAGGCCCTAGTCAAGCAAGTCTTCAGTCGCCTAGGAAAATTTCCGGAAAGTCTGGAGGTCCGGCCAACTCATGGCATGGACCATCCTTGGCAATATCGCAATAAGGCGCAAATTCCTGTCCGGACTATCAAAGGCCAACTAGAGACTGGCTTCTTCCGTAAGAATAGCCATCAGCTAGTGCCGGTGGAGAATTTCCATATTCAGGACCAAGCCATCGACCAAGCCATTCTTAAGACACGGGATATCTTGCGTCAGTTGGGCTATACTGCCTACGACGAGGAAAGTCGCAAGGGCCAAATTCGCCATATCATCGTCAAGCGCGGCAACTATAGCGGCCAAGTCATGTTGATCTTGGTCGTCAACGGCAAGGGCCTGCCGCGAGAAGAGCAGTTGGCGGAAGCCCTGACCGATGCCATTCCTAACCTAGTCAGCCTAGTCCTCAACAGCCATACGCAGGCTAACAATGTCATTATGGGGCCGACCAATCGCCTCTTGTGGGGCCAACCGGTCTATCAGGATCAGATGCTGGGGCTGGATTTCTCCATCTCGCCTCATTCCTTCTATCAGGTCAACACCCCTCAGGCCGAGGCTCTCTATCGCTATGCCATTGAGGCAGCCGATTTATCTGGCAGCGAGACCGTCCTAGATGCCTACTGCGGGATCGGCACCATCTCCCTGGCCCTAGCCCGTCAAGCCGGCCAGGTCTATGCCATGGAAATCGTCCCTGAAGCCATCGACATGGCGCGGGCCAATGCCGAGGCCAATGGCCTGACCAATGTCACCTTCCAAGCCGGCAAGGCCGAAGAGGTGCTACCCGCTTGGCAGGCAGAAGGCATTGCTTTTGATGTGGCGGTGGTCGACCCACCGCGCAAGGGCCTAGACCCTGAATTTGTTAAGTCCCTGATTGAACTGGCGCCGGACAAGATTGTCTACGTGTCCTGTAACCCAGCCACCTGCTCCCGGGACTGCCAACTCTTGGCCCAGGCAGGCTATGAGCTCAAGTGGGTGCAGCCGGTTGATTTATTCCCGCAGACTGCGCATGTGGAGACTGTTGTGTTGCTACAACGAGCAGATACGTAGAAATCATTTATTTTAAGCACTATTTCAAGCATGTCGTCTTTACTGGTGAGGGTGATAAAATCAGAAATAAGGTCATAAAAAACTACATCAATGTTTCTGTAGTGATTGATATGGAGTGTGGAGATACAAAATAATATTAAAAGCAGGTATTATTTAGAATGTGAATAGTGATATAATGTTATGATTAAAAAGGGATTATACGCAACCATGTTTTGGAGGTGAAATGCTTGGATAGATATGATTATATAGAGAGTATTGTCTCTTTTCTCAAAGGAGTAACGGGTATTAACTATCAGTTGCAGTTAAAAGAAATTTTAGCTGTATATTATAAGTATTTGGGAAAAGTCTATGAAATGCCAGATTTTTATGGTGGTGATCAAAAAAATGATGGCTGTGTCCTTAAAGATGGATTATTTTATCAGGTCTTTGCACCTACTAGATTAAAAGATTCATTGAAAAAAGAGATTCAAGAGAAATTTGTTGAAGATTTAAGTGGTTTGCTAAACATAATTTATGAAGAAAAAAAATGGAATGGAAGATTAAATAATTTTATATTTATTGTTAATACATTTGATAACAATCTTCCTCACGATAGTGAAGGATTTTTTGAGAAAAAGGTCAACGAGTTTAAAGAAAAATATGCAATAACTTTCCAGTATAGAGTAACAAATACGGATTATGTTCGTGATATTTTAACAGAAATCAATGATATTGAAGTGTTAAAAAGAATTTCAGCAACTTTACGAGTTAGGAATATGATGGATTATAATGCTATTAATGAGCAAATAATTATGGACTTAATAATTGGAATTTCAGGTAATCTTAGTTGTCAATCCATTAATGGTGAATCGACTCAATCATATCAGAGAATATCGTCGGTTGAAAAAATATCAATCAATTCTTTGGATGGAAAAAGAGATGAAATAGAGAGTATTATTTCTAAATTAGATGTTGTAGAAAATGCTGTGAATACGATTAATCAAGATATACTATATGATAATAAGTTTGAAAGAGTAAAAGAACAAGTTATAAGTAAGTATGTTGAATTATCAGCACAAGTTCACGGAGTAGAGCTGTATAACACATTGATAAATGAGATGTTATCATACTCTCAGGATAAGTGGAATTTAGATGTACCAATGAAGTTTTTGATAGTCTATATATTTGATAAATGTGATATATTTGAAAAAGAGAGGTGATAAGAATGATATTACCGGATAAGTATACTTCTTTAACCGAGAGCTTTATTGGTATCAGTGCCGTATTACTAGATACATTGGGTGATAAAAAGCTTACTGTCGACACACTATGGAATAACTTTAATAAGAAATATGTTAAAACAAATAAGCTCAAACATGCTCCAGTTTATCAAAAGTATATTTATGTGTTAGAGTTTATGTATCTATCAAATATGGTTTCTTATAACGAGAAAGGGGAAATTGTAAATGAAAATATTAGAATTAATAATCAAGAATCCCCAAGGGAAACCAATTGAGGATATAAAATTTAATGAAGTAGGAGTTTCGTTTATATACGCTGATATACAAAATCCGGCAAACCTAAAAGGAACGATAAATAGTTTAGGTAAAACATTGCTGCTCAAGTTCATTGACTACATTTTTGGTGCAAATGAAGATTTGGCTATGGTTAAAGAGCCAATTCATGGTTTTAAATTAGAAGCAACGGTAAAATATGAGGGTAAGTGCTTCACTGTTGTGCGAACATTAGGAAACTCTGATGAAATGTATATAGATGGAAAAGGATATAGCTTATCAGAGTACAAGGATTTCTTTCAGCTAAAAAGAAGACTACTTGGAAAACAAATTATCTTAAGCAAGAAGTCAACTGAAATTAGTCAAAGAACTAATGCTGGCAAAGATGATGTAATCAGTTGTTTGGAATTATTGAACCTAAAAGATATTTTAGAGGAAATAGGGAATATTTATGATTCTCAAGACCGCATAAAAGAATTAAAGACAAATAAGAAAGAGTTAGTTTCTTTTTATGGAGACTTTGATGTCAAGCAAATTGATGAAGAAATATATTTTATTGATAAAGAGGTTGAACGACTTACTACAGAATTAGAAAAAGTAAGTAATAAAATAAAATCAATTGAGATTGCAGATATACAGAAAGATGTCGTTGAAGAATATTCAGAGAAGAGCAAAGAGTTAAAAAGTATAAAGAGAAATTATGAGAAAAATAAGTTTGAGAGTGATAGATTATTACAATTTATAGAAGATTCAAATAAGGTTGATATCACAAGTGAACACATTTTTAGCAATTTTTAATAAAGCAAAGCAAGAAGTTCCCGATATGGTAAAGAAGACCATTGATGAAGTTGAAGAATTCCATAGAAAAGTCTACGAAGAAAGAAAAGATTTTCTGAATCAAAGAAGAAGCATAATACTTTCTGAAATGGAAATAATGAATAAAAAAATTGATTCTTTAGCCACTGCAATCGATAAAATTGGCGCAATTATTTCAGAAAATGAAGTCTATAAAGAATCAATTGAGCTATACGAAAAAAATATAATAATGATTTACAAGAAGTTAAATATAGGCAAGGAAAGTTATCTCAAGTCAAAAATATAGATGATACCATTACTGTAGAAGATTCCAATTTAGTTTCAAGTTTTAGTCATGCCGCACAGTTAAGAAAGGAATATGATACTTTAATTCAGGCATATAGAGATTTTATATTCGATATAACAAAATCTATATATGATACAGATGTAAATTCCTATTTCGATATAAAAAAATTAGAAACAAGCATTTAACATATAGACCTGTTATTTTTGAGTTTACACTTAAAGGTGATACTGGTGAAGGAGTTGGTGAAGTAAAGAAAAACTTGATGGATTATTTAATTTGTAGACATAATAATCAATTGGAAATTATGATTCAAGACTCATCTTGCTATAATGGGATTGACCCTCGGCAAATAGTGGGGATGCTAGGTCAACTAAATAATATTTCAGAGGTATCAAATAAACAGATAATTGTTTCAGTAAATAAATATCAACTAGGAAACTATGATTCTGTTATTAAAGAAGTGGAAGAGAAGAGTTCTATTATATTGTCGGAAAATCGCAACCTTTTAGGTTTTGACTTCTAATAATATCAAATTAGAAAAATAATATTGTAAGTGAGACGTTCAAATATGAGCGTCTTTTTTCTTGCTTAAAAATTAGAATTAGAAAGGACGTGATACCACGAAAACAGAAAAAGGTCGTTCTCCACCAACCTGACATCAAACAAATGAGATTCATTCAACTATAAAAAAGAAAGGAAAGGTAAAAATATGGAACTTAAATTTGTCATTCTCAACATGGAAAAAACATTCGGAAATTTAGAATTTGCTGGCGAGGATAAAATCGTACAGCGAAGAATCAACGGACAGCTTACTGTCTTATCAAGAAGCTATAACCTCTATTCAGATGTTCAAAGAGCAGTTGATATTGTGGTGGTGCTTCCTGCTGAAGCTGGGGAAACACATTTCAGTTTTGAAGGAAAAGTAAAGTTAGTGAACCCACGCATTACTGCCGAGGGCTACAAAATCGGTACTCGTGGTTTCACCAATTATATTCTACATGCTGATGATTTGATTAAGGAATAAAGAAAGAGAGGAAGAATAATGAGATTAGTCAATGGCATTGTTTTAGAAAAAGACGCTACATTCGGGGAATTGAAATTCTCTGCACTCCGTCGTGAAGTAAGAATCCAAAATGAAGACGGTACAGTATCGGAAGAAATCAAGGAAAGAACCTATGACATTAAATCCAAAGGACAAGGACGCATGATTCAAGTAAGTATTCCTGTCAGTGTTCCATTCCTAGTGCTTGGGTGGCTGAAGGCTATGCCAAGAAATACTCAAAAGAAGGCTATAAGGACGCGGTTCTGGGTTGGTATGAAGACTACGATATGTACTAAGATTTAGGAGAGAGCCCATGCTAATCAGACAATTAATTGAAGAAATCCAAGATGAGGCCAGATTAACACCTTATCTAGAGCTGATACCTAAAAAATACAAGAAAGCGCAGATGGATTTTATGCACCTATTGACCCGATTAGGCTATATTTTCTATTTGACGGACAAGCCAGACTTGTCTGACTATCTAATCGATAAAATGCTAGAAATTCAATTTGAGGGCGACTATCGTTACTGGGAGCCTGTGCAAAACATCGGCTTGCTTGGCATCCATATTGATGAGCCAAAATATGGGGAACATGTGAGGGATATGATGGCTTTTGCCAGAGCTTATGGGGATGAAGGCAGTGCTTCTGTTAAGCAAAAGATCCACAAGAGATTCTTGAACGGTCATAGATTGAATGACTTACGCGCCGATATACAAGGAGCCAAAGACCCAATTTCTAAGATGAATAGAAGCTTCCTACTACTTTACCATTTGTTTTATTTAGATGCTTTTTCGGAAGAGTTGGAAATGGAACATCAAATAGTGACGGACGAAATCAAGGACACTCTCACGACACTTGAGCATTATATTCAAACCAATGGCTATGATAGCCTCTATCCTTTTAAATAAGGAAATCTTCTTTGTACTCAGTGACAAAAGTCAATGCATTCAAAAACTGAGAGCAACCAGATAGTTGCTCTCAGTTTTAATTTCTAACTGCCTTTTATGATAGATTTCGAACCCAAGTGCGACCAGCAATAGCAGTAGCCCCACTGGCAGGTAGAAGCTTGGATAGACTGAATGGGCACCGTAGATGTCGAAGGCGCCTTTTAGGAAGGAGCTGTAGGCTGATTTAGCGTTTTCTGTTCTGAGGAAGTGCTTATGAAGTTTTGGTCGGGCTAGCCCTAGTAGGAGGGGAATCAGGAAGAGTAGGTGCATGAAGGGTGAGTATACCTGGTGGCTGAAGTACTCATAGACCGTTCCTATTACTAAGGCGCAAATGGTAGCGGCTGTATAGAAGAGGATGCCTTTCTTGTTTTGATTGGTTTTTGTGTAGTGCGGATAGGCTGAATAGAAGGCCTAAGCCTGAATAACAGAACCAAAGCCAGTTCCGATAAAGCCCTTTCTATGATAGAATAAGAGACGGAAACTATGACACACACATAAGGAGTTTGACATGTCTAAGAAAGCTGTTCTCATGATGACCTTTGGGTCACCAGAAGCGATTAGCTATGAAGCAGTCGCGGAATTTTTCACACATATTCGTCGGGGTGTTCGTCCAGAAGAAGATGAAATCAAAACCCTATATGATAATTATGTTCGGATTGGTGGCACGCCTCTCCAAGCCATTACCAGGGAAGAAGTGAGGCTGGTAGCTGAGGCCCTAGAAGGCCAAGCGAATGTTTATTTTGCTAATAAATTTTCGCGTCCCTTCATCCCCGATGTTATTGCGCAGATGGAGGCAGATGGGATTGAAGACTGTCTCTGTTTAATCTTGGAACCTCATTATTCCTATTACTCCGTAATGGGCTATGAGAAATTCCTAGAGAGCCAGACCATCCGTTTCCAAGTCATTAAGGACTGGTATCGCGAGCCCGCCCTTATCCATTACTGGGTAGAGGAGATTCGAAAAATTATCCAAGAAATTGGTAGTCAGACTTATCGGGTCGTTTTCTCAGCCCATAGTGTGCCTGTCTTGGCTTTGGAGTTTGGCGACCCTTATATCGACCAAATCTACGACAATAGCCGCTTGATTGCGGAAGGTCTCGGCCTTGCTCCAGACCAGTATACTAACACTTGGCAGAGTGAGAGCGATATTGGGATGCCATGGATTAAGCCAGATGTCTTGGAGTATTTGCGGGAGCAAAGCCAGCATCCCGACCATTATATCTTTGTGCCGATTGCTTTTATTAGTGAGCATATCGAGGTGCTTTTTGACAATGATGTGGAGTGTCAAGAACTCTGCCATGAATTAGGCGTGGGCTATAAGCGCCCCCCTATGCCCAATACGGATCCGCGTCTGATTGAGGCCTTGCTGTCAACGGTTGCCAAGCATCTCCACGGGGACTACAAAATCCATCAAGCTGATGAGACTACTTTTGATGAGTTAGAGGCGCCTCAAGACAGCGATGCGATTCTAAAAGAAGACCAAGACATCCAGATGCCTGATTTTGTGAAGAAACTCATTGCCAAAAAGGGACGAGAAAACGTCAAGATGCCTTATCTAGTCAAGAAAATGCTGGAGAAGAAATTCGGCAAGAAGTACGATTAAACAGCCAAAAAAGCCTCCTTAGTTGGATAAAAATCTAACTAAGGGAGCTTTTTTATGGTCTGTAACTTTTTCCAATCACCATACCCCATAAATTCTGCGCCTTTTTTCTAGGGTGGCTTGGCTAACTGCACTGTATAATCAAGCTATCAATGAGAAGGAGGCAGTTAGATGCAAATCTATTTTGGCGACGTATCGCTTTGTTATACCTATTCTTTGGCCATGGCATTGGAGGCCTATGGTTATGACCTGAGACCGGAATATCTTGAGGCCCTTATGTTGATGGGGAATGGGGCTTCCATTGTCAAAGACGATGCAAAGCACCCATTAGTATTCTTCGATAATGGCATGCCGGATCTTTCGATTTCTCATGTCTTGGAAATTTTGGGTCTTGACTATGAAGAATATTATCTAAGAGAGGGGCAAGCAGTCGATTTGGATTTAATCAGAAGCAAGCTCAAAGCTCTTCTAGCTAATGGGCCGGTAGTGCTAGGGCCACTCGATATGGGGCATCTGACCTATAATCCTATCCATACTCACTTATACGGAGTGGATCACTTTGTCTCAGTTTATGATTTAGATGATGACTATCTCTACTTGCATGATCCAGCAGGTTTTGCCTGTATGAAGATTCAGTTCGAAGACTTTCTGCCAGCATGGCAAGCCCAGGAAATCAACTATAAACGGGGCGCCTATTCTATGTGGGGCAATTTCAAGCGAGTCGCTAATCCAGACGCGAGCGCAATCTATCTGGCCACCTCGCAAATAATGGCCCAAAGATACCTGCAAGGGCAGGGAGGCGTCCTCTCACTCTACGCGGCGGCAGTAGCAAAATATGGCTTGAACGATGAGCAAAAGCAACTGCATCAGTATTTCAGCTTTAAACTGGCCGCTGTCAGAAATCTCTACCTGAGTAGATTTCTAGCAGAGCATGATGGCCTGCGATCAAAAATAAAAGAAGACTTAGCCTCTTTATTCGGACAAGCACACTTGTCTTGCCTAAAGGAAGATTACGAAGACTTGTCGCGCCTCTTGTTGGAGATAGCGGAATTAGATGACCAATTTAGAGCTCTGTGCCTAGAAGCTAGAGATAGTTAAGTTTTAACCTCATAACCAAAATAACCGGAGGCGCCTTTACAGACAGTCCTCCGGTTATTTCATTTCTTATTTTGTCATCCCAGCCCTTACGATTCTAAAATATCTGTGTTGACAGATATTGTAAAATAACATATAATAAGTACACTTAATAAATAGAGGTGAAAACAATGGAATTTAGTTTCAGTTTGAAAATTAAAGCAACAAAAGAAGCTGTTTGGGAGTATTATGCCAATATTGAAAAATGGTATGCCTGGGAAGAGGATTTAAAAAATATTACATTAAACGATGATTTTAAGACTGGATCCCATGGGACGATGGAGCTTGAAGGTATGCCTCCTATGGATTATCAGCTTACCCTGGTAACAGCCTTCGAAGAATTTTGGGATAAAACAGCCACTCCTTTTGGTGACATTCTTTTTGGACACCAAATAATGGAGAACAATGATGGAAGTGTAACGGTCAAACATTCTGTATCCTTAGATAGTGAGGATAAGCAACATTTAGATTTTTTACGCCAGGTGTTCTCAGATGTCCCTAACTCTATATTTATTTTGAAAGAACTTTTGGAACGATAGGAGGATTGCTGTTTGTTTACATCGAAATATAAAAAAGATTCAGAACAATCAACAGGCTTGTTGTTTATGAGGGTGTACAATAAATGGCATTTCATGATAAAAAAAGAGTTAAAGAAAATGAATCTGACTCACCCTCAATTTGTTGTTTTAGCCTCTCTTGCCTATCTAGCTCAAACTAATGACGAAGTGACTCAAGTCATGATTTCTAAACTTTCCGGGATAGACGTAATGACTGTTTCTCAAATATTGAGTTTATTAGAAAAACATGCATACGTAGAGAGAAAAGAACACTCCAGAGATTCAAGAGCCAAGGCTGTTATTTTGAACAAAAAGGGAGAAGATATTTTACAAAAAGCGGTTCCTGTAATCGAGCAAATTGATGAGTTGTTCTTTGGAAAACTAATTGAGGATGAAGATCACTTCAAACACCTTCTTGCTAGGTTAAACGAAGAATAGTTTAAACGGAATCTTGGTTGCGCTTTGCAACCAAGATTTTTTTGCTTCTTACCGTGCTCGAGGATTCTTTGAAGGTACGAGAATCGTGATAACTAATTGCCTTGTATAATAAACAAGCCCCCATCAGCCGGATAAGAGTATCCAACTGATGGGGTGCTGTTGTTATCGTAACCAATTTCCTATTTTGTCATCCCCTTCCTCTGGTGGATTTCAAAGCCAAGTGCGACTAGCAAGAGCAGCAGGCCCACTGGCAGGTAGAAGTTTGGATAGACTGAATGGGTGCCGTATATGTCGAAGACGCCTTTTAGGAAGGAGCCGAAGATGAGGGTGAGGACGCCCATCTTATAGGCTGCCTTGGCATTTTCTGATTTGAGGAAGTACTTATGAAGCTTTTGGGCCAGCAGATTAGGGGCTAGCCCTAGTAGGAGGGGAATCAGAAAGAGTAGGTACATGAAGGGCGAGTAGACTTGGTGGCTGAAGCACTCATAGACCGTTCCGATTACCAAGGTGCTAATGCTAGCAAGCGTATAGAAGAGGATGTCTTGCTTGTGGTGATTGGCTTTATAGGTAGACAATGTCGCTCACCTCTCTTTCTTCGATATTGTGACCGTTGGTGGTTGGCTTGTTAATAATCTGACCGTTGAAGTACATGGTAGAGGAGCCGCCACCGTCTAGGTTATAGGCGGTTGTGACCTTGAGTTCCTTCATGAAGTCGGCTAATTCCTTAAGGGATAGGCCCTTGCTTTCATTTGTGCGTCCATCTGAGACGACCAAGACATAATGCTTGTCATCGATGATACCGATGGCCGTTCGTGGGTTACTGGCCATGGCCTTGCCTACTTCGTCGGCACTATCGACGGCTACCTGGCTGTTTTCAATCAGGGCCGGCCCGAAGGATAGGACCTGAACAGCGCCCTTATTGAGCAGTTCTTGGGCTGTAATATCGCCCTCTCTGATAATCTCGAAACTGCCATCTTGGTAGATGACTAGGTCCTCTTGGTTGGCGTCTTGGCTATCGCTTCGTAAGAGCTGACCGTTGCGGATAACATAGCCGGCATCTCTGGCCCCGTAGTAGTCCCCGTTGACCGCTAGGACGGCATTGACGCTCTGAGCGGTGGTCGAGGTCTTGGCCTTGACGTTGCGGCCGTAGGTCTCGTCGGCTAGGGCTGTCTTGATCGAGGCATCGCCTTTAATAGTGACGGTGGCGACATGAATCTGAGTCGAGTTGCGCTCGTAGGTCTCGATGGAAATGGCCTTGGTAGCATCTTCATAGGCAGTAGCCGTATTAATCGTGGCAGTGCTTGTGCCGCTAAAGCTAGCGGACTGGCTAGTGGTCGTAGTTTCGTTGCTGAACTTGGTATAGCTCTTAGAGATGAAGAGGGTATCCAGGACGGCCAGGCCAGAGGTCCCGACTAGCAAGACACTATAGGCCAGGGTTAAGGCTTTCTGAGTGATTTTCCTTTTAGCTTATTTGACATAATGCACACCTTTCTTTCGCCCAAAAATCAGCTTCTTCTGGACTAACCAGTTGAAGAGAAACATGCCGATTTCTGTTAGGATTTTACCGATGAGGGGGCCAATCCCAATGCCGTAGCTCAGTCCCATGAGGACTAGCGTGTTGAGGCCTAGGGACAAGCCAGCCAGTAGGGCGTAAGCACCTAGCTCCTTGAGGACGGGTTGGTCGCTGGCGAAGACTAGTTTCTTATTGACCAAGAAGTTGAAGCCGGCGCTGATTAGTCGCGCAATGACATTGGCCGTTACCAGCGGTAGGCCGACAAAAATTTGCAAGGCGTAGAGGCTATAGTCTAGAAAAAAAGAGAGAGGAGGGAGGAGAGGCCGAAGCGCAGAATCTCCTTATAGATGCGGAAGGAATCTCGCAAGGGATTGAAGTGCGAGCCCTCGTTCTTATTCTCGTAGATGGTTTTAATCTTGAGCTCGTAGAAGGGGCGTTTTTCCTTGGCCCATACCATGAGCACATTCATCTCGTATTCGAAGCGTGAGCCTGAGATTTCCAGCATCTTATCCAAGTGGATGCCAGAGAAGCCGCGTAGGCCTGTCTGGGTATCGGAAAGCTTGCTGCCGCTGGTTAGTTGGAAAATTTTTAGGGTAATCTTATTGCCGACCTTACTTCTCAGCGGCACCTCTTGGCCGTCAAAGTTCCGGGCGCCAAGTACCAGACTATCTGAATCCAGAGCCGTGCGTCTGGCGATTCTTATAATATCCTCAGGACTATGTTGTCCGTCGGAGTCGGCCGTGACGACGGCCAGGTCTTGGCCTGGGTAGTTTTCCTTGATAAATTGGTAGGCTGTTTTCAGGGCGGCACCTTTGCCTTGATTTTCAGCATGTCTCAGCACTCGAGCACCTGCTAATTGGTTGAAGATAGGGAGGTATTTCTCCCCGCTACCATCATCTACTACGATGACATCTAAGTCTTTGGCGACTAATTCCGCCGTTAGCTTTATTAGTCTTTCTTCTGGTTCATATGAAGGTATGACGACGATTGTTCTCATTGTTTTACACCGCTCACCTCTGGGGGGAGCTTTCTCCTTTCCTTAGTGCTAACTCTAATGTACAGCATGAACCTAAAAGATACTTAAAAGCAGTGGAAAAGAATGAAGAGACTATTTAAAATAGAGATGAGTAGACAAATGAGTTTAAAGATAAGCTAGAAAAATTAAAGGGGAATAGCATCAGATGAAAAACTGGGAAGACCACATTCCGTGCAATGTTCAAAACAAGTTGGATGCATTAGGTGATGAGGGGCTACAATGGAAAAAGGACTTAAATACAGTTATTGATTGCATAGCAAAAGAGTGGAGCCTTTCTTTGGAGCAAATCCTCGAAGGAGGATCAGAGGCCTTTGTTGCAAAATGTGCCTTGAGAAATCAAGAAAAAGGGATTCTCAAATTATTTATGCCTCAATTGGAGGGGAATTCCGAGTTTGAGCAACAAGTAGAGGCCCTTAGAGTTGTAAATGGAGCGGGATATGTCAAGTTGCTCAAGTATGATGTCAAGAGGAAAGCAGTCTTACTAGAGTGTTTGGGCGAGCCTTTGAGTAAGTCTGACTATTCTATTAGAGAGCAAATGAAGATAATTTGCGGGCTACTTAAGAAAACCTGGATTCCCCTCGATGAAAAACAGGAGCTAAGACTGATGGGACAATTAATTGGGTGGTTTCAAGACTTTATCCTGTCCACTTGGGAAAAATTAGAGCAACCGTGCAGTAAAGAAATCATTGAACGGGCGCTCTTGTTTTTAGAATCAAGAAGAAAGTGCCTGTCTTCATATCAATCTGTGCTAGTCCATGGGGATCCACACGCTGACAATATACTGAAAGCACTAGATTCCAATGAGCTATCTTATAAATTGATAGATCCGGATGGAATCCTAGGAGAACCTGCCTACGACCTTGGAATCCTCGTGCGAGAATGGGTGGAGGAGTTAGTTGATGCTCCTTTAGAAAAAGCTATTGAGAGAGTTCTCTTGCTTCATAATGAAACCGGAGTTGAGAAGCAGAGCATCTGGGAATGGGCATTCATTCAATCTGTCTCAACAGGGTTGTTTTTAAAAGTAATTCAAGAACTCGGCTTAGGTGACAGCCTCTTAAGAATTGCTCAGGAATGGTTGCGCTTTGAGCGGTTCCCAGTTCGAGTATAAAAAGAGCTTGTCACTCCTTTTCTTCTATTAAAGTGCTATAATAAAGTAAGAGCCATCTAGCTTACTGGGTAGAGGCTAGATGGCAGCTATGAAGATTTTGGAGGCATTTATTTATGGGATTTTTAGCTTATGACAAGAATGAAAAACTAGCATTTAACTTCAAGAAAGCCTGCGGCTTATGGTTAATGGCCGTCGCATCGGTGATTGCGGTGGCAACCTTGATTGGCGGCAAGCAGATTATCAATATGCAGGTTTTCAGCATAGGCTACATTGTCAGCTTTTTCGCTATTAACCAGAACAAGCCCCTACTTAATAAATTATCAACTGGCAGTTCGAGTCCTTTCCAGAAGAAAGTAGCCCTCTATGCGGTCATTTTACTCTTTGTCTTAATGGCCATCTTAGGCGGCCCCTTCTTCGCGACGGAGAATTGGCGCCTCATCTGGCTGGGAGCCTTAATGGCGACCGCGCTACATTTCTTCCCCTTCTATTTCGTGCATGGCAAGTCTATGATTTATCTAGCCCTGGTGTGTGCGGCCAATATTGCGGTTGGCTATCTCTTCCCTAATATTTCCATGGTGGTCATTGCCTATGTGGATGCTGCCATCAAGTTCGCCTTCGGGGCCTATCTCTACTTTTTGTCGCGACCATCTCATCAAGCATAAATAGTTCATTTTACCTTTTAATTTGTCGTTAAAAGGTATATTTTATAAGCATTTGATTAATTTTGTGAGGTGAATATGATGATTAAAAAGCTAGCGATCGTCAGCCTATCAGCTGGGGTATTGGGCGAAGATTTCATCAAGCATGAGCTAGAAATAGGCCTCAAAAGGCTGACAGACCTTGGTCTAGAGGTGAGTTTTATGCCCAATGCGCTCAAGGGAATTGACTATTTGAGGCAGCACCCGGAAGCACGGGCGGCCGATTTGTTACAAGCCTTTAGAGATCCAGAGATTGACATGATTCTATGTGCCATTGGTGGCGACGATACTTATCGACTCTTACCCTATTTATTTGAAAACGGAGAGTTGGCTGGTTCCGTGTCCCAAAAGGTCTTCCTCGGTTTCTCCGACACGACCCTCAATCACTTGATGTTGCATAAAGTCGGGCTCAATACTTTCTATGGACAATCCTTCCTTGCGGATATCTGTGAGCTCGATCAGGACATGCTGCCTTACACACGACAATACTTTGAGGAATTAATAAAGACGGGTACAATAGAAGAAATAAGACCGAGTGAGCTGTGGTATGAGAGTCGAACTGACTTCGGCGTCGACCAAATTGGTAAGCCGTTGAAGTCTCACTTGGACCACGGTTTTGATTTGCTTCAGGGGAATCCAGTCTTCTCAGGCGAGATTCTTGGAGGCTGCATTGACTCACTTTATGACATCTTTAATGGGGAGCGCTATGCGGATATGCCGCTACTCTGTAGTCGATATGCCTTGTTCCCTCAAAAAGAAGACTGGGTTGGGAAAATCCTCTTGTTGGAATCCAGTGAAGAAAAGATGCCGCCTGAGAAATTCTATCAAGCACTCACTTTGCTAAAGGAGACAGGTATCTTCAATTCGATTTCCGGCCTGCTAGTAGGAAAGCCCATGGATGAGGTATATTCGGAAGAATACAAGCAGCTATTGGTAGACGTCATCGCCAATCCAAGCTTGCCTGTGGTCTTTAACCTCAACATTGGTCATGCTCAACCCCGCTGCATCATTCCCTTTGGCCTGAAAGCGACCGTAGATGTGATCAATCAGGTTATCAGGTTCGAAGGATAATTGGAAACTTGAATAGGGCGACAGCCCTTCTATGGAACAAGCCCAATAGATGGCACCACAACTTATTTTGACCAAAATATCAGCTAGAGGAGAGACCTCATGTTCAAATACATCAAAACCATCATCCTATCCCTCGGCCTCGTCTTAGCGCTAGCGGCTTGCGGTCCTAAGCCAAGCGGCCAAGAAGCAAGCCCCTCTCATCCTAGCTATTCCAACCTCAATAGTCCAAGTAGCCTGGAAGAAGTGAGGACCCTCTTGTCTGCTCATTTGGACAAGGATAGCGTTGAGGAATTCCTCAAACTCGTCAAGGACTACAATGACATTGTAGGACCTAGTGGGCTCAAGGGGGACTTCACTGAATTCACCAAGACGGACTACGATGTGGCCAAGATTAACCCGCTTTGGCATGAGCAGAAGGGGGATTTTATCGGGACTAATTGCCGCATTAACAGCTATACCTTGCTCAAAAACACCATTGAGATTCCGCCAGTCAGCCAGGATGATGAGCTGCTTTTCATGGATAATGACGCCATCGACAAGGGGAATGTCATGGATGCCAAGGATAAGGCGGCCTTCAATATCCTCTTTTCTCGGGTGAAGACCGAGGCCACTCAAGACGTCAAGGTTCACGCCAAGCGTATGGCGCAATTTCTGTCCCAGTTCAAGTTCAACGATAAGGTTAGAATGCTGTCAGTAGTCTTACATGATAATCTGGACGGCGACAGTCTCTTCATCGGCCATGTCGGCGTCTTAGTTCCAGCCAAAGAGGGCTATCTCTTCTTAGAGAAGCTGACCTTCGAGGAGCCTTATCAGGCCATCAAATTTGCCAGCAAGGAAGAGGTCTATCAATATCTGGGGACCAAGTACTCCGACTATACTGGCCCTGGACTGGCCAAGCCCTTTATTATGGACAATGATCAATGGGTGGAACAGCCTCAATAGCTATTTTATTGCCATTACCACAAGTTTTAAGACTGAATTTGGGGGGCTCGATGGGATCAACCATCAGAGAACTCAGACCGGATGAGGGTAATCAATTAGATAAGCTTGTATGTGAGGCCCTCTTATCCTGAGTTTAGCAGAATGATCACCATCAAGAATGAAAGGAAAAAATAATGCGACAATTAGACCAAGTCTATGATCAACTTCCGATTATATCTTTTGAAAAGAGACAAGCACTACATGATTGGTTACTAGACAATGAACAGACTTCGCCAGGTATTTGGATTCGAATTTTTAAAGCTAAGTCCAAGTTGCCATCGGTGACCTTCCATGAGGTCTTGGAAGAAGGGCTTTGCTTCGGATGGAGTGAAAGCATGCGACGGTCCTATGATGATCTGTCCTATCTGCAGAAGTTTACACCTCGCAAGGGCAAGTCTACCCAGTCTGAGCGGAATTTAAGACTGGTTGACAAGCTAGCAGCCGAGAATCGTATGAGACCTTCGGGCTACTCGGCTTTAGGTTTAAAGCCAAAAAATTAGATTTACTTTGTCTGAAAGGAGCAACCCATATGGCTAAGGACCTGAGTCAATTATCTTTAGAAGAACTCTGGCGCCTGTTTCCAATCTTCCTAGTGGCGCCTAAGCCCCAGTGGGAGAGCAATTATCAAGAAATGGCCGTGCGACTAGAACAAGTTCTAGGAGATTTGCCTTTGGTTCGTATTAGCCATATTGGTAGCACGGCCATCCCAGGCATCTGGGCCAAGGATATTGTTGATGTCTTGGTCGAGTTGGCACCTCAGGCGGATTTGCGCCTAGCCAGTGATCGCCTGATTCAGTCTGGCTTTCTTAAATGTCAGAGTCAGAGGGGCGGGTATCCTTGAATGCGGGTTATACGCCACAAGGATTCGCGGATAAGGTCTATCACATTCACTTGCGCTACCAAGGAGATCACGACGAGCTCTACTTTAGGGACTATCTCAGGGAACATGCCCAAGTAGCCAAGGATTATGAGGCCCTCAAGTTAGCTCTCTGGTCTCAGTATGAACATAATCGTGATGCCTACACTGATGCCAAGACCGACTTCATCCAAACTTGGACGCGTCAAGCTCGTCAGGAATACGGGGCGCGCTATGACAAAGGAAAAACAGACTAGTAATTTAGCTCTAGCATTGCAACAAAGGTAGAAAGGGAAGGAACCAGATTAATGTGGATACCTTATAAAAAATTAGTCTTCTACGGCGCCTATCTGCGCCAAGTCCAGAAGGAAGCAGACCGTCGCTTGCTAGCAGAGTATGACCTCTCTAGTGGTCAGCTGACCTGGAAAGAGGAAAGTCCTACTGACCTAAGCCGGCGTGTGGCCTGGACCCTGTGGTCCCTAGGCTTGGTCATCTTGCCTTTGCTAGTCGGGCGCATCCTTCGCTGGCTAGGTTATGATGCGGGGCGTCAGCCACACTACCCGGATAGATATCTAGGTAGCCTAGGGGCAGTGGCCTTGCCTCTGTTATTGGGGCTCTTGTTAGCGCTAGTATATGAAGGCGTGGCAAGCCATCTCAGAGCCCAAGTCAAGTCAGTGCTAGCGCCAGACCTGGCTAGTCAGCGTGCCATCTTAAGTGATTTTCGTGACCAAACTCTGCGTTTTAATGGAGCCTTACCGGGACGCCAGCGGCCTTATCTGGTTAATAGTCTCTTGTTATTAGGCTATCTCTTTGGGCTGGTGCCGCTGGTATGGGGGCTCTACTGGCAACCCGTCCTAGTCTCGTCCTTTGTAGCTCGTCTGGGGATTCTGTCTTTTCTCCTATCCCTAGTGCCCAGCTTAGTCTTTAGCTTCTTGATTAAGTCCTGGGTCATCCAACGTCTCCTGCGAGGTATAGAGCAGCAAGCCTAAACTTTCAATAATGTAAGATAACCCGGCTAACTGTAAGCTCAGCTTATGGTTGGCCGGGCTTTTTGGGTCTAAACTTAAGCTAAGAAAACTTAAAGGAGCATTCCTATGAAGAAATTAAATGCCAATCAAATCAAATACCTGCTAGCGGCACTAATGGTATTGGACCATCTGCCCCATGTGCCTGGCTTGGTGCCGCCTGTTTGGGAGGCTATCTTCCATGCTGTGACACGCTGTGTGGCCGCGGGATTTGCTTATTTGGCGGTAGAGGGCTTCCTCCATACCCGCAATCTGCGTCGCTATCAAGTCCGCCTCTGGGGTTCTGCTGCCATCATGGCAGCCGGCAACTGGTTGCTTAATGGCCTCTTGGCCGAGCGCGGTGTCCATATCAGCAATAATATCTTTCTCACCTTAGCCCTAGGAGTGAGCATTCTGGCATTGGCCTTCCCGCGGTATAGTCTTACGCCAGAAGCCAAACGCGTCCGTTGGGCAGGTGCGGGCTTGCTCTTCTTAGTCGGACTCTTGCTGACAGAAGGCGGCATGGTGGTACTACCCTTTATCTTGATTACCTACTGCTGCCGTCAGCGCAAGGGCCTTGGGACCGTGCTTTATTTAGGTCTTGCTCTAATCCTATTTGCCCTTTCTTACTCCACCTACGACAGTTGGCAGGAGACCCTCACCATGATGCTCTATAACTCTGATTGGCTCTTCATTAGTGTCTTGCCTCTCTTAGCCCTCTACAATGGACAAAGAGGTAAGCAGTCAGCCTTCAACCGCTACTTCTTCTATGTCTTCTATCCGCTCCATCTCTGGCTTTTGGCCTTGGTGGCAGCAGGTCTGGCTAAATAGAGCTTTCCTTGCCTGACGAGCCCAAATAGGTTAGACTAGGGCTAGGTACTCCAGTAACCAAGGTGACTCCCCCTCTGCATCGGTCACCCAAGGAGGTAAAGCATGAAAAAATTACATCTAGTCTTAGCCAGTCTAGCGACCGCCACTAGCTTCTTACTAACTCCTCAATCAGCCTGGGCTAACCAATCGGACGATAGCCAAGAGTCCAGTTCAGCGGTCTCAGAGTCTAGCAAGGAGTTAGAAAACAAGGAGCAGGAAGAAGCCTTCTTCAAGACCCTCTTGAAGGTGGAGCCAACTGCTATTGACAAGGGTCAAGATAAGATCTTCGAATCATCCAAGAACTGGATGTATGAAGCTGTGGATGGCAAGGAGCCCCCTAAGCCAACTGAACGTCCCTACAAGATTCCAGAGGATTGGAAGATGCATCCATCCTTGACCAAGGACGACCGTCGGGATATAGGTTATCGCATCATGACGCCTGGCATGAAGGGTTATGTCAATCTCTATACCTTAGAGGCTTATACGACTTCCCCCCTCAAGGGTGGTAAGTTGCTCACCGATAAGGAACTGGAGGAGCGTCTCAAATCAGACCGGCCAACCCCCATCTTCCAAGAATCGATTGAAATCGACGGCAAGCAATTTCAGGCTCGCTATGAAGTCGAGCCCGAACACGACACGGCTTGCCTAGTCTTCTACCGCCTAGAGGATACGGGTAATCAAGATGATTCTGTCTTAGTCGGCGCCCTCTATTTCCCCTTGGAACGGGACCAAGACCTAGAGACGGCCATCAGCCAGCAAGTGGCTAATCTCAAGGGGATTTTAAGCCAGTTGAGTAAGGATAAATAAGCTAAGATGACAAGAGGCTAGCTCTAGGGAGTTAGCCTCTTGTTTTTAATTTTATAGTTATTTGCTATATCAGGTTCTAGCAAAATAGTCTAAGGGAATAAGGTCATCTATCTTGTTTTGCCTCACTTAACTTTGTTATACTGCCTTTACAGTAACCATTAGACCTTAGTTAGGAGGAGACAAGATGTCAGATTTACTTTCACTTTATGAAACACTCAAGTCCAAAAAATGGGTTGACCTTAGCCATGTCATTAACGAATCTAGCCCCCACTTCCCTGCGCTACCAGCCCTAGAGAAGGAAGACCTCTTCACCCTTAAGGATGGTTTCCACGTTCAGAAAATCTCGGTGGTGGGCCAATACGGCACCCACATTGACGCTCCAATCCACTTCGTGGCGGGTGGCCGCTGGCTGGATCAGATTGAGCTCAAGGATCTGCTCTTGCCTCTTTATGTTATTGACAAGTCGGCTCAAGTGGCGGAGAACCCTAACTACATTTTGACCAAGCAAGACATCCTGGATTTCGAAGCAGAACATGGTCAAATTCGCCCAGAAAGTTTCGTGGCCTTCCGGAGCGACTGGTCTAAGCGCTGGCCAAGCCAAGAGGCCATGCGCAACCTAGATGCAGCCGGTGTTCAGCAGAGTCCAGGTTGGAGTCGCGAGGCCTTGGAATTTCTGATTAAGGAACGCCAAGTCAAGGCTGTGGGCCATGAGACCTTTGACACCGATGCTGGTATTCCGGCAGCGGAGCATGGCTTAGTCAACGAATACTATCTCTTGGAGCAAGATATCTACCAAGTAGAAGTCTTGAATAATTTGGACCAAGTGCCAGCCACTGGTGCCTTGATTAGTGTCCACTTCCCACATTGGGAGCAAGCGACTGGTTCGCCTGTGCGCGCCATTGCTATTTTACCTTAAGCCAATAAATGAGGTCGGATTCTTGAAGTCCGGTCTCTTTTTTATGGGAATGAGTGGCAAATGGCTTTGTTTGACTCAGTTAGGGCTTGGTGTATACTAGGGCTAAGAAGTTTATAAGGGGGTGAGGCTATGACCAGGCGGAAAATTAAGTTGCTAGACAGCGATGATTTGAGAAAGCAGCTAGATTCCTATTACCAAGCCGCTAGTCAGGAGACTTGTGCCCGCTTCGGCCGGGATTTGGTAGAGCATTTGATTGAATTGACGGGCTTCAAGGTAGGGCAGGAGCCTGATGTTGAGGCAGGTTGGGCTGTCAGCCAAGCTTGTTTGGTCGGCCAGGCCCGTATGCATGATGTCAGACAGGCGGGCTTCAAGATACACGCCTGGCCAAGCAAGCCGAGAATCCTCTAGAACAAACCCTTTTGCGGGTCATTGGCCATGCGGTGGCGACCGCCCATATGAAGGAACACGCCCTGGTCGCCAGTGACTATGCAATCAAGCTTATTAACCTAGCCTATCCAGATGACCTGGCAGCCGTTCAAAAAGAACGCCAGTGGCAGTTGGCTTGGTGGCAAGACAAAACAGACTATGATAGAGCCTAGCTTCTGTCATAGCTTTTTGTTTTCTTAGGGGCATCAATATTTCCCAACTATATCCTCATCTAGAAAGAATCTTATATAACAGATGTGGTCAGAAGATGTTGACAGGCCGGAGTAGGGCTTTACTTTTCTTGTATTAGGTCAGAATCACGAACATTTAAGCACCAACTATTTAAACTTAGTAGTGCGGTTTGCGCCCCAGAGTCAAGAGAGTATATAATAAATCCAGCAGGACTATATTGATTAAATTAGGGGATTGATTAGTATGACTGAAGACTATTTGTATTTTGGATCTGATTATTTAGAGGGAGCACATGAGCGGGTTTTGGAGCGATTGATAGAAGTCAACCGCCAGCCGGCTGTGGGTTATGGTAGTGATAGCCACAGTGAACGGGCCTATGACTTGATTCGTCAAGCCTGCGACTGCCCCCATGCCACGGTTCATTTCTTTATAGGGGGAACTCAAACCAACTCCACTGTTATTCGGGCCCTCTTACGGCCCTACCAAGGGGTCTTGGCGCCGGATACGGGCCATATTAATGTCCATGAAGCGGGCGCGATTGAACTAGGGGGTCACAAGGTTTTGCCTCTGCCTAGCCATGAAGGTAAGTTGACCGCCCAAGCGGTTGAGGATTGGGTGACGACTTTCTATGCGGATGCTAACCATGTCCATTCAGTCTATCCTGGCATGGTCTATGTGTCGCAACCGACCGAGTTGGGGACGCTCTACAGTCTAGCCGAGCTTGAAGCCTTGTCAACTGTCTGCCGTCGGCACCAGCTTCCCCTCTTTATTGATGGGGCGCGACTGGCCTATGCCCTGGCCAGCCCAAGTAACGATGTCAGTCTAGCAGATTTGGCGCGTTTGACGGATGTCTTCTATATTGGCGGGACCAAGTGTGGGACCCTGCTAGGAGAGGCCGTGGTGATTTCCAACCCAAGTCTACTGCCACACTTCTTCACTGTCATGAAGCAGGGGGGTGCCGTCCTAGCTAAAGGACGCGTCCTAGGGGTCCAATTCGAGGCGCTGTTCGAGGATGGCTTCTATCAGGTCATCGGCCGCGAGGCGGTGGCAGCAGCCCAGACTATTCAGGATTGCTAGTGGCCAATGGCTACGAGCTAGTCGATCGTTCGGTAACCAACCAGGTCTTTGTCCGTCTACCTAAGGTCTTGGTGCCGATATGGTCGGACAAGGTCCAATATGCGACCTGGGAACTGGCTGAGGATTATGTCGTGGCCCGTCTGACAACGGCTTGGTCTACGCGACCAGAGCAGGTGACGGCCCTCTGTAATTTCATTGCCCTGCACCCAGTTCAAAGCTAAGTTTATTTTGACCGCCTTGATAGGATGCGGTCTTTAGTAAAAGAGAGAAGGTGACTGCCGATGCAAGACTATATCAAGCGCCTGGAGGCGGAGTTCTCACTGATTGAAAAAGGCTTCAAGGAAGAGGAGAAAAGGGCTCAAGCGGATTACGCCAGTCAGGATTCGGACTATATCAAGCGATTGGCCATGCAGGCCTATCAATCAGAAACCTATCAAGTGCGCATGTATGCCGTCTTCCTCATGGGCTACCTGTCCCAGCAAGAGGACATACTGAATTATTTGAGAGAGCAGGTCTGTCTGGACCCTAACTGGCGGGTCCAGGAAGTATTAGCCAAGGCCTTGGACCATTACTGCAAGACCACAGGTTACCCAGCAGCCTTGCCGGTCGTTGATGAATGGCTAGGCCATAGCCAAGCTAATACCAGACGGGCTGTAACGGAGGGGCTGAGAATTTGGACTAGCCGGCCTTACTTTAAGGACCATCCCCAGGAAGCCATTGGGCGTATCGCTGGCTTGAAGCGGGATCCCAGTGACTATGTCCGCAAGTCGGTCGGCAATGCCCTGAGGGACATTAGCCGGAAATTTCCTGATCTCATTCAAGCGGAGTTAGCAACTTGGACCTTGGACGGCAAAGACATCCAGCAGGTTCATAAGCTAGCTAGCAAATTTCTCATTGCATAAAAAAAGGCCATGTCATGGCCTTTTTCTTATTTTATGGTCTATCTTGACGTAGTTCCCAGTAGTGATCTAGCTTGTCTAGCAAGAGGTCCAGGCTAAAATAGCCAGCTTCTTGCAGGTAGCGGCGCCCATCAATGTATACTTGTAAGGTGGGCGCGGACAGGATTTGTTCCTGGGCGGCTACTTGGGGCCACTGGCTTAAGTCGATATAGCGTAGGGTAGCCTGGGGATGGCTTTGAGCCCATTCATCCAGTCTCAAGGCCAAGCTAGCGCAGGGCGCGCATTGGGGTCTACCGAATTGGAGAATGAGGAGCTGAGACTGAGCCTTGAGTTGGGCCAAGTCTTCGTGGGCTTGGAGTGCTTGCATGTGGGTCCTCCTTAACAGATTCTTATTTTTATGGTAGCATGGTGACTGAGACTGGGCAAGTTAGGTGCTTGCGCCCATAGGAGGAGACGGGAATGACAGATTTGAATTTGGCAGCTCTAGAGGCCTATCTAGCGGAGCATTATGGTGACTGGGGTCAGGAACAGGGCCTCTTCATTAAGCTAGTAGAGGAAATGGGTGAAATAGCCGAGCTACTCAATATTCGTGCGGGGCGCAAGCAAGGCAAGGGCCAGGATACCGACCAGGAACTGGTGACTGAGCTGGCGGACCTGATTCATTATGCGGTGGCCATTGCGGCCATCAATGGCTTGGATTTAAGCAAGGCCATCATCGAGAAGGATATTCAGGCAGCCATCAAGTACCAGCATGAGCGTAATCTGGCTGACTTCTTAGCAGAATGGAAACAGCGGCCATGATGACCTATATTTGGCTCTATCTTGTTCTGATTAATCTGCTGACGGCTGCTGTCTATATCTGGGATAAGCATCAAGCTGTGGCGCGCCACTGGCGGGTGCCGGAAGCCCGCCTATTAGGCCTAGCTGCCATAGGAGGTGCCCTGGGCGCCCTCCTGGCCATGCAGGTTTGGCGCCACAAGACCCACAAGTGGCTTTGCCCTGGGGGTCCCTCTTATGTTAGTGCTTCAGGCCGTCCTTCTCATTTTCCTTGTATTTGAGTGGCTCCCTAAGTTAGGGCGTTAAGCTAGTACTAGTTAGCGTCAAGCCGATGGCTTGGCGCTTTTTTCATGAAATTTCCAATTGTTTTCAGAAAGTGATACAAATTTCTGACGCCAGATCCTTGTATTAGAAAAATAAGTGTGTTAGAGTATTTTCTAATAAAACTTTAATCATTCGCTTAGCTATATCTAAGTGATAAGGAGGACGCTTATGGAATTTGTACAAGTCGTACGTAGTACACCCGGACAATATATCAGTGAAAAAGGAGCTTTGGCTTCTTTAGTAGGCATTTTAAAGAACTTCGAGCGTCCCTACATTATTACCGGGGAGAAATCTTACGCTGCCTTTCTTAAACATTTACCTCAACCGCTAGAAGGTGTGCCAGTCTTACGTTATGACCACACAGCCAGCTATGAAGATATGGACCGCTTGGCTCAATTAGCAGCTGATGCCGATGTCATCGTGGCTGTCGGTGGGGGCAAGCTTTGTGACACTGCCAAGGGGACGGCTGACCGCCTCCACTGTGAAGTGGTGACCGTGCCGACAATCGTGGGGACCTGTGCGCCAACCACTCCTGTTGCGGCTGTCTACCATCCTAATGGAGTCTTCAATGACGTGGCCTACTTCAAACGTACCCCGTATGCCTGCGTGGTGGACTTAGATCTCCTAGTTGAGTCGCCTAGACGCTACTTCGAAGGGGGTATCTGTGATACGGTAGCCAAGTGGTATGAGGCCGAAAGCATCACCCGTCATTTGACTGGGGCGCTAGAAGCCAATGTCGAATTAGGCTTGGCTGCTGCTAAGGTAACCAAGGACATTCTGCTACGTGACACCCATGCTGCCTTGGCTACTCATGCCTTGGGCGTGGTCAACGACACCTTCAAACGCGTGGTCGATACGGTATTCAACGTGGCCGCTGCCGTGGGTTGCTTTGCCTGCGAATATGGTCGCATGTCGGGGGCCCATGCCGTTCACAATGCCCTGTCACAATTTGCCGAAACCCACAGCATTGAGCATGGGGTCAAGGTAGCTTATGGGTTGCTGGTAATGTTGGCGGCCATGGGTGAAGAGGGTGAAACCCAAAAACTCATCGATTACTGCAAGGACAATGGCTTCATCTACTCCTGGCAACAACTAGGGGTCCAAGAGGATATGGCGACTGCCGTAGCTAAGATGGCTGACTTCGCCGCCTCCGACAAGGAGACCTTCAAACTGGCGGTGCCTGGCGTGACACCTGAACAAGTCCAAGCGGCCGTCTACCAGGTAGAAGCCCAAGCTCAAGCTAAATAATTCTAATTTCTACTTCCTTAAGATCGGTCCGCTCATTCAGTTCGCCATAAGCTGAATGAGCGGGCTTTTTTGTCGGGTGACTTGGCTCAGAGAATTCCATAGCTTGCAGGGCCAGAATTTGCTATAATAGGAAGGAACGAGACATAGAAGTAAAGGAGCTAAAGGCATGACCCAACGCGATAATAATATATCCTATCAAATCGACTCCATCCTGACCGACGTTAGTCAGGACCAAGTCCAAGAAGACAAGCAAATTCGCCAAATTAACGAAGACCACCTGCTGATTAAGGAGGAACCTTATCAATTGGTTCTCAACTACCGTGAGGGCTTCGACTTGCTAGCCTTCGAGAATCGCTACCAAGAATACTTCGAGAAGTTCGACTTCATTGTCGGGGACTGGGGCTTTGAACAGTTACGCCTACGAGGCTTCTATCAAATCGGCCAGGCCAAGGTGCCTAAGGATCAGACCATTGATTTCCTAGAAGACTATCTCAATGAATACTGTAACTTTGGCTGTCGATACTTCGTCTAGCCAAGGAGCGGGAAGTGGCTAAATACGCCAAACTCAAAGACAAGGCTAAGACTAAGCCGGCCCCAATCGAGAAAAAGGTAGGCGAGACCAAGCAACTAGCTAAGATTCAAGTTAAGGAAGATCCAAATCGCTTCAAGGGCAACAAGGTGGATGCGCCGGCTAAGGGCGGCAAGAAGCCTTTCAAGAAGCGCAACCGTCGCCCAGCCGCTGGCGATCAGGCGGCCCCTAAACAGGCGCCAGCTGCTGCCAAGCAACGTAAGAATAACTTTGTCATCAAGCAAAAGAACAAAACCAACCCTTAGGAGGTCCCTATGAAAGACTACGCAGGTTATTTGATTGATTTAGATGGAACGGTCTACTTCGGCAAGAATCGTATTCCGACAGCCGAAGCCTTCATTAAGAAGTTAGTGGCGCAAGACATTCCCTTCCTCTTCATTACCAATAATGCGACGCGCTCGGCAGCTCAAGTGGCTCAGGCCCTCAGCACCCAGTATGAATTGCCTGTGACCGAGAAGCATGTCTATACCTCCGCCATGGCCATTATTGACTATCTGCATGCCCACCATGAGGGGCAAACGGTTTATGTAGTGGGCGAAGCACCCCTTAAGGAACAGGTGGCAGCAGCCGGCTTCACGCTAGTGGAAAATGAATCGGCTCAAGTGGTGGTCCAAGCCTTGGACCGTCACACCACCTATGAAGCCCTGTCCATTGCGGTCCTAGCTATTCGGAATGGTGCGGCCTTCTTGGTGACCAATACCGACAGTAACATCCCAACTGAACGGGGCATGATGCCAAGCTCAGGAGCCTTGACTTCCTTTATTCAGTATGCCAGTCAGGTAGAACCGGTTGTGATGGGCAAACCTTTCAGTCCTATTCTGGAGGGTGGTCTCCATACTCTGGGCTTGACCAAGGATCAAGTCCTCATGATTGGCGATAATTACGAGACCGACATCAAGGTAGGGATTAATGCCGGTATGGATACCTTGTTAGTCCTGACAGGCTTTACTCAAGAAGAAGATCTCAAGTCCGTGCCAGTGCAGCCAACCTACGTCCGGCCAGACCTCTCCACTTGGGAGCTCTAGTCATGGAACAAATACGGACCTGGATCCGGGCGGGAGTCAGTCTCTTAAGTGGCCTGGCTAATGCCGTCTTGGGGACCATTCTCCTGGCGCCCTTGCTCTATGGGGCCTATCTGCAACTAGGCTGGATTCCCCACATTGCGGGTCTGTCAAAGGCAGCTGTCTATGAGGACTTTATGCGTATCTGGACCTATCTCTGGCAAGTCTGGCGGCCCAGCCTGGAGCTGGCGCATTTTGCCAGTTCAGCCGGGGGGCGCCAGCACTTTGCTGAGGTTCGGACGCTCATAATCGGTCTGGTCTTGCTAGCTCTCCTGTTCAATGTCCTCATCTGGCGTTGGGCCCGCCAAGGGCAATTCAACTCCTGGTCCTATTGGCAGGCGCTTAAGCAAGGCCAGTGGGGCTAGCCCTACTAGGACTAGGGATGCTGCTCTTTTTTGACCAGGCCTTTGTGGCCTTCCATCGGCTTTTCTTCGCCAATGAGCTCTGGCTCTTCGATCCGCGTCTGGACCCAGTCATTTGGATTCTACCTCAGTCTTATTTTTTGGGACTGACGGCACTTATTCTGGCCTTCTATGGCCTGTGGTCCTGGCTTTTTGCCAAATTCTTCGCTCCTCAAGCATTTTGAATACGCTTTGCATAAGCTTATGCTATAATGAGAATAACCTAATCGAGGAGGAAGTAAGAATGAGCAAAAAAATTTCATTATCAACCGTCGTGAACACAGGTGGCCGTGATGGCGAAGTTAAATCCGTAACAGGGGACTTAAACCTTAAGACTAGCATGGCTAAAAAAGAAGGCTACACCAACCCAGAAGAACTCTTCGCAGCTGGTTTATCTGCCTGCTTCAATGGGGCTTTGTCATTCCCATTACAACGTGATGGCTTAGGCGACCGTCAACGCCAAGTGCGCGCTGAAGTAGTGCTCTTAGGCGACCTGCCAGATACTAACAGCTTGCACCTAGCAGCTAAATTAATTGTATCTATTGAAGGCTTGAGCCCAGAAGAAACCTTACGCTATGTTCAAGAGACAGAAAACATCTGCCCTTACACTAAAGCAGTAAAAGGCAACATCGAAGTGGAATTAGTAGCTGAATAAGTATAAAAAGACGAGGCCTAGGCCTCGTCTCTTTATTTATCCTCGAAAAGGGAGGAACTGTGAACATGTAGATTGTTGCGCTCTGGATAGAGGCTGGCCATGGCGTGGCTAACAGCCGTAGTGGCTTCACCAAAACCAGTCGCAATCAGCTTGGTCTTGCCTTGGTATTGGGCAATATCCCCGATAGCATAGACAGCTGGTAAATTGGTTTGGTGGCAGCTGCCGGTCTCGATAGTCTGACGCTTGATGGTAAGGGGCCACTTGGCGATTTCGCCCAAGGAAGAGACGAAACCATAGCTAACGATGAAGTCATCGACGGCTAAGTCGACGCTTTCTTCTTGGCGTGGCACTTGCAAGGTTAGGTGGTCAAGCTGGCCGTCTTGGCCATGGAGGGCAACTGGAATATAAGGGGTCCAAATCTTGACGCTAGAAGACTCCAACAGGCTGACACTGTGTTCGTGGGCCCGGAACTGGGGTCTGCGGTGAATTAGGTGGACTTGCTTGGCATAAGGTTCGATAGCCAGCGCCCAGTCCAGAGCGGAGTCGCCCCCGCCACAGATGGCTACGACCCGATCTTGGAAGGCCTCAGGTTGGCGGACAAAGTAATGAAGCGATTTACCTTCGAAGTCTGGCGCCTCGGGCAAGTCCAATTTACGAGGACGGAAGGCTCCGTTGCCAACAGCGATAATAACCGCACGACTAAGTGGCTGGCTTGCGGGGTCTGAATTTCATAGTAGGGCTTGCCGTCCTCATCTTCATGTTGGATTAGTTGACGGGCTTCCTGGCCGGTACAGATGGTGGTGTCGAAGTGGTCCAGTTGTTGAATCAGAGACTGGGTGAGGTCTCCTCCCTTGATTTGGTAGTGGGCCGGGATATCGTAGATGGCCTTTTCAGGGTAGAGATGGGCTGGCTGGCCACCCAGTAGATCCAGACTTTCGATGATTTTGGTCTTGGCCTGGCGCATGCCGGCGTAAAAGGCAGCATAGAGGCCGACCGGCCCGCCACCGATGATGGTGATGTCGTAAATTTGAGACATAGTAGGGACTCCTTATTCAATCATAGTTTTTAAGGCAAAAGAAAAGGGCAAGTCCAGGGTCCTTGCACCAGATTTCTTAGAGACTGAGATAGATGGCCCGGCTGACGAAGGCGACTAGAACGCCGACTAAGACGCCGACCACCACTTCGGTGGGGCGATGGCCCAGGTATTTTTCGATGATCATATCTTCATAGTGATCGATGTCGTGGCTTTCTTGCAGACGGCGGAAGTCAGCCTGGATCTCCGGGTCTTGCAGGCGACGCTTAGCTAAGAGGTTGAGCAGAAGACCTTGCTCACCACTCTGGCGACGCACGCCCATGGAGTCAAACATGACGATGACCCCGAAGATAGTGGCAATGGCCACCAGAGGGGATTCAAAGCCGTATTCCAGCACCAGGCTGGTAATCAGGCTGCTAACTGCGGCCGAATGGGAACTTGGCATGCCGCCAGTGGTCATGACAATATTTACTTTGACCTTATGACGGTTAGTCACAAGGGCAATAGGGTATTTAATAGCTTGAGTGAAGAGAATCGCGACAAGAGATGTCAGCAATATGGTATTCATAAGTGGGGGGGATCCCTCCTTCTCCTTATACAGGTATCTATTAGATAATATCAAAAAATGCGACTTGAAACTAGTAGGAAGCCGTAAATTCTCAAGAAAAATCATGAGAAGGTCACTTTTGATTTGAATCTGACGGGATTTAGTGTATCATATAGATGATATTCAACCATTAACAATAGGAGGATGATTCATGACATATCCACAACTTGATCTGGCCCAAGCCAGCTTACATGCTTTAATTAAAACCAACCACGGTGACATCAAGGTAGCCCTCTTCCCAGAGCTAGCACCTAAGACCGTGGCTAACTTCGTTGGTCTTGCTAAGCAAGGCTACTATGACGGCGTGATTTTCCACCGGGTCATTGAAGACTTCATGATTCAAGGGGGCGACCCAAGCGGTACCGGTATGGGTGGCGAGAGCATCTATGGCGAGAGCTTCGAAGATGAGTTCTCACGAGAGCTCTACAACTTGAAGGGGGCCCTTTCCATGGCTAACGCAGGGCCTAATACCAACGGCAGCCAATTCTTTATCGTAACAGCTAGCAATGTACCAAGCACCATGTTGGGCCAAATGCAGGAATTGGGTTTCCCTGAAGAAATCGTGGCAGCCTATGCGACAGAGGGCGGGACACCTTGGTTGGACCAACGCCACACGGTCTTCGGTCATGTGGTAGAAGGCATGGATGTCGTCATTGCAATCAATAAAGTTGTTACCGGTCTCCAAGATAAACCGGTAGAACCTGTTGTGATTGAGACGATTGATGTGTTAGAATAAGCAAGGATGGTGACATCCTATGACTGAATTTAAAATAGGCGATATCGTTGAAGGCCAAATCACAGGCATCCAAAATTACGGCGTCTTCGTCGGTCTCTCGCCAACCGAACAAGGTCTGGTTCATATTTCCGAGTGCAAGCATGGCTACATGAATGAGCTCAGCAACCAGATTAAGGTAGGCGACAAGGTCAAGGTCATGGTCATTGACATTGATGAATATACCAAGAAGATTAGCCTGTCCATGCGGGTCTTGATGAAGCTCAACACCCCGCCGTATCCAGCCCGGACCAAGAAGCGCGCCAAGCGCCACTTGCCTGACATTGGCTTTTCCAGTGTGGCTAAGAAGTTACCGGAGTGGATTGACAGCGCCCTTCAATCCATTGAAGAAGATCGCTTTGAAGTCAAGCAACAAATCAAATAAACTAGTCCAATACTAGCTAGACAAGAGGTAGGAAAAAATGGCACATATTAAATTTGATTACTCTACTGCCAAAAAATTCTTTGGCGAACACGAACTAACTCAACTCCAAGACTACGTGACCGTAGCTGACCGCCAATTGCGTGAAGGTACAGGGGCAGGTAGCGACTACACTGGTTGGGTAACTTGGCCTGAAGCATACGATAAGGAAGAATTTGCCCAAGTTCAAGCAGCTGCTGAGAAAATCCGTCAAGATTCTGATGTCTTAGTGGTTATCGGGATCGGGGGTTCATACCTAGGCGCTCGTGCAGCCATCGAGTTCTTGAACGATAGCTTCTATAATATGAAAGCTGGCCGTAAGGGGATGCCACAAGTAGTCTTTGCTGGTAACAGCATTTCTTCTACTTATTTGCATGACTTATTAGACTTGATTGGCGACCGTGACTTCTCAATCAACGTTATTTCTAAATCAGGGACCACTACTGAACCAGCCGTTGGTTTCCGTGTCCTCAAGGAAAAATTGATTGCTAAGTATGGTAAGGAAGAAGCCATCAAACGTATCTACGCAACCACTGACGCTAAGCGTGGGGCCCTCAAGGCAGAAGCTGTCCAAGAAGGTTACCAAACTTTCGTTATCCCAGATGCAATCGGCGGACGTTTCACTGTCTTAACACCAGTTGGTCTCTTGCCTATCGCGGTTGCAGGTGGCGACATCCAAGCTATGATGCAAGGGGCAGCAGCTGCTATGGCCGAATACAGCCAAGCAGATTTAGCAAGCAACCAAGCTTACCAATATGCGGCGATTCGTAACTTACTCTACCGTAAAGGTAAAGTAACCGAACTCTTGGTTAACTACGAACCAGGTATGGCCTTCTTCAACGAATGGTGGAAACAACTCTTCGGTGAATCAGAAGGGAAAGACTTCAAGGGCATTTACCCATCAAGTGCTAACTTCTCTACTGACTTACACTCCTTGGGTCAATACATCCAAGAAGGCCGTCGCAACATCTTCGAGACGGTTGTCAAGGTTGAGACGCCTCGCCATGACGTGGTCATTCCAGAACAAGAAGTTGATACCGATGGTTTAGGTTACTTACAAGGTCAAACAGTTGACTTCGTTAACACCAAAGCCTTCCAAGGGACACTCTTGGCTCACATCGATGGCCAAGTGCCTAACTTAGTCGTAAGCATTCCAGCGATGGACGCCTACAGCTTAGGTTACTTAGTCTACTTCTTCGAAATTGCGGTGGCTATTTCTGGTTACCTCAATGGGGTTAACCCATTCGACCAACCAGGGGTAGAAGCCTACAAGAAGAATATGTTTGCCCTCTTAGGCAAGCCAGGTTTTGAAGACTTAGCTGCAGAATTGAACAGCCGCTTATAAGACTTTCTACTATATAATAGACAGAAACAAGCAGGGATCCAGATGGACTTCCCTGCTTGTCTTTTTTTCTACCACTATATCTTGTGGCCAAAGAGGGCCCCAAAGAGCCTTAAACACAAGTTTTCAAAGAAGCCAAAAAAAGATGGAAAAAGTGGTTGACACTAGTAAGTGGACCATGGTATATTACTAGAGTCCTTACGACAGCGACAGCTAAAAAAAGCTGCTGGCCAATTCCTAAAAAAAGGGCTTGACCTGAAGCGGTTGTAATGATATTATAGAGTAGGTCTGAGAGCTAACGAACATTCACTGAAAAAAAGTTCCAAAAAAAGAGCTAAAAAGTGTTTGACAAGCATAGCCGAGACTGATATGATATATGAGTTGCTACCAGCAACAAGCACCAAGCAAAAAAACTTCGAAAAAAACTTCTGAAAAAGTTGTTGACAGGAAGTAAGGCTTGTGCTAATATATAGAAGTTGTCACGTGGTGGCAACAAGCACATTGAAAAACTAAACAAAGACACACCAAGAATGTGAGGGTCATCGAGGTAAACTTGATGAACAACCAACAATTCGGCAGCAGACAAGCTGGGTAAAAAACAAGCTAGTAAAGAAATGAGTCAATGAGACTTATGAAATTATTTTCATGAGAGTTTGATCCTGGCTCAGGACGAACGCTGGCGGCGTGCCTAATACATGCAAGTCGAACGAACCACGACTAGGTGCTTGCACTTGGTCAAGGTGAGTGGCGAACGGGTGAGTAACACGTGGGTAACCTACCTCATAGTGGGGGATAACAGTCGGAAACGACTGCTAATACCGCATAGGACATAGGATCACATGATCCAGTGAGGAAAGGTGGCGCAAGCTATCGCTAAGAGATGGACCCGCGGTGCATTAGCTAGTTGGTAGGGTAAAGGCCTACCAAGGCGATGATGCATAGCCGACCTGAGAGGGTGATCGGCCACATTGGGACTGAGACACGGCCCAAACTCCTACGGGAGGCAGCAGTAGGGAATCTTCCGCAATGGACGCAAGTCTGACGGAGCAACGCCGCGTGAGTGAAGAAGGTCTTCGGATCGTAAAGCTCTGTTGTTAGAGAAGAACAGCGCATAGAGTAACTGTTATGCGTGTGACGGTATCTAACCAGAAAGCCACGGCTAACTACGTGCCAGCAGCCGCGGTAATACGTAGGTGGCGAGCGTTGTCCGGATTTATTGGGCGTAAAGGGAGTGTAGGCGGTCTTTTAAGTCTGATGTGAAAGCCCACGGCTCAACCGTGGAGGGTCATTGGAAACTGGGAGACTTGAGTGCAGAAGAGGAGAGCGGAATTCCATGTGTAGCGGTGAAATGCGTAGATATATGGAGGAACACCAGTGGCGAAGGCGGCTCTCTGGTCTGTAACTGACGCTGAGGCTCGAAAGCGTGGGGAGCAAACAGGATTAGATACCCTGGTAGTCCACGCCGTAAACGATGAGTGCTAAGTGTTGGAGGGGTTCCACCCTTCAGTGCTGGAGTTAACGCAATAAGCACTCCGCCTGGGGAGTACGGCCGCAAGGCTGAAACTCAAAGGAATTGACGGGGACCCGCACAAGCGGTGGAGCATGTGGTTTAATTCGAAGCAACGCGAAGAACCTTACCAGGTCTTGACATCCCGACGACCGCTCTAGAGATAGAGTTTTTCTTCGGAACGTCGGTGACAGGTGGTGCATGGTTGTCGTCAGCTCGTGTCGTGAGATGTTGGGTTAAGTCCCGCAACGAGCGCAACCCCTATAACTAGTTGCCAGCATTAAGATGGGGACTCTAGTTAGACTGCCGGTGACAAACCGGAGGAAGGTGGGGATGACGTCAAATCATCATGCCCCTTATGACCTGGGCTACACACGTGCTACAATGGATGGTACAACGAGCAGCGAACTCGCGAGGGTAAGCGAATCTCTAAAAGCCATTCTCAGTTCGGATTGTAGTCTGCAACTCGACTACATGAAGCCGGAATCGCTAGTAATCGCGGATCAGCACGCCGCGGTGAATACGTTCCCGGGTCTTGTACACACCGCCCGTCACACCACGAGAGTTTGTAACACCCGAAGCCGGTGGCCTAACCTTTTAGGAGGGAGCCGTCGAAGGTGGGATAGATGATTGGGGTGAAGTCGTAACAAGGTAGCCGTATCGGAAGGTGCGGCTGGATCACCTCCTTTCTAAGGAGTAACGGAACCTCACAGAGCTTGCGTCTTTGTTTAGTTTTGAGTGTGCTAACACTCAAAACTTGCACATTGAAAACTGAATAACCAAACAAACCGTTTTATCATCCGACAGGATGGATGATAAAACACATTATTTCTAAAATAATGAACCGAGAATTGACCGAGTCTGTAAGAAATTACAGAGTAAGAAAAAAATAGCGCGAAAGTATCATGCATCAAGTATGATCGTGGTTAAGAAACAAAGGGCGCACGGTGAATGCCTTGGCACTAGGAGCCGAAGAAGGACGTGACGAACGACGAAATGCTTTGGGGAGCTGTAAGTGAGCTAAGATCCAGAGATATCCGAATGGGGGAACCCGGCTAGCGTAATGGCTAGTCACACCTAAGGGTGAGGTAGACGCAGAGAACTGAAACATCTAAGTACCTGCAGGAAGAGAAAGAAAAATCGATTCCCTGAGTAGCGGCGAGCGAAACGGGAAGAGCCCAAACCAGTGTGCATGCACACTGGGGTTGTAGGACTCTAACGTGGACTCAAATGAGTTAGTAGAAGCTGGTGGGAAACAGCGCCAAAGAGGGTGAGAGCCCCGTATACGAAAACTGATTTGTACCTAAGAGTATCCTGAGTACGGCGGAACACGTGGAATTCCGTCGGAATCCGCCAGGACCATCTGGCAAGGCTAAATACTCCCTAGTGACCGATAGTGAACCAGTACCGTGAGGGAAAGGTGAAAAGCACCCCGGGAGGGGAGTGAAAGAGTACCTGAAACCGTGTGCTTACAAGTAGTCAGAGCCCGTTAAGGGGTGATGGCGTACCTTTTGTAGAATGGACCGGCGAGTGACGATAGTTGGCGAGGTTAAGTTGAAGAAACGGAGCCGTAGCGAAAGCGAGTCTGAATAGGGCGAAAGTCAGGTGTCGTCGACCCGAAACCAAGTGACCTACCCATGTGCAGGTTGAAGGTGCGGTAAGACGCACTGGAGGACCGAACCAGGACACGTTGAAAAGTGTTTGGATGACGTGTGGGTAGCGGAGAAATTCCAATCGAACTTGGAGATAGCTGGTTCTCTCCGAAATAGCTTTAGGGCTAGCCTCAGAGTAAGAGTCATGGAGGTAGAGCACTGTTTGGACTAGGGGGGCTCACGCTTTACCGAATCCAGATAAACTCCGAATGCCAAGGACTCATCTCTGGGAGTCAGACTGCGAGTGATAAGATCCGTAGTCGAAAGGGAAACAGCCCAGACCACCAGCTAAGGTCCCAAAGTAACTGTTAAGTGGAAAAGGATGTGGAGTTGCATAGACAACTAGGATGTTGGCTTAGAAGCAGCCACCATTCAAAGAGTGCGTAATAGCTCACTAGTCGAGTGACTCCGCGCCGAAAATGTACCGGGGCTAAACAGTACACCGAAGCTGTGGATTCAATTTTAAATTGAGTGGTAGGAGAGCGTTCTAAGGGCGGTGAAGGCATACCGAAAGGAGTGTTGGAGCGCTTAGAAGTGAGAATGCCGGTATGAGTAGCGAAAGACGGGTGAGAATCCCGTCCACCGATAGACTAAGGTTTCCTGGGGAAGGCTCGTCCGCCCAGGGTTAGTCGGGACTAAGCCGAGGCCGACAGGCGTAGGCGATGGACAACAGGTAGAGATTCCTGTACTTGTTAACAATGTTTGAGCGATGGAGGGACGCAGGAGGCGACGCCACGCAGACGGATGGAAGTGTCTGTAGAAGCACGAAGTGGTGGTATGAGTCAAATGCTTATACCTATAACCGTGACGTGTGACCTGGAGCGAAATTTAAGTAGCGAAGGTGGCTAATCAAACTGCCGAGAAAAGCTTCTAGTGAGTTGTTAACAACCCGTACCGCAAACCGACACAGGTAGTCAAGTGGAGAACACTAAGGTGAGCGAGAGAACTCTCGTTAAGGAACTCGGCAAAATGACCCCGTAACTTCGGGAGAAGGGGTGCTGACAGAAATGTCAGCCGCAGTGAATAGGCCCAGGCGACTGTTTATCAAAAACACAGGTCTCTGCAAAATCGAAAGATGACGTATAGGGGCTGACGCCTGCCCGGTGCTGGAAGGTTAAGAGGAGTGCTTAGGAGTAATCCGAAGGTACGAATTGAAGCCCCAGTAAACGGCGGCCGTAACTATAACGGTCCTAAGGTAGCGAAATTCCTTGTCGGGTAAGTTCCGACCCGCACGAAAGGCGTAACGATCTGGGCACTGTCTCAACGAGAGACTCGGTGAAATTATAGTACCTGTGAAGATGCAGGTTACCCGCGACAGGACGGAAAGACCCCATGGAGCTTTACTGTAGCTTGATATTGAGTGTTTGTATGGCATGTACAGGATAGGTAGGAGCTGAAGAAGTGTGGACGCCAGTCTACACGGAGGCGCTGGTGGGATACTACCCTTGTGATGCGGACCCTCTAACCCACGTGTAACAGCACGGGAGACAGTGTCAGGTGGGCAGTTTGACTGGGGCGGTCGCCTCCTAAAGAGTAACGGAGGCGCCCAAAGGTTCCCTCAGAATGGTTGGAAATCATTCGTAGAGTGTAAAGGCAGAAGGGAGCTTGACTGCGAGACCTACAAGTCGAGCAGGGACGAAAGTCGGGCTTAGTGATCCGGTGGTACCGTATGGAAGGGCCATCGCTCAACGGATAAAAGCTACCCTGGGGATAACAGGCTTATCTCCCCCAAGAGTTCACATCGACGGGGAGGTTTGGCACCTCGATGTCGGCTCATCGCATCCTGGGGCTGAAGTCGGTCCCAAGGGTTGGGCTGTTCGCCCATTAAAGCGGTACGCGAGCTGGGTTCAGAACGTCGTGAGACAGTTCGGTCCCTATCCGTCGCGGGCGTAGGAAATTTGAGAAGAGCTATCCTTAGTACGAGAGGACCGGGATGGACGCACCGCTGGTGTACCAGTTGTTCTGCCAAGGGCATCGCTGGGTAGCTATGTGCGGGATGGATAAGCGCTGAAAGCATCTAAGCGTGAAGCCAGCTTCAAGATGAGATTTCCCATTCGAAAGAAGTAAGACCCCTGAGAGACGATCAGGTAGATAGGCTAGAAGTGGAAGTGGAGTGATCCATGGAGCGGACTAGTACTAATCGGTCGAGGTCTTAACCACAAGATTTGAGGTTAGGTTTGAGGTTATTCAGTTTTGAGTGTGCAAGCACTCAATATAAGACAACACCCAAGTGTGGTGATAATGGCAAGAAGGACACACCTGTTCCCATTCCGAACACAGCAGTTAAGCTTCTTAGCGCCGATGGTAGTTGGACCTTTGGTCCTGTGAGAGTAGGTCGTTGCCATGCTGGGTGAGATTGTCTTGATGGAGGTTTAGCTCAGCTGGGAGAGCATCTGCCTTACAAGCAGAGGGTCAGCGGTTCGATCCCGTTAACCTCCACCATGAGTCATTAGCTCAGTTGGTAGAGCATCTGACTTTTAATCAGAGGGTCACAGGTTCGAGCCCTGTATGACTCATTCTCTATTAAATGCGTCTTAGAGAATGAAAAGCCAGCGGATGTGGCGGAATTGGCAGACGCACCAGATTTAGGATCTGGCGCCTTAGGGCGTGGGGGTTCAAGTCCCTTCATCCGCATTAACAACTTAATAGCCGGCTTAGCTCAGTTGGTAGAGCATCTGATTTGTAATCAGAGGGTCGAGGGTTCAAGTCCTTTAGCCGGCACCACGCGGAAATAGTTCAGAGGTAGAACATCACCTTGCCAAGGTGGGGGTCGCGGGTTCGAATCCCGTTTTCCGCTTAGCCAATAATGGCCCTTGCCGGGGTGGCGGAATTGGCAGACGCACAGGACTTAAAATCCTGCGGGTAGTGATACCCGTACCGGTTCGACCCCGGTCCTCGGCATTCAAGCTTAGGCTTGAAAACAACTGAATAGGCACCCATAGCTCAATTGGATAGAGTACTTGACTACGAATCAAGCGGTTGCAGGTTCGACTCCTGCTGGGTGTATTATATAAACGGGAAGTAGCTCAGCTTGGTAGAGCACTTGGTTTGGGACCAAGGGGTCGCAGGTTCGAATCCTGTCTTCCCGATTATATTATAATGGGGCCTTAGCTCAGCTGGGAGAGCGCCTGCTTTGCACGCAGGAGGTCAGCGGTTCGATCCCGCTAGGCTCCATTTTTTTATATATTGGCGGTGTAGCTCAGCTGGCTAGAGCGTCCGGTTCATACCCGGGAGGTCAGGGGTTCGATCCCCTTCGCCGCTATAGACATGGACCTTTAGCTCAGGTGGTTAGAGCAGGCGGCTCATAACCGCCCGGTCGTAGGTTCGAGTCCTACAAGGTCCATTCTCTTGCCAGTTTGGGCATAATGGAGGATTACCCAAGTCCGGCTGAAGGGAACGGTCTTGAAAACCGTCAGGCGTGTAAAAGCGTGCAAGGGTTCGAATCCCTTATCCTCCTTTCCTTAATCGCGGAGTGGAGAAGTTGGCATCTCGTCGGGCTCATAACCCGAAGGTCGCAGGTTCGAGTCCTGCCTCCGCAATATTGCGGGTGTAGTTTAGTGGTAAAACCACAGCCTTCCAAGCTGTTGTCGCGAGTTCGATTCTCGTCACCCGCTTAACTTTATATAATGAAGGGCCTATAGCTCAGCTGGTTAGAGCGCACCCCTGATAAGGGTGAGGTCGATGGTTCGAGTCCATTTAGGCCCATTGCAATAAAATATTAGAATGGTGGGGAAGTACTCAAGAGGCTGAAGAGGCGCCCCTGCTAAGGGTGTAGGTCGGGTAAACCGGCGCGAGGGTTCAAATCCCTCCTTCTCCGTTCTTTTTATTGCCTTAACTTAGCTGGTCCGTTGGTCAAGTGGTTAAGACACCGCCCTTTCACGGCGGTAACACGGGTTCGAATCCCGTACGGATCATTATATTATCTCGGAGGATTACCCAAGTCCGGCTGAAGGGAACGGTCTTGAAAACCGTCAGGCGTGTAAAAGCGTGCAAGGGTTCGAATCCCTTATCCTCCTTAATATCATCGCGGGGTGGAGAAGTTGGCATCTCGTCGGGCTCATAACCCGAAGGTCGCAGGTTCGAGTCCTGCCCCCGCAATAGGTTCCGTGGTGTAGGGGTTAACATGCCTGCCTGTCACGCAGGAGATCGCGGGTTCAAATCCCGTCGGGACCGCCATGCGGGTGTAGTTTAGTGGTAAAACTACAGCTTCCCATGCTGTCGTCGCGAGTTCGATTCTCGTCACCCGCTTGCATACTAGAGCAGCTTGAGCTGCTCTTTTTTTTATGGTCTTGCCTCCATTCTTGCACATGAATGGAAGATTCTATATAATAAGTATGTACAATAGTTTGTGATCTCCCTACAGCTAGGCTGTCAGGGGCTTTTCTATTTTAATGAACGGATACCTTGTATCCGATACTAGGAGGTAGTTATGTTTCAGTCATTGCTTGCTGAGATTAAGGAGTACAAGAAACCCTCATTCTTAGCATCCTTTTATATGTTTTTGGAAGTCATTTTTGAGATTTCCATTCCCTTTGTCATGGCCCTGCTCTTAGACAAGGGCGTGCAGATGGGGGATATGCAGCAGGTGGCCCTTTATGGTGGCATCATGTTGGTCTGTGCCTTTTTATCCCTCTTCTGTGGTATGCAGTCTGCCCGCTACGGGGCCTTTGCTTCGGCTGGCTTTGCTAAGAACTTGCGTAAGGCCCTCTTCGCCAAGGTTCAGTCCTTCTCCTTCGAGAATATTGACCGCTTCTCTTCTGGGGGGCTGGTTACCCGTATGATGACCGACGTGACCAACGTTCAGAACTCCTATCAAATGATTATCCGGGTCGGCGTACGGGCACCGCTTAACTTGATTTTTGCCATCTGGGCGACCTTCCTTATTAACGGTCAAATGGCTATGATCTTTGTCTGGGTAGCCCTATTCTTAGGGAGTGTACTAGCCCTCATTCTTAAGATTGTCTATCCACTTTTCACTGAGGTCTTCAAGGCTTACGATAATCTCAATAGTAGTATTCAAGAGAATATCACCAATATGCGGGTGGTTAAGTCCTATGTTAAGGAAGCCCAGGAGACTACTAAGTTTCAAACTGCTTCTGGCAGAATTTACCGCATGTTCATGAAGGCTATTAATGTCAGCGTCTTAAGCACGCCAGCTATGATGCTGTCTATGTATGCTTCCTTCCTTATGATTTCTTGGATGGGGGCCCATCTCATTGTGGTCGGCAACATGACGACCGGGGAGCTCACTTCGATGTTCTCCTACACTATGACCATTCTCATGTCCCTCATGATGCTCATGATGATTTTCGTCATGCTAGTCCTATCCATCGCCTCCGTTGAACGGATTAATGAAGTGCTCAATACCCAGTCCACCATTGTCACGCCTGAAAATGGCCTGACTCAAGTGGCTGACGGCAGTATTGAATTCCAAAATGTCAGCTTTGCCTACACGGATGAAAATGGTGATAAGGCCCATGTCCTAGAAGGCATCAACCTCAGCATTCAGTCTGGTGAGGTTATCGGGATTTTAGGCGGGACCGGGTCTGGTAAATCCAGTCTGGTTCAACTCATTCCGCGTCTCTATGATGTCGAAGCCGGTACTGTCAAGGTCGGTGGGCAGGATGTTCGCGACTACAATCTAGATAGCCTGCGCCGCCAAGTGGCCATGGTCTTACAGACCAATGTGCTCTTTTCCGGGACTATTAAGGAAAATATGCGCTGGGGTAAGAAGGATGCCACTGACGCCGAAATCGAGGCAGCCTGCAAGCTGGCTCAGGCCCACGAATTTATCTCCGAGTTCAAGGATGGTTACGACACCATAATTGAACGTGGCGGGGCTAACGTGTCTGGTGGTCAGCGTCAACGGCTCTGTATTGCTCGGGCCTTGCTCATGAATCCTAAGATCTTGATTCTGGATGATTCCACCTCGGCCGTGGATACCAAGACCGACAGTCTGATTCGTCAGGGCTTGGCTTCTAGTCTTAAGGAAACGACCAAGCTCATTATCGGCCAGCGGATTTCGTCTATTCAAGAGGCCGACCGCATTGTGGTCTTGAACGACGGCAAAATCGACGCCATTGGTAATCATGAGCAGCTACTGGCAAGTAATGCTATCTACCAAGAAGTTTATCAAATGCAAACCCAAGGAAAGGAGGCGGTCTCAGATGGAGAATAAGAAAAGACGTGGCGATTGGACTTCCATTGTCCGTCTCCTCAAATTCATGTGGCAGGACTACAAGTGGGTCCTCTTAGTCTCCGCTGTCCTGATTGTCATCTCGGCCTTAGCGACCGTTAACTTGACTAGCTCTATCCGCTCCTTGGTAGACAATTTCGTCCAGCCTATGTTGCAGACGGGCTCTAGTGACTTCGGGCCCCTACGTGACTTCTTATTGGGCTTAGCCCTCTTCTGTTTAGTTGGGGTTATCGCCAACTACGGCTTCTCTATCATGATGGCCACCATCTCTCAGGATGCCCTGCGCTCCTTACGTAATCAACTCTTTGAGCGTATGCAGAAGCTGCCGGTTAAGTATTTTGACACCCATCCTCATGGGGATATTATGTCTATCTATACTAACGATATCGACGCGTTGCGTCAGGCCATCGAGCAGTCTATTCCCCAACTCTTCTCGTCTGCCATCACCATGATCGGAGTCACCGTCTCCATGTTGGTAGTCAGCCCCTTGCTCTTCCTAGTGGTGGCCGTCATGCTGGCCATTATGGTCTGGGTCATCAAGACCGTTTCCAGTAAGTCTGGTCGTTACTTTGGCGAGCAACAGAAGAATTTAGGGATTGAGAATGGCTTTATTGAAGAAATGATGTCTGGGCAGAAGGTCATTAAGGCCTTTGTTCATGAAGCAGCCAGCATTGAAGCCTTCGACCAAATTAACGAACAACTCTTCCAATCTTCCTACCTGGCCAACCGTTTTTCTAACGTCCTAATGCCAATCTTAGGGAACTTGGGTAATGTCTCCTTCGTCTTGACTTCCATTGCCGGAGGCTTTATGGCTCTGAATGGGGTAGGCGGCTTGACTATTGGGGGCCTTATGTCCTTCCTGCAACTCAACCGTTCCTTTATCGGGCCAATTGCGCAGGTCTCCCAACAGCTTAACTTTGTCCTTATGGCATCGGCTGGGGCAGACCGTATCTTCAATTTGCTAGATGAGGAACCTGAAGTCAACCAAGGGAAGGTAAGCCTGGTTAATGCAGAAGAAGTCGACGGTAAGCTAGTCGTCACTGATCAGAAGACTAAGCGCTGGGCTTGGAAACATCCACGTCCACAAGGCCAATACGAGTTGGTGCCTTTGGTAGGGAATGTGGTCTTCAACAATGTAGACTTCTCCTATGATGGCAAGAAGCAGATCCTGCATGACATCAAGCTCTATGCTGATAAGGGGCAGAAGGTGGCCTTCGTCGGGGCAACCGGGGCAGGTAAGACTACTATTACCAACTTGATCAATCGCTTTTACGATATCCAGTCAGGGTCTATTACCTATGACGGCATCGACGTCAAGCTGATTGACAAGGACTCCCTGCGTAAGTCTCTGGGCATCGTCTTGCAGGATACCCACCTCTTTACCGGGACCATCGCAGAAAATATCGCCTACGGCCGAGAAGACGCTAGTCGCGAGGAGATTCTGGAGGCAGCCCGCATCGCCAACGTCGATTCCTTCGTCAAGCATCTGGATCAAGGCTATGAAACCCTGCTGACGGACGACGGATCCGGCCTCTCCAACGGCCAACGCCAGCTGATTGCCATTGCCCGTGCGGCCTTGGCTGATGCGCCTGTCCTCATTTTGGACGAGGCCACCTCATCCATCGACTCGCGGACCGAAAAAATGGTGCAAGAAGGCCTGGACCGCCTCATGGCCGGCCGCACCGTCTTCGTAATCGCCCACCGTCTGTCCACCATCGTCAACTCTGACGTCATCATGGTCATGGACCACGGCCGCATTATCGAACGCGGCAACCACGCCTCTCTCATGGCCGAGCGAGGCACCTACTACCGCCTCTACACCGGCGGCCTAGAAATCGACTAAGGTAAAGTCAGTAAGCAGGGAAGCAGCTTCCCTGCTTTTTTGTATGGAGAAATGGGGGAGCTAGTGGTCCACTTTGAAGAGTGGACCACTAGCTAGGCTGGAAACCCAGGAAAAGGGCTCAAAACGGGGTGAAAGCCGCGAGCCAGTGGACCACTTTTGAGAGTGGACCACTAGCTGGGCCGGAAACCCAGGAAAAGGGCACAAAACGGGGTGGAAGCCGCGAGCCAGTGGACCACTTTTGATAGTGGACCACTAGCTAGGCTGGAAACCCAGGAAAAGGGCTCAAAACGGGGTGAAAGTCGAGAGCCAGTGGTCCACTTTTGAGAGTGGACCACTAGCTGAGCCGGAAACCCAGGAAAAGGGCTCAAACCGGGGTAGAAGCCGAGAGCTAGTGGACCACTTTTGAGAGTGGACCACTAGCTGGATCGGAAACCCAGGAAAAGGCGCCAAACCGGGGTGAAAGCTGAGAGCCAGTGGACCACTTTTGAGAGTGGACCACTGGCTGGGTCGGAAATCCAGGGAAAGGCGCCAAACTAGGTAAAAAGGCATGAGCCAATGGCCAGCCTAGCTAGCACAATATTGCCAGACCGCCAACAAATTAGGCCAGCCACCTCCCGCTAGATTTATCTTAAGATGTAAATTTCTTAGAAGAAAATGTGTTGTAAACCACAAAAGGCTAGGGAGATGTTATAATAGGGGCAAGAAGCTTTGCGAGGAGGTGACGGCATGTCACATGAGGAAATATACGGCGAATACGGGGCCTACCTAGCGCCTATTATGCAAGACTTGATTAACAAACTGGAAGACTATAATAAGGAGAACAAGGCCGCCACGGGTTTCAAGCTCTATGAGCATCTGATATACCGGGTCAAGGGCGAGGACTCGATACGAGACAAGTGCCGGCGCAAAGGCCTGGAGCAGACGCCACAGTCAGCCCTTAAGGTTATTCGCGATGCTATTGGCGTCCGAATTGTCACGGGCTTTGTCGAAGATATTTATAACCTAGTCGACCGCCTGCGTCAGGAAGCCGGCTATGAGGTAGTGGAGGAGAAGGACTATATCAGCCAAGTTAAGCCCAATGGCTACCGCTCCTACCATGTCATTTTAGAGGTGGAGACCGACTATCCGGACTGTCAGGGGCAGACGCCGGGTCGTTATTACATCGAGGTTCAGCTCAGAACCATCGCCATGGATTCCTGGGCCAGCCTGGAGCATCAGATGAAGTACAAGCATGATATTGCCAATCCAGAGCGCATTAGTCGCGAGCTCAAACGCTGCGCCGACGAGCTGGCCTCCTGTGATTTGACCATGCAGACCATTCGACACTTAATCCAAGGGGGGTGAAGTCCATGCGGATCCTGCTAGCTGAAGATGAACAACAATTGGCCCGGGTCGTGATGACGGCCTTAGCCCATGAAGGTTATCAGGTAGACTGGGCCAAGGACGGCCAGCAAGCGGTCCAACTGGCCCAGCAGACAGTCTATGACCTTATGATTCTGGACATTATGATGCCAGTCAAGGACGGCATTGAGGCCCTCAAGGAAATTCGAGCCAGTGGCCACACCAATCACGTCATCATGCTGACGGCCATGGCCGAAGTCGACGACCGGGTGACTGGCCTGGATGCCGGGGCCGACGACTATCTGACCAAGCCATTTTCACTCAAAGAACTCTTAGCCCGCCTACGCTCCATGTCCCGCCGGGTGGATCACTATGAGGCGCCGCAACTGGCCCTAGGCAATACCCAACTCAAGCTAGAAGAAATGGAAGTGTCGGCCAACAACGCCATTCGTCTGGCCGGCAAGGAAGCCAAACTCCTGGCCCTACTCATGAAGAACCCAGGCAAGGCCCTGTCCCAGACCTATATCTATGACCATGTCTGGGCCGATGAAGTAGGCCCAGCCGACTATGAACTAGTCAATGTCTACTTGGCCTACTTAGTCCAAAAGCTACTCAGCATCCGTTCCAATCTCCAGATTGTGGGCCAACCAAGCGGCCCCTACCAGTTGCTAGTGGAAGCCGCGCCAACCGAGCCTAGCCAGGGCCTGGAAGGGGGCGACTAGCCATGTTCCGCAAGCTGCGTTTCCAATTTATCGCCATTACGACCCTGGCCATCACCCTCATCCTCATGACCCTGGTCGGCGTCATTAACACGGTCCGCTACCTGCAGACCGAGCATGATATTCAGGCCGTCCTAGACTTGTTGACGGAAAATAATGGGACCATCCCCGACACCAATGAGAACCGCCAGACCTTTGACCGCCAGTTTGTCAGCCAAGGGACCCTCTATAACTTTAACTACTTTAGCGCCCGCATCAAGGCCAACGAGGCCATCATTAACCCGGGTACTGCCAACCACCTGACCTCGGAGCAAATTCAAGGCTTTGTGGATCAGTCGGGCCTGCAATCCTTCCGTGATCGGGGTTACCTGGAAGAAGATGGGCGCTACTTCTCCTATCGCATTAGTCCCGTTTCCGAAACGGAACGCCTAGTCGTCTTCTTCGAGACCACTCAGGCCTTCCGCGACCGTTGGGCCCTCTTGGTCCTGTCCATCCAAATCGCAGCCATCAGCTGGCTGGCCTTTGTGGTGGTGGTGACCATCTTCTCTGGCCTGGCCATCCGGCCCTTTGTCCGCAATTACGACAAGCAGCGTTCATTCATCACCAATGCCGGCCATGAGCTCAAGACGCCGCTGGCGGTCATTGCAGCCAATAATGAGCTGCAGGAGCTCTTAACTGGCAAGACCGAGTGGACCCAGAGCACCAAGGATCAGGTCGACCGCTTAGATCATTTGATTGCTAAATTAATCCGCCTGGCTCGGCTAGAAGAACGAAAGGACCAGGCGCCTGTTACGGTAGACTTTAGCCAACTGGTCCAACGGGTCTCCCACAACATGTCGGCCCTCTGGGAGCAAGAAGGCCTGCATTATGAGGCCGACATTCAAGAAGGCATCAGCCTGCAGGGGGTACCAGACGACCTCTATGAGCTAGTTAGCATCCTCCTGGACAATGCCCGCAAGTACTGCGACCCTCAGGGCACTGTGCGACTGCAGTTGGCCAACTACAAGCCTTGGCTGAGAAAGGGGCGGGCGGTTCTGACCGTCTCCAACGATTATGCAGCCGGCCAGGGTCAGGACTACCGCCTCTTCTTCGACCGCTTCTATCGGTCCGACCAGTCCCGCACCCGCCAAGTGCTTAGCCAAGAGGGGGCTGAGTCAGACTCGACGCCAGCAGGTGGGGGCACCAGTCCCGCCCAAGGCTACGGCATCGGCCTGTCCATGGCCCAAAAACATTGTCAGCCTACACCGGGGCAAGATCAACGTCCACTACAAGGATGGGGTCATCCGCTTTGTGGTCAGCCTCTAAAGCTCATGCTGCAAGCCTTTGCCTAAAGTCAGTCAAAGGCCATGCTGTTGAGTCGAAAAAAAGCAAATAAGTGTTGAGGAGCTAGCAAATTGATGGAAACTAGACCTGACTTTGATAAAATTACATCCTTTGAACAGTTTAATAAATACTATTGGTATCGTGAGGAAATTTCACAGATATGCAAGTCTTTAGGATTAGAATATAGAGGAACCAAACAAGAACTCAACCACATTATGGAAGCCTACTTCAAGGGCCATTTAATTAAGAAATCGCCAAGAAAAAAAGGTCAAGAAGCAAGTTGAAAATATTAGCTTAGATAGTCCCTTACTTGAATGTGGTTTTTTCCTTTAATGCCAAATTCAGAGAATATTTCGCTGCTGTGACGGGGATCTCGCCCTTTAAATTTACTGCTGATATGGCGACTGCCTGGCGGAAAGTAAAAAGCGAACAGGATGGAAAGTTTACAATCCAAGACTTGCTGGAAGTCTATTATGGCCAATCAGATTATGCCAAGTATGATCATGCTGTTTGTCAATGGAATCAGTTTTTAAAGGATTTCTGTGCCGATAAACATAGTGACCACTACTCAAATAAATTGAAAGTAGCGGCCATTCTCTGGAAAGAAGTCAGAGATTCAGACAAGGAAAAAATCTATTCAGACAATCTCTTAAGTGACTATGAAGATAAGATAAAAGACTATCGCCAGTAGGCAAGGCCCCAGTGATTAAATCTAAGACAGAACAGTAAAGCCAAAAAGCTTTACTGTTTTTCTTTGCCTAAAAGACTTAAGGAAGAAGCCACTATTCATATTGACCAAAGGCTGACTGGGAGCCAGACGCCAGTCCAATCTCGTCAATAGTCTGACAGTCTGCTCGCTCCTCATCTTAGCACCATACCCGCCCTCAGGATTGGTTCTAGAATGACTTGTGAAAACGCTGTAGGGATGCTATAATAGGGGTGGATGTTTGTATAACACGGAGGGGGAGTGGTGAATTGCCTTATATCAAACGTGTCATTCATTTGATGGGTGCGACAATCGCCATTTCACTGGCAGACTCGGAAGATCCGAGCCTCCTCGATGCGGTGGAAGAACGTCTACATACCTATAATATGCGCTTTAGTGCCAATGATGCGCGCTCGGAGCTCATGCAGGTCAACCTACAAGCAGGCTTGGCCCCAGTGACCGTCCATCCCGAGCTCTTCGAGCTCATTCAACTGGGACGGACCCACAGCCTAGCCCCTGGTAGCCATCTCAATATCGCCATAGGACCCTTGGTCCAAACCTGGCGGATTGGCTTTAAAGATGCCCGCGTCCCAAGCCAACAGGAAATTCAAGCGGCCTTGGCTCTCACGGACCCAGCCAATATCCTCATGGATGAGGACAAGCTGGAAGTCAAGTTAGCCTTGCCCGGCATGAAGCTTGACCTTGGCGCCCTAGCCAAAGGTTATATTGCGGACCGCCTTAAGGATTTCTTGCTAGCGCAGGGAGTCCAATCAGCCTTGATTGACTTAGGCGGTAATATTCTGACCATTGGCCAGAATCAAGACCGGCAGCAAGCTTGGCAGATTGGTATTCAGAATCCCTTGGCGGCACGTGGCCAACACCTTATGGTTCTGCCTATTGTGGACCAATCGGTGGTGACCTCAGGCATCTATGAGCGGACCCTATCGCGCGGAGGCCAGACCTACCACCACATACTGGATCGCCAGACGGGTTATCCTATGACTAGCCCCATTGCCAGCCTGACCATTATTGCCCAGCATTCCGTCGATTGCGAAATCTGGACAACCCGCCTCTTCGGCGACATGCCAGCGGATATACTGGCCCAGGTCGAGGCTCAAACCGGTCTAGAGGCTGTCTTAGTCACCCAAGACCAACACATCTACCATACTTCCGGTCTCAAGCGAGACTGAACATTCTAAGTATAGAGAGGAACACTTATGACAAAATTTATTGCACTTGTTGGGACTAACTTCCAACGTTCCACTAACCGTCGTTTGCTTCAATATATGCAGAAGCATTTTGCTGATAAGGCAGAAATCGAACTCGTTGAGATTCAAGATATCCCACTCTTCAACAAACCAGCTGACAAGCAAGTTCCAGAAATCGTTAAGGAAATTGCCGCTAAAATTGACGCAGCTGATGGGGTTATCATCGGGACACCTGAATACGACCACGCCATTCCAGCGGTCTTAATGAGCGCCTTGGCTTGGCTGTCTTATGGGATTTACCCACTCTTGAATAAGCCAGTTATGATTACTGGGGCTTCTTACGGGACCTTAGGTTCTTCACGTGCTCAATTACAATTACGCCAAATCCTGGACTCCCCAGAATTGAAGGCTAACGTCATGCCTGGTTCAGAATTCCTCTTGTCACACTCCTTACAGGCCTTTGACAAGAAGGGCAACCTGATTGACCTAGACACCATTAAGAAATTAGACGCCATCTTCGATGATTTCCGTTTATTCGTGAAGATTACGCAAAAGCTGAAAAGCGCGCAAGATCTGCTCCACAAAGAAGCGGAAAACTTTGACTGGGAAAACCTATAACATACGTGACGAGAAGGGAAGAAAACTATGAAATTTGTCGGACTTGTTGGTTCAAACGCTGAACAATCCTATAACCGTAAATTATTAGAGTTTATCCGCCGGGAATTCAAACTCAAATTCGAATTAGAAGTATTGGAAATTGATGAAGTACCTCTCTTCAATCAAGAAAGCAAATGGGACGATAGCTTCCAACTTCGCTTGCTTTACAACAAAATCACACGTGCGGATGGGGTCATTATCGCAACCCCAGAACACAACCACACCATTACCGCAGCTTTGAAGAATGTCTTGGAATGGTTGTCTTATGAAGTACACCCATTTGAAGCAAACCTGTCATGATCGTAGGGGCTTCCTACCATGATCAAGGGACTTCACGTGCCCAAGTTCACCTCCGCAAGATCTTGGACGCACCAGGGGTTAACGCTTATACCTTACCAGGGAATGAATTCCTATTGGGTAAAGCCAAAGAAGCCTTCGACTTGAACGGTAACATCACCAACGAAGGCACTGTTAAGTTCTTAGGCTCTTGCTTGGATAACTTCGTTAAGTATGTGGAGGTCGTTTCTAAATTGAAGAAACCAAAACCAATCGAACCTGAAGACTTAGATGTTACTAACCCAATCGCGACTACCATCCAAGGGGTGGATCCAGATGATCCAGAATGGGTAGAAAAAGCAGCTGAGCTTGTAGGGGCAGTCTCTGGCGATACTTACGTTAAGTTAGACCACGGGATTCTGACTGTTAACCAAATCGACATGTTCCTTAAGGCTATGCCTTTCGAGTTGACTTATGCCGATGATAACAACCAATTCCTCTACTATAACAACGCTCACCAAGATCCTAACACCATGTTCGCTAAACGCGTGCCATCTCAATCAGGTAGCCGCTTATCAACCGTTCACAACTCCTTGCCTGCTGCGCGGATGAAGAACGTTGAGTGGGTAGTTGGGGTTCTCCGTAACGGCGACCAAGAGTATGTACGGACTATCGTACCTGGTTCACCTGAAGGGGTTATTAACACTCACAACTACCAAGCTATGTACTACCCAGATGGGTCTTACGCTGGGATCAACGAGATTGTCTTCAACTTCCAACCATGGTTAGACTGGTACTTACAATCTACTGGTCAACGCCTCGTTGGCGGTAACGGCAGTGTGGCCCCTGGCCCACACGGTGGCGGCCATGCCGATGCGACTTCTGGTGCTTCTGATGCGCCAGACAGCCACGGCGGTGGTGGCGCACAAGCTGACGCTACTTCTGGCGCCAGCAACTAATTAAGCCTAAGCAAAGAGCGCCCGACTTAGTCGGGCGCTCTTTTTGTGTTTATGGCATATAAAAAATCCCTGCCTCGGCAGGGATTGAATTCAAAATGAGTAGCCTTATAATGGCACCGTGTTAGCTGAGTAGCGTTTGCGGTATTGGGAAGGCGTACAGTGGTTGTTCTCCTTGAAGGTCTTGGAGAAGTGAGAAGGTGAGTGGAAGCCAACCCGGTCTGAGATATCAGAGACGGTAATGTTAGACTTAGCCAATAGCTTCTCTGCTTCTTCTAAGCGAACGTGAATGAGGTAGTCAATTGGTGACAAGCCAGTTTGTTGCTTGAAGAGACGGATCAGGTAGTATTTATTGATATCCACCAAGTCAGACAACTCTTCCAAGGTAATCTTCTTAGAGTAGTTCTTGCGGATATAATTTGGAGCACGTCAATCTCATTGTGCTTAGCTTGGAGGCTGGCGTCCTTGATTGATAATTCGTTGTGACGTAAGAGATGAATCATCACACACTCAATCAACTTTTTCATGATGAGGTCGGAACCGCGGAAACGGTTGGACTCTTCAATCAGAGCCAAGTCCAAGTAGTACTTGAGAGTTGGGTTAGGATGGGAGGCCACAAATAATTGTGAGCTAGAGTTGGCTTCCTGTGAGGAAGTGAAGACAACACCGGATAGGGCAATGCAGATCCAGTCAATCTTCCGAATTGGATCAAGGGTAATGGTGGTGCCTGGGTTCAGGATAATGACATCACGTTTTTTGATTTCGTGTTGTTCATATTCTGAGTGACAAATACCCGCGCCTTTGTTAACATAGAAAATTAATAAATCTTCTGATGCTATTTTGTGATGCTCGTTGGCAGGTAATTGCTGAGTTGTAATCGAAGTTAGCTTGACTGATGCAGAATTTACATTCGAAATATACATAAAAAGCAATCTCCTTTCTGTTTTTGAGCGAACGTGCAATGTTCTACTATAATAATACACCATTTAAATTAAAATTGGAACCCGTACCATTGAGTTTCCCATTAAATTTTAATTAAACTTCTCCAAAATATTGGTTAGCAGGCCAAGTTCCATGATTTTTGCTGTTGTCTCATGGTGCTAAAAAGTGGTATAGTTATATTGTAAACGGTTTAACGGAGGAATTCAAGATGTATGTAAAGGAAATATCAAAAAATTTTACAGATAAAAAAGTCACGGAAATTCTGGTAGAAAATAAGCAGGGCTTACGGGCAAGCTTCTGCACCCTAGGCGCCCGAATTAGTGACCTGTCAATTCCTAGTCAAAATGGTCGGGAATCCTTGATTCTCAGTCTGACCCATTTAGAGGACGAAGCCACTTACCATACCTATTATGGGGCCACAGTGGGACGGGTAGCCGGCCGCATTGGGCCTGAGCCTTTGAGCCTAGGGCAGGAAGCCTTGGCCTTGACGCCTAACGAAGGAACTACCCATTTGCATGGGGGACCAGAGGGCCTAGACCTGGCTAACTGGGACTATGAAATTGAAGAGGGGGCGGACCAAGTCTCCGTCATCTTCAGCCTAGTAGACCCAGCCGGCCACAATGGCTATCCAGGTAACTTGTCAGCCCGGGTCATCCATAGCCTGGACCAGGACAATTGCTGGACCATCCGCTATGAGGCTAGCACGGATGCACCTAGCTATTGGAACCCGACCAACCATGTTTACTTCAACCTCAACGGCAATGCCCAAGCGCCTATCACTAACCATATCTTACAAGTTGAGGCCAGCCACATGATTCCGCTGACCCCAGCCGGCCTGCCCCTAGGGGGGGACTTGGGCCTTGGATCAGCATCCAGGCTTGGACTTGCGTTTAGCGGACCAGACCCTAGGCCAGGTCATTGACCGCCACCCTCAGGAAGAGCAGTTGGCCATCCGAGGCAAGGGGCTGGACCATGCCTATATCTTAGATACCCCGGTGCCAGTCGGCCAGGCCCACGCCTTGGGCCATGGCCAGGAAGTCGCACCTCAAGGCACTTTAATCGAACCGGCTAGCGGTCGCCAGGTCAAGGTCTGGACCGACCGGCCATGCGCGGTCATCTATACCCATAACCACCAAGTTCCAGGCCTTATCCTAGGTGGCAAGGAGCAGGTGCCTTATATCGGTGTCAGCTTCGAGACCCAGGTAGCGCCTGACGCCCCTCACCATCCCGACATGGGCTCTATTGTCCTGACGCCAGACCAGGCCTACCTGAGCGAGACTTGTTTCAAATTGATTTGGTAGGCTGACTGAACTTGCCAGGCTAGCTTGCTCATTTCCCTTCCCCCTAGCTTTACCTTAGAAAGGAAGAAATTTATGGATAACTTTATTTACGACATTCCGACCAAGCTCTACTTCGGCCGAGACCAAATCGCCCATCTGCCAGAACTAGTCAAGGCCAAGGGCCGGCGCGTCCTCCTGGTCTACGGTGGGGGCTCTATTAAGAAGATAGGCCTCTATGATAGGATTTTGGATCTTTTGTCTGACTGCCAAATTGTGGAACTAGCTGGCGTAGAACCTAATCCCCGCATTGAGTCCGTTCGTCAGGGGGCAGCCCTCTGTAAGGAGCACGACATTGACGTCATCCTGGCCGTAGGGGGTGGCTCTACCATTGACTGCTCCAAGGTTATTGCGGCGGCAGCTTGCTATGACGGGGATGCCTGGGAACTAGTGCTAGATCCAAGCAAGATTAGCCAAGCCCTGCCTTTGATTGATGTCTTGACCCTGTCAGCGACCGGGACCGAGATGAATACGGGGGCGGTCATTACGAATTTCGAGACAGATGATAAGAAGGGGACCGGCGCCTATGTCCTCTATCCTTACGCTTCGATTTGCGACCCGTCCTACACCTTCACGGTCTCAGCCTATCAGACGGCCGCCGGGACCGCCGATATTATGTCCCATACCTTCGAGAATTATTTCCAACATCAAGAAGCCTTCATCCAAGAACGCCTAGCCGAGGCCATTCTGTCTTGCTGCATCCGTTATCTGCCGGTCGCGCTGGCTAACCCTGATGACTACGAGGCCCGGGCCAACCTTATGTGGGCTTCCACCATGGCTCTCAACGGCCTGACCTCCAAAGGCCGGGCCGGTGCCTGGACCTGCCACGCGATTGAACATCTGCTGTCGGCCTACTATGACATTACCCACGCAGTCGGCCTAGCTATTCTGACCCCGCGTTGGATGGCCTATGTCCTCAATGACCAGACAGTGGACCGCTTCGCCCACTATGCCCGCACCGTCTGGCTAGTACCCGAGCAGGCCGATAAATACCAAATGGCTAAGGCCGGCATCGAAGCTACCTATCAGTTCTTCGAAGACCTGGCCCACCTGCCTATGACCCTGCCAGAAGTCGGCATCGATGACGCCAAATTCGATGTCATCTCAGAACGCGTGGCGCCCCGCCTGACGGCTAGCTATGTGCCGTTAGAAGCGAAAGATGTGCGGGCTATTTTAGAAGACTGCCTGACGCCTGGTGTAACCTATCGGAGTTAAGAGAAGGTGACATGTTTGGCGCGCCAGTGGTCCACTCGGCCGAGTGGACCACTGGCTGGGCCGGGAAGCACTAAAAAGCTACTAAAAAGGCAGAAAAACAGGGAGCTAGTGGTCCACTCCGTCGAGTGGACCACTAGCTGGGCTGGGAAGTGCCGAGAAGCTACTAAAAAGGCAGGAAAATAGGGTGCTAGTGGTCCACTTTGTTGAGTGGACCACTGGCTCCTTTTCGAGTTCTATAAGCAAAGTAAGAAGCAGCTAGCCCTGACAGCTAGCTGCTTCTTTTATTCTTTCGGTGCCGGATATTTTACAGCATTCTTAACTAACTTTTCCCGGATAATATGATCAATATCGAGGCCTAGGTTATCGGCTAGCATATAGGTGTAAATGAGGACGTCCGCTAACTCCTCTTTGATATGCTCCAATTCAGGGCCGTTGACGTCCTCGGGCGTCCGCCACTGATAAATTTCCATGAGCTCGGCTGCTTCAATAGCAACCGACATGGCTAGGTCTTTTTCATTATGAAAGGGACGCCAGTTGCGTGCATCGCGGAAGTCATTGATTTCGTCCATAATGGTCATTGATATCACTCCTCTGTGGATTTTGCTGCGGCTTGTAGAGCCAATAATTTGTCTCGCAGACGTGGATTGACGGCATAAAGGTAGAGGCCTTTGACACCGCGCTTGAGCAGGACATTCAGGGAATTGAGAATCATCTGCTCCAAGGCTTGAGCATAGGTGTCATCGTCCATATCAGCCCGCCGGACCTTGGCGCCACGGTCCATGTAACGGTTAGGGTCCACGACAATCCGATCCGTCTCAGGATCATAGTCGACCGAAGGGCCAATCACCACGCCAGCATAGTTGAGGTCGAAGCCCTGAATGGTGTAGATAGAGCCTACTTCATGGATGGTTTCAGGACGCTCGGCCCAAGTCTGGTTGTTTACGGTAGAGTTCCAAGGGAGGTTAATCCCACCAGGGTCAACCAGATAACTATTGCCATCCTTCTTATGCTCATAGTCGAAAGTACCAATGATGCGAGACAGCCCTAGAATTTGGTCCTTCTCCCAAATCATAGCCTTGAAGCGACTAGGATCCGCTACTACCTGGAAGTCAAAGCCATCCGTTTCAGGCCAAGGCGAGAGCAGTCGCTGCTCCACTAAGTCATCAATCCAATCAATGACAGCCCCAGCCCCTTGCATACGGAACTGGTCGGTCAGATGGAATTGATAGAGCTTAAGCTCGCTCCCTATAACGGCCGAGAGTCGCTCCTTGTCCCAGTGGCTTTTCACCTTGAGAACTTGCTTAGAGTCAAAGATACAGACCACGATTTGGCTAACTTGAGAATCTCGCTTAGGTGGTTGTCCTGCCTGAAGTTATTATAGGCATCAGACTGAGACAAGAGCAAGTGTGCCTCATCAATCAGGACAATATCAACTTCTTGCCCCTTGTTAATGAAAGGGGTAGGCTTGACAAAGGAATTCTTCTTGAGATTCGGCAAGCCGGCAGCGATAGCCTTATAGGTCTTCAGCATCTCGCTATGGTTGACTAGAAGACGGCTCTTAACCCCATGGAAAGGAGAGCCCTTATCCGCAGCCAAATCTGCTAGCCGATGCATAATGGCTGAGAGGACGACGCTCTTGCCAGTGCCAGCCTCGCCTTCGATTAGGAAGAGATGGTGTTGGTTGTCGGAGAGTGCTTGTTGGCAGAAGTTGAGCACTTCATCTTTAATGGCTTGTTGGGCAGTAGACAGTGTTTTGAATGGCGACAGCTTAAAGATGTCCTTATTTTCTATTTCATCTATGGTGTGGTTGACAAGGTTCTTAGCTCGTAAAGTTTCCCATAGTCGGGGAAATAGCTCTTGCTGGAAGTAAGTCTTGTTAGCGTAATTAGCCGTCTTCTTCTGCTTAGTCTGGCTCCGGTTCTGCAGCTTATATTTCTCATCCGCTAGGAAATAGTTAATAAGTTTGGTTTCGAAGTCATAGGTAGCGGACTTATGGAAGTCCTGGTTTCCAATTAGAAGTGTCTGGGTCATTTTGCAGCGACGCAGATCTTTTAGGTGTGCTTTCATGCGCTTGGGCATTTGATCTGTTTCACCAATATAGGCATCAGGTCGACGTTTGTCCGTATTATGCAGAATGTAGATAATGGGATAGTCGGTAAGTAACTCTTCTGTAATTTGTCCAATCGAGTCCTTGTCAAATCGTACTTCTTCAAGAATAAAATCCGCCATTAGGCCACCGCCTTATCTAAGCTAGGGGTCCGAGAAACCGAGGTTTTTCGGACTAGAGGTGACCTATGCTATGGTGAACCCAGCACTACTAACTAGATGAGTGCAAAAAGGAGTATGAAAATGACAAAAGAAATATGGCTATGTACGGGTATCGACTGCTCAGCAGAAGACGGATATTCAATATGAAGAACTACGTCACTACGGCGTCTGCCAAATATTCGTCGACAAGACAAGTGGCACTACAACTGAGAATCGGGAAGCTTTGCAGAATCTTTTGGAGATAGCACAGCGCGGAGATGAGGTGGTTGTTACCAAAATTGACCGACTAGCACGTAGCATTATTGACCTTAATCAAATTGTGACTACTCTCAACAGCAAAGGTGTTCAAGTGCGATTTTTTTGCAAGATAATTTGATCTTCGAAGCTCACGAAAAGCCAAGCCCCTTAAGCTTGCTGATGTTCAACATATTAGGGGCATTTGCTCAGTTCGAACGTGACTTGATTATCGAACGTACAGGGGCAGGAATTGAGAAAGCAAGACTGAATGGTATTAAGTTAGGCCGACCACGAGAGCACTATGACCGAATTGAAAGGGCACTAGAGCTATATCTAAATCGGCCGCAAAATCAATTGTCAATCCAAGAAATTCTTCAACTGACCCAGGTTAAAAAATCCAAGTTTTACTACTACCTGAACCAACTAAAAAAAGGCAATCTTAGCCTCTAGCAGAAAGTCCAAAAAATGGTATAATAAGTCTTGTGAGAAGGCGACTAAAACCGCCTTCATTAAACGATAAAAAAAGAGTCCGAAAAACCTCGGGTTTGTGGACTGGGAATGGGAGCTGGGTGAGTGCATGTCAGAGGGATTAATAAAAAGTAAGAAACGCGTCCAGCAGCATGGGGAAGTCTTTACTCCTGCTTGGATGGTGAAGAAGATGCTAGATACTCCAGGCATCAAAGAAGCCTGTGAAAATATTTATGCTACTTTTCTAGAGCCGGCAGCAGGAGATGGCAACTTTCTCTTAGCGATTCTGGAACGGAAGCTAAAGGCTGTAACAGAACAGTATGATAAACGCAATTGGAAGACCAAGGCGTTAGTAGCTCTAGCCTCAATTTATGGCATCGAGTATCTTGCAGACAATCTTGATGTAGCACGCTCGAGGATGTTTAATTACTATCTCGATTGGCATGAAGAGGCTTTTGGTGAGCGACTCAATAGTCAGACCAACATCTACAAATCGGCAAATTATATCATCCACAAGAATATTGTAAGAGGGAATACTTTAACCAAACGTCACCCCATAACTGAAGAGCCAATTCGAATGATTGAATGGCAGAAAGTGCCGGGATATCCGAGCAAAGTTCGAGCTATTCCATTTGCCTTTGCGGAATTATTCGGTGAAGAAGTGGAAGAGGAGAAAAAACTTGTAATGGAACAACTTAGCCTCTTTGAATGGGAGGATGAAGTTGCTAGCGAGCCTGAAGTTGAAAAAGTCATAACAGAAATTGAAATACAAAAAGTATACTTACTGGGGGATTAAGGATGAGTGTGGTTTCAAATTTTGATTTTTTAAGTGTCGATCTAGACACGGCGGAATTGTATGCGACTATCAATATGGCGGAAGAAAACTACGCTCAGAAGACTATGAAGGGACCTTGACCAAAGTCCGTAAAGTCGCGGAAAATACAGCCAAGTTATTTGCTGATCGTGCCTATATTGAATTGGGTGAGCGGGATAATTTCAATGAGATTCTTCGGAAAATTAAGTACTCGATTAATGATAAACATGTTGTGGATTATTTATACGAGATTAAAGGGAAAGGCAATAATTCTGCCCACGTTCTGAACCCCTCTGACGCAACGCAAGAGAATGCGCTTAGAGCCTTAGAGCATATGTTCTATATCTTAGTCTGGTTTGTTATTAACTATATCGACGATGAAATTCAAGCTAACTTATTCGATGAATTTTTAGAACCTAAAGCTCAAGCCCTCTACAAAACGGCTGAGCGGAAATTTATCTATGTTCAGACTGTTGATAATGCAAGCGGCCAATTCCCTGCTTTTGACGGGACATACAAAGTTGGCGAAGGAACCGTTCCAGAAGATGAAATCGAGGGAGACTGGAGTCCGAATAGTAGTTTCTTACGGCAGTTGGCTCCTAAACGAATTAAACAATACATGAAGACCTCAGGCCTGCCTTTTATGTTGGGATGGGTTGAATTAGCCTATCGCAAGTCAGACAAGACCTGGTTTCATGATTATGATGTCCATAATGTATTGAGACGTTCTGGAATTAAGCATGCAGAATTGCTGGAAGGCAATGAATGGTTTGATACGGATTTGGAGACAGCTAAATCAGCTATTCAAGCGGTAAAGGATGGACGTGAGTATATCAATGAGTCGGTAGAAGAGAAGACGGCTGTCGTTTTACGTCCAGAACAAGAAGAAGCAGTAGCGAAGACGCGTCAGGCCTTCAAGACTAAGAATACAATGCTCTGGAATGCTAAAATGCGCTTTGGCAAGACATTAACGGCTCTTCAGTTGGTCAAAGAAGAAGGTTTCCAAAAAGTACTGATTATGACGCACCGTCCCGTTGTGTCAGATTCTTGGTTCCAGGACTTTAAGAAAATGATGATGAGCCAAGAAGGTTATGAATATGGTTCAGTGACCCAAGGTGCCTCGCTTGAATCGCTCAAAAAGGGAAACAAGCCTTTTGTTTATTTTGCTTCCATTCAGCTCTTACGTCATAATAATGCGCAAACGAACTTGAGCCAATTTGCTGAGGTAGACTGGGATCTTATTCTGATTGATGAAGCCCATGAAGGTACTCAGACTCAGCTAAGTGAACTTGTAATGGAGCAGTTAGTTAAAGATAAAACCAAAGTTCTGGAGCTATCTGGGACCCCCTTCAATCTCTTGGATAAATTTGAAGAAGATCAAGTTTATACCTGGGACTATACCATGGAACAGACGGCTAAGCTTAAGTGGGCGCTCGAGAAACCAAATGAACCAACCCCTACGAGAAGTTACCGAAGGTATCTATGTATACCTTCGAGATGAAGAACAAGAAATTTTTAGACGAACGGAAATCTTTTAATTTCAGGGAGTTCTTCCGTACAGATGACTCAGGTTGCCTAATCCATAAGCAAGAGGTTCGAGCCTTTCTTGATAATATTACCAATCCTGATAGCCGAACAAACTATCCTTTCTCGACCAAGGCCTACCGAGAAGAATTGCGACACACACTTTGGTTATTACCAGGAGTTAAAGAAGCCAACGCCTTAGAAGACCTTATGAAGCAGCATCCAATTTTTGGTAAGGAGTACCAAATTGTTAATGTAGTTAGAGGAAGCGAGCGGGATAGTGACGATGGCGTTGCCAATGAGGCGGACCTGGAAAAAGTGCGTAAGGCGATAACAGATGACCCTTCGCAGACAAAAACCATTACCCTAACGGTTCGTAAGTTAACGACTGGCGTCAATATACCCGAATGGACAGCCGTTATATTTTTATCTAATACTAACTCAGCAATGAATTATTTACAGGCTGCTTTTCGAGCTCAAACGCCATTTGCTCATGAAAAATTAGGGATGAAGAAGCATTGCTATATCTTTGATTTTGCGCCAGATCGTGCGCTGACCGTGATGGCTGAGAGTGCGCAGATTAATTCTGGTGTGGGTAAGAAAAATACACATCAGCAGAAGAAAGCCATGTCTCACCTCTTGAACTTCTTGCCAATTCTTGGTCAAGCAGACAATGGCATGAAAACTTATGATGTTGATCGCATGTTAACTCAATTGAAGAAGGTATATGCAGAAAAAGCTGTACGATCTGGATTTGAAGACGATAGTCTCTACAATGATAAGCTTCTAACCCTAACAGAGGGCGATGCTAAGTTGTTCCAAGACTTGAATGCGATTGTTGGTAAAACAAGCAAACAGAAAACACCTAAGACGATTACGGTGAATGACAATGGTTTGACCGATGAAGAATATGAGAAGGGTGAGAAGGGCAAGAAAAAGAAAAAACGAGACCGCACCCCTGAAGAGCAAGAAGCAATTGATAAAATTAAGAAGGCTAAGCAACAGCGTAAGACCATGATTTCAATCCTGCGAGGGGTATCAACTAAGATCCCTCTCATGATCTATGGGATGGATGTCGATATTCAAGAGGATATCTCGATTGAGGAATTCGTCAAGCAGGTGGATGATAAGTCTTGGAAGGAGTTTATGCCTAAGGGCTTTACTAAGGAGCTGTTCCATGACATCGCACAATTCTATGATGCGGAAGTCTTTGTAGAAGCAGGTCGAATTATTCGACACCGTGCCAAAGAGCTAGACGAGCTGGACTTTATTGAACGTGCAGAGCGGATTGCTGAATTATTTGGTAGTTTCAAGAACCCCGACAAGGAAACAGTCCTCACCCCATGGCGTGTTGTCAACATGCAAATTGCCAAGGGAATAGGTGGCTTGAACTTCTACGATGATGATTTCCATGTGATGACGGATGGCGGAAGACCTAACCTACATTGGGTAGAGAGTGAAGTGACTAAGGAAATCTATCACCCAGATACTAAGATTATTGATATAAACTCTAAGACAGGCCTATATCCCTTGCATGCTGCGATGAGCTTATACTATCAGGCCATGTTAGCGAATGAAGACAAGCGATTTATTGATAGACAAGTCTATCAGTCGATTCTAATGAAATATCTATGTCATTGCCCAAACTCCAATGGCCAAAACCATTACGGAGCGTACACTAGCAGGATACAGAGCTTATAAGACGAATGTGGTTTATATTCCGGCGCTAACGGACGTCCTAAAGCAGGATATAGACAAGGGGAAAGAAAAAGTAGAGGAGGCGTTTGGTCACGTGAAATTTGATGTTGTGGTGGGGAATCCGCCGTATCAGGAAACAATAGAAGGGACCAGTGATCGGCCGTTATATAATTACTTTATGGAGTTATCATACAAAATTGCTGATAAGGTAATATTAATTACCCCAGGGAGATTTTTGTTTAATGCAGGGAAAACACCAAAGGCATGGAATGAAAGAATGTTATCTGATGATAATTTAAAAGTTATATTTTATGAACAGGACTCGGCTAGAATTTTTCCAAATACAGATATTAAAGGCGGAATAGTAATCTCATACCGAGAAAATGGGAGTAAAATTGGCCCTATTAACACATTTACTATTTATACTGAATTAAATCAAATTTTGGATAAAGTAGTTAATCCAATAGAATTCCAATCTATTGTTTCAATCATATACTTACAGAACCGATTTGATTTAGATCAAGTCTATGCAGACTATAGAGATTTACGTCATGTAATCGGAAGTAACGGTAAAGAAAAAAGACTAACCACTTCTATATTTGAACAAATACCTATTTTCAAAGATGAAAGAAGTAGTGAGAAGGATATAATGGTGCTCGGCTTGATAAAAAACGTGCGCACATATAAGTACATCCATAAACGTTATATTGAGCAACATGAAAATCTGAATAAATATAAAATAATTATTCCGAAGTCAAACGGGAGCGGAGCCATAGGTGAAGTATTATCCACTCCCCTAATCGGGGAACCCCTAATCGGGTACACTCAGTCGTTTATTTCATTTGGAGCATATGATAATGCTCTAGAGGCTAACAATGGTCTCAAGTACATTAAGACAAAATTTGCAAGAGTATTGTTAGGGACTCTAAAAATCACTCAAGATAATAATAAAGACACTTGGAGGAATGTTCCACTTCAAGACTTTACATCCAATTCCGATATCGATTGGTCACAATCTGTTGCTGATATTGATAAACAGCTCTACAAAAAGTATGGATTGAGTGAGTCAGAGATTGCCTTCATTGAAGAAAGTCCAAGCGATGGAATAAACTTTATATACACTCAGAGAGCCCGCCAATAAGTGGGCTCTATTTATGACGAAAAGCGAACTAAAGTTCGTGTTTATGCTTCCATATTCCCTTCAATAGGCATATAATAGACATTGTAGAGAAATGAAGACGGTGGTGACTCCCGCTCAGGAGGAGGTGGTGCCCTATGTGCATCCATCAAAATCTAGAGGGAAGGAGGACACTGAATTTGTCAGCTGAAGCTGTGGTAAGGCTTATCTTGGAATTTGGCACTTTTGTCATTGCCTTGATTGGGCTATGCCACAAACTCTTCAATAAACACGACAAAAAATAGCCGTCCCCACTTTGACACGCGGGACGGCTATTTCTAGTCAAAACCGCATCACCGTCTTATACGGCTCTGCATGGGAGTCGAGTTCGCCCTCGACTCCTTCTATGTTTATTATACTGTACAGGTTTGGAAGAAGTCAAATCTCTTTCTCGGGAAAGAAAGCTATGCTACTTTCTATAAGAGTGCTTTTGGTTACTACTTAAAATTCCCTCTGTTAATTCTCCTAAATTTAGGTTAAAATTAAGGTAAGTCATGGTAATCTCCTCTTTCAATGTTGTCGGACAACTACATTGTACCAGAGATTACCTGGCTTTTTTTTGCGTATTTTTAAGGGAGCATTATTTTCTGAGCCAGTGGTCTACTCTTTAAAGTGGACCACTGGCTCGGCCAGGAACCTGGAAAAAGGCATAAAAAGGCCAAAACTTGGTTAGCTAGTGGTCCACTCTTTAAAGTGAACCACTGGCTCGGCCAGAAGCCCGGAAAAAGGCATCAAAAAGGCTAAAACTCAGTTAGCTAGTGGTCCACTCTTTAAAGTGGACCACTAGCTCGCCCAGAAGCCTTTGAAATGCCACCAAACCAGCTACCTCCACCTAGCCACCAAACTAGCCAAACGTCATCCTTTCCCCATATAATCTGGCTCGCCGGCGCAGTTGCGGTAGTCGCTGGGGCTTAGGCCGAAGGTTTTTTTGAAGATTTTGGAGAAGACTAGCTGATCAGAGTAGCCGACGCTAGCGGCAATGGTCTTAATAGAGTCTTGGCTTTCAACTAGGAGTTGCCTGGCTTGACGCAGGCGAGTCTCCATCAGGAATTGCTTGGGCGACTGGCGATAGTGTTGTCGAAAGAGGCGGAAGAGGGCGCTGCGACTCATGCCAATATACTGAGCGATTGACTCAACTGTTATGGGACGAGCATAGTTGGCGTAGATGTAGGCGGCGGCTACCTCTGCGGGCGAAGAGTTACTTTGCTGGCGGGGGGCTGACAGGCTGACTAGCTCTAGATGGGCATGGTAGAGGAAGTCGAAGACCTTCATCATTTGCCAATAGAAGGTATTAGCATCCTGAGTCTGGGACAGGCTATAGTGGCAGATATCTTGAATGATGGCCTGGCACTGCCCCTCATTCTTGAACTGAATACAGTGGGCATCAGCCAACTGGGTAAATTGCAGGAAATCTTCCAAACGTTGGCCACTAAAGCCAATCCAGTAGTTGCGCCAGGGTTCCTTGCCATCGGCATAGTATTTGACTTGCTGACCGCGTCTGAGAATGAATCCCTGATTGGTAGTCAGAGGGTAACAGTGGTTGTCGACTTCTAGGCTACCTTTGCCTGAGGCAATCCAGTGAATAATGTAGGGTTGATAGACGGTGTATTGGTAGACCTGATAGGGTTCGAACTGCTGGATGCCACACTCGTCAAACTGCAGATCCGTCAGTCCATAGTCGAAATGTTGCCATAATTGTCGCATAGGTCTCGCCTCCTTACTCCTATTATAGCAGAGACATGTTGCAACAAAATGACATAGAGTTTAACGCTTTCACTATATCTTGTAAAACCAAAAGACTATACACTGTAAATATAAAGCGTTACCATTTTAGGTGCCTGGTTGACCAGACTCGAGGTGTGTCGGCTAAGGCGCCCAATTATTGAGGAGGATTAACGAAAGATGAAGAAGTTTACACGTATCATGATGACCTTGACGGTGCTTTTGACAACTTTTACCACGTTTCTAGTCGCTCCACGCCATACCGCACATGCTGCGGATGAGGTATCGGTCTGGGCCTGGGACCCTAAGTTCAACATTAAGGCCCTAGAAATCGCCCAAGAACTCTATCAGAAAGACCACCCAGACTTCAAGCTCAATATCGTTGAGAATGCACAAGACGATATTGTGCAGAAGTTGAATACAGCCCTCAGCTCTGGGGTGACCGATGGCTTACCACAAATCGTCCTGATTGAAGACTACCGGGCTAAGAGCTTCCTAGCTGCTTACCCAGATAGCTTCTTCCCGCTCTCTGATTTCTTCAAGGCAGAAGACTTCGCACCATATAAGGTAGCAGCTACTTCTATTGGGGATACCCACTATGCGGTGCCTTTTGATACTGGGGTGACGGGTCTCTATGTTCGCAAGGACCTCTTAGAACAGTCTGGTCACAAGGTGGAAGAACTGCAAAACATCACTTGGGATCAACTCCAAAAGATTGGTCAAGATATCTACGATAAGACAGGGACCAAACTCCTTTCCGTTGACTTCAAAGACTTAGGTCTAGTCCGGGCCATGATTAATGCTAGTGGTAGCTGGTATACGACGGAAGATGGCAAGGCACCTAACCTCAAGGACAATGAAGCCCTTAAGGAAGCCTTCCGTACCCTCAAATCCATGAATGATGCGGGCTTGCTTAATGTCCACAATGACTGGAGCCAAATGCTGCAAGCCTTCAACAAAGGAACCGTTGCGACTGTGCCACAAGGTAACTGGATTACACCATCTGTGACAGCTGAAGCTAGCCAATCTGGCCAATGGGTGGTAGTGCCTTGGCCTCGCCAAAATGTGTCGGGCTCAGTCAATGCCTCTAACTTAGGTGGTTCTTCCTTCTATGTCCTCAATGTTAAGGGCAAGGAAGCAGCTGCTGATTTCCTAGGCAAGACCTTCGGCTCTAGCGAAGAATTCTATCGCCGTATTATGAAGGAAGTCGGTGCCCTAGGGACCTATCAACCACTCCTTAAGACGGATGCCTACGACCAAGCGGTACCATACTTCGGTAATCAGAAGATTTATAAGGACTTCGCTGAATGGTCTACTAAGATTCCTGCCGTTAACTACGGGGAACATACTTACGCTATGGAAAGTATTGTTGTGGATGCCTTCAACCAATACCTCAATGGTGCAGACCTAGACCAAGTGCTGACTGAAGCCCAACAACAAGCAGAGAATCAAATTCAATAATGACATCCAGAGGCAACAAGGCATCCCTACAGACTTGTTGCCTCTTCTATTTAAGGAGGTAGGTAGGATGTTCAAACTCAATCACTTCGCCCGAACCAAGATTCTGGGTTGGTGCTTTATCGTAGTACCCACCCTCTTGATTGGCCTCTTTTACTTCTATCCTATGGTACAGACCTTCCTCTTGTCCCTATCGGCAGGGAAGGGTAACCAACTCAAATTCGTCGGTCTAGCCAACTATCAACGCTTACTCAGTGACCCGGTCTTCTTGACGGCCCTCGGTAATACGCTGATTTCTGGTTTTCCAAGTGCCACTCATGGTCATTCTGGCCATCTTCTTCTCGGTCTTGCTCAATCAGAAAACACTCAAATGGCGGGGCGTTTTCCGGACCCTCGTCTTCTTGCCCTGTGTCACCTCCCTGGTTGCCTATTCCCTGATCTTCAAGTATTTGTTCGGGAATGAGGGTATTGTCAATCAGCTCCTGGTGAATTTACATATTGTCAGTGAACCCATTATGTGGCTATCTCATCCAGTCTGGGCTAAGGTCCTGGTCATTATTGCCATTACTTGGCGTTGGACAGGCTATAATATGATCTTCTTCCTGGCTGCCCTGCAAAATATCGACCCCCAAATCTATGAAGCAGCGGATGTCGATGGGGCCTCCAAATGGCGGACCTTCTTCAGCGTGACCGTCCCCCTCTTAAGACCGGTCATTCTCTTCACTTCGATTACCTCCACCATCGGGACCCTGCAACTCTTCGACGAACCCATGAACTTGACCAAGGGTGGGCCAGGGAATGCCACCCTGACCATCTCCCAGTATATCTACAATATTAGCTTCAAGTTCACACCCGACTTCGGTTATGCGGCCGCTGTCTCCTATGCCATCGTCTTCCTGGTGGTTATCTTCTCAATTATTCAGCTAAAGGTGGGGAATCAACATGAAAAGAACTAAACATCTTGGGTCTTACCTCTTCTTGGGGGTGGCCTCTATCATCTTTGCTTTCCCCTTCTATTTCCTTTTGGTCAGTGCGACCAATACCAGTTTAGATGTTACTAACGGTCGGCTCTTACCAGGTAATGCCCTGTGGCAGAATCTGACTAATTTATTCAGCCAGACCCAGATGCGGGGCGCCTTAATCAACTCTGCCATTGTGGCCCTATGGCAGACAGTCCTAGCCCTCTTAGTAGGGTCAGTGGCAGGCTATGGCTTTGAAGTCTATCGCTCCCGGGCTAAGGACATTGTCTTCAATATCCTCTTGATCTCCATGATGCTGCCATTTGCGGCCATCATTATCCCGCTCTTCCGCTTCTTCAGCCAACTGTCTTCGGTGAGCTCGGCCATCGGGATTAACTCCTATGCTTCCGTTTATCTGCCTTTTGTGGCGACTGCCTTCCTCATCTTCTACTTCAGACAGAATACCAAGATGTTCTCCAAGGAATTGCTAGAAGCAGGGCGAATTGACGGTTTATCTGAGCTAGGCTGCTTCGTCCGAATCTTCATGCCGACCATGAAGAACACCTACGCCGCGGCTGGGATTATTGTCTTCATGTCTAGCTGGAACAACTATCTCTGGCCCTTGATTGTCTTGCAGACGCCTGACAAACAGACCGTGCCCCTCTTGATTTCCAACTTAGGGTCCTCTTATTCGCCAGATTTCGGTCTCATGATGACGGCGATTAGTATCGCGACCCTGCCAACCATTGCGATTTTCTTCATCCTACAACGTCACTTCGTTGCAGGTATGTTAGGTTCTGTCAAATAAGGGAAAGGAGCTCAAGCATGTTAATCCATCCATATTTTGAAGACCCTCAATTAGTCAGTGTGGGAGCCCTAGACCAACGGGCTTATACCATTCCTTATGCTAGTTTGGATCAGGCTAAGCAGGCCAAGAATCGACGGGATTCTAGCTCTTATCTTGACCTGAATGGCATCTGGAACTTTAAGTATTTCCCTAATGTGCGGACGATTGAGGCGCCTTATTGGGAGCAAGCTCAAGGCTTGGACTGGGACCAAATTCCGGTGCCCAGCTGTTGGCAAATGCAGGGCTACGACCAGATTCAATACTCCAACACAGAATTCCCGATTCCCTATGATCCACCCTATGTGCCTTATGAAAATCCGGCGGGGCTCTATCAACGTCAGCTAGATTTAGCAGATTGGACTCAAGCGACTACTTATGAACTAGTCTTTGAAGGGGTAGACTCGGCCTTCTATGTCTGGCTCAATGGCCAATTTGTGGGCTATGATCAAATATCCCATTCGACTTCTATCTTCGATATCAGCGACTATCTGGTAGCCGGCAGCAACCGTCTAAGCGTCTTAGTGCTTAAGTGGTCTGACGGGACCTATCTGGAAGACCAGGACAAGTTCCGTAATAGTGGGATTTTCCGCGATGTCTACCTACTTAAGCGGCAGCAGGCCCGTATGCTAGACTTCAGTCTCACGATCCAGCTATCATCTGATAGTCAGACTGGCTATTTAGGCTTGTCTGTCGCGGCCACATCGGGCTTGGCGCAAGGTCACTATGAGCTCTATGCCCCTGATGGAGGCTTAGTGGGAGAGGGGAGTCTGCCCCTAGGACAGCCAGACTGGCAAATCGAAATTCCAAACCCTCAGATCTGGTCCTCAGAGGCACCACATCTCTACAGCCTTTACTGGCAGGTCGGGGAGGAGTGCTACCGCCACAAGGTAGGGGTTCGTCAGCTAGCTATCCAAGACAATTGCCTCTACATCAATCATCAGCCAGTTAAGCTCTTGGGTGTCAACCATCATGACTCTTGGCCGGATACAGGGGCAACGGTGACCCTGGAACGTCAGCGCCAAGACTTGCTTCTTATGAAGGGTCTGAACTTTAATGCTGTGCGGACAGCCCACTATCCTAAGTCACCAGAATTCTATGAGCTCTGTGATGAGCTTGGTTTCTATGTTATTAGCGAGACGGACTTAGAATGTCATGGGGTCGTGGATCTCTACGGCATGGGCGGGAACGACAACTATAACCTACTAGCCTACGATGAACGCTTCAAGCAGGCCTGTCTCGCGCGCATGATAGCCAATGTTCGAGCCCTCAAGAACTTCAGCTCCATTATTATGTGGTCGGCCGGGAATGAGTCCGGCTATGGCCCTAACATTGAAGCCATGTTGAAGGCTGCCAGACAGGAAGATCCAAGCCGTCCGCTCCACTATGAAGCCTACTGGTATCACAAGCCTGATGTCACCTATGACACCCAGTATCTGGATGTTTGGAGCCGTATGTATCCTAGCGTCGAAGAAATCGAGGCCACCTATTTCCATAAAGGGGGCGCCTATGCGCCACTGGACCGGCCTTTTATCCTCTGTGAATATGCGCATGCCATGGGGAATGGGCCAGGCGATTTGGCTCATTACTATGACTGTATGATGCGCCATCCTGAATTTATTGGGGCCTTTGTCTGGGAGTGGGCGGACCACGCCATCGAACTCCAAGGCGTGACTAATCAAGGTGCTTGGAACCAAGGTCTACCAGTTTACCGTTATGGTGGGGATCACGGTGAGTACCCTCATGCGGGTAACTTCTGTATGGATGGCCTAATGTATCCGGATCGTCGGCCACATACCGGGGCCCTGGAATACGCTCAAATCCATCGGCCAGTTCGTTTGGTAGATAGTGATCTAGAGAGAGGGTGTCTGACCTTCTGCCATCACTACCACTTCACCAAGCTAGAAGATCAGGTCTGCTTGGAGATGACCCCTTATGATGTAGCCGGGCAACCCCTAGCAGGGGTGACGGTCACTGACTGGCAGGCTGAGCCAGGCCAAGAAGCGACCGTCTTCCTGCCTAAGGACTGGGACTTGACCCAAGTATCCCATATTCTCCTGCGCTATCTGCGCCAAGGAGACGGCGTCTGCTTGGGCCAAGACCAAGTGCGCTTGCAGGACATTGAATGCTCACAAGCTAGTTCGCTAAGTCAAGAGCCTGAGACGCCTTGGCTGACCGAGACCCTAAGGGATTTCACCATGCATTGGCGAGATCAGGCAGTGACCTTCAGTAAGGCCAATGCCGCCCCAAGCTCATGGCAGTCTGGTCAAGAAGAAATCTTAGCAGGACCGGGTGACTGGACCATCTGGCGGGCGCCAACGGACAATGACCGCGTGATTGTGGCAGAGTGGCGCCAGGCCAACTATGACCACAGCCAGGTTCGGGTGCATAGCCTGAGGGCTGAGACCATCAATCATCAAGTTTGCCTGCACTTTGAAGCAGTTATTGCAGGAGTCGGCCGTCAGCCAGCCCTTAGTTTCCAAGGGCATTGGTGCCTAGATCAAGAGGGTCGCCTGAAGTTGAGCCTGGAAGGGCATCGGCCTAAGGAAATGGTGGAATTGCCACGCTTTGGCTTAGTTCTACCGATTGTGGATGCAGACCGAGTTTCCTATATTGGTTATGGACCTTATGAGAATTATGTGGACAAGCATCACAGTAGCTATTGGGGCTACTTCGAGCAGTCTGCCCAAGACTTGTACGAACCTTATGTAACTCCGCAAGAGAATGGCGCCCACCAAGTGTCCAAGCTAGCAGTCCAGCAAGGATCATTAGAACTGAGTGTGGCTTCGTCTCATTCCCTATCCTTCAACCTTTCGCCATATTCAACACGCCAACTAAGTCAGGCGCGCCATCGAGACGAGCTAGTGGAAGAGGGCGTCTATTACCTCCATCTAGATTATAGACAAGCAGGCATCGGCTCCAACTCATGTGGCCCGCGCCTCCTACCTGAATACCGCTTAGATCAGGCAAGTTTTAAACTAGATTGGACATTTGAGCTCAGATAAAGAAAATAGGCAACCACCCGTATAGCGCGGGTGGTTTTTTGGTGTAAAAAGGGGCGCCACGTCGTATTGGGAGGTAGCCATGTCGCGTTGGGGGTCCAATGCGACGTGGCTAGACAAGGAAGCGGACATTTTGTGGTAAAAAGAGAAGAAAGGCGTGAGCCACGTCGTATTGGGAGGTACCGATGTCGCGATGGGAGTCCAACACGACATGGCACGGCAAGGAAGCGGATATTTTGTGGTAAAAAGAGAGGAAAGGCGTGAGCCACGTCGTATTGGGAAGGTGGCGATGTCGCGATGGAGGCCCAACACGACGTGGCGAGACTAGAATGCTAGCAATTTACAAGAGTAGCTACCTCGCCTTTGAAATGGTGAAGTAAGCCACTGTTTACGATTTTATTGGCTCTATTTTTATTGGAGATTGCATTTTTGTGAACATAGAGAACAGTTGAACAACTTGTTTGTAAATATTCGCCTAAGATCAGCAAGAATTCTAAATAAAATAGCAAAAATTCTAAAGTTAAATGAGAAGCATATACTGTATACTATTCATGGTACGCAAAATTATTTAAAGAATTCGCGAACAATGAGAGGGGGGAGTAATGCATATGAATAGTTCCAATATGGGTAACAGAAAGAAAAATCCTGTTTTTGAGGCTTATCTACTTGCAGAGAAAAAGGGAGAACTGAAAGATCAGCATTCAATTAAGTCAGAACTAGTCATTGTGGAAGACGTGGAAGACGTGGAAGACAGCGGAGACGATAACTACTTAGATATCGAGGCTTTGCTCTCGTTACCCGAGTTTGAAGACTTGAAGTCAGTCCATATTGAAACTTTGGATTTTCGAGGTAATCTCATAATGCTCGAAGAATACAGGCAAAAAAATGATCCTGTCACACTGAACAGATTAGTTGAAGAAAACGAGCGATTGGTTTGGAAAATCGCTAATCACTATAGAAAACTAGCAACTGCAGATTTTGATTTTGAAGATATGATGCAGTATGGACGAATAGGCTTAATAAAAGCTGCAAAAAAATTCAATCTTTCATACGGCACACAATTCTCCACTTATGCTTTTCATTGGATCATGCAAAGTATTACCCGTGGCATAGCAGATGATTCAACATTGATCAGACTACCTGTTCATGTTCGAGAGAAGATTTTGAAGATAATTAAGAAGGTGCGAGAGCAGGAGTTCGAAAAAGGGGAAGTCAATACGAAAGAAATTGCACAGCAGCTTGACATGACGGAACAAGAAGTGGCGCGGCTCCTATACTATAAAGACATGTTCTGGAATTTAACAAGCCTTGATTCGCCAGTTGGAGAATCTGACGGAGACACAACTTTGGGAGAATTCGTAGCAGATAAGCAGGCCTCAGTGGAAGGCGAGATACTGCATGGGGATCTGTCTGACCAAATTGATAAGCTCTTATCAGAGCTTTCGGATAAGGAACGCGAGATAATACTTTATAGGTTTGGCTTTCATGATGGGCGAACATACACCCTAGAGGAAGTTGGTAAGATTTATGGAGTGACTAGGGAGCGTATAAGACAAATTGAAGCTAAAGCATTGAGAAAGTTACAACGTAGGGCGCGATATAATCCAAAGATAAAGGAGTACATAGAAGATTATGTTGATTGGGAAAATTGAACAAGAAATTAGTAAACTCATCGCTAGACTTTCTGATATTATTTCTTCAAGTAAGAAGCCTTTAATAGTCTTTAAGGGTGTGGACCGTATGTTGCTTGAGGAGTATCAAGCTCAATATTTTTGTCAAGGAATGGATACATTTCCAATAGATAAAGCTGATTTCAATGAATGCAGCAGAAGAATACTAGGAAAAGCAACCAATATCCTAGAACTCACTGAGCCTTTTTATTGGATGTTTTTTGAGGAGTTTTTGCTGGTCAAAGATACATTGGACTTATTCTTTGATCTGCATATTATAACTAACAATTTATACAATGGGTTTTATCCTGTCGATAATCATTTATCAGACCCTAAAAGCAGCTATCAGGAGATCTTCCTAGAGGATGATCAAAGTATAAATAACAACACATCCAGTGAAAATATATTGAACATTTATGGTGGTATGACCTATTCTGCTGCGACAGATTCTTATTATGTCCGTCCTCATGAATATGAATCAAATAGTGCAAGGTATCACGATTTATTTGATTTCGGAAATTATGATAAGGCTCAAGTTTAGTTTAGAAACTTCTGATGTCTCACAGTCTTTTGAACTTTTTGATGATGAAACTGCCTTTTTAGATTTAATACATTATGTTTTGCATCGTCAAGGCAAGCAGACGATTGAAGTAGCATTAGCTGATGAAAGATTGTCACCAAACCTTACCTATAGACTGGGCCTCATTAAATGGTTATCGGGAGAAGAAATCTCTTTTATTCAACGGCAAGAAGAACAGAAAAATGAGCCGATTTCGAACAGCCAAGAATATCTTCGCTATCTGGAAAAGTACTGGGGCTATACTTCATTTAAGAATCTTGAGATGTATAAAGACATTCGCCAAGGTGATAAGACAATAGACCTAGTATCTCAAGAGAAGATTATTGATACGATCGTATCACAAGCTTGCAATGCCTTAGATGAAGCAGATTTCGCGATGTATATATAACCTCTTCGACAGGATCTGGTAAATCTATTATGTTCCAAATTCCAGCCCTGTACTTATCTAACAAGTATCCTGACAAGAAGCCACTGACTCTTATTATTTCGCCATTGATAGGTTTAATGAATGACCAGGTAGATTCTTTGAGTGCGCGAGGCATAAAGTCAGCTAAAAGTGTCCATTCTAACTTAACACCTCAAAAACGCGAAGAGATTATTCAAAGTGTCGTAAATGGGGAAGTGGACATGCTCTATTTGTCTCCAGAGACCTTACAGAATCGCTCAGATATTAAGACGCTTATTGGGGAACGTCAAGTGGGCTTAGTCATTATTGATGAGGCACACATTGTGACAACCTGGGGTAAAAGCTTCAGAGCAGATTATTGGTACCTAGGGATCTATCTGGCTAAGTTGCGTAAAAAATACAAGTTTCCAGTTGTGACCTTCACGGCTACTTCGATCTATGGGGGGAGAGAGAACATGTATCTCGATACCTTGGATAGTTTGAAGATGATAAGGCCGATTACGTTTATAGGTAAAGTAAAACGTGATGATATTCTGATGGATATTCAACGCGTTAATATGGAATCTGCAACTGTTCGTAAATTGGGAAATGATAAGGCCTATATTAAGAGGTTCTTAGCAGCTATGAGAATCAAAGAGGCCGCTAAAAAGAAGCATAAAGTACTAGTTTATTTTCCAACCGTCAGATTACTAAGAGCATTTCATTCTTTTCTTAAGGAATCTTTTTCTGAGTTAGCAGAGAAAACCGGTGTATATTATGGTAGCTTAGAGAAGACACAGAAGGATGAAATGCTTCTAGGATTCAAATCCGGCGAGATCCAGTTTATGCTAGCTACTAAAGCTTTCGGTATGGGGATTGATATATCTGACATTAATGTTGTTTACCATTATGCCATGACAGGCAATGTAGTCGATTATTTACAAGAGATTGGCCGGGTGGCTCGTGATCATGAAAAAGTAGAGGTCGGTCGAGCCAAGTTAGATTATATGCCAAGCGACTTTAATGAAATTAGGAAGCTTCATGGAATGAGTGCTGTAAAAAAATGGGAACTCATAGAAGTGATGCGAAAAATCGTTTCCTTGTATAAAACTAAGAAGAATGCTCGTAATTTAGTTGTGAGTGCGGATGATTTTAGGAATGCCTTAAAAACAACGGAAGACGATAGCAGCATCGATAACCGTATCAAGACTATTTTGTTAATGATTGAAAAAGACTTTTCATCCACAAGAAAGTTGAATTACTCTCCCTTTGTCGCACGTCCTAGAACGCTGTTCGGCGACGACATGGTGCTCGTAACGAAAGACACTGAAGAGCTTGTTAACAGTCACTTATATAAAGCCTATTTTGATTTGGTTCATTATATAAAAAGTCCAACTTATGCAGCCGTCTATCGCTTTAATTTAGTTAAGCTGTGGGAGGATAAGTTTGATAATTTGTCATTTCCACAATTTAAGTACGAACTTTATACTAAGAACTTGGCGCTTAAACGGTGGAATGACTTAGTCAGCAAGTTGGTTTTTGCTACCAGTGTCAGTTTCTATATAGATCATAAGCAGGGCGTATCAAGAGCAGAAGCTAGATTGAATGAATGGCTAAATCTATTTGAGCTATTCTTTATACAAGGGGTTCGAGATAATAAAGGATTTACAGTAAAGGAAATGGGGGATTTCTTCTCGAAAAGGGTAACACATCTAGATAAATATGTTTCTCAAGCGTATGCTCAGGGCTTTATCAATTCGATGTTAGACTATCAATCCAATCGAAACGATCGAATCATCCGAATTATAAGCAGTGAAGGAGGAGCCTCTACTTCTTACGATAAATACATGTTGCTTGGGCATCCAGACAACTATATGGAATTTGTTACTCGCACCTTTACAGAACTGGTAAATGCAAAATCGATGGTAGTAGAAAGGGAGGAAGCAAAAACGGTTTACTTTGCTCGCTCACGAGATAGGTTTGATCGTTTTAGTGCTGCAACGAATGTTTTAGGTCTCGCCCAGGCCTTAGAAATATTAACCTATGAAGCTAGAAATGGCAAGAATCCTCAGATTTACCTCCGCATAAACTCTATCTATCATATGGAGAAGGCGATTAATAATCCTACAGCCTACCATAATGACTTCCAAGAAGAAGTCTATCAACGGCATGAATTAAGCGTTAAAATGTTTAAGTACCTGTTTGAACGCGATATGGAAGGGAAAGATCGTAATGAACAGATAACTAACTATACCCACTTCTTCTGGGATACTATTGAGGATTACTTCATGGGAATCATCCCTCAGGAAGTCTTAAAATAGTAACTACAAACTTCAAGCAAGAAGCAGAGCTATTTTGCTATTCAAGCGTGACTTTCGTATAATAATAGGTAATAAGCCAACAAAAGGAGCCCTCACCGTGTCCAATTATTTTCAATCGCAACTTACTAAATCTCTCCAGCATGGCTTCATTCATCGACATGATTATCCGGATGGCAACTATGCCCCGCAGATTCTCATTAATAAGCCGGCCAAGGGGGCCCATGTCCTCACCGCTATTCAAGACGAACTGCTTAAGTGTGATCGTTTCTACTTCTCTGTGGCCTTTATCTCCAAGGCTGGAATTGCCATGCTTAAGACCCAACTCTCGGATCTGGCTGATCGCGGGGTAGAAGGTTACATTCTCATTTCGCCTATCTAGGTTTCAACGATCCGGATGCTATGCGGGAGCTGCTCAAGCTATCCAATGTTCAGGTGCGCCTGACTCGTGAGGAGCTCAATATGCATGCCAAGTGCTACCTCTTCCAGCAGGGGGAGCGGCATGTAGTCATACTAGGTTCCTCTAACTTAACCTATACGGCCTTGAAGAAGAACTATGAATGGAATATTAAGTTGACCTCAGCTGAGAGTGGGGACTTCATACAGAAGATGTATCAGGAATATGACCAGCTTTGGCAGGCGTCCCTGCCCTTGGACGAGCTCATCATTAATCAATATGATCTGGCTCGTCAGAAGGATCTGACAGTGTTGGGCGAGACGCCAGGTCGAGATAATCTGCCTGAACGGGACTGGCAACGGCCACTCTTCCAACAAACGCCGCATGCCCAGGAATCCATTGCGCCTCTGACCAAGGAGCCGCTAGCAACCTATGAGACGCAAGTCATTCGACCTAATAAGATGCAGGTCAAAGCCCTAGCCTCACTGCAACAAGTCCGTGATAAGGGCGCTCGTCGTGCTCTAGTGGTCAGCGCCACCGGGACAGGGAAGACTTATTTGTCAGCCTTCGATGTGGAGCAATACAAGCCCCGTCGCATGCTTTTCGTGGTTCACCGCGAGCAGATTCTGCGCAAGGCTCAGTCGGATTTCCAACGGGTCATTGGTTTCCAGATGGATAAGTCCTGCATCTACCGGCCAGGCCTGGATCTGTCGGACAAGCAATATGTCTTCGTTACCATTCAGACCTTGTCGAGGGATGCTAACTTGGCGGCATTGGCGCCTGATTTATTCGACTATCTCCTGATTGACGAGGTCCATAAGGCAGGCGCGGCCACCTATCAGAAGGTGATTGACCACTTCAAGCCGGACTTTCTCCTAGGTATGACGGCAACGCCAGAGCGGACGGATGGCTTCAATATTTATGAGCTTTCGACTATAACGTGGCCTATGAGATTCGACTTCAAGAAGCTCTGGACGAAGATATGCTCTGTCCCTTCATGTATTATGGGGTCAAAGACATTGAACTAGACGGCCAGCTGCTAGATGAGACTAGCGACTTCTCCCAATTGGTGGCGGATAATCGGGTCAATCACCTGATTGAGAAGGTCACCTATTATGGTGTCAGCGGGCAGACTGTTAAGGGTCTTATCTTCTGTTCGCGTAAAGACGAAGCCCATGAGCTGTCACATAAGCTCAATGAACGAGGTTACCGGACTCAAGCCCTGACCGGTGAAGATTCTCAGGAAGTCCGCCAAGATGTGGTGGCAAGATTGGAAGCGGGAGACTTGGATTATATTTTGACCGTGGACATCTTCAATGAGGGGATCGACATCCCAAGTGTCAACCAGGTCATTATGCTGCGTAATACTGAGTCCAGTATCATTTTCATCCAGCAACTGGGACGTGGTTTGCGTAAGCATGACAGCAAGGAATTTGTGACCATTATTGACTTCATCGGCAATTATAAGAACAACTACCTGATCCCGATCGCTCTATATGGCGACCGTTCCATGAACAAAGATGAGTATCGCCGTAAGCTGGTCAATCGTCAGCAGTTGAGCGGTATGACCACCATTAATTTCGAGGCAGTGGCTCGTGAGCAGATCTTCTCCTCTATTAAACAGACTAAGTTGTCTAGCATGAAGAACCTCAAAGAGGCCTATATTGAGATGCGTAACCGCAAGGGCCGGGTGCCCCGTCTCATGGACTTCCTCTTGGAAGACAGCCTGGATCCCATTATTTTCTTCGAAGGAAGCTTCAAGCATTATGGGCAGGTCCTTGATAAGTTTGAAGAGGAGGTTGATTTCCCAAGTTCAAAAGAACTGGACCAATTCCTGCAATTTATCTGCGAAGAGCTCTTGCCAGGCAAGCGGCCGCATGAGATTTGGCTTATGAAGCGCTTAGTGGAAGGGCAAGGCGATCTGGATAAGGAAGGCTTCTATGACTTTCTAGCGCAAATGAACCTGGATGTATCGCCGGCTATCCGTCGGTCGATTGAAGGCTTCTTAGATTTGTCCTTCTTCGCTCAGACAGCCGCAGGTAAGTTTGGCGAGCCCATTATTGTACCTGGGCTGCCGGTGTTCCGCCTGAATGCGACCATACAGAATTTCTTACGCCATGCCTCCATTAAGGAACTGACGCTGGATATGCTGGAGACGGCCTTGAAGCGCTCAGAGCGCTATGCTGACGACAGCCAAGACTCGCCTTTCAAGTTGGGTGAGCGCTATAGCCGAAAGGATGTCTGTCACCTCCTTAATTGGAAGATTAATGTGGTGCCGCAGAATATCGGGGGCTACTTCATCGATGCCGAGACCAATACCATGCCGATTTACGTGACTTATCATAAGAGTGATGAGATTAGTGATACGACCAAGTATGAGGATGCCTTCATTAATGAGAAGATGTTGCATTATTTCTCCAAGAGCAAGCGACGCCTGGAATCCAATGACGTTCAACAAATGATGAATGCCGATGAGACGGGCCTGGCCATGCACCTCTTTATTAAGAAGGACAATAGCGAAGGGACCGACTTCTATTATCTGGGGCGGGTCCATTATCAGAAGGGTTCAGCCCTCCAAGAGATTATGAAACAGGCGATAAGCCCGTCTCGGTAGTGTCTATGAACCTGGAACTAGAGCATGAAGTCCCTTACTCGCTCTACCATTATCTCAATAATAACTAGACAGCTAGTTTGATAAGAGCCCGGTGCCAGTCAATTGCACTGGGCTTCTCTATTTAATGAGATCGCTAGTAGCCTATTTTTGAGCCAGTCCATAGATAGACAGAACAATGGACTGGCTGCATGGAGAAGCGAGCAAATCGCGCTAATTTCCCCGAAATCTTTAGAGCCAGTCCATAGATAGTTAGAACAATGGACTGGCTGCATGGAGAAGCGAGCAAATCGCGCTAGTTTTCCAAAAATGCTTAGAGCCAGTCCATAGATAGCCAGATCAATGGACTGGCTCTAGTAGAAAATGATAGCAAGGTAGAATTTTCAATTTTTCCATTAGCTAGTAGCTCTCATTAAACTTTTATCCAAGAGACTAGTGCAAAATCAACTAGTTTGGGTATATATAGAGGGAGGGTATTTCCTCTGTAGACTTGATTAGAAAGAAGGATTAATGATGAGGGCAGCCTCTTTTGATTTAGCATTTTTGCGCTTGCTTAAAGAACGCTATGTATTAAGTGAGGATGAGATTATGCGCCTGTCTCGATTGGAAAAAGGTTATGCGGGCGAATGTCGATTAGATGCTAGTATTGAAAAGTTTGGGTTAGGAGCCTTTTTGCTGAAAGACTTGTGGATTACGGAAGGCAAGTTGTCAGCGACTGGTTGTCAAATAGACGCCATCCTAGCGGTAAATAATCAATTAGTGATAATTGAATGTAAAGATTTTTCAGGACGTTTCTCTTATTCACCCTATCATAGTAAATTAAATGGCTATCCTTATGACAATGATTTACAGGGTCAAGCGCAACGGCAACGCCAGTATATCCGGAGGTTCCTTCAGTCTAAGGGGCTTGCGCCAATGCCAATTAAGGCCCTCGTAGTGTTCATAAATCCTGACATAGTATTAGAAAATAGACCTGACAATTTTCTGACTTTAGCGGATTGGCAAGAATTATTGATTCGTTTGTCATCCTATCAACCGCAGGCAATTTCACCTGAGTACTGGCAAGTGCTACGAGCATGCCAATACCAAAATCCATATCGGCCGCGTAGTCTTTCTTCTGTTGAACAAACAGGGTTGGCTACTGGAATTTTTTGCCAAAATTGTGGGGAACGAATGACAGAGCAGTCACGCTATAAATGTCATTGTCTACACTGTGGCCATCGTGAGGGGAAATCACACGCATATTTGCGAACTATCTATGAATTTGCAATTCTTTACCATGGCGTCGATCTTACCTTAAGAGAAATAATCAAATTTTTTGGAGATAAGGCAAATAGAGATTTGATAGCGAAGCTACTAGTCCACCATGCTGAGAGCCTAGGGCGAGGCCGTAATGCTAAGCATCGCATAGTCAATCCTCATCTGAAATGGCACGACCTTAAGGAGAATCCACTGAAGAAGCTGCCCTTACATGGCTGTTCGGAGAAAGAGGGCTAGTCAGGGGTAGTTTAACCGGAGTGCTGTCGTGAAGCCAGTCCATAGATAGGCGGAACAATGGACTGGTGCGGTTATAAAGTACGGGAAAGCCTCGAAAAAGGGCCTGTCCCGTGTAGCCAGTCCATAGATAGTCAGAACGATGGACTGGCGCGGTTATAAAGTGCAGAAAAGACTCGAAAAGGGTGCTGCCTTGTGTAGCCAGTCCATGGATAGGCGGAACAATGGACTGACACAGGCATGGAAATCATCTAAATCTCTAAATAATCCGTTTACCTTCTATACTAAGATTTGCTATAATTAGGTTAATGATTTTCCATTAAGGGGCTAGGGAAGCTAGAGATAGAGGTGCTATCCCAGCCGCCTGAATAAAGGGGTGTTCCAATGACAAGACAACTTTCTGACAAAGATAGAAAGATTCGCGAGGATTTCTGGCAAGCCATAAGAGGCTTTAAATTCACTCACTATGTCTCCCTTATCTTCCGTCTGACTATGCTGATTATCTACGTTTTTTTCTGGTGGATACCTGATTTACTTTTGGAGTATAGACCGGGATATGGCATATGGCTTTGGGTGGTGCTACCGGCTTTGATTGGCTTAGGTATGTCTCTCTTCGGACGCTTCCGCCTCCAGTCTGGTGCCTATGTTGCCCTTATGGTCTGGGATTTAGTCAATATTGCTTTGATTATTGCTATGATATTTAATAGGAATGGTCGCCATGGTTATGGTGAAGGTGGGTTAGGTTTTGCTCTTCTTATCTATGCCGCACTCTTGGAAGCTGGATTAGTTATAGGCGCTTGTTTATCTATTTTATCTATGCTGTTGCTAGTCATGTCCCTTAAAAAAGTTCGTCGCACTGCATTGGAAGTCTGGGAGTCGGAACGGTCCGCAATAGAAGATAGCCCAAGTGATTCTCTCTATCTTCTGATTCAAGGATTGGAAGTGTCGCCTAATCTAGAAGACAAGCCACGCAATCAGCGCTTAGTCTATAAATCCTTCTATATGCTGACAAAATATCTGCTTCTCCTTGGTCTGATAGTCTTAAGTGCCCTACAAGCTCTCGCGGAAATCAAAGAATTTAAAGCGATGCCCTTGGTGCTTTTCGCACTAGTCTTCACTGCACAGTTAGTTTTGTTATCAGAGCACTTTGGACGTAAGTCAGCCGCGATATTGGTGGGCGTTGTCGTATCAGATGCCCTCTATGACTTACACCTTTTTGTTCATTTTGTGTTTAGTTGGATGAACTTTGTTTATGTAAAGTCACAGAATACCGAGAGACTAATGTTTTATTTCAAATTCCTTTTTCCAGCTATCCTACTGGGCCTAGGTCTGCTGTCGCTTACTTTCTCTTGGCTCTGGTGGCGCTCCTATCGCAAGTCCCAGGCCTACCGTGATGCGGAAGAGGCTGCCTAGTGCTTTTTGCCGGAAAAGGGAGGAAAAACGCCGCTGTACAGTATGCGGTGCCCCTTTTGCTTCAAAATCCAATCATGCGAAATATTGTCCTGATTGCAGAAAGAAAATCACAAGAAAGCAGGCGGCGGAGCGTATGAGGAAAAAGCGTAGCCTTGTTACGAAATAGAGGGTATAAATGCTTTGTAGAATCTTGTTTTTTTAAGAGCTTTTCAGCTTAAGACAGGGATTGATACCTATACCCTTAAAAATGAGGTTTTACTGCGTAACATAAAAAAATTATCCAAAGAAAAACGGACACGGCAGCCATGAATTTCCGGTTGCCGTGTCCGCTATTTTTTTAGAACCATAACGATTATTCATCTCTGAATACGGGATTTTCACTATTTGCATAAGGATCATATCTTTCCGTATTGCAGCTATATTCCTGAAGTTTTACTATTTTTTCATTCATACTCCATGTTATAGCCGATATTCCGTCAAAGCCCTGTTTTATACCGTCTTTCATTTCACATTCAAAAAACCAAAAGACAATCGTTTGATCCGTATTATGAAAGAACTTTTGAATCTCCCATTTAAGAACATCTCCGCGAGTATTCCATTCATAGAACCAATGCTTGATTTTTTCTGTTCCGTGATATTCCGGTCCCCAGCTTTCTATGTATACGGCATTTTCTTCAAACAAATCTTGAATATTCGTATTTCTTTGTAGAGCCACATATCAAACCAGCTTCGGATAATTTTCTCTCTTTTTTCCATGTAAACACTTCTTTCTGCACTTTATTCTTTTACAAGCCTGTATATTGTAAGGGGAATATACCATGCGGCAACAAGAAGCTGCCATATAATCACGATGCAGCCAATCAGTCCGCCTACAATGATATTTACGGCAAATATTCCTACGGTTGCGGTGAAGTCATGATTTACCGGAATCAGCCATAAAAACATTCTTCTAATGCCGAATGGCACGCCGCAAAACAGCCATACATAGAAATAGTTTGTTTCTCCGTTTTGCGTAAATATGTTTTTTCCAAAATAAAAGAGGATGGCTATCAGAATAACAGGTACTATTACTTTCTTAAAAAAATCTTTCCATATTTCTTCGCGTGTCATAAAATCAGCTCCTTTTCTTCCAGGAACTGCTTTCCGTCCTTAAATGTATTGTCTATCCCGTTTCTTTAGTTAGTCTTATCATACCAAGAAATATATAGCCCATCAACAAAAAGAATCATTTGTGGAAAATATAAAAGAATATTACAAGTATATGGCCCCATCACTAAGTTCTTTAGAGTTGGAGAATTTCCTTGCATTTTGCCAACATCACGGGCTTCGTACACCCTTGATAGAAATAACATCAGCCCTATATTTTGCTGTAAAGGATAAAGAGGGGGTAGATGATCCAAGTGTTATATATATTTAAAGAAAGTCAGACAATAGATATAACACCAGAGGTAACCAGTGATAAATATGGCCTGTACGATATTTGGAGCATATTGTATGGAAGCAATAAAAATGATGTAGAAAGACTGTATGATAAATTCAATAAATTCGAAAGGTTTGCAGACTTACGTCCTTATTTGAAAGACTTATACAGGGCTTATCAAGATTATATGCCTGATGATAGAATTACAGCGAAGATAAAAGAGTTAATTTAGGGAAATGTTGAAAACTTGGAAAAGGATTATATGTATGAGTTCTCATTGCTTGAAAGTTTAAAAGCAGAAGAGGCAATCTGTCAAGAGTTTTGTGATTTTTATGAGGATCTAGGATTTAGTGAAGAGTGCATAGAGGAGTCAAATAATAAGTGGGATCAAGGAGACTATTTATATGCTCCTTGGTATTTTTTCTTACTAAATAATTTTATGAATAAGAATAGATTCGAGTTTAAGTATTCCGTTTACGAATCTTCTAAACCACCTAGGATTCCTAATACAATTTATAGACCAACAGTACTATATGACAGAATGAAGACGCAGAGCGGAGCATTTATATACCAGTGTGGTTTTGAAACTCATGTCAAAGATACTTATCAGGATATCTATCCTGATATAATTGTTGAGATAAATAAAAGTAGTGAATTCTTAGAGACCCTGAAGCTGCTAAAAATTAATCAAGCTACGATATTTCCTGACCCAGATAATATTGCTAGTCATCTTAATTCCTTAAAACGAAACTAATGTCGACAAGAGTACATAAGGCTTCGCGATAAAATGAAAAACCCCCAGAGATAATGTTATATCTCTGGTTTTTTATGCAGTAATATGAAAAGAGTTCAAAGAGTCAGACTAATTTCCCTGCTTAGGAATGACTTCCAGATAATCCAGCAGGCTCCAGACCAAGTCGTGGCTGAAGGGCGCCGCTAGCGCAGGCAACTTCATCGTAGACGTTGACGGCATCGGGGTGGATGCCAGGGCAACTTCTCGCTTAATGAAGCAATTCTGCATTTACCTCTTGTGCTAAGATTTGCTATAATCAGACTAGTAATTTCTTAAAGCGGCGTTAGCGGTAGGGCTCTTAGAGCACACCCTGGCTACCTTAACAAAGGAGTAATATCATGACCAAGCAATTTTCTTCCATTCAAGAGCAAGGGCGCAAGCAACGTTCACGCTATAAACTATTTTATATACTCACAAAAGCCATGTTATTGGCCGGCTTGCTGGCCATAAGCTTCCTATTGACGCCGGGGTCAATCAAGCCTAAAGGCCTTATATCGCTACTGGTCTTCGCAGTGTTTTTTGCCCTTCAAGTGGTCCTATTGTCAGAAGGGTTCGGCCAAAAGTCTCTCCGCTTTATAGGTGCCGTCGTCATTATGGACGTCCTCTATGTCATTCATCTATTGTCACATTTGATTTTTGGCTGGGTAAATGCCGTCTTCTTGAGATTCAGTAACATCCAAGGAGAATTACTCCTGACGCAAGTCGTCCTGCCGACCTTATTCTTCTTGCTAGGCTTACTAGGTCTGGCCCTCTCCTGGCTCTGGCGACGCTCCTTCCTCAAGTCCCGGGCCTACCGTGATGCGGAAGAGGCTGCCTAGTGCTTTTTGCCGGAAAATAGGAGAAATCGCCGATTTCGCGTGAGCCAGTGGTCCACTCTCCAGAGTGGACCACTGGCTCCTTTGATTTAGCCGGAAAAGGGAGGAAATCGCCGATTCCGCGTGAGCCAGTGGTCCACTTTCCGGAGTGGACCACTGGCTCCTCAGATTTTGCCAGAAACCAGGGAAAAGCCTCGATTTCGTGCCAGCTAGTGGCCCACTTTCTCGAGTGGACCACTGGTTCCTTAGATTTTGCCGGAAACTGGGGAAAAACGCCGATTTCGCGTGAGCTAGTGGCCCACTCTCCAGAGTGGACCACTGGCTCCTCAGATTTTGCCAGAAATCGAGGAAAAGCCCCGATTTCGTATGAGCTAGTGGTCCACTTTCCGGAGTGGACCACTAGCTCCTTTGATTTTGCCGGAAACTGGGGAAAATCGCCGATTTCGTATGAGCTAGTGGCCCACTTCCGGAGTGGACCACTAGCTCCTTAGATTTGGCCGGAAAAAAGGGGGGAAGGCTCCTCTGCTTTAGACACAAATCAGGAATTTCCTCTAAAACAAAAAGAAAGCGCTTGACAAACCTTAAGCCGAGTGCTACACTCAAGTAAAGGTTAAACGTTTAACCTAAACACGAGAAAGGACTGTTCCCTATGAAAAAACCGTTGATGAAGTCACTACTAGTGGCCTTTTCTGCTTTGTTAGCTACCAGTGTGGTGCCCCTCAGCTCTGCTCAGGCTAACGACACGCTCGGCCAGAAAGTCCAATATGATACCAAGGCGCCTGTTAATGACGGTAAGGATATCAGCATTCAGTATTGGACCTGGAATGACGGCGACCCAGCTATCAAGTTAGCGGAGTCCTACCAAAAGTTACACCCTAATGTCAAAATTGAAGTGGTTAACCATCCTTGGGATGATTACTGGACCAAGTTGCCATTGGCTTTACAAGGTTCGGATGGTCCAGCCATTTTCAATATTCATAACTCCCAAGACAAGCTGCTATCAAGCTACCTAGAAGCTTATGATATTCCAACCGAAGATCTCAAGGCAGATTTCACTGGGGTAGAGCCTCATGTTGTGGACGGTAAAGTCAACTATATCGATATCGTCATGAATACGGGCAACATCTACTATAACAAGAAGATGTGGCAAGCAGCCGGTTTAACGGACAAGGACATTCCTAAGACCTGGGATGAGTTCCGCCAAGTGGCTAAGAAATTAACCATCAAGGAAGGCGACAACCTGGTTCAAGCCGGTTTCAACTGGAATGGCTCCTATGCTGGTCTCTACCAAGGCCTCAACTACCAAAAGGGGACCCTACTCTTCCAAGAAGATGGCACCACCCCTAACTACAATAATGAGACGACCAAAGAAAACCTCAAGTTCCTCGTAGACCTCTATGAGGTGGATGGCGTGGGCTCTAAGGACTTCGGGACCGACGATACCCAAAGCTTCGGTAACCAACAATCTGCTATGGTTTACAAATGGGGCTGGTTCGCTAACGAGCTTAAGACCAAGTATCCAGATGTTGAATATGGCGTCTTCGCGACTCCAACCTTCAGCAAGGATCAGCCTTTTGCTTATGACCGCTACAACGGCGAAAGCACCCCAGGTATTAACAAGAACCAATCAGAAGAACAAAGAAAAGTGGCTCAAGACTTCCTCAAGTATCTCTTGGCTAACGACCAATACTCATTAGAAGCAGCCAAAGCCTATGCTTCTTATCCAACCAAGAATAGTGTCCAAGAAGATAAGTCACTCAAGTCAGATCCTGTCTTATCTGTCATTGCGCCACGTATCAAGAAGTTGATTTGGCCTGGCCCATTCCCTGCGACCATGGAAACAAGTGCCAAGAAGGCAGCCGAAGAAGTACTCTATAATGGCGTGGATTTGGATTCAGCCTTAGAAAATGCGCAGCGTCAAATGGAACGCGACATGCGTAATGAGTCCTTCAAGTCACTAGAATCAGCGTATCAATAAGAATAGTAGATCTGCCCTAGGCCACTCGGCATGAGGCAGCATCTCAATCTGAGAGTGAGGGGGTAGTCAGCTACTCACTCACTCTCGTTGTTAAAAGGAGTTAAAATGATGAATATCCTGAAAAAACAACTCAACTTTCGTAATGTGTCGGTCCTCTTCCTGATCGTTTATTTTGCCGTCTTCCTCTTCTATCCCATCTATAAGGCCTTTGCCGGGAGTCTGCATGACTGGAATCCGCTGACCCAGAAGTACAACTATATTGGTTGGGAGAACTATCGCTTCGTATTAGGGGATAAGCTCTTTTGGAAGTCGCTGACTAATACCTTGTTCTTTACCTTTGTCTCGACCGTCTTGCGGTTGGCGGTGGGTTTGGCCTTGGCCCTCATGCTCTTCTCGCGCATGACCAAGATGCGGACCTTCTTCCAAGGGCTCTTCTATATGCCGACTGTCACCCCCATGGTGGCCGTCTCCTTCGTCTGGATGTGGATGTTTAATCCTCAGTTTGGGCTCATTAATCGCTTCTTCCATCTGGACATTAACTGGCTCAAGAACTCTAACTGGGCCATGATTGCCATTATCATCATGACCGTCTGGAAAGATTTTGGTTATGCGACGGTTCTCTTCCTAGCGGGGCTCATGGGCCTGCCGGAAGAGGTCTATGAAGCTAGTCGCATTGATGGGGCCAATGGCTGGCAGACCTTCAAGAATATTACCCTGCCCTTGCTCAAGCCAGTGACTCTCTTCGTTACCATTACCTCCCTCATTTCCTACTTCCAAACCTATATTCAAATTCTGATTATGACGGAAGGGGGACCGGGGACTTCGACTTTTGTTATTTCCTACTTAATCTTTGATGAGGCCTTCGTCAACTATAACTTTGGGACGGCTTCGGCCATTGCGGTCATTCTCTTCGTCGTCATTGCCGTGCTAACGCTCTTAATGTTCCGCTATATGGATATGGGAGGTGACCAACAATGAAATCTAAAGGCATCTTAAGCCTGATTTTGAATCTGATTTTGGCGGCTTTGGCCATTATCACCATTATTCCCTTTATCTGGATGCTGGTGTCTTCCTTTGCGCCTAATAGTGAGATTGTCAAGTTAGGTGGGGGTCTCTTCCCAGGCATGTCCACCTTCAACAACTACACCAATATCCAGGAAAAATTCAATTTCATGGGCATGTTCTGGAATAGCTTGATGATTTCGGTGACCATTACGGCCATTATTATCTATACCTCCGCGCTCTTTGGCTTTATTTTCGCCAAGTTCACTTTCAAAGGCAAATCCTTGCTGTTCGCGGTGGTCATGAGTACTATGATGTTGCCATGGGCCGTGACCATTATTCCTAAATATGAGATGATGGTTAAGTTCGGTTGGCTGGATTCCTATAAATCTCTGATTATCCCAAGTATGGTCAGTGGCTTCGGGATTTTCATGTTCAAACAAAGTATCTCAGGCATCTCCAATGAGCTGATTGAAGCGGCACGAGTCGATGGGGGTTCGGATTTCTACATCTTCCATCGCCTGATCTTGCCTATGTCACGCAACACCATTTCCAGTTTAGCCATTTTCCAATTCCTATGGAGTTGGGAAGATTTCCTCTGGCCTTACCTGATGATTAACACCAAGTCCAAGCAACTCTTGGCTGTTGGGTTACGTCAATTCAATGGCCAGTATGGCACCGACTACGGCGGCCTCTTCGCTGCCACGACCATTTCAATCATTCCGATTGTCATTGTCTATATTATTTTCCAAACGATTTATTGCCGGGATTGCGACAGGTTCCAGCAAGTAATCGTCAGATTTGAGGCGACCCCAATGAAAAAAGCAACCCTAAAAGACATTGCCCAAGCGGCTAATGTCAGTATCGCGACTGTATCCAATGTCTTGAATGACCGCCACCACAAGGTCTCCCAGGAGACGGTAGCCCAGATTCAAGCCTTGGCCCAGGAACTGCAATACATGCCCAACCTCAATGCCAAAGCCCTAGTGACTAAGGCTTCGCGCTTGGTCAGTGTCTTGTTCTATAGTGGCGGACGGGATTTTAATTATTCTGACCCTTTTGTGGCCTCTCTCCTAGAGGGGATTGAGCGCATTGCCAGGCAAGAGAACTACTACATCCTGCTTCATAATATAGAGAGCCTAGAGGCTGTCCACCAAGTCAGACGTCAGTGGGCCTTTGCAGGTCATATCGTGGTGGGCTGTGATGCTCATATGGCAGCGGCCATGATAGAAAGCATCAGCGAGCCCTTGGTCTTCATCGATACCTATTTGACGGCGCAAGGCCAGGCTCTAGTAGAGGCTTCTGACCATGTGCAGCTACTCAACTCCAAGGACTATGACCTAGCCTATGCCGGAGTAGAATTGCTAGCTCGCAGCCAGGGCTTGGACCTAGCCTTCTTAAGCTATCCATTTGACCCTGACCAAGTGGGGGTTATTCAGGCTCGTTATGCGGGGGCCAATGCGGCCTATCAGGCGGCTGGCGGGCAGGGGGATTTGCCCATCTACCTCAACACTAAGTTGGATGACTTGATTAAGGACTTGTCCAACTATCGTGGCCTGATGGTGACCGCCGATGTCTTGGCTATGGAATTAGTCAAGGTCAGCCAAAGCCAGCTAGGCCAGTGGGGCCCAGATCGGCGCCTCATGAGTTTTGATAACATTCCTTATCTTCAGTACTTGGCGACCGAGGTCAATACTATTGACCTCAATCAGGTTCACAAGGGGGAAGAGGCCATGGCTAGCTTGAGTCGCGTCTTGTCGTCAGGTCAGACCGCTCACGACCAGCGCCAGCAATACATCCCCGCCAACCTCATCAACAAGAATTTATCCTTAGAAGGGAGTACTAGCCATGATTAAAGCTGTCTATGGAGACTATCAGCCCTTGGCGGCGCCGGGGGCCATTATTCAGGGTCCCCATTACCGCTTCACTATCTTAACTTCCCGCTTGATTCGGGCCGAGTATAGTCCGACGGGGACCTTCTATGATGGTCAGACTCAGACGGTCTTGAACCGGGACTTTCCAGTGCCTCACTATGAAATCCGGGAGCGGGAGGACCTACTGGAAATCATCACCGACCATGTGCTCATTCAATATGACAAGCAGGCCTTCTCTAGAGAGGGCTTGGTCTTCAAGCTGCGGGGTTACTTCAGTATCTACCACAGTGATTGGCATTACGGCGACCCTATCCAAGACTTGGGTGGGACGGCTCAAACCTTGGACCACGCCAATGGGGCGATACCGCTGGAGCGGGGGCTTATGTCCCGCTTTGGCTTCAGTGTTCTGGATGACAGCCAGAGTCTGCAACTGACTCAGGATGGTTGGTACCAGGTCAAGCAAGGTGACAGCCAAGACTTCTATTACTTTGGCTATGGCCATGACTACCGGGCTTGCTTGGCCGACTTCTATCGTTTGACTGGGCCCCAACCCCTCCTACCTAAGTATGCCTTGGGCAACTGGTGGAGTCGCTTCTATCGTTATAGCGAGGCGACCTATCGCCAGCTGATTGAACGTTTTGAAGCCGAGGGCCTGCCCTTCACCGTGGCGGTCATCGATATGGATTGGCATGTGGTCTCCGTTCCGCCTCAATATGGCAGCGGCTGGACCGGCTACACCTGGAATGAGGAGCTCTTCCCGGATCCTGCGGGCTTTATGGCCTGGCTCCACCAGCATGGGCTGCGCATCACTCTTAATGTCCATCCGGCTGATGGGGTGCGACCTTTCGAGGCTATGTACCAGCAAATGGCTCAAGAGCTTGGCCTGGACTGGGAGGGCGGCGAATACGTGGTCTTCGACCCGACTTCACCTCGCTTCCTAGAGGCTTATTTCAAACACCTGCACCATCCTAAGGAAGAGCAGGGGGGTAGACTTCTGGTGGATTGACTGGCAACAAGGCCAGACCGTCAAGGGCGTGGACCCACTCTGGGTGCTCAACCACTATCACTACCACGATATTCAAGCCCGCGGTCCTCAAGGCATCACCTTCTCGCGTTATGCCGGACCGGGTAGTCACCGCTATCCAGTGGGCTTCTCGGGCGACAGCCACATGACCTGGGAATCGCTAGACTTCCAGCCTTATTTCACGGCGACGGCCAGCAATATCGGCTATGGTTGGTGGAGTCATGATATCGGCGGCCACATCTTCGGCTACCGCGATAATGAGCTGGCCTTGCGCTGGTACCAGTTGGGTGTCTTTTCCCCTATTATGCGCCTGCATAGTTCGTCTTCAGAATTCCTAGGCAAAGAACCCTGGCGTTATCCGGAGCCATATGCTAGCAGCATGAAGGACTACTTGCGCCTGCGCCACCAGCTCCTGCCTTATCTCTATACCATGAACTACCGGGCGGCCTATCAGGCTCAGCCCCTAATTGAGCCCCTCTACTATCAGCACCCTGAAGAGGAGGCGGCCTATGAGGTGGCTAATCAGTATTATTTTGGTAGCCAAATCATGGTCATGCCCCTGACCCAGCCACGTCATCAACGTTCGCTCTGTTCCCGCTTCGATGGCTGGTTGCCGGAGGGGGACTTGGTATGATATTCAGACTGGCTTGCGCTATAGTGGGGGCCGGCGCTTATCGATTTATCGGCCGCTGGAACGTATGGGCCTCTTCGCCAAGGCGGGCGCCATCCTGCCTCTGTCTGGGGAGGATGGGACTGACAATTCGTTAGCTAATCCAAGCGTCTTGGCCATCAAGGTCTTCACTGGCGCCGATGGCCATTTCGACTTGGTGGAAGAGGCTGAAACTGTAGCTGATACTTGGGCCGGCACAGCCTTCCTCACAACCGGGCTGACCTTTGTTAATGGCAAAGAATTCAAGCTTGAGCCTCAAGGGACTGGGCTTCGAACCTATGAGCTGACCTTTGTGGGGGCTTGTTTGACGGACCTAGAGCTAGCGGGTCAGGGTCGCCTAGTTGATGTTAGCCACAATGACCAGGGCGACAGCCTAGTGCACCTTGAAGCGGACGGATTGGTGACCCTCTCCTTCAAGCAGACGCCACGTGACTCGCATCAAGTGCGTCTAGAGGTCATTTTCTCTTATATCGAGCAAGCCCAAATGGAAAACCAGGCCAAGGACCAAATCTGGGCCCTGGTCAAAAAGGACATGCCGCTAGCCTATAAGATGCTAGAACTCCAAGGCTTAGGACTAGAGCCGGAGCTTGTGGCGCCCGTTATTGAGTTGCTAGTGACGGAGCCTTAGCCCTCGCCCCGAGCTAGTGGTCCACTCCGTCGAGTGGACCACTAGTTCAGGCTTTTAGGCCAGAAAAGGGCGGTTTGCGCCGGAATTAGATGAGCCAGTGGTCCACTTTGTCGAGTGGACCACTAGCTCAGGCTTTTAGTCCGGAAAAAGTGCGGTTTGCGCCGAAATTAGATGAGCCAGTGGTCCACTTTGTCGAGTGGACCACTAGCTCAAGGCTTTAGTCCGGAAAAAGGGTGGTTTAGGCTGAAATTGGACGGGCCTGTGACCCTCTCCTTCAAGCAGGCGCCACGTGACTCGCAGCAAGTGCGTTTAGAGGTCATTTTCTCTTATATCGAGCAAGCCCAAATGGAGAACCAGGCCAAGGACCAAATCTGGGCCCTGGTCAAGAAGGACATGCCACTAGCCTATAAGATGCTAGAACTCCAAGGCCTAGGCTTAGAGCGGGAGGTTATTGAGCCCGTTATCGAGTTGCTGGTGACGGAGCCTTAGCCCTCGCCCCGAGCTAGTGGTCCACTCCGTCGAGTGGACCACTAGCTCAGGCTTTTAGGCCAGAAAAGGGCGGTTTGCGCCGAAATTAGATGAGCCAGTGGTCCACTTTGCCGAGTGGACCACTAGCTCGGGCTTTTAGTCCGGAAAAAGTGCGGTTTGCGCCGAAATTAGATGAGCCAGTGGTCCACTTTGTCGAGTGGACCACTAGCTCAAGGTTTTAGTCCGGAAAAAGGGTGGTTTAGGCTGAAATTGGACGAGCCTGCCAGCCTCTCCTTCAAGCAGACGAAGCGTGACTCGCAGCAAGTGCGTTTAGATGTCATTTTCTCTTATATCGAGCAAGCCCAAATGGAGAACCAGGCCAAGGACCAAATCTGGGCCCTGGTCAAGAAGGACATGCCGCTAGCCTATAAGATGCTAGAACTCCAAGGCCTAGGATTAGAGCGGGAGGTCATTGAGCCCGTGATTGAGTTGCTGGTGACGGAGTGAGTGATAGTAATTAATTAGTTTATAGTGTGGATGAAGATCTTACTTCACCCACACTATTTTTTTGCAGAACTAAAACGTTTTAGGAAAACGCTTGCTTTTTGCTTCTGAGGGTGCTATGATAGGTTTAACGAAAACGTTTTAGTGAGGTGGGTTTATGGGTAAAGTCATTAGAATCCTCACGGGCTTAATTGATTTTATCATTGCCTATCTCGCTCTATATCTTGTGATGACTCTGCTAGGAGTTCAGGAGACTAGTCGTGACTTGTTGGCGCAAGTCCTCTATATACTTTACGGTGTAATCTTCTCATCCTCTTTTTCTGGGAAGACGATTGGTCGATTTTTTGGTCATTTACACTTGGACTATTATCGATCGGATCAATCCTTCTTGTGTTTAATCTCAAGGGAAGTGAGTAAAATGTTATACTTTGCCTGCCTGGATTGGCTGGTTCTTTATTGCAGTGACGCTAGTCCTCTTTGCCAAGCAAGGACGCTATTTGCACGATATCATTGGTCAGACCTATGTTAAGGTGGATGAAGCATATGAATGAGCCAATCGAAACATCTCCATTAGCGCATATACCTACACTCCCTTTGCTCTTATTGGTCATTATTTCATATCTAGGTATGACCTATCTCGCGAAAATTTCTGACGGCTACTTTAAATGGCGGTCTTTTCTGCTTATGCAAGTAGGACTTAGTCTAGTAGCTTTATTTCTCAAACTAAACTTGGTGTTAGTTCTAGGCTTAGTTTTTTTTGATGCTGTCCTCTATATTTTTAAGTTGTCTGAGTATTGATGAAGGAGGTCGCTATGGAAAATATTGAATACTTGACTAGGGAAGTAAAAGGCATAAGAGAGTCCAAATTCCAATCAAAATGGATTCGGAAATTTGAGACCATTTTCGCACAAGGTAATGGCTATCTGGGGATACGTGCGTCAACTGAGGAACGATATATCAATGAAAAGCGAGGTGCTTTCATTGCAGGAAATTTCAATCAGTTTGATGAGAATGAAGTGACAGAATTAGCCAATTGCCCGGATTTGACCGCGGTAGAGGTCAAGGTTAATGGCAATAGAATTAACCTAGATTCGGGTCAAGTCGAAGATTATAGGCGACAAATTGACTTAATGACGGGTGAGGTTACACGCCACTTTAAGTGGGCACTGGATGAAGTTAGACTAGAGTGGTCCTCCAAGCGCTTTGTGTCTCTTAAGGATTTACATGTCTTTTGCCATCAGATTGAGTTAAGGAATCCCTCTGATAAACCCATGACCATTGAGATTATATCTGGAATTGATGGGCAGATAACAAATAGCGGGGCGCAGCATTTTACAGAGGGCGACAAACGACTGCGTGATAAGGTCTTTTTGCAGATGATGGCCACAACTAGTCAGTCCAAGAAAAGCTTAGTTACGACTCTATCACATCGGCTAAGGATAGATGGAGAAGAGGCAGGCATCGAGCAGACTTTTGATATACAGCGTCGTCGGCTTTTGATGAACTATAAAGTAAGCTTACCTCCAAATAGCAGACTAGATTTAGAGCGATACGCAACCTATCATACTGATTTTGATTTGGATAGGGATCACAGTCTCTCTCTCGAAAATTGGGCCTTAGCAGATAATCGGCGGATCTATCAAGTTGGCTATGATCAATTACTAGACCAATCTCGAGCAAAATGGCAGCGCGATGTTTGGCAGGCAGCACCTATTCACATTCAATCAAACAATGCTATGGATGATTTGGCTCTTTACTTTGCCAAGTATCATCTTCAAATTATGACGCCAGCACATGACGAAAGGATGAATATTGGGGCTAAAGGCTTAAGTGGAGAGGGTTACAAGGGACATACTTTTTGGGATACTGAATTATTCATGTTGCCTTACTTTACTTATTCGCAACCTACTACAGCAAGAAGTCTCTTAAAATATCGTTACCTTGGATTAGAAGGTGCGCATGTCAAGGCACGAGATAATGGCTACCAGGGGGCCCAATATCCTTGGGAGGCTGCCTGGCCTAGTGATGGCGAGACAACCCCAGTCTGGGGAGCGGCAGATATTATTAAGGGCACTGCAACCAAAATCTGGTCAGGTTTCATCGAACAGCATATTACGGGTGATGTGGCCTTTGCTGTTCAACAGTATGTTGACATTACGGATGATCAAGACTTCATGAAACAATATGGTTATGAAATTATCTTGGATACGGCTAAGTTTTGGGCCTCGCGCTTAAACTATAACGATCAAGCTAATCGCTATGAAATCTGGGATGTCATCGGCCCCGATGAATACAAAGAGCATGTTAACAACAATGCCTTTACCAATTATATTGCGCATTGGAATATGCAGCGTGCCTTAAGTCTGATTGCCGAACTCAGAGCGGAGCAAGAGCAAGTTTATCAAGAGCTAGATCGAGCTTTAGATTTAGAGCATTTAGAGACAGAGCTCAGTGATAAATTAAAACTCTTTTACCTACCTCAGCTTAACCAAGCAGGAATTCTACCTCAAGATGATAGCTATCTTGATAAGCAGGTAATTGACCTAAGCCCCTATAAGAATCAACTAGAAGTAGGCAGTCTCTTTAAGGTATATAATTTAGAGCAAGTTAATCAGATGCAGGTTTCTAAGCAAGCGGATGTCCTCTTATTAATCTTCTTGTTTGAACACTTGTTTGATAGGGAGGCTAAGCTAGGCAATTGGCACTATTATGAACCCAAAACAACACATGATTCCTCACTATCGCTGTCCACGCATAGCATCTTAGCATCGGACTTGGGGGACCAGGCACTCGCCTATAGGCTTTTTAATGAGGCGATTAGCATCGATATGGGTAGCTTAATGACGTCATCAGATGATGGCATTCATGCTGCATCCCTTGGAGGAATATGGCAAATGGTAGTGTTTGGTTTTGGTGGTCTACGTTGCATTGATGGGAAGTTGCGCATTCAACCGCATTTGCCAGCAGAGTGGCACCATTTGCACTACACTATTTCTGGAAAGGAGTGAAGCTAGAAATTAATGTGCAACCCAAGTCCTTTAGTGTGACTAATCATTCGGAATTAAAGTCAGTCAATTTCTTACATCATCATCGTGAGATTGAAATCGCACCGCAAACTACATTCGAGTTACAGGAGGAAAACTAGTATGAAACCCGTATTCAAAAAAGTAGCAGCAACCCTTATGGCGACACTTGGCTTATTATCAGCGACAGTACCTTTTCAAAAAGTAGTTGGAGCACAGGAAGATTTAGGAGATTTCTCAGGACAGACCTTAAAAGTTGGGCTCTGGGGAGGAAGTGATCAAGAAGAAAAGACCCTAGATGCATTGATTAAGAAGTTTGAAGAGAAGACACATGCCACTGTAGAGAAAAAAGTCTACACAGACTATAATACGCAAATTCAAGCAGATATGGTTGGGCGGACTGCACCAGATGTTTATTATGTAGATATGTCTATGTTGCCATTCTTCGTTGAACAAGGTGGTTTGGCTGAGCTAGACGCAAGTAAGTTTCAAACTGATAAATTCTATTCCTCAATTATTGATGCATTCTCAAGGGATGGAAAACTCTATGCTGTTCCAAAGGACTTTTCAACCTTAGCTATGTACCTAAACACTGGTATGTTTGAGAAAGCTGGTGTATCAGTGGATGAGGTCCCTGATAGTTTTGAAGAACTCTTAAAATGGTTGCCAGAATTTCAAGCTAAACTAGATAAAGCCTATGGGCCTGGTAAGGTCAAAGCAATTAGCTATAACCAAGACCTAGCTCGTAACCTTCATATTGCTGAACGTGGTGGGGCAAATCCAGTCACAGAGGACAACCGCTCCAATTTACAAGACAATGCAGTTGTAGAAAACCTTAACTTCTACAAACAATTAGTAGATACTGGGGCCGCTGCTACACCAAAAGAAGTTGGGACTGGTTGGAATGGTGAGGCCTTCGGTACAGAAAAAGTAGCCATCATGGATGAAGGGAACTGGGTATATCAGTTGTTGAAACAACAATATTCTGATGTCAAGTTCAAAGTAAAAGAAATGCCAACTTACAAAGGGCAAAAAGGTTCTATGATGTTCTCAGTAGGTTGGGGCAAATACTCTGGAACTAAGAACAGTGAACTAGCAGATGCTTGGATTCGCTATATCACCGGCGCCGAAGCCATGAAGGAATGGGTTGAGGGTACCGGGACCCTACCATCAAGACAAGACGTTGCTGAAGAGGCCAAAATCACGGGTAACCAAGATTTAAATATGCACATTAAGGCCTGGGAATATGCTACCCCATGGCAAAAAGGACCTTCACTCTCTACCATTGCGAATGCCTATATGAACTTCTTACCTAAAGCCTTAGATGGATCAGAAAAATTGGAAGATGCGATGAAACACGCAGACGAACAGGCTAATACCGATATTGACGCAGGTAACTAAGAAGAATGGGGCTGAGGGTCAACCTTAGCCCCATTTATTGTTAATATCGATGTCGAAAGGAATGATGAGAGAATGGCCGGTAAGATTAAGCAAAAATGACCAAGCGACAACGGGAAGAAATGCTGCAGGCCTATACATTTCTAACTCCGACCTTTGTTATTGTGGGGATATTCTTCTTAATCTCTATTATTTTCGCGATATATTTATCTTTTAATAGTGTCAATCTATTCAACAATCAATTCACCTTCAAGGGTCTGGCCAACTATCAACGTATGTTAAGCGACAAGCGGGCAATCATTGCTTTAAAGAATACGGCTATTTTTGCCTTCGTGGTGGCGCCAGTTCAGACAGTAGTTGCTTTGGTAGTGGCTTATGTATTAAACAACAAAGATTTAAAGGGGAGGAAGTTTTTTAAGTTAGTCTACTTTCTACCAACTCTAACATCTAGTTCTGCTCTAACGATGATTTTTATGTTTATCTTTAATGTCTATGGGCCTATCAATGAATTTTTGTTAAACACTGGCATGATTGCTGAGCGTATTAATTTCTTGCAGGAGCCCCAATATGCATTGAAAGTTATTATGGTTATGAATATTTGGTCGACTGTGCCTTACTTCATGACAATTTATCTAGCTTCCTTGGTTGATTTACCTAAGGCGCTATACGAAGCTGCAGACATTGATGGAGCATCATCATTTCAGAAGTTTCGCTTTATTACGGTACCTTATTTACGTCCAGTCACTACATTTGTTCTCTTGTCTGGGTTAATTGGTACCTTCCAAATGTTTGACCAAGCCTACATTTTCTCTAATGGCTCTGGGGGGGCCAGCCAATTCGACCCTTACGCTAGCCCTGATGATTTATCAATATGCATTTGGTCAGATGAATACAATGGGCTATGCTGCTGCCTTAGCAATAGTATTGGCTATTGTGATCTTTTGTGTGTCACTATTGGCTGAACAAGTCAACAGGGAAAGATAGGTGTCATGGCAAATGAAACAGAAGAACTTTTTCAAATATTTACTTTATGGCATTTTGATAGTGTATGCAGTATTAACTCTTTATCCATTTATATGGGCTTTTACTGCTTCATTTAAGCCCTTGAAGGAAATTGTCAGTGGAGACTTGTCCTTTATTCCTAAGGAATTCACGACAGATGCCTATGCTTATATTTTTGGGCGGTCTTCCTTATTTAGCCAGTGGTTTGTCAACTCGGTCATCATCTCGGTAATAGGGACAACCGTCAATATTTTCCTTAATACTATGGCGGGCTATGCATTAGCACGACTCAGTTTCCCAGGTAGACAGCGAATTTTTTATGGGCTTTTGGCCATGATGATGGTACCAAGTCAGGTTTTATTAATCCCTAACTACTTGATTTTAGTCAACCTAGGTTTGCTAGATTCATTTGGGGCTCTGATTATACCTGCGGCCATCAATATTGGCAATATCTTTATGATGCGGCAATTCTTTGTTTCCTTCCCTAGAGATATTGAAGAGGCAGCCTCAATTGATGGACTAGGACGCTTCCAGACCTTCTTTAAATTGTCATGCCACTAGCCATGCCCTCTATCGCGACGCAAGCTGTCTTCACCTTTATGGGTTTTTGGAATGAATTTATGAAACCGATGCTCTACATTTCAACGCCAACTCGATACACATTGACTTTAGGGCTACAAACCTTCCAAGCCAAGGACGGTGGCGTACGATGGGATCATACGATGGCTGCTAGCATTATTACGATCATCCCGATTATTGCCATCTACTTAATCTTCAATAAATATTTCTTGAAAGGTATCCGAATGGATGGTGAAAAATAGTGTTATGGCGATAAGTATGCTATGCTAGCACCAGCATTGCGTGAAAGTAGGTAAAATTTTATGAAGGTGACAATAAAAGATGTGGCGCAAAAGGCAGGTGTCTCCATTGCCACAGTTTCGCGGGTTTTTAATGGCTATGATGATATTGGCCTAGCTACCAAGAATAAGGTCATAGAGATAGCTAAGGAATTAGGTTATGTTCCTAATGCGGCAGCTAGGGCACTATCATCCAAACAATATAAGAAGATTGCAATGGTCATCAATGATTTGAAAGTCTCACGTACCAATACAATCCCCTTGGAAATTTTGACAGGGGGTGTATGAAATGGCGGATATGCATGATGTGGATTACGTGCTACTGCTAACCAATAATCGCGACCAAGAAAAAAAGAGCCTAGCCCAGTATTGCTTGGAAAATAATATTTCAGGATTAGTCCTGCATGGTTTCTCAACAGCTGATCCCTATCTATTAGAATTAGCCAAGCTAAAGATTCCTAATCTACTAATAGATATACATCCAGAAGCGGCCGATTCCTATGGGATTGCGGTAAATAATGAAATAGCAGCTTATCAGGCAACAGAGTTCTTAATTAGGCGTGGCCATCGGGCGATTGCCATGATTTCTGGGAAATCTTGGGCGCAGGTCTCTAAGGACCGCGAGAGTGGCTATCAACAATGTATGGCGGATCATCAACTTCCCACTTTTATCTATGAAGGGCTCTTCTCTGAAGAATATTCGGAGGAACTAGTCAAAGATATTCTTAGTGACCATCCCGAGATAACGGCGCTTTTCTGCGCCAGTGATTTAATGGCGATTGGGGCAATGAAGGGCATTCAAGCCATGAACCTAAATGTGCCCCAAGATATTTCGGTCATCGGTTTTGATGATATTGCCATTGCCAAGTACGTAACACCTAGTCTCACCACAATCAAACAAGATATGCATGAGATAGGACGGAGATCCTGTGAGATATTGTTAGAGATTCTTGACAAGGGACAGATAGACCAGAAACAATTCTATGTTAATCATAGCTTAGTTGAACGGGAATCTGTCAGCAGTCGTTGAGCCAAGGAGGACAGTTATGACCATTCAAGCAGTCATTTTTGATTTAGATGGCGTTATAACAGACACAGCGCATTTACATTTTTTGGCATGGAAAGAACTGGGGGACTCCCTGGGTGTGGAAGTAAATCTAGAGTTGAATGAGCTTTTAAAGGGTATTAGTCGCCAAGAGTCCTTGGAAATCATTCTAAAAGAGACAGGGATTTTTGATAATTTTACGGATGTTGAACGCCAAGAGTTGGCCGAAAGAAAAAACAGGGCCTATGTGGCGTCGCTCGAAAGCCTGGGGCCTCAGGATCTACTGCCAGGCATAGGCGACTGTCTCAAGGACTTAAAAAAGCGGGGCATCAAAATTGGCCTAGCTTCTTCCAGTCAAAATGCTGGCCTGATTATCAAAAAATTAGGCCTTGAGCCCTATTTTGAGGCCATGGTAGATCCAAGGAGTTTGAGCAAGGGCAAGCCTGACCCAGAAATTTACCTTAAGGCAGCCGCTGCCCTGGGCCTGAATCCAGCTAAGTGTGCCGGGGTAGAGGATGCCAGAGCAGGCATAGAAGCTATTCGGGCGGCCGGTATGACCGCGATTGCCCTTGGTCAATCGCTAGAGCAGGTCCCAGCCGATTATCATTTATCGTCTACTAGGGACCTAGCCAAGGTCAATTGGGATGACATTGTAAGTAAGGAGTGACAAGCATGGTTGAAAGCAAGTGGTGGCAAAATCGTGTCGCCTATCAGATTTACCCTAAGAGTTTCAAGGACAGTAATGGCGATGGGGTGGGCGATATCCGCGGTATTATTGAGAAACTGGACTATCTCCAGTCGCTAGGAATTGGGATTATCTGGATTTCGCCTATTTATCAGTCGCCTTTTGTTGATCAAGGCTATGATATATCCGACTACTATGCCATTGACCCGATTTTTGGGACCATGGAGGATTTTGATGAATTGATTGCACAAGCAGATAAACGAGACATTAAAATTGTCATGGATCTGGTCGTAAACCACTGTTCAGACCAGCATCCCTGGTTCCAGGCGGCCCTTAAGGACTTATCCAGCCACTATGCGGATTATTTCTACTTTGTGGAAAGTCCGGACGGCCCACCCAATAACTGGCGCAGCTACTTTGGCGGCAGTGTGTGGGAAAAGCTGCCAGGCACCAACACCTACTACCTGCATAGTTTCCACAAGACCCAGCCCGACTTAAATTGGCAGAATCCGCGCCTACGTCAGGAAATCTATCAGATGGTCAATTGGTGGCTGGACAAGGGCATTGCCGGCTTCCGCATTGATGCCATTATTAATATTAAGAAGAATCTGACTTGGCAATCTTATCCAGCCGATCGGCCAGATGGCCTAGTGGCGGTGCAGCGTTCACTGCAAGATGCCCAGCCTATTGAGCCCTTCCTGAATGAACTTAAGGAGGAGTGTTTTGAGCCCCACCAGGCCTTTACGGTAGGGGAGGTCTTTGATGCGTCGGAGACAGAGATTCATGAATTTATGGGCGATCAGGGCTACTTTTCTTCTATCTTTGACTTTAGTCAGACAGAATTAGGCAAGAGCCCTCTGGGTTGGTATGATCATCAGCCGGTAACAGCTGAAATGATTAAGGAGGCCATTTTCCAGACCCAAGCCAAAACGCAAGCGGCAGGCTACTGGTCGACCATTATTGAGAATCATGACGAACCTCGCGGGGTGAATTTCTATCTGCAAGGCCAGGAAATCAATGATAGCAGCAAAAAGTTATTGGCGACCATGCTCATGATGCGCCGGGGCCTGCCCTTTATCTATCAAGGCCAAGAAATTGGGACAGAAAACCGACAATTCGAGAGCCTAGCGCAAGTCGACGATATTGGTTCCATTAATGAATATCATAATGCCCTTGCTAACGGGCTGACGGACCAGGCGGCGCTTGAGATTCTAAATCGCTACTCTCGGGATAATGCCCGGATTCCGCTGAGATGGAATAAGCAAAAGTGGGGCGGTTTTACGACGGGCCAGCCTTGGTTGCAGGGCGCCGTGAAAGGTAACTTGACAGATGTGGCCAGCCAACTAGAGGATAAGCAGTCCCTCTGGTATTGGTATCAGACCTTAATTCAACTCAGAACTAGCTCCATATACGGAGAGGTCATTGTGTCGGGAAGTTTCTTGTCGCTTTTCCGGGATGTCAAGAACCTCATGGTTTTCGAACGCTCTAATCAGACTCATTGTCTCTGGATTGTCTTGAATTATCAAAACCAAGAGCAAGTCCTTGATTTAGGGCGAAAATGGCAAAGTGTACTGCTCAATAATCTAGAGGAGCTAGACTCAACAGGAAATCAGATCCTTAAGCTAGCGCCCTATCAAGCCCTGGTGCTAGTAATGGACTAGGAAATTGGGTGAGATGCCTCAAGCCCTTTGGCGCGAAAAAAGGTTTCTGCCTCGATTGTGGCCGAGCCAGTGGTCCACTCCGTCGAGTGGACCACTAGCTCGGGCTTATAGGCCAGAAAAGTGTGGTTTGCGCCGAAAATGAATGAGCCAGTGGACCACTAGCTCGAGACTTTAGGCCAGAAAAAGGCGGTTTGCGCCGAAAATGAATGAGCCAGTGGTCCACTCCGTCGAGTGGACCACTAGCTCAGGGCTTTAGGCCGGAAAAGGGTGGTTTGTGCCGAAATTTTGGGGAGCCAGTGGCCCACTCCGTCGAGTGGACCACTAGCTCGAGGCATTTAGACCAAAAAAGTGCAGTTCAGGTCCTGAACTGCACTTTTCTTTATTCTCCTTGCGCGGCAGCGGCTAGGGTAGCTAGGGCTTCGCGTGGGAAGTAGGCTTGGTAGAGGCCTTGGAGGGCGATGTCTTCGTCCTCGGCCTTGATCATGAAGAGCATGCTGATTTCGGATGCGCCTTGGCTGATCATGCGGATGTTAATGTGGTTGTCAGCGAAAGTCCGGCTGGCTGCGGCTGCCACCCCGACATTTTCCCGCATGGCTTCCCCGACGATGGCAAAGATACAGAGGTCGTCTTCTACTTGGATGGAGTCAGGGTTGAGCTTGTCCTGAATGGTGGCTAGGATGCCGGCTAAATGCTCGGGCGATTGGATATTAGCGGAGCGAATAACCAGAGAAATGCTGTCGATGCCTGAAGGCACGTGTTCGACTGGCACGCCAGCTTCCTCGAAGAAGCGGATGGCGCGGCGCATGAAGCCCATTTCCCGGTTGAGTAGGTACTTGCTGATGGAGATGGCGGTAAAGCCGGTCGCCGAGCTGACCCCGGTGACTGGATAGCGAGGATCGAGTTCCTTCTTGGAGACGATCTTGGTGCCGGCGATTTCCGGCTGGTTAGTGTTGCGAATCATGACCGGAATATCATTGCGGTAGACAGGTTCTAGGGCTTCCTCATGGAAAATCCCGAAGCCGGCATAGGACAGCTCCCGCATTTCGCTATAGGTAATCTCCTTAATGGGGTGCGGCCGTGCGATTTTGCCCGGATGCATGGAGTAGATAAAGGACTCATCGGTGTAGTTCTCGTAGAGGTCGGCGCCTAGGCCGTTGGCGATGATAGCCCCGGAAATATCGGAGCCCCCACGGGAGAAGGTCACGATGTCGCCGCCCTTGGAGTAGCCGAAGAAGCCTGGAATAATGAGGACACCAGCCCGGTCGCGTAGTTTGGCGATTTGGGCGTAGGACTCGTCAAAGAGGCGGGCATTAGAGGGTTCGTCTGTCACTAAAATGCCAGCTTCCTTAGGCGACACATAGTGGGCGTCAAGGCCCAGGCTGACTAGGTAGTGGCTGACTACTTGGGCGTTGAAGTCCTCGCCGCAGGCCTTGAGGGCATCGAGTAGGCGCTCAGGCTCCTGGATATCGGCCATGTAGCCATTTAGGATATCTTCAAAATAAGCCAAAAGCTCTGTCGACAGGCCCAGCTCGATCAGGATGCTGGCATAGCGGTCCAGCACCTTTTGACGGGCCCCTGCCACTGGCTCAGCCTGCAATATGGCATCCGCCTGGTGGCCTACTTGGCCTATTTGTCCAACTACTGCCTGCACCGCGTCGAAGAGGGCGATGAGCAGGTCGGTGACCTTAATGTCCTCAGCGAAACGCTTGCCTGGGGCGCTGACAACGACGGCTTTAATTTCTGGTTTGCCTTGGATGATGGCGGCTACCTTCTTAATCTGGCCGGCGTTGGCCAGGGAGGAGCCTCCGAATTTTGCTACTATCATCATATCTATCCATCCTTCTATCAGATTGGCGCTAGAGCCTAACAGTTACTATGATACACTATATTTTGCCCAAACGATATACTTTCTTATGAAATTTACTTGAAAAAACAGGCCATTCCCACTAAACTTAGAGGAGTAGAATTGAAATGGAGGCGAGCAGGAATGAAAATCGCATTATGTGGTATCGGTACGGTAGGTGGCGGGGTCGTTAAGGTCTTAGCTGAGAACCAAGCCCAATTCCAAGCAAAATACAAAGAAGACCTAGTCATCACCCATGTTCTAACCCGGGATCCTGACAAGGTGGACCGTCTGGGCTTAGAGTCAGCCGTCTTCACCGACCGGGTGGAAGATATTTATGAAGCGGACATCGACCTAGTGGTGGAAGTCATGGGGGGTGTGGACTTCGCCTATCAAGTTATCCGTCAGTCCCTGAGCCAAGGCCGTCACGTGGTCACGGCCAACAAGGACCTGCTTGCCCTCCACATTGATGAGCTGCAAGCCCTAGCCAATGAAAAGGGCGTCAGCCTGCTCTATGAAGCTAGCGTAGCCGGTGGGATTCCTATTATTAACGGGGTCCAAGTGGGCTTGGCGGCCAACCAAATCTCCGGTGTTATGGGGATTCTCAATGGAACCACCAACTACATGCTCAGCCACATGACCCAAGATGGCTGGACCTATGACCATGCCCTGTCTGTTGCTCAAGAAAAGGGCTATGCCGAAGCCGACCCGACCAATGATGTGGGTGGTTTTGACGCAGCCCGCAAGATTACCCTCTTGTCTCGTTTGGCTTATGACACCCGTGTGGACTTCCATCAAGTCAGCGTTAAGGGGATTGACACAGTGGATGCCAGCGACATCGCCATTGCGGCGCAAGCGGGCTACACCATGAAGCTCTTGGGTAAGAGCACCAAGACAGCTGCCGGCATTCAAGTGGGGGTAGAGCCTGTCCTCTTGCCAAACGCCCATCCATTATCTGGTGTTTCTGAAGCCTTCAACGCCGTCTATGTGGAAGGTAATGCGGTAGGCCAAACCATGTTCTGGGGGCCAGGTGCCGGTAGTCTGGAGACCGCTTCTGCCGTAGTGTCAGACATCTTGCAAATTGCCGACCGTGGCTTCATTCCGGCCGTCTTGCCAAGCCAAGAATTAGCCATTGTCAGCCAGGAAGCGCCGGCTTGCTACTACCTACGTTTTGACGCGCCAGCTAGCCATGTTCGCGCTGTCCTCCAAACCTTAGAAATCGGCTACTTGACCTTGGCTGAAGCGCCAGGCTTGACCATTAAGACCGAAGCCATCAGCCCAGCGGTCTTGGCTAAGTTAGAAGCCAATGCCACTGTGGTAGCCCGCTATCTCATGGTCTAGGAGGCGGAATTCATGGTATGGCAAAAGGATTTTCCTGCCTCTAGTGCCAACTTGGGTCCGGGCTTTGACTCCATTGGGATTGCGGTTGACCGCTTTCTAACGGTGACCGCCCGTCCGGCTGAGCGCTGGCAGGTGGATTTTGAGACCGACTTTATGGCTGGCCTGCCCCAGGATGAGACCAATCTAGTGGTGGCGGTGGCCCTGGAAACAGCGGCTCGCTATGGTAAGACTTTGACACCCCTGCATTTGACCATGAAGAGTCAGATTCCCCTGACCCATGGGATGGGCAGTTCGGCCTCAGCCATTGTGGCCGGCATTGAGCTAGCCAATGATTTTGCTGACTTGGGTCTGTCGACCTTCGATAAGGTGCGCCTGGCCAGTGCCAAGGAAGGCCACCCCGACAATGTGGGGGCCTGCATCACCGGTGGTCTCTTCGTCGGTTACTATGAGCCGGCGACTGATCAACTCTTCTATCAAGTAGGCAACTTGGAAGGGGTTGGGGTCATTATTTCCACCCCAGCCTATGAATTGTCGACGGCAGCAGCTCGCAGTGTCCTGCCTGAGGTCTACTCCAAGCCAGATTCCATTGGCCAGAATGCCCTGACCAGTGTCATGTTAATGGCCATGATGCAGGGTGATTATCCGACCATGGGTCAGCTCATGATGCAAGACAAGTTCCATGAACCTTACCGTCAGTCTCTGATTGCAGAGTTCCCGGCGGTTAAGGCCACGGCCCTTGAAAAGGGCGCCTATGCCACCGTCATTTCGGGGGCGGGGCCTAGCATTTTGACCCTGTGTCCTCAGGAGCGGGTGGCCGACATTCTGGCGGCGCTTGAAGCGGCGGTAGACTGTCAGCACCAAGTAGTATCGGTTCTGCCAGCCCTGGCAGACAAGTAAAATGAAAAAAGAGTCCAGCTTAGCTGGGCTCTTTCTTTGTGTGAGCTTATTTTTTAGGACTGACGTCTTGGACCTGGGGCGCAAGCGTCTTAAGGTCTGTTAAGAAGCTAGCTAGGGCACGTTCGCGGTCGCCTGTCCGACGGCCTAGGTCCCGCATTTCCTTCTGACCAGCCAGGTCGCGACAGTAGAGTAGGAGATGGGCTTCCTTGAGGTGGCGACTGACTGGGACCTTTTGCACCTGGTAGCCCATGGCGGCGATTTGCTTGAGGGGGCAAATGTAGAGGCCTTGGGCGGTGATGACTAGGTGGTCCTTGTAGCAGTAGAGTCCCAAATCGGCATTTCCAGCCTGAGCCTCTTGGCTGAGACGACTCCAGTCGTCAGCCAGTTCAGGATAGTGGCGGTAGAGGAGATCATAGTCGCTCAAGATGCGTCGTCGTTTGCGCCAAGCATAGTAGCAGAAGTAGCCCCCAATCCAAATGAGTAGGTTGACATGGCCTGGGCAATCCAGAGGGCATGCTGATAGTCACTTAGCATGAGGCTAGTGATATAAGTAAGGCCGAAGAGGCCGCTGGCTAGGAGGGGCAGGCCGGCCAGTAGGGTCAAGAAGAGATCGACTTTATCCCGATGGTTCATGGTCCTCATCCTTTCCTTGCTTATCTTAAGAGTAGAAGAAATGAATGGCTAGGCTAGCCGTGACAATGACTAGGGCCCAGCAGAAGCCACCTAAGATAATGGACTGGCTCCCGGCCCGGCGCAACTGTCTCAGATCAACCGCCAAGCCAACTCCGGCCAGGGCTGCAATCATGGTCAGGCGGGCCAGTAATTTGAAGCTGGCTAGTAGCCAAGTTGGGAGAGGCAGGAGGGAGCTAGCCAGGACGGCCAAGAGAAAGTAGGCGATGAAGCTAGGAAAGAGGAGACGGGCTTGAGCCCACAAGCCGACCTTGGTCCCTTGGCCGTCAACCAATTGGGCGCTTGCTTGTTGATAGCGGGCGCCCACCAGACCTAGGCAGACCGGCACAATCAGCAGGGTACGGGCCATTTTGACGATAGTGGCGGTAGTACCGGCGGCCTCACTAAAGGCGAAGCCAGCAGCCACGACCGAAGAGGTATCGTTAATGGCCGCCCCGGCGAAGAGGCCGAAGCTTTGGTCGCCATAGCCCAACCAAGCCCCTAAGAGAGGGAAGAGGAAGAGGGCCAGGGTATTATAGAGGAAGATGGTGGTGATGGCGAAGGCAATCTCTGAGTCCTCAGCTTCCACAATGGGTGCAGCAGCGGCAATGGCCGAGCCCCCACAAATGGCCGTCCCCATACCCACTAAGAGGGCTGAACGCGACTCAATGCCCATCCAACGACCTAGGTAGCGGGCACTCAAGAGGGCCACCGCCACGACCGGAATCAAGACCAAGTAGACCTTGAGGCCCACTGCTTGCAGTTTAGCAAAGGACAAGCCAAAGCCTAAAAAGACAATTCCGATTTTGAGCAGTTGGCCGCTGATTTGCTTGGCTGGTTTGGTCGAGGCAGGTGGTCGCCAGGCGGACAGGGCCATGCCCAGCAGAATGGCCAGCATAGAAGCCCCTAGGGCTGGCACCAGGCTTTCAATGGCATAGGCCAGGGCAGTGATAATCAGAATCTTGGCCCAGCTGGCCCAGTTGCTGTCAGAAAACTTAGAAAATGTCATGGTTGATATCGCTCCTTTGTCATCCTCTAGTATAGCAAAGTCTCGCCCCGCGCGCTAGTTGGGTCAGGGCTAGAAGAAAGCGTTTGTCTAGACTTAAGGGGACCAGTGGACTATACTAAAACAAAAGCCTAGAGAGGATGTATGCCATGACAAAAGAAGCCATTCAAGAACAGATTCGTCAAGCCCTGGACCATCGGGTAGCCGTACGGGTTTATGATGAAAATCGCGATATTTCCCGTCAGGATATGGACGTCATTCTAGACGCTGCCTGGCTCAGCCCTTCTTCAGTTGGCCTGGAAGGTTGGCGCTTTTTGGTCTTAGACCGGGGCCAAGTTCAAGCCATCCGGCCTGACCTCCAACCCCTAGCCTGGGGTGCCCAACCGCAATTGGATACCGCCAGCCACTTTGTTATCCTCCTAGCGGAGAAGAATGCCCGTTATGACGGTCCTTCTATGCGAGCCAGCCTTATTCGTCGCGGCCTGACTTCTGACCAGGACCTTAATAGTCGTTTGACCCTCTATGAAACCTTCCAAACCCAACACATGCGTCTGGATAGTCCGCGGGCCCTCTTTGATTGGACGGGTAAGCAGACCTATATCGCCTAGCCAATATGATGTTGAGTGCTAGCTTGCTGGGCATTGATTCCTGTCCAATCGAAGGCTTCGATTATGAGGCGGTCAATGCCTTGCTGGTTGCCAAAGGTTGGTTGGATCCGGAGCGCGAAGGGGTGGCTAGCATGTTGTCCCTGGGCTACCGGCTCAAGGACCCTAAACATCCCCGTAGCCGTAAACCACGCCAGGAAGTCATTTGCTGGCTAGGTGACAAGTAAATCTTCCCCCCATTAATTTTCTCCAGCCCTTAATAAGTGAAAGGACTGAATGATATGACCCTATCGAGAAAAATGAAACTAAGCGCCCTGACCCTACTTTGTGCCAATCTGCTGGCCAGCCAAGTGCCTGTGCTAGCCCAAGAGGCCAATGACCAAGCCTCATCTAGCCAAGAAAGGGCTACTGTCGGCCAATACAGTTTGGCCTTTGATAATGCGGCTTGGCAATACGATGAGGCTAATGATATCTACTGGCAAGTCGGCGTGGTCTATGTCGCCAACCCTGCTTCCTTGGACTATGAGACCCTGGGTATTTATGTGCCGGGTGCCTATTTAGAGGCAAGTGCCAATGGCGATGGGACCTATACTGCCAGCGTCAAGTCTGACGCCCAAGTGGGCCAATTTACCGCTGCGACTGCTCCTTATGTCCTACCGGTTAACACGCCGGGTTTTAATGCCTCTCAGGCACCAACCTGGCTTGCTGACGGCATTGCTAGCTATACCCAGGCCGGGATGATTTATCTGCAACCTGGTATTCGTGGCCGCGACAACACCACCGATAGCCAGGGCCAAGAAGTAGTGGGCGGTGCACCATGGGGCGTCACCGACCTTAAGGCCGCTATCCGTTATGTTCGTTATAACAAGGATGTTCTGCCAGGTGACACCGACAAGATTGTGAGTTTTGGCCATAGTGGCGGTGGGGCTCAGTCTGCTGTCCTAGGGGCTAGTGGGGATTCGACCCTCTACAATCCTTACTTGGAAGCCTTAGGGGCAGCCATGAAGGACAAGGAAGGCAACCCAATTTCCGATGCACCTTATGGGACCATGACTTGGAGTCCCATTACCAGCTTGGATTATGCGGATGCTGCCTATGAATGGAACCTGGGTCAGTTCGCTGACAGCAATACGCGGGCAGAGGGTACCTTTACCCAGGCCTTATCCCAAGACTTGGCTAAGGAATATGCCAACTATATCAATCAGCTAGGCCTCAAACATGAAGGCCAAGCCTTGACCCTGGCAGAATCCAGTGAGGGGATTTATACCCAAGGCTCCTATGCCACTTATCTAGAAGGGGTAGTCAATCAATCCCTCAATAACTTCCTAGCCGATACCAGCTTCCCTTATACCAGCGATGGTGCTGGTCCGGGTGGATCGACAGAATCTGTCACCTATGAGACGGCTCAAGCCTATATTGATAGCTTGAATGCTGAGACCCAATGGGTGACTTATGATGCGGCCACTAATACCGCCAAGATTTCCAGCCTGGCGGATTTCGCCAAGTATGTTAAGACGGCCAGCAAGTCTGTGCCTGCCTTCGATGCCTTGGACCGTAGCCTAGCGGAGAATGCGGTCTTCGGGGTAGCGGATGCCAATGAGCTTCACTTTGACCAGTTAGTGGCCCGCCTGCTCAAGAACAATCAGGCCAAGTATGAGAGCTTGACCGACTGGAACAGCCAGTATGTGACGGATTTTGAGTCTGACTTGGCTAAGACCGATAGTCTGGGTAAGACCATTGCAGAACGTCAGGACCTCTACAATCCAATGTTCTATCTGACGTCCGCTTATTCTGGCTACCAAACCTCAAAACCAGCACCTCACTGGCGGATTCGTTCCGGCCTTAGCCAAGGAGACACGGCCTTGACGGTGGAAACTAACCTGGCCCTAGCCCTAGAGAATCAAGCTAATGGGGCTGTCAAATCAGTGGACTTTGCGACGGTATGGGGGCAAGGTAATACCACAGCTGAACGGACCGGCCATGCGTCGGCTAACTTCATCCAATGGGTGCAAGAAATTGTAGCCCAAGACGCCAACTAATTATCAAGCAAGCCCTCGGCCTAGTCTAGACTGGCCCGAGGGGTTTGTTTGTTTTTGGCTACTTTGTTATAATAAGGGAGACAAGATAGCAGTCCAATGGATGAGATGGAGGATGATGTGACGTGAAGAAAGTCTCAAATACTTACTTGTTTCTAGCCTGCTAGCCAATAGCTTGGCCCTCAGTCTGCCCGCTTTCCAGAGTCAGGCGACAAGTAGCAGTGAATCGTCTACTAGCCAGCATTCGGGTTTTGGAGAGACCTCAGAAGCTTGGTCGGACCACGATTGTGACCAATTCTCTCGGGCGGATTTCCTAAAAGCCGTGCGCCAAAGTCGCGATCATTTGACCTCGGTGGCTCTGAAAGGCTCTTCGGGGGATAAAAATGCCAGCTCTAATTATCAAGCAGCCTACCGTTATGAAGCTAAGACTGGCAAGGTCCTCCAGGGTTATTTGGATTATAGTCGGGGCATTGACCATATGGAGGTTTACTATTTGGGGGATGCTCATCAAAAGTATCACCTCTATACAGAGCGGACCAACAAATGGTCTGCCATCCAGATGCCCGAGGATTTTCGCTTGCGACCTAACTACCGTCTCATGCTAGACTGGATTCTGGACCATGAGGCCGACTTCCAGTTTGAAGAGGGGCCTCACGATTATCGTCTCAAGGTCCTGGAACGTAACTTTGACTTGGCGGATTTTACCTCTAAGACCTTGGGGATTACCTTGGTGCCTGAAGATACGCCGGTAGAGGATATCTATAACTACCTAGAAGTCCGCTTTAGCAAGGAAGATTTCAATATGACCAGTCTTAACTACCGTTGCCTGGATCCGTCCGGTGAGGTGCAGGGCCAATTTGAATTCTTTGGTTACAATCAATTAGAGGCTGAAGATTTCCGCTTACCTGAGGGGGCTGAGCTAGACAGTGAACTATCTGGCTCTAGCCAGCAAGAGTCGTCTTCCTCTGATGAGACCGAATCCCGTCAGCAGCGGGAATCCGAGTCTTCTGGAGAAAACCGACCCCTGCCGCCTGGTGCTGTCTACCATGACCATGACCACAAGGCTTGGAGCTCACTTCTTGCTTATGCCCAAGAAGGCGTCTATGAGCTAGTCTCACTCAAATGGCTGACTTGGGAGCCGGTCAGTCGCCTCTCTAGCCACTTGACCTGGCGGGCTCATCAACTATTTAGACCATAAGAAAAAGGCCAGGGTTTCCTGGCCTTTTTGCTATGGCTATAGTGGGAGCCATAAGCTAAAGTGACTACCTTGGTTGACTTGACTGGTGACCGTAATTTGGCCCCCTAGTTGTTGGGCCAGGGTTTGGCTGATGTAGAGTCCCAGGCCGGCGCCGCCTGTCTCCCGATTACGGGACTGTTCGACCCGGTAGAGACGATCAAAGATATGAGGCAGGTCCTGGGCGGGAATGCCCATGCCTTGATCAATGATATGGAAGCCGATTCCTTGGCATTCTTTTTGGATATGGAGTTGAATGCGACTCTGCTCTGGCGAGTACTTGCTGGCGTTCTCCAAGAGATTGAGGAGAATACGGGATAGTTTGTCACCGTCTGTCTGGATGGTCTCTAGCTCTGGCGCTAGTTTGACCTCAAGTTCTTGTTTCTTTTGTTGACAATGGGGTTGGATGCTAGTTAGCAGATGAATGAGAAAATCGTCCAGTTGGAGGGTCTGGACTTGGATTTGGCTAGCTTGCTGATTGGCTTGCTTCTCCATGAGGCCGACTTCCATGAGTTGCTGGGTCAGGGTCTTGAGTCGGTCGATTTGATGGGCCATGGCCTGCCAGAGGGCTTGCATTTCATCTTCTGACACCATCTGATCTTCTAGCGCTTCAACTTGATGCTGGAGAGCGGTCAGCGGCGTCTTGATGTCGTGACCTAGGCTAGCCATGAGGCGGGTCTTGTCCTGCTCGCTTTGGCTGAGGGCCTGGAAACTTTGGTTGAGGTCTTGGATCATGAGGTTAATATTCGCAGTGAGTGAGGCCAATTCTGCCGGTGATTTAATGGTCTGAACTGGTTGGAAATCCTGGTCGGCCACCCGTCTCACATCTCGGCTCAGTTGCTGCAGGGATTTGACGCTGGGCTGAAGTAGGCAGAAGCCCACTAGGGCCCCTAGCAAATTAGCCCCTAAGGTCATCCAGATAATGATATAGGCAACGTTAGGAGAGACTAACATTTGCTGCAGGCCCCACCAGACTAGTAGGAGGGCGCAGAGGGTGGAAGTAAGAAAGGCCAGGAAGACAAGTGAACGCAGCTTCATGATGGGTCACCTCCTAAGCGGTAGCCCAGTCCCCAGACTGTCTCAATCTTAGGGTAGGGACGCTGACCCGCAACTTTAGCTAATTTATCGCGCAAGGAGTGGATATGGACATTAAGGGTATTGGCATCTTCCATATAATCGGTCTCCCAAATCTTGAGGAAGAGTTCTGATTTAGCAAGACTCGGCCGGGATTTTTAAGGAAGAGGGCCAGGAGCTGGAATTCCTTGAGTGAGAGTTGCAAGGGTTGGTCGTAGAGCGTGACGCGATGCTGGCCTTCATCGATGGCAAAGGGCGCATAGCTCAAAACCGACTGCCCCGCTTGCTTGGGCTGAATGCGACGCAAGAGATTTTTGACCCGCAAGGTGAGCTCCCGTGGGCTAAAGGGTTTGGTCAGGTAGTCGTCGGCTCCTAGGGTCAGGGAATAGATGCGATCGACCGCCTGATCCTTGGCCGTGATGAAGATAAAAGGCTGGTCTTCGCGTAATTGCAAGACGGCATCGATGAAGTCATAGCCATCCATTTGGGGCATCATGATATCTGTGATAATCAGATCAACGGCTTGGGCCCGGTAGTGGTCTAAGGCTTCCTGACCATTCATCGCGGTCGTGACTTGATAGCCTTCCTTACTTAAAGTAGCGGGTGACGATATCCAGGATGGCTGGCTCGTCGTCAACTAGGAGGATGTGGGTCATAGGGACCCTCCTTTCGGTGTATGACTGAATTCAAATCCTGCTTGAAAGTAGCAGGGGCAATGCCATTATAGCATAGCTTGAGAGGGGAAGGGGTCAGCGACGCTTGTAGGCCTTGAGCCCAAAGCACTTCAACCACCTGAAAGGACTTCAGGTGGTTGGGATGCTCGAAAGCTTATTTAAGGTCAGCTTGACCGAAAACTTCATGCGCTTCAACACAGTAGATTAAGACCTTGTTGTAGCCGTCTGCCTTCAAACCATTAAGGTCATAGCTTTGTTCCATCATCTCACTGTCTACCGCACCGACTTCAACGGCTGTCTCTAATTTGCCGTCTTTGCTAAGGAGGACGTGGAGGTCAGGTGCCTTGTCGCTCTTGAAGTTGCTGAGTTTGAGTTGGTTCTTCTCGATGCTGACAGAACCCATGACCATCTTGCCATTGGCGCCCATGAGTTCGCCCATACGTTTCATGGCTTGGTCCATGGCCCCGTCAGAAAACTTGGTCAACATAGCAGAACCGAAGGTTTCATTGACTTGGTCGCAGTGGATGGTGAGGGTGTTGTATTGACTGAGGTCGACTTTGTCCAATTTGTAGCCTTGGATGGCACCCTTGGCATCGACCTTACCTAATTTGAGGCCATGTTCTACATCGCCATCCTTGGTTAGGTAGGCATTGAGGTCAGGGGCTTCATCACTTGAAAAGCCGGTCAGTACTACTTCCTTAGCGGTGACCTTGGCCATGCCCATGACCTTGTGTTTTCCTTGACCCATCAATTGGCCGACAAGGGCTTGATTCATTTCGTCTTTTTGCTTATCGTCTGGCATTTGGCTGGATGATGCGCTACTCTCCTCAGCTAAGACCACTTGGGATAAGCTGCCGGCTCCAAGACCTAGGCTAAGTAAGGCAACAAGGCTGAGTTTGGTTAGTGTGTGTTTGGTTGACATGGAAATCACTCCTTGGATTTATTTGATGACTTTACTATAGCGGGTGAAACTGAAGACTTCTTGAAACAAGTATTAAGTCTTTCTTAACTTGTCGCTAACTATTTATTAAATCTTAGCCCCTTGACAGCTAGGTAAATGGAACCAGGCTTTTCAAGGGCCCCTCGCTAAGTTATAATGAAAGGACTAGAAAGGGTGAAAGCATGCAAGTTAGACAGAATGATGAAGCCAATCACTTACTATTTGAAGGCAAGGTTCGGGTCAGCCATGTCTTGGGTGTGCGCTTCTTAGGTGGCGTCCTCATTGCCCTGGTCATGTTCGGTGGCTTTATCCTCAGCCTACATTTGTTGGAGGCAGTAGGCTTGTGGCAGGAGGACCTGAAAGGCTGGAGCGTGGCTTCTTTCATAATCTCGGGCATCCTGGTTTGGATGCTGGGTGACTGGCTCCACAATAAGATCTGGGAGCGATCAGTTCGTATCTGGGACTAGGCGATCAAGCCTGCTTACAAGTCGGCCGTGACCAGGACTACTATAAGTGGCAGACCCTTCGTAAGGTCAGAGCCTATCGCTTCTATTCTAGACGTGGTCAGGTCAGCACCTATAACCTAGTCTTGGTCTTTGAGGGGCGCACCTATCGTTTCTCTTCATCGGATAAGAGTATGGTGGCCCTAAGCGAGCTAGGTCAAGCCCTCCAGGCCTATCTAAAGCAGGGATAAGCCATTAGAAGTAGCAGGTCAGGCCTTGTGCCTGGCCTTTTCTTATGGGATTCTTTCCAAGTAGGGCTAGGCTTCTCAAGCGGCGTTAGCTAAGTTATAATGAGAAGGTAAGGAAGGGTGATAAGATGCAATATCGAAATTCGAATAGAGAGGAAAAGCTACTCTTTGAGGGTAAGCTTCGGGTCAGCCATTTATTTGGCCTACGCTTCTATAGCGGTGTTGTCATCGCCATCCTCATGGCCTTCTTATTTGCCTATGGCATACATTGGCTCATCACTTGGGGACTATTGAATCGGGACTTGCAGAAATGGAGCGTTGCCTATGTGCTAGTGACAGCACTTCTGAGCTTGAGCTTGGGTTTCTGGCTCTATGATTGGATCTGGAAGCGGGCGGTGCGTATTGTGGACTTGGGGACTCAAGTCTTGGTGCAAGTAGGTAGCCGAGTGGATTGCTATGACTGGCGGGAGCTCCGCCGTGTCAAGCCATCCCAACTTCGCAATAAATCACGTCGCCTAGTCGTGGTTAGCCTAGTCGTGATCTTTGAGGATCGCACCTACCGCTTGTCTTCATCCGATAAGACCATGGGCGCCCTGATGGAGCTGGGTCAAACCCTAGAGAACTATCTTGTACAGAGCTAAACCGAGCCGATTAAATAACCCGAAGGTCAGGAAGTATTCCTGGCCTTTTTCGTTTGCCCTTTTCTAAGCAAGCTCAGACTTCTCAAGTGTCCAGAGCTAAGTTATAATGAAAGAAATAGGGAGGATGATAAGATGACTGTTAACCAGCAAGAAAATCAGGGTGAACTACTTTTTGATCATACGGTCCGACTTAGCCACCGATTCGGTATGCGTCTTGTCAGTGCCTGTTTGATTGCCTTCTGCTTGTATACTCTATGGGCGGCCATAAATGCGACGGTCTTAATGTTTGGCTTATATTTGGGCGTGGATGGCCTGACCCTAATGAAAGTAATGGTGGTTGTCCTAGTTCTTTCAATCGTCCTTCTTGCTATAGTAGGCTGGCGATACCATCGCAAAACCTGGTTAAAGAAATTACGAATCATTGATTTGGGAGATCAACTTTCTTTTCAGGTAGGAGAAGAGGAGAGCCGCTATGCCTGGTCAACACTCCGCCGCATGAGTGTTAGATCCAGTGACATGAGTAAGTACAAGCTAGATATCTTCTTCGAAGCCAATACCTATCGCATTGAAGCCTGGGGACCTGCTAGCAAAGATCTAGAGCAAGTCGCTAGAAAGTTAAAAGCCTATTTAGACAAAAGGGGAGACCAATTTGATTATTGCTAAAAGCAAGCCCTTGGCTCCAGGCCAAGAAGACCTGGTGATGACCTTGGATTGTCGGGTGTCTTATTTTTGGGGCGCCAAGGCCCTATCCTTCCTTCTCATCTACTTTATCTTGACGCCTGTGAGCCTAGACTTGGCCAAGAGATTCAACTTGAACCCTAAAAGTTGGCCAGCTCTTTTGCTCTTCCTAGGGGCAGTCATTCTGGGCTGGTTGCTCTACAATAGCCTATGGAAACGTTCAGTCACCCTCTACAATCGGGGCCAAAGTCTGGAAATCCTGATTAACCACAAGCTCTATCGCTATGATTGGGCTAGCCTGCGTCGTGTCAAGACTTTCGTCGCGCCCAAACGTCATGGTGGAATCTTCAGCAAGACGGCAGTCCTCAAATTTCATGGCCGCAGCTTCTACCTGACCTCAGATGACCAGGTAGCTAAGCTAGAGTGGCTGATTCAATATTTAGAAAAGGGCATGAAGCAAGCCCAAAAAGGAGGCTTAGGCCCAAATGACAAGTAAAAAAACAAGTGTCTACTGAATAAAAGTCAAGTTAAGGGTCAGTCGCTTTTGTCGGCCAACGCCTGCTCTCTATTCTGGTCTTGCTAGGTCTAGCACAACTAGGCATCAAGGACCTTGTCAATTTCTTGTTGGACTTGGACCTCTACCCGCGCGATAATCAATATGGACCCTTATTGTTCGTTGTGTTACTGCTCCTACTATTTTTCCTGGCCAATGCCTTCTATAATTTTCTCTGGACGCGAACCGTTACCATAGAAGATTTGGGAGATAAGGTTCGGATTGAGCTGGGCAGTCGTCACTATCTCTTGCCCTGGTCTAGCCTACGCAAGGTGCGTTTGGATCGAACCACCAATCGGGGCAAGTTGGTTAGCGTGGATTTAATCTTAGTCTTTGAAAGCCGCTCTTTCCGTCTGACCAAGGACCAACCCGTAGCCCCTCTCAGTGACTTGGAAGCTTATATGCAAGCAAAGTTAAAAAAAGCAAAATCTTAAAACAAAAGCCTGACGCACAGTCAGGCTTTTTGCTTGATTAAATTCTTAGGGTCAAGGCAGGCTCAAGTTTGGCCCTGCTTTATAATTTTTGTTAATATTCTCATCTTTTTTAGTAGAAGATAGGCAATTTGATGCCAGAGGGTGTATAATGAAAGCGAAGACAGGTCGTTGATCATGCGACCGAATGAGGAGGGACTCCACTACCATGACCAACAGCAAGCAACGCCCCAATGTGGTGCTTATTGTCGTCGACCAAATGCGGGCCGACGCCTTAGGTATTAACCAGGGGCCTGATTTTCTCTCGACCCCAACCTTAGATATGATGGCCAGCCAAGGCTATAATTTCGTCAATGCCTATTCGCCGGTGCCGTCCTGTGTGCCGGCCCGCGCAGCCCTCTTGACTGGCTTGGACCAGGCCAATTCGGGACGGGTGGGCTACGAAGACCAAATGCCTTGGAATTTCACCCAGACCCTGCCCCAAACCTTCCGGGATGCCGGCTACCAAACCCAATGTATCGGCAAGATGCACGTCTACCCAGCCCGCAAGCGTCTGGGCTTTGACCATGTGACCCTGCACGACGGCTATCTCCATGTCGATCGCCACTATGATGGGGCTTATGGGGCTTCTTTTGAGCAGTCCAGTGACTACCTCAAATTCCTTAAGGCCCAGTTGGGTCCTCAAGCCGATCTCATGGACGACGGCCTCAATTGTAATTCCTGGATGGCCCGGCCTTGGCCTTATGCAGAGGCTCTCCATCCAAGCAACTGGCTGGTGACCGAAGCCATTGAATTCCTCAAGACCAAGGATCCAACTGTCCCTTTCTTCCTCAAGTTGTCCTTTGAGAAGCCACATTCGCCTTTTAATCCACCTCAGTATTATTTTGATATGTACTATCAACTCTTGGGGCATGAATGGGACCGCCACTTAGGCGACTGGGAGCAGTTAGTGGATGCCGTGCCTAGCATCGATAGTAAGAAAGGGCGCCTCAAGCCCGACGATCAACGGCGCTTGCTGGCCGGTTATTATGGCCTGGTGACCCATCTGGACCATCAGATTAGCCGCTTCCTGACCGCCTTGGAAGAGTTCGGCCATGCCCAGGACACCCTCTTCTGGTTTGTCTCCGACCATGGCGACCAACTAGGGGAGCATGACCTCTTCCGCAAAGGCTACCCTTATCAAGGTAGCATCCAAATTCCTTCCTTTATCTATGACCCTGGCCACCTGCTTGCGGCCCACCATCACACCATTCCACAACTGGTTAAGATTCAAGACATCTTCCCATCCTTGGTAGACCTGGTCTTGGGCCAGCAAGTGGCCACAGACGGGCGCAGCGTACGCCAGCTCTTGCTAGGTCAAATTGATGGCTGGCGGACCGATATCCATGGTGAACATGTTCTGGGCCAAGATTCCAGTCAATTTGTCCTCAATGAGCGCTATAAATTAATCTGGTATCCGGTTCAGGATCGTTATCAGCTCTTCGACTATGTGGCCGATCCTCATGAGCAGGTCAACCTCTATGACCAGGACGACTATGCGCCCGTCGTCTTGGAATTGACTCAGAAGCTGGTTGCCTATTTAGCCAATCGTGAAGAAGGCTTTGTTGAGGATGGGCGTCTAGTGGCGCGGCCCCTGTCAGCCCTAGTGACCACCTTGGCAGCCGCCCGACGTGGGGATGTCATGGGTTATCCTCTGCAGGAGGTCTAATTATGGAATGGGTTGATTTACCAGCAGGTCACTTCCAAATGGGGGCGCCCCTAGGACAAGGTTTTGTAGAGGACTATGAGGCCCCGGCTATTCCCATGCAAGTGGCGGCCTTTAGCATCGCCACGACCCCTGTTACTAACCAGGAATTTGCTGAATTTGTGGCAGCCACTGGCTATCAGACCATTGCCAGTCGGACGGGAGGCTCCTTGGTTTTTGAAGCCCTCCTGTCTGAAGACTTACGAGCCAAGGCTCCTCGCGTGCCGGGCACGCCTTGGTGGCGGGTAGTGGCAGGCGCCGACTGGCTCCATCCTTTTGGACCTGAGGGCCCCCTTGCCACAGACGTCTTGGCTGACCACCCGGTGGTCCATGTCTCCTTGGTCGATGCCCTGGCCTACTGTCAGTGGGCGGGGGTGACTTTACCGACGGAAGCCCAGTGGGAGTATGCGGCTCGGGCTGGCCGGACCACCACCTTTCCTTGGGGCCAGGAGCTAGAAGCCGATGGGTGCTATCATGCCAATACCTGGCAGGGGGACTTTCCTGGTTTTAATAGCCAGGCGGACGGCTACTTAGGGACGGCCCCGGTCAAGACCTACGCCCCTAATGACTGGGGGCTCTATCAGGTCATCGGCAATGTCTGGGAATGGTGCGCCAATCCCCGCTATCAACTTTTGCAGGACTTTAAGCAGGCCCAGCCTCTTCCAAGTCTTGCGGACTTGAAAGGGGAGTACGCCATTCGTGGCGGTTCCTTCCTCTGTCACGCTTCCTACTGCCAACGCTATCGCCTAGGTGCCCGCAATGGGGCGGATGCCTTGGTGACGGCCAGCCATATTGGTTTCCGTTGTATCAGATAACTTGTCACAAGACCTCAAAGTCTAAGGGGTCTTGTGGCATTTTTTTGTCTTCTAAGATAAGACAGAGCAAGAATTGTTGTAATACAAGAAATGTCTTGACAAAAAGATAGACAGCGCCTTGTAATGCGCTTACATAAGGGGTATAATAAGCTTGTAGGAAGGAGGAACTACTATGGAACTAGGCAAGTTAGCAACAGAACAAGCCAACCCCCTGTCGCAGGCCATTGAGACCCTGTCAGTGGCCGAAATCACCCAGCGCATGAATCAAGAAGATCAAGGAGTCCCCTTAGCCGTCAGGCAATCCTTGCCAGAGATTAATGCCTTTATAGAAGCCCTGGTACCAGTTATGGCTCAAGGCGGTCGCCTCTTTTATATAGGGGCAGGAACTTCAGGCCGACTAGGCCTCTTGGATGCCTCGGAATGTCCCCCAACCTTTGGCGTCGCCCCTGATCGAGTCCAAGCCCTGATGGCTGGTGGCTTAGAGGCCATGACCCAGGCCGTTGAAGGGGCTGAAGACGACCAAGCAGCAGCGGTCCAGGACTTAGCCGCCCTCGAACTATCAGCCAAAGATGCCTTAGTCGGTATCGCAGCCTCAGGCCGCACCCCCTATGTGGTGGCTGCTTTACGTTATGCTAAGGAGCAGGGCGCTTTGACGGCGGGCCTTGCTTGTGTTAAGGAGGCCGAGATTAGCCAGTGGGCAGATTATCCAATCGAAATTCCAGTGGGACCAGAAATTATTACCGGCTCTAGCCGACTTAAGGCGGGGACGGCGCAAAAGTTGGTGCTCAATATGATTTCCACCACTGCCATGATTCAATTAGGTAAGGTCTATCAAGGTTACATGGTCGATGTTCAAGCCACCAACCAGAAATTGATTGACCGCGCCCATCGTATTATTGCCGCCACAAGCGGTTTGTCCTTGGAGCAGGCAGCGACTTATTTTCAAGCAGCTCAGGGCCAGGTCAAATGCGCCATCCTGATGGCCTTAACGGGTTGTGATTTGGCAGGTGCCCAAGCCCTCTTGGCTGATAATCAAGACCACATTGCCCAGGCTATCCAAGCCAGCCAGCAATCAGAAAATAAGCAAGATCAAATTAAGGAGGTATTACCATGAATGAATTAGCAAGTCGAATTCTATCCCTAGTGGGAGGCAAGGACAATGTCCTAGCCAATGCAACCTGTATGACACGTCTACGTCTGACCCTGCGCGATTTGTCCTTAGTAGACCAAGAAGCCCTCAGGCAAGTGGAAGGGGTCATGGGGCTAGTCGTCCAAGACCAAGTGCAAGTCATCCTAGGACCGGGTAAGGTTAACCAAGTTGGGTCAGCCTTTGCCCAATTAACAGGTCTCAGTCTGGGCTATGAAGAGCTAGCAGCCGATCAAGTGGCTAAGGCCAACAAAGACCAGCAAAAGGCTAAGTATGACAAGCCCCTGCAACGCTTCTTGCAACGGATTGCCAATATCTTCATTCCTTTACTGCCGGGGATTATTGCAGCCGGTATGATCAACGGGATTGCCAATGTCATCAATGTCTCCAACCAGAATGCCTGGGCTGGCGAATGGTGGTTCCAAGCCATTCGGACCATGGGTTGGGCCCTCTTCGCCTTCTTGCCAATTTATGTGGGCATGAATGCGGCCAAAGAATTCAAGGGCAGTGCTGTTCTGGGTGGCATGGCCGGGGCCTTGTCCGTGGCAGTTCCAAGCATGCCTCTCTTAGCTAAGGTGGCAGATGCGCCAATTCTTCTTCCAATAACTAATAAGGCCTTCTCACCAGGGGCGGGTGGGCTCCTAGCCGCCCTCTTTATGGGGATTTTCTTCGCCTACCTAGAGCGGGCCATTCGTCGTATCATGCCCGATCTTTTGGATACCTTCTTCACGCCACTCCTAACCGTAGTAGTCGGGGTGCTAGTATCGGTCATTGTCATTCAACCGTTAGCAGCCCTAGTGACGGACGGGATTTATGCTAGCTTAGATTATTTCTATACCCAATTGGGTGCCCTCGGTGGCTTCCTCCTCTCCGTTGGCTTCTTGCCACTGGTTTCTGTGGGGCTCCACCAAGCCTTAACGCCAATTCATACCATGCTGAATAATCCGCAAGGTCCAACGGCCGGGGTCAACTATCTCTTGCCAATTCTTATGATGGCAGGGGGCGGTCAGGTCGGTGCGGGTCTGGCCCTCTACCTCAAATCACGCAACAAACGCCTGAGACAATTGACTCGTGACTCCTTGCCAGTCGGCATTCTCGGGATTGGTGAACCCATGATGTATGCCGTGACCCTGCCACTAGGTAAACCATTTATTACGGCTTGCTTGGGTTCAGGTCTGGGGGGCGTTCTAGCGGTCCTCTTCCATCTAGGGGCTGTCTCCCAAGGGGTATCTGGTCTCTTCGGCTTGCTGATTATGGTGCCGGGCACGCAAATCTCCTATGTCATCGCCATGTTAGGAGCTTATCTAGGTGGCTTTGTCTTGACCTGGTTCTTCGGGGTGGATGAAGCTCGGATTGCTCAAGTCTATGGTGGCGATAAGGAATGAAAGGACAAGTAGTCGGCTTTTCCTTCTATAGTAATCAGTCCCTGGACGATAATCTGGCTCGGATTGAGCGTTTTAGTCAGCAGGGCTTTGGCTATGCCTTTACCAGTCTTAATTTAACTCCTCATTATGAGCCGGCTGAGCTAGACCTAATCATGGCGGCCTGCCATGAAAGGGGTCCAGGTCATGGCAGATATTAATGAGGCTAGACTGGATTGTTATGGCCTGGACCGCCTACAAGCCTGGGGCTTTGGCTCCTTGCGGGTGGATGCTGGACTAACGCCCCAGCAGATGGCCGTCCTCAGCCAGTCCAGTCACCTAGTCCTTAATGCTTCGACCCTTACGGGGCCCTTACTAGAAGAATTAGCTCAAGCAGGGGTCGATTTGAGCCGGGTCTGGGCTGCCCATAACTATTATCCCAAGGTCTATAGTGGCCTCAGCCAGGCCTATATCCTGGCCCAAAACCAAAGACTGCATGCCTTAGGCATTCCTTGTCTAGCCTTCGTCAGTGGCCAGGTAGCTAGGGGGCCTTACTTTGATGGCCTCTGTACAGTCGAGCAGACCCGCCATTGGCCAAGTCAGCAGGCGGCCCTCTATCTCCTGTCACAATGCCAAGTGGACCGGGTCTACATAGGGGATTGTGATGTCAGCCAAGATCAACTAAGACGTCTGGCCAGCCTCAATGATGGCTTGGTGGAGTTGCGGGCTCAGGCTCCGCAAGCCTTGCTAGATCAAGTCTGGTCCAATCGGCCGGATGCCAGTAATTGGGTCATTCGGGCCTCAGAAACCCGTCAAGCCTTGCGCGGGCAAGAAGTGGTGGGGCAGCCTGGCCCTCGCCAGCGAGGGGACCTAGTTCTGGGACAGGCCAACTACGGTAGTTATGCCAATGAACTGGAAATTTGCCTGAGAGACTTGCCAGTGGATGATCGGCAAGCCATTGTCGGTCAAGTGGCTAGCTCAGATCTAGGCCTCCTGGACTATATTCGGGGCGACTGGTCTCGCTTTCGTTTGTCACTGAGCGAATAAAACAACCCCCATTGTGGCTAGTATAAGGCCATAATGGGGGTTGAATATTTAAGGAAATGCCGAAGTGAAAAGGTTTGCACTATGAGAAGTTCTCTCATCGTAGCCTGAGTCACATAAAGATTCTTATTTGAAGTTTGTGTTATCACGTAAATGAAAGCGGATAAAGGCAGGAGTGCGACAATTATTACTGAACTATAATAATTGTATTAAGTTCACCCCTAAATAATGGAGTCTAGTCAAATATGATGATATACTAAAGATATCGACTGGAGAATAATCGAAATATTTTTATGTGAAAGAAGTGATCAAATGCGTAGAGAAATACCAAAAGCAACTGTGAACCGGCTTCCTATTTACCATCGTTATTTACGATTTTTACAGAATGCCGGTAAGAAGCGGATCTCATCTACTGAACTCAGTGATGCGGTGAAAGTAGACAGTGCGACCATTCGTCGTGACTTCTCATACTTTGGCGCCTTGGGCAAACGGGGCTATGGCTATGATGTTGATTACTTATTAGACTTCTTCACCAAGACCCTGAACCAAGATCGTCTGACATCGGTTGCTCTCATCGGGGTAGGGAATCTGGGGAATGCGCTCCTGCATTATAACTTCCGCAAGAATAATAATGTGAGAATCGGGGCAGCCTTCGAAGTAGACCCTAAATTGATTGGGACCATTCAATCAGGAGTTCCTGTCTATTCCATTGATGAATTGTCAGAACAATTAGAAGCCCAAGGAATTGAAATTGCGCTCTTGACCGTACCGCAAGAAGAGGCAGCAGAAGCTGTAGAACGTTTGGTGGCAGCAGGCATCAAAGGGATTCTCAACTTCACGCCATTGCGTTTCGATGTGCCAAGTCATGTTCGTATGCAACATGTGGACTTAACCAATGAGTTGCAAACCTTGATTTATTTCATCGACAGCAACATGCATCAGCATGATGACTTTGTTGATTTCCGCAGACATTAAAATAAAGGCGACTAGGACTGGGTCCTGGTCGCCTTTGTTTTGTCTATCTCTATAGGGAGGAGCCTTCTTGGGTCAGTAGCTGAGCCGCTGGAATATCGACGGGAGCCCAGTCTAGGCTCATGAGGTCTTGGGGCTGGACCCAACGGCTAGCCTGGTGCTCGAGCAGGGTCAGACTGCCAGATAGAATCTTAGCCTTGTAGACTGCTAGCTGGATAGTGGCGAATTCATAGGCGTACTCTGCTGTCGTCACCCAGTCACCGACTTCAATTTCAAGGGTCAGTTCTTCCTTAATTTCCCGTGCCAGAGCTTGGGCTTCTGTCTCGCCAGCTTCTAGCTTGCCGCCGGGAAATTCCCAGAGTCCGGCTAGGCTCATTTCTTGGCCACGCTGTAGGCAGAGGACCTGGCCATCTTGGATAATGGCGGCACCTACTACACGAATGATTTGCCTGTCTTTGTCATGTCAATCCCTCCACTTTTCTTCACTTCTATCCTAGCGCGTCCGGTCTCAATCGTCAAGATCGCTGCTTTTGTCAAAGCCAAAATAGCAAGTGTTTTTTTCTTGCTTTTTTGGCAGCTTATCTCTATAATAGTAAGAGTAATATAACCATTGACTTCATAAGGGAGTAACTAGAGCCTAGCTCGTTGGTATCAACAAATATGTAGCATCTGCTGCTGGTACTGACTGAAATAGTGAGACTTATGCTGATTCACTCGTTGGGTGGCGGCATAGGTCTTTTTTTACAAGCTGGGGCGGCCAGTATGAAGGAATGGATCAAATAGGAGGTTACTATGTCAACAAAATTATCAGCCTATAACCAAGAGGCGCAAGCCGTCATTGACAGCTTAGAAAGCCATGTTGAGACGGGCTTGACAGCTGCAGTGGCTGCGCAACGCTTGGAAGAGTTCGGTCCTAATGAACTCAAGGCCGAAGCTCATTCAACCCTCTTGCAGAAGTTTATTGAGCAATTCAAGGACTTCATGATTATCATCCTCGTGATTGCGGCGGCTGTCTCCTTCGTGGCCAGCCACGAGTGGCACGACGCGGTCATCATTCTCCTAGTGGTGGTGCTTAACGCCATTATGGGGGTAGTCCAAGAAGCCAAGGCTGAAGAAGCCATTGACGCCCTCAAGGAAATGGCTTCACCTGACGCCCGTGTCCGCCGTGATGGCAATGTCATGACCGTTAAGTCTCATGACTTGGTGCCAGGCGATATCGTCTTATTGGAAGCTGGAGATATTGTACCAGCGGATATGCGTTTGATTGAAGCCAACTCACTCAAGGTTGAAGAAGCAGCCTTGACTGGGGAATCGGTGCCAGTTGATAAGGACATCAGCGTGATTGCAGAAGAAGGTGCCGGGATTGGGGACCGCCATAACATGGTCTTCTCTAGCACCAATGTGACTTACGGTCGTGCCTTAGCCATTGTAACGGCAACCGGGATGAATACCGAAGTCGGCCATATCGCCAGCATGTTAGCCAGTGCTGAGAAAACCAAGACCCCATTGCAACGCGACCAAGACCGTTTGGGTAAGACCTTGACTATTATGATCTTAGTCATTGCGGCTGTGACCTTCATCGTTGGTTTGTTGCGTGGCCGTCAGATTCCCGACATGCTCTTAGTGTCTATCTCCTTGGCCGTGGCTGCCATCCCTGAAGGCTTGCCAGCCATTTCAACCATTATCCTCTCTATCGGGACTCAAACTATGGCAGACCGTAAGGCCTTGGTTCGGACCTTGCCTGCCGTGGAGACCTTGGGTGGGACCCAAATTATCTGTTCCGATAAGACGGGGACCTTGACCCTTAACAAGATGACCATTGAAAAAGCCTACTATGATGGGGTTCTCCACAATGCCTCTGAAGGCTTAGATTTAGATTTACCGCTCTTACGTTCCATTGTTTTGGCTAACGACACGGAAGTGGACGCCGAAGGTAACTTGATCGGGGATCCAACCGAAACTGCCATGGTTAAGTTTGCCTTAGACAAGGGCTATCCTTTGGCTGAACGCTTGGCTAGCTTCCCACGGGTGGGCGAGATTCCATTTGACTCTACCCGTAAATTGATGACCACGGTCCACCCGCTAGCGGATGGTCGCTACCTGGTAGCCACCAAAGGAGCGCCAGACCAATTGCTCAAACGCTGCCTTCATAAGGACTTTGGCGGCCAGGTGACCGACTTGACCGATGCTGATCGCCAAGCCATCTTGACCGAAAATACTGGCATGGCGCGTCAGGCCTTACGTGTCTTGGCAGGGGCTTATAAGATTATTGATCAATTGCCTATCAAGTTCGAATCTGAGGAATTAGAACATGACTTAATCTTTGCTGGTTTGGTCGGTATGATTGACCCTGAACGTCAAGAAGCCGCGGATGCTATTGCTGTAGCCAAAGGGGCCGGCATGCGGACCGTCATGATTACCGGTGACCACGCTGAAACCGCGCAAGCCATCGCGGAACGTCTGGGCATCTTGAATCCAAACGAAGACAACCACCATCACGTCATGACCGGGGCAGAACTCGATGCTATTTCTGATCAAGAATTAGAAGCGCGTGTTCAAGACTTGTCAGTCTACGCCCGTGTATCGCCTGAGCACAAGGTGCGCATTATCAAGGCTTGGCAGTCTAAAGGTAAGACGGTGTCCATGACCGGGGACGGGGTCAACGATGCGCCTTCCCTCAAGCAAGCAGATATCGGGGTCGGCATGGGGATTACCGGGACCGAAGTGTCCAAGGGTGCCTCTGACATGGTCCTAGCAGACGATAACTTTGAAACCATCGTCGTGGCGGTTGAAGAAGGGCGTAAGGTCTTCGCCAACATCCAGAAGGCTGTCCAATATCTCTTGTCAGCTAACTTGGGTGAGGTCATTACCCTCTTCGTAGCTACCTTATTAGGTTGGACTATCTTGCAACCTGTTCATATCTTATGGATAAACTTAGTGACAGATGTCTTTCCAGCCATCGCTTTGGGGATGGAAAAAGCCGAGCCAGATGTGATGAATCGTCCACCACGGACCAAGGAGTCTAGCTTCCTATCTAACGGCATCTTGCCAAGTATCCTCTATCAAGGGGTCTTGGAAAGTGCCTTGACCCTCTTCATCTACTGGTTAGCTGGTCAATGGTACCACCAAGAAAACTTGGCCGAAACCATGGCCTTTGCGACCTTAGGCTTGATTCAACTCTTCCACGCTTTCAACGTCAAGTATGTCTTCACCTCTCTCTTCACAGGGAAAGCCTTCGATAACAAGTTCCTCAACGGTGCAGCCCTCTTGTCGGCTGTCATGTTACTAGGCGTTATCGTTGTTCCAGGCATCAACGACTTCTTCGACGTGACCGCACCTACTTTGCCACAATGGGGCTTGGTATTAGCTGTCTCCTTCAGTATTATCGTGCTAGTCGAACTCATTAAATGGGGTCTACGCACTAGTGGCCTAGCTGACAAGTTAAGCAAACAAGAAACCAAATAAGAATTAGGCCTGCCACCTCTGACATAGTTCGGAGGTGGCTTTTTTTGTTGAAGTGCCCAGACAAAGGCGCGCTACATTGTATTGCGCCCTTCCACGTCGCATTGGGAGTGCGCCATGACGCGTTGGGCCTCCAACACGACGTGGCTCGAGATCCAAGGGTCCGAATCCCCCCGAAAGAGAGCAAAACGAGCGCGCCACGTCGCATAGGGAGCCCGCCATGTCGCGTTAGGTCTCCAACACGACGTGGCTCCACCCCAAAGGGGCCGAACCGCCCCAAAAAGAGGGTAAAAGAGTGCGTCACGTCGCATTGGGAGTGCGCCATGACGCGTTGGGTCTCCAACAGGACGTGGCTCCACCCCAAAGGCACCAAAACACCCAAAAAGGGAGCAAAACGAGCGCGCCACGTCGCATTGGGAGTGCGCCATGTCGCGTTGGGCCTCCAACACGACGTGGCTCGAGTTCCAAGGGTCCAAATCCCCCAAAAAGAGGGTAAAACGAGCGCGCCACGTCGTATTGGGACTCCGCCATGTCGTGTTGGGCCTCCAACACGACGTGGCTCGAGCCCAAAGGGTCCGAACCCCCAAAAAAGAAGCTAAAAAGAGCGCGCCATGTCGTATTGGGGCCATGCTATGTCGCGTTGGGCCTCCAACGCGACGTGGCTCCCCAACTTCAGACGCCATCATACTGTGACAGGCACTGATAAACGGTAGCGTAGTCATTTTGGTAGCAAGCGTGGTGGCCTTTATGGAGTGGGTGGAAATATTTAGCTAGTTGGCGTTGCAGGGTGCGGTCCAATTGCTTGCTTCCCACATAGTTGGAAATTGCCGAGCGGCTCAGCGGTAGGTCATGATTTAACAAAGCCCACTCACAGGCGCTTCGCAAACAGGCGGCTGCTTTATCTTCCCTAAACCCACAATGTGGGCAGGAAACCTTATAACGACTATAAGTCATGCCCAGCCGCAAACAACGTGGGCAGCCAATGCCGCTTAGCAGAGTTTGGCGCTCGATGGAAGTCAGTTGGCGCGGTCGATAGGGGCTGGCATGTTGGAGCGGCCCCAGTAAATCCAAGACTAGCTGCTGGCGCCGACTGCAAGGCTGACCTACCATCTGGTCGCTCAGCCCCTGAAGCCATGCCAGCGCCTGCGGCCACAGCATATATTGCCCCGCAGCTAACCCCTCGACCTGCAAATGGTCTTGACTGAAAATCAGCTTGGACACTAGCTGACAGTCTAATTGCTGGCTCCTAAGAAATTGCTGGAGCAAGCTCTGGGCTCGGGCTACTTGCCCCAGTAAGTCGTGCTGATAAGGGCGCCCGTTGAGTCTGGAAGCAAATCCCTGATAGAGAAAATGCCCGCCATAATGCTTGATTTCCACTAGATAGAGCCCCTGGGGCACCAGCAAAAAGCCCGTCGATTTGCGTGCCCTTTCCCAGGGGATCCACAAATCAGTCAGATAAAAAAAGTAGATAGCCCCAGGTCTTGAATCACTTGGGCAAGCCTCGCCTCGCCCTCTAGGCCAGTTAGGAGACGCAGGTAGTCTGCTTCGTCCTCCTGGGATAAGTGGCCTCTTTGCTTGATCAGCTGATAAAATCTTGCCTCTTGATGGTACATGGTGCTTCCTCCTTCTTATATAAATACCCCAAAAGGCGCCTCCTCGCACCAAACCCAGATCTAAAAGTTTGATGAGAAGGGCTGGGTCTTTTGCTTTTAAGTCTTTTCCATTATAATAGACAGTGAATAAGTCAGGAGAAGGAGACAGGACTATGTTGAACGAGATGATGCACCGGCCAGTGGTCATGCAGAAAATAATCGACTTGATGCGGGAGGGGCAACTGCCTTTTGAAGGGGTCGTAGGTCAGTTGGAGGCCTTTGCTAATGCCAATGGGATTCCGGTGGTCCCTCACGAAACAGCCAAGTTCTTGGACTTTTTCTGTGCTACAACCCAGCCGCAACAAATCCTGGAAATCGGGACCGCCATTGGCTTTTCGGCTAGTCTTATGGCTCAACACCTAGCATCTGACGGCCACTTAACCACGATTGACCGCTACGCCCTCATGTTTGAACGCGCTAAGTCCAACTTTGAGCAGGCCGGTCTGGCGGATAAGGTGACGGTCCTAGAAGGGGATGCGGCTGACATTCTGCCTACCTTACCGGCTAATCACTATGATCTGATTTTTATGGATAGCGCCAAGGCCAAGTACCTGGAGTTCTATCCTTACTGCATGCGTCTGCTTAAGATGGGGGGTGTCCTGCTGATTGATGATGTCCTGCAAGCGGGCACCATCATGGATGCCTTAGACACGCGGCCTAAGCGGGTGCGTAAGATTCATCGCAAGCTCAATGAACTCTTCCAAGCTGTCTTGACCGATCAAGACCAACGGGCCTGCCTCCTGCCTTTAGGCGATGGTCTGCTCATGGTCCGCAAGGAAAAGGAAATAGAGGTAGAGGACTTCTTAGCCACCCAATGGGATAAGACCTGGTGCCAACAAGTGGCAGCAAAAGCCGAGTCCAAACGCCAAGCGGCGGCGCCTGCCCTTAACGAGTTTCAACAAATGGCAGCCGAACAAATAGAAGACAGCAGGGAATCTGGCCAAGAACTAGCTCAGGACATTGGCTTAATCGCCATTGACCTAGATGGCACCCTGCTGACCAACCAAAAAACCATTAGTGCCACCAACATTGCTAGCCTGGCTCGGGCGCATGAGGCAGGCATTAAGATTGTCATCTGTACCGGCCGGACCCTACCAGGGGTGGACTTCTATGTTCCAGAGCTTCCTTTCTTAAGTGAGTCGGACTTTATGATTCTGCAAAATGGGGCGCAAACCTTGTCGGCCCAGGCGCCTTTCCAATCGGTCTTCCAACGCTTCTTGACCCAAGCGGCGCGGCAACGGGCGCTGGAACTAGTGGCGCCCCTCAAGGACCAGGGTGCTCAGTTGGTGGCCTTTGACCGCGACCATATCTACCTAGTAGGGGATCCAACGCCTAATGCCTTGGTAGCTCGCGACGCCCAGTTTCTTAAAACAGACGTAACGCCAATCTCCGACGAAGACTTCCTGGCCAATAGCCAACTCAATAAGGCCATGATTCTGGCGCCGGAAGCAGTGCTAGATGCTTGGATTCCGACCATTGAGGCGACCGACTGGCAAGCTCTGTCCATGGTGCGGAGCCAGAAGGTTATCCTAGAATTTCTGCCGGTTGGTGTTTCTAAGGCTAGTGGATTAGACCAGTTGGCCCGTCACTTAGGTCTGCGTCCTGAGCAAGTCATGGCTCTAGGCGATGCGGCTAATGATGCTGAGATGTTAGATTTTGCCGGCTGTGCGGTAGCCATGGGCAATGCCTCAGACGACCTCAAAGCCAAGGCTGACTTTGTGACTTTAACCAATGAAGAAGATGGCGTTTCACATGCCATTGAGACCCTCATATTACAAAAGAAACAAAATCATATAGAATAATTAATGGAAGGGTCAAAGAAAATTCACAATTCGATGCTAAAATCTGTATTTGAATAAGAGAAAAAGTGAGGACGAGAAATCATGAAAAAAGGATTAATCATTGGCTCGACAACAGTTTTACTGTTAGCTGGTTTGGGCTATAGTGCCGGTGTAGGCTTCTACGCCCAGAAATTCCAGGCCAATACTAAATTTGGCTCCTTGGATATTTCCAACTTAACCTTAGCGGAAGCGGAGGATAAGATTGGCAAGGACCTTAACCAGAAGGAAGTGACCATTCTAGAGAACGGCAAAGAAGTAGGACGCTTTACCTTAGAACAAGCAGGTGTCCAAGTAGATGCCAACAAGGCTTTGGAATCAGCTTATAATTCACAAGACCCAACCGGTTGGGTAGGTAGTTTCTTCAACACCACCGAATATAAGAATGTCTTGCTCAATCATGTGGCTTTAACGACGAGAACCTTAGCAAGACTCTGGATGGCTTTGGCTTGAACAACCAAAACCGGACAGCGGCTGAAGATGCTAAGATCGAGTATTCTAACGGTCAAGGTTACCATGTCACCCCTGAAAAGGACGGTAACCAATTAGACGTAGCTAAGGTTAAGGAACTGATTGTTTCTCAAGTGCAATCAGGTAACACCTCGGTTGAAATCAATTCGGCCTACCAAGAGCCAAAAATCAAGAGTGATGATCCTAAGATTACCCAAGTCATGGATCAAATTAACAAGGTCGCTGATACCAAAATTACCTTGACTATCTCAGGCAAGGAAGAAGTCGTTCCTAAAGATAAAATCAATGACTGGATTCAATTCGATGAGTCTAATAACTTGGTAGTAGACCAAAGCAAGGTCCAAGACTATGTTAAGGAACTCAACACCAAATACGCGACCATCAATAAAACGCGTAAATTTGCTTCAACCTTATCTGGGGTGGTCGATGTGCAACCAGGGACCCTAGGTTGGTCCATTGACTCTGAGGCAGAGGCAGAGAAGATTGTAGCAGACCTTAACAAGGGTGGTACCATCAAGCGTGAGCCAACGGTTGTTGGGACGGGTTATGCCGACAAGGAAAATGATATCGGTCCAAGCTATGTCGAAGTCGACATTGCCCACCAAATGATGTTTATCTATAAGGATGGCAAGAAGGTACTGGAAACACCAGTCGTAACCGGTCGCCCTGGGACGACCACTATCCCCGGGGCCTACGCTTCTTGGAATAAGGAGTCTCCTTCAACCCTCAAGGGTTACAACCCACATACTCAGAAGGAATATCAACAACCGGTTGATTACTGGATTCCATTTGATGACACTGGCCAAGGGATTCACGATGCCAACTGGCAAGCTTCCTTCGGGGGCGAAGCCTACCTATCGAATGGTTCTTTAGGCTGTATCAACACGCCACCAGGTACCATGGCAGAAGTTTACCAATTAGTGGAAGTCGGGATGCCAGTTATTATCTTCTAATGATTGAACGCCTTTAATTTGGAAACCTTAAACAAAAGGCCCTACCTTTTGTTTAAGGTTTCTTTTCAAATACTTGTCTATTAGATTACAAGTCGCTGCAAGCTTTGACATAAGTAGAAAACTTGAGCGTAAGGGCTTTAATATTCCCGCAAAACCCGCTATAATAAAGGAGTGAGACCTTAAGGGGAAGGCTCACCCATTTGAACCTAGAACGTCATGAGAAAGGATGAACCATATGAAAAAGATTCTAGTCGTAGATGATGAAAAGCCAATCTCTGATATTATTTCTTTTAACTTAGAAAACGAAGGCTATGCCATTGAAAAAGCTTATGATGGTGAACAAGCATTAGAGGTATTCGAGAAGAGTCAACCAGACTTAGTGATTTTAGACCTCATGTTACCCAAGATGGACGGTTTGGAAGTTTGTCGTGAAATTCGCAAACAATCCGCTGTGCCTGTTATCATGTTAACCGCCAAAGATTCAGAGATTGACAAGGTCTTAGGTTTAGAGTTAGGGGCAGATGACTATGTCACCAAGCCATTCTCTAACCGTGAACTCATTGCCCGCGTTAAGGCTAACTTACGTCGCAATCTAGTCAAGGAACCTGAGCCACAAGAAGTCAATAAAAACGAGATTGTAGTAGGAGATCTGGTCATTCACCAAGATGCCTACATTATCTCTAAGCACGGGGAAGAAATTGAACTGACCCACCGGGAGTTCGAATTACTCCACTACCTAGCCCGCCACATTGGCCAAGTCATGACCCGAGAACATCTCCTTGAGACTGTTTGGGATTATGATTACTTCGGGGATGTGCGGACGGTCGACGTGACCATCCGTCGTCTGCTGGAGAAAATTGAAGATATTCCAAGCCACCCAACTTATATTGTGACTCGTCGTGGGGTCGGCTACCTCTTGAAGAACCCAGATCAAGAATAGGAAGTTCTAGTATATGAAGCGAATCAGACGATTATTTCAATCGATCCATTTTAAAATTCCGATTCAAATCATTATTATTCTGCTGATTGCGTTCCAATTCGTGGGGGTCTACTTCGTTAACCAATACGAGAGCCGTACGCTCAAGAACTACCAGGATCAGATTGATACCCAGGTAGAGTTCTTGGTTAACAATGTGACGCCAATCTTAGAAGAACGCTTGAGTGAGACGGATGAACGCGCCCGTCTGACTCAGGTCATTGATACCTTCTCTCAAATAGTAATTTGACCCGTATCCAAATCATCAACACTAAGGATGGGATTATCGCGTCAAATAACGCCTTGGACCAGTCAGAAGCACTGGCCAAGACCAATGATAATAATGTGAGGGAAGCGTTGGTTAGCCAACGCTCTTCTAAGTTTTCAGAGTATGATGTCAATAACAAGCGTCATACCTACACCACGATTAAGCCTATTTTGAGTCAGTCGAATAATACGGTGGTAGGGGCGGTCCGGGTGACGGCCAACATGAACCGGGTCTATGAACAGACTCAGAGTGTCATGAGCGTCTTCATCCAGTCGGCTGTGATTGCTATTGTGGGGAGCTTTATCTTAGCCTTAGTGCTCTCCCAAGGCTTAACCCTGCCTATTGAAAACATGCGCCAACAAGCCCTGCGGATTTCGGAGGGGATTTATAATTATCCGGCCAAGATTTTTGGTAATGACGAGTTGGGTGAATTAGCCAAGACCCTTAACGAATTATCGGTTAAGGTTAAGGACTCCCAAGAATTGATTGAATCCGAACGTCAACGTTTGGACGGGATTCTTCGTTATATGACTGACGGGGTGATTGCGACCGACCGGCGTGGTAATGTCCTGCTGGTCAATGAGCGCGCCCTGCAACTCTTGGGTATCGACCAACAATCCGCCATTGGGATTTCCCCATTATTCGCCTCTTGCGGCTCAAGGATCAATATACCTTGACCGACTTGCTAGGTGATGACCGGGAAATCCTCATGGATTGGGTAGACCATGGGGAGTATTCCATCCTCAAGGGAGAATTCTCAGTTATTCGTCGTGAGACCGGCTTCGTTACCGGGGTGGTCTGTGTCTTAACAGACGTCACCGAACAAGAGAAGACCGAGCAAGAACGGCGGGACTTTGTATCCAACGTCTCCCACGAATTGCGGACGCCATTGACTTCCATTAAGTCCTATACCGAAGCCCTGCGCGAAGGGGCATGGAAGGACCAGGTCATTGCACCGCAGTTCCTCAATGTTATTCAGTTGGAGACCGACCGTATGATGCGGATGATTGGTAATCTGCTGGATCTATCCAAGATTCATGAAGGTCAATATAAACTCAACCTAGAATACATTGACTTTAAGCGCATGGTCAGTCATATTCTGGACCGTTTTGAATTTATGTTGGAACAGAATCCTGACCAGAAGAAATTCAAGCTTAAGCGGGATTTCACCTCACGGGAAATCTACCTGGAAATTGACCAGGACCGCGTGACCCAAGTGATTGATAATATCTTAAACAACGCCATCAAGTATTCTCCTGATGGGGGTGTCATCGTCGTGAAGATTGAAGACTCCCATTCCCATGTCCACTTGTCCATTAAGGACCAGGGGCTAGGGATTCCGCAGAAGGATATCCCACATCTCTTCCAACGCTTCTACCGTGTCGACAAAGCGCGGTCGCGTGAGCAGGGGGGGACAGGGCTTGGTTTGGCTATTTCCAAGGAAATCATTGAACTGCATGGTGGGAAAATCTGGGCGACCAGTGTGGAAGGCAAGGGTTCGACCTTTGGCTTGATCTCCCTTATCTGCAAATGGACTTTGACGATGAAGGGTGGGATGATTGATGATTCGCCGTCTCTTTATTCCTATTACTTTAATTCTGGCTGTCCTAACCAGCGGGGTCCTTTCTTGGTTGCTTCTAACCAACCCTGATTTTCTCTATGGTGCTAATTCGCAAACGCCACAACAAAACGTTCGTAATGAGCAAGTGGATAGTCTCAATCGGCAAGTAGCCGGCATGAAGTTAACCGATGTGCTAGCTCCCGTAGCCCTAGATGCCTATGAAGCAGGCGGTTACTGGGAGGCTAGTGCCAGTCATCTGGACCAGGTGACGGCAGCCTTAGCTCAGACACCGAGTGAACTAGGGGGCGACTTTGATGTGGTAGAGTCTTCAACGACTTTTGCCAACATGTCGACCAGTCCTCGTTTGATTCTGCGTTTTGCTGACCGTTTGCCAGTCTCCTTGTGGGGACAATGGTTCAAGTCTAAGGACGGCCCGCCACTCGATTTTGAAGCTGACCAAATCTGGCTCTTGAAAGAGGAGCCCCAAGCTCTCTACTTAGTCAATCAGGTGGATGAGACCTATGTGCGGGTGCCCCTCAATGGCTGGGACTTTGCTAGCCTCTATCAGAGCCTGATCCAAGACTTGAGTACTTGGACGGCCATGTCCCAAGTGCCTTTAGCCAAGGGCAAGGCATTGATTCGGACGGAAGCCTTTAGCCTGCCAAGTCAGGTCTATACCCTCAAGAAAGAATCAGAAGCCAATCTGATTGGTCTCTTCTTCGGTTCGGATAACTACTCCATTACCGATAGCGGGGAGAGCGGGGAGAAAAAATACAAGACCTTGGACTTGGAACTCGATGTCAACTCTGATAGTCATGTCTACACTGCACGGAGCGAAGCCGTTCAGAACCGCAGTTCGGTCCATCGCGACCAGATTATCATGGATTCATTTGCCGAAATGAAGAAATACGGAGTCTGGACCCAAGGCCTGCGTTTGACCACCAATAATAGTACCAACACGCTCTATTACCAGCGCTATCTAGACGGCTATCCGCTCATGTCGGATGCCTCGCCTTATTACTTAGGCCTACAATTTAATTTGTCGCCCAAGGTGACACGCTTTCCGGCTCCTTCCTGAGCCTGCGTTCGCATATTGACGACAAGAGTAAAGCAACCGACCTAGATTCAGCAAGTAGCTTGGTTTCCCAACTGCATGAACAAGGTATGGTGACGACTGATTTAGACCAGATTTTTGTAGCCTATGAATGGCAGGCCAATATGGAGAACTTCCAGCTGGTGACCTTTATTCCTAAGTACTATGTCGAATACAAGGGGCGCTATATCTCCTTGGAACGCCTTAATCGCGGTGAGTTACGACATAGCCAGGAATCTGCTAGTTCGGATGAGGGGACCAGCCCACAAGGTGTAAATACCCTAGATGAAGGGGGCCAAGAATAATGGATTTTAAACGAACCCAGATTTTGCTCTTAATCTTCTTCATCTTCTTCGATGCCTATCTGGCCTTTACCCTGATTACCAAGCAGCAGGTCAGACAGACCAATAGTGGGCAGGTCACCAATGTCAGCATTGAGACCCAGCTCAAAAACCGTAACATTAAAATCAACCAGACCCTATCAAATGAAAGCTATCAGCTGCCCGTTGTTAAGACGGAAACTAGCCAAGTCCTCGACAAGGAGCGTGGCACCCTTCAAGGTCAGACCGCCCGTTATAATAATGGGATCTTACAATCGACCTTTGATCAGCCACTGGATTTGGGTCTCGGACTTGATCGCGATAGCAAGACCTTGACCCAGGAGCAGGTAGAAGACATTCGCCGTAATTTCTTGGATCGGCCTGAATACTTTGTTCGGGGGGCAGAATATACGGTTTGGTCCTTCAGTCCAGAATCTCGGACCCTAACCTTCTACATGGTGGCTTATGATGGCTACCCTGTCCTGGACGGGAGTTCTGAGTTGCGACTGAGTTTCAATGCGGATTTCCAATTGCGGGAATACACCCAGACCTATCAGAGTGATTTTAAGGTCTTGGACCAACCCATTGCACTGATTAGTGTCAAGGATGCCCTCAAACTTCTGGAGACCCGGGTCGATACCTATATTCCGGATGGCTCGACTATCCAACAAATTAGCCTAGGTTACTATCGTACGGTTAATTTGCAGGACTTCGATGTCTATACGCCTGTTTGGGAGATTACCTATAGTCAAGATGAAGCAAGTACACGTACCGTCCTGGTCGACGCAGTGGAACACCAAGTAGTGACCAAGCCTAATACCAACGTCACAAGCCCATAAAGGAGGAAAATAAGATGAAGCGACGCTCATTCTTTTGGTTAGCATTGATGGCCCTAGTGCTCGCGCTTGCGGGACCTATTAGCCAGATACGTGCTGCCGAAGTATCTTATAAGATTACCAATCAAGATGTCACTGCCGAAATTACGGCTGAAGGGAACGTTAAATTCACCCAGAAATGGGTCTTTGACGCCAGTTTCATGAATGGAGCCCTCCTCAAGGTGGATACAGGTGGCTTTGAATTAGGTGCCTACAAAATCGGTGTCGAAAATGGCAACAAGCTAGAAGAGTTCACTGAGGATAAGTTGGACTCCAAGCGGCCTAAGACCTTCCACATTCAATCCAACCGTGACATCAGAACTTTCAAGGCTTACTACCCTGTTAGCAATAAGAAGGTAACCTTTGTGGCCGAGTATACCCTCAATCACATCGTGACCAACTATGCCGATACAGCGGAATTCAACCGTAAGCTAATTGGGGAAGGTGTTGACTTCAAAACCGACGTTACTGCCAAGGTCATTCTGCCACCAGGTCAAATTACCGATAAAGATAGTTTCAAAGCCTGGGCCCATGGTGGGACCGGAAGCGGGACAGTAGAACTGGGCCAAGAAAATGGGCGCTCTGTCGTGATTCTTAAGTCTAATGGGACACCAGCCAATCGCTTTGTCGAAGTGCATACCATTTTCCCAACGTCCTTGACGCCACACAATACCAATGTCGTCAATCAGAATATGAAGGCAGAAATTGAATCTAAGGAAGCTGCCCAAGCTGAGGCAGACCGCAAGGCCTATGAAAGCCAGAAGTATACCACTAGCGCGGTCCAGTGGGGCGCTATGATTCTCATGTCCTTGCTTCCTTTTCACCTCTGGCGTAAATACTTTAAGTTACGTCGCCAGTTGAATCCTAATCCGGTTCAATTGCCAATTCACAACTACAACTTGCCATCACATACGGCGCCAGCAGTTGTTACTTCCGCTGTTTTCCGGTCCAGTGGGGAACCTAATCCCGATGACTTCTCAGCAACAGTTGCGGACTTAGCCCGTAAGGGGTATCTGGAGTTAGAGGAAGAACGTCGCGAAAATCGCGGCATCTTCAGCAATAGTTCCATGACCGCGCGTGTCACCAAGCTGACAGACGAGGTAGCCGACTATCCGCTTCAAGGTCACGAACGGGCAGTCTTGACCTTCCTCTTCCCAGATGATGAAACCAGTGTCACCTTAGAAGACTTGGAAACGCATGAAGAAGAACCGGCATTTTGCTAAGAAGCGCTTGGCAGCCTACGAAAACTTCCAAAGCCGTGCTAGCATCGCCGGATCACAATTAGTGGAATCGGCACGAGACAAGAATAATAGCCTACGTTTCCAAGCTATTGGGGCCATTATTCTTAATGTCATCTTAGGTGGGGTAGCCCTCTTTGCAGGCTATATGGCCACCAATCATCCCTTCCTACAACAAGTAGGTTGGATTGCACTGGGCCTAGCCCTCTTGGAAATCGTCCTGAATGTGATCTTTATGATTACTGTCTCTGTCCGACCACTCCGGACGGCAGAGGAAGACCAACTCTATCAAGAGTGGCATGGCTTTGCCAAGATGCTAGAAGATGTGGGGCAAATGAATATGCGAGACATTGCTTCCCTAGCTCTTTGGGAAGAATACCTAGTTTATGCTATTGCCTTTGGCATAGCGGATAAGGTCTTGGATGCCCTCAAGGTTCAATTCACTCAAGCAGAATTGGTAGAAGGTATGACCTACTATCCAATGTACTATAATACAGGCCTCTACAGCCATGTGCTCAGCCAATCCATCTCATCTAACGTGAGCTCGGCTTCCGCTTATAGCCAAGACCACTCTTACTCCGGTAGTAACTCCGGTGGTTTCGGTGGTGGCTTCAGTGGTGGCTCCTCCGGTGGTTCCGGTGGCGGCGGCGGCGCAAGTGGCTTCTAATAAATCAAAGACTGGGATTTTGTCCCGGTCTTTTTTTGATTTTGTAACTTATGAAAATTTCTTAGCATTTGGGCTTGACTCTGACTAAGTGGCGTGATATATTAATGTTCGTCTGAAAATGACAGACCAACTATCCGAAAAAATATTTGAGAAAGTCGAAAAAAAGTGTTGACTTCTCCAATGCAGGGTGGTATGATATAAAAGTTGTCACGTGGTGGCAACGAGCACATTGAAAACTAAACAAAGACACACCAAGAATGTGAGGGTCATCGAGGTAAACTTGATGAACAACCAACAATTCGGCAGCAGACAAGCTGGGTAAAAAACAAGCTAGTAAAGAAATGAGTCAATGAGACTTATGAAATTATTTTCATGAGAGTTTGATCCTGGCTCAGGACGAACGCTGGCGGCGTGCCTAATACATGCAAGTCGAACGAACCACGACTAGGTGCTTGCACTTGGTCAAGGTGAGTGGCGAACGGGTGAGTAACACGTGGGTAACCTACCTCATAGTGGGGGATAACAGTCGGAAACGACTGCTAATACCGCATAGGACATAGGATCACATGATCCAGTGAGGAAAGGTGGCGCAAGCTATCGCTAAGAGATGGACCCGCGGTGCATTAGCTAGTTGGTAGGGTAAAGGCCTACCAAGGCGATGATGCATAGCCGACCTGAGAGGGTGATCGGCCACATTGGGACTGAGACACGGCCCAAACTCCTACGGGAGGCAGCAGTAGGGAATCTTCCGCAATGGACGCAAGTCTGACGGAGCAACGCCGCGTGAGTGAAGAAGGTCTTCGGATCGTAAAGCTCTGTTGTTAGAGAAGAACAGCGCATAGAGTAACTGTTATGCGTGTGACGGTATCTAACCAGAAAGCCACGGCTAACTACGTGCCAGCAGCCGCGGTAATACGTAGGTGGCGAGCGTTGTCCGGATTTATTGGGCGTAAAAGGGAGTGTAGGCGGTCTTTTTAAGTCTGATGTGAAAGCCCACGGCTCAACCGTGGAGGGTCATTGGAAACTGGGAGACTTGAGTGCAGAAGAGGAGAGCGGAATTCCATGTGTAGCGGTGAAATGCGTAGATATATGGAGGAACACCAGTGGCGAAGGCGGCTCTCTGGTCTGTAACTGACGCTGAGGCTCGAAAGCGTGGGGAGCAAACAGGATTAGATACCCTGGTAGTCCACGCCGTAAACGATGAGTGCTAAGTGTTGGAGGGGTTCCACCCTTCAGTGCTGGAGTTAACGCAATAAGCACTCCGCCTGGGGAGTACGGCCGCAAGGCTGAAACTCAAAGGAATTGACGGGGACCCGCACAAGCGGTGGAGCATGTGGTTTAATTCGAAGCAACGCGAAGAACCTTACCAGGTCTTGACATCCCGACGACCGCTCTAGAGATAGAGTTTTTCTTCGGAACGTCGGTGACAGGTGGTGCATGGTTGTCGTCAGCTCGTGTCGTGAGATGTTGGGTTAAGTCCCGCAACGAGCGCAACCCCCTATAACTAGTTGCCAGCATTAAGATGGGGACTCTAGTTAGACTGCCGGTGACAAAACCGGAGGAAGGTGGGGATGACGTCAAATCATCATGCCCCTTATGACCTGGGCTACACACGTGCTACAATGGATGGTACAACGAGCAGCGAACTCGCGAGGGTAAGCGAATCTCTAAAAAGCCATTCTCAGTTCGGATTGTAGTCTGCAACTCGACTACATGAAGCCGGAATCGCTAGTAATCGCGGATCAGCACGCCGCGGTGAATACGTTCCCGGGTCTTGTACACACCGCCCGTCACACCACGAGAGTTTGTAACACCCGAAGCCGGTGGCCTAACCTTTTAGGAGGGAGCCGTCGAAGGTGGGATAGATGATTGGGGTGAAGTCGTAACAAGGTAGCCGTATCGGAAGGTGCGGCTGGATCACCTCCTTTCTAAGGAGTAACGGAACCTCACAGAGCTTGCGTCTTTGTTTAGTTTTGAGTGTGCTAACACTCAAAAACTTGCACATTGAAAAACTGAATAACCAAACAAACCGTTTTTATCATCCGACAGGATGGATGATAAAACACATTATTTCTAAAATAATGAACCGAGAATTGACCGAGTCTGTAAGAAATTACAGAGTAAGAAAAAAATAGCGCGAAAGTATCATGCATCAAGTATGATCGTGGTTAAGAAACAAAGGGCGCACGGTGAATGCCTTGGCACTAGGAGCCGAAGAAGGACGTGACGAACGACGAAATGCTTTTGGGGAGCTGTAAGTGAGCTAAGATCCAGAGATATCCGAATGGGGGAACCCGGCTAGCGTAATGGCTAGTCACACCTAAGGGTGAGGTAGACGCAGAGAACTGAAACATCTAAGTACCTGCAGGAAGAGAAAGAAAAATCGATTCCCTGAGTAGCGGCGAGCGAAACGGGAAGAGCTCAAACCAGTGTGCATGCACACTGGGGTTGTAGGACTCTAACGTGGACTCAAATGAGTTAGTAGAAGCTGGTGGGAAACAGCGCCAAAGAGGGTGAGAGCCCCGTATACGAAAACTGATTTGTACCTAAGAGTATCCTGAGTACGGCGGAACACGTGGAATTCCGTCGGAATCCGCCAGGACCATCTGGCAAGGCTAAATACTCCCTAGTGACCGATAGTGAACCAGTACCGTGAGGGAAAGGTGAAAAAGCACCCCGGGAGGGGAGTGAAAGAGTACCTGAAACCGTGTGCTTACAAGTAGTCAGAGCCCGTTAAGGGGTGATGGCGTACCTTTTGTAGAATGGACCGGCGAGTGACGATAGTTGGCGAGGTTAAGTTGAAGAAACGGAGCCGTAGCGAAAGCGAGTCTGAATAGGGCGAAAGTCAGGTGTCGTCGACCCGAAACCAAGTGACCTACCCATGTGCAGGTTGAAGGTGCGGTAAGACGCACTGGAGGACCGAACCAGGACACGTTGAAAAAGTGTTTGGATGACGTGTGGGTAGCGGAGAAATTCCAATCGAACTTGGAGATAGCTGGTTCTCTCCGAAATAGCTTTAGGGCTAGCCTCAGAGTAAGAGTCATGGAGGTAGAGCACTGTTTGGACTAGGGGGGCTCACGCTTTACCGAATCCAGATAAACTCCGAATGCCAAGGACTCATCTCTGGGAGTCAGACTGCGAGTGATAAGATCCGTAGTCGAAAGGGAAACAGCCCAGACCACCAGCTAAGGTCCCAAAGTAACTGTTAAGTGGAAAAGGATGTGGAGTTGCATAGACAACTAGGATGTTGGCTTAGAAGCAGCCACCATTCAAAGAGTGCGTAATAGCTCACTAGTCGAGTGACTCCGCGCCGAAAATGTACCGGGGCTAAACAGTACACCGAAGCTGTGGATTCAATTTTAAATTGAGTGGTAGGAGAGCGTTCTAAGGGCGGTGAAGGCATACCGAAAGGAGTGTTGGAGCGCTTAGAAGTGAGAATGCCGGTATGAGTAGCGAAAGACGGGTGAGAATCCCGTCCACCGATAGACTAAGGTTTCCTGGGGAAGGCTCGTCCGCCCAGGGTTAGTCGGGACCTAAGCCGAGGCCGACAGGCGTAGGCGATGGACAACAGGTAGAGATTCCTGTACTTGTTAACAATGTTTGAGCGATGGAGGGACGCAGGAGGCGACGCCACGCAGACGGATGGAAGTGTCTGTAGAAGCACGAAGTGGTGGTATGAGTCAAATGCTTATACCTATAACCGTGACGTGTGACCTGGAGCGAAATTTAAGTAGCGAAGGTGGCTAATCAAACTGCCGAGAAAAGCTTCTAGTGAGTTGTTAACAACCCGTACCGCAAACCGACACAGGTAGTCAAGTGGAGAACACTAAGGTGAGCGAGAGAACTCTCGTTAAGGAACTCGGCAAAATGACCCCGTAACTTCGGGAGAAGGGGTGCTGACAGAAATGTCAGCCGCAGTGAATAGGCCCAGGCGACTGTTTATCAAAAAAACACAGGTCTCTGCAAAATCGAAAGATGACGTATAGGGGCTGACGCCTGCCCGGTGCTGGAAGGTTAAGAGGAGTGCTTAGGAGTAATCCGAAGGTACGAATTGAAGCCCCAGTAAACGGCGGCCGTAACTATAACGGTCCTAAGGTAGCGAAATTCCTTGTCGGGTAAGTTCCGACCCGCACGAAAGGCGTAACGATCTGGGCACTGTCTCAACGAGAGACTCGGTGAAATTATAGTACCTGTGAAGATGCAGGTTACCCGCGACAGGACGGAAAGACCCCATGGAGCTTTACTGTAGCTTGATATTGAGTGTTTGTATGGCATGTACAGGATAGGTAGGAGCTGAAGAAGTGTGGACGCCAGTCTACACGGAGGCGCTGGTGGGATACTACCCTTGTGATGCGGACCCTCTAACCCACGTGTAACAGCACGGGAGACAGTGTCAGGTGGGCAGTTTGACTGGGGCGGTCGCCTCCCTAAAAGAGTAACGGAGGCGCCCAAAGGTTCCCCTCAGAATGGTTGGAAATCATTCGTAGAGTGTAAAGGCAGAAGGGAGCTTGACTGCGAGACCTACAAGTCGAGCAGGGACGAAAGTCGGGCTTAGTGATCCGGTGGTACCGTATGGAAGGGCCATCGCTCAACGGATAAAAGCTACCCTGGGGATAACAGGCTTATCTCCCCCAAGAGTTCACATCGACGGGGAGGTTTGGCACCTCGATGTCGGCTCATCGCATCCTGGGGCTGAAGTCGGTCCCAAGGGTTGGGCTGTTCGCCCATTAAAGCGGTACGCGAGCTGGGTTCAGAACGTCGTGAGACAGTTCGGTCCCTATCCGTCGCGGGCGTAGGAAATTTGAGAAGAGCTATCCTTAGTACGAGAGGACCGGGATGGACGCACCGCTGGTGTACCAGTTGTTCTGCCAAGGGCATCGCTGGGTAGCTATGTGCGGGATGGATAAGCGCTGAAAGCATCTAAGCGTGAAGCCAGCTTCAAGATGAGATTTCCCATTCGAAAGAAGTAAGACCCCTGAGAGACGATCAGGTAGATAGGCTAGAAGTGGAAGTGGAGTGATCCATGGAGCGGACTAGTACTAATCGGTCGAGGTCTTAACCACAAGATTTGAGGTTAGGTTTGAGGTTATTCAGTTTTGAGTGTGCAAGCACTCAATATAAGACAACACCCAAGTGTGGTGATAATGGCAAGAAGGACACACCTGTTCCCATTCCGAACACAGCAGTTAAGCTTCTTAGCGCCGATGGTAGTTGGACCTTTGGTCCTGTGAGAGTAGGTCGTTGCCATGCTGGGTGAAAGTTTTTCAAGCGTCCCTTAGGGGGCGCTTTTTCTTATGCAGAGATAGTAGGAAAAAGTTTTTCCTCAACGATAATTCATTCATCTTTCATTCATTTTTGCCCCTTAGACTAAGTTTATCAGGTAAGCAACCCCTACTTACCTGAAAATTATAGAAGCTAAAGGAGTCAATAACATGAAAGTATCTAAACATATTCTCTTAAGCGGAGCCTTAGCCGCATCCCTGGCAGCTAGTGTAGCCCTACCGACGTTGAGCGTCTTTGCAGGTGAAGCGGGCCAGTCCAATCAAGCCTCCCAGTCCAAGGCCTATCAGGCAGCCCCTGATAAAGAACAAGGCCAAGATGGCCCAAGACAGCAAGCTGGCGACCATTGTCAAGGCCATGACCGCGGCCCAGGTGGTCATCATCATGGCCATGAGCAAGGTCCTGGCGGACATGGACATGGTCAGGAAAAGAAAGAAGGGCAGACCGCTCAGAATGTTCAAATTAATGTCACCATGAAGCAAGCTCTGGAGAAGGCTGCGACTCAAGTGCCTAATAGCCAAGTCTTAGGCGCTAGTTTGTATGAGCAAGGTGATCAAGCCGCCTATTCGGTTGTCGTCAAGGCAGATAAGGACTTTCGTTTTGTCTTTGTAGATGCCCAGACAGGTAAAGTGACAGAAGAAGAGACTAATCAGGAACAAGGTCATGGTCACGATCGCCAAGGCCCTAGTCAAGAGCAGGGTGCCAACCAAGGCCAAGGTGGAAATCAAAACCATGGGCCTGGCCATGAGCAAGGTCCGGGGCAGGGTCAAGCTCCCGGTCAAGGTCAAGCACCAAATCAAAACCATGGCCCAGATAACGCTCAAGGTCAGGGGTCAAATCAAAATCAAGGCCAAAAACCTGCACCAGGCCAAGAGGGTACTCAGGCTCAAGGTCAGGAGGCTAAACCAGACTTTAAGGCGCCAAGTGTCAGCGCGCAAGCTGCCTTAGACGCTGTCTTGGCTAAGTATGCGGATGCTAAAGTCTATGATATTGAACTGGATCCAAGTCATGAACAAGATAAGGCGGCTACTTACACCGTCACCTTGGAAAGCAACCAAACTTTCAAGCAAGTGAGCGTTGATGGCGAGACGGCTGCGGTGACAGAAATTGAAGACCGAGAAGAGGGTCATCATGGGCCAGCTGACCATCAAGTAGGTCAAGCGCAAGGTCCAGGCCAAGAGGGCGTCCGTGGTCAGCATCAAGGGCCTAACCAAAATCAAGCAGGTCCTGGTCAAGGTCCTAATAAGCAAGAAGGTGGCCCACAAGGGCAAGGAGCACCAGCTGAATCCAATAAGCGCTAGTCTACTTAACTAAGTTAAAGTGGCTAACCAACTATTTACCTACTGGCTGCTGTCGTGTCACAATAGGTAGCCAGTGAGCGGGCAGGTGGCATTCTCAGACAAGCTGCCACTTGTAGAGCCTGCCATTCCCCCACATCAGGGTGCCTTTGGGTGCCCTGATTTGCCTTTGTGTAGAAATATTGATACAATGCAACTTGATGAGAAGAGGTGATCATATGAAATTACTGCTAGTGGAAGACGAACGTGACTTGAATGCCAGTCTAACTAAGTTGCTAAAGAAGCAACAATATAGTGTGGACGCAGCTTTTGATGGTCAAGAAGCCTTGGATTTTTTGGCGGTAGCTAGCTATGACCTCATTATCTTAGATATCATGATGCCTCACATGGACGGTTTTGAATTTCTAGAGCGCATCAGATCGCAAGAAAACCCAGTGCCTGTTCTCTTGTTAACAGCCCGGGATGCTGTCACTGATAAGATTCGGGGCCTGGATTTGGGTGCAGATGATTATATGGTCAAGCCCTTTGAATTTGGGGAGCTACTAGCTCGCCTACGGGTTCTACTCCGCCGGCCACAACGTCATATCCTAAGTGATCAGGTGGAAATTGGGTCTATTCGTTTAATTCTTTCCCAGAAACGTGTCCTCAAGGATGGTCAGGCCGTGAATTTAACGGCCAAAGAATATGAGGTCTTGGAGTACTTGGTCCGCAACCAGAACCAAGTTCTGTCACGGGAGCAGATTCGCCATCATGTCTGGGATTATGAGCAAGAAGCAGAGTCCAACACCATTGATGTCCTCATCAAAAATATTCGGCGCAAACTCGATAGCGAGGGGCAACCCTCACTGATTCAAACCAAACGGGGGTTAGGCTATGTGGTTCCAAGGATTCAAGCAATTTCTAACTAGTATTGCCAGTCGTGTAACCATTTGGTACACCGGCTTTATGATTATCATCCTCTTGGCTATGTTTGGGGCCACCTTATGGATTTCGGCCCGCTTTGTGGATGCTGATCGCAAGGAAAGCTTAGTCGAGGTGGTCCAAATGGCCAGCCGTCACGCTGACTCGCCACAAGGTCAGGAGTATGGTCACCCTGATATGGATCGTCATTCCTTCGAGCAAGGGGTTACCCTGGCCTATTACAATCAGCAGAATGTCAGTCGCCAGCACTTGCCCGGCTTCTTTAAGTGGGACTTGCCCCAGAATGGGGGCACAGTGTCTAGCTACCAGGAGGGGGACCAGTCCTTTCTCTACTATGACCTGCCTCTAGAAAATGGTCAGGGATGGGTGCGGGGGGTCATTGCCCTCAGCGCTTCTAGCCGGGAGCTCAACAATCTACTCAGAGTCTTGGCTATTGCCGGTCCAGTATTACTGGTGCTAATGGTTCTGGGTGGCTACTGGGTGTTGAAGCGAGCCCTAAAACCTATCAAGGTCTTGGACCAAACAGTTCTTGCTATTCAGACCAGTGGGGATTTGTCCCAAAGAATTCCTCTAAAAGGGCCCCAAGATGAACTCTACTTCTTGGCCCAGACCATGAATGGCATGCTAGAGACGGTGGAAACTTCCTTCCAGCGTGAGAAGCAGTTCAGCCATGATGTCTCCCATGATTTACGGACACCCGTCACGGTCATTCTATCAGAGAGTGAGTATGGCCTTCACTATGCGGATTCATTGGCCGAAGCTCAGGAATCGCACGCTACCATCCAACGCCAGGCGCTCCGTATGAAAGCTTTAATTAACCAAATTTTAGAATTGTCCAAGTTAGAAGGCCAGGACAGCTTAGCTTTGGAGCCACTTAATCTTAGCGATTTCTTAGCTAAGCGCCAGGAAGATGACCAGACCTTAGCTCAAGCAGCAGGCAAAGAGCTTGCCTATGACCTTGCGCCTAACTTGCAGATTGAGGCTGATGAAGTCCTCTTAGGTCGCTTGGTGGATAATCTGCTTAGCAATGCCCTTAAGTTCGCTCAAAGTCAGGTCACGCTTAGCTTGACGGCTAATCAGGAAGATGGGGTAATCCTGTCGATTGCTGACGATGGCCCAGGCATTGCAGAGGCAGAACAGGCGCACATTTGGCAACGATTCTATCAGGTGGATCGCGCCCGTACTAAGTCGGCCTCAAGTGGCGCCGGTCTCGGCCTGGCCTTGGTTAAAGCCATTGCCGACCAGCATGGAGCCCAGCTAAGCCTTAAGAGTCAGCTGGGGGCAGGCGCTCGTTTTGAGGTGACATTTCCACCCGTAAAATCACAAACTAAGTAAATCAAAGACCAGAGAGGCTAGACTATCTAGCCTCTTTTTTGCTTGGTGTCATGCTCAGCAGCTGGCTTGCCTTGTGGTCGTCTGAATTTGAAAGTCGACGCTTTTAACTTATAAGTAAGTGGAGAAAAGTGACTTTTCAATATGAAGAAAAAACAAACTAAGTTTAATAATTATTTCTAAGATAAAAAGCGCGCCATAGAGACGCGCTTTTTGACTTTTCAGGAGCCCCAGAGGATTTCGCAGTGGGGGCCAACTGTGTCCTGGAAGGACTCAATAGGGGGCTGGTCGGTCACAATGTAATCCAGAGCAGAGTAGTTACTGAGCTTGAAATAGTGGCTGGTATTGAACTTGGAGTGGTCAGCCAGCAAGATGGCCTTGTCGGCATTGGCAATCATCTGCTGTTTAATCATGGCCTGATTGTGGTTGGCCTCGTAGGCAGCATAGCGATCAAGCCCGCGGCAGGAGAAGAAGGCCAGGTCGGCATGAAAGTTATTGATGAACTGGGTGGCAAAGTCACCCAAGGCGGAGTTGGTGCCAAAGTCGATATGGCCACCCGATAGGAAGAGGGTGACATTTTCGAAGTTGTTGAGTAGACGCGCCGCCTCAATCCCATTGGTAATGACGCGCAGATTCTGGTGGGGGGATAGATAGGGAATGAGACTGGCAGCAGTGGTAGAGCTGTCGATGAAGATGGAGAGATTATCGGTGATAAAGGTAGAGGCAATATCGGCGATAATTTCCTTACTTCTTTGTTCCTCATGAGCACGCGCAGAATAGGTGTACTCAATGTTGTTGCTGTTGGCTAGGCGCACTTCCCCGTGACTGCGGAGAATCTTGCCGTCGCGCTCGAGCGCAATCAAGTCGCGTCTGAGAGTAGAAGTGGAGCAGTAGACGAGTGACTCAAGTTGCGTGGTGGAGATGACTTTCTTTTTGCCGAGAATATCCATAATACGGCTCATCCGTTCAAAAGAAACCATCCAGTATCCCTCCTTGATGAACAAATTTGAACACTTCTGACTATATTATAGCATTATTTTTGACCATTTACCAATAGCGCTTTCATCTATTGTAAGCGATTTTACAACGAGGTATCATTATCTTAAAGAAAGGGATGATTGTATGAATCAAGAAGAACGTTTGGTCAGAGACCAAATTTGTGACGTGTGCCACAAAATGTGGCAACTAGGTTGGGTAGCCGCCAACGACGGGAATGTCTCAGTTCGCTTATCTGACGACACGATTATCGCGACCCCAACTGGCATGAGCAAGAGCTTTATTACACCAGAGAAGCTAGTCAAGCTTAATTTGCAAGGTGAGATTTTGGAAGCCAATGAAGGCTATCGTCCATCCAGTGAGATTAAGATGCACATTCGTTGCTATCAAGAGCGTGACGACGTCAAAGCAGTCGTGCATGCCCATCCACCAATTGCCACGGCTTTTGCCTTGGCTCACATTCCGCTAGATAGCTACTCACTGATCGAATCAGCCATTGTCATCGGTTCTATTCCAATCACACCATTCGGGGTGCCATCGACCATGGAAGTGCCAGATGCCATCACCCCATACCTACCAGAACATGATGTCATGCTCTTAGAAAACCATGGGGCTTTAACAGTAGGGAGTGACGTCATCACTGCTTACTACCGCATGGAAACACTAGAACTGGTTGCTAAGTCTACCTTCCATGCACGTCTCTTAATCTCAACCAAGGGGATTGAAGAAGACGAAATCGCCCGCCCAACCCTAGAGCGACTCTTCGCTATGCGGGCTAACTATAAGGTAACCGGCCGCCATCCGGGCTATAAGAAATACAATGCGGATGGAACAGTTAGAGAATTGGAGGAATAATCATGAGTCAACATCCACGTATTGGGATTCGCCCTACAATTGACGGTCGTCGCCAAGGCGTACGGGAATCCCTCGAAGTCCAAACCATGAACATGGCCAAGAGTGTGGCTGACTTAATCAGCAGCACGCTCAAATATCCGGACGGCCAACCAGTTGAATGTGTTATCTCACCTTCAACCATTGGACGGGTGCCAGAAGCAGCCGCTTCTCACGAACTCTTCAAGAAATCCAATGTCTGTGCAACTCTTACCGTGACCCCTTGCTGGTGCTACGGGAGTGAGACCATGGACATGTCACCAGATATTCCACATGCCATCTGGGGCTTCAATGGGACGGAACGTCCAGGGGCTGTTTACTTGGCCGCAGTTTTAGCTTCTCATGCGCAAAAGGGGATCCCAGCCTTCGGTATTTACGGTCACGACGTACAAGAAGCCGATGATACTGAAATTCCTGCTGACGTTAAGGAAAGATTCTCCGTTATGCCCGGGCTGCTTTAGCAACCGGCCATATGCGTGACACGGCTTATCTGTCAATGGGGAGTGTCTCCATGGGGATTGGCGGGTCTATCGTCGACCCAGACTTCTTCCAAGAATACTTGGGTATGCGTAATGAATCGGTCGACATGACTGAATTCACCCGTCGGATTGACCGTGGTATCTATGATCCAGAAGAATTTGAACGTGCCATGACTTGGGTGAAGGCCAACATCAAAGAAGGCCAAGACCGCAACCGTCAAGACTTAGTTCTTTCACCAGAAGAAAAAGCCAAACAATGGGAATTCGTTGTTAAGATGTTCATGATTGGTCGCGACCTCATGCAAGGTAACCCTCGATTGGCAGAACTGGGCTTTGAAGAAGAAGCGGTGGGCCACCACGCCCTAGTGGCTGGTTTCCAAGGCCAACGTCAATGGACTGACCACTTCCCTAACGGGGACTTCATGGAAACCTTCCTTAACACGCAATTTGACTGGAACGGGATTCGTAAGCCTTATATCTTCGCTACTGAAAACGATGCCCTCAACGGCGTATCCATGCTCTTCAACTATCTCTTGACCAATACGCCACAAATCTTCGCTGACGTACGGACCTACTGGAGTCCTGAAGCAGTAGAACGGGTAACCGGTCATAAGTTAGAAGGTCATGCAGCGAATGGTTTCCTTCATTTGATTAACTCTGGCTCATGTACGCTCGATGGTACCGGCCAAGCAAGTCGTGATGGGCAAGCCGTGATTAAGCCATTCTGGGAATTAGAACAAAGCGAAGTCGATGCCATGTTGGCGAATACAGACTTCCCACCAGCTAACCGCGAATACTTCCGTGGCGGTGGCTTCTCAACTCGCTTCTTGACTAAGGGTGGCATGCCAGTGACCATGGTTCGCCTCAACCTCCTCAAGGGCGTAGGACCAGTCTTGCAAATTGCGGAAGGTTACACCTTAGAATTGCCAGACCAAGTACACCATACCTTAGATAACCGGACCGATCCAGGCTGGCCAACCACTTGGTTCGCACCACGCTTGACCGGCAAGGGTGCCTTCACTTCTGTCTATGATGTCATGAATAACTGGGGCGCTAACCACGGGGCAATCTCTTACGGCCACATTGGGGCAGACCTGATCACCTTGGCATCCATGTTACGGATTCCAGTCAACATGCATAACGTAGCAGAAGAAGATATCTTCCGTCCTAAGAACTGGAGTCTCTTCGGTACAGAAGATTTGGAAGCAGCGGACTATCGTGCTTGCCAAACTTTAGGCCCAATTCATAAGTAGTTAAGCACTTGGCGTCAGCGGGGCTGGGTTTCAGCAAGCTAGCCCCCAGGGCGCTGCTTTAAGAAAAGGAGGGTCACCATGACCAAAACGATTATCTTAGCCTGCGTGGGTGGGCTGACCACTTCTATGTTGGTTGAACGCATCAACGAAACCATCCACAAGGATCAACTGGACTACTCTTTCTATTCAGTTGGGATTACCGGGATTAACAACCTCAAGAATATTGATGTCTTACTCCTCAGCCCACAATTAGCCTATTTAGAAGAAAAGGCTAAGGCTAATCTATCTGTCCCAGTAGGGGTCATTTCAGATTCAGACTTCGAATTAATGCAAGGGGAAGCGGTGCTCCGTCAGGCCGAAACCTTGATGGGCGTCAGCCATGAGTGAGCAAGTCCAAGCAACAAGCCCAAGTCAAGCCTTGATGCAGCTGATTCTCAAATCCTCTAAGGCCACCGGTCAAGTCTTGGCCGCCATTCAGGCCGCCCAAGAGGGAGATGCAGCAACTAGTCAAGACTTGTTGATTCAAGCCCAAGCCCTCAATATAGAGGCGCATAATCTTCAGACGGGTCTGATTCAAGCAGAGCTTCAAGGCCAAGCAGCGCCTGTCAGCCTCTTAGCCGTTCATGCTCAGGATCACTTTATGAACAGCCATTTATTGGTGCAAGTCGCCGATATCCTGATTGGTCAAGCTCAGACCATCAAGACCCTAGAAGAAAAGTTAGAAAAATTGGAACAAAAAGTAGGTGAAATTGCATGAGTCATCCAGTCATATTAGAAATGAAAGGCATCGTCAAGAGCTTTGGCCCTGTCAAGGCGCTCAAGGGCGTCGATTTCGACTTGCGGGCCGGCGAAGTGCATGCCTTAATGGGTGAAAATGGGGCTGGTAAGTCCACCCTCATGAAGGTTTTGACCGGAATTTACGGTGCCAACGAAGGCACCATCCTCTACCAAGGTAAGGAGGTTGCCTTCACTCGTCCTATTGATGCCATGGATGCCGGAATTGTCATCGTCCACCAAGAATTGAATATGATGAACCACCTGAGCGTGGCCCAAAATATCTTCATCGGACGAGAAACTGTTAAGAGTCACATCTTCTTGGACGACGGTGCTAGCATTAAGAAGGCCAAGGAACTCTTCGACCTCTTGAAGCTAGACATTAACCCCTCAGAGAAAGTCGGTAACCTGACCGTCGGTAAGCAGCAAATGGTTGAAATTGCCAAGGCCCTATCCATGGAAGCCAAGGTCATTGTCTTCGACGAACCAACAGCTGCCTTGACAGAATCTGAAATCAATGAGCTCTTCGTCATTATTGATGATTTGCGGGCCAAAGGCGTCGGCATTATCTATATTTCCCACCGGATGGACGAAATCGCTCGGATTACCGACCGCGTAACCGTCATGCGGGACGGGGAATATGTCGGGACCGTTAATACCAAAGACACGACCAAAGATGAAATTATCGCCATGATGGTCGGTCGGACTATTTACGAAGATCCAAAGGCTGCCTCAACGGTGGCACCGGATGCGCCAGTGGTGCTCGAAGTAGAACATCTCAATGCTGGCTCCAGTGTCAAAGACGTCAGCTTCAAGTTACACAAGGGTGAAATTCTCGGCTTCTCTGGCCTCATGGGGGCAGGGCGTACCGAAGTAGCGCGGTTGCTCTTTGGTGCAGAGCAAAAAGACAGCGGTACCATTCGCGTCAAGGGCAAGGAAGTAACCATCAAGTCACCACAAGATGCCATCGCTAATGGGATTGGTTATCTATCTGAAGACCGCAAGCGTTATGGCTGTATCGTGGATATGACCATCGCTAATAATACGGTCATGACTAACCTAGATGCCTACATTCACTCAGGCTTAATCAACGATGGGGAAATCGTCAAAGCTAGCGACCGCTTCGTCGCTTCCCTTAAGACCAAGACCCCATCCTCCAAGCAGCTGGTTCGCAACCTATCCGGGGGGGAACCAACAAAAAGTCGTCATCGCTAAGTGGTTGGAACAGAACAGTGACATCCTGATCTTCGACGAACCAACCCGTGGGATTGACGTCGGGGCTAAGAGTGAAATCTACCGTCTCATGAATGATTTGGTTGCCCAAGGCAAATCCATCATTATGATTTCTTCAGAATTAACCGAAGTTTTGCGGATGAGTGACCGAATTGTTGTTATGTGTGAAGGCAGAAAAACCGGTGAGCTCGACATCAGCCAGGCAACCCAAGAACGGATTCTGGCCTTGGCGACTGACCGCTAGACTAGCAGATAGAGGTGTATAAGCATGAAAGATCAACAGTCCTTATGGATGAAATTAGAAAAAACAGTTGGCTTACAAAAGCTGATTGCGCTGATTGCCCTGATTGTCATCTTTGGCTTCTTCGCAATTTCCAGCGAATCCTTCCGCTCTTTTGATACAGCGGTCAGCATCTTAGATGCATCTTACTACATTGGGTTCCTAGCCATTGGGGTAACCTTCGTTATCATTACCTCAGGGATTGACTTATCAATTGGGACGGTGATGATGTGCTCGGCCATTATTGGTGGGGTCCTTCATACCAAACTAGGCTGGCCACTCTGGCTTTCACTTTTGGCAATCTTAGTGATAGGGGGTGTATTCGGTTTATTTAACGGGATTCTGATTGCCAAATTCGGTTTGCCACCATTTATTGCGACCTTAGGTACCATGATGATTTCACGGGGGCTTTCTTCCATCGTCTCCAACGTTCAGAGTGTGACCTTCCCATTACGGGGTACAGGCGAAGGCTGGTACAAGGACTTGTTCCGGACCAAGGAAAACTTCCCAACTGGTTTGATTGTCCTCATTATCATCGCCATCATCGCAGCCATTGTCCTTAATAAGACTAAGATTGGGCGTTATATCTTCGCCATCGGGTCTAACAAGGAAGCAACCCGCTTATCTGGGGTTAACGTCATTAAATGGGAAGCCATGGCTTATGTCATCAGTGGTCTCTTCGCAGGTCTAGCAGGGATTGCCTATGCAGCGACTTATTCTACTATCTTACCAGGTACCGGGAACGGGATGGAACTTGATGCCATCGCCGGTGTCGTGGTCGGGGGTACTTCCTTGGCCGGTGGGGTCGGGTCAGTACTTGGGACCATTATTGGGGTCTTCATTATGTCAGTCCTCAAGATTGGTTTGCCATACATCGACTTACAACCACACTACCAATTATTCATTACTGGTTTCGTCGTGATTATCGCAGTCTACTCCGATATCTTGATTCGTCAAAACAAGAAAAAATAGGATCAAGGGGTCAGATGGCTATGGCCTAGTCGTTATGAGGGATTGAGGTCATGGGTCACCACTCTAAAATACACACAAAAAAAGGAGCAACCTATTATGAAAAAGTCATTTAAACTTGCTATTGCAGCTTTTGCATCCTTATTGACCTTAGGGGGCGTTTCTAGCACTGGTTTCGTAGCACATGCTGAAGAAACCCGCGTAGAAGTTATCGCCAAAGGTTTCCAACATGACTTCTGGAAAGCTGTTAACAAAGGGGCTGAAAAAGCTGCTAGCGAATTAGGTGCTAAGATCAACTTCGTTGGGCCACAAAACGAAACAGCGATTGCAGAACAATTGGAACAATTGAACAACGCCATTAACAAGAACCCTAAAGCCATTGCTTTAGCAGCTTTGGATACAGAAGCTGAATTAGATGCTATCAACATGGCGCTCAGCAAAAACATTCCAATCATTGGGTTTGACTCTGGGGTTCCAGGGGCACCAGAAGGGGCGATTAAGGCAACTGCTTCAACTGACAACCACGCAGCAGGTGGGAATGCAGCTGAACACCTCTTCCCAATGTTAGAAGGTAAGGTCAAAGACAAACCAGTTCGTATTGGGGTTATCTCTCAAGAAGCCAACTCACTCTCTATCACTCAACGTACTTCTGGTTTCATCGACAAGATGGTCGAACTCTTTGAGAAGAAGGGCGTTAAAGTAGCCGTTGTAGGTCACGACAAGTTCAAGAACAATGTAGCGGAAGCAGATGCTAAAGTCATTATCGAAGTGCGCGTGCCTGCTCAAGTAGATGATGCGGCTGGTAAGACAGAAGCTTCTACTGTCTTAGAAAAAGAAGACACTATTGCGATCTACGGTTCTAACGAATTCGCAGCTAAGGCCATCATCAACGCTAACGGTGGGTTCTCTGAATCTAAATTAGGGGCAGACAAGATTTTAGCAGTTGGTTTTGACTCTGGGGCCCTCCAACAAGATGCTATCCGTAAAGGTATCTTCGTTGGTTCTGTTACCCAAGACCCAATCCAAATCGGTTACCAAGCAGTGAAATTAGCGGTTGAAGCAGCTCAAGGTAAAGAAGTAAAAGACGTGGATACTGGGTCCAAGTGGTATGACGCTAAGAACATCGACTCTGATGAAATCAAAGCCCTCTTATATGAATAAGAAAACCATGTAAACTCTAGTGGAGGCGAATGCCATGACGCGCATGAAACTTTTGGCCATTGACCTGGGGGCAAGCTCAGGTCGCGTAATGCAAGCCATTTATGATGGACAGACCCTCCAACTCACTGAGGTGCACCGGTTCGCTAACGAACCGGTCAGCCTCAATGATGGCTTGTACTGGAATATTTTACACTTACAAAACGAAATCAAACGCGGCATCAAGAAGGCGACCCAAGTTGATGACATTCCTATTCGTTCTATTTCAGTGGATACTTGGGGTGTCGACTATGCCTACTTGGATCAAGCGGGAGACATGATTTACCTGCCACACTGCTATCGTGATAACCGCATGGGTTCCTATGAAGCAGACTTCTATCAAGCCATGGCGCCAGAAAAGCTCTTTGACTTGACGGGGGTACAGCCAGCGACCATTAACTCGGTCCTCCAACTCTATGCAGACTTGCGGGAAAAACCACATCTCAAGCAAATCGCCCAAAAGGTCCTCTTTATGCCGGATTTGATTAACTATCTCCTCTGTGGGGTAGCGGCAACCGAGTATACCATTGCCAGCACCTCAGGTTTGTTATCATCCAGTCACCCGGGTAGTTTTGAAGACAAGGTCTTAGACAGCTTGGGGATTCCAAAAGACTGGTTCGGGCAAGTGACCAAAGGCGGGCGCATCTTGCGCCAACTGTCGCCACGCATTACTCAAGAGCTCAAGATTGAGCCTTTTGACGTAATCGCAGGGGCGGGCCATGACACAGCAGCGGCTGTGCTGGCTATTCCTTATGCCAGCGACCAACCAACGGCCTTTATCTCTTGTGGGACCTGGTCCTTGGTAGGCTTGGAGTCGGATCAACCGGTCTTGAGTGAAGCTGCCTATAAAGCTGGCCTAACCAATGAAGGCTGCTTCGACGGTCGCTATCGTCTGCTCAAGAACACCACCGGTCTGTGGATTCTGCAAGAACTCCAACGTGACTGGCGCTTGCAGGGCGAGGAGCTTTCCTTCGCCCAAATGGCCGAACTAGCTCAAGCAGTGACCGACAACCAAACCTGGATTAATCCAAATGATGCGATTTTTGCTTCGCCTCATGATATGGAAGCTAAGATTAAGGAACGTTGTCGTCTGACCAATCAAGCGGTTCCTCAAACCAAGGGACATGTGGTCAGAGTAGTCTTAGAAAGTTTGGCCCTTGCTTATCGGCAGACCTTGGATCAGTTGGAGCAACTGACTGGCCAAAGCATCGACGCCATTCATATGGTGGGCGGCGGGATTCAAAATCGCTTGCTCTGCCAGTTAACGGCTAACTTTTCCGGGCGTCCTGTCCGGACGGGGCCAATTGAAGGCAGTGCCTTGGGTAATATCTTAGCCCAACTCTTAACCTTGGGTGAAATTAAGACCCGCCACGAGGCCCAAGCCTTAATTAAAAACAGTGAAACAACACATGATTATGAGGTAGCGGACTTGCCTAATCGTGATCAAATCTATGCTCGCTACCTGGAATTGACGAAAGGTGGTCAATAAATGCTTAAACATATACCAGCTATTTTGAGCCCAGACTTAGTCAAATATTTGATGGAAATGGGGCATGGGGATGAATTAGTCATTGCAGACGCCAACTTCCCAGCTCATCGCCTAGGCCAGCGTGTCATTCGCGCTGACGGTCATGGGGTCCCAGAACTCTTGGATGCCATTCTGACCCTCCTGCCTTTGGATCCTTACAGTGATTACCAAGCGGGTCTAATGCAGGTGGTGCCAGGGGACCCAACGGTTCCGGTCATTTGGGAGGAATACAAGGCCATCCTAGACCGTCAGACTCAAGACCAAGGCTATCAAATCAAAGAAATTGAGCGGTTTGCCTTCTATGAACAAGCCAAAGATGCTTATCTCGTGATCCAAAGCGGGGAGACCGCCCTATACGGCAATATCATTTTGAAAAAAGGCGTACTCTAGCCACGTCAAAAATTGCAATAGGAGTGAACAATTATGTCAACATTTTATGTACCAGCTATTAACTTAATCGGTAAAGGGGTGATTAATGAAGTTGGTCCTTACGTCAAAGAATTAGGCTACAAGAAAGCTCTCTTAGTAACGGATACCTTCATTGCTTCTAGCGATATCTTACCTAAGGTGACTAAACCTTTAGATGCAGAAGGAATCAACTATGTAGTCTTCTCTGATGTCGACCCTAACCCTTCATGTAAGAATGTCTTGGATGGTCTCAAGGCCTTGCAAGAAAACAACTGCGACTTCATTATTTCCCTCGGTGGTGGTTCACCACAAGACGCAGCGAGCTGTATCTCGGTTATGGCAACCAATGGTGGTAAGCCTCAAGACTACGAAGGTTTGCATAAATCAGCTAAGAAAGGTTTGCCAGTTATGGCGATCAACACGACGGCTGGGACTTCTGCTGAAATTACCATTAACTATGTTATTACCGACGAAGAACGTAAGGTTAAAATGGTCATGGTTGACAAGAATAGTTTGGCGCTGATCTCTGTTAACGACCCTGAATTAATGGTATCTAAACCAGCAGCTCTAACAGCTGCAACCGGGATGGATGCCTTGACTCACGCGGTAGAAGCTTTGGTAACACCAGGTGCTTATGGCGTCACCAAGAAACTCTCAATCGGGGCAATTGAATTGATTAAGGAATTCTTGCCACGAGCAGTGAAGGATGGGCATGATATCGAAGCCCGCGAAGGTATGGTCAACGCTATCTTCTTAGGTGGGATGTCCTTCAACAACGCCGGTTTAGGTTATGTCCACTCCATGGCTCACCAACTAGGGGCAGTTTATCATTTGCCACACGGTGTTTGCTGTGCTATGTTACTGCCAGTGATTGAACGTGAAAATGCTAAGCGTGTGCCAGCGGCCTTCCGTGATGTGGCCAAGGCCTTAGGTTTACAAGTTGAAGGCAAGTCAGACCAAGAGTGTGCGGATTATGCCATTAGCGAAATCGAAATTGTCTGAAACAGTGGGGATTCCTAAGAAGTTAACCGAATTAGGGATTGAAGAAAAAGACTTTGACTTCGAATATCTATCCAAGAATGCCATGATTGATGCCTGCGCACCAGGTAATCCATTCACCCCAACCTTGGAAGAAACCATTGCCTTCTATAAGGAACTCTTCTAGGACCTAACTAGATAAAGATTGACAAGCACCCCATGGCCAAGTTGGGGTGCTTGTTTTAGAAATAGTGGGAAAATAAGAAAAATCCCCCGACTAGATACAGGACTTACTCAATTAGAAGTTGCTAAAAAGTTAGGTGTAGCACAAGCCCAGTATGCTAGGGGGGAAAACGGAGGAAGAAATCCAAAAGATGAAACAGTAGAGAAACTAGCCGAAATATTTGGAATTAGCTTTGACTATCTTAAAGGTAGAGATGATGGATTAGATGATATTGTAGATTTACTTAGAAAAGTAGAATTAACTGATAAAAAAAGTTAGAAATATATTACTTGATAGAGAAGTATTTAAAACTGTGAGGTATGTATATGAAATCAGGTGTTATAAATTTAGTATCTTTTATGGAAAAGTCAAATAGACGACGAGATATTTCGCTATTACAAGAAAAATAAATCATATTGAAGAAGTTAAAGATACTGAAATCGAAGCGATAAATAAAAATATTTGCAAAAATTCAAAGAACTAGAACCTAGCTATATGAGTGGGGCATTTTCTGGATATTTTTTAGGTGTTAAGTATACAGGAGTTGGATCCGAAGAATTTGATATTTTGAGGTTTTCTAATCAAAAGATCATCAATATTGAGCTAAAGAGTACACAGAAGAACGAAGTTGAAGTTCTTAGACAACTAAAAAGGCATTCTTACTTATTAAATTCAATTTCTTCAGAGATGGAAGTATCACTTTATACATTTGTATCAGAAACAGAAACATTATATAAATTTGATGAAGTAAACGAGCAACTTATTCAAATTTCTTTTGAGCAATTGTTTAGCGATATACCGCTTGATTTCATTGAATATAATTACTTAGAAAGCTTAGTTGACACTTCATTCATTATTTCACCTTATTCAGAACCAGATAGATTTTTCAAAAACCAATATTTTTTAAATAATGAACAGGAACAAGCAAAGAAAAAGTTAATCGAATCATCAAAAGGATATGTTGGTCTTAAAGGTGCTGCAGGTACAGGGAAGTCGTTAATACTATTTGATGTTGCTAAGGAACTTTCTAATAGTGGGAAAAAAGTTTTGTTTATTTTTTGCTCTGCAATTTATGATTCAGATACTATCCAGAAAATTAATGAGCAGTCTAGTTTTCAATTTATTGACATTAGAGAATTTAATAGTGTTTTGTTAAATAATTATGATATTGTTATTATTGATGAAAGTCAAAGATTAAGACTGGAACAATGGGATAAATTAGTAAAGATTGCCAATCCTGGAGAAATAGATAAATTGATCTTATCGGTTGACAGTGCACAAACACTACGTCCAGAGGAAAAAGATTTAGACATTCAGGGTATTTTGAGCGATGAAAAATATAAAGATGCAGTTGAGTATGTTGACTGTCTTACAGAGCGCGTAAGGACCGATATAGAACTCTCTACTTTCATTAGAAAATTTTTCAATACGCAAGAAAAGGATCTAAGTGTTTTAGATTTTCCAAAGGTTAATGCTGTTTATTTTGAACATGAATACGATGCATGGGTTTTTATTCGGTCTTGCATACATAATGAGGGATATATTTCTATAGAGATGCCTGAAAAAAAAGAGCGTGGCTTGGAAATGGGCAAACAAAATTACCCAAATTTTTATAGAGACTCTTTAGATGCTTTTTACGGTTATAGGAAGAGAGTATGATAAGGTTTTTACTGCCTCTGACTGATAGAATAACTCATAATGTAGACGGTAAAATTGTCGTACCTATTGAATGGGGATACAGGTATCTTGCTGAAAATGGACTGTTTCAAGCGATTACAAGAGTAAAAAATCAATTACTACTAGTTGTCATAAAAAATAAAGCGTTATTCAAGACAATACAGGAAATATTAACTTGGAAAGCATTTCGAGATACACAACGAATTGCTAAAAGAATACGTGCAATTAGGGAAGTACATTCATTTGATATCGAAGATGTTTCAGGTGGCACAGGTATACCATATGAGAAATATATTGAAATAGAAAATTCGGGTAAAATTAATAATACAAAATGGTTAAATAAATTGGCCAAATTTTATCAAGTACCACCACAATACTTTGAGGGAGAAGCATCAGAACTAGACTATAGCAAAATAGATTTAATTTATAAAAAGAGATTAGAGGGACTTAGTAAAGAACAGAAAATCGAAATCGAACAGGATATAATTGATTATATAGACCAGTGGGGACGATAAAGTTTGCTAGCTTTTTGGTGGCTAAATAGACAAAACATCTATTTTTTTAAAACAAAACTAAAAAGAATTTTGATTTACTAGCATTCTTTTTTAGTTCAAATCAATTCTCGGGATTAGTTTATGGGAGCCTTATAACTTTTGCCTATAACACATGCTAGATTTTTCGTCTAACAGCATAGCTTGACCCTGGCTTGGGACTTAGGTATAGTGAAAACATAGGAAACACGTTGAAGAGAAGAGTAGGGATGAATCCTTGTCTAGAGAGCTTGTATCGGGTGGAAGCAAGCCTAGGATCTCCTTGCAAATGGTCTCAGAGTGGGCGCTTGGGTTAAACTAGCGCACGGGGGCACCCGTTACCATGGCAGAGTCCTAGCGGACTCGCAGAGGCCTTGTCGGTGACGGCAGGGTGAATGAAGGTGGTACCACGAGTGACGCTCGTCCTTTCCCTAGGGGAGGACGGGCTTTTTTTGTCTTCTCCCGTCAAAAATCAGCCATCAAAGGAGAATCACATATGTCCATTAAAAGTTTTGCCAAGAAAGTTACCCTTACCACACTTGCTGCCCTTAGCTTATTTGGTGCGGCCCTGCCTGCATCTGCTGCGACTAAGGTCACGGTCAGCAGTATTGGCTCTGACTACGATGTCTGGAAGTTCATTGCTGAGTCAGAAGAAGCCAAGAAAGCAGGTCTAGAGATTGAAGTCAAAGAAATTGATGGGGGCCTGCCACTTAACAAGTCTGTGGCGGATGGTATCGTGGATGCCAATGCCTTCCAATCTTTGGGCTACTTAGACGCCTTCAATAAGGAATCCGACAATGCTTTGGTACCGATTGGGACAACCTATATCGAGCCAATGGGGATTTATTCTAAGAAATACAAGAAGATTGAGGAAGTCAAGGAAGGGGCCGTGGTGGCCTTGGCTGATAACCCAGCCAACACTACTCGGGCTTTGCGCTTGCTAGAGTCTGCTGGTCTGATCAAGCTCAAACCTGACTTTGATGATGGCGTGGGGACACCCGATGATGTCATCGAAAACCCTAAGAAGCTAGAATTTAAGTTAATTGATGACACCACAGCGGTTCGTGTCTTAGACGATGTGGACCTCTCCATTATCGGTAACACCATTGCTTTGGAAGGCGGCCTTAACGTTCTCAAGGATGCCATCTACAAGGAAGAAATCAACGACTCAACCAAGTCACGCATTAACGTGATCGCCGTCAAGAAAGGCCGCGAAAAAGACGAGAATCTACTTAAACTAGTGGAACTCTACCACACGCCTAAGGTCCAAGAATTCATCAAGGAAATTCGAGGGTACCAAGGTAGAAGTGAAAAAAGACATTAAAGATGTCTGGAAGGAAGCTGAATAATGAAAGTAGCCATCGTAGCGGCCATGCAGGAAGAGTTGGCGCCTTTCCGCCAACATTTTGGGGCCAAGCAGCTAGTCTTTGAACAGGCTAAGACTCGCATAGAAGCGGTCAACCCACCTGAAGGGACCGGGATTAGTCAGCTCTACTTAGTAGAGTCTGGTATTGGTAAGGCTAATGCTGCCGCCTGCGCTGCCTGGCTCTTAAGCCAAGTAGGGCCAGACCTAGTCATTAATACTGGGTCGACGGGTTGCTTTGAGCCAAGCGTGGCCTTAGGTGACGTAGTCATAAGTGACCGTTTCGTTTATAGTGATGTAGATGCTACAGGCTTCAATTACGCTTGGGGGCAGGTGCCACAAATGCCAGCCCATTACCCGGTCGCAGCTGATTTGCTGACTAATCTTCTGGCTCATTTCCAAGGGGCAGGCAAGTCCTATCAGGTTCATGTGGGCACCATTGCGACGTCAGATTCTTTTATGAGCGATCCTCAGAGGGTAGCGGAAATCCTGGAACGGCAACCAGGCCTCCTAGCTTCTGATATGGAAAGTGCCGCCCTAGCTCAGGTCCTAGCAAGTTCAGCTTGTCAGGTTCTCAACATTCGGGGCATCTCAGATCATGTTGGCGCCCAGGCCCCTCAACTCTTCAAGGATAGCCTGGCACTAGCTGCTCAGAACGCTTTTGATGCGGTACTGACCGTCCTTACACAAATAATTTAAGAAAAATTGCGGGGCGACTAGCCCCGTTTTTTTGTAGGCATTATTTGTATGGATAAACGCTATGTTTCTTGCTTTTATTGGGAACTATAAGAGAAAAATAACAAGAAAAAACAGTGAGTATGTGGTGCTCATTCACGATTCACTTGTCCACACTATTACTATCATCACAATATCATAACAATCCGCCAAAATTAGTAGCGAATATTGCTTTCGGAATTTTAATATAAGCTATTGGAAATGCCGTTATGATGGTGTATAATGAGTTGTCGATAGAATTTTTTGTTCGTAATGATTCTGAAAGAAAGGAAGGATTTAATGAAATTGACAAGTCAGTTCATGCGTAAGTTTTACCAACTGATGGCAGTAGTCCTCTTAGTTTTAGGCGCGCTTTTTCCAACAGTAGTTACTTATGCACAAGAAGTAAGCACTGAGGATAGCACTACGACCCCTATCGTAGCTCCAGCAAACTCAGAAGAAAGCAAAGTGGAGGAGGTGACTCCAACTCCAGCGCCAGACAAGCAAGAACCTGCAGTTTCAGCTCAGGAAGAATCCAGTCAGGAATCTAGCAGTGAGTCAGGTTCTACAAAATTGCGTTCTGCGGAAGTTAACGGTGTCTTGAAAATGACCCTTAACAACAACACAGGGACGGATGCTAAGTACACGACCAGTTCCCACGTTGGGGAAGTATCAGTCGATGGATCAGGACTCAATGATACCTTAGAGGGAGCCTTTGTTGAGATTCGCGTACCAGCCAAGTATGTTGAAACAATGGCAGCGACTGCGGGCGGTATCGCTAAAGAAGCAGGGGTCTTAACTCAAGATGGTGAGAACTATGTGTTAAAAGTTGCGCTTAATAATATTGAGCGAACTACATCAGGTTCTTTCCCCTTTAGTATTAAGTTTAAGGATCGCCTGACGCCAGATGGTTATAGCGTCCAACCGCGAGTAGCCGTTCGGCAAGCAGACAATCGAGTGGTTGCGGGCCCATCCTCTGACTTGACCTTTAATGTCAAAGCAGATAAACCGCAACTCCAAAAGTTGGTTAAAGCTAACACTTTGGACATGTTCGTCCAACAAGATATCTATGGTGGGGAAACGGATGGCGGAGACTATCTCAATGATAAAGCATCTGACGTGCCATTCTATTTCTTCCTATCACCTCAAGGCATTACCAACCAAACTATCCAAGAGTATCGGGCTAATCAGACCTACCGGTCCTACGAGACCATTGTCATCAAGGATACCTTGCCTACCTATGAGGGCGTCGGTGGTCAAACGCTGACAGCTACCTTCGACCCAGCCAAAAACCCAGGTTGGACCAACAATGGTGATGGCACGGTTTCTTATACTGTAACCAACCCAGACCCAGCTTCTGGTGGGGCAGAGACGACCTTACGGAATGTTCGTCTACGCTTGTCATTCCCTAATGCCAAGTTTAAAAATGGTAATAAGCAAATCGTCCACAGTAATAATGTAGAATTGACCATGACCCCTTACCAAAAAGGGCCGTCAGAACCCGATACTGTCTTGACAGACGATGTGCCTTTCACCTTGACCAGTGAGTTGGTTCCTGCTGGTATGTTCCGGAAGATGCCAATAATAGTGGTCGGATTCGCTTGCAGCCTCAGGCTAACCACTTAGTGGAAGCTTTCTGGAGCTTAGCCTTCCGGAATACTTCGGCTCTGCCTGTGTCGCAACTAGTAATGGAAGATACTCAATTAGATGAACGTATGTATCCATATAGCTTGACCGTTAGTGGGACTTTGAACATCCCACTAGACATTTATGCGGTGGCTGAAGATGGCAGTGAGACCTATATAGACACGCTATCTCGAACAAAACGTTCCATTGAGAACATTGATTCCCAGGCTTGGGCCAAGTCCAAGAACAGGTAGCCAAGGTTCAAAGTGGCGAAATTGAAGATACTCAAGCCGTAGCTGCTACCCGTAAATATAAGGGGATTCGGATTAAGCTGCCTGCTGGTCAGAAACACATGCCAACCACAGGTTTTGCTTTGCAATACCGGACTCGTCTCTTAGATCCTTATAATACTAAGGCCCTGACAGAGAATAAGTTCTATAACAACGTAGCTACCCTAGATATCGCTTTAGAGACGGAAGACGGCTCTGAAGTCAAACCAAAGCAATTAAGTGCTAACGCCCGAATGATGGCTGATACATTGGAAGAAACCGTACAATTCAACAAGACCACTAAAGTTAACCAAACAGGTACGCTAGGTGAGCAAGTTGTCTATCGTCTGGTCTTCTCTAATTTCGTGGTGTCGCCAGCGCGTGCTTACCGCAATGCTAAGTTCATTGATATCTTGCCTCAAGGGGTGACCTTTAAGAGTGCTACTGAAGAATTAGCGGCAGACAAGGGCAAGATTAAGAATGTTGAAGTCGTTGAAAACTATAATGGCTCAGGTCGTACCGCCGTCATTATTGACCTAGGAACTATTCCAGCCTTCTCTGATGTTAAGCCTAACTTCCCAATTTTAGTGGAAGGGACCATTAATGAAGGGGCCATTCCAACTAAATTCAAACACCTACTAATAATGAAGATAACCACGCTTACTTTGTCTCTGATGAGTATGATCCACTTCCGGATGGGGTAAAATCAACAACATTAGTAGATAATAAGTTCAATATTCAAGTTGATGGTAAGACACCGGCTCAGTTAGTGGGGGCTACTTCACAAACTACGGTTAACCTTCCATCTGAAATTGCTTCTACCAAGTACATCCGTAAGGCAGGCGAAAGCTTCCATACAAACCCAGTCTTAACCGATTATGATGAAGCTTTTGATTATCGCTTGCAGACTCGGAACTTCTCTGTCTTACCGATGAAACACTTTGTCTTGTATGACCGTCTACCATATAGCGGGGATGTTAATACAAGTAAATTCTCTAACCTGCTAACAGGACCACTTAATGTTCCTGCCAAGTACACTGTCTACTACCATACTGCGGCTGACATGACTAAGAATGCAGCTCAAGAAGTAGGGCGTGACGGTTGGATGACAGCAGATCAGGTAGCTGATTTTACCCAAGTAACAGCTATCAAGATTGTCTTGAACCAAGGCCAAGAGGTTGAGCCAGGTGAAATCATTAACTTCGATGTGCCAATGAAGGCGCCAGCTTATACTAATGGCTACATTAATCGTGAGAAGGCAACTAACTTCTTCTCAACCAACCGGGATGCCAATGACTTGACTAGCTTCGGGGATACCAATGCGGTTGTTAACCAATTACCACAGTATATTCCAGTTGCTAAGAAATGGGTCAAAGAGAAAAACTTAGACCAAGTAGTCTTTGAACTTTTCCGTAAGAGCCAACCACGTGATGTCTTAGCAAGTATGACCCTGAACGAAGCCAATGGCTGGAAGGGGATCTTCAAGCGTCTGGACAATGGCCAATTGTTAGATCCTAACGTGACGGATTACGATGTGCGAGAAGTGTTACCAGATCGTTATGCTTTGGACTACAACATCACTTCTTCGTATGACGCTACTAACCCTGGCTCAGATGAAGACGAGCGTGTCTACGAGATTACTAACGAACGTAAGGTACGCATCTACTATGTTAAGAAGGAATGGGAAGATGATAATAACCGTCTAGGCAAACGGAAGCCTATTAAGGTGCAACTCAAGCAAGACGGTCAAAATTATCGTGACCCACTAGACATTACCGAAGATGATAATTGGCAAATTAGCATTTCAGATGTACCTTCAGTTAATAATGGACGCCCTTATATCTATAGTGCAGACGAAGTAGAAGTGCCTGCAGGTTACTATAAGGAAGTTAAATCTGAAGGAAATACAACGGTTATTACTAACAAATTGCCAATTCCAAGTGGAAAAGATGTAACCTCTGAAGGTATTCAAGGAGCTAGCCAAACCGGCACGCCGACCTACACGCCAGGGACCGTCACTATCGATGGTAGTCCCGTTACAGTCGATTTGAAGCCTAACAGTTACCGTTTAGTTGTAGGGGGTCAAGTGATTGAGCAGACGACTACACCGGCCATGAAGAATGGTCAAGAAGTCGGAACCTACACTCTTGATCAAGCAAGTGGCAAAGTGACCTTCCAACCGAAGAAAGACTTTACCGGTCAGCCTGACCCAGTAACTGTCCAGGTAGAAGATGAAAATGGTACACCAGCCACCGCAACTTACACACAAAATGTCCTAGGCGTTAAACCAAGCGCACAGGATGCTGAAACAACTGATATTCAAGGCAAAGAACAAGTAGGACAATTAACCTTTACCCCAGGGACGACCGCAGTAGATGGCCAAGATTATACTGTGCCTATTGCGGCTAACTCTCTCCAATTCTTGGTAGATGGTCAAGCTTCAACTGAAACGACCATCCCTGCCAAAGATGCTAACGGTAAAGAAATTGGGACCTACACCCTTAACCAAAATGGTCAGGTAACCTTCCAACCTAATAAGGACTTTGTAGGTGACCCAGTACCAGTTCAAGTCCAAGCCAAGGATGAGAACGGAACGCCTGCAGTGGCAACTTACACGCCACATGTTACAGGCGTAAAACCAGTCGGGGTACCTGCGACCTCAACCGGTATTCGTGGCGCTAGCCAAAGCAAGCAAGTAACCTTCCAACCAGGCCATGCAGATGTGCCAATGGATGATCAGGTGCCTGCTAAACTTAAGAATGACCAAGGTCAATTGGTCGAAAGCCTCAAGGTAGAAAACCAAGGGACTTACACTGTGGCAGCTGATGGAACGGTTACTTTCCTTCCTGAGAAGAATTTCGTGGGTCAAGCTCAAGCCGTGACCGTCGTCCGTGTAGATAAGAACGGAACGCCAGCTGAAGCGACCTACACCCCAACCGTTGTCGATGCAACCCCAACTTCAACCAATGCTGAAACTACTGATGTACAAGGTCAAGTCCAAGAAGGGACGGTAAGCTTCGCACCAGGCCAAGCACAAATTGACGGTCAAGCTGTCACGGTGCCACTGGTAGAGAACAGCCTGGTCTTTGTAGTTGATGGTCAAGTGGTTCAAGAAAAAGAAATTGATGCTAAGGATACCAATGGTAAAACTATCGGGACCTACAAGCTCAACTCTGAAACAGGTCAAGTGACCTTCACACCGCATAAGGATTATGTTGGGACTCCAGTTCCAGCTACTATCCAAGCGCATGACACCAATGAGGTGACGGTCACCGCCACTTATCAACCTCATGTAACGGGCGTGACGCCTTCTGGTAAGGACGTTAGCTCAAGTGGCCTCCAAGGGGCTAGCCAAACTGGTCAACCTGTCTTTACGCCAGGGGATACCAAGGTGCCAATCACCATTAATGATGAGCAACCTGCACAATTCTTTGTAGGTGGCCAAGCAGTGACTGAAACTAGCCTGCCAGCTATGCGAAATGGCGTGGAAGTCGGGACCTACACCTTAGATCCTAAGACAGGACAAGTAACCTTCCAACCTAAAGCGGATTTCGTAGGGACACCAGATCCTGTGACGGTTCAAGTTAAGGATGCCAACGGGACTCCGGCAAGAGCTAACTACACGCCAACCGTCTTGCCAACTAGCCGTCAAGGCCTTGATAAAGTAAGTCAAGATATCCAAGGTAAGGCTCAAACTGGCCAGCCAGAATTCACCTACAACCCAGACCCTAACAATGGTGGGGCGGATCAAGCTATCCAAGTTTCTGCACAAAACCCAGCTAAATTTGTGGTTGATGGTGCAGTCTCAGATGCTAGCCAAATCGACGCCAAGGACAAGGACGGCAAGGTCATCGGGACCTATACACTCACTCCTGAGACAGGCTTGATTACCTTCCAACCTAACAAGGACTTTGTAGGGACAGCTCAACCAGCTACTATCCAAGTACTAGACCCTAACGGGGTAGCCGTTTCTGCGACCTATACGCCAACCGTGACACCTGTTACGCCAACAGGAACTAGCGTCACTTCAGAAGGCTTGCAAGGTCAAGCCCAAACAGGTACGCCAAGCTTTGAAGCGGGCCATGCAGATGTGCCAATCACCATTAATGATGAGCAACCTGCTCGCTTGGTAGATCCCACAACAGGTCAAGCAGTCAATGACACCAGCTTACCAGCTGTTAAGGACGGCAAGACCGTGGGGACCTACACTATCGATCCTAAGACTGGGACCGTCACCTTCCAACCTAACAAGGACTTTGTTGGTACCCCAGATCCAATCCAAGTGGAGGTTAAAGACGCTAACGGCACGCCAGCCAAGGCCAGCTACACCCCAACCGTTACAGCCGTTCTACCTCGTGGTGACAATCAAACTACGACCGACATTCAAGGTAAGACCCAATCTGCTACCCTCGTCTTTACGCCAGGCTCAGACAAGGTGCCAATGGATGATACGGTAGCTGCTACTTTCGAAGATGGTTCTACTGAGAAGAAGGTAGAAGGGCAAGGAACTTACACGGTTGCCAAAGATGGCACTGTGACCTTCGTACCTGAAAAATCCTTCGTCGGGACAGCAGACCCAGTAACAATTAAACGTCAAGACGTCAACGGGACAATAGCGACTGCTACTTATACCCCAATCGTGACAGCTGTTACTCCAAGTGGTAGCCCAGCGACATCTAGTGGCCTGCAAGGCGCAAGTCAAACTGGCACCCCAAGCTTCAAGCCAGGACATCCTGATGTGCCAATCAAGATTGATGCAGATCAACCAGCTCAATTTGTAGTGGCAGGTAAAGCAGTGGCTGAAACTAGCGTTTCAGCTACTAAGGATGGCCAAGAAGTCGGGACCTACACCTTGGACCCACTGACTGGCACGGTTACCTTCCAACCGAAGAAAGACTTCATAGGAGTTCCAGACCCAGTTACTGTTCAAGCCAAGGACGCTAACGGCACCCCAGCCACTGCTACTTACACGCCAAGTGTAACGGGCGTAACACCAAGTGGTAACCAGGTAGAGTCTTATGGTCTCAAGGGTCAGATTCAAACGGGCAAGCCAAGCTTCACACCTGGTGACAGCCAAGTGCCAATTGATATGGATGCGGACCCAACCTTCGAAGACGGCAGCAAGAGAGTGACCCTTAAGGGGCAAGGATCTTATGTCCTAGCCAATGATGGGACAGTTACCTTCTTGCCAGAACCAGAATTTGTTGGGACAGCGGCCTCAATTGTAGTGGTTCGTGTTGATATCAATGGGACTCCAGCTAAGGGGACTTACACACCACATGTCTTAGACATCGTACCAAATCACGCGAAATCGGAAGACGTGCAAGGTAAGACTCAGTCTGCTACGGTAGGTGCAACTGACCAAACAAGTGGTCAAGACCTTGTGCCAAGTGCTAGTCGCCCAGCTCGCTTGATAGATCCATTTACCAAAGAAGCAACAGATGCCAAAACTGTGCCAGCTCTAGACGATAATGGCAAAAAAATTGGTAGCTATACATTAGACCCATTAACCGGTCTTGTAACCTTCCAACCAAATAAAGATTTCGTAGGCCAACCACAAGGGGCTGCGGTAGTCTTCCAACATGAATCAGGGCTTAGCGTAATTGCGCGTTATCAACCGTATGTAACGCCAAATCCAGATTCCAATGATTCAGGCTCTAGTGTCAGCGAGCAATCTGCTGATGCAAGTCAACCAAATGAGCGCGGCCAGCGCCCAGGCAGCCACTTGCCTAAGACCGGGGAAAGTAATACTTCCTTCTGGTTAGCAACTAGCCTCGTGACATTAGCATTGACACTTGTTTTCTTTGGACGCAAGGTTAAGGCTGAAAACTAGAACTTCCAATAGGAAGTAATCAAATAGGGCGAGCCCCTTTCCTGATAGACAGGAAAGGGGCTCGCTTTTTGTTATAAAAAAGCCCTAGAAGGACTTTCTGGGCAAGCAACCAAGCGCTAGAGTGAATCTGTCGGCTTACAGAAACACCACTAGGAGGTTGACTGCACAGGCAAGTCCTACTAGGGAAAGAAATCAATATTAAATCGAAGGTGTGTCTTGATTAAAACTATGGCGGGATTGAATGTGAGCCAAGAGTGCTTGGCAACCGCGATAGATTTCAGAAAAAGCTGTATCAAAGTCTTCAGTGTACCAAGGGTCAGCAATCTGAGTTTCTTCTCCAGCATAGTGCAAGAGCATATTGACTTCGCCACTAGGGCGAGCACCAATCAGATAATTGATTGCCCGTAAGTTAGGTTCATCCATACCAATGATATAGTCAGCCTTGATATCTTCGATATCTAGTTGTCGTGCAACGTGTTTTGGGGTAGGAATTCCTAAGGCTTGAAGACGCTCATTGGCACCTTCATGAATCGTTTTTCCAATTTCCCAAGGACTAGTTGCAGCAGAATCGATTGTTATTTGGTCGCTTAGACCGGCTTCTGCCACCAAGTGGCTGAAGATGGCTTCTGCCATTGGTGAACGGCAGATATTGCCCAAGCAAACAAATATAACTTTAACCATAAATATCTCCTTTTACGTTTGTAAGTAAATTTTGAGGGGATTTATTTGGTTTTGTCCATCTTGTCGACCTAAGTTGTAGAGTGACTCTAAAACGGCGATGTCACTTTCAAATCTGCCAACTTTAAGGTGGGTAGATGGGCGGATGGCGAATAGTTCGCCTTGTGCTTCCCAAGCTTTCAATTTGATTCAAGGTCTGATTATAGCGGATGTTACGCTCTTTCAGGGCTTGGACAAAAGCAGGGAAGCGGTGGTAGAACATTGAATAAAATGGGTTCGAGTGAGTGGATTTGCGGTAAGAAGCGGGTCTGGTAAGGACCACAATCAACTTATCAACCCCCAGTTGGCGCGCATAATGGACTGGGATGCTATCACTAATACCACCGTCGAGGTAGGCGCCACCACTTAAACAAGGGCTAGCGTCTAACTGAATCATTTTAGAGACGAAGGGTAGGGCGGAACTGGCTCTGAGAACTTCCATTTGAGCAAATACGTCCTCGATTAGGGCATATTCGGCTCTCCCACTGGCTACATGGGTGACCACTGCATGAAAACGGGTCTTAGAAGCTTTAAATTGTTCGTTATCGAAAGGATCCAGGATCATAGGGACTTGGTAGTAGGCGAATTCCTTGTTGACATAGTTACCAGTCTTGAGCCAAGAGCTTAGACTCATGTAACGTTTGTCGCCAAGATAGCGTCGATTATAACGCCATGCCCGACCAATTTGACCACTGAGATAATTAGCCCCGAAAGGGCCCCTGCTGAAACAGCCACAATCTCATCTACTGGGATTTGGGCTGTCATTAGACTATCAAGGACACCGGCTGTGTATAAACCGCGCATCCCACCGCCTTCGAAGACCATGCCTATCCGCATACTTTGCCTCCTTTATGGGAAGGTGTCACCATCTTGATTAGGGACAAGACATGACACACCTACGAGCCTAAAGTGATTCATGTCACTATTGTATAATAAATTGATTCAGAAATAAAGCGACTTTTCTGAAAAACAGTAGACATTATGTTTCAATTGTGTTATATTTAAATTAAGTTAGCCTCTGACTTAATTAATCTTTCTTTTTAGTGCTAGTGAGGGTCTGACTTAATTTAAGCCTTTAATAAAGTTAATATCTAACTTTATAGGTCAAAAGAGGTTAGAGAATGGTAAAACGAAAGAAGTTAGAGAATGTGACGTCCCTTGGAATCGTCTTTGGGACTTTCGCCCCGCTACACGTTGGGCATATTGATATTATTAACCAGGCCAAGCGCCACAATGATGGGGTTCTAACCATCGTATCAGGTTATGACGGGGATCGAGGGGATCTAATCGGGCTGAGTCTACGCAAAAGATTCCGTTATACGCGTGAGACTTTCCGCTATGATGACTTGGTCATTGTCGATAAGCTAGACGAGAATCATATTCCGGCCTATCCTAATGGTTGGGTAGAGTGGCTAGCTAAGCTCGATGAGTCCATTGCTCAGTATGTGACCTTCAGTGGCCAAGCTAAGATTGTGGTCTACTGTGGCGAGACAGAGTATAAGGACAAAATCAATGAATTGCGCCCTGACTGGGAAGTAGTTCTGGTAGACCGATCCTTAATTAAGATTTCCGGGACCATGATTCGGAATAATCCTCGTGCTCATTGGCATCAAATTGCCAAGCCGTTCCGCCGTTTCTTCTCGACCAATGTCCTCATTGCAGGATCAGCTTCCAACGGTAAGACGACCTTGGCGCGGGATTTATCACGCCTCTTCGGTTGCCCTTGGTCACCGGAATATGCCCGCGAGTATCAGGAACGCTACAATGTCTTAGATGATGAATTGGACAAGAATGACTACACCTATCTCTTTACCGGCCAGTTCCGTCAGACGTCGGACTTGATTGATTCGCCAGCTAACAATGGTTTAATTATCGCCGATACCAACTCGACCATTACCATGGCCTATGCGGAGTACTACCTCAAGGACAGTCTGTCTGAGGAAGATTTCCAAGCCTTGACCGACGTTTACCAGTCCATGATTGAGAAGGAAAAGTGGGATAAGATTTTTGTTGTCCTGCCACAATCTAACTATGTGGACGACGGGGTTCGGGATATGACCATGGCGGATGAAGAAACCCGCGATGCCTTCACCTCCCTAACCATCCAGCTCTTTGAAGAGGCGGGATTAGCTGACAAGATTGTCTACTTGGGGAATCCTAAGCCGGGCCAGACCTTCTTCGAGAGTCTTTATGAAACAGCCAAAATTGAAATTGCAAACCTATTGAATCAGGAGGTATAGAACATGTCAATTGTTGAAAATTTTAAGACCAAGTGGACCAAGCTCCGCGATTACTGCACATCAGGCTATAAGGTAACAGGGCGCAACCTCAAAGTCTTGGCCGGCGACACCAAGAAATTAGGTTTTGGTGGCGTGGTTAAGGCCATCTATGAGGATTTAGTAGTGGGCCGTAGCTCACTGGAATGGGCTTATTTAATCATTATGTCCATTGTGCCAATTATTGTTGCTTTGCGCGACCCAGATTCAACCTTGCTAGGCTTTATCGCTTCTATTACAGGGGTTATTAACGTTATTTTGGTAGCTGAAGGCCGTAAATCTAATTACTTCTTTGGTGTCATTACGACCAGTATTTACTTATTCTTAGCTATCGGTAATGGATTCTATGGCGAGGTTTTAACTAATGCCTACTTCGTAGTTATGCAACCGATTGGCCTTTATGTCTGGCTTATGGCAGACCGAAAGCGTCGAGAACAAACCCATCAAGTAGAAGATACACCTACTAATGTCAAGTCCCGTCGCATGAGCTTGGTGGACTGGATTATTGCTTTAGCTCAAACTGCCATTGTTTGGCTACTTATGGGCTTAGCTTACAAATCTATCGGTGCTAATCGACCTTTCCGTGACTCTGTGACTGATGGGACCAATGTGGTGGGTCAGAAGTTAATGACCGAGCTCTATGCCGAACAATGGCTCTTCTGGATTGCTACCAATCTCTTCTCCATTTACCTCTGGTGGGGCACTGATGGCTCCGTCGATATTGTGGTCATGTACCTGCTCTTCACAGTAAACAGTATTGTCGGCATGTATCGTTGGATTCAACAGGCTCAGGCCAATCAATAAGGAGGGACTTCATGCCTGAATTTAAGGATCCTCAAGCCGAAAGCACTATTATGAGACTGAGGCCAGCCAGGAAGAATTTTTGACCTGGTACCAAAAACAGGAATTTCCCAACTATCCCAAACCAGCCCTAACAGTAGACAATGTCATTTTGCGCTGGTATCAGGCCGACCAAGAAGAGACGCCCCAATTACAATTGCTCTTGATTAAGCGCAAGGCCCATCCTTTCTTGGGTCACTATGCCTTGCCGGGTGGCTTTGTCGAACCAGATGAAGACACCACTCAGGCTACCATTCGTGAGGTGCTAAGAGGAAACTCATATTGCTTTGGACCCGTTGCGAATTGAGCAGTTGGAGACCTTTGCCAGTCCAGGTCGCGATCCGCGGGCCTGGGTGGTCTCGGTGGCCCACATCGTCTACCTGCCCTATGATAGCGGCCAGGAGGCGGTGGCAGGGGATGATGCCAGCGCCATTTGCTGGGCGAATCTCTCGGTGACCGAATCAGGAGCTCTCTTGTTAGTGGATAGTGAGAATCAAGACTTCATTCACGACTTGGCCTTTGACCATGAGTTGATTATTACCAAAGCGGTGAGACGCCTATCCAACAAGTTGGAGTACCATCCGACTGTTCTGTCGCTTCTACCAAGTACCTTCACCATTAAGGATGTGCGGGCAATCTTCGATGTCTTCAATCATCCCCAATTCCGCCATGTGGGTATGACTGCCTTCCGATTGCGTCAGGAGAAGTATCTGACCTTCCTGGAATTTGGCCATGCGGGTGCTGGTAAACGAGGGCGTAGTCACAAAACCTACACCTATCAACTCAATCCATTTTATTAGCAAGAAAAGACTGCCTGAGGCGGTCTTTTTTTGCGTCTTCTTCTTGCTAGAAAAGGATGATTAGAGTAGAATAAGCCTATGTGAAAGGATGGGAGAGCTTGCTATGAAGAAACTAAGCCTAGATTTGCGGGTTAGCCATATTTTTGGGGTACGGTTTTTGTCCGTTCTAGTCTTGTTGCTAGTCTTTATGTCCTTAGTAGGCTGGGGGCTACTTTCCTTATATGAGCTCTCCCCCAAAACCTGGCAGCCAGTCTTAAGCGTATGTTTCTATCTTGCCTGGCCCTTTATCTCGGCTCCTCTGGTTCGATGGTCCTATGACAAAATCTGGCTCCGACCGGTTACCATACGCGATATCGGCAGTCAAATTGCCATTAAGGTGGGCCGCCGAGAGAAGTGTCATGATTGGGCCGACCTGCGCAAGGTCAAGGTGTCGACTGAAGGGCAAAGTAGATACTACGCCTCTCCCGTCATGAGTCTAAATCTGGTGCTGATTTTCAAAGGACGGACCTATCGCCTAGGGACGGATGATCATATAGAAGACTTGAGAAGCCTAGAACGGTACTGCCAGAGTAAAATAAGGAATAGACGCAAAAAGTCTAAGAAGGCCAAATAGACACAGAGAAGCAAGTCAGCCACTTGCTGGAAAGTTTGAACTAGAGTAGAATAAGCCTAGATGAAAGGACGGCGAGTCAGACATGGAGACATATCATGAAAGTAAAGAGCTAGAATTCAGCAAGGTCTTGCGGGTTAGCCATGTCTATGGCGTGCGTTTTTGGTCCATTGTGGGGCTGATTCTGGTCTTTATGTCCTTGCTAGGCTGGGGGCTCCTTTCCCTGCTCGATTGGCTCTGGCAAAGGACGCCAGAAGGCGCTCATGAAGCCTTATTGCTATTAGTCTTCGTGATTTGGCTTTTAGGGTCATCGGCTTTAGTTCAGTGGGCCTATGAGAAAATCTGGCGCCGCCCAGTGGTCATACGAGACTTGGGCAGCCAAGTTGCCATTAGCGTAGGAGATCGCGAGGATCGTCATTCCTGGTCGGATTTAGTCAAGGTCAAGATGCACCGTTATCGTGTGGGCCGCACAGGCCAAACGCGGGTCAAGAGCTTGAATTTGGTCCTGACCTTCCAAGGCAGAAGCTACCGCCTAGGGACGGATGAGCATCAACGCCAGCTAGAGAACCTACAAAATTATTGCCAGCGTAAAATCTTGCAAAATGGTTCAGCTTACTATCAATAAAAAACAAGCCCTCCTTAGGATTCCTAGGGAGGGCTTATTTTACTAGCTAGTGAGACTTTTGACGTCGTTTTTGAATGAGATGGTTGGTGGCCGCCACATCCAAGCGACGATGCCAAATCATACCTTGCCAGATTAGGATGTAGATGACTAGGACCACCCCTACAAAAGGAAGTAAATCCTGCCAAGAAAAGCTAATCCAGCCATTGTAGAGGGCCGTAATACCGACAATGATAAGGATAGAAGCGAAATGAAGAAGCAAGGCCAAGGTCAGGTTATGATCTTCTTCCCACTCCCGATAGTGGAGGGTGACAAGGCCGATGAGCCACTCATAATGAGCACGGTGACGACTTCGGTAGGTCTAATGGCGCTGGTACGAAGGAAGACCAAGGTACAGAGCAGATAGGTGAGTGAGCCAATCAGAAGGCCATTGACGAAGGCTAAGGTATGTGTTTTTAACATCTTATATCCCTCCCATGCCTAGCGCTTGCTTGAGTGCTGGCAGATAGTTTACGGCTAACGCCAAGTTTAATTTTGTGGGTCAGTAAGGCCACCATATTGCCAGAAAATCCCATTTCAAGTGTGTGCAGATGGTTGATATTGAGCAGGGCGCTCTTGGAGACTTGGACAAAGTCTCGTCCGTCTAAACGTTCCAACATCTTATTGAGCTGGCCTTTGACTAGGTAAGTAGCCTCTTGAGTGTAGACGGTCAACTCATTCTGGTAGACTTCCATAGCAATCAAATCTTGACTAGCCACCATGATGGTCTTGTCATCGACTAGGAGCGGAAGCCGTGTGAGGCCAGAAGAGGCATTTTGATTTTCTTCCAAAAGCTGCAGGACTTGCAGGGCCTCAGCGTTAAGCTTAGCCGCTTCCACCGTCACATTGACCGTATCAGGGGCGAGTTGGGGATTGGGCTCAAATCGTATATTCACAGGGGCTTCCTCCTAAAACAGCGTCTTCTCCCCTATTATAGACTATGTAAGGCCAGTTGGCGACTGAATTTGCCTAAGATTGGCATGAGAATGAGGAAGAGGAGACCGAAGCCTAGGAGAATGAGGACTTCTTGGCCAGCACTGGTTAAGAAACCGACATCCAAGCCTACACCAGTGTGACGTAAGATTTGTTGTAACATGAAGTCAGGTACTTGCTGGGTCATGGCTTCTTGCGTTGGTGCCAGGAGAATGTGACGGAAGAGGGAGGAGAAGTATGGGGCAGGTGTGACTTGAATGACCCAACGACTTGCTTGTGGTAAGAGACCTAGCGGTAGGTAGACGCCAGCGAAGAAGCCAAGGGAAGTGGATAGTAATAACATGACATGGCCGAAGCTGGTCACGCTTGTGACGAAGCCAAAGAGTAAGACATTGAAGCTAGTCCAAACCAGGGCTGACAAGACCATAGAGCCCAAGAGTTGAAGTAATTGCAAACCTGATAGGGTCATGCCCGCCGTTAGCGCGTAGTAGGTAAATAATAAGCTTAGGGAAAGAACCTGCATAATCAAACTGATTAGGGCACTGGCTAGGAAGTAGCCAAATTGCATTTGATTATAACTTAAATCGGTCAGGAGGAAGTCGGCTAGGACGCCTTTTTCTTTATCTTCAACCATTGGGCTAAGACCTGCTGCGCTAGTAGTAGCCCCGACGATGGCTAAGATTCCTCCTAAGATCCAGTAATCCAAGAAGGTATTAACGCCAGGTAATTGTGGCCATGAAGAAGCCATGTTGTCCTTGAGGAAGGCTAGGTAGAGAATGAAGGTGATGAGGGCACCTAAGAGTGAGAAGAAGACACGACTCTTTTGGATGAAGTAGAGGCGTAGGCAACGAAGTGTGAAGTGTAACATATTAGCGGATCTCCCTTCCGGTTAAATTAATAAAGAGGTCATCGACACTACCGCGATGGTATTCAAAGTGCTTAATGAGTGGGCGGTAACGATCTAAGAGGGGCCAGACGGATTGTTCAGGCTTGAGGTCAACCTTCAAGAGCGGACCATCTAGGCGGACTTGGTAGTCGGGGGCAAGTTCTTGGGCCAAGGCTTGTGGATCTTCAAGATCTAAGCTTAAGGTGTCATAGGCATATTGAGCCTTAAGCTGGCTAACCGTGTCGGCTGCAATCAAGTGACCGTGGTCAATAATGTAGACATAGTCGGCATTTTCAACTTCTTCTAGGTAGTGGGTGGTTAAGAGAATGGTCAAGCCTTGTTCTTGGCGCAGACGCAAGAGGGCATCCCAGATGACATTACGGGTTTGGATATCTAAACCGGTTGAGGGCTCATCCAGAATTAGGAATTTAGGCTGGTGGACTAGTGCCCGAGCAATGTCGACACGACGGCGTTGGCCACCAGATAAGGTGCCATAGCTTTGCTTCAAGATTGACTCGAGTTCAAAGACTTGGATTAGGAAGTCCAGCTGGCTGGCCTCAAAGTTACGGTAGCATTTGGCCCGATTTAAGAGGTTTTGGCCAACGGTTAGGTCCTGGTCTAAAATACTGTCCTGGAAGACCACACCCAGTTGGCGTTGATAGTCTGAGCGGGAGAGTTGCTGACCTTGGAAGATAATAGAACCCTCGCTTGGGGACAAGAGGCCTGTTAGCATCTTAATAGTGGTGGATTTACCGGCACCATTGGGACCTAAGAGGGCTACTAATTGACCTTGAGGGATGGATAGGTTGAGTTGCTGTACGACCGTTTTATCGCCGTAGCGTTTGGTTAGGTTTTGGGTTTGAATTAACATGGGGGTGTCCTCCTTTACTACAGGCTTATCTTACCATGATGTTTGGCCCTTGCCTTGATAAAAAAGCTAAGTGGTCAAAATTGGGGCTTAAGTGGTAAGAGAGGGGAGCTGAAATGCAAGAAGTGGGAAATGAAGGAGTTTAGGAGGGGGCTATCTAGCAAAAAACACTCTAGCAGTCGGTTATTTTTTTGATTATCTTTTTGGGTGGCTTCTTTACTTAAATAATAGCGAACAATCTAATAAAGATAGCGCTTTTACGGGGTGTGAGGCTTTCTTTTAACGAGCCAAGTCCAGCCTAATATGTTATAATAGGGTCAAGAAATTTAAAAGGAAGTGCCCTAATGTCTCAATATGATGTGAAGCAAGTGGCTTGCCACCAATGTCAGGCACCAATCGACGTCAAGGTCTATGGAACAATCGATGTCACTGACCAGTCACCGGAACGTGAAGCCATTCTGTCTGGGGAATTTCAAAGTAAAATGTCCTGAGTGTGGCTATGAGGGCATGGCGGATTACGGCTTCCTCTATCAAGATTTACAAAAGGGCCTTGTCCTCTTCTACGAACCAGATCCTAGTTTTTTTGAAGAAGATGTGCAAGTATTGAAGGACACCTTCACCCCCGAACAGATGGCTGTCACCACTATCCGGATTGTACACGGCTTGCCTAATCTCTGGGAGAAGATTCAAATTCATGAAGCGGGACTAGATGACCGCATTGTAGAGTTACAAAAATACTTGGTCTTTGCTGGTTTTCACCAACAAATGCCAGACCAGCCTATTAAGCATATTCTTTATCAAGTGGCCAAGGAAGGTAAAGCCCAATTTTTGCTGGGGGATGACCGGGAATTGGTCGCGACGGTAGCCTTTGACCAAGGCCAGTATGACCTAACCAAGGCCAGTTTTGCCCAGGAGCTAGCCCGCTATGGGGGTGGCTTCTTCATCAATCAGCAATGGGCGGAATGGCTCATGGCTCAACTAGAGCAAGACCAAGACTAGGTGATGAGAATGAATCAACAAAGTTCAGAAACCATGGCGGCCATCAATCGCTTCCGCGATGAACGTCATTGGCGGCCTTATCATAATGAGAAGGATTTGGCTATATCGATTGCGATCGAAGCCGCTGAATTGATGGAAATCTATCAATGGCGAACGCCTGAGGAAGCTAATAGTCAAGACTTAGAACATATTAAAGAAGAAGTAGCAGATGTTTTAATCTATACTTATATGTTGGCAGATAATTTAGGCCTGGATATTGACGACATTATTGCGGACAAACTGCGCAAAAATGCTATCAAGTACCCAGCCCCGCCAACAGAATTAGATGGAGCTACTGCTGAGTAGCTCCTTTTGTATTTAAATCACATCTTCGTAAAATGTGGTGGAGTTTTTCATATCTTTTTCATATACGTGGTGTAAACTATGAATTGTAGAAAAGTAATCACTTGTTCCAATAGGGAACAAGGAAATGTTTGGAGTGAGTGAGTATGTTGAAATTTATGCAAGCAATCCAAGCCCATCGTAACTCACAGGTCCTGGCTTGCCAATTGAATCGTTTGAATCAGGATGCCCAAACACTCACCTATCAGGACATGTGGCTAGCCGTTGACCAATTAGCAGGCTGGTTGCATGAAACCTTGGGCCAGGACCGTTCACCCCTAGTCGTCTACGGACATAAGCATCCCTACATGTTGGTTTATTTCTTGGCTTGCCTCAAGTCAGGTCATGCCTATTGTCCCATTGATTTGTCCATGCCGCTGGATCGGGTGGCCGCCATTATTGAGAAGTTGGCGCCGCCTTTGGTTCTGACGACCGAAGATCTGCCCCTAGATTGCCGGCAAGTCAATTTAGCCCAAGCCCAAGCCATCGTGCAAGCGGGTAGCTATGATGCGCCAGCTGATGACGTGGCGGTTAAGGGCTTTGAGACAGCCTACATTATCTATACTTCTGGCTCGACTGGCCAACCAAAAGGAGTCTGCGTCTCAGCCGAGAACCTGGACAATTTCTTGACTTGGTACCTGCCGCTGATTCCAGCCCAGCCAGGAGAGAGTCCTGTATTCATTGGACAGCCTCCTTATTCCTTCGACCTGTCGGTCATGAGTGTCTATCCTGCTCTCTGTATGGGTGCCACCTTATACCAATTGGACAAGGACTTGTTAAGCAATTATGGGGCCTTATTCGATTGCCTCAAGCAGTCGGGCATTTCCACTTGGGTGTCCACGCCGTCCTTTGTTGATACTTGTTTGGCCGATCCGCAATTTAATCAAGAACTCTTGCCCCAAGTCAGACGTTTCGCCTTCTGCGGTGAGAAACTTCAGGCTCGTACGGCTCAGGCCCTCTTGGATCGTTTCCACTGGCCAAGGTCTATAATTCCTATGGGCCAACTGAATCGACAGTTATGATGACCTGGGTAGATATAGACCAAGCCCTGATTGATGCCTATCCGGATAATTTACCAGTCGGGCGTGTCCGTCCTGGTAGTCAGGTCAAGTTGCTACCCCTAGAAGAGGCAGAAGAAGGTCAGGGTGAAATTCAAATCATTGGGGATACGGTCGCTCAAGGTTATTATGGTCAACCGGAACTAACGGCCCAAAAATTTGGCCAAGTCGGTGGTCAACCTGCCTATAAGACAGGGGACGTGGGTTACTTTGAAGATGACTTGCTCTTCTGTAATGGTCGGATTGACTTTCAGATTAAGTGGCATGGCTACCGGATTGAACTGGAGGACATTGATGCTAACCTAATCAAGCATCCTCTGGTCAGCCAAGCCATCACCCTACCTAAGTACGAAGGCGATACGGTCAGAAGTTTAGTCAGCTTTGTGGTCTATGACCAGGTCATCCAGCAACGTTTCCAAACAGTGCGTGAACTCAAGGCGCATTTGAAGCAGACCTTGCCAGACTACATGATTCCTAAGAAAATCGTCTTTCTGGATAGTCTACCCCTTAACCAAAATGGTAAGGTAGACCGGAAGGCCTTAGGAGGGCTCTTATGACCTACTTTGGTGATGAAAAGTTTGCCCTGATAGCAGCGATCTTCTGCCTAGGCGGATTGCTAATTCGTTGGCGCCAATGGCCAATCAAATATTGGCTGGCCCTAGGCTCCTTGATTATCTATGCGGGTGTCTTCGGCGCAGATTTCCAACATTTGCTTGTCTCACTGGTCTTCTTGGCCTTTCAATATGGTTTGATTCAGTATCAATTTCGTCATCCCGAGTTTAAGTGGACGGTCTACCTGTCCTTTCTGCCCTTGGTTTTGGCCAAGTTACATGAAATTTGGCCCATCTACAGCTTTGGCTTTGTCGGCATCTCCTACCTATCATTTAAGGTGGTGCAGATTCTGCTAGAGACTCAGGACGGCCTCATTAAGGAAATGTCCTTGGTCGATTATCTTAGCTTCTTACTCTTCTTCCCCGTTGTCAGTGCCGGACCTATTGATCGCTCCAAGCGCTTTGTGGCAGATACGGAGAAGATTCTGGACTGGAAGACTATTGGGAACTGCTGGGGCTAGGCAGTTATCGACTGTTACTCGGGGCTGTCTACAAATTTGTCATTGCTGCGGTTATTTTCAAATGGCTGTCGGCTTTACAGGTTGGCAATTATTTTTACTATTTGATTAAATACGCCTATGGCTATACCTTCTATCTCTTCTTCGACTTTGCTGGATATAGTCTCATGGCGGTAGGGCTCAGTAACCTCTTAGGGATTGAGACCCCAATGAACTTTAAGCAACCTTTTTTGGCCATCGATATCAAGGATTTCTGGAATCGTTGGCACATTAGCTTATCCCAATGGCTGCGGGACTTTGTCTTCTCGCGCGTCATGATGAACTTTATTCGTCATAAGCGTTTCAAGACCCGGCTTAATCGAGCCATGGCAGCCTATATGGCCAATATGCTCTTCATGGGCTTTTGGCATGGTTTCTCCTTCCATTACATCCTCTATGGTTGTTACCACGGGGTTTTAATGGCTGGCTTTGAAGCCTATCAGAAGAAATCAAAATTTTATAAGAAATACAAAAACCACTCCCTCTACAAGCTAGTAAGCTGGGCAGTGACTTTACAATTGGTTGTCTTGGGGATGTTCATCTTCTCCAATAAATTTCCAGAAGTCGTAGGGAAGTGGCTAGGATTTGGACAAGGTTAGGAGTGAGAGTATGGAAGAACAAGTATTAAGCCTTCTAGAAGAATTGTGTGAAGATGAAGTGGTTCGTGAGGATTTGGATATCAATCTCCGCGACGAAGGGCTCTTGGATTCCTTAGGTTTCGTTGAAATGCTAGTGCGGATGGAAGAAGTCTTCGGTTTCGCGACGGCGCCAACAGAAGTCACCTATGAAGAGATTGATACGCCACGCCGGGTCATGGCTTACGTTAAGAAACGAGTGGCTGCTTTATGATTAAAATGAAGGCCTTAGTCTATGCCATTTGCTTAGCCATTGTCAGCATGATTGGCCTCAATGCTTCCTTGTCCGGGGCCTACCAGGTGCCAGATAACAGTATTCGCTACGGCCGACAAGTGGAGAAGAACCAGAGTAAGGATATTTTGACTCAGAATATGGACGCCCAGACCTTAACAGTCTTTGGTTCCTCGGAGTTGGTCCAAACCTTCAAGGAAAACTTCGACCCTAGCGTGGTCTTCAATTACAAGGACTTTCACCTGATGGAAATTGGCCGCGGGAATTATCGCAACCTTACCTTGGCCTCCATCTTGGGTTCTGTAGGGGATGATTTGCCTCAACAAAAAGCGGTCTTATTGGAATCCCTGCAATGGTTTACCAAAGAGGGCGTACCAGCTAACGCCTTACTCTATCGTCTGTCTTTTGAGCATGTTTATAATACCTTAAGTAATCCTAAGGTGACGGAAGAACACAAGCGTGCCTTTATTGATCGTCTGCTAGAAGCCTCGACTCAGCACCCCCAAGTGCACGATGCCTTGGCTCGCTATAAGAAGGCCCTGCTAGACGAGCCAGATAATTGGCTAGAGAACCAATGGGCGCGGGCTCATTACCAGCTAGATGTCTTCAAGAACAAGATTCGCTATGCTCTAGCTGACAAGGATCCTCTGCCAATGGCGGGTGACAAGACACCGGACTATGATTGGGATCAACGTTATAAGACTATTGCTGAGCAAGAAGGGGCAGCAGACAAGACCAACAATAATGAATTTCAGGTTGAAAATCATTATTACACCAATGAAATTGGTCAAGATTTAGAGAAGTTTAAGAACAGTGATGTAGGAAAATACGTCACCGATTCACCAGAAATGAAAGACTTGAACATATTCCTCGACATCGCTCAAGACTTGGGCGTGGATGTCCGTGTCGTCCTCCTACCCGTTAATGGTAAGTGGTATGACTACACCGGCTTCCCTAAGGAAGACCGCCGGGCTATCTATGAGGCAATCAAGCAAGTGCTGGATCAACGTGGTATCAAGTATTATGATTACCAGGATGATGATTATGAGCCTTATGTCATGCAGGATATGTTGCACTTAGGATGGAAAGGATGGACTCGCCTTGAAAAAGATCTTTATGAATATGGTAAACAAGATTAAATCCTCCAAAATTCTCCAACTCATTCTGTGGATTGCGATTTTCTATGTATTGATTATGATCCTCGTCATCTACGGCTTGGCTAAGGATACTGGAGGCGTGCAGCCTTACATTTATAGTAGCTTCTAAGCATTAAGGACTAGGTCAGCTGACCTAGTCCTTTTTTATGCTTTAATCGTTTGAGTGGTCCTAGCAAGTCAAAAAGACTATAATAGAGCTAAGAAAATAAGAAAAGGGGAAGAGCTATGACACATAAAGTAGAACGTGACCTGATTAAGACAGACCTCTTCCAGGCAGTTAATGGGGCCTGGCTAGAGACCGCTGTGATTCCAGATGATAAGCCCACAACGGGTGGCTTTTCAGATTTAGCCGACAAGGTAGAAGCTGATTTGATGAAGGATTTGGCTGACTTGATTAATCAGCCTGACTCACTGACCAAGATGCAAAAGGAAATGGTGGCCTACTATCAGTTAGCCTTGGATAAGGAAGGGCGCGCTGCGCTAGGTATGAGCCCCTTGCGTCCTTACATAGACCGCATCCAAGCACTGACCTCAGTGGCTGACCTGACTGAGTGGGCTAAGACAGGTATTTTAGAAGGCCTACCTGGTCCCTTTGGTCTAGGCGTGATCCAAGATATGGCTGATTCCAACCGCTATGTGGTGCATCTGGGCCGTCCAGGCTTGATTCTGCCTGACCGGACCTACTATGAGCCCGACCATGCGCAAGGTCAGCAATTATTGGCAGTCTACCGCCAAGTGGCCTTAGACTTACTGGCTTTATTAGGCTTGGATGCTAAGGAAGCAGTAGAACTGGTGACAGCCGGCATGGCCTTTGATGCCCGTCTAGCTCCTTATACCTTATCTAAGGAAGAAGCGGCAGAATATGTGGTCTTCCACAACCCTCGCAAGTTGGATCAAGTAGCGGCTTACTCTGACCAAATCGATTTCAAGGCAGTACTAGAGTCCGTCTTAGGTGGTTTGCCTGAGACCCTAAACGTAGGCGAACCTAAATTCTTCGAGGCCTTCAAGGAACTTGTGGATCAAGCTGATTTGACTGAGCTTAAGGCCTGGTTGACCTTGCGTCTGGTTACGGGTGCGACCAGCTATCTGTCTGAAGAAGCACGGGCTATCAGCCACCGTATGACCCAGGCCTTGACTGGCAACCCAGCCATGAGACCTTTTGAAAAATTGGCCTACAGCCATGTCAATCAAGCCTTCGACCAAGTCTTAGGGGACTTCTATGCCCAACGCTACTTTGGCCCTGAAGCCAAGGAAGACGTGACTCAAATGGTCAAGAACATGATTGCCATCTACCAAAAACGCCTAGAAACCAAGGAATGGCTTAGCCCTGCCACTCGCGAAAAGGCCATTCTCAAGCTACAGAAAAATGGACCTCTTAGTGGGCTATCCTGACAAGATTCCGCCAGTCTATGAGGAGTTAGTTGTCGGCGACCGCAACTTCTTCCAGGCTTCTATCTTCTTCACCCAAGTAGCAACTCGCTACAACCTCAGCAAGTGGAACAAGCCAGTGGACCGTGATCTCTGGGAAATTAGTGCCAACACGGTCAATGCCTACTATGATCCATCTAATAACTTAATCTGCTTCCCAGCGGCTATTCTGCAGGCGCCATTCTATAGCCTGCAACAATCAGCCAGCGCCAACTATGGGGGGATTGGGGCCGTGATTGCCCATGAAATCTCCCATGCCTTTGACAATAATGGCGCCCAGTTTGATGAGACCGGTAGCTTGTCTAACTGGTGGACGGAAGAGGACTTGGCTCACTTCAACAGTCTGGCCGATAAGATGATTAAGCTCTGGGATGGGATTCCGTTTGGTGACGGCAAGATTAATGGGACCTTGACCGTCTCTGAAAATATTGCGGATGCGGGCGGTCTAAGCTGTGCCCTTGAAGCAGCTCAAGCTTTGCCGGATGCTGACTTGGAAGACTTCTTCTTCAACTGGGCCCGCGTCTGGTGTCGCAAAGCACGACCAGAGTATGTCAACCTGCTTCTCAACATTGACGTTCACTCGCCAGGTGAGTTACGAGCCAACATGGCACCTAAGAATTTGGCGGCCTTCTATGAAACCTTCGGGATTGAGCCCGGCGACGCCATGTATTTGGCACCTGAAGACCGGGTAACGATTTGGTAATCTCAAGATAATAAAAAAGCCCCTGACCGATGGCATTTGATCCATCAGCCAGAGGGCTTTTTTTCTTAGCCGTTAAAGGCATTGACAATGGTGTCGACATTTTTAATCATAACGGAAATGGAGCCATCTGGATTGTTAATGAACTCAATGACTTCAGGGTCATCATAGAGTTCAGTTGGCACCATGAGCTCGATGCCATTAGCCAGTTTGAATTTCTGCTTGGCGTACTTCTTCTCATATTTAGGCACGTTGTTGACTGCAATCTTGGTTGGGACTTCTCGTTTGACTAAGGCCTCGCGCGCCGCGTCCTGGGCGCCTAGATTGTCCTTGAAGACCTGACGGGTGATTTCTTCCGCATTAATGACATGGTCCTCTTCTAACTGTTGCAGAATGACCTTCTGAGTAGTCGCTAGGGCTTGATAAGGTTCTTGGTCAAATTGCTTGGCTGTATCGGCGACCGCTTTTTTGATTTGTTTGATTTGTTGAGGCGCTGCTTGAGGTGGGGCGATTTCCAAAATGCGTTCGGATAGGTAGAGGCAACGTTTGCCTTCGATGACATATTGCTTCTCTAGAATTTGGTAGTCACCAGTGGCCAAGTTCAGCAAGAAGAATTCCGATGGCGTCTGGGTGGGGCTAGGGAGAATGGCGTGGTGCATGACCAGTTGATTGACTAATTGAGATTCGGCCGAGAGAAAATGGGTCACCTGACTAGAGTAGTCCAGGCGTATCAGGCCGAAATAGCGCTGTTCATGGTCATCACTAGCCTCGAAGAAGAGGTAGTCGGCAGCAGCGATTTCTTCCGCGGGCCCAATCAAATCGAATAGCTTATCGGCTAGGCTAGTAGATTTGTCAATCAGGCTGGTTTGGTCATCCTTGAGACTAGCCCAGAGGGCGTTGTCCGCTTCTAGCTTAGCGCGTTTGGGTTCTGCCTTTTGGACCTTGGTCAGGAGCTTATCCAGGTAGGTCCGAATCAGGGGCGAGGATAAGTCCATGGCTTCCTGGGATAGGAAGAGATTACCAGCATCCTTATCCAGGATGTGGAGAATGGCATGGTGAATGTACATGTTGAGGAATCCTTTCTAGTGAAGAAAAAGGGGGCAGGAGCCCCCTAATATTTGAGATGCTTAGACGCGTTGGCCGACAAAACGGACCATATCATCAACAACTTGACGGGAAGGGGTCGTCATGACATAGAGACTGTCCCCAAGTAAATCAGCGAAAGCCTGCGGAATGCGGGCAGTCATCTTGATCTGGTCAGCGAATCGATCCAGGATGTCTTGGTGGCTGGCCACATAAGTATGCTCATCGCGACGGGCTACCGCCAGGCAGTAGCGACCATGGGCGGTCTGCTTTGGCAGTTCTTGGCCTGTCACTAGCTTAGCCCAATAATCGTAGAGGTCAATATCATGGGCATAGTTGTAGATGTCGATACAGAAGCCACCGGCTGGGCGGTTGTTGTATTCAATGGCGATAAAGTCATCGTCTGGCGTCCGGAAGAATTCAATATGGAAGAAGCGCTCCTTCATGCCGAAGGACTTGATGATGGCATGGCCATATTCACGCAACTTAGGATGGACTTCCTTCTCAATATAGAAGGCATTGTCCTTACGATCCAAGACTAATTCCAGTGGTGGGTAGTAGTAGGTCAGACCGGTTTCGAAGACAATATTGCCCTCGGCATCAATCAGACCATCAAAAGTCGTCACCGTTGGATAGGAGACAAACTGCTCCAGGAAGTAAGGAGTGGACTCCCCCCAAGTAGCCTTGAATTGGGCCACATCTTCTGGCGTCATGAGCTTGTAGGTAGCGGCTGCCCCCACGCCATTGTCAGGTTTAGCAATCAGTGGCAGGCCTAAGTCTTGGACGGCGGCATTGATTTCTGAAGTCTGGCTAACCACACGACCGTCCACGACCGGTACGCCGGCCTTGCGGAAGTAATCCTTCATAACAGACTTGTACTTGGTCTTAGTCAAGTCTTGGGGTTTGACGCCAAAGATATTGAACTGCTGGCGCAAGCCGGCATCCAATTCCAGCCAGTATTCATTGTGGGACTCAATACGGTCGATTGTTCCATACTTGTGGAAGAAGAAGGCAACCGCACGAGTGACTTGATCCAGGTCTTCCAGATTATCCACCCGGAAGTATTCAGTCAGAGTCGCTTTGAGCTCATCGTTGAGTTGGTCATAAGGTTCCTGGCCAATCCCTAGGACATTGACGCCATGTTGGCGTAACTTATAGGAAAAGGGCTGGAAGTTAGCAGGGTAGTAGGGAGAAATAACAATATAGTTCATAGGGAATCCATCCTTTCTGCTAGGGTCAGGGGCCTTTAGCCTACCATTCTTCGCTTAGAAAACGTAGGCAATCAGGTAGATAGGTTGCCCAGGCCTCTTCACTGTGGGTGGCATCAGCCGCAATAATTAGCTGGAGTCGGTCCTGGGGCATGCCGCCAGCCAGTAATTGTTGATAGTAGCTGAGGGAGGCGTTGATGTAGATTTGCTTCATGTTACCGTGGGTCAGGTCGCGGTCGGTGTCGTCCCCTTCCTGGGTCCCCACTTGGATAAAGATGCGTTGGCTAGATCTAGCTTTTGACGGCTAATGTAACGGTTGAAGGCTTCGACTGTTAACCAGGAGGCACTAGAAAAGACCCCTAGGTTACCAATTTGGTCCGCGTATTCCAAGCCCATAAATTGGGTGATATTGCCACCCAAGGAAGAGCCGGCCATGGCGGTGTGGCGTTTGTCAGGCTTGGTCCGGTAGTGGCTATCGATAAAAGGTTTGACCACATTCATGACGAAGTCAGCATAATTTAGGCCCTTGCCTCCAAGGCGCATTCCTTCAGGAATCGGGGTGTTGGTGAAAGGCCAAGGAGAATATTCGTTGAGGCGGTTTTCGTTATCATTGTCAATCCCGACCACAATCATTTGGGGGATGTCAGGATTCTTCTTGATGGCTGGAATGATTTTCCAGGAGTGGCCACTGAAGGATTCGCGGCTGTAGAAGACATTCTGGCCGTCATGGAAGTAGAGAACAGGATAGGACTTGTTCTCATTCTTCTGGTAATCCTTAGGTAGGAGGACCCGAATACGGCGAGGCTTGTTGGTGTATGGGACAGTTAGTTCATGGGTATGCATTTCTAGGTAAAAATAGGCTGCGTGATGCATGGCAGGGCTCCTTTCTTAGTCCTCCATATTTTAACATGAAGCCAGGGTCTAGGCTAGGAATTTTTGGCCGGGTCAAGCCTTGAGAATATAAAGAAAGTGTGAAGAAGGCTAGAAAGTTCTAGGACGAGGCCAAAACGTAGGCTTATAGGGACTTAATTCTATCCTAAAAGATAGTCAGTCTATGAAAAGTGCCTACTAGTTTTTACTAGGGTAAGCTTCTTATAATATAGATGTCTTTATCTCTCTATCCCAACGAAAGGAGTTTATGATGTATCAAGAAACTTTTGATTTAGAATCTGTCACACTCAATGTGATTAATTTGCCCTATATGGTGGCCTTCTATCAGCAGGCATTAGGTATGGCTATCTTAGAAGAAAGCCCTGAGCGAGTGGGCTTGGGCATCCAAGGCAGTGACCGGCCTCTGCTTTACCTAGAAGCAGTGAGCGCGCCACAGGAAAGCCAAGCCCGTTATGGCCTCTATCACGTGGCCTATCTCTTACCAAGCCGAGAGGACTTAGGGACTTTCCTAGTTCATGCTATCAAGCAGGCCCTGCCACTGATTGGGGCTTCAGACCATGGCTACTCTGAGGCCATTTACCTAGAGGATCCGGAAGGCAATGGCATTGAAGTCTATCGCGATAAGCCAATCAGCCAATGGGAGATTGAATCGGACGGGCGCATCCCAGGCGTGACCCTAGAAATGGACGGTCAAGGCGTCTACGACAGCGCCAAGCCACTTGATGGCCCTTATAAAATGCCCGAAGGCTCTCGTATTGGTCATATTCACCTCAGTGTCCAAGATAGTAAGCGAGCGGCCGTCTGGTGGAACCAAGTCTTAGGTATGGAGACCAAATTCCAGATGTCTTCAGCGGCTTGGATGTCATCTGGGACCTATCACCACCAGTTAGCTGCCAACCAATGGGCAGGTAGCCGTCTAGCGCCACAAGAACCAGACCAAGCAGGACTTAAGCATTTTAGTATTGTCGCTAGCTCGCCTCAAGAAGAGGCCGCAATCGTTAGCCGGGCACAAGATTTGGGAGCCCAAGTCCAAGAACTAGCACGTGGCTGGCAAATAACGGATAGCAATGGGATTAGCCTAGTTTTACGGAGTTTGTAAGCTTGTCCATACCTTTGCTTTACGCTATAATAGTGTAGCGTAAGGAGGTTATGGCATGAAATTCTATTCTTATGACTATATGAAGAGTCGAATTAATATAACGGACTGGCTCCAATTGACCATTTTCGTTGGCTTGGCTATCTTAATTGGCTTGGCTATATGGTTTTACTACCATCGCAACAAGGATTCTAAGTACCGTGAATTAGCTATTATTGGCATTATCTGCTTCTTTATTTTAGCTGGGACTCGTTGGCAAGATGCGCAAGCTAAGCAAGCAGCCCTTAGCCAATATTCAGGGGCTAGTCACTTGATGGAACAGGTGGCTGAAGATTTGGGGACTAAGCCCGAATTGCTCTATCTTAATACGGAAGCAGCGGCCGACGGAGGCATTATCAAATCCGGTGACCGCTACTATCGGACTATCATCGATAGAGAAGGACACTATATCCTTGAGGAAATGGCAGTTCAGCTGCCTAAGATCGAATTGGTGGAGGTAAAGCCATGACATTAAATTTTTTAGATATCGCCATTAAGCTAGCCTTAGGCGTGTTGGCCTTGGTTGTAGTCATTAATTTGACAGGTAAGGGCAATTTGGCGCCGGCTTCGGCCAGTGACCAGGTCCAAAACTATGTCCTAGGGGGCATTATTGGTGGGGTTATTTATAACCCTGGTATTTCTATCCTGCAATTTTTAATTATTCTCATGATTTGGTTAGTGCTAGTTCTGAGCTTTAAATGGCTGAAAACCCACAACCAACTTCTTAAGAAGACCATTGATGGGGAACCAACGGATTTGATTAGCCGTGGCGTCATCGATGTGGAGGCGACACGAGCAGCAGGTCTAACGGCTCAAGATTTGGCTTTCAAATTGCGTAGTCAGAATATTTACTCTATCAAGAAGGTTAAACGGGCAGTGATCGAACAAAATGGTAGCCTTAATATTGTGGTTTACGGTGAGGAAAATCCTAAGTATCCTCTAATTACAGACGGGCATATTCAATATAAAACCTTGGATTCTATTGATAAGACGGAAGAATGGCTCATGCAAGCTATTGCAGAAGCAGGTCAGGAAGATGTGGCCAAGATTTTCTTGGCAGAATATATTGATGGTAACATCACCATAGTGGAATACTAGCCATGCGGCTGGATCAAGTCATGAATCAGGTGGGACTAGGTTCCCGTAATCAAGTTAAGCGACTACTCAAGAGTTGTCAGGTACAAGTCGATGGCCAAGTGGAACGTCGCCCCAACCGTAATGTGGATCCTGGCCTACAAGAAATCAAAGTCCAGGGAAGAATCTTGACCCAGCCGGCTGAGACCTATTGGCTATTACATAAGCCTCAGGAGTCTTAACGGCAGTCACGGATGACCGCTTCACCACGGTCATTGACTGTCTAGCCCCTCAAGACCAGGCGCCAGGCCTATATCCGGTAGGCCGTTTGGATCGTTCTACCACTGGCCTGGTCTTTCTGACAACCAATGGCCCTTTGGGTTATCGCATGTTGCATCCCCAATACCATGTGGAGAAGGAATACCAGGTAGTGGTCAATGGCCCGCTGACCCAGGACCATGTGGCCAGTTTTGCCCAAGGCATCCTGATTGATCAGGATCGACCTTGTGCGCCAGCCAATTTGGTAATTGAGGCCTCTGGTCCGCTAGAAAGTCGGGCTCGATTAACCATTCGGGAGGGCAAGTTCCACCAAGTCAAGAAGATGTTCCTGTCGGTGGGCGTCAAGGTGACGCAGCTTCACCGTCTGCGCATGGGCCATCTGGTTTTAGACCAGGACCTAGCTCCTGGTGCCTATCGGCCGCTTAAGCAAGAAGAACTGGATCAATTGAAACACTATCTTTAAGGATAGTAATGGGAAATATTTAGCAAAAGGCCTATAATCGTTGAGAAAATAGCTTTTTAGCCGTATAATGTATAGTATCAAAAACAGAGTGAGGAGTGTTGAGAGTGAAAGAAATCGTCATTGTCGGTGCTGGTTATGCCGGTATCTCGGCCGCCCGTAAGTTGGGTAAGACCTTCAAGAATGACGCGGATGTTAAGATTACTTTGGTAGATAAGCATGCCTATCATACCTACATGACTGAATTGCATGAGGTAGCAGGGGGGGCGTGTGGAAGCTAACGCGGTGAAGTATGACTTGCAACGTATCTTCAACAAATACAAGAAAGTACAACTAGTGACGGACACGGTTGTCGGAATCGATGAAGCCACCAAGACTGTCCAAGGTGAAAGCTACAGCTATCATTATGATTATTTGATTTTAGCCATGGGTGGCGAAGCTAACGATTTTGGCGTCGCAGGTGTTAAGGAAAATGGCTTTACCCTCTGGTCACTGGCAGCAGCAGAACGCATTCGTGCACACATTAAGGAATGTTGCGCCAAGGCCGAACACGAACCTAACCAAGCTAAACGTCGTGCCTTACTCAGCTTCATCGTCTGCGGTGCAGGCTTTACTGGGGTTGAAATGGTCGGTGAGCTGATCGAATGGGTACCTCGCCTAGCTAAGGATTACCACTTAGATGAAGAAGAATTCTCTGTTCACTTGGTAGAAGCTGCGCCAAAAATCTTGGCTATGGTGACTGACAAGGAACAAGACAAGGCCATGCGTTACATGACCAAAGTTGGTATCAAAGTCTCAACTGGTGACGGAATTCAAGCCGTTAACAAGCATAACGTAGAGTTGGCCTCAGGCAAGACCATCGACAGCTACACCACAATCTGGACTGCCGGGGTGCAAGGTAATACCGAAGCCAAGGTCTTTGGTTTAGAGACTGGGCGAGCTAACCGTCTGGTAGCTGACCAATACATGGAAGCTAAAGACCACCCAGGTATCTATGTGGTAGGGGACTTGGTTTACTATGAAGATCCAAATGAAGGCGGTCGTCCAACGCCTCAAATCGTTCAGGCAGCTGAACAAACTGGGGAAACTGCGGCTCACAATATCATTGCCGATATCAAAGGAACTGAGAAACACGCCTACAAGGGTAAATACGATGGCTTTATGGTCTCTATTGGCTCCCGTTACGGGGTGGCCTTCCTCATGGGCAAATGGCATTTGACTGGCTTCTTCGCTATGTTGATGAAGCACTTAGTCAATGTGCTCTACTTCTTCACCATTCGTTCCTTCTACTACATGTGGACCTATGTCCGTCATGAGTTCTTCAAGATTAAGGACAAACGTAACATTTTCCGCGGGCATTTAGCTGCTCACGGTAACATCCTCTGGTCCGTGCCATTGCGTTTCTTCTATGGGTCTGTTTGGCTCTTAGAAGGGCTTAAGAAGGCCTTCGGTCTCTGGGGAACCACTAACTGGTTTGGGGACAAAGTTGTCTTCCCATTTGCCTGGTTACAAGAAACTGCAAATGCTGCAGCATCTGCTGTGACTTCTGGGGCATCTGAGGCAGCTAGCTCTATGTCATCTGTTGTGACTTCTGGTGCCTCTGAAGCTGTGAGCTCCGTATCTTCTGCAGTGACTTCTGGTACTTCTGAAGCGATGAGCTCTGCAGCTAGCTCTGCCGGCGGGGCAGTCGCTCAAGCCAGCCATGCTGTCTTTGGCCTCAGCTACGCTTATGGGGAAAGTCCAAAACCTGTCTTAGATGGTATGCCAGATTGGTTCGCGGCTATTATGCGCTTCTTCGTGCCTAACCGCGATATGGCCCTATTCATGCAAAAATTCATGACCGTTATGGAAATCTTAATCGGCTTGGCCCTCATTGCAGGTCTTTTCGTCTGGTTAATCAATGCTGGGACTGTACTCTTGGTTACCATGTTCTGCCTCTCAGGTATGTTCTACTGGGTTAACATCTGGTTTATTCCAGTTGCCATCGCCCTTATGAATGGCTCTGGTCGGGCCTTTGGTCTGGACTACTGGGTAATGCCTTGGTTAGGTAAGAAGCTGGATCGATGGCTCTATGGCCGAACCAGTCACCATTATGGGCCACCAGCCTAAATAAAAAGTAATAAGGAGGCCCCTGCGTGGGGCCTTGCTTTGTAAGAGGCGCTAGTATCTTCTTACTAACTAGAAAGGAGGCCACCCATGGTTCACCCGATATGGGAGTCTTTACCACTTATTCAAGAGGAACTCGTGGCGGTCAAAGCTCTGATGAAGTCAGAGCTCCAGCTTAAAATCCCGGATGTTCGGGAGAAAATTTTGGCCTATATGGATGCCCCAGGCAAGTACCTGCGAGCTGGACTCTGTCTGGCTATGGCCCAGCTGAGCCCAGAGGGCATCACCCAGTCCAAACGCTATATTGCGGCAGCCATTGAGGTCCTGCATTTGGCCACGCTCATTCATGACGATGTCATTGATGAGGCGGATACTCGCCGAGGCATTGAGGCCCTTCATATCCAAAAGTCTAATCGCCTGGCCATCTATGCGGGCGACTATCTGATGACCTATGCGGCTCGCTTGATTCAAAAGAGCCAACAGGAATTTGACCGTAATCCTCTGGATGCCTGGGTGATGGAGGGGATTCTGATTGGGGAGCTGAACCAACTTGCCAACCAATACCGTCAGGGGATGACCATGTATGATTACCTACGACAGGTTCGAGGCAAGACGGCCCTCTTATTTGCAGCCGCGACTTTCTTCGGCTACTATAGCCTGAGCCAGTCAGCCCTGCAGAATCGCCAGGCCTTCTATCTGGGCCAAGCAATTGGCATGGCCTTTCAGCTCAGAGATGACCTAATTGACTACCAGGTGGATGCCAAGGTCAGTGGCAAACCCCGTATGCAGGATGTCCAAAATGGTATCTATACAGCGCCCCTAATTTTAGGCTTGCAGGCGGATCCAAGTCTGCGTCAAGAACTTAAGGAGCGGGGCCAGCCTTGGAGCCAGCAAGAGCTAGACCGGCTCTATCAAGCCCTAGTCGACTTAGGGACTTTGACAGAGACGGAGCGCCTGGTAGACAACTATCTAAGCAAGGCTGAGAAGCGCTTGAGAGGACTAGGGGGCAAGCAAGAAAGCCAAACACTGGTCAACTTACTCAATCAAGTTATGAGAGGACACTTTTAAGAGAGGCTTGTCATGGACATGAGGCCCAAATTGCGTTAAACTATAAGATGTAAACATATACAGTAAAGGGGTAATTGGAATGAAAAAATCATTGTTAAAATCAACCATGCTCTTAGCAGCAGTCTTATCTTTGGGGACTAGCTTATCTAGCGTAGTTTTAGCGGAAGATGCTAAACCAGCTGCAACCACTACTTTTGAAGTCAAAGACTTGAAAGACGGCGAATATACCGCTGTGTCTGACGCTGACGAACGTGGCTGGAAACTCCACCACACCATCGTGGTTAAAGACGGCAAAGTTGCTTCTTCTAACTACGACTATGTCAACGACAAGGGCGAGAAGAAGTCTGAAAACGCTGAGTACAACGACAAAATGAAAGAAAAAACTAAAGTTTCTGCAGCTGAAGCCATGAAGAAATTAGACGAAAGCCTGGTCAAAGACGGTAAGGCTGATGTAGTGACTGGCGCAAGCCACACTAGCGAAGTTTTCTTCTTCTCTACTAAGGTGCTCTTGAAACAAGCCAAAGAAGGTAAGACTGGCGAAGTCAACATCTCTAAATTACCACTTCAAGATGGCGAATATACTTTGGAAGCACCAGCTGACCAACGTGGCTGGACTACCAAGTTCGTCCTCACTGTCAAAGACGGTAAAGTAGAAAAAGCAGACTACGACATGTACAAAGACGGCAAACGTAAGTCTGAAGATGCTGACTACAACAAGATGATGGCTGACAAGGCTAAAGTCTCTTACGCTGATGCAGTTAAGCAATTGAACGAAGCCTTAGTTAAGTCTAGCAATGCCAATGTGGATGTTGTGACTGGGGCAACTAACACAACTAACGCCTTCAAGACCTATGCTAAACAATTGTTAGAAGCAGCCGCTTTAGGTGAAAAAGAAGTCATCAAAGCTGCCGTTGTTGGCGAATAATAAGAAGTGAAGGGAGGCTGGGATTGTTCCCGGCCTCTATTTTTATGGCTCCAAGCAGAGCCTGCCTGATCTATCAGGTAAGATTAGCTAGGTGGTAGGCCAGATAAATTGCCACCAAAAAGGAGTAAGTATGAAGAAAACAACTATAATGCAAGGCTTGGCTTTGGGCTTCTTAATCTTAGGCTCCTTGAGTCCCGTTTGGGTCAGTGCCGAGGAGTCCAGCAGTAGCACCAGCCAGTCTACTAGCAGCACCAGTTCTGAAGCGAGCCCTGAGCCCTTACCGGTGGTGACCACGCCCTTGATGCGGGCTGAGACCAAGCTCCATACGGCCGTCACCTTGCAAATTTTCCATGAAGGGTCAGAGGCCGAAGCGGCCATGACCGAAGCCTACGACTACATGGACCACATGGAGCAACTGCTATCCACCAATCTGGAAGGGTCAGATGTCTACCGCATTAACCAGGCGGCAGGCCATGAGGCGGTCAAGGTTGATCCAGCCACCCTGACCATCATTAAGCAAGCCCTGGAAACGGCGGAAATATCAGGCGGTCGCTTCGATATTTCCATTGGGGCCGTGTCCAATCTCTGGAAAATTGGCGATGTGGATGCGCGTAAGCCTAGCGATGAGGAGATTAAGGCAGCCCTGCCTAAGATTGACTACCACAAAATCACTTTAGATGAAGCAGCCCAAACGGTGCGTCTAGAAGAAGAGGGCATGGCCCTAGAATTGGGTGGTATTTCCAAGGGCTATATTGCTGACGGCATTCGCAATATTTTCGCCAAACATGGGGTCAATACGGCCATTATCAACCTAGGCGGTAATGTCATTGTTATGGGTACCTCGCCATCCAGTCCGGAAGGTTGGAATGTTGGGGTCCAAGACCCTGATGAGGTCCGGGGGCAAGTTGTGGGAACCAAGCGGGTCATTGACGGGACAGTCGTGACTTCTGGGATTTATGAACGTTATGTGGAAGTAGACGGCGTCCGCTATCACCATATCCTAGATCCTAAGACGGGCTATCCGGTGGATAATGACCTGTCGGGGGCGACTATTTTCACCAAAGTATCGCTCAAGGCCGATGCCCTGTCGACCACGCTCTTCCTCTTGGGGACCAAGGATGGCTTGGCCTTTATTGAGAGCCTAGATGGGGTTGAAGCGGTGCTGATTGATAAGGATCACGGGGTTCACGTGACCTCTGGCCTCAAGGATAGCTTCCAACTAACGAATGAGGGGTATCATCTTGTTGAAGATTAAGCAAAAGCTAGCGATTTTCTTTGAGTTTGTTGAGCTCAGGACCAAGGTGGCCAGCGTCTTTCCCATGCTGGCGGGCTTCTTGTGGACCTATTATCGCTTGGGGCGCTTCAATTGGGTTAATGCTAGCCTCTTCGCCTTGGCGGTGCTGAGCTTCGATATGTGTACGACGGCCATTAATAATGCCGTTGATTACCATAAGGCCGTGGACCTGGATTACAAAACCAGCGAAAATGTCATTGGGGTCCATCAATTAGATTTTGGGCAAATGGTCCGGATTATTTTCGGCCTTTTGGCTTTCTCAGTCCTAGTTTCCCTAGTCATTGTCAGTCGGACGGATGTCCTCTTGCTAGTGCTTGGCGGCCTCTGCTTCCTAATAGGGATTGGCTATACTTATGGGCCTATGCCCTTGTCGCGCCTGCCTCTGGGCGAGGTCTTCTCAGGCCTTACCATGGGCTTTGGCATCTTCTTCCTAGCCGTCTACATGACTGCCTACGATCAGCTGTTGTGGAGTCGGTGGACAGGCGGGATGGTGACCATTGGCTGGAACTGGGCTCTGACCCTGGAGCTCTTTTGCTACAGTCTGCCCCTAGTCAGCTTAATTGCCGGTATTATGCTAGCCAATAATACCTGTGACTTGGAAGTGGATATCCGTAACCACCGATTCACCTTGGTTTATTATTTAGGCAAAGCGCGAGCTGTTACCCTCTATACGGGATTGCAAGTCCTACCTTGGCTAGTCTTATTGGGGCTAGCTTTGACAGGGCGTCTGCCAGTCTGGGGCTTGGTGGTCTTGGCCGGGCTGGTCCTTCACTGGCCCAAGGTCGCAGCCTTCCGCGCTAAACAAGTTAAGCGCGAAACCTTCGTCCTCTCGGTCCAATCCTTCGTCTTGGTGGCCAGCCTCTATTGTGCCTGGCTGGTGCTAGGCATCCTCTTGCCTTAACTAAATGCATAGCCTCCCTAGCTTGGATGACAGGTCCAGGCCAGGGAGGCCTTTTTGGGTATTAGAGCCTATGCTATAATAGGATAAAAGGGGTGTTAGGATGAAAGCAGGGCGTCTTTTAGGAATTTTGCATTATTTGTTGGCTCATGGCCGGACCCCAGCTCGAGTCTTGGCCCAGCGTTTTGAGGTGACCGAGCGGACCATTTTGCGGGATATGGATGATCTATCGGAATTTGGTGTGCCGGTTTATGCCATCCAGGGCCAAGGGGGTGGCTGGGAAATTGACCGGCGCTATGTCTTACCGGCTGGCCTACTCCAAGAGCAAGAACAGAGCCAGATTCTGGCCGCACTCGAGGCCAGTCAGGCTGACGCTGGATTGTTGGATAAGTTGCGGGCCCACTTCAAAGGCAGTCAAAAAGCCGACCACTGGCTCTTGGTGGACCAAACTACTTGGCATCAAAGCCCCCATCTATCTCATGACTTTGACCTGCTCAAGCAGGCTATTTTGGAGCGTCACTTGGTGACCTTCCGCTACTGTTCCAATCAGGGTAACTGGAGTCAGCGACAGGTGGAGCCTGCTCGGCTAGTGCTCAAGCACTATCGCTGGTATCTCTATGCCTGGTGCCGGGAACGGCAAGACTTTCGTTATTTTAAGTTAAGTCGTATACAGGACCTCCAAGTCTTGACGCAAGGCTTTGATTCGGATTATCGTAATTTAGACTTACCACAGACTATGCCCGCAGCAGACTTAGTTCCAGTTAGTCTACGCTTTGATGACCAGGTGGCCTATCGGGTCTATGATGATTTTGCTGGACTAGCGGTCAAGGATGACCAAGGCGGCCTCCTAGTTGAGACCCAGCTGCCAATTAGTCAGGACCTGGTGGCCTACCTCTTATCTTACGGAGCCCATGTTCAAGTCCTAGCTCCTCAGTCGCTAGCCCAAGCATTCCAGCATCAAATAAAAGAAATGTGGCAAAAAACTCAACCCTGACAGAAGATGTCGGGGTTAGCTTGCTATACTAGATGTATCAAAGAGATAAAGGAGGAAGTATCATGACCTATGATGTCAAAAAAGCCGAACCCCTCTACAAGGCCAAGGAGACGCCGGCTCTAGTAACCGTGCCCAGCCAACGCTTCTTGCAGATGACGGGGCAGGGTGACCCCAATGAGGAAGGGGGTGCCTACAGTCAGGCGCTGGCCATTCTCTACGGTGTAGCTTACGCCCTCAAGATGTCCTACAAGACTGACTATGTCATTCCCAACTTCCAGCAATATGTGGTCGCGCCCCTAGAAGGCCTCTGGTGGCAAGAAGACCAGCTTCAAGGGCAAGTCGACTATAGTCACAAGGCTAATTTTCATTGGCACGGCTTAATCCGAGTACCTGACTTCATCCGGTCAGAGGATGTGGCATGGGCTAAGGCGCAAGTTAAAGCCAAGAAAGGTCTGGACTGTCAGGCGCTCACACTGGCTAACTTGGACGAAGGCCTCTGTGTCCAGTGCCTGCACCTGGGGAGCTATGATAAGGAGCCTGCCACCATGGCTAAGATGCATGCCTTCATTGAGGCTTCAGGCTATGAGTTAGACTTCCAAGAGGACCGACACCACCATGAAATCTACCTGTCCGATCCCCGGCGGGTGGCGCCGGACAAGCTTAAGTCGATTTTGCGGGTGCCTGTTAAACCTAAGGCTACCTAGTAAGAAAGAGCCCTTATCGCTAAGATAAGGGCTCTTTTTCTATAAATTAGTTTTCTATCGACTTTCGCTAGAACTGTCCGAAGACTCACTAGTTTGTTCAGAGGATGGGGAGTCGGATGGTTTCTTCCATTCGCGGTTTTTGATTTGGGTGATGGCTAGCAGGGTCTCATCGGGAAGGGTTAGGCGACCTTGAGCATCGTAAACGAAGGTTAGTTTAATCTCGTGGACGCGGGTTGGATATTCTAGGGGAACCCGGTGATTGCCATCGACATTTACCTCATTGATCGCGTAATTCTTGAGCGCTCGGTTAATGAGGAGGCTGGCTGCTGGACTCTCAGGAAGGTCCTTTGTGTACTTAGCTCGCATTTTTTCAATATAGGGCATGATCTCAGATTGGAAGTTTGGTGCATGTTGTAGCATGACTTCATACTGGTATTGATCGATATAGCGAACCTCAACGGACACATTGACTGTGTCGCGGTCTATTTTGAGGTCTTTGATGGCAAATTTATTGGCGACCTGATGGGAGTCCACCATCACCTTAATGCTGTCACGAAGCTCCTTACCGAGGGTGACTGGTTTGCCTAGGAAGTCAACGCTAAAGTCGGCATGAATAATGTCGCCGTATGGCTCTTTCAAGGCGGAAATACTAAGTTCAGTCAACTTATCATATAAGGCTTCATCATCCATTTGCACTAAATCAGCCCGTTTAGGGGCACCAGAATTATAGTAAAAGGCTTGGAGGGCGAAGGTAACATCTTCACGTACCTGGTCTTCAGTTCTTGGCGCCGGATGGAGGGTAAGGGTGGTGGCAGGAATGGCATCGAGGGGTTCTTCAATGTTGGTGAAGTCTTTATCACGGATGTTGATGATTCGAGGCGCCGCTTGGACCATAGGACCGGCTAGACAGGTTAGGGCTAAGCTAGCTAGCAGGACTTTTTTGAGTGCTTTCATAGAATCACTTCCTCTGTAATAAATATATTAGGATAATGATACCATAATAGGATGGGCTTGTCTTCCTTTCAGTGCAATTTGTGGCGAAATGGTGTAAACTAGTAGGTGATAAGACAAGAATGGAAGTGACTGTATGAAAGCAATTCGTCTCATGGATGTTGTAAAATATACCAAGGCCATCGACTATACGGCCAAAGATCGTCAGATTTCAATCACCAGCGTCGAATTTGATGCCCGCAAGGTGACGCCTGGCTCTCTATTCGTTCCGCTAGTAGGGGGAGCGACAGACGGCCATTCCTATATTCAACAAGCCCTTGATAATGGGGCCGTGGCCACCCTATGGTCCGCAGACCCAGCTCAGGCGCCGAGTGATGACCTAGCAGTTGTCTTCGTAGATGATACCCTCCAGGCTTTCCAAGACTTGGCTAACTTCTATCGTCGGGACCTTAATCCTATTGTGGTAGGGGTAACGGGTTCAAACGGCAAGACCACGACCAAGGACATGACCGCCATGGTTCTCCAAGCCAAGTACCGGGTTCACAAGACTCAGGGTAACTACAACAATGAGATTGGCTTGCCTTATACCTTACTTCAGATGCCAGAAGACACCCAAGTGGCGGTCATCGAGATGGGCATGTCCGACTTCGGTGAAATTAAGCAACTAAGTGAAATTGCCCAGCCTGATATTGCGGCCATCACTCTGATTGGTGAGAGCCACCTGGAATTCTTGGGTTCCCGTGCTGGGATTGCCCAGGCTAAGTTGGAGATTCTATACGGCCTCAAGCCAAATGGCGTCTTGCTTTATCCTGCAAATGAGCCATTGATTGAGTCCGAAATGCCTGAAATTGATCAGCCGATTTACCTACGTTCTTTTGGCTTCACAGACCATGCGGATGCCTTCGCCTATGACATGGTGGAGGAAGTGGACCGGACCTACTTCAAGACCAATCTGGAACCTAATGTCACTTGCACCATTCCAGTCCTAGGGGCCTACAATGTCAGCAATGCCCTGATTGCCCTTAGCGTGGCGGAACTATTAGATGTGCCACTAGAACAGGCAATCTTCCAATTAGCTAACTTCCAGTTGACGGCTAACCGCCTAGAATGGTTGACCACCCACCAAGGGGCGCGCCTACTTAATGATGCCTACAATGCTAGCCCAACCTCTGTCTTAGCCGTGTTGAAGAGCTTGGCTGCCCTTAACTTGGCGCCTGGCCAACGCCGAATTGCTGTCTTAGGGGATGTGCGCGAACTGGGTGAAGCCAGTGCCCAACTACACCGTTCCCTAGCCCAAGGCTAGCGCCAGAGAGCTTCGAGCGGGTTTACCTCTTCGGTCCAGAAATCGCTAGTCTCTACGAGGCCTTGCAAGACCGTTATGAAGCCAGCCACCTCTTCTACGAGCCAGCTGACCACAGCCGCTTAATTGCGCAATTGCAGGCTGATTTAACAGATAAGGACCTAGTCCTAGTCAAGTCTAGCTTCGGAACAGACCTCTTGCAGGTAGTCGCTGCCCTAACTGGTAAGGAAACACACTAGAATAAAAGAAGAGCGACAAGCAGGAGATAGCTTGTCGCTTTTTTGCATAGGATGAAGGTGGATAGGGGGCCAGTGGCTTAGCAATCCTATTGCATATAGGAAAGTAAAGTTGTACAATTATGGTAGCGTAACCATTTCTTGTCTAACTTGGATTTATGGGATATAGGTGCTATGGAAAATGAAAAATATTATCAAGTGGAATCTACTGTTGTTTTTCTCAATATTAACCTGTTTTTCATCATATACAATGGCTCAGAGGGAGCAAGATGTTCACCTGCGCCAACTCTTCATGCTCCCTGATTCCTATCAACAATTCAGGGTGCCAAGCTATATCAAAGAGCCGGAAAAAAGAGCGCGACTAAAGCAAAAATTAGTGATGCTGAGCCAAGAATTTGATGTCAATCTTGTGGTCAGAATCAGTAATTTAAGTGCTACTTCATTTCAAGAAAGTTATCAGCAAAGAGATAGCTCGCGGATGAATTTTGATTATTTCATAACAAAATTGAATCGAAGTCAACTCTTAGAGCACCTAGAAATGAAGCCTCAAGCAGATGAGAGCTCGGGTCTTATCGCGTCAAGGGTATATAACAATGGGCATTTCTCTGTCTATCAGTTTGATCAATTAGAAGACCATTTTTATAGTCTGTTTCTTGAGACGGATAATCCCCAAACTTATTCGGCTTTCCTCAAGTAATTTCAATTAGCCTACAATGAGGTAATGGGGACAAACTATGGCTTGCAAGCCTTCCAATATAAGGGTGCCAAAGAAACTCTCCTAGGTAGAGATTTCAAACCTGCCATCAAAAGTATGATTTATGGTGCCATTATTTGGCTCTTACTCCTGATGGTCTGGCTACTCAGTAAGTCGAAAGAATTAGCTGTACTGAGACTGCACGGTTATAGCAGTCTTCATGCTTTGTGCCATCTTTGCCTTGATCGCGTAAGCCTTGGTTTTTTAATGACCAATTTGGCAGTTAATCTCTGGTTGATAAAAGATTTGAGCCGCTTAAATTTCCTATGGATAGGGCTGATTTACCTAGCTATCGCTTTGTTAGCTTGGTTGGTTATTGGCCTGATCTCTTGGCTACCTATAAATTCTCTCTTGGGGCAATTGAAATTTAATCACTACTTTTTAATGCCTGTTATTGCCACTAAATTATTTGGTTTCTTTATTTGCTTTAGCCTGCTATTGCCAATTACGGGTTTGATGGCGGTCTATCGGGGAGGCGAGCATGACCCGTCTCTCAATAATTATGGAGTCCTCTATCCAGGGTTTCCTGGCAAGGACTTCTTTGCTGCGCGAGACGGGGACGACATCTACCGTGGTCTTTCTTTAGTTCCTTTATTTAAATATCTGGATCGCTTTAATTTAATTATCTTTGATACCAGTCAATTGGCTAGGCCTGGTTTTAATCAAGAAAGCCATTCGGTAATCGTGTTATGGTAAATGAATATTACCTTCATAAGTATCCTTTGCTGACGACAAAAGGGCAGCCGATAAAAGTAGATACAGGGTCGCCTAAACGTATCGTAATAGTGCCTGACACACTCTTACCTTATCTCAAAGAAATTAGGGACCATTATGCAGAAAAAAACAGGAACACGGAAGTGCTTGAACAAGATGTGGAAATCTACGTTCGCGATAGCAAGCAAGCCATTGTTGACCTCAATCATCCTGGTCGTAAGCTAGCTGAAGATGTGATTTTTCTGGTTCAGAAGTACAATGATTATGACCTCAATTGGTGGTATATAGGGGGAAATGGGCTGGAGTCTCGAGCTAAGATTGATATGACGATGATGACTGCGCAAGACTATAGGGATTTAAAGAATCTGCTCAAGGACTTGGCCCAAGATGACAATTTTGCCTACCTCCTGCCTATCTCCAAGGTCAAGGAAGAACTCTATAAATTAATTATTGGGGAAAATGTGGTCTATCTAAGTCAAATTGGCTTTGCTGTCTACTTGTTATTTGGCATTACGCTGCTAACGGTCTTGTTATACACTAAAGTCTATGCTAATAAGATCGCCGTAAAATACCTTCATGGCTATTCCTTATCCCATTCCTTTGCTTGGCTTTATCTCATTCTAGCGATTCAAGCCCTCATCTACGTCTTGTATATTTGGGGGAATGGCATGGCGGGTGAGTTTTATCTGGCCCTTGCCTTAATGACTTTAGGTGAATTAGCAATGATAGGATACAGTATTCGCTCTATTGCCAGACGTCGGATTGTCGATTACATTCAAGGAGGCGAAAATACATGATACACTTAGCCCATATGGATAAAAATTTTGGCCGACACCAGGTCCTTAAGGACGTCAATCTAGATGTTCCTGCACACTCCTTTACAGTTATTCATGGCAAAAGTGGTAGTGGCAAGTCTACGCTACTCAATATTTTAGGTCTTTTGACTCATTATGATGCGGGCCAATACCAACTGTTTGGACAGCCCGCACCTGCACCCTACAGCAGTCAAGCCATGAAATTGCGACGGGAAGCAATTTCCTATGTTTTTCAAAATTTCGCCCTTATCGACAATGAAAGCATCGAGCAGAACCTTAAGCTAGCCAGTCACTATCTGCCTAAGTCTCAAGCGAGCCGACAGGCCATGTTAGCGGCTTTAGAGGCAGTGAATCTCGACTTGCCACTTAAGACCAAGGTCTACACCATGTCAGGCGGAGAGAAACAACGCCTAGCTTTGGCTCGACTCAAATTGCGGGACAGTCGTCTCATTCTAGCCGATGAGCCAACCGGTTCCCTAGATGCCGAGAATAAGACGATTATCATCCAATTACTCAGATCATTTGCTGACCAAGGAAAGGCAGTGCTTGTCGTAACCCACGACCCAGATTTCTTAGAGGTAGCCGACTCAAGGATGGAGTTGAATTAGGCTAGGTGAGCTATGGCCTCCAGAGTCACGATTTCTAGGTAAGTCGGGATGTCATTTGCCTAGTCCTCTCAGTTGTGTTTCCCTCCTAGTCATGGTACACTAAGAGTTAGAGGTTACAACCATACAACGCGTTAACAAAGCAACATGTGTAACTTGACCGCTTGATGGCCGACGGATTCGGCATCGCCTAGCGGTCAATTTTGATGTCTTGATGACAAGATGCCACTGGAATCAACCCCAAAATTTTAGATAGAAAAGAGACGATATACCTTTGAAATTTACAGAACTTAACCTGATTCAGCCCTTGCTCGACTCACTAGCCGATATGGGCTTTGAAGAGCCAACCCCGATTCAACAACAAGCAGTGCCTGTGGCCTTAGAAGGCCAAGACTTGATTGGTCAAGCCCAAACAGGGACCGGGAAGACGGCAGCCTTTGGCTTGCCAATGCTCAATAAATTGGACAAGAATCAATCCGCCATCCAAGGCTTGGTGGTAGCCCCAACCCGGGAATTAGCCATCCAAGTACAAGAAGAACTCTACCGCTTAGGTAAGTACCAACGTGCCCGTATTTATGTGGTCTACGGGGGTTCTTCCATCGGTAAGCAAATCGAATGGATCAAGCGTAATCAACCACAAATCGTGGTCGGGACGCCAGGCCGTATTCTAGACTTGATGCGTCGTAAGGCACTTAGCCTCAAGCATCTCAAGACCTTAGTCTTAGACGAAGCCGACGAAATGCTCAACATGGGCTTTATTGAAGACGTCAAGGAAATCGTGGCGACCACGCCAGCTTCACGTCAGACCCTCTTGTTCTCAGCGACCATGCCACCTGAAATCCGCAGCCTAGCAGACCAATTCCTTAAGGAACCTGCTCACGTCAAGATTGAAGCCAAGCAAATGACTGCTGACTTGATTGAACAATTCTTCATCAAATGCCGGGATGACGAGAAGTTTGATATCTTCACTCGCTTGTTGGATGTTCAGATGCCAACACAAGCAATCGTCTTCTGCCGTACTAAGAAGCGGGTTGACGAAGTGGCACGGGGCCTCAGCCTGCGCGGCTACAATGCTGAACTCATCCACGGTGACATTCCGCAACAGAAGCGGACTAGCGTCATCAACGCCTTCCGTCAAGGTCAGGTAGAGCTCTTGGTAGCGACTGATGTGGCGGCGCGGGGCTTGGATATTTCCGGCGTGACCCACGTCTACAACTATGATATCAGCCAGGACCCAGAATCTTACGTTCACCGTATTGGCCGTACAGGCCGTGCCGGCAACGAAGGCATGTCCATCACCTTCGTGACGCCAGCAGAAATGTCTTACCTACGCGTTATCGAAGATTTGACCCGCAAACGTATGCAACCAATGAAGCCGCCAACCTTGAAGGAGGCGCAAGCAGGTCAGGTTCAATCATTGATTGATCAGCTTAATGAGACCTTGGAAGCCGGCGATGCTGATGAGCACCGCAACACGGCCAAACTCCTGCTCAACCACTATCAAGCTAACGACTTGGTAGCGGCTATGTTAGGGCAAATCCTATCGAGCAACAGCCAAGTAGAAGTTCAAATCTCACCGCAAAAACCATTGCCAAATGCCCACCGCAAATCCGGTGGTTACAAGACTGGCAAGGGCGGCGGCAACGGCCGTCGTGGTCATCACGGTAAGAAGCGGGACTTCCACAAGGACCGTGGCGACCGTCAAGACCATGGTCATAAGGAACGTTTTGACCGCAAGGACAAGCGGCCACGTTCAGCTGCTAAGCCTGTAGGCAAGCCTAAGGCCGACGGCAGCAAGAAACAATATACCATTAAAAAACGAACCAACTAACCAGAGAATAAGCCCAAAGGAGCGTGGCGATCGTGCGTATTGGAACTGACATTATTGAAATCGACCGAATTCAAGAAGCAGTGGCGCGGTCGCCACGCTTTGCGTCTAAGGTCTTGACGACAGAGGAATTGGCTCGCTATGAGACCATGAAGGAGCACCGGGCCCTCGAATTCTTGGCCGGCCGCTTTGCCGCCAAGGAAGCCTATGTCAAGGCCTTGGGGACAGGCATTGGTCGGATTCGCTTCACCGATATGAGCATTGCCAACAAGCCATCGGGCGCGCCATATTTTGCGGTGGCCCCCCTGACGGCAGGCGTCCAGCTCAGCATCAGTCATTCGGACCACTATGCCACGGCCACCGTCCTGATTGAGCAAGACGAAGCCAGCTTGCAGGCGGCTTTGGATCAGTATTTGACTAGAGAAGATTAGAGTAAAAGGTAGGAAAGTCTTATGTCACAAGCCAGTGAACACCGCCCAACAGTGGCGATAATTAATCTCAATGCAATTCAACACAATGTGAGGGAAATGAAGCGTCATCTGGAGCCAGACCAGGCCCTCTATGCCGTTGTTAAGGCTAACGGCTATGGGCACGGGGCAGTTGCCGTCGCCAAGGCAGCCCTGGCAGCCGGCGCGCAAGGCTTAGCCGTTGCTACCGTTGACGAGGGGATTGAACTCCGTCAAGCCGGCCTCCTAGCCCAGCCTATCTTAATCTTGGGCTTGGTAGATCCTCGCGCCATCGCTGAGTTGGTCTACTATCGCCTGACCGTCATTGTCTCTGACCTAATCTGGTTCCAGGAAGCCTGGGCTCAGTTAGTGTCCAACCAACAAGAAAGCCTCTTGGATGATGCCAAGCTCAAAGTGCATCTGGCCTTGGATACGGGCATGGGGCGCATCGGCCTACGGACAGTAGAAGAAGTTCAAGCCTTCGCTGAGGGCATCCAGGCCTTTCCATGGGTCAACTGGGAAGGGGTTGATACCCACTTCTCAACTGCCGGAGGGGGCGACCCTGCCTATGTGGAGACCCAGTGGGCTAAATGGCAGGAACTGCTGACCGCTGTGCCAGACTCGGTCACTGTGCGACACTATGCCAACTCCGCTATGGGCGTGTGGTTCAAGCGTCAACCGGTTTCTTCCATTGAGCGCTTCGGCATCTCCATGTATGGTATGCATCCTAAGGATGAGCGTTCTAGCCTGCCCATTGATTTGCAGCCAGCCCTCCAATTGATTTCGGAAATTGTCTACGTCAAGCAAGTGGAAAAGGGCAGCAAGATTTCCTACGGGGCAACCTATGAAGCCCAGGAAGATGAGTGGGTTGCGACCATTCCAATCGGCTATGCAGACGGTTGGTTCCGCCACTACAAGGACATTCCTGTCTTGGTGGAAGGCCATGCCTGCCCAGTCCTTGGCGTCATCAATATGGACCAACTGATGATTCGCCTGCCGCATCAAGTGCCAGTGGGAACCACCGTTACCTTGATTGGTCAGGACCACCACTTGGAGAACCACGCAGCAGACTTGGCTCGCTTGGTTGGGACTATTTCCTATGAAATCTTCTGCGGGCTCAGCGATCGCATTCCACGGATTTACCTTCAAGATGAGGAAGGGGAGGACTAAGATGCTTACTGTTCATCAGCTAACCGTCGGGTCACTCGAGGAAAATACTTATGCAGTCGTCAATGAAGCTGGCCAGGCCCTCTTAATCGATCCAGGGGCCGACGCGCCTAAGATTCTGGACTGGATTGAGTCCAAGGGTTGGGTGCCACAGGCCATCCTTCTGACCCATGCCCACCACGATCATATCGGGGCGGTGGATGCGGTGCGAGACCGTTATGGCATCCCACTCTATATGCATCCAGTGGAGTCAGGCTTCCTCAATCAACCAGAACTCAACCTATCGGCATACTGGGGTCAGCCTTTTACGGCGCGTCCAGCAGAAGTCCTCTGGGAGGATCTAGGGGATAAGGAAGTGGCGGGTTTCCACTTCAAAGTGGTCTTCGTGCCAGGCCATAGCCCAGGCCATGTGGCTTATGTTTTTGCTGAGGATCATTTCGTACTATCCGGTGATACCATCTTCGCCCAAAGCATTGGGCGGACGGACCTGCCAGGTGGCTCCTACATTGAGCTTATGCAGTCCATCCATCGGGAGTTGATCCAGTTGCCAGAAGACTATGTCCTCTATCCAGGTCACGGCCCGGCTGTGACCGTCGGCGAGTCCTTGGCGACTAATCCCTATTTTGAAGTCTTTCGCAATTTGTTTAAGCATCGTTTTGAAGAATAAAATAGCTGAAGGGGTGGTTGGGACTGACCCCAAAAAGTGAGAATTTAATAAAAACACCTCCAAGTTGGATTTGGTACAATATAATCAAATGCACATGGAGGTGTTTTTATTTAATTCTCATTTACGGGGGGCAGTGCCAAAGGTTATGAAGTTTGGGCAAGAAAACACAATATCAAAACAATGGCTGATTCAATAATTAAGCTTAGAGAACAAGGAATTAATTCAATTACACAACTCGATGATCTAATCAAAAAATCTGCCGATGATAGACAAGTCTTGTTAGATAAAATAAAGAAAATTGAAACTGAAATGAAGAGTTTATCTCAAGATATGGAAAATATAAATACTGTAAATAAGTATCGTGAAATATATAAATACCACAAGAAAAAAATCCTGGAGATAAGCAATTTGCAGATGAGTATTATAGTGAACTTTCCCTCTATAAAATAGCCGCAAAAGAAATTTTAGAAAACTATAAAAAGCTACCAAATAAAAAAGAAATACTATCAAGCCTCGATAAATTGCAAGAAAAAAACACCCTTATGCAAGAGTATTCTTTGAATAAAGAACAATTTTCTGACCTTGTTCATTTTAGGAAAAACTATGAAAATTATTATGGGATAGAAGTGGAGAGATAAAAAGCTATAAGCGTTGCTTACATTTATTAAAAAGACTTGACATAGTTCGTTTACAATGGTAAACTCATTTTAAACTTATTTGTTTACATTTGTAGACAACTAGGGGGGAAGGAGAATGAGCATAATAGAATTTAATACTCATATCACAGATGCAGAATGGGAAGTCATGCGTGTAGTTTGGGCAAATGATCGAGTAACTAGTAAAAAAGTCATTTCCGTATTGCAAGAAAAAATGGACTGGACACAATCCACTATCAAAACGATCTTAGGTCGATTAGTTGGAAAAGGCGTACTAAATATAGAGCATGAAGGTAGAAAGTTTATTTACACTGCCAATATTGAAGAGACAGAAGCCGTAAGGGATTATGCAGAAGATATTTTTAACCGTATTTGCAATAAGAAAGTCGGAAATGTAATAGGAAGCATCATTGAAGATTATGTTTTAAGCTTCGATGATATAGATCGACTAGAAAAAATATTAGAGATGAAAAAATCTTTCGCAGTAGAAGAAGTGGATTGCAATTGTCCAGAAGGACAATGCGAATGTCATTTACATCATCATTAAGTACAAGGAGGAATTTAAAATGAATAATGACAAAAGATATTCGTCCCATAATCACCATGATTATGACGACATGGATAAGTTAAAACACGAGCATGGAATCACAGATGAACATGGAGACCATAAGGATCAACATCAAGGACATCATGCTGGGCATGATCACAGCGGACACAGTGGGCATAATCACAGCGGGCACAGTGGGCATGGCCACAGTGGGCACGGAGGGCATGACCACCATCATCACGGAAACTTTAAGGAACTTTTCTTAAAGTCATTGCCACTAGGAATCATTATTATGCTCTTATCCCCTATACATGGATTTAAACTACCATTCCAGTTTACTTTTCCATATTATGATATTGTAGTAGCTATTTTATCTACTATATTAATTATTTATGGTGGACGTCCATTCTATCAAGGTGCAGTTGACGAATTTAAACAAAAAAAACCTGGAATGATGGCACTCGTTTCTTTAGGTATAAGTGTTTCATATTTATACAGTATTTATGCTGTGATCATTACCTACGTAACGGGTGAACACGTGATGGACTTTTTCTTTGAATTTGCTTCATTACTATTAATCATGCTATTAGGTCACTGGATTGAGATGAAAGCTATTGGAGAAGCAGGAGACGCACAAGCAGCATTGGCTAAGTTAGTGCCGAAAGATGCTCACGTTGTATTAGAAGACGGTTCAATTGAAACACGACCAGTTGCTGACTTAAAGGTAGGTGATTTAATTCGTGTTCAAGCCGGAGAAAATGTGCCAGCAGACGGGATTATCGAGCGTGGCGAATCACGTTTAAATGAAGCCCTTCTAACTGGGGAGTCAAAAGCAGTAAAAAAAGTCCCTGGCGATGAAGTAATCGGGGGCTCAACAAATGGAGAAGGGGTTCTTTATATTAAAGTGCTTGAGACAGGTGATCAATCCTTTATCTCTCAAGTACAGACTTTAATTAGCCAAGCTCAAAGTCAGCCTTCCAGGGCAGAAAATATTGCGCAAAAGGTTGCAGGGTGGCTCTTCTATATTGCTGTTATTGTCGCGCTAATTGCTTTTGTAGTGTGGATGATTATTGGAGATATCCCAACGGCAGTTATATTTACTATTACTACATTAGTTATTGCTTGTCCGCACGCATTGGGTCTGGCTATTCCATTGGTAACCGCCCGTAGCACAAGCTTAGGAGCTAGCCGTGGCTTACTAGTAAAAGACCGCCAAGCCTTAGAAATAGCTCAAGATGCAGATGTGATAATTTTAGATAAAACGGGTACTTTAACAACTGGTGAATTTAAAGTATTAGATGTAAAACTTCTTAATGACAAATATACAAAAGAGGAAACCATTGCCTTATTGGCAGGTATTGAAGGAGGCTCTAGCCACCCAATTGCTCAATCAATTATAAGGTTCGCCGAGCAGCAAGGTATACGTCCAGCATCTTTTGATTCGATTGATGTGATTTCCGGTGCTGGAGTAGAGGGTAAAGTAGGTGGACACCGTTACCAATTAATCAGTCAAAAAGCCTATGGACGTAATCTTGATATGGATATTCCAAAAGGAGCAACTCTTAGTGTCTTAGTAGAAAACGATGATGCCATTGGTGCTGTAGCTTTAGGGGACGAATTAAAACCAACGAGTAAAGAGTTAATTAAAGCTCTTAAAAAGAACAATATTCAACCAATTATGGCAACAGGTGATAATGAAAAAGCGGCTCAAGGCGCAGCAGAAGTTTTAGGGATTGAATATAGATCAAATCAATCTCCACAAGACAAATATGAGTTGGTTAAAACACTTAAAGATGAAGGAAAGAAAGTTATCATGGTAGGTGATGGTGTAAATGATGCTCCTTCTCTTGCCTTAGCAGATGTTGGTATAGCTATAGGTGCTGGAACTCAAGTTGCATTGGATTCAGCTGATGTCATATTGACTCAATCCGATCCAGGAGATATTGAATCATTCATTGAATTAGCACACAAAACAACTCGTAAAATGAAACAAAACCTATTTTGGGGAGCTGGTTATAACTTTATAGCTATCCCTCTAGCTGCAGGAATTTTGGCTCCTATTGGTATCACATTAAGCCCTGCATTAGGAGCAATCCTAATGTCTGTGTCAACAGTCATCGTCGCCATTAATGCGATGTTATTAAGTTTAGAACCAAAAAATAATGGTTAACAGATCGAATGATTGAAACTCCTTAAAGTATCAAGATACAATAGTTTTACAGGAGAAAAAGAGATGTGAGTACTGGCTCTTTGTAAAATCGTGTTGGTAGAAGTAGTCGATTTTTCTACCAACACGATTTTTAATGAGAAACTTAAAAAAATCAAGAGTACGAATGATTGTGCTCACTGTACTCGTACTAATCGTAGGTGCTTTGTGGGCTTTTTCAACAATGATATACAATGACAACATCAATCAGCGATTTGAAAGTTACAAGCCGCTAATGTTTAAAGTTGAAGACTTTGAAGGGCTTAAATGCACAAATTATAAATTTTCTTCATATCTATCCGCAAAATCCAACAGAGTTGCTCCCTTTGGAAAATGAAGATCTGAATTGCTTTGGTAATTTAGCCTTGATTACGGTCTCCGGTAATTCAACGTTTAATAATGCAACGCCTGTTGGCAAAGCTAGTTCAAACCCAGGAATAATTGCGCAGAGTTTGAGCTGAAAATCATGGCTGAAATGATGAAACAAAATAACAATATCTGGGACCAAAAATTGGCACATATTATCAGGACGAGATGTTTAAAATTCTCGTCTCCCAAAAAGGGTAGATGATAGTAGAGATATTCTTGCAAACCCATCTATTTTGATAAGCCAATAAAACCTAAACATTTCATTTAAAAGGAAGAAGTACCAGTACATTCGGCGCAATTAGATATTATAGAAAAAATAATTCCTAAGAATCTAGTTGCTTCAATAAAATGGTGATTTTAATTATATAATGAGACGATAGAAAATAGGAGTGGTCTTTTGCATCACTCCTATTTTTGTACTAAATATGTTGTAGTTTTCTTGTACGAATAGCGGTAGATTAGTGGATTCTCATCTAAGGTGCTTATGTCGAAAATGAAGAAGTGATCACGGTTATCTCTAGCCTTTTCCTTATTGAGGACAAAGTAATTCTTACGAGAAGTTGCCATTGTTTTGAGGATATCATCAGTCAGAAAGGTCAATGGAATATTCATGTTGGAGTAGCGGTAGAAGTCACGTTCAAAATCTCGGTAGCTCTCGCTGTAATAGTCCATTTGTAGGTGATTACGCTGAAATTCAAGCTGATTCATAGAGCACCTCCTCAACAAGTTCAATACTAATAATGTTATGTACTTAAAGTCTTATGCAGATTGGTTATTTTGTTATTAGAATTGGGTACTCCAGTTCTTTTTTTATGAATTTTTTTATTCACTCAAAAAAACACTTGATTTAATTGATGAAAAGGGCTATACTATGTTCAAGCAAACACTTGAATGATATTGGGGTGAGAATATGATTAAAAAAGATACTTGTGAAATTTATTGTTATGACGAAGAAAAGGTCAATCGAATACAAGGTAATTTACAGACAGTAGATATTTCTAGTGTTGCCCAAATATTAAAAGCTATTGCAGATAAAAATAGAGCAAAAATTACCTATGCATTGTGTCAAGATGACGAACTGTGTGTGTGTGATATTGCAAATATTATAGGTGTTACGTTTGCAAATGCCTCTCATCACCTGCGAACGCTCCATAAGCAAGGGATTGTTAAGTTTCGAAAAGAGGGAAAACTTGCATTTTATTCATTAGATGATGAGCATATCAGACAAATTATGATGATTGCATTGGCACTTAAGAAAGAGGTGAAGATCAATGTCTAGTGGGAAAGCAAAACTGTTCGAAGAAGAAATGAAAGCCTATCGTGTTCAAGGATTTACTTGTACTAACTGTGCAGCCATTTTTGAAAATAATGTTAAAGAACTTCCCGGTGTTCAGGATGCGAAAGTAAATTTCGGAGCATCTAAAGTTTATGTTAAAGGGACGACAACCATTGAAGAATTAGAAAAAGCAGGAGCATTTGAAAATTTAAAAATTCGAGATGAAAAAGAACAAAGGGTAGAAGGAGAACCTTTTTGGAAGCAGAAAGAAAACATTAAGGTATATATATCAGCTCTTTTACTTGTAGTTAGCTGGTTCTTAGGAGAGCAGTATGGTGAAGAGCATGTTCTACCGACAATTGGTTATGCAGCGTCCATTTTAATCGGTGGATATTCTTTATTTATTAAAGGTCTCAAAAATTTAAGCAGATTAAATTTCGATATGAATACGCTTATGACTATTGCCATTATAGGAGCTGCAATTATTGGTGAATGGGGTGAAGGGGCAACCGTTGTTATCCTATTTGCGATTAGTGAAGCATTAGAGCGTTATTCAATGGATAAAGCACGTCAATCTATTGAATCTTTAATGGATATTGCCCCAAAAGAAGCGTTAATTCGACGAGGCAATGAAGAAATGATGATTCATGTTGATGAGATTCAAGTTGGAGACATCATGATAGTTAAGCCCGGGCAAAAGTTAGCAATGGATGGAATAGTGGTTAAAGGTACATCGACATTAAATCAGGCTGCGATTACAGGTGAAAGTGTTCCAGTAACGAAAATCACAAATGATGAAGTATTTGCAGGAACCTTGAATGAAGAAGGGTTACTTGAGGTTAAAGTAACAAAACGAGTTGAAGATACCACTCTTTCAAAAATCATTCACTTGGTAGAAGAAGCCCAAGCAGAACGGGCCCCCTCTCAAGCGTTTGTCGATAAATTTGCAAAATACTATACACCAGCTATTGTCATACTAGCTCTTTTAATTGCAGTAGTTCCACCATTATTTGGCGGAGACTGGAGCCAATGGATTTATCAAGGATTAGCTGTATTAGTGGTTGGTTGTCCTTGTGCCTTAGTAGTCTCAACTCCAGTTGCTGTGGTTACAGCAATAGGAAATGCAGCGAAATGGTGTATTAATTAAAGGTGGTATCCATTTAGAAGCAGCAGGACACTTAAAAGCGATAGCCTTTGATAAAACAGGAACATTAACCAAAGGGATTCCAGCTGTAACAGACATTGTGACATATGGTAGAAATGAAAATGAATTAATAACCATAACATCAGCCATTGAAAAAGGATCGCAGCACCCTCTTGCTTCAGCGATTATGCGAAAAGCAGAAGAAAATGGATTAAAATTCAATGAAGTAACAGTAGAGGATTTTCAATCCATTACAGGTAAAGGCGTTAAAGCCAAAATAAATAATGAAATGTATTATGTGGGAAGTCAAAATCTTTTTGAGGAATTACACGGAAGCATTTCAAGCGATAAAAAAGAAAAAATTGCCGATATGCAAACTCAAGGTAAAACGGTGATGGTGTTAGGAACAGAAAAAGAAATTCTTTCGTTTATTGCTGTAGCCGATGAAATGAGGGAATCGTCTAAAGAAGTTATCGGCAAGTTGAACAATATGGGAATCGAAACAGTGATGCTAACAGGCGATAACCAAAGAACGGCAACAGCCATCGGAAAACAAGTTGGTGTTTCGGATATTAAAGCTGACTTACTTCCAGAAGATAAGCTTAATTTTATTAAAGAACTTCGAGAAAAACATCAAAGTGTGGGGATGGTCGGAGATGGCGTGAATGATGCTCCAGCCCTTGCGGCATCTACCGTTGGTGTAGCAATGGGTGGTGCTGGAACTGATACAGCTTTAGAAACGGCTGACATCGCCTTAATGTCTGATGATTTGAGTAAATTGCCATATACAATAAAATTAAGTCGTAAGGCTTTAGCAATCATCAAGCAAAACATTACCTTCTCTTTGGCGATTAAATTAGTGGCATTACTTTTGGTCATGCCCGGTTGGTTAACACTTTGGATAGCGATATTTGCTGATATGGGAGCAACTTTACTTGTAACATTAAACAGTTTACGCTTATTGAAAATCAAAGAATAGGTTCTAAAATGGGTGTCAACAATCGGGTGCAATCATTGAAAACAATGTTATGCTTCAAAAGGGATATTAACAGGAAATATACAACTAAAGGACGCTTTAACTGAGCAACGGAAAAAGCCAAATTTCTCAATTGATGTTGAGAAATTTGGAGAAAGTTTATACGATTAGTAAAGTTGGCGAAAATAATAAAGTTATTAATCTCATGGAGTATTTGAACTTGCAAAAAAATATTTATGAGTCATTGTACTGACCCCAAAAAGTTAGACAAAAATATTATTGAAAGGATTTAGTTCTATACTGAACAGGACTATGTCCTTTTAGTTTTGCTTTAATGCGTTTATTGTTGTAGTAAAAAATATACTCGGTAATAGCTTGCTCCAGTTGATCCAGAGACTTGAAATTTTTCTCAAATCCGTAAAACATTTCTGTTTTCAAGATACCAAAGAAGGACTCCATCATGCCATTATCTATGCTGGTTCCCTTGCGAGACATGGATGGACGTATGCCTTTACTGGCAAGAACAAATTAAATGTACCGCATATTTATCTTTCAATTCTTCCACTAACTATACAACTACTTGAGGCGACACTTCCTTTCCAATTCCTTGTATTTTTTTAATATTTCTAATTCAACTTCTTTTCTTTTTAGTTCTAATTTTAATTGATCGATTTCTGAAAGTTCAGCCATTCCTTTTTCGTAAGAATATTGTTTTCCTATCTGTTGGTGGAAACGATGAGTTTCTCCATTTTTATACCATCTAAACCATGTTTCTACTTGAGTTTCATTTTTTTATGTTTAACTCCTGCATTATTTGTTTTGTACTATATCCCTGTAATTTCATTTCTACGGCTTTATTCTTTGTATCGACAGAATAGGCCACACGTTTTTTAACCATAAAAAGACACCTCCATGTGCATTTGATTATATTGTACCTAATCCAACTTGGAGGTGTTTTTATTTAATTCTCATTTACGGGGGTCAGTGCCTTACTGCTGATTGCCTTTTTGGGCGCTATTTAGATGCATCAATTTCCTTGGCTATTTTGCTCTTTCTAAGTTTCCTCATTGCCACCTTATTTAAGAGAACCAGGGGATTGAGGCTGTATGATAGTTGCCAGTGAAAGTAGTTGATCCACTCTATGAGGGCGAACAGCCAAAGGACTATTGCTATCAGTCTAACTGGCCAGGAGTTGAACTCAATTAGGATGAGTGGGATGCTGAGGGCTAATAGGATGAGGTCTACTTGCCTGAGTAGGCCATAAATCCGGCCTGTCTGCTTAATCGCAAAGTTGGGCTTGCGAAGGCGCTTGATCAGAATCCACCAATAAAGGGAACCTTGTAGCAAGATAAGGCTGACTAGCAGGAGGGGGTAGGCGATGACAATCTGGGCTTGTGGTGTGACCAAGTATTTTTTGAAGAGGAAGAAATTGAGCCAGAAGACGGCAAGGGCAACTAATTCGCCGCTGGCCAGACTATAGAGTTTTTGCTTGATATGACCTTTCACAGTATGCGACACCTCCCTTTTCTTAAATTCTAAAGGGCTTAGGAGCCAAATACAAGTTTAATTTAAAAAAGGGCTTCCATAATACTTGGCACTGGTGTATAATGAAAAAAACATTAAAACAAGAGGTGAATTTAATGAAAGAAACTAGGTCGCTTAATGTCAATTCCCTCAATAGCAGTGGCTATTATTGTTCTTAATTTATGGTATCTAGCGAGTTAGGAGGAAACACCATGAACCATACGCACTATACCCTAGCAGCCCAACGTCAGTACGCAAGCAAGCGGACCTTATTTTATTCACTTCTAGCAACTTTCATGCTAGTCCTATCCCTTCTCACGCCTAGTCTAGCCCTGGCTCAGTCTAATGCCTTGTCAGGTACTTATCTAGCGCAATCTGCCCACCTCATTAAGAAGGTAAGTGTTACGGAAACCGGTATGGAGCTTGAGATTGATGCCGAGCAACTTGCCAAGCAGGGTCAAGCCTTCCAAACTTTAGTGACCGTCAACCAGCGAGCGCTAGCTAAGAAGATCAAGCCCGGCATGACCAGCCAGGAAATTGAGAAAGCTCGCCAAGAATTAGGCTGGATGTGGCCACCTATCAGAAAGCCCTAGGCCAAGAAGTAGAACCAGATAAGATGGTAGAAGTCCTAGAAAATCAAGTGTCCGGTCTCTACGCCCATGTTAGAGAGACAGGGACCATCTATCTGCGGCTAACTAAGCCAGAGCTGAGCCAGTCAGAAGGCACTATTCGGGTTCGCTTACTGGGTGAAGAAGTCCTGACCTTGACCGAGGTCTCAGATCAGGGCTTTAAGTTGGATCAGGTTTCCTTTGTTAAGGAATAATCTCTTAAGCACCTTGCCTGAGGGCAGGGTGTTTTTGTCTTTGGGAAGGCCTTTTGGACTTGCAGTTGCTACTTTATCCCGCTACAATAAAATGAGAAGACATAAGGAGGCCGGTCATGACATTTCCAGCAGGATTTCAAGCAAAATATTTAGCCCTATTAGGCCAAGAGGAGGGGGCAGGCCTTCCTGGATTCCTTTAAGTTAGAGGCGGAGTCCGGCTTCCGGGTCAACCCTCTAAAGGCTAGTCAGTCAGCTTTGCCTGAATCAGCCCAGCCTATGCCGGGCACCCCTTGGGGCTACTATGGCAAGGTGGCAGGCAGCTCGACCGCCCATGTGACGGGCTTGGTCTATTCTCAGGAGCCAGCCGCTCAAATGGTGGGCCAGGCAGCCGCGCCCCAGCCAGGGCTCAAGGTCCTGGACTTGGCAGCAGCTCCTGGGGGCAAGTCGACCCATTTGCTGTCATATCTGGATAACCAAGGTCTCTTGGTAGCCAATGAAATACATCCCAAGCGCAGCAAGATTCTGGCTGAGAACCTGGAGCGCTTCGGGGCCCGTAATGTGGTCGCAACCAATGAGTCGCCAGAGCGCTTGGCCCAGGTCTTTCCGGCTTACTTTGACCTGATTGTGCTGGATGCGCCTTGCTCGGGGGAAGGCATGTTCCGTAAGCAGGCTGAGGCTATGGACTACTGGACGCCGGAATATCCTAACCAGTGTGCGGCGCTGCAGCGAGAAATTCTGGAGCAGGCGCTGCTCATGCTCAAGCCGGGTGGGACCTTGGTTTATTCGACCTGCACTTGGGCACCTGAGGAAAATGAGGACATCGTGGCTTGGTTGCTGGAACACTATCCGCTGACCTTGCTTGAGGTGCCTAAGCTCAACGGCATGGTGCCGGGCCTGTCTTATGCTGAGACGGCCCGCATGTATCCGCAACATTTCCGGGGCGAGGGGCAGTTTGTGGCCAAGTTCTGCTATGAGGGGCAGGAGACTGAAAGCAAGTCTCGTAAATTCAAGCCACTCAAAGCCAAAGTGACGGCTGAGCAGCTCAAGCTCTGGCAGGACTTTGCGGCCAATCATCTGACTGTGACCTTGCCGGGCGTCCTCCAGACTTTTGGCGACCATCTCTATCTCTTGCCAGAGGGTCTGCCGGATTTAGGCAAATTACGGATTGCCCACAAGGGTCTGCATTTGGGCGAGTTCAAGAAGAAACGCTTCGAACCTAGCTTTGCTCTGGGCCTGGCGTTGCGTCCGGATGAGACGGTCAGTCAGGTGGCCCTGTCCGAAGAGCAAGTCACCCGCTACCTGGCCGGCGAGACGGTCGATTTGGCAGAGGACAAACCAAATGGTTGGTACCAAGTCCTAGCGGGCGGCAACGGCCTAGGCTTCGCCAAGGTCACCGGCCGAGTGCTCAAGAACTACTATCCAAAAGGCCTACGCCTACGCCGCAGCTGATTGAGCTCAGGGCGGAAACAGAGGAAAGGCTGAAGAAAGGCTCAAACCGAGCCAAAAGCCGAGAGCCAGTGGTCCACTCCGTCGAGTGGACCACTAGCTCGGGGCGGAATCCCGGAAAAAGGGGCAAACTGGGCCGAAAGTTGTGAGCCAGTGGTCCACTTTGCCGAGTGGACCACTAGCTCGAAGAGGAAGCCTGAAAAAAGGCTCAAACTGGGTCAAAAGCTGAGAGCCAGTGGCCCACTCTGCCGAGTGGACCACTAGCTCGGGGCGGAAGCCTGGATAAAGGCGCAAATCGGTCCAAAAGTCGTGAGCCAGTGGCCCACTCTGTCGAGTGGACCACTAGCTCGGCGAGAAAGCCCTGAAAAGGGCTCAAGCTGAGTCGAAAGCTCATAAGCCAAAAAGAAAACACACAAAAAAGCGAGGCAGCACTGGGCTGGCTCGCTTTTACTTTGTCTACTATGAGATTATTCAGCTTCAGCGTCTGAGGCTGGAATAATAGAGGTTGGGATTTCGTCGATGGTGCCGAAGTACCAGTCGATAGAGTCGCCGGCTTTGAGGACTTGAGTTTTAGCCCCGTGATCAGCCACTTGGCCGTTTAAGAGGTAAACCCAGGTGTTTTCGCCGTCGTTAACGTTGTCGAAAAAGTTGTCGATGACTTGTTCTTCTTCATTGTAGTTGAAGCGGATTTCCTTGTTGGATTTCATTGCTTCGAAGACGGTCTTACCAGCGGCATTTGGTACATCAAAGCTACCGATGATTTCGCCGTGTACATAGAACTTGAAGGTAACGGTGGTAGATTTTTCTTCGCCAGAAGCTTTGGATTCGCTACTTTGGCTTTCGCTAGAAGTGCTAGCGGAAGAGCTAGAAGCAACAGAAGAGCTAGATTCTGAAGATGAGACAACTTGGGCAATGTTAGAGCCGGATACTTGAGGACTTGGTTGGTTGCCCTTCAATACCCCTGATAAAATAGCCCACAAGGCAATAATAATCGCAATTAAGAAGACAATCGCCGCAAGTACAAGTGCTAATCGTTTGTTTTTCATACGATCCCTCCTGATTAAGTGTAGTTACCTATACGTTACCAAGAATCAGGCGGAAAGTCAAATCTTTCGCAATTGTAACCGGATTAGCTAGCATATTATTTCCGTCTTGACGGGCTTTTGGTTATAATATAATGAAGGAAATATATCATGTCAAAAGGAGTGCCGTCATGAGAGTAGAGACCCATTCAGCCCAAGACACCCAAGCCTTGGCAGCCAGCCTGGCTCCCGTCTTACCTGCAGGAACCTGGATTCGCTTGGAAGGGGATCTGGGGGCTGGCAAGACCACCTTTACCCAAGGGCTGGGCAAGGCGCTAGGGATTGTTCGGGCCATTAAGAGTCCCACCTATACCATTGTGAAAGAATATGACTTGGAAGGCCAGGCGGCGCCTCGTCTCATTCATATTGACGCCTACCGACTGGAAGAAGGGGGCGCCGATACGGTGGACTTGGCTTCCTATCGCCAGCAGGGCGACTTGGTCTTGGTAGAGTGGGCCCAATTTATCGAAACGGAACTCCCAACGACCTATCTTGACCTGGCACTCTCATACGGTCAAGAGGTCGACGACCGGGTCTTGACCATCCAATGGGTGGGGGACCAGGAGCCAGAATGGTTGAGCCAATGGAGCAAGGAGGTAAGCGACCATGCCAAATAAGCAGGATGTAGAAGTCATTATTCGCCAGGCAGAAGTCGGCGATGCTCGTGCTATTTTGGGTATGTTGAGCCAGATTCGCCAGGAGTCACCCTATGTGGTCCTAGCCGATAATGCCGATGATGTGGAGGCACAAGTCACCATCATCGAGCAATATGACCAGCATCCCCACGCCCTCATGCTAGTTAGCGAAGTGGATGGTCAGCTGGTAGGCTTTGCGACGGTTCAGCCTCAAGGACTGCCGGCGCAAGCTCATGTGGCCGAAATTGGCGTCTGCCTAATTGCCGAGTATTGGGGCTATGGCATTGGCTCCCTCTTGATGGAGACCATGCTGGACTTTGCCCAGGGGGTGGGACTGCGTGTCCTCCATCTGGAAGTCATAGCGGATAACCTGCCAGCTATCGGCCTCTATAAGAAGTTCGACTTCCAGGAGCGAGGTCGACTGACGCAACGCGTGGCCCGTGGCGGCCGCTACTACGATACCATCCTGATGGAACATGTCCTCAAGGATTCGGACCAGTAAATTATGTGAAAAGAGGTTAATTTATGGTGGATTTAGCCAAATTACAAGATATCTTAGGGGCTTTGACTATCAAAGCCAATGAACCCTTATCCAATTATACCTACACCAAGACCGGGGGGCCGGCTGATCTCTTAGTCTTCCCGCGTTCGGTAGAGCAAGTCCAAAGGGTCCTAGCAGCAGTCAAGCAAGAAAACTTGCCTCTAACCGTTCTGGGCAATGCCAGCAACCTCATCGTCAAAGACGGCGGTATTCGGGGCCTGGTCATGATCCTAACCGACATGCAGGAGCTGGTCCTAGAAGGCAACCAGTTGAAGGCAGCCAGTGGGGCGGCCTTGATTGAAGCCAGCCGTCTGGCAGCTGCTGCCGGGCTGACTGGCTTGGAATTTGCCTGTGGCATTCCGGGTTCCATTGGTGGGGCCATCTATATGAATGCGGGTGCCTACGGGGGCGAGGTCAAGGATGTCATTAGCCAGGTTGAGGTGGTGACGCGTGACGGCCAGCTCAAGACCTACGCGGGAGCGGACTGCGACTTCAGCTATCGCCACAGTCGTTTCCAAGAAGGAGACGAGGTTATTTTAGGCGTCACCTTCGATTTAGCGCCAGGAGATCAGAGCGCCATTGATAGCAAGGTGGCCGAGTTGACCCACCTGCGTCAAGCAAGCAACCGCTAGAGTATCCGTCTTGCGGCTCAGTCTTCAAGCGGCCTGAGGGTTACTTTGCCGGCAAGCTCATTCAAGATGCTGGCCTGCAGGGCTACCAAGTAGGTGGGGCGCAAGTCTCGACCAAGCATGCGGGCTTCATTGTCAATGTAGACCATGCGACGGCTACCGACTACTTGGAAGTCATTGAACACATTCGTCTGGTGGTCTGGGCCCGGACTGGGGTCTTCATGGAGCCAGAAGTACGAATTATCGGCGAAGATTAAGAATTTGGGACAGGTTATTCGACCTGTCCTTTTTGCTTGGCGTTATGCAAACTTAATCTAAAAAATTCGTAAATATCGTTGACTATTGAGCGGAGATGGTTCACACTAGAGCAGTGAGATGAATTTATGTACAAAGGAGTGGGACGACTATGACCTGCAGCGTCATCAAACTTGCCGTGTTTGCCCCCCCCCATTAAGTGGGCATCTCTATCCCGTTCTGGGCTTGATGCAACCCTTATTAGATAACCCTAACTATGATATTACCGTCTATACAGGCCTGACCAAGGTGCCGGTAGTCCAGGCTTTGGGCTTTAAGTGCCAGGCCCTCCTGCCTGACCAGCCAGATGTCTTCGACAACATTGCCTCGACCGATACCAAACTTAATGCCTCCACCCTCTATGGGCAGATTCAGGCTGCCATCACCATGTGTCAGGACCTCATGACCCAGGTAGAAGCCATTCTGAGAGAGACTCAACCAGATGTGGCGACCATAGACTTTGTCTTCGCGCCCCTAGGCATGGTCTGTGATAAGCTAGGCCTGCCCTGGTTGACGACCAACCCGACACCTTTTTCAATCGAAAGTAAGACCGACGCACCAGCCTTCTTAGGGGGGCTCAAGCCACCAAGTAACTGGCGTCAAGCCTTGCGCAATCGTCTAGGGCGGGGCGCCGTCCATGGTTTCAAGCGTCTAGTCTATGGTCTCTTCGTTAAGAAGGCCCTTAAGCGCTTCGACCCCGTCATCTATCAGCAGTTTAAGCTCTATCGTGAAAATGGCGAAGAGGGCTTCTATTCGCCTTATGGTATTCTGGCTCTAGGTATGGAAGAATTGGAGTTCCGCAAGGACTTTCCAGCTCATCTGACCTGGTTAGGCCCGACCTATCCTAAGAAGCCAGTAGCCGACTTCCACTTACCAACCGACCTGCCAACGGTCTTGGTGACCAATGGGACCCTGCTACCTTGGGGCAAGGAATCCCTGCTGACGATCGTCAAGCGTCTGGCTCAGGCTCATCCGGATATTTGCTTTTTGGTGACGTCTGGCAGTGAAGCCCGCAAAGATCAGCCGGTAGAAGCTATTATGGACAACGTCTACCGCTATCAGTACATTGATTACGAGGCAGTTCTACCTCATGTCGATTACGTCATCCACCACGGTGGGGCCGGTATCCTCTATGCCAGCATCCGTCATGGCAAGCCGGCCTTGGTCATTCCCCATGATTATGACCAGTTTGACTATGCAGCGCGACTAGAATGGGCCGATGCCGCCTTGGTAGCTAGCCTCAAGCGGCCAGACTCCATTGAAGCTGGCTTTAAGCAGCTGCTAAGCCGGACGGACTGGACTGCTATGAAGACCTTGCAAGACCAACTCCTGGCCTATCCGACCCAGGAGCGCTTAGAAGCGGCCATTGCCAGCGTCCTCAAATAAACTAGACTCAAAGGTTGAAGCAGTTCTTAGCTTCAACCTTTTTGATTTTGCCCACAAAAAAGCCTGGGCAAAGCCCAGACTTGATTTGGCTGATTAAACTTGCTCTTGGTAGTTGGTCTTGGTTTGGTTCAGCCAAGTGTAGACAACCCCGATTAAGAGGCCACCACCTACCAGGTTACCAAGGTAAGAAATACCCCAGTGGCGTAGGACATTGATTAATTCAAAACCTTTAGCTCCTTTGAAAGGTGAGAAGAGCAAGATAGACATAGAAGCGAAGTTAGCTACCACGTGCTCGTTGGTCATGTAGACAAACATGAAGATAGCAGAGAGCACTAAGGTGAGGCGTGCTGCTTGATCCTTAACTAAGACGAAGCAGAGAATGGCAATGTTAACTAAGACGTTAGCCACAATCCCTTCAAGGAAGACTTGGGCGTTGCCACGCGCGAGTTTCGTTTGGATAATGCCGACCATGGCTGAGTTTTCATTGAGGTTAGCGAAGGCTGCGGTGTTGCCTAAGAGATAGCCAGCGAATAAGGTCCCAACTAAGTTGAAGATGGAACAGATTAAGAGAACTTTGAGTGCTTTTTTTCCAATCAATGGCCTTGCTGTAGGCACCTGCTGTGAGGAACATCATGTTGGAAGTAGCCAGTTCCCCGTTGAGGAAGACAACGTAAGCCAAACCGAAGGCGAAGATGAAGGCGAACAAGAAGCGGCCTAAGCTTGGGTGTAGGGTGTTGATTTGATCAGCAGCAACAGCCCCAGCTGCGGTTGACAAGGTCAAGAAGGCGCCGGCATAGATAGAGCGCGCTGCATAGCGACCTAGGCTCTCTTCCAGAAGTGCTGCTTTCTTGGTGCAGGCTTTTTTAATAAAATCTACGAATGGTGATAATGACATATCTGACATGGTTTTCCCTCCAATAAAAGATAGTTTCATTATAGCGCATTTTGGGGGGCTTGATAAGTAGCTGAGGCAATAAAATGACAAATTTTCGACAGCCTTTTCATTTGGCTGAGCTTGTGCTAGAATAGGCCAGTAAATAAATTAAGCAAAGGAGTCTCTTATCTTGAGCCAACGCCGTCTCATCCTACCTAGCCTGATTGTCCTAACAGAGCTCGTAGGCCTCACCTTCAATCTCTATCCTAATAAATGGCACCAGTTAACCTACTATACCTTGTTATCCAATATCTTGGTCTTGGTCTTCTTCGCTTGGCTAGTGCTAGGGCGGCCGACACCATCCGCTAGCCTAACCCGTATCAAGGGGGCAGTGACAACGGCCATTCTCCTAACCTTCTTCGTCTACCTAGTCTTGTTGATGCCGACTGCGACGCCAGAGCAGTTCTGGCGGGTCCAGAACTTTGCCCTTCATTTTATTGCGCCTATTCTGGTCATCCTAGATTGGCTCTTCTATGATGCCAAAGGCCACTATCGTTGGTTTGAGCCCTTGACTTGGACGGTGCTGCCCCTTATTTATATGACCTTTGCCCTGATACGGGGCGCTGTCTTCCACCTGCCCATCCCTAACGAAAAGGCCTCGCCTTATCCTTACTTCTTCCTCAACATTGACCGCATTGGCTGGTGGGGCTTGGGCAAGTATTTTGTGGCCATTTTGGCGGTCTTCCTCTTGTTGGCCTATGGCATGCTAGCCCTGAAACGAGCGCCAAAAGTAGGGCGTTTTCATGAAAAACACTAGTACAGATTAATTATCATATAAAACAGACTAAAGGCGGAATCTAAAAGATTTGCGCCTTTTTTGTTTTTTTTAGACTGAACACTTTTTTTTTAGGCCTAAAGGGTGTAAACTAGGAGTTAGAGTTTTATTACTAGAAAAAAGGAAGTGGCCAAATTTTATGGTAATGTTCAAACGCTTAGCTAACAACATCAAGGGTAAACACCTCAAGATTGTTTTCCCAGAAGCTAACGACAAACGTGTATTAGGGGCAGCTGTTCGTCTACGTGTAGATGACTTAGTTGAGCCAATCCTCTTAGGGAATGTAGCAGAAGTCAAGGCCTTGGCAGCGCAAAACAGCTGGAATATCGATGCCTTCACCATTATTGATCCAGAAACTTATGCAGAATATGATGCCATGGTAGCAGCTTTCGTAGAACGCCGTAAGGGTAAAGCAACTGAAGAACAAGCACGCGACTTGCTCAAAGACGTGTCCTACTTCGGGACCATGTTGGTCTACATGGGCTTAGCAGATGGCTTAGTCAGCGGGGCCGTTCACTCAACTGGTGACACCGTTCGTCCAGCCTTACAAATCATCAAGACCAAGCCAGGCATTACCCGTACATCTGGGGCCTTCATCATGGTGCCAGCTGAGAGCGACGGGCAAAAATTAGTCTTCGCCGACTGCGCGATCAACATCAACCCTTCAGCGCAAGAATTAGCTGAAATCGCAGTAGAATCTGCTCACACTGCTAAAATCTTCGACATCGAACCACGCGTGGCCATGCTCAGCTTCTCAACCAAGGGCTCAGCTAAGGCACCTGAAGTGGACAAGGTTCTAGAAGCAACTAAGTTGGCGCAAGAATTAGCGCCAGAAGTGCTCATCGACGGGGAACTCCAATTTGACGCTTCTTACTCGGAAATCGTGGCGGACCAAAAGGCACCTGGTTCTGAAGTAGCTGGTCATGCAACGGTCTACATCTTCCCAGACCTCCAATCTGGTAACATCGGCTACAAGATTGCCCAACGTTTGGGTCGCTATGAAGCCGTAGGTCCAATCTTACAAGGTTTGAACGCGCCAATCTCTGACTTATCTCGTGGTTGCGTGGAAGAAGATGTCTACAAGGTAGCCATTATCACCGCTAACCAAGCTTAGCAAACTAAGCCATGAAGAAGAGGCTGGGCAACCAGTCTCTTTTTTCTTAGCTAGCGTTCAGCTTTGAGCTTGCGAGGCTCGTCGGATAGGACTTCATGTGCTATAATAATCTATGTGCTAAGAGCACCTAGTCCCCGTACCTCAGTAGGATAGAGGATTCGCCTCCTAAGCGGAATGCCGCAGGTTCAATTCCTGCCGGGGACGTCACTAAGTAAGAGAGTCTGACCACCTGCCTATGCAGGTGGTCAGACTTATTTTTATGGGCATAATTAGTTAGACCTACTAGCAAGATAGTGTTAGAGGGCTGACTAACTTGACTCCTTTTGTGATAGGGCTTTAGTTGCCTATACAATGGGGCTAGGGAGTGGCTTTGGCAAGTGTCAATTTTTTCCTATTTATGAATTTATGATGAAGATTATTGATTTAATCTAGACTTCTTATTGACATGGCCCACAGGGTCGATTGAATGTGGTAATATATGGGTAAAGGAGGCGAGAGTATGAATCGCTAAAAAAAATTGGCGCTGCCCTTGCAGTTGCCGGAATGTTAGCGACCTATGTACCTTCTGGACTGGTCCTAGCACAAGTGAATCCCAACTCACCGATTGAAGTATCGGTGGATATTCTGTTGCAAGTTGATGCCAATCCGCCAAAACGTCAGGAAAATGCAACCTACGAAATCCTGGACGAGGCAGGCAATGTCGTTTATCGTCATGAATCTGACGCCCAAGCTAGCCAAGCACCTAAGTTAACCGCAGGTAAGTATCGTTTACGCTTGTATGATGGGCAAGGTTTCAAACGTGCGGACAAGGTTCTCAAGGCACAAAAAGTTGAAACCTCTATTCCTAAGCGGTCAGAACAAGATATCGCCGCCAACAAGCAATTACAGGAACAGTCTGACAAGGGCAGTCTCAAGACAGACGACCAGGGTCAGGCATACTATGAGGTGGCCTTCGAAGTCAAGGCAGGCCCTGACTTAGAAAGTGCTGACCATCAGAAAATGGTCTCTAAATTAGCCGTTACCCTATCTGACCAAGAAGGGGCAGGCAGTGCGCCACAAGCGCCAGCCCAATCCTCTAGCCAGGCGCCAGAGGTGAAGCGCAACTTGACGGTCAAGGTCTTAGACCAGGCGCAAGAAATTGTGCCGGGTGCCACGGTCACCGTGGAAGGTCAAACAGCCGTGACGGATGAAAACGGGGATGCCCACTTCAAGGATCTCACTCCTGGAACAGTTCACTATGCGGTGACCCAATTGCCAGCAGGTTATGAAGGCAACCCAAGTGGTGAAGCTGAGCTGCCAAGTGATACCGATCATTCCATTACCTTGCAAGTAGCCAAGAAGGCCGAGTCTCAAGTGACTAAGCGCGACTTAACCCTGAAGGTTTTAGATCAAGAGCAGAAGCCTGTGGCCGGCGTAACGTTAACAGTAGAAGACCAAACAGCTGTCACTGATGAAAATGGGGATGCCCACTTCAAAGGCTTAACGCCAGGGACGGTTCACTATGCCGTGACTAACTTGCCAGAAGGCTATGAAGGCACGCCAAGCGGTGAAGCCCAACTGCCAAGTGACACCGATCATTCCATTACTTTACAAGTAGCTAAGAAGGCCGAATCTTCCAGCCAAGCACCTGCCGCTAAGCGGGATTTAACTATTAAGGTCTTAGACCAAGAACAAACTTGTGCCAGGTGTGACGGTAACCGTTGAAGGTCAAACAGCCGTGACAGATGAAAACGGGGATGCCCACTTCAAAGGCCTAACGCCTGGTAAGGTTCACTATGCCGTCACCCAATTGCCAGAAGGCTATGAAGGTACACCAAATGGGGATGCCGAACTGCCAGCTGACACCGATCATTCCATTACCTTGCAGGTAGCTAAGAAGGCTGAATCTTCTAGCCAAGCGCCAGCAGCTAAGCGTGACTTGACGGTTAAAATCTTAGACCAAGAACAAAAACTTGTGCCAGGTGTAACTGTCAAGGTGGAAGAGCAAACGGCGGTCACCGACGAGAATGGGGATGCCCACTTCAAGGGCTTGACGCCAGGGACGATTCACTATGCTGTGACTGATTTGCCAGATGGTTATGAAGGCACGCCAAGTGGTGATGCAGAACTCCCAAGCGACACTGACCATTCCATTACTTTACAAGTGACCAAGAAAGCTGAAAACCCAGCAGTTCCAGCAGCCAAACGTGATTTGACGGTCAAAATTTTAGACCAAGACCAGAAGATTGTTGCGGGTGTCACTGTAACGGTTGAAGATCAGACAGCTGTAACGGACGAGAATGGGGATGCTCACTTCAAGGGGCTGACACCAGGGATGGTTCGCTACGCAGTGACCAAGTTGCCAGACGGCTATGAAGGCACGCCAAGCGGCGAAGCTGAATTGCCAACGGATACGGATCACTCCATTACCTTACAAGTAACTCGTAAGGAGCAAGCTTCCTCTTCAAGCTCATCTTCTTCTCAAACTGAGAAGCGTGACCTGACTGTTAAAATCTTGGACAATGCCGGCAAGGAAGTACCAGGCGTTAGCGTCAAGATTGGCGACCAAGTACAAGTCACCAATGAATACGGCCAAGCTGTCTTCAAAGGCTTGACCCCAGGGACCTTCCACTATGAGATTGTCAACTTGCCAGAAAATTACACAGGTGCCCAATCAGGCGACGCTGAATTACCTTCTGACACTGACCACTCCATCACTTTGACCGTTCAACGTCAACAGGCAGTAGCCAATGTAACGGTTAAAGTTGTAGACGAAAACAACCAGGTTGTCCCAGGTGTCACAGTTTACTTAGGTGAGTTGGAAGGCCAAACGGATGACCAAGGGAATATTCTCTTCGAAGCCTTAGAAGCAGGCAAGTATACTTATGGTATTAAGGAAGTGCCAGACAGCTATCAAGCTGAAACAGGTGCTCAAACCTTAGATGTAGCGCCAGGGGCGGATTTACATCCAGAACTCAAGGTGCGCCGTAAGTCTCAGGCAGCTAGCTTAGAACTCAATGTAGTCAATGTTTCAGGCCAGGCAGTAGCGGATGTGACCTTAGCAGTTGGTAGTCAACAATTGAAGACCGATGCTCAAGGTAAAGTGACCTTTACTGATCTCAAGGCAGGGGACTACGACTACTATGTGGTAGCAGTACCTGAGCCTTACCAACTGGATCAAACTAAGATTAAATTATCGCTAGCCAACGGCCAGACAGCTAAGCGGACCATTCAATTAGCTGAAAGTTGCGGCTTCATCCAGTTCTAGCTCCTCATCTGACAAGGTGACGGCCACTAAGACTTCTAATGTGGAACGTAAGGACGGGAAGTTGCCATCAACGGGTGAACAAGTTATGGCTTGGTTAACGCCACTGGCTTTAGCTCTAATAGCCTTAGCCGGCGCTATTCTCTTCTTCCGTCGCCGCAAGACCCAAGCGTCTGCGGATGACAGTCAAAACGAGGATCCTGAAGCTTAATAAAGAATAGCTAGTCACCTCGCTTTAGATTTAATTCTAGGCGAGGTGATTTTTGCGTAAAGTAAGAAAATACTTTGCATAAATCATAAGAAAGTGTCGCATTTTCTGGCTTAGTGGAGTATAATAGGATTGTAGTCAAGGAAATAAATATAGCGAGGGCGATAGCATGCGGTCAAAGGACAAGAAGAATCTACTTTATAATAGCTTATTGGCACTTATTTGTGCCTGGTCTGTATTGTCTGCATATTATCCGTTATGCTCTTCCTACAGACCCTTGAAGGTCAGGACTCTTCCCAGCAGACTAGTTCGAGTCAGCTAGCCTTAACAGGGCAGTCTCAATCTTCAGCCAGTCAAGAGTCCAGTAAGAAGGAAGTAGAAAGCAAGCCCCAAGAACTGGTCAAGGGTTCTAACCATAACCAGGCGGCCAGCGCCTATGCCTATAAGGCTAAGGATGTGCGTAAGCTCCTCTACGATCCTAAAGCCTCAGATAAAAAAATAGTATTTTTAACCTTCGATGACGGGGTTAACTTTGAAGTGACGCCTAAGATTTTAGATGTTCTCAAGGCTAAGAAGGTGCCAGCCACCTTCTTCGTGATTGGTAAGACGGTGGGAGACAAGACCCGGCCCTTGTTAGAACGGCAAATTCGCGAGGGGCACGCCATCGGGATTCATTCCTACAGTCATGATTACAACCGTCTCTTTCCGGGCGGGGTAGTTGATGTCAATCAAGTAGTCAAGGAAGTCAAGGAAACCCAAGCTTCTATGCAGGAAGTGCTAGGTCGGAATTTCCACACGGCTGTCTGGCGTTACCCAGGTGGCCATATGTCTTGGAAGGGGACCGAGGAACTGGACGCCTCTCTTAAGAAACTAGATGTAGACTGGATGGACTGGAATGGTATGTCTGGCGACGCGGAAACACCGTCTGCCCGACCAACCACGCCGAGTGACATGTTAGCCTATATGGAAATCCTTCTATGTAGCGCCAGATGCCAAGGTGCGGGTCATCCTCATGCACGATGCTTCGGATAAGCAATTGACCATTGAGGCCCTGCCTCACATTATTGATTACTTCAAGTCTCAAGGTTATGAATTTGGGGTGTTAACATGAGTCCACTTGCTTGGTTAGGCCTAGGCTTGGGCATGGCTGCCTATGCCTTAGCCACCTTTTGGGGCTGGCACTTAGGCCCTAAGTTACAGCAACGACCTTGGGTTCGAAGCCAACTACTCTTGTTGACCTGCGGCATCTGGCTAGAATTAGTCTTCTTCGATTTATTGCCTTCTACCCAGCCCACCCTTATGGGGATTTTGGGTTTCCGCATGGCCACTTTGTTTAGCCTTATTCTTTTCTTTACCCCAGTTATCCTCATGTCAGGTCTTCATTCCTTTGTTGGATGGGCACCGAGCGGGCGCCTGCGCCTAGGGGCCTTCACCCTCCAAAATATGCTGGAAGGGGTCCTGATTTATAGTCTCTGCCGGGTTAATCCTTGGTTGGGAACCGCCTATCTCTTCCTAACGGCGCCGCACGCCTTAGTGGAAGCTATGACCATTCGGGAATTAAGCCGTCCAGCCAAGGCTGGCACCTGGCTCTGGTTGGTGCTAGGTAACTTGGCCGGGCTAGGCCTTGGCTTTGTCCTAATCGAGGGCATGGGCTCCTTAATTAGCCTAGCCGTCTTCAATCAACTCATGGCTGGCTATCTCTTTTATGTGGCTTTTGTGGACCTCTATCAGGAGGTGGTCCGCCAGGCTAAGCGTCCGATCATTCCCTATGCCGTCTTCTAGGCATGGGACTTATGGGTCTCTTGAATGTGCTAGTTTAATTGAATATAAAAATAACGAGCTAGGATGCTTCCTAGCTCTTTTTTCTTATCCTATTAAATGTAAGCCCATCATATAGACGGCAGTGCCCAGCGCGATGCTAAGGAGGAAGTTACGCTTCCAGAGGTGGCAGACAGCCGTGGTAAGGGCTGCGCCAATCAAAAATAGACTGTCTTGGGGCAGACTAGGGCTGAGATGGCGGAAGGCATAGACGACTAGGAGACCCATGACGGCAGTGGGTAGCATTTGGCCTAAGTAGCTAACGAAGGCTGGTGGCCGCTTGTGAGCTGGGAAGATCCAGAAGGCTAGAAAACGTGTCAGCACCGTTCCTAGAACGACTAGGGCAATGGTAATGGCTTGCTGCCAGGGTGTCATGCGCTCACCTCCTGGTCTTGCTGCTGCTTCTGCTGCCAGTAGCGGTAGCCAAAGAGGACTAACATGAGGATCATGGCCGGAATCATAAAGTTTTCCGGTCCAAAGAGAACCAAACAGAGAACCGATGCGCCTAAGCCAATAAAGGCAGCGGAGTGTTGACGGTGGGAACGCCATTGTTCAATCAGCAAGACAATGAAGAGGGCGTTGAGGACGAAGTCCATGCCCTTGACATTAATGGGCAGGTAGGGACCAATAAAAGCCCCCATGGCCGTCGCGCAGACCCAGTAGAATTGGTTGAGCCAGGTCACATGGAAGTAGGCCCAGCCGCGGTCAAGGTCTTGCGGTAGGTCTAGCGTCACATTAATAGAGAAGGACTCATCGCACATGCCGAAGATTAGATAGGGTTGCTGCCAGCCCAGATGGTGGTATTTGTCCAGCATGGCCAGGCCATAGAAGAGATGGCGGGCATTGACCATGAGGGTCAAGAGCAAGGCCTGGAATGGGTTGAAGGCAGCAAGCAAGAGTTGCAAGGTCACAAACTCCATGGAACCAGCGAAAATAAAGAGGGCCATTAAGACCGGTAAGTAGGGTGGGAAGCCCTTGCTGACGGCTAACATGCCCAGGGAGAATCCTAGGAAGAGAAAGCCCGTCATAATAGGGATGGTCTTAGGGAAGACATGGGAGAGTGCACGTTTCATTGATTCACCTCGGCATCGTTAATATCCCCATTCTAATTGCCTTCCTTGGCCCTGTCAAGTCCACCTGACTTATGGTATAATGACCAAGTGAAGATTTAACGTGAAAAGAGGGAAGTCACCATGACCTTATATTACCAAAGTACTCGTAACCCAGAAAACCGTGTCACCGCTTCTCAAGCCATCCTCAAGGGGATTGCGGAAGACGGGGGCCTCTACGTGCCGGTGGAGCATCCCAAACTGCCAGTCCCTCTGGCTGACCTAGTGGGCAAGTCCTATCAGAAGGTTGCCTTTACCGTCATGAAGGCTTATTTTGATGACTTCAGCCAGGAAGAATTACAGGCCTGCATCGATGGGGCCTATAACAGCGACAAGTTCGACACGCCAGAATTGACCCCAGTTAAGAAGGTAGGGGATGCCTACTATCTGGAGCTCTTCCATGGCCAGACCATCGCTTTCAAGGATATGGCCCTGTCCATCCTGCCTTATCTCATGACCACTTCGGCTAAGAAACAAGGCTCTGACAAGGAAATCGTCATCCTGACTGCCACATCCGGCGATACCGGTAAGGCGGCCATGGCCGGCTTTGCGGATGTGCCCGGCACTAAGATTGTGGTCTTCTATCCTAAGGGCGGCGTCAGCCATATCCAAGAACTGCAAATGCTGACTCAGAAGGGTGACAACACCTATGTAGTCGGCATTACCAGTAACTTCGATGATGCCCAAAGCCAAGTCAAGGCCCTCTTCGGGGACCAAGCGCTCAACGAACAAATTGCGGCGGCTGGCTACCAATTCTCAAGTGCCAACTCTATTAACATTGGCCGGCTCATTCCCCAAGTGGCCTACTATGTCTTTGCCTACTTGCAACTGGTGAGTCAAGGTGTCATTGCTTTAGGCGACGCCATCAATGTGGATGTGCCAACCGGTAACTTCGGTAACATTTTGGCGGCCTACTATGCTCGTCAAATGGGCTTGCCAATCAAGACCTTCATCTGTGCCTCTAACAAGAACAATGTCTTAACTGACTTCTTCAAGACCGGCGTCTACGACCGCCAACGTCCGTTCTATGTAACCAACTCACCATCCATGGATATCCTCATCTCTAGCAACTTAGAGCGTTTAATTTACCATGCGACCGGTAATGATGCGGCCCAAACGGCTGCTTACATGAAACAATTAGTGGATCAAGGTCACTACCAAGTGACGCCTCAAATGCAGGCAACTTATGCTGATTTCTACGGCGGTTACGCCGATGAGGCCCAAATCGAAGCCAGCATTAAGGCCGTCTATGAAGCGACCGGCTATGTCTTAGACCCTCATACGGCAGTAGCCACTTCGGTTTACAGCGACTACCGTCAGGAGACAGGCGACACCACGCCAACCTTAATCGCCTCGACCGCCAGCCCTTACAAGTTCCCACGCTCTGTCATGCAGTCCTTCCAGGACTTAGATCCTGAGGTGGATGACCTGACCCTGGTGGACCAACTGGAAGCTATCTCTGGCGTGCCACAACCTGCGGCCGTTCTCGAAGTCAAAGCAGCCCAAATCCGTCATAATGAAGTGGTAGATGTGGCCGGCATGAAGGCTAGCATCTTGACTAAGTTGGGGCTCTAATCGTCGAATTCCTAAGAAAGAGGGTGCTCAAGATGATTGAATATCGTCATGATAAGAAGATTTCTGATGTCCAGTTGCGACCACTCTATCAGGCAGTCGGTTGGACAGCCTACTAGACCAGGTGTCTGACTTGGGGCAAATGCTGGCGGCTTCCCAAGATGTCATCAGCGCCTGGGACCAAGACCAGCTAGTGGGGCTGGTGCGTACAGTGGGAGATGGCCACTATGTGGCCTTGATCCAAGACATCTTAGTTCTGCCAGCCTATCAGAAGCAAGGCATAGGCCGACAATTGCTGAATCGAATTCAGGAAGCTAGCCAGGCCTATCGTCAGGTCTTCCTAGTGACTGACACCACGCCTTGGAACCAGTCTGTCCGGGAATGGTACGGGCGTCGCGGCCTAGTGGGCTTTGCCCAGGCGGAGCTAACTGGATTTTTAGCCAATCAAGGAGATTAGGACGCTGTCCTAGTCTCTTTTTATTTGCTATGGTTAGGCAAATAATTCGTACTGGGGACCTTAAAGTGGTAGACTAAAGTTATCATAGTAGAAAGGAGGGGACTGAGATGTTGGAAGATAAACTCGACCAAGCTGCTGGCAAAGTCAAGGAAGTGGCAGGTAAAGTAACTGGCGACAAAGGCCTTGAAACTGAAGGCGTTGTTGAAGGCGTCGTTAGTAAAGCCAAAGAAGTGGCTCATGACGTGGCTGAAGCTGCCAAAGGTGCAGTGGAAGGCATCAAAAATTCCTTGGGCAAATAATCCAAGTAAAATAAGCTTAGCATCACCAGTACCCCTCGTTCTAGGGGTGCTTTTTTTGTGCTTGGAGGAAGAGAAACCAGCTTAATAAATCTCTTGCATTCCCCGCCAAGTAAGCGTATACTAAAGGTAATTCACCAAGGAGGTACTTGTGCCGATGAAAGTTAACTAAAATTGTCAATTACTAAATAAAGGATCAAGATGGCTTTATTTAGTGCGGTCAATTTTAGTGAAGAGGTACAAGCAGCTAGGGCAGGCGCACCTTATAATAGGGCGCAGACTCTTTCTTTGGCTTCATCCATTTGCTTCCAAACTGGGACCGACGCTAGATAGGGCATCGGTCCCTCTTTATATAGGAGGTAGCAGATGTTACACGTTGAAAATTTTACCATGACCCATCAACAAGACCTCAAGGTCTTAATTCCTTCCCTGTCCTTTGACTTGAAGCCAGGCGACAAGCTAGCCCTGATTGGCGAGGAAGGCTGCGGCAAGTCCTCGCTCTTGAACTGGCTCAGGCAGCCGGATGCGCCCCTGCCTTATGTCGAGGTGACGGGTACTTGTTCTAATTCCTTCGGCCGGACGGTCTGGATTGGCCAGATTTTCCCAGCCCAAGATGAAGGCCTGACCATCGAGGCTTATTGCTTTGATCCGGTCTTGGCCGAGCAAATAGACTATGGTTACTTCTATCAGCTAGTCAGCCAATTAGGCTTTGACCCCGATCGTCTCACCAGCCAGCAGCTCATGGGGACTCTGTCAGGGGGCGAAAAGCTCAAGTTGCAGTTGGCCCGGACCCTGGCCTTGGAGCCGGACTGTCTGCTCTTGGATGAGCCTTCCAATGACTTGGACTTGGCCACGCTGGACTGGCTCAGTCGGACTCTGGCTAGTTTGCCGGCAGCGGTCCTCTTTATTTCCCATGATGAGGCCTTCCTGGCTCAAGTGGCCAATCGCATTCTGCATATTGAGACAATTCATAACCACAAGGCCAGCCGGGTTCATCTGGTCAATCTGGACTATGAGACCTATCGCAGTCAACGGGAGGCCCAGTTCCAGCGTCAGGGCCAGCTGGCCCGCAAGCAGCAGGAGGAGCAGGCCAAGCAGGAGGCCCGACATCGGCAAATGCATGACAAGGTCCAACACCAATTACGTCAGGCCCATGATTCTAGCCTGGGTCGTCTCTTGGCTAAGAAAATGCGCAACGTTAAGTCTGTTGGCCGGCGCTTGGAGCGTCAGGCTGAGGACATGCTGGAGATTCCCATTCAAGAGGATGCCATCTTGGTCAAACTGCCTTGCCCCCATCCCTTGCCCGCCAGCAAATGGCTAATCAACCAGCCGGACTATGTGGTCCGCCTAGAGGGGCGCGCTCTGACTCAACCCCTGACCCTGGAGTGGCGAGGACAGGAGAAAATTGGACTGGTGGGCCCCAATGGGGTGGGCAAATCCACCCTCTTGAAACAAGTTCGTGACTGGCTGACCGACCGGCCGGGCATTCGTCTGGGCTATATGCCCCAAGATTATCGCCAGGTCCTGCCTCAGGATCAGACGCCCTTGGACTTTCTCCAGGAATCGGGTAGCCAGGAGGAGAAGACTAAGCTCATGACCTATCTGGGTAGCCTACGCTTCGACCCTGATGAGATGCGTCATCCCATTAGCCAACTGTCTGGGGGCCAGCAGGCCAAGTTACTCTTGCTTAAGTTGAATCTGATGGAGGTCAATGTCTTGTTACTGGACGAGCCTAGCCGTAATTTCTCGCCCTTGTCTCAGGCTGAAGTAAGGCAAATTTTCGGCGACTTCCCCGGGGCCATTCTGGCGGTTTCCCATGACCAACTCTTCCTGGACCAAGTCTGTGACCGGTGTTTGGCTTTGGAACCGGCTGAGAAGCAATAGCGGGCTTGCCTTGTTGAAGGCTAGGTCTTTGTGATAGAATGAATAGGTATTGGACTTGAGAGGAGCAAATCAATGAAACACCACGAAGGAATCCTGCTAGCCATTTGGATTGGCTTACTCAGTAGCCTGGCGGGGGCAGTCAATGTGACCACGCTGTGGCTGGTGGCTACGCCATCGACCCATATGACGGGCAATCTGACCCAACTTGTACTGGCCTTAGCACGGGGGGATGGGGAAGCGACCAGCCGTCTGGCCTTGACCTTGCTGGCCTTTATGGCGGGGAGCATTCTAAGCGGTCTCTTATTCTCTGATAAAGCCTTCCGCCTAGGCAACCGTTACGGTGTTTTGTTGATTAGCTTTGGCCTCTTATTGGGCTTAAGCTATGCCCTCAACTGGCAGGCTAGCTGGCTCTATCTCCTGGCCTTTGGTATGGGGACCCAAAACGGTATGTTCATCTACTATCGCGGCATGATTGTCCGTAGTTCGCATTTTACGGGTTACTTGACTGATACGGGCTTTGCGCTAGGACGTTACTTGCGGGGCTATAAGGAAGATGGCCACAAGATTATCTTCTACATGGCAAGCATTGCCTGCTTCCTAGTAGGAGGGCTCCTGACCTATATCTGGCTTAATCATTCTGCTATCAGCATGATTTTGGTCTTGGCCCTGGCCTATCTGGTGACGGGGACCTATTACTTTATCCTCCGCCACTGTCATCAAGCATCCTAAGCAAAATCCCCTTATATCCTATAGGCTATAAGGGGATTTTTTATTTGGTAAAAAAGAAGCTGAGACTAAGTCTCAGCTTTTTGCTTCTAGTTGAACTTTTTTCTGTGCTTTAGCCTTAAGTAGATAGACTAGAATCAGAATGGCAAGGACTTCGATGATCAGGCAGTAGAGACCACCTTCTAGTCCAAAGTCGCCACCTGTCCAGAGCTTAGGGCCTTGTAGGCGGGTGTGCCAGATAGGGTAAGGCAGGCTGAGACCTGATACTTGGATACCCAGAACAGGTCCTTGCACGAAGTTCCAAGCTGAATGGGCCGCCCCCACAAACCAGATATTTTCCGTATAGGCGAAGAGGAGGGAGAAGGTCAGGCCGGCCAGGGTCAGGTTGACCAGGGCCAGGGTCGAGACATTGGGATTACCCAAATGCATGGCGGCAAAAATCAGGGAGTTGGCCAGGACTGCTAACCAGGTTGGGAAGCGTAGGGCCAGGCCATTCATGAGATAGCCCCGGCAGATAACTTCTTCGCTCAGGCCCTGAACCAGGAAGCCGGCTAGGTAGAGTAGGGTAACTAAGGCGGGCGTCTGGCTAATGCGCTCTAGCGATAAGTGGCCTAGCAGGGCGGGGATGATGAGACAGGCCAGCAATTGTAGTCCACCTAGGATAAAGCCCAGCAGATAAGGTCTTATCAAGGGGCGCTTGAAGCCCATGGATTGCCAGGACCGTCGGCCCAGGGTCCAACCGTAGAGGGCGAAGCCCAAGAGGGGAATCAAGGTCGAAAGAGGGCCAAGACGTTTAAGAGTGGGGCCACCAAGTCGGGGTGGGTCCAATTGAGGATTTGGAAGCGGGGGTGTGTGATGCCCCATAGGGTGGCCTTGGTCTGCCAGTCCTGAAGGTAGTGAAACAAGAGGGGGAAGGCCAGCATGGAAAGCATCCAGCCCCAACCGGATGCTTGGCTTGATTTAGCTTTGATAAATGGCATTAAGCCACCTCCTTTTCTTCTAGTATAAGGCTCTTGGCAGGTCAAGGCAAATGTAAAAAATCAGCCAATCTCGGAATCAGTTCCATACTTTTCTTGATTTTTCGCCCATTTCCTAGGCTTAGGAAATAACTTTAGCGATTAGATGGCACATAAAATGTTATAATAGAATTGAGAGAAAGCGATGTCACAGCCTAGGAGGAGGGCGCTTATGCAGACACGACAGGAACAGCTCATGGTCATCCTGGCCCAGTCACAAGGCTGGCTCAAGGGACGGGACCTGGCGGCTTTGTTGGGCGTCTCCGACCGGACCATTCGCTCTGATATGAACAAGTTAAAGCAAGACTATCCCGGGGCCATCCAGACCCATCACCACAAGGGTTATCGGCTAGTGGCCCAAGCCCTGGAAGATTCCAATCAGCCCAGTCCTCTGGGCCTGCCACAGAGTCAGGAAGAAAGGCTACATTATATACTCAAACTCCTATTGGCTGACAGTCAGCCTCAGACCCTCAAGGATCTGAGCCAAGACCTCTATGTCAGTCCCCAAACCCTAACCATGGACTTGCATCAAGTCGGTCAACTGGTGGGGGCCTACCCGGACTTAGACCTAGAACATGATGCCAAGGGCTGGCAGCTTAAGGGGCCTGAATTCCAGAAGCGCCGGTTCTATCGGGAGCTCCTGACCTCGGAACTTCAGGGTGATTTCTTGAATCTGGATAAGGTCTTAGCTATATACGAAGAGTTTGACATGGTCTGGGTGGCCCACTATTTCCAAGGCCTACTCAAGCAGGCAGACTATCAGCTTCGGCCTGCCAGTTTACCCATCTTACTCCTGCACGTCGGGATTGCGGTTCAACGTATGTTGGCCGGGCAATTTCTCTATCATCGTCAGAACCTACCGCCTCTGGTGCCTAAGGAAGAAGCCTTAGCTCGCAAGTTCTTGCAGGGGGTGGGTAAGCAATATAAATGTCGGGTTCCAGCTTCTGAAGCCTACAGTATTGGCCGTTTGCTGGAAGCTTATCAGGCTATGCATGAGCTAGCCTCACAGGTCATCTATCAGGGCCGCCCCCTGGATTTGACCCGTCTGGTTGAAGACTTGGGCCAGCACCTACAAGACTTGGCGGGCTTGGATTTTCTTAGCGATGCCGACTTTAAGGATCGCTTCCATCTCCACCTACAAGGCTTGATTGAGCGCCTCCATTATCAGGTGGAGCTGCCCAATCTCTTCCTCCAAGATATGAAACGCCAGTATCCCCTGGTCTTCGACCTGGCGGTAACGGTCAGTACCTGGTTAGGTGCCCGTCTAGGCGTGGTCTTATCCGAAGCCGAAATCGGGCTGATTGCCGTCCATATTGGTAGTTCCTATTCTCGCCTGGAGCGACCATGGAAGGCGCGAGCCATTTTGTTGGCGCCCCAGCACTACCCCCTTATGCAATCCTCAATCGATCGGCTCAAGGCTAGCTTCGGCCACCGGCTGGAAATTCTAGCCCAATATGATTATGTCAGTGAAGCCCAGCTCCTGCATCAGCCTGTCGACTTAGTCATTAGTTTTATGCCTCTGGCTCAGAGTTTGGGCCTCCCGACCTTGCAGGTCTCTACCTTCTTCAATGAGGAAGATGAGCTAGCCTTGGTTAGTCTGCTTAACCAAGTAGAACAGCGTCAGACAGCTATCCAGCTGGCCCTACAATTGGGGGACTTTCTGGAGTCACGCTTCTTCTATCAAGACTTGCAGGCCAATAGTCCCGAGCAAGTCCTAACCCTCATGGCCCAGGATTTGGCCCAAGCCGGTTATGTAACGCCGGACTTTCTGTCTTCGGTCTTGGAGCGCGAAGCCCTATCTTCGACGGATTTTGACTATGCCTTGGCCATTCCCCATCCCCTGCAAGCCCACAGTCACCAGTCGGTGCTGGCCATCGCTAATCTAGCCAGTCCCATTGAGTGGGGCCGCTACCCGGTTAAACTCGTCATTTTATTGGCGCTTAAGGACAGCGACTGGGCCTTCACCCAGGTCTTCTTCAAATGGCTAGGCCAGTGCCTAGCCCATCCGCGTCAGCTCAAGTCCCTCTTAGCTGCTAGCAGTCGTGACGACTTCTTGGCCGCTATTGTGGGCGAATTTCCCCATCCATCTCGTTAGCAAGTTTATTTTATAGGAAAGGAGGTAATGGTATGGATGACTTAGAGTTGGTATTCTTCAAGATGATTTCTTCCTTGGGATCCGCCCGCTCTTCCTTCATGGAAGCCATGGCGCTAGCCCGGACAGGCGACTTCGCCCAAGCCCAGGCGGCCATTGAACAAGGGGAGAGCCAACGGATTGCCGGTCATGATCAACATTTCGACCTCTTGCAGGCGGATGCGGCAGGGGACCATCCACCTTTCTCGCTCTTGTTAGTTCATGCCGAAGATCAACTCATGAGTGCCGAACTGCTCAAGGTGACAGCCGAAGAAGTTCTGGCCCTCTATCAACGTTTGGACCAGCTCACCACCTAGATTAGGAGGAAATACCATGAAACGTGTCTATTTATTCTGTAGTGCCGGCATGTCGACCAGCCTGGTTGCCAGCCGTATGCAGGCCGTGGCAGACGACCACAACTTGCCCATTGAAGTCAAGGCCTTCTCAGATTCTAAGCTAGATATCATTGTGGAACAGTATCATCCTGATGTCATCTTGTTAGGGCCTCAAGTCAAATACAAATTCAATGCCACCCGGGACAAATACGAGCCCCAAGGCATTCCCGTTGAAGTTATGAACCTAGACGATTATGGTAACGTCAATGGCGAACGCATTCTCAAGCGCGCCATTCAATTACTCAAGCAGAACAAGCAAGGCTAAGTACAGATCTCATTATAAGAAAAGAGGTAAGTCACATGTTTGCAAATCTTGAAAAAGTCATGGGCGGGACAGCCGAGAAACTCAGCAATAATAAGGTATTAATTGCCATTCGTGATGGTTTCTTGGTGACCACGCCACTCATTATTGTCGCTTCCTTCTTCATTTTGGCCGGTAACTTCCCAATTGAAGGTTATACCGACTTTATGGCTCAATTCTTCGGCCAAGGCTGGGAAAACCACATGGACGCCGTGATTGATTCCACCTTTAGTGTCATCGCCCTCTTAGGGGCTATCGGGATTGGTTATGCCTATGCCCGTCAGCTGGAATCTGACCCTATTGCAGGGGCCGCTATTTCCGTTGTCTGCTTCTTGATTCTGACACCTAAATCCCATCCTGCCTTCACTAACGAAGCCGGCAAGGTCTTCAATGGTTTGGCTAACACTAATATGGGGTCCGCCGGCATGTTCGTGGCCATGATTACGGCCATTATCTCGGTCCGCATCTTTGTAGCCATTGAGCGTAAGGGTTGGGTCATCAAGATGCCTGACGGGGTACCACCGGCAGTTTCTCAATCCTTCGCCGCTCTGATTCCTTCGCTCTTTGCCATGTTAACCTTCTTCTTGGTTTACCTTGGCTTCTCACTCACAGATTATCACTATGCTCATACCTTTATCTATACCAACCTGCAAGCACCTCTCTTAGGGATTGGACGTAGCGTCTTCCTAGAACCTCTAACCCAGTTCCTGTCCACCTTCTTCTGGTTCTTCGGGATTAATGGGCCAGCCGTTACCAATACGGTCTTCGCGCCAATTGGTCTGGCTCTGACCACTGAAAACTTGGAAGCCTTCAAGAATGGCTTGCCATTGCCTAACATCTTCACCAACGGTTTCAGTAACTTCTTCACCAACTTCGGGGGTGGGGGTTCTACCTTGGCTTTGGTCTTCCTCATGGTGGGGATTGCCAAGTCCAAACGTATGAAGACCTTGGGTCGTTTGGCCATTGTGCCTGGGATTTTCGGGATCAACGAAATGATTATCTTCGGGCTACCAGTCGTACTCAACCCAATTATGTTGGTGCCATTCCTTGCAACACCACTGGTTAACACCATTTTATCCATTATCGCAACAGTTATCGGTATTCTGCCACGAACTACCGGGGTCAGCATCCCATGGACAACCCCATTCTTCTTCTCTGGTTGGTTGGCTACGGGGCATTTGATTGCCGGCTTCTGGCAAATTATCTTAATTGTCATCGACTGCCTGATCTACTATCCATTCTTCAAGGTAATGGACCGTCAATTCTTGGCTGAAGAAGAGAAACCAGTTCAAGACCTTAAAGATGACTTAGATGATATTTCCTTGGACGACTTGTCCTTCGATGATTTATAGACAACTGAAGAGTTCAGCCCTATCCTGCTGAACTCTTTGCTGAGGAGGGAATAAGGATGAAAGTAATCCTATTATTCGACCAAATTCAGGCCGGTTATGGGGGCAAGGAACGCCCCAACACGCCACTGGGATTGGAAAAGGGCGGGATTGGCTCTTATCTCATGTTTAAGGACGTCTTCGCGGCTCATGACCTCAAGGTCCTGGCGACCGTCTACTGCGGGCCTGATTATTTTCAGGCTAATAAGGAAGAAGTCCTACACAAGATTGCCAATCTCATGAAGAAGGCGCAACCTGATGTCCTCTTGTGTGGCCCTTGCTTCAACTACGACACCTACGCCCAAATGGCGGCCGAAGTCGCGGCCTATATTCAAGATCAGACGCCGGTACGCACCTATGTGGCTTGCTCCGCTGAAAATGAGGCCGTGGTCGACCGCTACAAGGATCAAGTTAAAATAATCCAGATGCCTAAGAAGGGCGGGGTAGGGCTGACGGATGCCTTGCACCATATTGCTGAAATTCTCAGTGGCCCAGCAGAGGCCGATTGGCCTCACTTCTTCCACTAGGAGGTGCCTTATGGATTGGACAGCCTTCTATGATTTACCCGCCTTGTCGGGGGATGAATTCGACCTGCATCAAGCCCTGGCCCAAGCCCTGACCGACCAAGGGCTCAGTCTCTATCGGGATCAACTGGGGTCCGTCTTGGGCCTCAAGCCAAGGGAGGGTGCGCCCTTTCGGGTCATGCTGACCACTAACCTGGATGAAAATGGCGGTCTGATTCAAGCCATTCGTCCGGATGGGCTCTTAGACTTTGTGGCCCTAGGCCGCTATCAGAAGACCGACTATGTCAACCAAGTGGTCCGCCTCTTGACCCGGGACCATGTGCCTCATGTAGGCTATGGGGTCCTGGTAGAGGGCCAGCCCTATCTAGCGCTAGGTGCGGCCTCAGCCCAGCAAGTGGCTGACTTGGGCATCCAAGTGGGAGATAGCTTTGTCTTAGACTTTTCCCGCCGGCAAATAGCTGGGGGCGCCTGGCTAGGTCGTAACTTGGCCAATCGGGCCAGCCTAGAGCTGATACTGGATATGAGTCGCCAACTTCAAGATAAGCTAACTTATGAGTTGGCTGTGGGGGGCATTAGCCAGTCCCTAGTGGGGACTCGGGGAGCCATTACCGCCACCAATCTTATTCAACCAGACTTGGCCCTGGTGCTGGATGCTAGCCCAGTACCTGCTTCTGACTATGACCCTAAGTGTCTCTATTTGCGTTATTTTGATAAGACCCTCTTACCTAACACGGCCTTGCTGGAAGCCATTCGCAAAGTGGCCCAGGAGCTGGGTTACCAAGTCAAGGGCCAGGTTCAAGAGGCCGGGACCGATGGGGCCTTTATCCATAAGACAGGGGCGGGGGCACCGACCTTGGTTATTGCCTTGCCACTCCTCCAGTCGCCAGGCCTCTACCAGTGTCTGGATCCAGCTAGTTTCGAGCCTGTGCGAGATACTCTGGTAGCCTTCTTGAGCCAACTGACCCCAGCCCAAGTCCGAGACTTTGGCTTTGGCAGTCGGGGAGGTGGCCCTTATGACCACTGAGGCTCAAGTCAAGGTAGACTGGCAAGTCCTGTCAGATTTATGCTGCTTACCCGGAGTGTCGGGCCATGAGGCCGGCATTCGGGCCTACTTGGACCGGCAGCTGACCATGTGCCAGCAAGGCACCGACCCCTTGGGGTCTGGCCTCTACAGCCTAGCAGGTCAGTCCCAGTCACCCTTGTCTTTGCTCTTTTCCACCCACATGGATGAAATCGGATGGGTGGTGCGGGCCATTGATGAGGCCGGCTATGTCTTCATTCAGGAAGTGGGGCGCTCATGGTCCCATACCCTCTTGCAACAAGAGGCCCAGGTCTTCACCCAGGACGGCCGGGTCTACACGGGGATTCTGGCTGGACCGCAGGTTCATAGTCTTAGCCCTGAGCAGCGCCAGCAAGTGGTGCCCATGGACCGGGTCTATCTGGATCTGGGGGTGGACAACCGCGACCAGGTTCGAGCTCTAGGTATTGAAGTGGGGGACTGGGTTTGCCCGGTGACCACTTTCCAGGCCTTAGCCAATCCTGACTATTTGGCCGCCAAGGCCTTCGATAATCGGGTCAGTGTGGCTCTGGGAGTCTGGACCATGCAGGCCCTAGCCCAGGGTTCTTGTCCTAACAAGGTGACCCTGGGGGCGACCGTTCAAGAAGAAGTGGGCTTGCGGGGGGCGCGGACCGTGGCTCAAGCCGTCAAGCCGCACATTGCCCTGGCCGTGGATACCTGCCTAGCAGGCGATACGCCAGCTGACCACAATCCTATTAAGCTAGGCAAAGGGGTCTCCCTAACGGTGGCCGATAATATGACTGTAACCCACCGGGGCCTCTTGCGTTACTTGGAAGGCATCTGCCAGCGGGAGGCTATTCCTTACCAACTGGGCTGCTTCCTAGACGGGGGGACAGATGCGGGCAATATCCATAAATCCCAAACCGGGATTTTAGCGACGACCCTGTCCATTCCTATGCGCTATATGCATACCCACCGGGGTATCTTGCATCGGGCTGATGTCCTAGCGGCCTACCGCCTCATGGTGGCCGTGGCGCGGGACTTGACGCCGGCTATCTACCAGCAGCTGCTGGACCAAAATTATCATTATCAAGTATAGAATCATTGACAGAAAGAAGGTGACAGCCATGTGGGGAATCATTGCGACCTGGCGGATGGCCCTAGAAGGAGTCCAGGCCACCCTGCCTAGCTTGGCAGGCGGTGGCTCTGCGGGTGACGCCATTGAGCAAGCCATCAAGGCCGTCGAAGACTTTCCTTACTATAAATCCGTCGGTTACGGCGGTCTGCCTAACCGCCAAGGCCAGGTAGAATTAGATGCCGCCTATATGGACGGCAGTCGCCTAGACTTTGGGGCCGTTTGCGGGATTCAGGATATTGCTAATCCCATTGGTGTGGCGCGCCGCCTTAGCCAGGAGCCGGTCAATAATGTATTGGTCGCCCAAGGTGCCCGCCAATATGCCCTAGACCATGGCTTTGAAGCCAAAGAAATGCTGACAGACCGAGCTCAAATCCACTACCACAATCGCCAGGTGGAGCTAGCTCAAGAACAAGGACTGTCGGCCTACGACGGCCATGACACAGTGGGTGTGGTGGCCCTGGATGGCCATGACCACATGGTAGCGGGCACTTCGACTAGTGGCCTCTTCATGAAGCATCCCGGACGGGTAGGCGACTCGCCAATTATTGGCTCGGGTCTCTATGTGGACTCCCAGATTGGAGGAGCCACCGCTACTGGCCTAGGGGAAGATTTGATGAAAGGGGTCCTGTCCTACGCCATCGTTCAGCTGATGGCTACGGGTTACCATCCCCAAGAGGCCTGCGAAAAGGCTGTTCATGACCTGGACAGACGTCTGAGAGCTCAACGCGGCCAAGCCGGCGATTTGTCGGTAGTGGCCATGAACGCCAAGGGCCAGTGGGGGGCTGCGACCAATATTGACAACTTTTCCTTCGTGGTGGCCAGCAAGACCACGCCTTTGACCGTCTACCGTCTTCATCCGCTGGCTTCTGGCCAGATGGAATTGGAGCGGGCGAGTCAGGAATGGCTAGACGACTATGTGCGTCAACGCATGCGGCCCCTGGAGGTGAAGTAGGCATGACCCTCAAGCAAATTCAAGCACTCAATGACTTGCTGGAAGACTTGCTGCCCCAATACTGGCAGGACCTAGCCCAACTGGTAGCCATTCCCAGTGTGCAGGGACCAGCTGAGCCAGACGCTCCCTATGGGCCTGGACCTAAGGCTGCCCTGGACTGGGTGCTAGACCGGGCCAAAGCCATGGGCTTTGAGACGGTCAATCTAGACCATAAGGTTGGCTACGCCCAGTGGTCGCCTGACCCTAACCAGGCGACCTCAGGTACTGACTATTATGGTATTTTCGGGCATGTGGATGTGGTGCCGGCCGGTCAAGGCTGGCGGCAGGATCCCTGGACCCTAACCAAGGATCAAGCACAAGATCGCTACGAGGGGCGTGGTGTCCTAGACAATAAGGGACCCATTCTGGCCAATCTCTATGCCGTCTATGCCCTCAAATGCTTAGGCTATCATTTCCGCCATCCCATTCGAGTGGTTTTTGGGACCAATGAGGAGACAGGATTTGGCTGCATCCAGCATTATCTGGCTCAGGAAGCAGCACCTCTCTTCGGTTGGACGCCAGATTGTAAATGGCCGGTCGTCTATGGCGAGCGAGGGCGCTTGCGGGTAGCCGTCAGTGTGGACTGGGATCAAGTGGCCAACCTCTTTGACTTTGTCAATGCCTATCTGCTGACCGGTACCAAGGATGGTCGGGAATTGGGCATTGCCTATGAGGATCAGGACTTTGGCCGCATGATGCTAAGGGGCTACCAGCTAGGCTTGACGCAGGGACGGCCTTGGGTGGCCTGGTCCATGGCCTATCCGGGAGCCTGCAGTCAGGAAGACATTCTGGCCCAAATCAGGACGCATCTACCTGAGGGAGCCCAGCTAGAAGTCCTCAGCCATTGGGCGCCCGTCCTCAAGGACAAGCAGTCGCCTTATATTGAGGCCTTGCAGCAGGTCTACAATCAAGTGACCGGCCAAGCCCTTGGGCCAGTTACGACCACTGGGGGCACCTATGCCAAGTTTGTGCCTAACATCGTGGCCTACGGGCCTTCCTTCCCGGGCCAACGGGACATCGCCCATTTGCCTCATGAATGGCTAGGCATTGAGGATTTAGAGACGGATCTAAAAATTTATAGCCAGGCCTTACTGGCCTTATGGCAGCTAGAACAAGAAGCGGAGGAGGCAAGTCCATGGCTCTAATCGAGTTGTGTGCCGGCAGTGTCAGAGATTGTCTGATAGCCCAAGAAGCAGGCCTGGACCGGATTGAGCTCAACAGTGGCCTGGCCCTGGGGGGACTGACGCCAACGGTGGCCTGTCTGGAATTAGCCAAGGCCAATGGCGTGACCCTGCCAATCATCTGCATGGTCCGCCCACGTGGCGGTGGCTTCGCCTATGATAAGCTGGAAATCAGGCAAATGCTAGCAGAAGGCCAAGCCTTGTTGAGAGCAGGTGCCCGGGGCCTGGCCTTTGGCTGTCTAACTGAGACGGGTCAGCTTAATTGGGATGCCAACCAGGCCCTGATTGAGCTCTGTCAGACCTATGGCGCCCAATCGGTCTTCCACCGGGCCATTGATGTGGTGGCCCAGCCTGACCAAGCCATTGAAGGCTTGATTAAGCTAGGTTGCCAGCGGATTTTGACCAGTGGGGGAACCAAGAGCATTGAGGAAGGGCGAGACCGCCTGGCCCATTATCAAGCCCAATATGGCGCAGACATTGAATTTGTCATGGGGGCCGGCCTGAATGTGGCTAATGCGGCGGACCTGGTGGCCTATACAGGCATTCAACAAGTCCACGGCAGCTTCAAGACCTGGTACCAAGACCCTACGACCCAGCAAGGCCCCGTTTCATTTGCTTACGATCCTAGAGGAGCCTATGAAGGGGCAGACCGGGACCTAGCGCGCGCGCTAGGCCAAACATTAGGAAAGAAGGAGTAATATGGTAAGACGTGTATTAGAATGCCTGCCCAGCGACTATGCTGGCTACAGTGCAGAAGAACTCAAGCAAGCCATCTGGGCCGCTGAAGGCCGGACCGTTTGTTGTGAAATGGTGGCGCCTGTGCCTGCCTATATCAGCAACTTGACCAATGCGGAAATCGCCAAGGCCTTCGGGGCAGACCTCATGCTCTTGAATGGGCTAGATGTCCTTAATCCTGTCATTTGTGGCTTGGATCAGGGGACAGAGGATCCCATTCGCCGTCTCAAAGCCCTATCAGGTCGCCCTATTGGGGCCAACCTAGAGCCTGTCGATGCTGACGCCATTATGGTAGAGGCACGTAATGTTCTGCCTAAAGGTCGGACCTGCTCAGTTGAGACCCTAGAAGCGGCCGACCGCCTAGGCTTAGACTTCATTTGCCTGACGGGTAACCCTGGGACAGGGGTAACCAACAAGGAGATTGCCCACTATGTCAAGGTGGCCAAGCAACATTTCTCTGGTCTGGTCATTGCCGGCAAGATGCATGGGGCAGGGTCCAAGGAGCCAGTGGCCAGCATTGAGACGGCCAAGGACTTCATCGAGGGCGGGACCGACATTCTGCTGGTGCCGGCGGTGGGGACGGTGCCGGGCTTTACCGATGATGAGCTGGTGGCCATCGTCAAGTACGCCCACGCTCACGATGTCCTAGTCCTATCCGCTATCGGGACCAGCCAGGAATCTAGCAGCCCGCGGGTGGTGGAAGACATTGCCATTCGCAATAAGGTGGCTGGCGTGGATATTCAACATATTGGGGACGCAGGCTTTGGCGGCCTGGCCAATGTGGAAAATATCTTCGCCTTATCAGTGGCCATACGGGGCATGCGGCATACGGTGAGCCGTGTGGCCGGCTCCGCCATTCGCTAGTGAAGCAAAAGTAGACAAAGAAAGCCAGGTAGTTGAGCTACCTGGCTTGTTTTAGTCTGGGCTGACCACTGATTGGATAATGGTAAGGACCACTTGGCTGGCCTTTTCCATGCTTTCTAAGCTGACAAATTCATACTGGCCATGTAGGTTCTCAGCGCCCGTGAAGAGGTTGGGAGTCGGGATGCCCTTATAGGTGATGATGCAGCCATCTGTCCCACCCCGGAAAGGCTTGATAAGAGGCTCAATGCCACAGGCCTTGTAGGCGGCAATGGCCACTTCAACCGGCGTCATGTCTTGCTTGAGGATATCGTACATATTGTAGTATTCGTCGTAAATTTGACATTGGATGCGGGGCCGGTCGTAGCCTGCATTCTGTTGGGCCACAATCTGACGGAAGAAGTCCTTGCGAGCCTGGAAGTGCTCCTTGTCATGGTCGCGAATAATGTAGGTGGCCTGAACTTGGCCAATATCGCCGCTTTGACTGGACAGCATATAGTAGCCCTCGTGTCCCTCGGTCAATTCTGGCACCTGGTCTTGGGGCAGGCGGGCGAAGAGCTTGGCGGCTTCGGCCAGGGCATTGACCATGAGGCCCTTGGCGGTCCCAGGATGAACGCTGGTCCCGTCGATGGTCAGCATGACCCGGGCGGCATTGAAGGTCTCGTATTCCAACTTGCCCACCTCGCCGCTATCTAAGGTATAGGCAAAGTCTGCTGGGAAGTCTTGGGCTTGGAAACGGTGGGCGCCTTTGCCGATTTCTTCGTCGGGTCCGAAGGCTAGCCAAATATCGCCGTGAGGCAGGTCAGGATGGGCTAGGAGGTGGATGACTGCCTCTAGGATGCTGACCAGACCTGCCTTGTCGTCGGCCCCTAGCAGGGTGGTACCATCCGTAGTAATCAGGGTCTGCCCCACATAGTGCTTCAAGTTAGGAAATTCAGACACCCGCATGATAATATCCAGGTCAGGATTCAAGACAATATCCTGTCCGTCATAGTCCGCATGGACCTGGGGCTGGATATGGTCAGCTTTGAAGTCGGCCGTATCCACATGGGCGATAAAGCCAATAGATGGCGCCTTCTGATGGGCCGGCAGGTTGCTTGGCAAGAGGGCCGTGACAAAGGCGTCCACTGGATTGAAGCGGACTTGGCTGAGACCCAGGTCCTTGAGTTCGCCCTCCAACATGCGGAGGAAGTCCAGTTGGCCGGGTGTGGTCGGCACGGCATCCGAGTGCAGGTCGGACCGGGTGTTGATTTTAGCATAGCGGATAAAGCGTTGGAGCATGGATTCCATGGCGGAGCCTTCTTTCTCTTAATCAGTTAAGTCTAGTATAGCACTATGACGGGCCAGACCCAAGTTAGACCTTGTTGGCAGGGCCAGGGATTTGTGATAGACTGGGGGCACAGTAAGGCGTGGAGCAGAGGAGGAAGCCACATGCAGATTAGAAAAACACAGAATCGGGACTTGCCAGCCTTGATGGCCTTATACGAACAAGCCCGGGCCTTTATGCGGGCCAAGGGCAATCCCAATCAGTGGCCAGACGGCTATCCGCCTCAAAGCCTCTTAGAAGCCGATATAGCGCAAGGCCATTCCTATGTCCTAGAAGACGAGGCCAGCCAGCTGGTGGGCACCTTCGCCCTGATTGGTGGCCAAGATCCGACCTATGGCCAGATTCATGGCCTGGGCTGGCGCAGCCAAAGTCCCTATGTGACCATTCACCGCCTGGCGGCCAATGGCAAGGCCCGGGGCGTGGCGCGGGCAGCTTTCGACTTCGCTAAGTCCGTCTGCCCCCACATCCGGATTGACACCCACGCCCAAAACCTGCCCATGCAGCAGGCCATCCTGGCCTACGGTTTCCAGGAGCGAGGCACTATCTATCTCCAAGACGGCTCGCCCCGGCAGGCCTATGACTATCTAAGCCAATAAGTAAGTGAGGGCCGGAAAGGATTTTCCGGTCCTTTTGCTATAGGGCACTTAAGCAGGCTAGCTAGCAGCCCCACACCCGAGAAGCAGGGATTTGGTCCCAGCTTCTTTTTTGTTGTATAATAGCAAGGTTACGAAAGGAGAATGTGTCATGTCACTCATTCGCAAATTAGGCTGGTTCTTCAAGTTGGAAGCCCGCCGCTATATGATTGGGATTCTGGCCTTATCCCTGGTCAGCGTCTTCAACCTGATTCCACCGCGCATTATTGGGCAAGTCATTGATGCCATTGCAGGTGGCAATCTGACCCCTAGCGAGCTGGCTATCAATCTGACCTGGCTAGTAGGAGCCTCTCTCATTATGTATGCCCTCCGCTATGTTTGGCGGCTCTTCATTTTAGGGACAGCCAATAGCCTGGGCCGGATTCTGCGGACTCGCTTGTTTGAGCACTTTACCCGCATGGCGCCGTCCTTCTATACCCGCTATCGGACTGGTGACCTGATGGCCCATGCCACCAACGATGTCCAAACCCTGGTTATGACGGCAGGGGGCGGAGTCATGTCGGCCGTGGATGCCTCGATTACTGCCCTGGTTACCTTGGCTACCATGTTCTGGATTCTGGATTGGCGCCTGACCCTAGTGGCCATTTTGCCTCTGCCAGTACTGGCCTGGGGGACTAGTCGCCTGGGACGCATCAACCATGAAGGCTTTAAGCAGGCCCAGGAGGCCTTCTCTGAGCTTAACAACTCGGTTCAGGAATCAGTCTCTGGCATTAAGGTGACCAAGTCCTTTGGCTATGGGGCCCAGGAGACGGCTAAATTCCAGTCCACTAACCAGATGGTCTGGGCCAAGAACCTGCGAGCCGCCAAGTACAATGAGCTCTTCCAACCCATGGTCTTGATTTTCGTGGGGGCCTCCTATCTGATTAGCCTGCTCTACGGGGGTTATTTGATTAGTCAGGGCCAGTTCACCGTCGGGGAAATGGTTACCTTCATGACCTATCTGGATATGCTGGTCTGGCCACTGCAAGCCATCGGTTGGCTCTTCAACATTATGCAAAGGGGCTCGGTCTCCCTGGATCGGATTGACAAATTACTGCATGAGGAAAGCCCAGTCCGCGAGACGGAACATCCTCTACCTAGCATTCAAAATGGTCGCTTGGACTATGACATTGAGTCCTTTGCCTACCAAGACCTGCCTACGCTTGAGGATGTCCACTTTAGCTTGGAAGCGGGTCAAACCCTGGGCATTGTCGGGACCACGGGGTCTGGTAAGACCAGTCTCTTGCGCCTACTCTTGCGGGAGCAGGATGTCAATGTGGGCAGCATTCAGCTAGACGGTCATGACATCCGCGACTACCGCCTCAGCGACTTGCGGAGCTTGATGGGCTATGTGCCCCAAGACCAGCTGCTCTTCGCCATGAGTATTCGGGACAATGTCCGCTTCGGCCAGGCTGACTTGGATGATGCGGCCGTTGTCAGAGCCACCCAGCTCTGTGGCGTCTACCAGGATATCCAGGCTATGCCTGAAGGGCTAGATACCTTGATTGGGGAGCGGGGCGTCTCCCTGTCCGGTGGTCAGAAGCAACGGCTGGCCATGAGCCGGGCCCTGATTTGGATCCAGACATTCTGATTCTGGACGATTCGCTATCAGCCGTGGATGCCAAGACTGAGCATTTGATTTTAGAAAATCTTAAGTCGGAACGTCAAGGCAAGACCACCATTATTACGGCCCACCGTCTGTCAGCCGTCGTCCATGCCGACCTGATTCTGGTAATGGAAGAGGGCCGCATTAAGGAGCGGGGCAATCACCAAGAATTGCTGGCGCAAAATGGCTGGTATGCCACTACTTATCGTAGTCAGCAACTGGCTCAAAGCTTGGAAGGAGGGGACTTAGATGCCTAATCGTGCTAAAACTTTTGGCCGCCTCATGGCCTATATGTGGCGTTACAAGGGGACGGCCCTGATGGCTCTGGTCTTCATCTTCCTGACGTCGGCCGTGACGACCGCCATTCCACTCCTGGCCCGGTATTATATCGACCACTTTATTGGGGGCGGCTTGGTGGCCCAAGGAGGCGTAATCCTCCTATCCTACTACAGCCTCTTCCTGGTGCGGGTGGCCTTTACCTTCTTAGGTAACTACACCTTCGCCCGCGTGGCCCAAAGCGTGGTCCGCGACTTGCGCCAAGAGTCCTTCGACAAGCTGCAAAGCCTGTCCATGCGTTACTTCGACCAGACGCCAGCCGGGGCCATCGTGTCCCGCCTGACCAATGATACTCAGGCAGTGGCCGATATGTTCAGTGCCATCTTCTCCAGTTTCCTCAGCTCCTTGGTCATTGTGGCGGTGACTATTGGGACCATGCTTAGTCTCAATGTGCCTCTGACCCTGCTCATGTTGGTCTTTATTCCCATTATGTTTGGCTCTATTGCCCTCTATAACAGTAAGTCGCGCGATTTGATTGCTATGACCCGGGCTAAGCTGAGCGATTTGAACGTTAAGTTGTCGGAAAGCATTGAGGGCATGCGGATTGTCCAAGCCTTTGGCCAGGAAGGGCGCCTCTTGGCGGAATTTGAAGCCATTAATGCAGACCATGTGGCCTATTCCAATAAATCCCTCAATGTCAACAGCCTCTTCCTGCGGCCGGCCATGTCCTTGCTCAAGCTCTTGGCCTATGCTGTTATCCTGGCCTATTTCGGGGTCACCTGGCAGGTGGCTGGCGTGACCGCGGGGCTTATGTATGCCTTTATTCAATACTCCAATCAGCTCTTTAATCCGCTGATTGAAGTCACCCAGAACTTTTCCATTCTGCAAACTTCCATGATTGCGGCCGACCGGGTCTTTGCCTTGATTGACCAGGAGGACCATGAACCGGCCCAAAGCGGTCAAGTCACGGAAATCGGGGCGGGCAGCATTGAGTTCCAGGATGTCAGCTTCTCCTATGATGGCAAGCGGGATGTCCTCAAGCATATTAGTTTCAAGGTGGAAGCCGGCCAGACGGTGGCCTTTGTAGGCGCGACCGGGTCTGGAAAGTCTTCTATTATGAACCTCTTCTTGCGCTTCTATGAATTTGATCGCGGCCAGATTTTGATTGATGGCCAGGATATTAAGTCCTATTCGGCTCAGGCCTTGCGGTCGGCGGTGGGTTTGGTCCTGCAGGATCCCTTCCTCTTTCACGGGACCATTGCCTCCAATATCCGCATGTATCAAGAGGGCTTGACGGATGAAGCCATGCGCGAAGCGGCGCGCTTTGTCGATGCCGCCGACTTTATCGAAAGTTTGCCAGCCGGCTATGACAGTCCGGTGACGGAGCGGGGGGCTACTTTCTCAAGTGGCCAGCGCCAGTTGCTGGCCTTTGCCCGGACCATGGCCACCCAGCCTAAGATTTTGATTCTGGATGAGGCCACGGCCAATATTGATTCGGAGACCGAGGAAGTCATCCAAGCTTCGCTGGCTAAGATGCGAAAGGGGCGGACGACCTTGGCTATTGCCCACCGTCTGTCCACCATTCAGGATGCGGACTGCATCTATGTCCTGGACCAAGGGCGGATTGTCGAGTCGGGCAACCACCAGGAGCTACTGGCTCAAGGTGGGCTCTACTATCGCATGTATCAGCTCCAAGCGGGCATGATGAACTAAATAAGACGAGCTTGAGGCTAGGACGGGTGTCCTAGCCTCATTTTTGTGCAAAAGCGTGACTAAGGTGCGACACTCTAGTCAAAAGTCAGGTCCGTGAGGTGGGACCGGCTGCAACCTCCCTGCAGGAGTCTTCCGCCTTGCCTAGCTATGGAAGCTCTAGGTCGCTGCCGCTCCCAGAGCTTCTCATGCGCTTGGCATCCTGAGGCACCACACGGCCCCGATTTTGACCGTGTCACGTCTTAGTCACTGGCTTGAGAGGTTAAACAAGTACCTATCGAAAGTAAAGAATAGGGCCTGCCCTTTTGAAGTCCAAGACAGGCTTTGTTATAATGATAAAGTGAACGAAAGGGGGGCGACCGTATGACCATTACAGCACAGGAGATTTTGGCGCAAAGGCTCTATCATCAGGCTTTGCTTGAGTCTAAGTTGACGGGGGCAGAGGTCTTGGCCAAGAGTCTGGGGATTCAGTCTCAGTATGTGACCCATGGCATCTATAATTACTTCAACCGTCTGGCTGATCCCAAGGCGGATAGCTATGCGGATTTGATAGAGCAAGGCATCTTGGCTTGGGGCCAGCGGGGGACCTACCACTTCTATGATCGGCCGACTTGGGAGGCCTTGTCACTGCTTCTGTCGGAGACGGTTTCTTGGCCCTGGAGTCATTTGGCTGAGCAAGGGGTGGAGGTGGCGGCCCAACTCGAGCGCCTGGCCGGCTATCTGGCTGACGGTCCTCTGACGCGTGAGGCCCTCAAGGATCGCTATGGTCAGGAAGAGTGGCGCCAACTCTTCCGCTGGGGTGGGCTCTTCTTGGCGGCTTCGCGTCAGGGCCAGCTCTATCAGACCCTGAGTCAGGGCGACCGACAAGTTCATTGGCAGCCAGCGCCAGAAGGCCAGGATCTGCAACAAATCAAGCGTCAGCTGCTGGCGACCTATTTCTCTTTCTATGGTCCGGCAACTCTGGCGGATGCGGCCCACTTTTTCGGGGTGCCCCAGGCCTTCTTCAATCAGGTGGACCTGTCTGACTGGTTAAGTTGTCGCTATGGCAAGCAGACCTTCTACTATGAAAGTTGGCAGGATGCGGCCAAGTTGCCGACTGTCCTGGTCCTGGGCAAATTCGATGCCCTCTTGGTTTCCTACAAGTCCAAGGATATCTTGGTAGAGAAGGACCAGCATCACACCATCTGGCGCAAAGCCGGCCAGATTCCGGCTCTGATTCTGATTCGGGCCAGGTCAAGGGCGAGTGGAACTTGCGCCAACAAGGCGATCAAATCAGCTTCCAAGTAACTAGTCCCCAGCCTTTGGCAAAGGCTCACCAGGCCACCATCCGCGCCCGCTTCAAGGCCTTTGCCCGCTGGTGGGGCAAGAAGGTCAAGGCCATTGACTTTGTGGTGGAATCCTAATACTGATTGAGAGGTGAATGGTGATGAAACTTTTAATGGTTAATCTGCCTTTTTCGGGGCATACTAATCCAACGCTAGAGCTTGCTCGGCAATTGGTCAAGGCTGGCCATGGGGTTGGGTATATACATGCAGAAGAATGGCGCCATAAAATTCTAGCGACAGGCGCAGATTTTATCCCCTATGACCCGGTGACAACAAAAGGAAAATGGTTGGGTTCTGAGGTTCAAGCCTGGAATCAGGGCTATCAAACTCTAATCAGAGTGGGGGTTGACTATGATGCGTTGATTTATGAAATGCTTTTTCTGCAAGGTAAGCAAGCTGCTGACCAACTAGGGATTCCTGCCTTCCGTCTCTTTTCTACCTTTGCTTTGAATGAAGCGGTACTTAGTGATTTTGCCCATTCAGGTGGTTGGTACATGACCAAAGCTTTCCAGTTTCCTTGGCTTTGCCGTTTGATCGGTCGTAGATTGCAAAAGAAGCAAATGATTAGCCGAGGGGATATTGTAGCCGAGCTCTGTCATAATCAGCCCAAGTATAATTTCGTTTATACGCCAAGGGAATTTCAGCTCTATTCCGATCAATTCGCGCCGGAACTGTTTGACTTTGTTGGCGCGTCGATTCCTCAAGTAAGCAAACAGGATGATTTCACCTTGCCTGATATTAAGGGCAAGCTAATTTATGTGTCACTTGGGACCTTGCTTAACACTAGCCAGGCGGGCAGACGCTTCTTCAAACTCTGCATCGAGACCTTTGCCAATCAAAATGTCACCCTCATCCTATCGATTGGTCAGGGGCAGAATATCGCTCAATATGGTTCCTTGCCTGATAATATCCATATCTATGATCGGGTTCCACAACTAGAGGTCCTACAGAGGGCTGACTTATTCATTACACATGGTGGCATGAATAGTGTTAATGAGGCCATTTATTTTGGAGTTCCAATGATAGTACTGCCGATTGGTAATGACCAACCTACTGTGGCCAAACAGGTGCAGGCTTGTGGCCTAGGACGGGAACTCGCCATTCGGTCTATTGACTCGGCTCATTTACAAGAAGCGGTGGAGGACGTGCTCAGCAACCCAAGCTACGCTGAACAAGCCAGATACTATGCTGACTTATCAGTCCAAGCGGGTGGCAACCAAGCCATTGTTGCCAAAATTGAAGCTTTGATGTCTGAACGGCAAGCTAGACCCTGTTTTCTGCCAGTCAATCTGCTATAATATAGAAGTACAAAGAATTTACACAGCGAAGGAAGATAGAATGAAACTGATCTCATGGAATATCGATTCACTCAATGCGGCCCTAACTAGCGACTCGGCCCGGGCCCAACTCTCCAAGGCCGTCCTAGACCAGCTAGCGCAAGCAGGGGCAGACATTATTGCCATTCAAGAAACCAAGTTATCACCAATAGGTCCAACCAAGAAGCATGAAGAAATCTTGGCAGAGTACTTTCCAGGCTACGCCCACACATGGCGGTCCTCTCAGGAGCCAGCCCGCAAGGGGTATGCTGGGACCCTCTTCCTCTATCGGGAGCACTTGCAGCCTAAGGTGACCTTCCCTGAAATTGGGGCGCCGTCGACCATGGACTTGGAAGGCCGGATTATTACCCTGGAATTTGACGATTTCTATGTCACTCAGGTCTACACGCCTAATGCGGGGGATGGCCTCAAACGTTTGGCAGAGCGTCAGGTCTGGGATGCTAAATACGCCGACTACCTAGTGAGCCTGGATGCTAAGAAGCCAGTCTTGGCGACCGGGGACTTCAACGTTGCCCACCAGGAAATCGACCTGGCCAACCCAGGAGCTAACCGCCAATCCGCGGGCTTTACTGATGAAGAACGGGCAGGCTTTACCCATTTGCTTAGCCGGGGCTTTACCGATAGTTTCCGCCACCTACATGGGGACGTGCCGCATCAATATACCTGGTGGGCCCAACGCAGCCGGACCAGCAAGATTAACAATACAGGCTGGCGCATTGACTACTGGTTGGTATCTGACCGGCTTGCGGACAAGGTGACCAAGTCCGAGATGCTCGATTCAGGGGCTCGCCAAGACCATACACCGATTTTGTTAGAAATTAACTTATAAGAGGAGGCAGACCTATGACACACTATCCTGTGGAAAGCACAGAGCTCATGCCGGAAGATTTCTATGAGAGAGTCTTCACGCATGGCTATGAGACCTACTTCAATCAGCCTAAGCCTGAAGGCTTGGACCAGTCCTTCATCTGGCAGATGAAAGACGGGGAGCGCTTGGTGGCAGCGATGGATGGCAAGATTCGTTATCAGGCCATGAAAATCGAGAACTTGGCCATCGACCCGGACTATCAGGGGCAGCGCCTAGGTAGCCAGTTTATAGACTATGCCAAGAGCTATGCCCGTCAAATAGGGGTGACCAGCATCCTCCTAACTACGCGGACCTATCAGGCCAAGGACTTCTATCTCAAACACGGTTTTGAGGTCTATGGCTTCTTGGAAGATGTCCCAATGCCAGGGGTCGGGGTCTACTATATGATCTATCGACTTAAATAAGCAAGCTAAGGTCGGGAAGAGATTCCCGGCCTTTTTACTAGCTTAATTATCTATAATCAATATCATTAAATAATACAATCTTGACGATAAATATTATTGACAATCTAAATTAGAGAAGTTATAATAAGAGTGTAAAGTAAATTGATTATAAATAAGAGGTGAAATCATGAAGTGTTTAAGATACAACAAACGAATTATTGAGACCGTGCTTTGTCTGGGCTTTATCCTAGTGGGACTAGTCTTTTTAGAAAGTCAACCCGTCTGGGGGCAGGCTAGTTTTATTCTGGCTTTCTTGATTGGGGGCTATGAGCCAGCCCTAGAAGGTTGGAAGGAGTTAGTGGAGGAACGTCACCTTAATGTCGATGTCCTCATGGTCCTGGCTGCCTTGGGTGCAGGTATTATTGGTTACTGGTTAGAAGGGGCCTTGCTGATTTTTATCTTTTCCCTATCTGGGACTTTGGAAGAATTAGCTATGAAGAAGAGCCAGGACGCCATTACGGCCCTCATGGCCCTACGGCCAGATAAGGCTTGGCGCATTCTGTCCGACGGTCAGTTGGAAGAAGTAGAAACCGGCGACCTCATGATTGGCGACCGTCTGCGGGTCAAAAAAGGCCAGGCAGTGCCAATCGATGGCAAGTTAATCAGTGACTGGGCGAGTCTAGATGAAGCCATGGTGACAGGGGAGCCAATCCCAGCGGATAAGGCAGCAGGTGACCTAGTATTAGGTGGGACCCTCAATGTGGGCGCCGAATTGGACATGGTAGTCACCGTAGCCCAAGAGGATACCCTTTTCGCTAAAATCGTAGCCCTAGTCAAACAAGCCCAAGGCCAAAAGAGCCGGGTGTCTAGCCTGATTGAAAACTTAGAAGATGGTTATGTGAAGGCGGTGCTTTTCCTAGTTCCAACCTTTATCGTGGCGGTCCACTTCTTGCTGGGCTGGTCCTGGTTGGATAGCTTCTACCGCGGCATGATTCTCTTGACGGTGGCTTCTCCTTGCGCCTTGGTGGCTAGCTCTACACCGGCTGTCCTAGCGGCCATTAGCCGGGCTGCTCGTATGGGCGTTATGGTCAAAGGCGGCCAAATCATGGACCAGATTGGCGATGTCAACTTGGTGGTAATGGATAAGACCGGGACTTTGACCCAAGGCCAACCCCAAGTAGAAGAGGCTTGGTTTGCGGAAGAGGCGACTGGCCTGAATGCCTTGGTGGCAACGGCTGAAGCCACCTCTACCCATCCTGTGGCTCAAGCCATCTTGAACTATGTGGGCGACTATCAAGCGGTGAATTTGGATCAGCTTGAGGACGTGACCGGGCGTGGTTTTACTTGTACCTATCAAGGACATGACTGGCGGATTGGTAAGGCGGATTTTGTCTTAGAGGCAGTGGGGCAAGTGCCTGCTGACTTAGAACAAGTCCTAGCTGAGCAAGAAGCAGCCGGCAAGACCCTAGTCTTGGTGTCTCGTGACCAAGCATTAGTGGCCTGGTATGCACTCTTTGACCGAGTGAAGGCAGAGAGTAAGGCCACAGTGGAATTGCTACATGAATTAGGAGTCCAAGTGGTCATGATGACGGGGGACCACCAGGCAGCAGCCCAAACCATTGCTAATGACTTGGGCATTGATCAAGTGCAGGCCAACTGCCTGCCGGATGACAAGGCCCGTTTGGTGGCCGACTACAAGGCCCAAGGCTATTGCGTGGCCATGGTGGGGGACGGCATCAATGATGCGCCTGCCTTAGCTCAGGCGGATGTCAGCTTTGCCATTGGCTCAGGGACTGACATTGCCATGGAAACAGCGGACTGCGTCATTATGGATGACTTGACCCGGGTGCCTCAGGCCATTCGACTCTCTCGTCGTATGAAGACCATTATTATGCAAAATATTATCTTCGCCTTGGCCGTGATTGTCTGCCTGATTGCAGCCAATGTCTTCCAAGTGGTCAGTCTACCGCTGGGTGTGGTGGGCCATGAAGGTTCTACGATTTTAGTTATTCTCAACGGCTTACGTCTCTTAGGTTTTCGGCATAACCCATCAGACCTTAAGTCAGTCCAAGCGGCACAAGTAGCCCAATAGGTAAGAGGCTGCGCCACTTGGAGGTGCTTTTCAGATGACTGGTTGACACTGGGTGTGGGGCCAGTCATTTTTTGTAAGCTTTTCCTTAGGCTCAGAATATGCTATAGTAAGGGAAAGCAAGAAGGAGGGCCTTACATGAGATTATGGCATCAAGCCTTGATTGACAAGTTGCCAAGACAACAGCTGCTAGGTCAGCATCGTGAGTGTGCGGCCTTGCGGGGTAAGGGTTGGGGCAAGCCCCACAGTGTGGTTAACTATGTCTTTGAACATTCGCCCTACAAGCTCTATGCCTACCACCGCCTGATCATGGAGGAAATGGTCCGTCGGGGCTACCGGCCGGACGACCAGTGGTGGGAGCCCAGCTACCGTGGCAAAGTTATGCCAGCCTATGAAGCTAGCCAAATCCAAGCTCAGCCACTGGAGTCTCCTATTTATGCGGAGCATGACTCGGCTTACCTAGCCGAGTGCTTAGCTAATTTGCGAGCCAAGGGTATTGAATTAGAACCGGAAAACTAGAAGGGAGTTTAAATGAAGAATAAAGGATGGAAGAAACTAGGGCTCTTAAGCCTGACTGCGACTGTGTTATGGGGTGTTGGCGCACCGAGTGTGCAGGCTCAAGACATAACCACTGATGAGCTGGTAAACCGGGTCATTAAGACTAGCCTCCAAAGCAAAAGCGTCCACACTAAGCTCAAAGTTTCCATGACCCACAGTGATCTTGAAGAGAATCATACACAGACCGTGCTAAAAAGCGAGTTAGATGCAAGCTTTGACTTAGATAAAATGGCGGGCAAGGCCGAGTTTGGCTTGGCTAAGTTTCCCGGGGCAAGCAAAGTTAAGTTAGCTTTACTAGATGGCTACTTATATGGTAAGGCAGACGGTAAGGAGTTGGAGCCAATTGACCTCAAGTCTCAAGTGCCAAGTTGGAAGTCAGACTTGGAGAACTTGCGTCAGGTGGAGACTTGGATTTCGCCTCAAGACAGTGGGGAGCTAGCTAAGTATGTCCAGAGTGTCCAAGAAGATCAGGGTTACCTCTTGCAATTATCAGAAACCATTGATGGTAAGCAACTCTATCGTGACTATCAGCAGTTATGGGACCAGGTCAAGCAAGAGGCCTTGCACCAATTGCTGCTGGAGACTAGCAACCCTAACATCTATGGCGATTTTGCGAGCTTCATTGACTATGTCCTAAATGAAGAGGCCTTTGGTGCTTTCATGGCTCGTAAGCCAAAGATTCTGGTACAGACGGACAAGGATTTCCGTGTGACCCATGTTACGATTGATTTTCAGTTTAGTATTGACCAGGGGATGGATCTATTCTCTGGCTTAACAGGAATCTTCCATGTCAAATTGGAAGCGGACTTGGACCAATATGACCAAGCTGTGTCAGTAGAAAAGCCTTAGGACATTTGAGGAGGAAAGTAGATGAAATGGTTTAAAAAATTAAGCCTGCTGGCCATGGCTGGCGGCCTTTTGGCTGGGGCTGGTGGGGTGGCGCCTGCAAGCGTTAGTGCGCAAGCTCCGTCATTGGACCAATTACTGAACGGGACCATGAAGAAGTTGGTCAACACCCAGACGGTGCATACTAAGGGTGAGTGGAAGATAAGCAATACGCTCCCAAGCCAGGAGGAAGATGTCCTCACAGGCGGCCATTTTGAAGCAAGTGTAGATTTGGACCAGGCGTCCGGATTTGGCTCTTTTGATTTGGGCAGTTTCTTGGGCGACTACCACTTAGTTGCCTCTGTCAAAGACGGGCAGCTTCATGGCAAGGAGAACCATGAAGAAGAGGTCAGAAGTCTAGATATCAAGACTGAAGTTCAGGAATTTCAAGACTCGCTTAAGCAATTACGTAGCTTGGATCAATTCTATACGCCTGAAGAAATCGCCTTATATTCAGAGATTTACGAGGTTAAGGAGCTAGAGAATGGCTACGAGTTGCGTCTGAGAGAGGATGTAGATGGTAAGAAGGTTTACCGCGACCACGAAGCTGCGTGGAATCTATTAAGTGCAGCTGCGGTTTATGGGGCTTATCAATCGGACCACCCAACCGACTCCAAAGAGATTAGCACGGAACTCATTCGCTACATCTTTAACGAGGATGCTTTCGAAGCTTTCTTTGCCAGCAAGCCTAAGTTTAATTACCAAGTAGATAAGGACTTCCGACTTCAGAGCCTTGAAGTGGACATGGTCTTTACTATTGAAGAGGGCAAAACGCGTCACTTGAACTATTTAGCAGGCACCTACCGTATTCAAGGTAAAATCACCTTTGACCAATACAACGAACCGGTTCAAAGTCCAAGACCTTAAGCCATCTAGCCCCCTGCATGAATCTGTAAGAATTTTTCATATTGAAAATAATCAAAAATGTCGAAATATAAGTGATTTCTAGAAGATGCTTGGAGCGTTATTAAATATAATTATTTCAAAATGGGCCAAAAGTAGGGCAAAGAACCATACAGATTCTATACTGTATGGTTCTTCTTTTTTATCTAACCAAGAAAGGTTAAAACCCATTAAAATAAATCCCAGTCAGGTGTTGAATATTTTCTAGTCTGGGTCATGTAAAAATGAACAAAAATGAATTTCTATGATTAAGGCTAAGAGGATTATTTGCTAGAACAGCAGCCTGAAAGAGTCCAATTCTGATATAGAAGAAGCATGTCACGCATTACGCTGTTGCTCGTAGTGTCAATAAAATAAATAGACAATTTGGAAGTTTCAGTCTGGTTCGCAAAAAGAAAAGGAGTTTTCACTCCTTTTCACACGTTATATTTCGCTTTGCTTTTCTTTCTTTTGCAATCATATAGGTGCCAAGAATGACGAGTACGCCGAAAATGATACTTCCCAAAGTGATGTTCATAAAAGCAATTTTTTGAGGACTATCGGCTGTTCCGTACTCTTTCATCATCATACCAGACAACGGTATGATGGAATCCTTCTTTGGTATTCTTAAGTCTGAGATGTTTTATGGTTATGAGAAAACATTTAAATCACTTAACCAATTGGAACAAGCTATTGTTGACTACAATGAGTACTACAACAACAAACGAATTAAGGTAAAACTAAAAAGGGCTTAGTCCTGTGCAATACAGAACTAAATCCTTCACTTAAATTATTTGTTCAACTTCTTTAGTCAGTACAAACAGTGCTTTTTTTTTGTTGAAATCGCAAAATCCAAGCTTTTGCAGAGATAACATTCGCTCTTTTTTTCGGTATGATTAGTCGATGCCCGTTCTCGACCGGTTATTGCAGACGTCGAATGCCAGGAGCGCCATGCCATCACTTTTTGGAAGAATACTTGGAGCAATTCTACGCAGAATGGGATGCGAAAAAGTGATAGTTAAAGAGACGAAAAAGCTGAGAATATGATTTCCCAGCTTTTTGAATGCGATAGAAATAGCAACTAGACTATTTACGAAAGGCCTCACAATGAAAGGGCTAGTAACTAAAAAACGCAAAGGCATTGACATAAACGACAAAGACACTTGTAGCCACTGATTGAACAGAACAACTAGACCTAGTAGCCAAGGCTACCCACGTGATATTGCTACCAATAATAGGAAATCATCCTAGACGATTGCCTTTAATGAAGGCAATAATGGCTTCTACAATTAACCAAATTCTACAATGGTTTGGAATGACGACCGGCAGGTCACAAAGCCATAAGCAACGAGGTAAAGAGCTAAGAGAAGACTAATAAACCTTGAAAAAGATAAACAGGTGAGCGAAGCTCTTTGGTGCAGAGAATAGCCTAAAATATCTGCTATAGAAGCAACCAGTAAACCAAATGCAATCCACCAGCTGCAAGCAACAAGATTAGCTACTGGGTTTGTAAATAGGGAAAGTCCTAAAAATAGCAAAACAACTCCCAAGGAATAGTTAGTAAACGATTGTAGAAAATTTCATTTCAATACTCCGATATAGTATAGTTTTGATACAAAGTTATTGTAATTCCTTTTATAAAAAAATGTCAATAAATAAATAGACAATTTGAAGTTTCAGTCTGATCTGATGAAAATAAAAAGAGAAGATAAAATTTGTCTTCTCTACATGAAAATATTGTATGGCATCAAGGCAAAAGTAACTGGCTTTACACTATTTGTTAAGATGTAATTTGATTCAAAAAGAAAAGATAGATTTAAAAGTGGGGCAAATGATGGGGCAAATCAGTTATAGACAAGCAAAAAAGCCTTGTAAATCAAGGCTTCTTCCTGTTGATTTAGATGCCGAATGCAGGCCTGCGGGGGGCTATATGCTACGGCAGGAGCCCGATTTCGTGCAGAAAAGGGGCTGCAAGTGGGCGCTACGTCGCATTGAGGGGAGTTGATGTCGCGATGGGGCTCCAACGCGACGTGGCTGTGGCAGTGAGCCTGGATTTCGTGCAGAAAAGGGGTCAAAAGTGGGCGCCACGTCGTATTGGAAGGGCGCGATGTCGTTTTGGGAGTCCAACGCGACGTGGCTGACGCCAGGAGCTTGGTTTTTGAGCAGAAAGTGGGTCAAAAGTGGGCGCCACGTCGCATTGGGTGAGTGCCATGTCGCGATGGGGTTCCAACGCGACGTGGCAGCGGCTGTGAAGCTGTTTTTTGAGCAGAAAGTGGGTCAAAAGCGTGCGCCAGGTCGCATTGGAGGGGAGCGATGTCGTGTTGGAAGTCCAACACGACGTGACTGCGGGCACCCGCCCCATTTGCCACGCAAAAAGATAGGGCGGCTATCCAAACTTGTGTTATAATGAAGGGGTAAACAAATTTCAAGGGGGCATTAGGATGAATCCAACCTTAAGTTATCTGCAAGAACTTCTAGCTATCGCGTCGCCTACGGGTTACACGCGCGGCGTTCAGGACTATTTGGTATCGACTTTGGAAAAAATGGGCTACCAACCGGTGCGCACTTCAAAAGGAATCGTACATGTGACGGTGCCTGGCCAGGACGATGACCACCACCGTATTGTGACGGCTCACGTTGACACCTTGGGGGCCATGGTGCGCGCGGTCAAGGGCGACGGCCGGCTCAAGCTGGACAAGGTGGGCGGCTTTCCTTGGAACATGATCGAAGGGGAGAACTGTACCGTCCATGTGGCGGCCACCGGCAAGACCGTGTCTGGGACCATTCTCATTCACCAGACTTCGACCCACGTCTACCGCGATGCGGGGACGGCTGAGCGGACTCAAGACAACATGGAAGTTCGCCTAGACGCCAAGGTCACCAATGAGAAAGAAACCCGCGCCCTAGGCATTGAAGTGGGCGACTTTGTCTCCTTCGACCCACGTACCACCATCACTGACACCGGCTTCATTAAGTCGCGCTTCCTTGATGACAAGGTGTCCGCCGCTATCCTGCTTAACTTGGTGCGTCGTTACAAGGAAGAGGGCATTACCCTGCCGGTGACAACCCAATTTGCCTTCTCGGTCTTCGAGGAAGTAGGGCATGGGGCCAACTCTAGCCTATCAGACAAAGCGGTTGAGTACCTGGCGGTCGACATGGGCGCCATGGGGGATGACCAGCAGACCGACGAGTACACCGTCTCTATCTGCGTCAAGGACGCCAGCGGCCCTTACCACTATGAATTCCGCCAACACCTGGTGGAGCTTGCTAAGGCTAAGGACATTCCTTACAAATTAGACATCTACCCATTCTATGGCTCCGACGCCTCGGCCGCTATGAGAGCGGGTGCCGAAGTCAAGCACGCCCTCTGTGGTGCCGGTATCGAGTCTAGCCATTCCTATGAGCGGACCCATGTCGACTCTGTGGCGGCGACCGAGCGCTTGGTGGATGCCTATCTCTTGAGTGACTTAGTTAAATAAGGTAGGAAGGAGACAAGTATGTCCGTTACCTTAAGAGATATAACAGGCGATAATTATTTCCAGGTGCTAGAGCTCAAGATTTCTCCTGAGCAAGAAGCAGCCAAATTTGTGTCTCCTGTCGTCCGCTCCTTGGCAGATGCTTGGTTTTACCGTGACGAAGGCATTGCCTATCCCAAAGCCGTTTATGCGGATGAGGATTTAGTTGGCTTCATTATGTATGAGTTGGATACAGAGGAGCAGCAGGTCTTTATTTGGCGCTTCCTGATTGACCAGCGTTACCAAGGCAAGGGCTACGGCCGCCAAACCATCGAGGCAGTGCTAGCAATGGCCAAAGAGCAAGCCCAGATGACCAAGGTAGTAGCCGACTATGTTGACGGTAACGAGCCTATGAAGAAGATTTTGCTAGATCTAGGCTTTGAAGAGACTGGCTTTAACAAGGAAATAAATGAACACATTATGGTCTATCAGTTATAATAAGAAAAGGTCCCCTTATGATCAGTTGAGGGGGCCTTTTGCTATAAATGACTATATATGTGTCTAAATTTATGGTATAATATAGCCATTCAAGGAGGTGGCGTTGATGAAAATTATTCCCATGCGCGATTTAAAAAACACAGTGGCAGTTGAAGCGTATTGCCAAGAGGAACAAGGCCCAGTCTTCGTAACTAAGAATGGCTACGGGCGACTAGTTGTCATGGACATTGAATACTATGAGAAGACCCTCCGCCAAATGGAAGAAGCAAAATTTCTATTTCAAGGGCTGGAAGATATTCGAGAGCAGCGTCTAAGAGACGGGGAGTCCCTTATCGCGGATATGAGGGAGCGTTATGACCTATAGTTATGAGTTCACTCAGAAGGCAGAAGAAGATTTAGAAGTGATTCTGAACTATCTGACCAAGGAACTTAAGAATCAGCAAGCTGCTAAAAAGTTTCTTGATGCACTCCATGAGTGTTTGAAAAACTTGCTAGTTTTCCCAGAAAGCGGGGAGCGGGTGCGCAATCCCTATTTGCCAGCTATAGGCATTCGACGGAAAATCATTGGTCACTATATTGTCTACTATGCGCCATACCCCAAAGAACAAAAGCTGCGGATTATCCGCCTAGGACATGGTCTTCAGGATCAAGCCCATTTGTTTATGGACCTTAAGTCGCATTAAACCAAGCAAACGCCATGGCTAGGTAATCATACCGAGCCATGGCGTTTTGTGTATTCCTAATCTTCCATATCAAACAGCAACTTATACTTATCCAAGATGAGTTTCAATTCTTCTTGGGATAGTCTTTCCTCTACCTTAGCGACACCTCGCGCCGCCAAGTCTAGGGCGATGGTCTGGTCTAGCATGACCTTGCCCTGAATGGTGCGGGTGCTAGTCAGCTCATGATAGGTGGGAAAGTTGCGACTAGTGGTGGTGATGGGGGCCACGATGGTCAAGCCACTGAATTTAGTCAGGAGGCTATGGCTTAGAGCGAGAGCCGGGCGACGATGCTTCTGCTCGTGTCCCTTGCTGGGGTTGAAGTCAACGTAGAAAATATCGCCTTGTCTGATTACCATTCTAGTTCCTGACCTTTCGCCTGACCCCAATCAAGTTCGCCATCTCGAACGCCGTCTTGATCCCATTCAGCAAACAACTCATGGATGGTGGAAGCTTGCTTTGCTCAGGACTTAGGCGAATGCTGTTATCCTCGACAGAGATCAGAAGGGTTTGATTGTCCAATAGATTTAACTTTTTGAGAATGGCAGCAGGTAGGCGGACGGCCTTAGAATTACCCCATTGGGATAGTGTGGTCCGGTATTGTGTTTGTGACTCCATAAAATCACCTCTCTTAATGTATATACTAAGTATATACTTGTGTGGAGTGTCAGTCAAGTCTCCCCTCCAAGTTGAAATTTCCTTACAATCCGATTATAATTAACTTGTAAAGGGTTACAGATAACCCTGCGCATTCGCATCGCAACTTATGCAAGATTATGTCAGACCAGGAAAGGAGGTAGCCAGGCCAGGAAGGGCCGCGAGTCCCCTAAAAGGGGGACCACAGGAGTGAGTCAGGAGGATTCCGATGCGAGACTTCTGAAGCACCTAACAATCAAAGGAGGTCTTTGTACCATGTTTAAGTTGTTACAAAAAATCGGGAAAGCCTTTATGCTGCCGATTGCCATTCTGCCGGCAGCCGGGCTATTACTGGGGATTGGGGGCGCCTTGTCTAATCCGACCACGGTGGCGACCTATCCCCTATTGAATAATCCAAGCCTACAAGCTATTTTCCAAGTCATGAGTTCGGCCGGCGAAATTGTCTTCGCCAACCTGTCCCTCCTGCTCTGTGTGGGCCTCTGTATCGGCCTTGCCAAGCGCGACAAGGGGACGGCAGCCCTAGCTGGGGTGACCGGTTACCTGGTCATGAAAGCCACCATCGGTGCCTTAGTTAAACTCTATATGGCGGAGGGTTCTGCCATCGACACTGGGGTCATTGGCGCCATTGCGGTCGGTGCCTGTGCGGTTTGGCTCCATAATCGCTATCATAATATTCAATTGCCACAGGTCTTGGGCTTCTTCGGGGGCTCCCGCTTTGTGCCTATCGTGACATCTTTTGCCTCAATCTTCTTAGGGGGCGTCTTCTTCCTAATCTGGCCACCATTCCAACAATGGCTGGTATCAACTGGGGACTACATTTCCCAAGCGGGTCCGTTTGGGACCTTCCTCTACGGCTTCCTCATGCGTCTCTGTGGGGCAGTCGGCTTACACCACATGATCTACCCAATGTTCTGGTACACGGAGTTGGGTGGGGTAGCTCAAGTTGCGGGTCAAACCGTAGCCGGGGCACAAAAAATCTTCTTCGCCCAATTGGCAGATCCAAACCATACTGGTCTCTTCACCGAAGGAACTCGCTTCTTCGCTGGGCGCTTCTCAACTATGATGTTCGGTTTGCCAGCTGCCTGCTTGGCCATGTACCACTTGGTGCCAAAAGACCGTCGTAAGAAATATGCAGGTCTCTTCTTCGGGGTTGCCTTGACCAGCTTTATCACCGGGATTACGGAACCAATCGAGTATATGTTCCTCTTCGTGAGTCCTTTCCTCTATGTGATTCACTCCTTCCTGGATGGGGTCAGCTTCTTCATCGCCGACATCCTCAATATTTCCATCGGGAATACCTTCTCTGGTGGGGTCATCGACTTCTCCCTCTTCGGGATTCTGCAAGGGAATGACAAGACCAACTGGCTCTTACAAATTCCATTTGGCTTAATCTGGGCCGGCCTCTACTATGTGGTCTTCCGCTGGTTCATCACCAAATTCAACGTGCCAACGCCAGGTCGTCTGGAAGAGGATTTGGACGAGGATGCCAAGCCAGTGGTCGATACCAAGGACAGCCTCAAGCAAGATTCAGTGAGAATCATTGAAGCCCTAGGTGGTCCTGAAAACATTGAAGACGTCGACGCCTGCATCACTCGCTTGCGTGTATCAGTCAAAGATTCAGGCAAGGTCGACAAGCCAACCCTCAAGGCCATCGGTGCCGTGGATGTCTTAGAAGTCCAAGGCGGCATCCAAGCAGTCTACGGGGCTAAGGCTATTCTCTATAAGAACAACATCAACGAGATTCTGGGCGTGGATGACTAGAAGATTTATCAAATTAGTAAGGCCAGCTATTTAGGTAGCTGGCCTTAATCTTATTTTTCTTATCTATTGACCTAGTCCTGTTCAAGTGGTAGGGTAAGCATGTGATTAAAAGTAGAGGAGGCTAGCTGATGAGATTTTGGCAAGTTCTAAGAAAACTATTAGCTTATGTGCTTTTAGCTATAGTGCTAGTTACATTAGGTGTCTATCTTAATCATCGTCTTGCCCTATCTAGAGAAGCTAATGATATATCGCCGATTGGTAATCGTGTTGAGGTTGAGGGTAAGCAGTTAAATGTCTATGTGGCTGGTTCGGGTAGCAAGACACTGGTTTTGTTAGCTGGAGGGGGCACAACATCGCCTATTTTGGACTTTAAGGCGCTGACGACGCAATTAGCTCCGGATTATCGCATTGTCATAGTCGAGCGACTAGGTTATGGTTTTAGTGATGATGGGGATAGTCCTAGAGATTTAGAAACCGTGAATAGACAGACACGTCAAGCACTAGAAGCGTCTGGTATTCAAGGCCCTTATGTTCTAGTGGCTCATTCCATGGCTGGCTTAGAGGCTCTCTACTGGGCCCAAGAGCATCCGGCAGAAGTTTCTGCTATTGTTGGCCTCGATATGGCCATGCCACAAAGCTATGACAAAGTAAAGGTTCCAACTTTTGTAGTTAAGGTAGGGAAAATTTTACTTGAACTAGGCTATGGGCGTTTTCTTTATCGTGCAGAGAAGGCAGCTCCTGCCCTTGAATCAGGCCATCTGACGCAAGCAGAAATAGCGAATTACAAGGCACTTTTTTATAAGCAGGCCTTGACGACTGCTATTGGCAATGAACTTGAAATGTCAGCCAGCAATGCCAAGCAAGTCCTAGACAAGTCTCTGCCAAGCGTCCCTATTTTACTCTATGTGTCTAATGCAAGTGGGACTAGCTTCTCAAGTGAGGCTTGGTACCAAATGGCGCAAGATAGCTTTGGGCAAGTGCCTAATGCGACCATTAAACGCTTGGATGTGGGGCATTATGTGCATGATTATGCGCCCGAAGAAATTGCGGCAGGAATTGGCGAATTTTTGAAGGATAACAACTAAGTTGTCACGAGCTTCTATAAGTCTCAAAAAATGGTTCTATTTATTAGGAGGTTGCTATGAGCAATAAAAACCACGACCATAAAGATATACTTGGTCATTCAGACCAGCTAAATCAGCAAGCGTCTCAGGATTTAAGGCGAAAAGGCAAGTCACTCACCGCCCAAGCAATCGATGAAAGTAGACGTATTGCGCATGATCCATCAGTAGCAAGCTACTCCACAATCGAATCCTTGAGAGAGGCCTTAGACCAATAAAAATTTCATATAGCCTAGTTGCACAAATACTTAAACCCAAGACACCCCCTCGGGTGTCTTTCTTTATGACGGCTTGAGAATTTGTTATAATAAGGAAGCAAAATAGGCTGGCTGACGCCCATTGAACACTTTACCCCCCAACAACCCCAGCCAGCAGACAAGGAGGTCCGGCTTATGCAATGGACAGATCTTTTATCTACTGCCCGTCTATCGGGTAGCGCGACCCAGCATCGTAATGAATTTGATGATGACTACAAACGAATTGTGACCAGCCCGTCTTTCCGGCGGCTGCAGGACAAGACCCAGGTCTTTCCCCTGGAGCGCATGGACTTTATTCATACGCGCCTGACGCATTCCCTGGAGGTGGCCATGATTGGCCGGACCCTGGTCTCGGAGATTGCCCTTAGTCTGGCCGATCAACTAGAAGGCGTGGCCGATTCAGAGCTGGCCGTCAGCCAGCAGGAATTTATTGTCCGTCAGGCCGACATTGCCCGTATTGTCGAGTGTGCTAGTCTCTTGCACGATATTGGCAATCCGCCTTATGGTCACTTTGGGGAGGATATTATCCGCCAGTGGTTCAAGAAGCGCCTGCCAGCCATTCTGAGTGAGCAGTTGGATCCCCAACTGGCCCAGGACTTTCTGGCCAGTGACTATGTCCATGACCTTTATCATTTTGAAGGGAATGCCCAGGCCCTGCGGATTGCAGCCAAGCTCCACGACTTCAAGGGTAGCTTTGATGGCCTGGATTTAACTGTGGCTACCCTCAATACCATTCTCAAATACACGCGGGCTTCTCACCAGCCTAAGACCTGCGCCATTACCCATAAGAAGGTGGGCTATTTCCATGCGGAGGCCGACCTCTTCCAAGCCATTACCAGCCAAACGGGGGCGGGTAGCCAACGCCATCCGCTGACCTTTATCCTAGAAGCGGCTGATGATATTGCCTATCTGGTGGCCGATATGGAAGACGCCCTGGGCAAGGGGGTGCTGACCTTCGCTATGGTCAAGGCGGATCTGCTAGCTAGCCTTAAGCAGTCAGCCCAGGACAGCCAGGCTTCACGTCAGGTGGTTCACATTCTGGAAACTATTGATGAAGAAATCTTCAGCATCAACCGTTTCTTCGAGCACCTGCGCAATGTCCTAATTGCCGGCGCCACCCAGTCCTTCGTGACCCATTATGCTGACTTGATGGCCGGGACCTACGACTTTGACCTCTTCAAAGACTCGGATGTGGCGCCACTCTATCATCAACTGCGGTCTATTTCTGAAGAGCGGATTTATGACCACAAGTCCATTTTACGCCTGGAAATAGCGGGCTATTCGACCCTGACCTATTTGCTGGATAGCTTCGTGCCACCACTTGTAGCCTACGATACTGCGCGTCGTTTGGACTATGTGGACCTTAAGAAAATTGGTATTATTTCCGAGAGCCAGAAGCGGTCCTACCATTACTTTGCGCAAGGTAAGTCGGAATTAGAGAAGCTCTACCTGCGCCTGCTCTTGGCCACAGACTTCATCTCAGGCATGACCGACAGCTATGCCCACCAACTCTACTTAGATATGGTCGGAATTTCCTAAATCTAATAACCCAGCTCCCTCATAGCAGGGGGCTTTTTGATGCTGGCACACTATTTAACAAGCAGTGCAATATTTTTTCATTATACTATTGACAATCATTACGATTGGGTGTAAGATGCTAAACGTAAGAATTACCATTATATATAAAGGAGTCATCATTCATGACTAAAAAACGCATCCTATTATGGGGGATTAATGGCGCCATTCTTTTAAGCGCCGGGGCCGGTTTGTGGGGCCTTAACCAAGATCTCAGTCAATCTCAAGCCCGTTTGCAAGAGGCCCAAACGGCCATGTCCCAAGCAGAAAGCGACAAGGGGCAATTATCTAGCGATTTGGCCGCAGCCCAATCCGAAAAAGAATCCTTGGCTTTGGATAAGCTGGAGCTAGAATTCAAGGAAAAAATGGGTAAACAAAAGGTCATCGTGGGTAAGGTCTTTTCCAACGGTTACCTTAAGAAACACGGCAACCACTATCACTTTGTCTATGGTAAGCCACCAGTGGACGCCATCTATGAAGACCAGGACCAAGCAGGGGCTAGCAGCTCAAGAAGGGGTGGGGGCGATAATTATGTCTTTAACCCAGCCGATATTGTCGAAGAGAATGCGGATGGTTATGTAGTCCGTCACGGCGACCATTTCCACTTTATCTCCAAACGGGACTTGGCCAATGCGCCAACCGTACCTAATGCCCACACACCAGGGGGCTGCCGCCTAGTGCGGATTCCTCACGGCGACCATTTCCACGATGTCTTGGATTGCGGTCAAGGCTTAGGCAATCTGTCCTTCGATGATGAGCCAGTCAGCCCAAGACCAAATGGGCCAGTTGCTAGCCGGCCAGCCAGCCCAAGCCAGCCTGTGGCACCAAGTCATCCAGCTGATCAATTGACCCGACCAAGTCAACCAGCGACGCCAAGTCTGCCGGTGGATCAGCCCGCTAGTCCAAGTCCGGCTCCGAGCCAGCCAGAACAACCAAGCACGCCACAAGGGCCGACTTCCCTCTTGACCTTAGATTCTCCTGAGATTCAAGGGCATCTGGATTACATCAGCTATGCCTATGGGGTAGAGCGGGACACTATCAAGTTGCAGGCCGTCTATGATGATGCAGGCAACTATCGGGGTCAAGTCTTTGCCTTCCAAAATACGGAACAAGGCCAAGACAAGTCGCACATCCATCCTTGGGTAGTCCCACTCTGGACCTTGGAAGTCCCTAGTCAGGATCCAAGCATTGACCCTGAGTTACGCTTTGCCCGCGAATTAGCAGGCCTTGCTAAACGCATGGGGATTCCTCAGCGTATTATTCGCATTCGCGATGGCTACTTTGAGGTGCCACATGGCGACCACAGCCACAATATCCGCATCCGCAATGTGGAAGGGGCCAAGGCTTATGTAGCCAACAAATTGGCCAGCCTGCCAAGCATCCATGTGCCAGGGGATTTGGATGAGACGACAGTCAAAGCCTACATCGCCACCCTGCGCCAAGTCGCTAGCCAACGTCTAGCCGGCCAAGAAGTAGCGCTAGCCCGGATTGAAGCTGGCTTGCAAGACATTGAAGAAAGCCTCAAGGACAAGGGCAATTCGACCCAAGGCTTCCTCCAACTCTTAGATCGCTTTGCGGCCCGCTACATCTTCCAAATTGAAGACAATAGTGACAAACTGTCCGAACGTCTGGCCAAATTGAATGCCCAACATGAGAGCATCCTCAAGGCTATTAGCGAGCTTAACTTGACCAACTATGGAGTGACCGCTGACCAATTGCGGGAACAAGCCAACAAGGCCATCGAAGCACAAGACGCGGTGGGCTTAAGCCGTTTAGCAGCCTATGTGGCCGCCCTCAAGGACGCTAACGACCGTCCTGGGGTTGAAGCCATGAAGCATCTCTACTTCTTGACCCAACACGTCCAAGACAAGCCATTGTCTTATGACTTGCGGGAACAAGTGTCAGATATCATTGCTCGCCTATCCAAGACCAACGCTGTCTTCGGTGGGGATGATCCAGCAGAACCGCTTTTCGCACCAGCTATCTTAGCTAAACAAGCCATCGAGCTAGCTCACGCCCAGTTCAATGGCAAGGTTGACACCCGCGTAGGCGACAAGTATAAGGCCATTACCCAAGCCGGGGAAGATGGCGGTCCAAGCATCTTGGAGAGCAACAAGTCCTTCACCTCCGAAGTCTTAGAAGACGCCGACAAGGATAAGAGCCTGCCAGTGACTAACTTTGAAGAGGACAAGGCAAGCGAGGCCTCCTCATCCTCAGACCAAAGCTCATCCCAGTCTTCGTCCAGCTCAAAAGCTGATGCAGCAAGCGATCAGAAAGACGAAACGACTTCAAGCAACTAAGTCTAAGCCTCTATTAAAAAAACCACCCCCCATCAGCGGCTGAACTGATGGGGGGTGGTTTTTACGTTAGGTGGCTCAGTGATAGAAAATATAAAATAGTTATTTTACCATCGGCCAACCTCTCCAAAACCCAGCCCTTATCCTGTTCTCAAGCCAGGTCAGGGGCTGTTTTTTCATTTATTGAAGAAGACAAAAATTTATTTCACAATTTCATATCAACTTCACACAGGGGTTGCATACTATAGTTAGTTCTTAATCAGCAGAAAGGAAGTGACTCGTATGAAATGGTATCAGCGTGCTTGGGCCTATGTCAGCCGTAAGCGAGTCAGAGTAGGGCTGCTTTTCCTCATCTTATCTCTGATCACGACCGCTGTCTTAGCTGTTTTCGCGATTCAGATTAGTACCCAACAAGTTCAAGATAAACTCCTATCCCTCTCCAATGCGGGATTCCAGCTCCAAGGTCAGGGCTTGCAGGCAGGTATGAAAGAGTCGGACATCAGTCAAGTGGCTCAAGTAGAAGGGGTAGCAGATGTTCAGTATCAATCAGAAGGGCTGGCCAAGTTTGAGTCCGGCCAAGTCATTCAGGCCCAACAAGCCGTGCAACGTGACCAAGGCGACGATATCTTTAATCAGCTCTTATCCATTCAAGGTCGCCAAGACAGTCAGACCGATTTAGATTTTGCTAGCGGGGCCTTGACCCTTAGCCAAGGGCGCCACTTGACGCCAGATGACAAAGACAAGGTCATGGTCCACGAGGCCTTTGCCGAAGCCAACAAGCTCCAGCTAGGCGATAAGATTAGCCTCAAGGGCACCCAACTAACCGAAGGTGGGGAAGCCAAGGATGGGGAAGCCAAGGAATTTGAGATTGTCGGGATTTATAGCGGTAAACGCAGTGAGACCTTCACCGGTCTCAGCTCCGATTTGACCGAAAACCGGCTCTATACCGATTATGCTAGCAGTCAGGCCCTCTACGGGCGGCAAGCAGACGACTATCAAGTGCGTCTGGCTCAGTATCGGGTGAAAAATCCTAAGGAACTAGACCAAGTTATTAGCCGCGTTAAGGCCTTGTCGCTGGATTGGGACCAAACTCAATTGACAGCCAACAGTCAAGCCTTTGAACAGGTGGCAGCTCCTATCGCTAGCTTCAAGTCCCTCATGACCATCATGACTGGCGCGGTCTTATTGGTCAGTGTGATTACCCTCTTCCTAGTCTTGCTCTTCTGCTTGCGGGAACGGGTGCATGAATTCGGCATTCTGCTCTCCATTGGGATTTCCAAGGGCCAGATCATTGGTCAAATCCTGCTAGAGCTCTGGGGCCTATCCATTGGGGCCTGGGCCATCGCAGCCGCAGTAGCCTATCCACTGGCTAACAGTTTCTTCTCCAGCCTCTTAGTCTCCAATGACCTGCCAGACCAGGTCCGCAAACTCTTCGCTGCCGCCGCGCCAACTTGGCAGGCCGGCCTAGTCGCAACAAGTTATGGCGTGGTCCTCATTATTATAGTAGTGGCGGTCATGGCTTGTGCCGGCTTAATTCTAACCAAAAAACCTAAGGAAATCCTAGGACAACTCAGTTAAGGAAGTGATCATGATGACATTATTGAAATTAGACAACATTTACTATCGTTATGAAGGGGCACAAGAGAGTGTCCTCAAGGAATTAGACGCAAAATTTGATGCTGGCACCTTCTATGCCGTGGTGGGTAAATCTGGAGCTGGTAAGTCGACCTTCTTATCCCTCTTGGCAGGCTTAGATAGCCCAACCAAAGGTAAAGTCCTCTTCCAAGGCAAGGACATTGCCCAAGAATCCTATAGCGCCCACCGCCGCCACAATATTTGCTTGGTCTTCCAAAACTACAACCTGATTGACTACTTGACGCCACTAGAAAATGTGCGCCTAGCCAATGCGGAAGCTAGCGAAGACTTGCTCTTACAACTAGGCTTGGGCCAAGACTTAATTCATCGTAACGTCCTCAAGTTATCTGGTGGTCAACAACAACGGGTGGCTATCGCCCGGGCCTTGGCCAGCGAGGCGCCAATCATCTTAGCTGACGAACCAACCGGTAACTTGGACGAAGGGACCGCCCAAGAAATCATCGACATTTTACGTCAAGCTGCCCATGAACGAGGCAAATGTGTCATCGTCGTGACGCACAGCCCGCAAGTAGCAGAGGCAGCCGATACGGTTCTAGAACTCAGTAATGGTAAGCTGAAAGCAGCTAACGGACATAAAGTGAAGTAGAGAGGGGGAAGCACAATGCGTTTATTGAATAATGCTTGGGCCTATGTCTGGCGTAAAAAATTTAAGACTCTGATTATCTTCCTTATTCTCTTAGTCATGTCCACTGTTTCCTTAAGTAGTTTGGCTGTTAAGCGGGCAACCGACGTGGCCTCCAAAGAAACCTTCAAGGGCATCAGCTCTTCCTTCTCGATGGAAATCGATCGCCGTAACAACCAAGGGACCAACCGCGGGAGTGGGAACTTGCGTGGTAAGGACATCGCGGCCATTCAAGGCCTAGATGGCATTAGCCAAGTAGTCAAACGTATGGGGATTGTGGCCGACTTAGTCGACAAGGAACTGGTTTCCCAAGATGGCCTGCCACGAATTGATGCCGACCGTCAACGTCGCTTCGGTAAGGCAGCTATGTTGACTGGGACCAATGACTCTTCCTTGGACGATCGCTTTAGTGCCGAAACCTTCAAGCTAGTTGAAGGCCGTCACATTAAGCCTGAGGACAAGAACGTGGCCATGGTCCACGAAGAATTTGCTAAGAAGAACGGCCTCAAGGTAGGGGACACGCTCAAGCTCAAGTCCAACATCTATGATGCCGATAATGAAAGCAAGCCAATGAAACGACTGAAGTTACGATCGTAGGGACCTTCAGCGGGAAGAACAAGGGTGGGGTAACGGCCATCCAAGAACTCTACCAAAACAACCTGCTGACCGACTTAGGGACCACGCAAAAGCTCTATGGTTATACCGACGAGACAGCTATCTATCAAGATGCTAGCTTCTTCGTCGATGGTAACCATGACTTAGACAAGATTATGTCTGAAGCTAAGAAGTTGTCCATTAACTGGCGGGCTTATAGCTTGGTTAAGAGCAGCCAAAACTTCCCATCCTTGCAAAAATCAATTGGTTTAGTCTATGGCATGACCGACAAGTTACTCTTGGGTAGCCTGATCTTCTCAGGTGTCGTCCTCATGTTGATCCTCTTCCTCTGGATGAACGGTCGTCGTAAAGAAATGGGGATTCGTCTCTCCCTAGGTATGACCAAGCCACAAATCTTGGCTCAATTCCTAGTTGAAGTCCTCATGGTCAGCCTGGCAAGCTTTGTGGGGGCCTTCCTCCTAGGTGGACCTGTCAGCCAATGGGTAGGGAATACCATTCTTGGCAGCGTCAACCAAAGCATCGGTCAACAATTGGCAGCGGAAGCTAAGAACACCACGCTTGGAGGCGGGGCGGCTATTGATAGCTTCAACAAGACCTTGACCGAATTATCCGTCCAAGTACAAGCCATGGATATGGTTTGGGTAGTAGCCTTAGGCTTGGTGGTCATCCTGGTAGCTGTACTCCTAGCTTCCATTACCCTCATGCGTAAGCAACCTAAATCGCTCTTGGCCGACCATCAATAGGCCAAAGGCCAAACAAGGGGTGAGTTCTCGTTATCGAGGACTCCTCATAGACCGGCCAAGTTGCCGTCATTGTCACTTACATACTCTCGTCACTCAGTCCAAGCAATGACGCCTTGACCGGCCTATGAGGGGTTCTAGATACCCCTTTATTCTCCACCTAAGGACTTCCATTTGTAGATAATGTTCAGAATTTGGTTCAAGTGTAGGCTAGGAAGTCCATAATATTTTTTACCATGGAAAGTAGGGTTTGCGCAGGCTAATCCTACTTTCTGTGGTATAATTGACTTAAGATTTTAATGTGAAAGGAAGTGCGCCCATGAATCTGATGATTGTAGAAGACGAAGCAGCCATCCGCGAAGGAGTCAGCGAATTTCTCCGCAGTCAAGGTTACTTTGTTTGGGAGGCGGCTGATGGCCAAGAAGCCCTGGACCTCTTTGGGGAGGTATCTGTGGATTTGGTCCTCTTAGATATTATGATGCCTAAGAAAAATGGCTTTGAAGTCTTAGCAGAAATCCGTAAAACCAGTACAGTGCCGGTTCTCATGTTGACAGCGGTAGCTGATGAAGAAGCCCAAATTAAGACCTTCGACTTGCTGGTAGATGGCTATATTCAGAAGCCTTTCTCCCTAGCCCTGCTGGCTAAGCGCATAGAAGCCTTGCTTAAGCGACATTATGGCGAGTTTGACATCTGGGAATACAAGGACAGTAAGGTCAACTTCTCCAGCTATGAAGCGACTTATAAGGGGGAAGTGGCGGATACCAAGCCTAAGGAGCTGGCAGTTCTCAAGCTCTTGCTGGACCACCAAGGCCAAGTCCTCAGTCGGGCGCAAATTCTCGACCATGTCTGGGCTAATCAGGATGATCCACCCTTTGACCGGGTAGTGGACGTCTATATCAAGCAATTGCGCAAAAACTTAGGATTGGATTGTATTGTCACGGTCAAAAATGTGGGCTATAAATTGGAGCTAAAATGAAACGACTAAGTTTATTTCCGAAAATTTTTATCTGGACCATCTCCATCTTGCTAGCCTTGGTGGCAGTGGCCCATCTCTCCATTTATTTGGTCTTTCCCCATTTCTATCTCAACGATCGCCAGACCGACTTGAGCCACAAGGCCGATGCCATGGTCCAAAACCTGGCCGAAGTCGATGAAGAAGAAGTGGAGACAGCCCTGGGAAGTCTATGCTAAGAACGAGGGTATTACGGCCTTTATGCAGCCCCAAGGCTCTAGCTATACCAAGACACTCGGCCGTAACCTCAACTATAATCAGGACAGTGACCAGAACTCGGTCATTATCGAAGAGCGGGAAGTGGTGACGCGGGATAAGAAACGCCTGCTAGTTCAGTTTGTTGCCACTACCGAAGTGGTCCGCCAGGCCACGCGGGTGACCCTGACCTTACTGCCTATGTCCCTAGGGGGCTCGGTGGCTTTGGCAGTGGTGGTAGCCTATGTCTACGCCCGCAGCCTGTCTCGGCCTCTCAGCCGCATGGCGGCCATGACCGGGCGCATGAAGCAGTTGGACCGGACGGCCTTCTTTGCTAATATCCGCCAAGACGAGCTGGGCATGATGGAGCGACAAATCAACGAGCTCTACGGCCATCTCCTAGCCGTTATTGATGAATTGGAAGAGAAGAACCAGCGCATGGTAGAGTTAGAGAAGCTCAAGGTCGACTTCCTGCGCAGTGCTTCTCACGAACTCAAGACACCCTTGGCGGGTCTGCGTATTATGCTAGAAAATATGCGTTGGAAGGTAGGCAAGTATGCCGACCGGGACACTTATTTGGATGAGGCCATGCTGAAAGTCGACCAATTGTCTGGCCTAGTCAAGGAAATCCTGGAACTCTCCAAGCTGCAAGAGTGGCAGGCTGAGACCGGGCCACTAGATGTGGCGACCATTGTGCCACAGGTGCTGGCTGACTATGAAGTCCTGGCACAGGCTCAGCACTTGCAGATTGACTGCCAACTCGACCAGGCCACCCTGGCTATGAGTGAGTCAGCCTTCCGCAAGGTCTTCTCCAACCTCATGAGCAATGCGGTCCGCTACTCCACACCCGGCGGCTCCATCCGCATCTATCGTGAGGGGCAGAAGCTAAGAATTGAGAATCCTTGTCAGCCTATGTCTGAGCAAGCCCTTCAGTCAGCCTATGACATTTAGTCACCAGGACAGCGACCAGCAGGGCAATAAGGGGACCGGCTTGGGTCTCTATATGGTCCATAACCTACTGGAAAACTACCATATTGCCCATGACTTCTATGCTATCGAAGGCGGCATGCGCTTTGAGCTGGAAGTGCTAGCGGATTAGAAGAGAAAAGCGCCTTAGGGCGCTTTTTTGAATGGGAGAGTGACTTATGCTATAATCGGGTCAAAGCAATAGTGTAGTAAAGGAGCCTAGACCATGTGTTTAATTTGTCAACGAATCGAGATGATTAAGGAAGGTAGCAATCCTTACCTAGTCAAGGAACTGTCCACTGGCTATGTGGTCTTGGGTGACCACCAATACTTCAAGGGCTATACGCTCTTCCTAGCCAAGCAGCATGTGCGGGAGCTACATGACTTAGACCCTGAGACTAGGTTAGCCTTCCTAGCTGAAATGAGTCAGGTCCAAGAAGCGGTGGCCAAGGCCTTTGAGGCAGAGAAGATGAATGTCGAATTGCTAGGCAATGGCGATGCCCACCTACACTGGCATCTATTTCCACGTCGCGCCGGCGATATGGGGACCTACGGCCACCAGGGGCGCGGGCCCGTCTGGTGGGTGCCCTTTGAGGAAATGACGGATGAGGCAGTGCGACTGCAGGAGCCCGAGCTATCCCAGATGCGGCAAATGCTTTTAGAGGCCTTAGAAGGGTAGACGAAAAAATACAGGCATCGCACAAGTGATGCCTGTATTTTTTGATTTTATGGGGTTAATTGGTCAATCATCTTGGCCAGGCGGCGCTCCTTAGTGGCTTCCTGCTTGGCTTCGTTGAGGTACTTAAGCCATTCGGCTTGGTGACTAGGGGGTAGACTGAGAAAATGTTGTCTGACTGGCTCAGGTAGTAGCGGCGCTAGGCTTTGACTAGTGTAAGAACTTGTGGACATCTTCATCCTCCTCCTTTGCCTTTTAGTATAACATAGGGGCCTTAGGGCAAGCCAGAAAGTGGGCTTGAAAGCCTACAAATCTTGAATTTAAGGCCTAAAAATGCTATATTGAGACTATCCAAAACTAAAGGAGTGGATCCAACTATGGCAACACGGACAGTGCTCTCTCGTGACGCGGCGCGTAACCTACGTGAGGGAGTCTATACAGATGGCGAGTTACAAGGTGTGATTCTAGAATTAGCAGAGGTGCAGGCGCGCCTAGACAAGAACTTCAAGTGGGTCATTATTATTCTGGCGGTCCTGTTTGCAGCGGCAGGGGTTTTATACTTTAGCAAGCCAGGTGTCGAATTTGGTCTGTCCTCTCATCACTTGGTGGCTTGGCTGGTGCACTGCTTATCGCTCTCTTCTACATTCATTTCCGTTATACGACGCCGGTCAAACGGGCTTTCCTGCGTAACTTGCGCAAGGGCTATCCGGATCAATATGATCACTATGCTTATCTCTTCCATAGCTATGTGGAAGAAGCTAAAAATAATTAAAACTTAGATGACAAGTTGTAGATGGCGGTAGTGATACCGCCATTTTTTATGTCCTCGCTTGATTGTCAACCGGCGGCCTTGCGCCCAATCTTTAGCTAGGAACGTCTAGGATGCTGGCCTATGAGTGGCCTTGGCGCGGAGCGACTTAGGCCACCTAGACCAGCAAGGCGGAAGACAGCCGCAGGCTAGCTGAAGCCGGTCCCGCTCCCTAGCCAAGATTGGCTAAGCAAAGCCAGAGGTTGAGGCCTCACTAAACTGACGCCAAGCCCTTTCCAAGTTTGGCGCTTACAATTCACGAATCATAGGCAAGCACCTCTTGGTCAAGCCTAGCTCCCACTACAAGCCGGGGGCTTTTTTTGTTATAATAGAGAAGACAAAGTTATGAAAGGAGTCCCCGTTTTATATGAAAGAAATCCAGTGTCCCCATTGCGGGACCCACTTTACCATTAATGAAACCCAATATAGCGAGTTGCTAGCCCAGGTGCGGACGGCCGAATTCGATGCCGAAGTGCAGGCGCGCCTCCATCAGGCCCTAGACTTGGCCGAGCAGCGCTATCAGAACCAGGAGCAGGCTTTGCGGGCCCAGAAGGACCAGGAACTGAGCCAGCTGCAACATCAAATCCAACAATTTGAGACCGAGAAGGCCCTGATTCAAAAGGAAACCGAGACCGCCCTCCAGGGCCAGTTGACGGCCAAGGACCAGGCCATTCAAGCCCTGGAATTCCAACTCAAGCAAGCCCAGTTGGAGCACCAACAAGCCCTGCAAACGGCCAAGACTCAGTTGGAGAAGGAGCGCGATGCGGTCGCTAACCAGCTGGCCTTACAGGAGAAGGAAGCCCAGCTGTCTCGCAAGGCTGATCAAGAGAAGTACGAATTGGAGCTGCGCAAGAAGGACGAAACCATTGAGTTTTACAAGGACTTCAAGGCCAAGCAGTCCACCAAGATGATTGGCGAGAGCCTGGAGCAGCACTGCGAGTATGAATTCAACCGCAATCGCATGGGCATGTTTCCCAAGGCCCAGTTCGGCAAGGACAATGATGCCCGGACGGGTTCCAAAGGGGACTATATCTACCGCGAGTATGACGACCAGGGTGTCGAAATCCTCTCCATTATGTTTGAGATGAAGAACGAAGGCGATGAGACCGCCAGCAAGAAGAAGAATGAACAATTCTTCAAGGAGTTAGACAAGGACCGGCGGGAGAAGGGCTGCGAGTATGCCATTTTGGTCAGCCTACTTGAAGCCGACAATGAGCTCTATAATAGCGGAATCGTGGATGTGTCCTATGTCTACGACAAGATGTATGTCATCCGGCCCCAATTCTTCCTGCCTATGATTACCCTCCTGCGCAATGCGGCCATGAATGCCCTCCATTACAAGCAGGAACTGGCCCAGATGCGGGAGCAGAATATTGACATTACCCATTTTGAAGAAGACCTCAATGCCTTCAAACTAGCCTTCGCTAAAAACTATAACTCAGCCAGCAACAACTTCGCCAAAGCCATCGAGGAAATCGACAAGGCCATCAAGCGTATGGAGGCCGTGAAGACGGCCCTCTTGACCAGCGAGAACCAGCTGCGCCTGGCCAACAACAAGCTGGACGATGTCAGTGTTAAGAAGCTGACCCGCAAGAACCCAACCATGAAGGCCAAATTCCAGGCCTTGGAACAAGCCAAGGATCAGACAGAGGAGGGATAAGGTGTTAGAAGGACTCAGAAGTTTGGGGGCAGTCAAGATTGACCTAGCTACTATCGCCGAAGATAGCGTGGAACTACGGCTCTTGCCCCATTTGGTGCCAGACAGCCGGCAGGTCAGCCAGGACTATCTGGACCAAATCCTCAACCAACTCTATAAGGTCGGCGACTGGTATGCTTATGCCCAGACCGTTCTCCAGTCCAAGGATGCCACATACGGCTACCTCAAGACCCTCTACATTGCCTGGGCACCGGGGCAGGAAGCTGGCCGTCTGGGTCTAGCCTTCCAAGTGCCAAGCGACCCGGCTGGGCGAGGCCTGGTCTTGACGACTGAGCCCCTGGAGCTAGAAGCCTATGGCAATCTGACCTACCTTAAGGACTATTTGAAGGGAGGGGACTAAGATGGCCACCAGTCCGGATTATCTAGCCTTTATCCTAGACCTTTGCCAGCATAATCCAGCTGTTACCAGTCGGGCCATGATGGGCGAGTACCTGCTCTACTATCAAGGCAAATTAGTGGGCGGCCTCTACGATAACCGCCTGCTAGTCAAGCCGGTGCCTGCCGCCCTATCCTATTTAGCCAAAGAAGCCAATGTCCTTCCTTATCCGGGCGCCAAGCCCATGATTGAGGTGGAGGACCTAGAGCAATCAGGCTATGTCCTAGCTTTGTTTGAAGCCATGTGGCCTGAATTACCGGCCCCCAAGCCTAAGAAAAAGCCAAAGGGGGACAAGGCATGATTCAATTAGTGCAAGCAGGTCAAGACCGCTCACAACTAGTGGCTAAGGTCTTGGCTGACCTGCCTGAATGGTTTGGTTTGCCAGACTCCACCCAGGAATACATTGACCAGGCCAGCGACCGTGTCTGCTTTCAAGCAGGGGAGGGCTGGGACTTTGTGACCCTTCAAGAAACTTCCCCTGTTTGTCTGGAAATCCACTGCATGGGCGTTCTCAAGGCTTATCAAGGCCAGGGACTAGGGCGCCAGCTCATGGCGGTGGCTGAAGACTATGCTATCAGCCAGGGCTATCATTATTTGCAGGTCAAGACGGTAGCGCCCGGTCACTATGAGGCTTATGATGCCACCAATGCCTTCTACCAGGCTTGTGGCTATGAGGCCATAGAAATCTTCCCGGATCTTTGGGATGAGTGGAATCCCTGCTTACTTCGACTCAAGTATCTCAAGACCAATCAATAAAATGAGGTGAATGCCATGTTAGAAACCAAACGCGTTTCAGTGATTCAATTAGTGCAAGCAGGTCAAGACCGCTCACAACTAGTAGCCAAGGTCTTGGCCGACCTACCTGAATGGTTTGGTCTGCCCGACTCCACCCAGGAATACATTGACCAGGCCAGCGACCGGGTCTGCTTTCAAGCTGGGGAGGGCTGGGGCTTTGTGACCCTTCAAGAAACTTCCCCTGTCTGCCTAGAAATCCACTGCATGGGCGTCCTCAAAGCCCATCAGGGCCAGGGACTAGGGCGTCAGCTCATGGCGGTGGCTGAAGACTATGCTATCAGCCAGGGCTATCATTATCTGCAGGTCAAGACGGTGGCCCCGGGTCATTATGAGGCTTATGATGCCACCAATGCCTTCTACCAGGCTTGTGGCTACGAGGCCATTGAAGTCTTCCCAGATCTCTGGGATGAATGGAATCCCTGCTTACTTCGACTCAAATATCTCAAGACCAATCAATAAAATGAGGTGAATGCCATGTTAGAAACCAAACGCGTTTCAGTTTTAGAAATTTTTTATGATTTTGTTTTTGTTACCGGCCTGTTCACTCTGCTCTATATGTTAGCAGATATTACCAAGTATCCCCTGGAGACCAACCTGATCTGGCGTTTTGCCTTGACTCTGTCGGTCATTCTCTATGTCTGGTTCAGCCAAGCCGCTTACAACAATCGTTACCTGAAGGAAGGGCCCCTGGACTATGTCTGTCATTTCTTCGATATGACCGTTTTCCTCTTCCTCTTTAAAGGCAATACGGCTTCTTGGAAGGATAGTTGGGTCCTCTTGTCAGCAGGCCTGGCCTTCCTCAGCCTCAGTCTGGCCCTACGTTACGGCCTTCAATGGCTCAAGGCCCAGGACGACCAGAACAAATACTTTGCTGCTAGCTATGCCTTGATTTTCTTGGCTCAAGGGGCCTTGCTCCTGCTGGGCACCAAGTTGCCTTATGAATGGGGCGTCGCTGCTTTGGTAGTGGCAATTCTAGCTGGTTGGTTGGCGCCATTTTACTTTTTGCGTGACCGCCAAGTGCCAGCCCTGGACTTCGACCGGTTGAAAGACCGCACTTCGCTCATGACCATGATGTACTCAGCCGGCTTGGTTGTCCTCAGCTTGGGTACCTTCCTATCTCTGGAGACGACCACCTTACTAGGTCTTATCCTCATTAGCTGCCTCATTCTCCACTATAAGGTTCAAATCGACCGAGTGCCGCAAGGGGCCGACCAGTCAGCTGCTGGCTTTATTTACAGCCACTATGTGATTATGGTTGGCTTGAGTCTTGTTATTATTGCCTTGGGTGGCTTTATGACCCCTTATGTACGCATCAGTCATATTGTGGACCTAAGCTATGCCGGCTTGGCTGTTTACTATCTGGGCATTCTCTTACTGAGCTTTAAGAGAAAGTCTGAATTCTTGGGTGGTTTTGCCACTTGGAAAATCTATCTACCTCTCTTAGTAGGCTGGATCCTATCCTTGCGTTCACCTGCCACAGACGACGTGGAATTGGTTCGTCTAGTAGTGGTAGTTGGCTTGATTTTTGCCGGCCAAGTTTACTTGCTTAAGAAGCCGGAACAAGAGCCAGCGCCCGTCTTAGAAGGGGCGCCAGCGGAGGGCAACCAAGGTCAAGCACTAGAGGCAGTTGAAGAAACGCCTGTAAGAGAAGTGGCTGAAGAAGTAGCACTTGAAATTGAACCTGATCAATCAGAAGTTGCTACAAGAGAAGTACCGGCAGCTCAAACACCTGAAGCTCAAGAACAAGCAGACCCACTAGCTGAAAGTCCATCTCCAAGCCAAGACTAGGCTTGGTAAGACCCCATAAAAGGAGGCCACTATGGCGCGTATATTGATTATCGAAGACAACCAGGACATCCATGCCCTGATTAAGCAGTCCCTGGGCCAGGAACATGAACTGGTCTCTGCCTTTGCCGGGACAGAGGGCTTGCTTTACTGTCAGTCCCAGCCGGTGGATTTGGTCCTGCTGGACTATATGTTGCCGGGCATGAATGGCCAGGCTGTCCTGGAGGCCATCCGGGCCTTAGCCAGGTGCCGGTCATTATGCTGACGGCCTTGGGGGACAAGAAGCTGATTAGTCAGATGCTGCTAGCCGGGGCCAATGACTACATGGTCAAGCCCTTCGACTTCGAGGAGCTCTATGCCCGGGTGGCCGTCCAGTTGCGGACAGCCGGTCATGAGGCGGGCGCTAGCAGTCAGCCAAGCCAGGTGGCCACCCGTCTAGGCCAGCTGCAACTCCAGGCCGATAGCTTTGAAATCAGTCGGGAGGACCAAGCGGTTCGTCTGTCTAAAAAGGAATTTGGCATTCTAACTACCTTGCTAGGCGAGCCCCAGCGGATTTTTACCAAGGAGCTGCTCTATGAATTAGTCTGGCAGGATGCCTTCATTCCGGGCGACAATACCCTTAACACCCACCTGTCCAACCTGCGAAAGAAAATCAGCCAGCTGGATGATAGCCAGGATTATATTGAGACGGTCTGGGGCCTGGGGGTTCGCCTAGCTCAAGGCGTCCGGCCAGGAGGGGAGGCGACCTAATGTTAGGAATTACCTTGGGCCTAGGCCTCTGTCTCCTGGGTACCATCCTCTATTTATTTCATCAAAGCTACACCGTCCACCAGCTAACCCGACAGATTGAGACCAAGCGCCAGACCAAATCCCAAGGGCGCCTGCGACTCAGTCAGCAGAGTCGAACTTTAGTGGACTTGAGCCAGGCTATCCAAGAAGTCTTCGAGGACCAGGAAGCCGAGCGAATCACCAGCCAACAGGAGCGGCGGGATTTGGACCAGGCCATCAGCAATATCGCCCACGATATCCGGACCCCGCTCACCATTGCGTCGGGTTATACCCAGCAAGCCCTTAAGCAGGTCAAAGCCCAAGAGCTGCCCGATGTCCAGTCCTTGGAAAAGGTCCACCAGCAACTCAAGCAGGTCTCGGGCCGGCTAGAGGCTCTCTTGGACTATCGTCGGGTCTTGGAGCACGAGGTCAAGCCAAGCTTTTCGCGCGTGGATGTCCATCAGCTCTTGTTGGAGACGGCCTTGACCTACTATGAAGCCTTCCAAAGGGCGGGACTTAGGGTCGACTTGGACCTGGCGCCAGGTCCTATCTGGCTAGAAACCGACCCAGAACTCCTGGTCAGGGTCTTGCAGAACCTGCTAGGCAACTTGCTTAAGCATGGCAAGGGCCAGGGGCGAATTAGCCTGAGCCTCCAAGCAGACCAGCTGCAAATTGGCCTTGATAATCAATGGCCCAGCCCATCCAGCAGGTCCGCTACTTGACCAAGCGCTTCTATTCAGAGAACCTGTCAGAAGTCGAGTCTTCTTCTGGCCTAGGGCTCTATATTAGTCAGCAAGTGGTCCAATTACTAGGTGGCCAGCTGACCCTAAGCAGTCAGGACTTAGATTTTTCCGTTTGCGTCAGCCTACCATTGAGATAGCAAAAAGCCAGCCCGTCAGTATGCAAACTGATGGACTGGCTTATTTTTGTGGCTTTATAAGTCACGTCTTTTGAAAATCTGGTAGCCTAGGCAGCCGAAGATGGTACTTAGGACTAGCGAAAGGCCCACGGCCAGGGCTAGGTTGGGGTCTGATAGGAGGGCGAAGTTGGCTTCCACATCGACGTAGCGCAGCCAGGTGATTTTTGGCAGGAGCAGGGCTAGGTAGTTGGTAGAGGGACCAACTAAGAAGAAAAAGACTAGGCTGATAGGAATGGAGTGGGTCAAGTGGAGGAGGGTCAGGATGACGGCCACCCAGAATTGGATGAAGAGCCATTGAAGCAGGAGGACTTGGACTCCTCGCACAAGCACTTCGGGACTTAGGCCCGACATATCCAGGAAGAGGCTAGCATATAGATAGCGGGTGCCAGTATAGAGGAAGAGGTTGAAGCCGGTTAAGAGGAAAATCATCAGCCATTTATTGAAGTAGTAGCTGAAACGGGAAATGCCGGCGGACAGAGAATTTTTATAGAGTTGGTGGTTGAGTTCAGGCCCCACCAAGTAGAGGGTCAAAAAGAGCATAAAGATCTGAATACCAGCCCCGCTCTCAATGGCCTGGCTGACGGCGGTCAAGCCGTCCAATCTCAGCTGCTCAAGGCCCTCAGCACCGGTGACTCCTTGGAGACCCGAGATAAACTTGAGGACGGTAGGATGAGCTAGGAGGACAATGAGGAAGTTGAAGACCAGGAGCAGGATTTCCATGGTCCAGAAACCCTTAGAATGAAGCAGACGACGGAAGTCGGCTTTAAGAATGGCGAACATGGTGAGCATCCTCCTCGTGAATCAATTGGGTGAAGTAGTTTTCTAGGTTCTGCTTGGCATAATAAATCTCATCTAGGGCCACTTGGCCTTGCACCAGGGCAGTATTGACGGCCGACAACTGGTTGGCAGGCGCAAAGACATGGATTTCGCCCGTTTCGGCCACCACCTTGAATGGATAGCTGAACTGGCTCTCTAGCAGGCGACTAGCGGCTTCGACCGCATGGGTCTTGAGGACAATATAGTCTTCGGATAGGCTATCGAATTCGGTCTTGGAGATTTCCTTAATCAGCCGTCCGTCTTTGATAAAGCCAAAGCGGTTGGCCACTTGTTGCAGTTCGCTTAAGATGTGGCTGGAAATAATCATGGTCATGCCTAATTCGCGGTTGAGGCGGAGGAGGAGGGCGCGCAAGTCGCTAATGCCGATGGGGTCTAGGCCATTGACCGGCTCATCTAAAATCAAGAGGTCGGGCTTGGCCAAGATAGCCAAGCCAATGGCCAGGCGTTGCTTCATCCCTAGAGAGAAGTCCTTGAAGGGCTTGCGGCCGGCATTCTGCAAGTCGATGAGTTCTAGGGTCTCTTGGATGACTTGCTCGGCTTGAGGCAGGCAGAGTAGGGTGGCTTGGTAGCGTAGGTTCTCGTAGGCCGACAGATTAGGGAAGGCCGCTGGCGACTCGATGACGGCGCCCACCCGAGCCAGGGCCTGGTTCCACTCCCGGTCGCTGCTAGAGCCGAAGAGGGAGATGGTGCCAGAAGTTGGGTGAATGAGCCTGGTAATCAGCTTGAGTAAGGTGGTCTTACCGGCCCCGTTTTGGCCGATTAAGCCGTAGATGTCGCCTTCTTCTAGGCTGAGGCTGACCTGGGTCAGGGCCGGGCCTGAGGCATAGTTTTTAGTCAGGGACTGGGTGCTAAGGATGGGGGTCATGTGGAACACGTCCTTTCTATTATATCGGAGCTTGGCTCCTTGATAGTTCTTACTATAAGACCTAAAAATCAAATATCTCTCAAGCAATTCTAAAGTATTTCTAAAGTTTTGTCGAGAGGCTACAACTTGCCATGAGGTCAGGCCTATGCTAGAATAGTTAGCATGATAACTATTCAAGGAGGGATGCCAATGGAAGGTTGTATCCATGACACGGTGGCCTTCAGCCATCGCCTAAAAAATCAAGCCCAAAACCTGGCTAAGGAAGCCGGGATGGACTGGTTAGCCGGTCCCCAGGGACGGGTAGTGACCTATCTCTTCCACAATCAAGAACGACCGGTTACCATGATGGAAGTAGCAGAGCAAATGAAAATCTCCAAGCCTGTGGCTAGCCAACTCTTCAAGCGTATGGAGAAGAATCAGCTGATTGACATTAAGCCGGATCCCCGCGATAAGCGACGCAAGTATGTGACCCTGACCGAGCAAGGCCTAGTCAAGCAAGCCCAGGTCAGCCATTTCTTGACCACCATCCACGACCAATTGCTGGAAGGACTCAGTGAGCAAGATCTAGCAGTCTTCCACCAAGTGCTCCGCCACTTGACGCAAAATCTGGAACATATTCAATACAAAGGAGTAGACCATGTTTAAATTAATTAAGCGACTCAGCGCCCGTGAATGGGGCATGGTGGGTCTTACCGTGGCCTTCATCTTCCTAGCCGTCTGCTTGGACTTAGAAGTTCCAAGTTATATGAAGGAAGTAGCCACCCTCTTACAAACACCTGGCGTGGGCCTAGACCAGCTCATGGGTCCAGGTGCCCTCATGTTGGGCCTATCCCTGGCTAGTTTTGCTAGCCTAGTCAGGGTGGGTTACCTATCTGCCCGCTTGGCTGCTAGCTATACCACCCGTTTACGGTCGGACATCTATAGCCAAGTCCTCAGCTATTCAGATGCTGAAATCAAGCGTTTCAGCATTCCCTCTCTCTTGACCCGGACCACTAATGACATCAGCCAGATTCAGCTGCTGATTACCATGGGTCTCCAGGTCATCGTTCGCGGTCCTATTATGGCTATATGGGCCATGACCAAGATTGTGGGCAAGTCCGAGGCCTGGCTTTGGGCAGTGGGGGTAGCGGTCTTAATCATCATTTTAATGACTGTAGTCCTCATGACCTTGGCCTTTCCTAAGCAAGCGGTCATTCAGAAATTAACCGATAAGCTCAATGCCGTTACCCGCGAGAGTCTGATGGGGATTCGGGTTATTCGGGCCTATAATGCTGAGGACTACCAAGATGCTAAGTTCGAAGCTACTAACAATGAAGTGACCCGACTCAACCTCTTCGTTAACAACCTCATGGCCATCTTCAACCCTATTATGTCGGGAATTTCCTCAGGTTTGACCCTGGCCATCTATTGGATCGGGGCCTACCTGATTGCCTCCGCTAACTTATTTGATAAAGTTGGCCTCTTCAGCGAAATGATTGTCTTCATGTCCTATGCTATGCAGATTGTCATCGGCTTCCTCTTGATGGGGATTATCTTCTTCATCCTGCCCCGTAGCTTGGTGGCAGCGGGCCGGATCAATGAAGTTCTAGAACTGGAGCCAAGTATTCATTCACCAGCCCAAGGCCAGTCTCCAGACCCAAGTCTCAAGGGCCAAGTCACCTTCCAAAATGTGACCTTCCGCTATGCCCAAGAAGCTGAGCCGGTCATCCAGGACGTGTCCTTCCAGGCTCAAGCTGGTCAAACCGTGGCCTTTATCGGCTCAACTGGTTCAGGCAAATCCACCCTGGTTAACTTGATTCCGCGCTTCTATGATGTGTCAGAAGGCCAAATTCTGGTCGATGGTGTCAACGTGGCCGACTACGACTTGACTGAACTGCGCAAGCGAGTAGGTTACATTCCTCAAAAGGCTGTCCTCTTCTCAGGCGACATCCAGTCCAACCTAGACATGGGGGATAGCTTAGAAAGCCCACTGACGGAAGACAAGATGTGGCAGGCCCTTGAATTGGCCCAAGCTAAGGACTTTGTGGAGGCCAAGGAAGGCGGCCTAGCCGAGCATGTGGCTCAGGGCGGGACCAACTTCTCGGGTGGTCAACGCCAACGTCTGGCCATTGCCCGGGCTCTGGCGCGTAAGCCAGAAATCTTAATCTTTGACGATTCCTTCTCAGCCTTGGACTATAAGACCGACCGCATCTTGCGTGAGGCTTTGACCAATGAGACCGCCCACATGACTAAGTTGATTGTGGCCCAACGGATTTCTACCATTATGGAGGCTGACTTGATTCTGGTCCTAGACCAAGGTCGAGTGGTCGGCCAAGGAACCCACAAGGAATTGCTCAAAGACAATGCAGTCTATCGCGAAATTGCCTACTCTCAATTATCCAAGGAGGAATTAGAAGATGGCCAATAAGACATCCAAACCATCCCTCTTTAAGGGAATCAAACCTTATATTCAAGGCTTTCAACTGCCCTTGGTCTTGGCTCTGATGGGGGCGACCATTTCCAGTATGATTACCGTCTACGGGCCACGTAAGTTGGAAGAAATGACCAACCTAATTGGCCAAGGCATGTCAGGCAAGATGGACCTCAAGGCCATCTCAGCTGTGGGCTTCTTGCTGGCCGGGCTTTATGCCTTTGGGGCGGTGATTAACTACCTCCAAGGCTTCATTATCACCACCATGATTCAGCGCCTGTCCCAACGCCTGCGTCGGGCCATCGCCACCAAGATTAACCGTCTCCCCTTGGCCTACTTCGATAGTCATTCCCAAGGGGATACCCTGTCACGGGTGACCAACGACGTGGACACCGTCGGCCAATCCCTTAACCAGAGTCTGGCCAATGTGATTTCTTCGGTTATCATGATTATCGCAGTCCTGATTATGATGTTCACCGCCAATGTCATCCTATCGCTGGTGACGGTGATTTCCGTCTTCGTGGGCTTTATCCTGATTATGTTTATCGGCATGCGTGCCCAAGGTTTCTTCAAGGCCCAACAAGTCAACTTGGCGGCCGTCAATGGCTTCGTCGAGGAAACCTATTCTGGCCACAATGTGGTGACTAGCTATAATGCGGTGCCGGAGTCTTTGGAACAGTTCGCCAAACTCAATGGCGACCTGCATGACAGCATCTGGAAGTCTCAATTTATCTCTGGCATTATGATGCCGCTGATGATTTTCATTGGCAACTTCGCCTACGTCCTAGTCATTATTGTTGGGGCTATCTTGGCCCTGCAAGAGGGCAGTGGCGTGACCATGGGGACCATCGTGGCCTTTATGGTCTATGTGCGAATCTTCGCCCAACCCATTTCCCAACTGGCCCAAGGCATGACTTCCCTGCAACAAGCGGGAGCAGCCATGAGTCGGGTCTCCGAATTCCTCAATGAAGAGGAAATGGCCGATGACCACGACCTGCCACAGGCCTTGACCGACATTAAGGGCCAGGTCACCTTCGACCAGGTCACCTTCGGTTACTCGCCTGATAAGACCATCATCAATCACTTTACGGCCCAAGCCCGTCCAGGTAAGAAGATTGCCATTGTAGGGCCGACCGGGGCAGGTAAGACCACCATTGTTAACCTGCTCATGAAGTTCTATGAAATCAACCAGGGGACCATCGCCATTGATGGTGTAGACCTGGCCCAAATGAAGCGGTCGGAAGTCCATGATGCCTTCGCCATGGTCCTGCAGGATACCTGGCTCTTTGAAGGGACTATCAAGGAAAACTTGATCTTCAACCAGACTGGCATTAGTGACGACCAAGTGGTCGAGGCAGCCAAGGCGGCTGGCGTCCACCACTATATCATGACCCTGCCTAAGGGCTACGACACGATTCTGGATGACACGGTCACCTTGTCGGTCGGGCAAAAGCAGCTCATGACCATTGCCCGCGCCTTGCTTAAGGATGCGCCACTGCTGATCTTGGACGAGGCCACTTCTTCAGTGGATACCCGGACCGAAGAACTGATTCAGCAGGCCATGGATACCCTTATGGAGGGGCGGACTTCCTTCGTTATCGCCCACCGTCTGTCGACTATTAAAAATGCCGACTATATCCTGGTCATGCAGGAAGGTCGCATTATCGAACAGGGCAACCACCAAGAGCTCATGGCTCAAGGCGGCTTCTATGCTGACCTCTATAACAGCCAGTTCGATAAGAATTCTAGTGGCATGGACTTCGAAGAACTCTTGGCTTAAAGGCCACTAAAAATAGCTACAGGTCTTCTGTTCGATTCTTCCAAAAAGGCTAAGAAGCAAATAGCTGAAGTAAAGGACTTGGTTCTCTATTGTGCGGGACCTGGTCACTTGTTGGTATAGAGAATGACTTGCCCCTAGTAAATGCTAAGACCTATCAAGCAAACTACACCAATGAGTGGGGTGTTTATCATACCTACCGCCTTTTAAAAAATATCACAGGTATGTGGTGCTTGCAGGAGATTGCGTGTCTAACAGATTACCAATTTTCCTATCAGGAAATGGCAGAGCAAACAGCAAGCGTACATGCCTTTTTACAAGAAATCGACCTGAACCATGATCGTTTTAACAACCCTAAAAACATGATTGAGGAGATTCAAGCCGCCTGTCGTGAAAGTGGGCAGCCTATACCGAAGACTGTGGGAGAATTAGTCATGTGTGTCTATTCTAACCTAGCTCGTATTTATGCTAGGGAGTTGAAGCAATTGGAAGACTTAAGTGGCAAGACGATTGATTACCTTCATGTAGTGGGTGGAGGTTCTAACGTGAGCTTGCTCAATCAGTTAACTGCCAATCTCATTGGGAAAGAAGTCATTGCAGGGCCGGGAGAGGCTACTGCGATTGGAAATATTCTGGTACAAATGATTAGTGTTGGAGAATTTGAGAATCTCTCGCAAGCTCGTCACTGGCTAGCGTCATCTAGTAGTTTTGAATGTTACAGACCGCAAATTTAAGGAGAAAAACATGAACGAATTACAAATTAAACAAGCCTATCAAGTTGCTAAAGAACGCTATGCAGCAATCGGTATTAATACCGATAACGCCCTCGAAAGGCTTCAAAATATTAAGATTTCTGTACACTGTTGGCAAGGCGATGACGTACGAGGCTTCCTTACACCGGATGGTGAACTGACGGGGGGCATCATGTCAACGGGGAATTACCCAGGTGCTGCTAAAACACCAGATCAGCTTCGCCAAGACTTGGAAAGGCCTATAGCTTGATTCCTGGGCGACACAAGCTAAATCTGCATGCCATTTATCTGGATACAGATGAGAAAGTGGATTTGAATCAAATTGAACCAAAGCACTTTGAAAAATGGGTAGCGTGGGCTAAGGAGCAGGGTGTGGGGCTTGATTTTAATCCTACCTTCTTCTCGCATCCTATGATGAAGGATGGGCTGACTTTGTCACACCCCGACAAAGAAGTGCGTGACTATTGGATTGAACATGGGAAGCGAAGTCGAAAGATTGCTGCATACATGGGGAGAGAATTGAATCAAGTCTGTTACAACAATTTTTGGGTGCCAGATGGATATAAGGACAATCCGATTGATCGCCTAACTCCTCGTAAACGCTTGATGGAGTCTCTTGACGAAATCTTCTCTGAACAACTGGATGAAGCTTGTACTCAAGATACGGTCGAAAGTAAGTTGTTTGGTATCGGTGCGGAAGCTTATACAGTCGGCTCCCATGAATTCTATATGGGGTATGGCCTAACGCGAGACAAAATGATTCTTCTAGACGCAGGACATTTTCATCCAACTGAAGTAATCTCAAATAAATTATCTTCACTTGCCTTGTTTGGGAAAGGTCTTATGCTACATGTATCTCGTCCAGTGCGTTGGGATTCAGATCACGTGGTGATTATGGACGACGAGTTGCAAGATATTGCTAAAGAACTAGTACGTAATAACTTGTTGGATAAGACAGTAATTGGCTTAGACTTCTTTGATGCTACAATTAATCGGATTGCTGCCTGGGTAATTGGTAGCCGTAATACTCAAAAAGCTCTCTTAAAAGCCTTGCTTGAGCCAACAGCTGACTTGAAGGCTATGGAGAATCATTTTGACTTTACCGGTCGTTTGGCTTATACGGAGGAGCTGAAAGACTTCCCTTATGCAGATGTTTGGAATTATTTCTGCGTGCAAAACAAGGTCCCAGTAGGTCTGGATTGGTTAGACGATGTCCGTCAATACGAAAAAGAAGTATTAAGTAAACGAAACTAGAAAAGAGGCAACTATGAAATTTATAGAATCTTCCTTTGTAAAAAAAATGTGTGAAGTAACCTATGAGTCCTATCTACGATATTGGGATGAGCGAAACGGCGGCAACGTTTCCTGCCGCTTAAGCGCGGAAGAGCTTGTGGGCTACGAGGATATTTCTGAGGTTAGGTCAAGTCATGAATTGGGTTTTAAGGCATCCAATTTAGCTGGACAATACTATCTGGTAACGGGGACGGGACGCTATTTTCGTAATGTAACTAAGCAACCGTTGCTTGACTTGGGGCTCGTTCGTATTTCAAATGATGGCTTAAGCTATGATGTTGTCTGGGGCTTTGAAGATGGCGGACGACCAACTTCTGAATTTCCTAGCCATTTGATGAGTCATATTGAGCGTCTGAAGATTAATCCGGCCCATCGGGTAATCTTCCATTGTCATCCAACTAACTTAATTGCTCTAACTTTCACTCAGGATTTGGATGAACGTCACTTATCGCGACTACTTTGGAAATGCAGGCCGAGTCCTTAGTGGTTTTCCCAGAAGGTGTGGGTCTCATTCCCTATATGACACCAGGCACAACAGAGATAGGGGAAGCAACCGCAAGAAAAATGGGCGATTTTTCAGCAGTAGTCTGGCCCCATCATGGGCTCTTTGCTTCTGGAAACTCACTCGATGAGACCTACGGCTTGATTGAGGTGATTGAAAAAGCGGCAATGATTTACAGTCAAATTGGCGCTCAAGGGGGCCATATAAAACAAGATATTAGCGATAATCAACTTAGAGAATTGGCTGCACGCTTTAAGGTGACCCCTAGAAAAGACTTTCTATAAAACGTTGTGATCAAAAGGAGAGCTTAGGCTCTCCTTTTTTATAATACTTTACTAGTTCTGAATAGCTTATTTGCATTAAAAGACACCCCATAAATTGGATAAAATAATCCAACTTATAGGGTGTGTGCCGGCCTTTTTTTGTTGTCTTATAATTCGTAGGAGTGTTCCTTGAAGTTGCCCAAGATGTTGTTGATGTTGGTAATGGTGATGAAGGACTTGGGACTGGTTTGGGCGATAATCTTCTTAAGGGTATGCAGCTCATTTTGCTGAATAATGAGAATAATCATGTATTGTTTCTGGTGGGAATAGCCACCTTCCACTTCAATAATAGTCGAGCCCCGGCCCAGACGGGAGTTGATGGCAGATACGACTTCTTGCGGATTGAGACAGATAATGGAACATTGGATATAGGCCGAGAAGAAGCGTTGGATGTTCTTCATGGTCTGGTTACGGACGAAGCTCATAATCAGGGCATACATGACGTGTTGAATGTCGAAGGTCAGCCAAATCAAGCTGTAAACCAGGATATCCTGCATAAGGAAGACCGTCGGGATGCTCCATTTGAAGCGCTTGGCCAGGAATTTACCGGTAATGTCGGTCCCGCCTGTTGAAGCACCCGCAATAAGCAGAAAGCTCATGGCAATCCCAGAGATGATGCCACAGAAGATGGCGGCCACTAGGGAGTCGTTGAGTTCAACTGGAGCTACCATATTGGGCAGGTTGTTAATGAGGAAGGAGGAGGCGAAGATAGTGGCGCCTGTCAACAGGAGAAATTGCTTGCCTATATATTTGTAGGCAATGTAGAAGAGGGGGACGTTGAGGGCTAATTGGGTAGTCCCGATGGGAATGCCGAAATACTTCTGCATAATCAGCCCAATCCCGATAGTGCCGCTGGCCCCGATCCCGTTATAAGGGACTAGCAGGCCGGCATAGACACTAAAAAGTAGGATGCCAATGACCAGGAAGAGGATGTCTTTGAGTCGTTTGTGTTGGTGGGGGGCATAGACGCCTTCAAGCAGTTGCATAATCGCAGTCAAATCCTTTACAGTATACTATTCATCTATCATTTTAATAATTCTGGGCTCATAAATCAAGGATAAGGGGGAGGACTTGGGGGCCAATTGCCTTTGTGCTATAATAGAGCTATCAAGGAGGTGTTAAGATGGAGCCAAGCAATGTTAGGAAACTGAGTCCAGAGGACAGGGACAAGCTGGTCCTTCAGCTGGAGCGGGAAGAGGCTGACCTGACTGAGCGCGACTACGATCGCTACCAGGAGCTGATTAAGCGGGACCTAAGTGGTCTGACCGCTAAGAAAATCGTCCAGTCCCTGCTGGCTCTGCTTGATAGCCTACAAGATGGTCTGCTCTTTGTCTTGGGCTTTGTCCTCTTGGTCTTAGTGGTAACATTCTTTAATGGTCATTTGGATCAGGCCTGGCCTTTCTTGAGGACCATGCTGACGGGGCTCTTGGCCTTAAGGCCGGATCAGTTTGTCTGGAACCTGACCTCGCTCTGCCTAGCCTTCCTGGTTGCTATGAATGTCTACAACCACTGGCGCTATCGCCAGGCCATGTTGAGATTACAGGTCTCAGTGGATGCTATGGTCCGGGTTCAGGCCGAAATTGCCCAGCGTCCTGTCGTCCTGACCCGTCTGGCTAGCTACCTCTACGAGTATGGCTTCCAACGTCTCTTAGCCGAGGAGGAGCAAGTCGAGTAACACGTCATAGATTATAAGGAGGTAATCACTATGAAAGTCTTAATTGTTTATGCCTACCCTAACCATCAAGGTCTCAATGCTCAGATCCTAGCCCGAGTGCAGGCTGGGCTGGAGGGTCGCCATGAGGTCAAGACCCTAGATCTCTACCTGGAGCACAAGGAAAAGGGCTTCGATCCCTGCCTAGTCTTCGATCAAGACCATAAACGTCGCGATTTAGACAAGGACCCGCAAATGGCCCCTTATCGTGACTTGGTAACTTGGGCTGACCATCTAATCTTCATCTATCCTATTTGGTGGGGTGGCATGCCTGCTATACTCAAGGGCTTCGTTGATCGCGTCTTGGTTAAGGGCTTTGCCTACGATTATAGTGATCATCCAATCCCTCAAGCCCTGCTTAAGGGCCGAACCGGCTGGGTCATTACCACCCACGATACAGTAGGCTTCTTCGCCCGCCTATTCATGCAAGACTATGGTCGCGTTTTAGCTCGCCATATTCTGCGCATGGTGGGCATTAAGCCAGTCAAGCAAGCCAATTAGCCTATGTGCGTGGCAGCAAGCCTGAGAAAATTGCGGCCTTCCTAGATAAAATTCAAGCCCAAGCGGCCAGCCTCTAAGAAGGGAGCCAAGTTAGTTGATGACAAGTCCCTTATTTGAAGCCTTTTTAAGCATTGCTAGAGCCCTGAATGAGCGAGGCCTTGTGCCCCTCTTGATGGGATCGGTCGGTCTGGAAGTCCGGACGGGCCAATCCTGGCAGGCGCGCGACCTGGACATCCATGTGCCGGGTGATCCGCGGGGGTGGGAGGCGCCTGATCACTTACGCATCTATGACTTTGAGCTGCTTGAAGGCCTGATGGAGGATCTGGGCTATGTCTTGGTAGACCGACATGAGCATGAATTCCAAGGGCCTGCCGGCTCAGTAGAGTTTGGCGCTATGGATACTTTGCCAGACTTTGCCGGCGTGGCCTTGGAGGACCTGCCCCTGGAAGACTGTGAGGGGGTCCGCTTCTATTTACCTACCATGAGCCAGTATCTGGCCATCTACCGGGCTTCCTCCCAGGATTCCTATCGTAATGATCAAAATAATCATAAAGACTTCGCTAAGATCGCCTACTTAGAAGAGCGCTTAGCCTTAGATTGTCAAACCAAGGAGTAAACCATGTCGCAAAAAGCTACCCCACCAAGGTCCCTGCCTAATAGCCATTTCCGAGGCATCGCATCTATGGCCTAGGCCTTCGCTCGCGCTATGGGGCCATTGCCCGTTGCCTGGTAAGTCTAATCTTAATGTATCTTGTGGGCGTCCCGCTTCTAATTTTTGGTTCGCTTCTAATCGCCCGCTTGCTCTGGCTAATCCGCCAATGCTGGCTGATTCGCCGCCACAATAAGGAGCGTTGGCACTACCTAGTCCAAAACTATCCCCAAGTGGAAAGCGATGACTTCCAGCCCGACCGGGAGTGGCCGGAGATTACCTGCATGGTCTATCAGAATCACCTGATCTTCTGGGGCGATGGACTAGAGGTCTGGCATTTCAATGATATTCTGACCCTGGACTTCGATATTAACTGGGAAGAGCCCGACCAGAATATGCGGCCAGCTGAGTCTAGCCGCCACCAACGCAACTGGTGGGGCCGACTGCAGAAGATTCGCTATCTGATTGTGTCCCTGGCTAACTGGCAAGTCCTAGAATTACGCCTGCCCAAGAAGGCAGAAGAAGTAGACTTAGAAATTGCCATTGACGAGCTCAAGGAATATTTTGCCAAGGCGGACTATTAGTTACGCTAGCTACAAAGAAGGCGCCAAAATTAGTACCCAAAGGTATGAGAAAGAGATACAAATAAATTCAGAGTTCACCGTCATATATTTTAATTTGCTTGATAGATGTCGTAAGAGGAGCGCGAAAAGCTAATGGTAATTGAGATTAATGGAGTTAATAAGAAAATTGGGTCAAAACAGGTCATTCAAGATGTCTCTTTAAGTATTGGGAGAGGCCAAGTCTTCGCCTTGCTGGGACCCAATGGGGCAGGGAAGACTACCCTGATTCGTATCATTTTAGGTTTGTTGAAAGCCGAGACGGGGACCATTAGGCTCTTTGGCCAGGAGCTAACTGATCAATCCCGGTCTGATCTCTTATTGCGTATTGGAGTTCAAAATGATGGGAATCTCTATGAAAATCTAACGATTGAAGACAATCTGGCCTTATGGGGTCAAATCTATGGTTTGGACCAAGCCACTATCAAAAGAAGACTAGATGAGTTAAAGCAGAAGTTTCATTTAGAAGCCTATTCTAACATGCCAGTAGGGAGTCTCAGTAAGGGTAATCGGCAGAAAGTCATGCTGGCTAGAGCCATGTTTCATAATCCTGAGGTCTTGATTTTGGATGAGCCAACAACCGGACTAGACCCAGCTGCCATTGATGAGTTTTATGACTTCATTAAGACCCTCAAGCAAGAGGGCGTGACCATTATCATGTCCACCCACTATCTATACGGGATGGATGGCGTGGTCGATAGTATTGGCATTATTTCTGAAGGAAAGATACTGATTAGCGATGCAGTGGATAAGCTACGCCGCCAAGATAAGCAAGTTCATTTTAAGGGTAAATTTAAGCCTGACCATATCAAGGAATTACTTGCCCATGGTCAAGTAGCGGGGAATCTTCAGGATGAATTTACCATCTCAGTGGAGAATGATGATCAGCTAGCTGACCTGGTCAGAAGCTTAGTTCAAAAAGGAAATGACATTCATTATGTCTATAAAGTAAGGGAAACCGTCAAAGAAATATACTTTAGAATTATTGGGGTAGATAGCCATGAATAGACAGCAATTAAAGGTCATGATCAAAAAGGAATACAAGGAATTAGTCAAGGAGAAAGGCTTACTGCTGTCCTTACTGTCCATGGCCATTATCTTCAGTATTGTCCTTCCAACAGTCTTATTACTAGTGGGCACGAGTAAGGAAGTGTCGGCTAGCATAGTGGGCCTTAATACTTTTCTTGAACAATTTAAGCTGATCGATTATCCAGCTTATCTGACCAAGGAAACCATACCCCTCTACGCTGTCCTGACCTACTTCTTCTTACCGCTATTTATGTTGCAGCCTATTATGTTTGCGACGCTATTAGCCAGCAACAGCTTTATTGGGGAGAAGGAGCACAAGACTTTGGAGGGCCTCTTATACACGCCCCTATCTCCAAAGTCCTGATTCTAGGAAAAGCCTTAGGTTGTGCCTTACCGTCCTTGGCCCTGTCCACGCTTTCCTCTCTGGCTTATACCTTAGTGGTGAATACACTAGGTTGGGGCTATTTTGGGCATCTGATCTTGCCTAATCTGACCTGGATATTAGTAATCCTAGTGATTTCGCCTCTGCTGGTCTTTTTATCAATCTTGCTGATTATTGGCAGTTCACAATATTTGAAGAACAGTAAGTCAGCCCAAGGAGTATCCATGATCATCGTAATGCCAATTATCGGTATCTTGCTTTCTCAATCCACCGGGGTCTTAATTCTAGGCGTCTTTGAAACGGTGGTCTTTATCACGGTTTTAGTTCTACTCGTGATTGTAGCCTTCTTGGTTCTTATGAAAATATTCAATTTTGAGAAATTTATTCTCAATAATTGAGGCGTCTGTCAACGATTAGTAAGCACAAGCTCGCAAGGAGGCAGCCATGATTAGACATCTTTTTTCCGATATGGACGGAACCATTCTGCGGGAGGACGGTCGCATTAGCCCGGAGACGGCCCAGGTCATTCGTCAAGTTGGCCTGCCCCTGACCCTGGTCTCAGCCCGCTCGCCTATGGAAATGCGGGAAGCTATCGACCAGCTGGGACTGCATGATGTCCACGTGGGCTTCAATGGGGGCTATATTTTCCAGGCCAGCCCTGAGGGCTACCAGGTCATTCATGAGGTCCGGATGGAATATGAATTAGCCAAGACCCTGGTCCTGGATTTAAGAGGTCGTTATCCTGACCTCAGCATTAGTGTCTTCGACGACCAGACCTGGTTTGTGGACCGCTACGATGACTGCGTGGCCTACGAGCAGAACTTGACTGGTCTAGACTATGTTCTAGTGGACTATGAGGACTTCTTCCAGGCCCCTTGGCGCAAGGTCTTCAAGCTCATGCTGGTAACCTTCGACCATGAGCTCATGGAAGAGGTCAAAGCCTATCTGCCGGCAGCCTATCCAGAAGCCGAAATCGGTCTCTACCAGACCAGCATTCCTTATCTGGAAGTCACGCCGTGCCTGGCCCAGAAATCCCTGGGTATCCAGTATATCCAGGAGCGAGAAGGGCTGACCCGCCAGGAACTCATGGCCTTTGGCGATGGAACCAATGACCTGGCCATGTTCCAAGTGGTAGGCCAGGCGGTGGTCATGGCCAATGCCAGTGAGGCCATTAAGGCCCAGGCCGACTATGTGACCCTATCCAATCAAGAAGACGGCGTGGCCCATGCCTTACTGCATTATTTGCCAAGTTTACAAGATAAATAAAGAGAGCCCCTGCCATTTGGCAGGGGCTCTTTGCTTGTTGTGGATTAGATTAGAAGAGGCCGGTCACCTTGCCGTCGGCATCGATGTCGATACGTTCAGCAGCAGGGGATTTAGGTAGACCTGGCATGGTCATGATGTCACCGGTCAAGGCCACGATGAAGCCGGCGCCAGCTGAGACCTTGAGTTTCTTAATGGTGACAGTGAAGTCCTTAGGTGCCCCAATCAGGCTAGCATTGTCGGAGAAGGAGTACTGGGTCTTGGCCATACAGATTGGCAGCTGACCGAATCCCAGGTCTTCCAGCTCCTTGAGCTCACGCTTGGCCGCTGGGGTCAGGCTGATGCCTGCGCCACCGTAGACCTTTTGGACGATCTTGGTGATCTTGTCTTGGATGGAATCTTCCAGGTCGTAGATGTAGCGGAAGTCCTTAGCTGCCTCCGTCAGAGCCACTACTTTCTCAGCCAAATCACGACCGCCGGCCCCGCCTTGGCCCCAAACATCAGAAATCGATACGTCGACGCCACGGGCTTGGCAGGCTTGGTAGACGGCCTCCAGTTCAGCCTCGGTGTCGGTTGGGAACTTGTTGATGGCCACCACCACTGGCAGGCCAAAGGATTCTTGGATGGTAGCCAAGTGCTTGTCCAAGTTAGGCAAGCCAGCCTTGACGGCTTCCACGTTTTCAGGACCTAAGTCGGTCTTAGGTACGCCACCGTGCATCTTGAGGGCCCGGATGGTGGCCACTAGCACAACTGCGTCAGGCTCTAAGTCAGCCAGGCGACACTTGATGTCTAGGAATTTCTCTGCCCCTAGGTCAGCGCCGAAGCCAGCCTCGGTGACCACATAATCGGCTTGGCCTAGGGCTAGCTTGGTGGCTAGGACCGAGTTACAGCCGTGGGCGATGTTAGCGAATGGTCCGCCGTGGACAAAGGCAGGAGTGCCTTCCAGGGTTTGAACCAGGTTAGGGTTGATGGCATTCTTGAGCAGGGTGGCCATAGCACCCTCAGCCTTGAGATCAGCGGCCGTCACGGGGCGACCGTCGAAGGTATAGGCTACGATGATGCGAGCCAGGCGCTCTTTGAGGTCGGATAGGCTGGTCGCCAAGCAGAGGACTGCCATGATTTCAGAAGCGACGGTGATGTCGTAGCCGTCTTCGCGTGGCACGCCGTTAATTTTGCCTTGGAGGCCGTTGACGATATGACGCAACTGGCGGTCGTTCATGTCGACCACCCGTTTCCAGGTGATGCGACGGCTGTCGATGCCTAGGGCATTGCCGTGGTGGATGTGGTTGTCCAGCATGGCCGCCAGCAGGTTGTTGGCTGCGCCGATGGCATGGAAGTCCCCGGTAAAGTGCAGGTTGATATCTTCCATAGGAATGACTTGGGCATAGCCACCCCCAGCGGCGCCACCTTTGACCCCAAAGACTGGGCCTAAGGATGGTTCACGCAGGGCGATGGCAGCCTTCTTGCCAATCAGGCTGAGGGCATCAGCCAGACCTACTGAGGTCGTAGTCTTACCTTCGCCGGCAGGCGTAGGGGTGATAGCAGTCACTAGGACCAGTTTGCCAGGCTTGCCTGCTTCTTTGGGCAGGGAAGCCAGGTCCACTTTGGCGATGTGATGGCCGTAGCGGAAGAGGTTTTGGGGTTTTAAGCCCACTGAAGCAGCGATGTCTTCGATGGGACGGGGGGTAACAGAGTTAGCAATTTCAATATCAGATAGATGGGTCATGGATTAGCGGTCCTCCTAGAATGCTTGGTAATGGCCAGCCCTTGCAAGGGGCTTCTGCTATGATTATAACAGAAATGTCAGGCCTTGTGGCTAAAAACGAATGGCCAGGGCCAAGAAAAATGGCTTCGTTCGTGTTTATAGTTAGGGCAAATGGGAGGGGGCTAAGGTGTAGGACTCAAAAAAATTTGTCCTTGAACTTGCTCTGGTTAAGTCAAATTGGCTAGAAACGCCTCTATATCAAGGGAAAATGGACCCCTAAAAATAATAAGTCAATGGGGTTGACAAAAAAAAAGAGTGGGTGATAAGATTAAACCATAAACTTGTAACACGGAAAGTTACAAGTTAGCATCTCACAATAAAGGAGGGTAGACCCAATAGTTGTCCCAGTAGCCAATGGTAAACCAGGCAGACAGTTGCTTAAGCAGCCTTAAGTCGTCACAACCATGGTAAGAAAGTAAGAAATAGGATGTGAGTCTATGCAAATATCAAGTCGCTTTACCATTGCAATCCATTCATTGGCCGTCATCTATTTGAGACAAGACCAGCAACGCGTAACCAGTAACTTCCTAGCGGAGAGTATTCAGGTCAACCCCGTGGTCGTGCGGTCGGTCCTATCCGGCTTGAAGGCGGCTGGCATTATCGAGTCGCGTCAAGGCAGTGGGGGATCACGCTTGGCCAAGCCCCTGGATGCCATCACTTTTTATGATATCTATGTCACGGTAGACAGTGTTGACAAGGATGGGCTCTTCAATTTCCATCCTAACCCACATCAGGACTGTCCGATTGGCCGCAATATTCACCAAGCGGTGGATGGCAAATTGATACAGATCCAAGCGGCCATGGAAAATGAGCTCAAGCGCATCACCATGCAAGATGTGGTGGATGATTTAGAAAAGGCCATTGCGCAAAGCGCTCAATAATCTAAGTAAATAAAATATCCCTTGGGGATTAGAATATATAAAATAGAAAGAATAGAGGTAATCAATATGTCAAACTTTAACCAATTACAAGCAAAACGTCGTTCAATTTACGCACTCGGTAAGGAGCTACCAGTTTCTAACGATGCCCTTGTTGAAATCGTAGAAAAAGCTATGAAAGAAGCACCATCTGCTTTCAACTCTCAATCTAGCCGTGCCGTTATCTTATTCGGCAAAGAGTCTGAAGACTTCTGGAACGAGATTGCTTACAGCGAACTTGAAAAGGTAACGCCAGCGGAAGCTTTTGAAGGGACTAAAGGTCGTTTAGCAGGTTTCGCAGCAGGGGCTGGGACCATCCTCTTCTTCGAAGACCAAGAAGTCGTAGAAGGCTTACAAGCTAACTTCCCACTCTACGCTGACAACTTCCCAATCTGGTCAGAACAAGCCCACGGCATCAACTTATACGCAGTATGGTTGGCATTGGCTGAACAAAACATCGGCATGAACGTGCAACACTACAACCCATTAGTAGACGAAAAAGTAGCCGCTAAATACAATATCCCATCTACTTGGAAATTACGTGCCCAAGCACCATTCGGTAGCGTGGTAGCACCAGCTGGCGACAAAGAATACATGGCTGACCAAGATCGCGTTAAGTCATTCGGTAAATAAGACAAGCTATAGCTAGTAAGGGACAGAGGTCTAAGTGACCTCTGTCTTTTTTGTTGCTGCCTCGGTCTGCCTTGGCCTGGTCGGGTGCTGAGGACAAAGTGGTCCTTGTGGCGGGACCGGCTCTAGCCTCGCCGGGGGCTGTGACTTGGAAATCGGGGCTCAAGCCAAAGACTTAGCCTGGGGCTGGACCGGTTCGAGCCTGGCCAGCCAGTCTCTCGCCTTGCCTAGCTATTGAGTCCCTAAGTCGCTCCGCTCCAAGGGTCTCTAATACGCTAGTCATCCCTTGGGCCCCTGGCGCAAGTCTTTGGTCGCCCCAATTTCCTTAAGTTGGTACCTAAGTTAGGGTGACAAATTAGTCTAGAATAAGACACAAAATAGTCTATATTTAAACCATGAAAGCCCTTGTTTTTTTCTTTGTGAGGACTATAATAAGGCTGTAAGTAAAAGTCACAACCAAAAAGGAGGCGCGTCACCATGAGTAAGCGATATGCATTACTCGTCGGTACGGTTATTGGAGTCCTAGCCCTGAGTGGGTGTGGGCATGGTCAAGGCAATCAAGGAGCTACTAGCACACAGGTCGCGAATTCTGTGACCAGTGAATCCGTCAGCAGTGTGTCTACTAGTCAATCCAGTCACAGCCAGTCAAGTAGTCAGTCAGCAAGTGAGGCCAAATCTCAAGGTGCCTCGCAAGCCAGCCAGGAGTCGGCTAGCAGTCAGGCTCAGCCCTCTTGTTTCAAGCAGATACAAGCCGCCTATCAAAGCAGCTGGACTACCGCGATTCGCTGAGTGAAGATGCGCGGTCTTCAGTACAAGCACCTTTTACTGCGGCCTATCAGGAAGGGGAGCGGCTCAAGGGTCTCCACCCCCAAGATAGTCAACGTATTGAGCAGGAGTCAGCAGACTTTCAACACTATCTCAATTGGGATAAGCAAGCCTTCGCTTCCTTCTTCCTCAAGTGGGCCCAAGGTATGAAGCAAGACTATCGGCCTTTGCATTTGGAGGATTTTGTTGGTATTGGCGATCGCGACAATCGTCTCAAAAACGCCACTGTTAATGGGCAAGCCGCGACCTGGAATATTATGGGTAATGTCAAAAACGCTCGTTACGACTACCTAGTCTTGGATAGCTATGAGACAACAGACTCGGACCCAAGTCAGCGTCACCTCTACCTCTTCACGCTCCATCAAGGTCAGCCTCAAGTCCTCTACAGTCATGCCCATTTGGCTGACAGCGATAAGTTAGATTTCAAAGAAACCGAGAACCAGGAATTGAGTCAGGGCTTTGCCAAGTATCTCAATCCTGACAATCGGGACAGTGGCCAAACGCGTGATGAGGGCACGATTGCGGGACCAAGTGACATTAGAAAGGATCATATTGCCCAAGTCATGGAAGCCTACAGCAAGGCCCAGGGCCAAACTTACCAGGCCGCCACGCCAGCAACGGCCTTGTCTTATTATGATTTGGCGGTTCCCGACCAAGTCCTCAACCAAGCCAAAGTAGACGGCCAAGCAGCAAGCTTCCAATTCTATGGCATGCAGCTAGGCAAGAGTGACCTCAACTATGAAGTGACGGCTATTTATGTGCGCCAAGATGGCAAGCAGGTGATTGCCTTCGTTAAGCGTCACAATCATGCCTACATTTTGGAGGCCACAGCCCAACCAGACCAAGAGGGTCAGGTCGCCTTCCAAACCACCCAAAAACCAGATTTAATGTCAGCATTTGATTAGTTAAAAAGGACCCAGCCTCTTTGTTAGGGGCTGGGTCCTTTTTTGTTTCTGCCTCGGTTTGCCTTGGCTAGGGAGTGACCAGGAAATTGGGGCTCAAGCCAAAGACTTGGCCTGGGGCTGGACCGGTTCGAGCCTGGCCAGCCAGTCTCTCACCTTGCCTAGCTATTGAGGCCCTAAGTCGCTACGCTCCAAGGGCCTCTAATACGCTAGTCATCCCTTTGAACCCTGGCGCAAGTCTTTGGTCGCCCAATTTCCTTAAGTTAGTGCCGAAGTCAGGGGGACAAACTTGTCGAAAAATCCCTCAATTTAAATGAAGTTGGCCTATTTATTTTTGTTGGAGAGGGCTATAATAAGGTTATAAGCAGATAAAGGAGGAAGCGTCATGTTTGTTGAAAATGATTATATCTTGCGCCAAATTAAGCAGGTCATTCGTAATTTGGCGGGACTCTTGAATTTGCAGACGGTTTTTGATTTGCTGAGTGACACTATCGACATTCGGGATGAAGCCACCGTTCTTAAGGTGACCAATGACTATTATGCGGAATTGATTCGTATAAAATTACAAAGTAAAGGGGCGGACTACCTCAAGCGCTTGAGTGAGAATTCTGGTGTGAAGCTTGAAGCCCTAAATAAACTAATAGACGGACAAGAGATGCTAGATCAAGAACAAGTAGCCCTCTTAAAAGCCTATTTTGGAGATTGATAGAGTGGGAGGCGGTTTTCTCTTGGTTTTGGATCCGATATCGACTGAGGTACTGATTTTCAGGGCTTATGTTAGCCAATCAGTTACTGATAGGGCTTGACTTAAGCATTGCATTATTAGACTAAATAAGTATTAAGTATTTTAACTTATAGGTAGGAGACTTAAGAATTAGAATAAGATTCATTTTCTAAGCAGTAGCATGATTCAAACTTAATCAAATATAGAGGGGTGTGGCAATGAGTAAAAACATAAAAATATTCATATCATTACTTATAGTATATGTTGCATTCGAGAATTTAGGTCAAGCAAGTGTTCTTCAGCGTCTATTTGCAATTGTAGGCATTCTAGGATTATTTTATTGGTGGAGAAAAGAGCTAAAAGGATGGTTTGTTGACAAGCGAGATAAGCACAAACTTATTAGAGAGAAAAAATTGTATTATGTCACTGAAAAAGGGAATGTAACTGACTTGAAAACTCGCAAAGAGGTTGGGAGAGCTATTTATTATGCTTCTACCATTATCTTTTTCCTGATAATTATAGTGTTGCCTGCTATAGTATCTTTATTTTATACTGGGAGAGTTCGGATTCCAGAGTTTTTTCAATGGATTCTACTCTCTATACCCTTTTTTGGTATAATCATGTCTTCGAGTCATTATTTTCCTAGTTTATTTTATTATTCTGTTCCGTTAATTTCTTTAATCATTCTCTTCAATACCAATGATTTTGATGATGTTTTAAGTGTAAATAATATTGGAGTTTTTCTTATAGCTTCAATTTTAATGTATGTTTTGTTGACTTTAATTTTACCCCTGCATTCGATTAGGAAGATTACTGACAGATCTTGGGTAGTGGGTGTTTTGATATCTATATCAGTTTCATTAATTTTGCAATATATTCCTGGATATATAATGAAATATATGTATTCTAGTGTTTATGAATACAGAGAAGTTACGATTGATATAATCGAAAAATCAGGTGCCTCCTTCGAGTTCATGACATTCTTAAAATCAAACCCTTTAGTATTAAACATGTTAAATGATGTTAGACGTAACCTTTATGATCTATTAGAATACAAGAACTTGGCGACAGCGTCTTCCATTTTTTCTTTAGTTTCTTTCTTGTCTATCTCTTCATATTCACTAGGTAAAATCTTATTTGATTTAAAGCTTAAACTAGGTGAAGCTAAGGCAAAGGATATCTATGAAAAAATAGAAATCCAAGAAAATGTTGCTTATGAGGATTTAAGAGACTGTATTTTTTATGGTGGGGAAAAGTACCAAGACAAAATATTCTCTAATCGAGAGTATAAGAATACTATTATTAGTACGGAGCAAGGGTTTGAGTTTTACGATGAGAAGCGCAAATGGGTTATTGGCATTTCACATTTTGCCCAAAATGTAGTTGAAATTCTGAAGAAGCTGATATAATCATATATTTAGCCCCCTAGGCTTGGCAAGGCGGCTGCGGGGCAAAGTAGGCCTTGTGGCATTAGGATGGCGGGCGTATGAGTGGCCTTGGAGCAAAGCGACTTAGGCCACCATAGACCGCCAAGGCGGAAGACAGCCGTAGGCTGGCTGAAGCCGGTCCGCCACAAGGGCCTAACTTTGCCTAGAGCGGTCGCCGTGGCCAAGCCAGAACAAGCCAGAAGCAGGCAGACAAAAAAAGAGGCCCTAGGGCCTCTTTTTTGATTTCTATTATTCCGAGAATTGGACGTTAACATTGCCAGTTGACGAGTGGGCCTTGACTTTCTTGCTGGCGCCTTCGTTTTCTTGGGTTTTGTTGCCCATGGTCTTGGTGTCGATTTGATAGTCCTTGCGTTTGCCTTGAATCGTGGCCTTAATATCACCCGTTGAAGAGGAGAGTTCAATGTCTGGGACATCATTCAAATCCTGAATGTCCAGGCTCCCAGTTGAACTATTGGCCTTGAAGGTCGTGCCACTGGCTTGGGTTTGCTTGGTGCGGATATCACCCGTTGAAGCAGATAGGTCAAAGTTTGGCCGGAAACCTGGTCAAGGCTAATCTTACCCGTTGAGGCAGAGACGTTGATATCCTTGCTAGCCTTAACCTTTTCTAGCTGGATGTCGCCAGTCGAGTCGTCGAGTTTGAGGTTGTCCTTGAGGTTAAGGTCGCTGACGGTGATGGACCCAGTCGAAGACCTGACGTCCACTTTGGCGGCCAGCTCCTTAGGAAGGGTAATGTTAATCTTGTGGGAATTGAAGATACCGAAGGGGTTGAAGGACCAGAAATTGAAGAAGAAGAACTGGCCCTTGGATTGCATAATCAGGCGGGAGCCTTCTTGCTTGATGTTATAGTTGATGCTGCGATCTTCGGTATAGTCAATCTTGATGTCGGATTGGTCAGCGCCTGTGACGGTCACATCCGCAATCGAAGCCTTGACGACCAACTCGGTCACATCGCTAGCTGAGGCTTGGTATTGCTTGTTCTCTGGCGTTCCGGCCATACTGAAGCGGGTTAGGTCGCCACCCGATAGGGCGAAGGCCGTCCCAATGGACAAGAGACCAATGATAATGAGTAAAATGGCGATTTTAGTCAGGTTTTTCATAAATAAGCTCCTTTCTAGGTGAGTCTAGTCGCGACGAGAGTGAATCCAGCGCAGTCGATGGTTGAGATTGCGGAAGCCACGTTGGGCCCATGGCAAGAATAGGAGACCTAGACCGACTAGGGAAAGACCTGCCCCGAAGTTGAAGAGGGCATTAATCAGGTTGAAACCGGAGGTGAAGGGGCTGGTCACCGCTATGAATGCACCGCCGAAAATAAAGGCAAAGACCGTGACATAGAAGGCGAAGAGTAGGGATGCCATCACCAATACCAAAGCAAAGCCTATAGCGCCGACCGTTATAATAAGTGGCAACCAGATGGGGAAGGTCAGGGCAATCAAGACCCATTGGCCACCCGAAATAGGGCGTTTGGGTTTGAGCTTTTGCTTGACCCGCTCAAAGGGTGACATTTCCGCTAGAATCCGGTTAGCAATTTCATCTAAGTCACCCAAGTCCGCTACGGCTTGGTCCTCGGTCATGCCTTCGTCTAGGCGGTCATCAATCATCTCATCGAAGAAGGACAGGGTGGTGGCCAGTTCTTCCTCGGGTAGGCCGGACAAGCGCCGGGCTAGTTGGTGTTTGAAGTCGTATCTATTCATGTCGATCATCTCCTAGGATAAAGTGGTAGGCTTTCATGACGGCGTCCCAGTCCTGGAGAAAGTTCTGGATTTGACTGTGGCCGACATGGGTCAGGCGGTAGTACTTGCGTAGACGTCCCTTATGCTCAATCGAGTAGGCAGCCACCGCCTGGTTGGCTTCCAGTCGCTTGAGGATGGGGTAGAGGGTGGATTCGGAGATCGGAATGTATTCCGACACATCTTTGACAATTTTGTAGCCGTAGGAGTCTTCTTGGCGCAGGGCGGCCAATACACAGACTTCCAAAAGGCCACGCTTGAGTTGAGCTTCCATAGGCGTTCTTCCTTTCTACACCTATACTATACAACGCATAGTATAATGCGTCAAGGGATATTCTGTTATAAATAGTAAAATCGGTCTTAAGTCTGAGAAAAAGAGGGGTTTACAAATGTAATCTAAGGTGTTATACTAGAAATGAAGATTACACTTGTAATCTTAAAAAATGAGATTAAGGAAGGTGATGACCATGTCACAAGAATATGCGATTCAAGGCCTATCTTGCGCTTCTTGTGCCCATGCAGTGGAAGTGGCCCTGCAGGCCGTAACGGGCGTCAAGTCAGCACAAGTGAATTTAGCAACTGAAAAAGTCAGCCTGGAGACAGAAGGGAGTGTCCGCCCCCTAGACTTGCAGGCAGCGGTCCAAGCGGCCGGTTATGATTTGGTCCTGCCCCAAGTGACGCAAAACTTCGCCCTGACAGGCATGACCTGTGCTTCTTGCGCGGCCAATATTGAGTCTGCAGTCAGCAGCCTGCCAGAAGTCAGCGCGGCTAGCGTCAATCTGGCCACTGAAGTCCTGTCGGTGACCTACCAGCCAGGCGCTATTAATGAAGAAATAATTTGCCAAACCGTGGCAGAGGCCGGCTATCAAGCCCAGGTCCTAGCAGATCAAGCTGGAGCTAGCCAGGCGCAAATCCAGCAAGAGGCGGATCAAGCGGCCCAAGCCAAGGCCAGCCACCAAGCAGCCCTCTGGCGTCGTTTCTGGCAGTCGGCTATTTTCGCTCTGCCCTTGCTCTGTCTAGCCATGGCCGAAATGGTGGGACTGACCCTACCAACTTGGCTTAGCCATCGCGGGGGTGGCCAGCTCTTTGTTAGTCTGCAGCTGGCCTTGACCCTGCCCATTCTCTGGCTGGGGCGGTCCTTCTTCCTAAATGGCTTCAAGCATTTGGTCAAGGGCCATCCTAATATGGATTCTCTGGTGGCCCTGGGAACGAGTGCGGCGGTAGCCTATAGTCTCTATAGTAGTATTCAGGTCTGGTTGGGCGACCACCATGCAGCCATGTCTCTCTACTATGAGTCAGCCGGCGTCATCCTGACCCTGGTGACACTAGGTAAATATTTCGAAGCCCGGTCCAAGGGCCAGACTTCAGCTGCCATTCAGGCCCTGATTAAGTTAGCGCCCCAAGAGGCTCAGGTCTTACGAGAGGGCCAGGAAGTGACCCTGCCACTGGACCAAGTCCAAGTGGGCGACCTAGTTCGGGTCCGTCCTGGACAAAAGATTCCGGTCGACGGCCGCGTAGTGGAGGGCCAATCCTGGGTGGACGAGTCCATGTTGACCGGCGAGAGCCTGCCGGTTGCTAAAAAGGTAGGCGACCAAGTGGTGGGCGCTAGCCTCAACCAGCAAGGGTCTTTAATTGTTGAAACCAATAAAGTGGGCCAAGACACCACCTTGGCGCAGATTATTCACTTGGTCCAAGCAGCTCAAGGCTCTAAAGCCCCTATTGCCCAATTGGCTGACCGGGTTTCGGCTGTCTTCGTGCCAGTAGTTATGACCTTGGCTCTAGTGGCTGGTCTGGCCTGGTACCTGATTGGTGGCCAGTCTTGGGGCTTTGCCTTGACCATTAGCATTGCAGTCCTCGTGATTGCCTGCCCATGTGCGCTGGGCCTGGCCACGCCAACCGCCATTATGGTGGGGACCGGTAAGGGGGCTGAGCAGGGCATCCTGATTAAGTCCGGGACCGCCCTGGAAATGGCCCACCAAGTGGACGCCGTAGTCTTGGATAAGACGGGGACCCTGACCCAGGGCCAACCCCAAGTGACCGATATCCTGCCTCTGACAGGCTGGACGCCAGATCAGTTACTAGCCTTGGCAGCTGCAGCTGAAGTTAACTCTGAGCACCCACTGGGTCAAGCCATTGTGGCCGGTGCCCGTGAGCGGGAGCTGGCTTTGCCTGAAGTGACTGACTTCCAATCTCTGACCGGGTCGGGGATTCAAGTCCGGCTAGATCAGGCGACTTATTACCTGGGCAACCGACGGCTCATGCAAGAGCAGGGGCTGGATTTGGGTCAGGCAGAAGAGCAGGCGGCGGCTTTGGCGGCTGGGGGCAAGACGCCAATTTATGTGGCTAATGAGCATGAGCTCCTAGGCCTGATTGCGGTAGCCGACCCGCTCAAGGAGACCAGTCCGGAGGCTGTCCGCCGCCTCAAGGCCATGGGCTTGCAAGTCATTATGTTGACGGGCGACAATGCCAAGACGGCGCAGGCTTTGGCTGCAGAAGCCGGCATTGACCAAGTCATTAGTGACGTTCTGCCTGCTGACAAGGCCCAGGTAGTGGCTGATTTGCAGGCTAAGGGACTCAAGGTGGCCATGGTAGGGGACGGCATCAATGATGCGCCTGCTCTGGCCCAGGCAGATGTGGGCTTGGCCATTGGCCGGGGGACGGACGTGGCCATTGAGTCGGCTGATATGGTCCTCATGGGCTCTGACCTGATTAGCGTGGCGACCGCCATCAAGCTCAGCCAGGCCACCATCCGTAATATTAAGGAGAACCTATTCTGGGCTTTTGCCTACAATGTGCTGGGCATCCCAGTAGCCATGGGGGTTTTGCACCTCTTTGGCGGGCCGCTCCTCAACCCCATGTTGGCGGGCGCGGCCATGAGCTTCAGCTCCGTCTCAGTCATTGTCAATGCCTTGCGCCTACGTCGTTTCAAGGCTTAAGAGTAAAAGGAGAGATTATAATGGAAAAAACTTATCTAGTAGAAGCCATGAAATGTGGTGGCTGTGCCAAGAATATTGAGAACCTACTTAGCCAAGTAGCCGGCGTCCAAGCCGTAAGCACCGACCTGGCCAGCAAAAGTGTGACCGTCACCGGTCAGGTAGACCAAGCCAACTTGCAAGAAGCCTTGGCGCAAACTAAATATGTCCTGGCTGCTAAGTAGTTGGGTTAAGGAGGAAGACTAGCTCTATGGGGCTGGTCTTTATTCTTGGGTTTGGGGAAGCTGCCATCCATTCTGACATCGACGAAGTCAGCCAAGACCTCTTGATTGGTATGAAAGCTGTCTACGACAAGCACTTGTGGACCATGAAGGCTTACTTGGGCTAAAAATATCAAATGAAGGAGTTGGGAGCCGTCTTCCGGCTCCTTTTTTTACATCTGACACTTTGTATGCTATACTAGGTTTGTGAAAAGAAGTTACGGATGTAATCTTGACGATTTGGATTGAGGAAGGTGATGACCATGTCACAAGAATATGCGATTCAAGGCTTGTCTTGCGCTTCTTGTGCCCATGCAGTGGAAGTGGCCCTGCAGGCTGTGGCAGGCGTCCAGTCTGCCCATGTTAACTTAGCAACTGAAAAAGTAGTCGTAGAGGCGGACGCCGAGGTCTGCCCTCTAGTCATGCAAGCAGCGGTTCAGGCGGCGGGTTATAATTTAGTCCTGCCCCTGGTGACACAGAACTTTGCCGTGTCGGGTCTGTCCTGCGCTTCCTGTGCTGCCAATTTGGAGGCGGCTGTGGGACGCTTAGCAGGTCTGGCCTCAGCCGTAGTGAATTTTGCCACCCAAGTCTTGACGGTGACCTATCCACTTGGCGCCATCGATGTAGAGCAAATTAGTCAGGCCGTGGAAGCAGCTGGCTATCATGCCCAGTTATTGACGGATCAAGCAAGTGCCAGCCAAGCGCAAATCCAGCAAGAGGCGGATCAGGCGGCCCAAGCCAAGGCCAGCCACCAAGCAGCCCTCTGGCGTCGTTTCTGGCTGTCAGCTATTTTCGCCTTGCCACTGCTCTGTCTAGCCATGGCCGAAATGGTGGGCTTGACCCTACCAACTTGGCTCAGCCATCGCGGGGGTGGTCAGCTCTTTGTTAGTCTGCAACTGGCCTTGACCCTGCCTATTCTCTGGCTGGGGCGGTCCTTCTTCCTAAATGGCTTTAAGCATTTAGTCAAAGGGCATCCTAATATGGATTCTCTGGTGGCCCTGGGAACTAGCGCGGCGGTAGCCTATAGTCTCTATAGTAGTATTCAGGTCTGGTTGGGCGACCACCATGCGGCCATGTCTCTCTACTATGAGTCAGCCGGCGTCATCCTGACCCTGGTGACACTGGGTAAATATTTCGAAGCCCGGTCCAAAGGTCAGACCTCAGCCGCCATTCAGGCCCTGATTAAGTTAGCACCCCAAGAGGCTCAGGTCTTACGAGAAGGCCAGGAAGTGACCCTGCCACTGGACCAAGTCCAAGTGGGCGACCTAGTTCGGGTCCGTCCTGGACAAAAGATTCCGGTCGACGGCCGCGTAGTGGAGGGCCAATCCTGGGTGGACGAGTCCATGTTGACCGGCGAGAGCCTGCCGGTTGCTAAAAAGGTAGGTGACCAAGTGGTGGGCGCCAGCCTCAACCAGCAGGGGTCTTTAATGGTTGAAACCAATAAAGTGGGCCAAGACACCACCTTGGCGCAGATTATTCATTTAGTTCAAGCAGCTCAAGGCTCTAAAGCCCCTATTGCCCAGTTGGCTGACCGGGTTTCGGCTGTCTTCGTGCCGGTCGTTATGACCTTGGCTCTAGTGGCTGGTCTGGCCTGGTACCTGATTGGTGGCCAGTCTTGGGGCTTTGCCTTGACCATTAGCATTGCCGTCCTGGTCATTGCCTGTCCTTGTGCGCTGGGTCTGGCCACGCCAACCGCCATTATGGTAGGGACCGGTAAAGGGGCGGAGCAGGGCATCCTGATTAAGTCCGGGACCGCCCTGGAAATGGCCCACCAAGTGGACGCGGTAGTCTTGGATAAGACGGGGACCCTGACCCAGGGCCAACCTCAAGTGACCGATGTCCTGCCTCTGACAGGCTGGACGCCAGATCAGTTACTGGCCTTGGCAGCTGCGGCTGAAGTTAACTCTGAGCACCCGCTGGGTCAAGCCATTGTGGCCGGTGCCCGTGAGCGGGAGCTGGCTTTGCCTGAAGTGACCAACTTCCAGTCCTTAACTGGATATGGGATTCGGGTCCTAAATGGCAAGAACTTCTATTTCTTAGGTAATAAACGTATGATGCAAGAAACTGGCCTAGACTTGAGCCTGGCAGAAGAGCTAGCCGCGACTTTGGCGGCTGCGGGTAAGACGCCAATTTATGTCGGTAATAGAGAAGAAATTATAGGCCTGATTGCGGTGGCCGATCCGCTCAAGGCGACCAGTCCGGAGGCTGTCCGCCGCCTCAAGGCCATGGGCTTGCAGATCATTATGTTGACGGGCGACAATGCCAAGACGGCGCAGGCTTTGGCTGCAGAAGCTGGCATTGACCAAGTTATTAGCGACGTTCTGCCTGCTGACAAGGCCCAGGTAGTGGCTGATTTGCAGGCTAAGGGACTCAAGGTAGCCATGGTAGGGGACGGTATCAATGATGCGCCTGCCCTGGCCCAGGCAGATGTGGGCTTGGCCATTGGCCGGGGGACGGACGTGGCCATTGAGTCGGCTGATATGGTCCTCATGGGCTCTGACCTGATTAGCGTGGCGACCGCCATCAAGCTCAGTCAGGCCACCATCCGCAATATTAAAGAGAACCTATTCTGGGCCTTTGCCTACAATGTACTAGGCATCCCGGTAGCCATGGGGGTCTTGTACCTCTTTGGCGGGCCGCTCCTCAACCCCATGTTGGCGGGCGCGGCCATGAGCTTCAGCTCCGTCTCCGTCATTGTCAATGCCTTGCGCCTACGTCGTTTTAAGGCATAGGTTTAAAAAGAGGGGGCTTAAGATGGAAAGAACTTATCTTGTAGAAGCCATGAAGTGTCCTGGCTACTAAGTAGTTGGGTTAAGGAAGAAGACTAGCTCTATGGGGCTGGTCTTTTTTTCTTGGGTTTGATGGAGGATGGGAGCCCGACCTTGGGAGCTAGTGGTCCACTCTGGAGAGTGGACCACTAGCTGGGATGAAAAGGCTGGGAAAGGGCCGGAAATCGAGGGAAGTGCCTGAGCCAGTGGTCCACTCTCCAGAGTGGACCACTAGCTGGGTCGAAAAGGCCGGGAAAGGGCTGGAAACTGGGGAAAGAGTCAGAGCCAGTGGACCACTTTGAAGAGTGGACCGCTAGCTCGGGCGGAGAGGCCGAGAAAGGGCTGGAAACCGGGAGAAATGGGAGAGCCAGTGGATCACTAGCAGGGCAGACGCTCCGTCCCGAGCTGGAGGCTTGACAAGTTCGGGGCTCTCTTCTTATACTGACAAGGTTACTAATCAAGCAACTTAAAGGAGCAACACTATGTCCATTATTTCAAAGATTCTTATAACTTTATCAGCCTTGCTTTTCTTCTATATTATGTATTTGGAGACGGTGGCGACGACTTCGCAAGTTACTAGCCGGGTTTTCTCTATTAGTCGGGAGCAGCTGGCAGAGCCTAAGTTCAATACCCTCATGAAAAATCAAGGGATCTACAACGGCTTTATTGGCGCGGCTTTACTCTACGCGACTTACTTTGCCTCGGCGCCTAAGGAGTTGGCCCTGGTCTTGCTGATCAACATTCTGGTGGTGGGGGCCTACGGGGCAGTCACTAGCGACAAGGCCATTCTAGTCAAACAGGGTGGATTGCCTTTCTTGGCTTTACTTAGCCTATTCTTCTAATAACAAGACCTAGGTTTATATGATTATCAATAAAAAGTGCATATTCCTTGCTTTACTATCTAAGAGGTCTATAATGGTAGATAGAGATAGGGCAATCCTATCAAAAAGTAAAGGAGTGTTTGATTATGTCAACCGTTCAACGTCTTAACGAAATCACAGCCAACTTAGGTGTTTTATATGCGAAATTGCATCAACACCACTTCTATGTAAAAGGCCAGGAATTCTACAAATTGCACGAACTTTTCGAAACGCAATATAACGAAGTTCACGAACAATTTGACCAAGTAGCCGAACGTATCCTGATGATTGGCGGCAAGCCAGTCTCAACTTTAGGTGAATTCTTAGCCTTGGCAACTATCAAGGAAGCACCCTACACGACTGAAAAAACAGGCCGTCAAATGGTCGAAGAAACAGTTGCCGACTTCGAGCTCTTCCGCACTCAATTGGAAGCTGCCATCCATTCTGACATCGACGAAGTCAGCCAAGACCTCTTGATTGGCATGAAAGCTGTCTACGACAAGCACTTGTGGACCATGAAGGCTTACTTGGGCTAAAAATTATCAAATGAAGGAGTTGGGAGCCGTCTTCTAGCTCCTTTTTTTGCGTTTATTTTTTTGGCTAATAGCCCTATGATTTTTTTATCACTTTTATGTTAGTCTAAACGAGACCCAGTTCTCGGGACTGGATAAGTTTAGATTAAGATAATGAGGAAGTTCTATGTCACCCTACCCATACACACCACAAAGCCCAACCCATCCGCCAGACCCTAACTTTGATTAGGCGCCATGCCTTGGTCCCTACTGTCCATGGGGACGGCCCTGCAATTCCTAGTCAGTGGGCTAGGGGCCGGGCTGTTGGTCTATCTCTTCAGGTTGGCTCTGATTGCAGCCGACCAGACCAACCTGGACAAAAACAATATTAGTCATCTGCTGGCTAACCCGCTCTCTATTGGGATTCTGCTGGTCCTGGGGGCGGTCTTTGCCTTGCTATTCTACCTAGAACTGTCAGCCATAGCATATGTGATTGATGCCTGTCGCCAGGGCAAACGCCTGTCCTATCGAGGTTTGCTGACCCATTCCCTGGGCCGGCTCAAATCCTTGACCGGGTTGGACTTTGTTAGTTTTTTTGGCTATTTGCTCATTACCTTGCCAGTCAGTGGCTTGGTCCTCGAGTCCAGTCTGACGGAGGGCATTTATGTGCCGGAATTCATTACGGGTGAATTGATGAAGACCCCCATGGGGACGGTTATGGTGGGGCTGGTTTTTCTAGTCCTATCCTATCTCAACCTGCGCTTGATTTACACAGTTCCTCTTATGGTTATTGGCGACCAGGCCTTCTCTCAATCGCTTAAAATGAGTTGGCAGGCCACGCGCCAGGGCAAGCGCAAGCTAGTGGGCGCCTTGCTGGGCTTTGAAGTAATCCTGGCTATCTTGGGCTTTCTATTTATTATTCTAGGTGCCAGCCTAGCCTTCCTAATCAATACAAAGGGCGATAATCTCTGGTTCCAGGCCGGCGTCTTGACCCTCTATCGGGGCGTCAACTTCGCCTTTGGCCTCTTCACCAAGGTGGGCGTCATGTCCATTCTCCTGATTTCCTGGGGCGGTCTTTGGAAAGTCAGCCTTACTTGCTAGCCCAGGCCAAGGGCAAACGTGGTTGGCGCTTCTACCTCTTGCTCGTCTTGCTGGGCGCCATGGCCTATGGCTCGGCGGCCTTTGAAGTCTTTAGCAGTGGACTTAACACTAAACAGCAGGTTGTGGCCCACCGGGGCTATGTGGCCGAGGGAGTGGAGAATACCATTCCAGCCCTGGAAGCGGCGGCTGCCCAAGGGGTAGACCAGGTAGAGATGGATATTCTGCTGACCAAGGATTGCAGTTTGTGGTCATGCACGACTATAACCTCAAGCGCCTGGCTGGCATTGACCGCCGGGTTCAGGACATGACGCTGGCGGAAGTGGAGGGTCTGACTGTGCACCAGGACGGCCTGGAGGCCACCATTCCTTCCTTTGACGCCTATGTCAAACGAGCCAAAGAATTGGGCGTCAAGCTCCTAGTCGAGCTCAAGCCTCACGGGGGCGAGCCTGACAATTACGCTCAAATCTTTATCGACAAGATGCGTCAGCTGGGTGTGGAGACCCACTATAAGACCATGTCCTTAGACCTCAAGGTCATGGAAGAAATTGAGCGACTGGCGCCGGAAATCGAGACCGGCTATGTCATTCCCATCCAGCTAGGGGGCTTTGGCGACAATCAGGTAGACTTCTTCGTCATCGAAGACTTCTCCTATCAGGACTACTTGGCTGACCAGGCCCACGACCAGGGCAAGGCCATCTATGTCTGGACCATTAATGACAACGAAAAAATCCGAAAATACCTGCAAAAACCGGTCGATGCCATCATTACGGACCAGCCGGATCAAGTGGCCAGCATCAGACAAAAGCTCCAGTCCCATGAGGGCAACTACTTGGACTACCTGCTCCAGTTGGCTTCGGGTAACTAGCTGGATTGACTCAGGCTAACTAGCTCGCTTGGCATGGACTCACTTGCTAGATTGACTTAGGCTAATTAGCTCGGTTGGCTTAGATTCACTTGCCTGACTGGTCTGGTCTTGTCTAACTCGTTTGGCTAGTTTCAGCTGATGAGTGTGGCTGGCTTGGGCTAACTCTTTTCCTAGTTAAGCCAATTGAAGCACACCTAAAAGAGGCCCCAGGGCCTCTTTTTTACAGGCTTAAGTCGGCCATTTGTAGGGAATTTGTTACAGACACTGGGGGGCATTCATGTTACAATAAGGGGTGCAAGTATTGTATAGCCGATTAGAGCCAAAGGAGGGAGGCAAGGGATGAAACGGATTGCCATATTAAACACAGGGGGAACCATCTCCATGAGCGAGGACCAGACCACTGGTAAGGTCTCGCCATCTTCCACCAATCCGCTCAGCCAGGAAGGCAATCTCTTCCGCTCCTTGGCTGACCTAACCATCATTGACTTCTTCCACCTGCCGTCACCCCATGTGACGCCCCAACATATGTTGGAGCTTAAGAACTGGATTGAAGCCCGCCAGGAGGACTTTGATGGGGTGGTCATCACCCACGGGACTGACACCCTGGAAGAGACGGCCTATTTCCTTGAGTTGACCCTGAATCTAGACATTCCGGTTATCATTACTGGAGCCATGCGTTCCAGCAATGAAATGGGCTCAGATGGCCTAGCCAATTTGCGGTCGGCCATCGTTACCGCCGTTGCCGACCAGTCACGAGGCAAGGGGGTCATGGTAGTCATGAACGAGGAAATTCACACGGCCACCTATGTGACCAAGACCCACACTACCAATGTGGCTACCTTCCAGACGCCAACCTTTGGGCCAAATGGGATTGTGTCTAAGAACCAGGTCCTCTACTTCCAGAAGTTGATCCATACCGAGCACTATGAGCTCCAAGCCCTGACCAAGCAAGTAGCCCTGCTCAAGGCTTACTCGGGCATGACGGCTGATTTGTTTGACCACATTGTGGACTCAGGCGCCTATGATGGTCTGGTCATTGAAGGCTAGGGGCAGGCAACCTGCCACCTGCTAGCTTAGCTGGCCTTAAGAAGGTGCTGGCGGCTGGCCTGCCAGTGGTCATGGTGTCGCGGGCCTTCAACGGCATTACGGAAGATGTTTATGACTATGAAGGGGGCGGCAAGCAGCTGCGCCAAGCCGGGGTCATCTTCACCCAGGGCTTGAGTGGGGTTAAGGCTCGTATCAAGTTGCTGGTCTTGCTTAACAGCCAGACGCCGGTTAATATCGCCCAGGCCTTTCATTTGGGGGCAAAATAAGTGAAAAATTATCAAAAAAGGGATGCCAAGGCGCCGTTTTTTTGATAAACTAATAGGGACAGTTAGAATGAGTAGAAAGGTGACCCATATGAGTCAAGTAACCCATATTGGATTAAGCTTCTTCGGCTACAATCGTAGTCAGGTAGAACGCGTCATTGAATCCAAGGATCAGCGGATTAGTGAGCTAGAAAAGCAAGTCGCTGACATCCAAGCACAAGTGACCAAGCTGCAAGCAGACATGGTCAAATATCAGGACATGGAACAAGCCCTTAAGGACGGGATTGTGGATGCCCGCCGCACAGGTAACCAGATTGTCCAAGAATCGACGGAAGAGGCCCAACGCCTAGTCGATCAGACCAACCAACAAGTGGTCCAATACAAGGAAGAGTTCGCCGCCTACAGCCATGATTTGGTGGAAGGCGGGGCCCAGCTTTAAGGACCAGCTCAATGAGATGAAGGCCCAAATGATGACTATCTTGTCACAGTATGAAGCCATCCTCAAAGACACGGACTTTGATGCCCTCTATCCAGAGAAGGAAGTCAATCGCTTCAATATCCAGCTTCAGGAATATGTGGCCGACGACGGCTTTAGCCTTAAGGGGCGGGAAGATTTAAGCCACCTCTTACAAGACGGCAGCCTGACCGAAGAAGAGAAGCAAGAATTGAAGAAACTAATCCAGGAAGTGATGACGGTCGAGCCTAATCAAGAGGCGCCCCAATCGAACGCGTCATCAACATCTGCCAAAGATAAGCAAGACCAGGAGGACGACTCCTCCTCTCAGTTCCAAGCAGTCAAGAAAGTTGTCGGGTCTGATCAAGTCTATGAAGAAGCGCCCGTAGGGGAAGAGTCCTCCAGCTCAGTCAGCGATGCTGACCGCAAGCTCGTCCCTTTTAAACCCAAACACAACAAGAAGAAACGATCATAAGCCTCAAGTCCCGTGTCAACCAACCACGGGCTTTTGCTTACTAAGAAGGAGCCTAACATGAGTTTAACAAGTCAAGTAGCCAAGCGCCGGACCTTTGCCATTATTTCTCACCCGGACGCGGGGAAGACGACCATCACCGAGCAACTCCTGCTCTTCTCGGGAGCCATCCGGGAAGCCGGGACGGTCAAGGCCAAGGGGGAAGCAGTCTAAGAAATTCGCCAAGTCCGACTGGATGGAAATCGAGAAGCAACGGGGCATCTCCGTCACTTCTTCGGTTATGCAGGTGGACTATGATGGCTATCAAGTCAATATTCTGGATACCCCAGGGCACGAGGACTTCTCGGAAGATACCTACCGGACCCTGATGGCGGTGGATGCCGCGGTCATGGTGGTGGACTCAGGGAAGGGGATTGAGCCTCAGACCAAGAAACTCTTCGAAGTCTGCTCCATGCGTGGTATTCCCATCTTCACCTTCATGAACAAGTTGGACCGAGACGGTCGGGAGCCCCTAGAATTGGTGGCGGAACTGGAAGAAGTCCTAGGCATTGATGCCTATCCTATGAACTGGCCAATGGGCATGGGGAAAAACTTACTGGGCCTCTACGACCTCTACAATAACCGGGTGGAACTACGCGGCTTAGACGGGGAAGAGGACAGCTATATTCCTCTAGATCAAGACGGGGAAGCCCAAGGTGACCATGCCTTCAAGCAATCCTCTATCTATTCTCAAGCCATGGAAGATGCCCAGCTCTTGTTAGAAGCGGGGAATGCCTTCGACCGTGAGCTCATTAACCGGGGTAAGTTGACGCCTGTCTTCTTCGGGTCAGCCCTAACCGGTTTCGGGGTCCAAACCTTCTTCGATGCCTTCGTTGATTTGGCGCCAGCGCCAGCGGCGGTAGAAGCCGAAGGAGAAGTGGTGGTCCAGCCAACTGATGAACGCTTCACTGGCTTTATCTTCAAGATTCAAGCCAACATGAACCCAGCCCACCGCGACCGGATCGCCTTTGTCCGTATCTGCTCAGGCAAATTCGAGCAGGGCATGAACGTGACTCTCAATCGGACCAAGCGGACCATCCGCATGGCCCACACCACGCAATTCATGGCCGATACCCGTGAAGAAGTGCAAGAAGCCGTGGCCGGGGACATTATTGGTCTCTATGATACAGGCAACCTACAGATTGGCGACACCCTCTACACGGGCAATGCCGGTCTGCAATTCAAGCCACTGCCACAGTTTACACCGGAACTCTTCATGAAGGTAACGCCTAAGAACGTCATGAAGCAGAAGTCCTTCCACAAGGGGATTGAGCAGCTGGTCCAAGAAGGGGCCATCCAGCTCTACAAGACCTACCACACCGAAGAATACATTATCGGGGCGGTTGGTCAGCTGCAATTTGAAGTCTTCCAGTACCGCCTCCTGCATGAATACAATGCGGAAGTGGACATGACCCCAATTGGCAACAAGATTGCCCGTTGGATTGACGAGAAGGACCTCAATCCTAACATGTCGTCCAGCCGTAACCTCTTGGCTAAGGACCGCTTCGGTCAGCCGGTCTTCTTGTTCGAGAACGCCTTTGCTGAAAATTGGTTCAAGGACAAGTATCCAGACATTGAATTGAAAAAATTACTCTAATCACTTGCTCATAGAAAGGAGCCAGGCCCATGAATACGCCAGTTACCCTCTTAGCAGATTTCTACAAACTCTCCCACCGGGAACAATACCCAGCCAAGACCGAGAATGTTTATTCGGTCTTGACCCCACGTTCCAATGAACGGGCCCAATTTAGCCAACATGTGGTGGTCTTCGGGATCCAATACTATATCAAGGAATACTTGATCCGACGCTTCAATGAGGGCTTCTTCCAAAAGCCTAAGCGTCAAGTCATCGCCGACTATCAACGCTTCGTTAAGCATTCCTTAGGCTTGGACCCAGTGCCTGTGGCCCATTTGGAGGCCCTACACGACTTGGGCTATCTACCTATTAAAATCTCTGCCCTAGCTGAGGGGACTCGGGCGCCTATCAAGGTGCCAGTCTTGACCATCGAGAATACCCATCCGGACTTCTTCTGGTTGTCTAGCTACTTAGAAACCACCATGCTCAACACCCTCTGGTTGCCGATGACTAGTGCCACTGTGGCGGATGGCTACCGCCGGATTTTGGAAAGCTTTAGCCTGCAAACTACAGGTGGCGTCGAGGGCGTGGACTTCCAAGCCCATGACTTCGGTATGCGGGGCATGAGTTCGGAAATGACTTCGACCGTGTCAGGCGCGGCACATTTGCTCAGCTTCTTGGGCTCGGACACCATTCCAGCTGGTTGCTTCCATGAAGAATACTATGAGGCTGACTGTGAAAAGGCACCGATTATTATGAGTATTCCGGCCACTGAGCACAGCGTCATGTGTGCCTATGGCGAGGATAGCGAGCAAGAACTCTTCCGCCACCTGCTGACGGATGTCTACCCTAGGGGCTTTGTCAGCGTGGTGAGCGACAGTTGGGACTTCTGGCGCGTGGTAGGGGAATACCTGCCAGCCCTTAAGTCAGTCATTCTGGAACGTGATGGTCGCCTAGTCATCCGACCTGACTCTGGCGTGCCAGAAGACATTCTCTGCGGGACGGTCCAAGAATTTGGCAAGGGCCAAACGCCAGAAGAAAAGGGTCTAATTGAGTGTCTGTGGGATACTTTTGGCGGCCAGGTCAATGACTTGGGCTACAAGGTGCTGGACCCGCATATCAGGGGCCATCTATGGCGACTCCATTACTCTGGAACGGGCCCAACTGATTTTAGAGCGCTTGGCAGCTAAGGGCTTTGCAAGCTCCAACGTGGTCTTCGGCATTGGCAGCCGATCCTATCAATCCATGACCCGGGACTCCTTCGGCTTCGCCCTCAAGGCGACCTCAGTGGTCATCGACGGTCAGGAGAAGGCCATCTTCAAGGCACCTAAGACTGACAAGGGCGGCACCAAGAAGTCGCAAAAGGGCCGGGTGCGGGTTTACCGCAATGACCAAGGTCAGCTGACCTACGAAGACGGCCATACCCGCGAAAGCTTGGCAGGCTGCGACAACCTGTTGCTGCCAGTCTTCGAGAACGGCCGCCTCTTGCGCCGGACTTCCCTAGAAGACATTCGCCAGCTCCTAAAAGATAAGTAATAGAAGCAAAAGAGACTGAAACACTTAGTTTCAGTCTCTTATTATATATAGCCACAAAAAAACCGCCTGCTTATAGGCGGAGTTCTAACTCGACAAAGTTGTGGGCCTCTAGGATTTCGACATTGTCACGGTTGTTTTGCTGGAAGAGCTTGGCAATGGCAAAATCAATTTCCTTGGCGCGCACAGGGCGGTTCTTATTGATGACGATGATGTTCTTGTGGGTTGGGGCAGCTGAATAGAAGACGGTTGTGGGACCTAGGGTGTAGACCTTAACAATGGATGCGTCCGAACATTCTAGCTGTTTAGTGACCAAGTCATAATGACTATTGGTGACGTCAATCATTTTCATACGAGACCCTCCTTTATTCTATTATAAGCCTTTTCAAACCAAAAATATAGGGGAATTTCTAGAAAAAAACCGCAAAGAGACATTTTCATGACAAAAAGCGACTAGGATGGGGCCAAATTAGGAAAGCGTTTAAAAAATTTTCGTCTTTAGGGTCATTTTTTCATGCTAGACGGTTGTTCTATCGGGAAAAAAATGTTATCCTAGTACGTGAAGAGATGTAATCGCCATTACATCCTCATCTTCTAAACTATTTTTTCAAAGGAGTTTTTTTGATATGGAAAAGAAAGAATTTCACGTTGTAGCTGAAACAGGGATTCACGCACGTCCAGCGACTTTGTTGGTACAAACTGCAAGCAAATTCTCTGCTGATTTAAACTTAGAATACAAAGGTAAATCTGTTAACTTGAAATCCATCATGGGTGTTATGTCATTAGGCGTAGGCCAAGGCGCTGACGTAACCATTACGGCAGAAGGTGCTGACGAAAAAGAAGCGCTTGAAGCAGTAACTGAAACTATGAAAAAAGAAGGCTTGGCTGAGTAATGACATACTTAGCGGGTATTGCAGCGAGTGATGGGATTGCCATCGCTCCTGCTTATTTATTAACGGAGCCAGATTTGAGCTTTGAGCGAGTAGCCGTAGCAGACACTGACGCCGAAGTTGCGCGTTTGGATGCTGCCTTGGCTCAAGCCAAAGAAGAGATCACTGCCATTCGTGACTTGGCATTAGACGCTTTAGGCGAACACGAAGCACAGGTCTTTGAAGCTCACTTGTTGGTATTAGGCGACCCAGAATTAACTGACCAAATCAAAAATACTATCCGTAACGAAAAGGTAAATGCGGAAGCAGCCTTGCGTGATGTAAGCGGCATGTTCATCCAATTGTTCAAATCAATGGAAGACAACCCATACATGCAAGAGCGTGCAGCCGACATCAAAGACGTATCTGAACGCGTACTTGCCGCTCTCTTAGGCGTTAAGTTACCAAGTCCAGCTACTATCTCTGAAGAAGCCATTGTCATTGCCCATGACTTGACTCCAAGTGACACGGCGCAATTGAACAAGAAATACGTTCGGGCCTTTGTAACAAATATTGGCGGACGCACCTCCCACTCAGCCATTATGGCGCGCTCTCTGGAAATTCCTGCCATTGTCGGGACCAAGGAAGTAACCCATGTGGTTAAGGATGGCGACTTACTGATCGTCGACGCCTTAGAAGGTAAAGTACTTGTTAACCCTAGCGAAGCGGAAGTAGCGGAATACCGCCAAAAAGCCCAAGCCTTCGCTGACCAAAGCAGAATGGGCGAAACTGGTCTCTGCACCATCCGTAACCAAAGACGGCAAACACGTGGAATTGGCTGCCAACATCGGGACGCCAAAAGACGTAGCCGGTGTCTTGGCTAACGGTGGGGAAGCAGTCGGTCTCTACCGGACTGAGTTCCTTTACATGGACTCTGCTGATTTCCCAACTGAAGATGAACAATACGAAGCTTACAAGGCCGTATTGGAATCAATGGCTGGCAAGCCAGTGGTGGTACGTACCATGGATATCGGTGGTGACAAAGAGTTACCATACTTGGAATTACCACACGAAATGAACCCATTCTTGGGTTACCGGGCTATCCGGGATTTCCTTGGACCAACGCGACATGTTCAAGACCCAATTGCGGGCTCTCTTACGCGCGTCTGTTCATGGTAACTTACGGATTATGTTCCCAATGATCGCGACCTTGAGCGAATTTCGTTCAGCTAAGTCCTTCTACGAAGAAGTCAAGGCTGAATTAGTCGCTGAAGGCGTGGCAGTAGCTGACGGCATCCAAGTCGGGATCATGATTGAGATTCCTGCTGCGGCTGTCTTGGCTCATCAATTTGCTAAGGAAGTAGACTTCTTCTCTATCGGGACCAACGACTTGATCCAATACACCATGGCGGCGGACCGGATGAACGAGCAAGTCTCTTACCTCTACCAACCTTACAACCCATCTATCTTGACCTTGATCAAGCATGTCATCGACGCATCGCATGCTGAAGGCAAATGGACTGGTATGTGTGGGGAAATGGCTGGGGACCAAACGGCTGTGCCACTCCTCTTAGGGATGGGCTTAGACGAGTTCTCTATGTCAGCGACTTCTATCTTGAAGACGCGCTCCCTCTTAACCAAGTTGGACTCTCAAGAAATGAAAGCCCTGGCTGACAAAGCCATCAACGAGTGCACCACTGTTGATGAAGTAGAAGCCTTGGTAGCTGAAGCCGTTGCCAAAGCAACTGGCCAAGCATAATAAGCTAAGAATTAGGAGACTAGGACGGCGGTCCTGGTCTCTTTTTGTGTGGGCAGGGGCTTTGGACTTGGGAGCTGGCTGAGGAGGGGAGGCCAGGACTCAAGTCAAGTAAAAGAGCCGACCGGGAAGGGACGCTTGCGAGGTCTCGGCTTAGGACCAGGCTAGCTAATCTGCCAGCCAAGAAAAGGGGCTCGCCCAGGCCTACCAGACCTTGACAAAGCCCGTCCCATGCCGTAAAATAGATAGGTATTCGACTTGCGAATACATCGTGTCTCAGTAGCTCAGCTGGATAGAGCATTCGCCTTCTAAGCGAACGGTCGGGGGTTCGAATCCCTCCTGGGATGTTAAGGCAGTTTATACATGGTTTTATCTATTCAAAAAGCCCGTTAAGACGGGCTTTTTGTCTGCAAATGATATTGCATGTGTCAATTGGTGTGCACAAAAATTACACAGTATGAGAATGAAAGGAACCCCACTAGCTAACAAAGGCTAGTGGAGTTCCTTTATTTTTCTTTAATCTCAAATTCATGGACTCTATTAAAGACCAAACCTTTTGCTTTATCGTTATCCTTATATTGGACGGCGTGTACTTTATGCTTGCCAGCATTTGCTTTTGTATCTGGGACATAGAGAGAACCATCCATTCCCAAACCAACCTGTTTGCTATCAACTTCTATTCCGTCAATGTAGAAATAGGTGAGCAAAGTACCATCCAGATTCCGAGCTGAAATACCAATCTGTAGCCAGTTGCCATCTTTATAAATATATACTGCCTGACCACTCTCAGTAGAACCAGATGCGGATGAAATATTGAACTCGCCACTTCCAATTGCTTCATCAGGTAGTTGGTACTCAATTTTTTCTTTCTGACTAGCTGATGTATTATTAGGATTTGCCTTTTCTTCTGTTTTAATGAGCTCGAAGTGATAGCCAGTCAATCTAGAAAGTATATGGTGCCCAGAATAATCTAATACTAAATCAACACTGACTATCAAGAAGCTAGCTACAAAAAAATGAATGCCAAATAATCTTTAAATTTCAACCTTAATATTCCTCCAAAATGACTTAAGTATATGCTGTGATTACTTTATAAAAAGTACACTGATATACTATCTCAATCTAATAAGACATGGAAGAGGTGAAGGTTGATTCAGCAAAAATCCTAAAACATTCCGCAAGAATTTACAATTTTAATCTATAGTAGGAGCATTAAAGCCTACACTATAAATCGATGACATAAAATAATCCACCTACTTATATTAGGTGGGTTATTTTTCAGTTTTAATGCAAAAAAACCGAAAATAAGTCCCTTATAATGATAACCTATTTCCAGTTTTATCTCTGACTTGCTAAATAATAGTTGAGATATTTAGTTGATTAGCTACTATATATCTAATCTCTACCCATTAGCGCGCAGCCTATTCTCATAGGCCAGTTTCATTAACATGGTGTAGAGGGGGCCCATGTCATAGCGTCTGGGGAATTCCAGGGTCAGGGTCTGGCGGCTTTCGCTGTGGGCCTTGAGGCGGATGTTGTCCAGGTACTCAATGGTCAGTTCGCTGTCATCCAGCATGGCGCCAGCCGTTTCTAGCTCAACATTAATAATGTTCATGAGGAAGATGGACTTATAGCGGGCCTTCTTGCCGGTGGTGCCTTGGCGGTCGACAAAGAGGATGCGGATATTGGTGAAGATGACTAGGTCCCGAATGAGGGCGTAGCCTGCCTGGATTTCTTCCTTTTTCAATCAATAGGTGGCCGTAGTCCTTGGCCAAGCTGTCCTTGGAGACCTCGCTCATATTGCCGGATAGACCTTGGAATAGATTGCCTAATACCATACTAATCCCTCCTTATTGATTCTTAGCTCTAGTATAGCAGACCCATGCCGTCCTTGCCCAAGAAAAGGCCCTAACTTTCAACTGGCCTCAATCTGTAGTACAATAGAAGCACGAAAATCAAGCAGGAAAATATGACCGCGCGACGGAGGGGGCGACAGACATGTTAGCATATGAAATATTGGGACTAGAGGGACCCACAGAGGATGAGGCGGTCCTAGAGGTAGCCTATCGCCAACGCTATGAGGAGTGGCAGGAGGATGCCCAGGCCCTGGCCCAACTAGAGGCGGCCTATCAATGGGCCCTCAGTCAAAGGGGTGCCAGCCAGGACATCGCCAGCTTGTTTAATGATTTGGGTGACTCATCTGAGGAGGCAGGGACAGACTGGACCGATTTTGACCTGGAAGCCTGGATGGCGTCAGGCCTGTCGGGCCAATTCAGCCAGCAGGTGGCTCATAACCGACTGGCCCAGAACTTGGCCGGGCTTAAGCAGCAATTCAATGACTGGTCAGCTTGGCAGCAACTCCTAGTCGACCAAGCCAATAAGGACTGGCAGGTGCCCCAGGAAGACTTCCTCTTGGCCCTCCAGCAGCTGCCCCTGGAATCATTAGAAAATAAACGGGTGCTCTACACCCTCATCGGCTATGTCCCCAGCCTCAAGGGCGACCCTGACCTAACCCAAGCCCTTGGCCAGCGGGTCAATCAGCGCTGGGAAGAGCTGGTGGGCAAGTCCTGGTATCCAACTAATCGTCGCATGCTACTAGCAGGTCTCATTACGACCTTTGGTAGTCTGGCTTGCTTTGGCTTACAGATTTTAATCTGGTTGGGAATCATGATTTGGCCTCAAGCCTATGCCGTCTGGCTGCCCTTGGTGGCTAGCAATGCCTTGGTCTGCTACTGCTTCGAGCTTGAGTACAGTACGGTCAACAACTGGGGCCACTTCCCTCATTACTTGGATGGCTCAGGCTATCGCTATCTGGCCCTGTCCAGTCTGCCCCTGGCCGGCCTCTATCTGGCGACTCTGGTCTTGGGTGCCTTGGCGGTCTGGCAGGAGACCTGGTTGCCGGCCTTTGGCTGGACTTTTGGCCTGCTGATGGTCTTAGTGGCGGTCCTGCTCTTGGCCCAGCGGGGCTTAGGTATGGGAGCCTTTCATTTCAAGAATCAGGTCTATGATGCGGGCCAACCCATCCTCTATCTGATTTTGGCCGGCCTGGTCCTAGTGACCTTGGTTGCCTGGTTCTTGCACATGAGCCAGCCCAATTTTTCGATCTTCTTATTAAGTAGCTTCTATTTATATGTCAACGCCAAACTAGACCCGACCAAGAAGCCAGCAGGGCGCTACCTGCTTAACCAGGTCAGCTACCTGATCAGCGTCTCGGCCTTGCTGGTGGCTTGGCGATTTTATCAAGGCGCCTTTTGGCAGGTGCCCAACATTATCTGGTGGGTCATGGCTCTGACCTTAGTTCCCTACCTGGTGGGGCCTTTGCTGGCTAGATTCCAATCGCGTGAAAAGGAGTAAGTATTATGACAGTTATCGGTATTGACTTAGGTACCACCAACAGCTTGGCGGTGGCCTATAGTGACGGGCAAGTTCGCATGATTCCCAATAGTTTTGGGGAATATCTGACCCCGAGTGTGGTCTACTATGATGGGTCGGAAATCCAAGTGGGTAAGATTGCCCGGGAGAAATTAGTGACCCATCCCCAAGACACCGCCCAACTCTTCAAGCTCCATATGGGGGCCAACCGCCAAATTACCCTATCCAAACGGGCCTTCCAGCCGGAAGAATTGTCAGCCTGTGTCCTCAAGCAGTTGGTGGCAGATGCCGAGGCCTTTTTAGGTCAGACGGTGACCGAGCTGGTTATTAGTGTGCCGGCTTACTTCAACGCCGAGCAACGCCAAGCCACTAAGAAGGCGGGCGAGTTGCTGGGCCTCAAGGTAGAACGTCTTATTAATGAGCCGTCTGCAGCAGCCATTGCCTGTCACCAGGCAGATGAATTCGAGACCTTTGTGGTCTTCGACTTTGGGGGCGGGACCCTAGACGTGTCCGTAGTGGACTGCTTCGAAAATGTCATCTCCATTGCAGCCATTGCCGGGGATAACCACCTAGGCGGTAGCGACTTCGACCGACTGATTGCCCAGTATGTCTGTCGCAAGGCCGGGACTAATTTTGAAGCCCTCAACCGCCGCACCCGCAACTCTCTGCTCTTGGCGGCAGAGCGGGTCAAGAAGCAATTGTCTGAATTTGAGTCAGTCAATATGCAGGTCCAACTGGAAGGCAAGTCCCACGAATATAAGATTACCAATGAATTATTGGCTGAAATCAGCCAGCCCCTCTTTAAACGCATGCGGGAAGTCATCCGCAAGGCCATTGTGGAAAGTAAGTTTGGCGCGAGCGAACTAGACCGCCTAATCTTGGTTGGGGGTTCTTCCTACATGCCGGTGGTCAATGACTACCTCAAGCGCCTGCTTAACCTGCCAGTCGTTAGCGGTCAGAAGATGGACGAGTTAGTGGCCCTAGGTTTAGGTCAGTATATCGGTATCAAGACCCGGGCCCAGGAGGTCAAGGACTTGGTGGTGACCGACATTTGTCCTTTTTCCCTGTCTACTTCGGTTCACAACTATGTGGATGAGGACAAGGATTTGTCTGACGTCCTGATTGCGCGCAACTCCGTTCTGCCAAGTAGCAAGACCCAGATCTATTCGCCGGTCCGCAAGGATCAACCAACCATTCGCTTCAAGGTCTACCAGGGGGAAGCCATGTATGCCAAGGACAATCTCTTCCTGGGCTCGGTTCAGTTGCCGGTGCCTAGCAATGTTGACGACCAGTCCTTTGCGGTCACTTATTCCTATGACATCAACTCCATCCTCTATGTGGAAATTAAGACCGTGGCCACCGACGAAGTTAAGACCTACAAGCTGGGCCCTAACAAGAGCCTGGTAGCGGTGGATGCCACTGATACCGCCCATAAGGAAATCAAGGAGCTAGCTCTACAATTGGCTAGCCAACCAGAGCGGGATGCCCTCTTTGAAAGGGCCTTGCGTCTCTATCAAGAGTTGAGCCTGGAGCAAAAGCAAGACTTACAACTGACTCTGATGCGCTTCTCCCGTCTCTTTGCCCGTTATCAGAACAACCTGCTCAAGAAGCGGCAGTTGCTGGATTCAACCAATGACTACCTAGACCACCTAGAGTGGGGCTTGGATGCCGGCATGGGCGATATCTTCCGAGATGTGGAGTCTGACTGGGATCAAGATTCGGATTGGGACCAAGAGCTAGAAGCCGAACTAGACCGGACCGTCATGGAATTCCTCAATGAGGATAGTGAAACTGAGGAAGGGGAGGATGCCCATGGCTAAGACGCCCTGGCAAGTCTTAGGGCTAAGCGGGCCAACTGCGGATAAGAAGGCCATTAAGCGGGCCTACGCCCAACAAGTTAAGCTCTACCACCCAGAGGACCATCCGGAAGAATTCCAGGCCCTGCAGGCAGCCTATCAAGAGGCGCTCAAGCGGGCGACCGACTTAGCTGCCCAAGAAAGCAGAGGGGCGGGGGCGGATTTTTGCGGGTGGCAGGCCGGCAGCCAGTGCCTCTAGACCTGACAGTCAGTCTTCTGACGCTAGCGACCAGTCAGCAAGCAGTGGCCCAAGTGCCACTAGCAAAGCCGGCCGCCAGCCCGATCATGCCACCGAGCAGTCTAAGGCCAAGCCGTCAGCACAGTCAACCGACCAAAAACCTGGCCAGTCAACCGACCAAAAGCCTGGACAGTCGTCCGGGCCAAGTGGCCAGACCAAGTCCCAATGGCAAGCACCTAAGCAAACGGAGCCTAGCTCTGAAACCAGCCTAGATTGGTCGGATGCCAATCAGGGGCCTGGGGACAGCACCAGCAGCCAGACCCTGTCCTGGTCAGCACCGCAAGACCAGGAGCCAGTCAGCCAGGCTCATTTAAGCTGGCAGGATCAGCCAGAGGAAGGCCGCCAATCAGGTAGCCTTAACTGGCAGGACCAATCAGAGGAGCGCCGCCAGTCGGGTAGCCTTAGCTGGCAGGACCAAGCAGAGGAAGGTCGCCAATCGGGCAACCTCAGTTGGCAAGACCAGCCTGAGGACAGTCGCCAGTCGGGTAGCCTTAACTGGGATGACAGCCAGTCCGGTAATTCTTTGGGGGACTTGGACGAGTTGGAGGCTGACGACCCCATTTTTTCTGAATTGGAAGAGCCCGAGCAGGACCTTTTCCGCCAGGAGGAGCTGGAGCAGGACCCAGAGCCTGCGGATTACCAGCCGTCCATGGACTTCAACCTGGACTATCAAGTTGACATTCAGCAGCTTTTGGCTCCGCTCAGAGGCTTCCTGGATGACCAGGACCTAGAAGATTTGCTGACCAACCAAGCCCTTATGGCGCAAATTCGCCAGCATGACCAGAAAGAAGCATTAGACCAGGCCCTGACCCGCCTAGTCCTGACCCAGAATCGTCGCAAGCGCAAGCGGGTCAAGCAACTGGCCCAGCAATATGGCCTGATCCATTTGCTTAAGAAGAGTAAGCAGGGTTTCCGTCTGCCTTATTGGCCTATGTGGCGCTTGGGCTTAGCGGGGCTTGCCTTTTTACTGGCAGCTATCTTCGGACGCTTTACCGGCTCGGGTCCTAGCCATCCTGTTCCGCCACGCAAGCCAGCGGTCGATGTCGGCAAGTTGGCCGTCATTAGCTATGACCCCATTTCCATTCCGAGTTTTAGCCTGGACTTGTCCGGCCTAGATCAAATGGGGGAGAGTGGTCGCCTTGAAGGGCTGGAGGGCAATCAGACCCTCTGGATTGGGGAAGAAGAGCGCCTGACCGGCATTAAGCAGTCTTGGTCTGTGACTCGAACTGCTACCCTCTATCAGACCCAGTCCGGCTATGCCCTCCACCTACGGGCCAAGGACAAACTGATAGATTTTAAGGACTACCAGGCCATGCGTCAGGTGAAGGCCTTTAATGACCAGGGGACCCAGAAACCGGCCCTAGTCGGTCAAGACAAGTCCAGCCAGCAATGGTACCTAGTGGACCTATCTTCGGGTCAGGTCTTAGCTGCCATTAGTGGGACAGCGCCTGAGCAGGGTGACACCAGCATGGGCGTCCACTACAGCCAGCAGGGAGACCTAGTTAAGGCCCAGTGGGAGCACCTACCCCAATAAGTTCTCACAAGCCTTATAGCCAGCCAGCAAGCCAGTCTTGCTGGCTTTTTTTGTATGGAGCCAGTGGACCACTCAGGAAAGTGGGCCACTAGCTCACGCCAAACCGGCGATTACCCCTGATTTCCGGCAAAATCAAAGGAGCCAGTGGTCCAGTCTGGCAAGTGGACCACTAGCTCACACGAAATCGGCGAATTCCCCTGATTTCCGGCAAAAACAGAGGAGCCAGTGGACCACTCGGGAAAGTGGGCCACTAGCTCCCACCAAAATGGCGAATTCTCCTGATTTTCGGCAAAAACAAAGGTGCCAGTGGCCCAGTCGAGAAAGTGGACCACTAGCTTACACCAAAACGGCGAATTTCCCTGGTTTCCGGCAAAGTCAAAGGAGCCAGTGGACCACTCTGGAAAGTGGACCACTAGCTCACACAAGATCGGGGCTTTCCCCTGTTTTTCCGGTAAAAAACAGCGGAGCCAGTGGCCCACTCGGGAGAGTGGACCACTAGCTCCCACCAAATCGGCGACTATCCCTGATTTTTGATTGCTAGCTGCAAGTCACAAGCCTTCAAGCCCGGTCCAGCCCCAAGGTAGGGCTTTTTCAGTCACTTTCTTTCGCCTAGGCAACAAGAAGATGACAAAAAATCCTGCAAACGCGACCATGCCTGATTTATCAAGGATAGGGCCCCATAAATCCTGTCAGGGCCTAGCACATGTGTTGACAGATGAGCAGACTTTCGATAAACTTTGATTATCAAATAGTTTGATATTCAAAATAAGTTAAAGGGGTGATAGTGAGTGGACCATTCGACCATTTTTGAAATGAACGAATTTTTGGTCTCTATCTTTAATGAAATTCTGTTAATTGAAGAAACTTCGCTCAAGATGAGTGAGTTTTCGGATTTATCAATCAAGGAAATGCATACGATTGAAGCCATTGGTTTGGGCGGCAACTTGAGCTCTTCGGAGGTGGCTAAGAAAATTGCCATCACCATGGGGACCCTGTCAGTGTCCATCCAAAACTTAGTAAAAAAAGGCTATGTTGAGCGTGTGTCTTCACCCAGCGATCGCCGGGTGGTGCTACTCAAGCTAACTAAGCGGGGTAAATTACTCTATCGGATCCACCGCAAGTTCCACTTGAACATGGTAGCCGAGACCCTAAATGGCATGGAGCCTGAAGAGGCAGCCACCCTAGTTAAGGGCCTACGTAATTTACATCGTTTCTTGGATAACGCTAAACAACGATTAGGAGAGTAAGATGAGTCGTATTATTGCAACAGGTGCTTATTTACCTGGACAAGCCTGGTCCAACGACCAATTAATCAATGCTTATCAACTAGAATCCAGTGACGAGTGGATTGTCCAACGGACAGGAATTCACCAACGTTACTTCGCAGCTGAGCACGAAACCGTCGCGATGATGGCGAGTGAGGCGGCCAAGCAATTATTGAAGAATTTATCCCCTGACATTGTCAGCCAAATTCGTCATATTGTCGTCGCAACCATGTCGGCTAAGGCTGCGACCCCATCTATTGCCTGCCAAGTGCAAGCCATGATTGGGGCCGAAGGGGCTTGGGGCTTTGACCTCAACGGCGCCTGTTCTGGTTTTGTAATGGCGATGGAAGTAGCCAACCGCCTGGCAGCTAGCCAGACCCAAGGTTACACCCTAGTCATCGGTGCTGAGAAAATGAGTCAGATTGTGGATCTGACAGACCGTACCACTGCCGTCTTGTTCGGTGATGGGGCGGGCGCTGTCCTGATTCAACATGATGGGCAAGAACTCAGCGGCTATGCTAGTCAAGTCTTTGCCCAAGGAACAGGGGGCGCGGCCATTGAGGTCCATGAAGCGTCCGATGGTCAGTGGGCTATGCAGATGCAAGGGCGTGACGTCTTCAATTTCGTCAAACGGACCGTCATTAAAACCCTAGCAAACTTTATTGAGCAGAATGATTTTGATATTGACTATTTGATTTGTCACCAAGCGAACCAACGCTTGTTAAATCTGATTGCGGACAAGTTGTCCCTAGAAGAAAGCAAGGTACCTGCCAATATTGCCCAAGCGGCCAATACCTCAGCAGGCTCTATCCCAATTCTCCTAGACCAACTGGTTCGTGACGGGCGATTGCGACTGGATGGAACGCAGTCCATTATCCTAAGTGGCTTCGGTGCTGGCTTAGCCTGGGGTCACCTACACCTTTCCATCTAAGAATCAAAAATATTATTTATTTAATGGAGGATCATTATTATGACATTTGAAAAAGTACAAGCGATTATTGCAAACCAATTAGGGATCGACGAAGCAGAAGTACAATTAACCACTGACTTCGAAAACGACTTGAAAGCTGACAGCTTAGACGTATTCCAAATCATCAGCGAAATCGAAGATGAATTAGACATCACCATCGACACTGACCAAAACTTGAAGACTGTTCAAGACTTAGTAAACTACATCGACTCTTTATAATCAATTTTTCTTAAAGTTAGGACTGAAGGTATGAAAACAGCTATTACGGAGTTATTAAACATTGAATATCCAATTGTTCAAGGCGCAATGGCTTGGGTAGCAGACGCTGATTTAGCAAGCGCGGTATCAAATGCAGGCGGCTTAGGGGTGATCGGGACTGGCCACGACAATGTGGACACAGTTCGCGCTAAGGTAGAGGCAATGTTTGCCAAAACCGACAAACCTTTCGCTGTCAATGTAATGTTATTGAACCCACATGTGGAAGAAGTGGTAGACTACTTAATCGCATCTGGCGTCAAAATCATTACCACTGGTGCAGGGAACCCAAGTAAGTTATATGCAGCGCTTCGAAGAAGCGGGCATTAGCCTGATTCCAGTAGTAGCGTCTGTGGCCTTGGCCAAACGTATGGAACGCATCGGCGCCAAAGCAGTGGTGGTCGAAGGTATGGAAGCAGGGGGCCACATCGGCAAACTGACTACCATGGCCTTGGTCCCACAAGTGGTGGATGCCGTGAATATCCCAGTCATCGCTGCCGGCGGGATTGGGGACGGACGTGCCATGGCAGCCGCCTTCATGTTGGGGGCTTCCGCGGTTCAAGTGGGGACTCGCTTTGTCGTAGCGCATGAGTCGAACGCTCATGACAACTTCAAGCAAGCCATCATTAAGGCTAAAGACATCGAAACCGTGGTGACCGGCCAAATTACCGGCCACCCAGTACGGGTCTTGCGTAATGCCTTAACCACCGAATACCTGCAAGCGGAAAAAGAAGAAACCAGCAAGGCAGAGCCAGACTTTGAACGATTGAACAAATCGGTAAAGGCGCCCTCCGCCGTGCGGTAGTCGAAGGTGACGTTAAGACAGGTTCCCTCATGGCTGGCCAGATTGCTGGTTTGGTCTCTAAGGAACAATCCTGTCACGACATCATCCAAGACTACTTGGCAGAATGCCGTCAGACCATTCAAGCTAAGCTTGACTTGGTCAATCAATAATTGATATTTCCTTTCCTGCTGACCGGCACCCCCTAGCTGGCCAGTAGGCGAACCAAAGAGCTTGCTCTGACTTTATCCCTCTTAGGAGTGAGCTCTGGCCTTCGGGCCTTTTATATTATGATCACATCAAAACGAACGATAACTGAGGATAGGAGTCAGTGTATGAAACTAGCACTTATCTTTAATGGCCAAGGTGCCCACTATGCGGGCATGGGAATGGACTTCGACCGTCAATTTCCCCAAGCCAGCGCTGTCTATGAGCAGGCAGAAGCGGTGACCGGTTGGCCCTTAAGAGAATGGATCCAACAAGAACCTGAACGCTTCGGCCAGACCCGCTATGCCCAAGTCGCCATTACGTCGACCAGCCTAGCTATCTACCGTAGCATCCAAGACTTGTTACCTCCTGTAAGCTATATGGCCGGATTGAGCCTAGGTGAATATTCCGCCCTGGTTGCCAGTGGTGCCCTAGACCAAGCTAGCGCCTTTGCCTTATTGCAGGAACGTGGCGAACTCATGTCCAGACAATGCGAAGCCCTAGCCAGCGACAGTCCATGTCAAATGGCGGCGGTTATGGGTGTGCCTTATGAAGAATGTCAAGCCTTGGTAGCCCAAGTGGCCGATCAAGAGCCGCTCTACATTGCCAATATCAACTCTTCAGCCCAAATCATCGTGGCTGGGACCATTGCGGCGGTTGAGCGCTTTAAGGAAATCGCCAAAGCTGCCGGCTACAAGAAAGTCATCCCCCCTCAAAGTCGAAGGACCTTTCCATAGTCCCTTGATGGCCAGTGCCCAAGAAGCCATGGCCCAAGCCTTGGAAAAAGTGACCTTTAAGCAAGGGGATGTGCCCGTCATCAGTAACACCACGCTAGACCTTCATCAGCCTGAAAGCCTCTCCCAAGTACTTGTTCGACATCTTGTTGAGCCAGTTTACTGGAAGCAAACCATTGATAAATTGGTTGAAGAAGGTGTGACTCACCTAGTTCAAATCGGTCCCGGCAATACCTTAGCCGGCCTGCTCAAACGCGAAGGCCTGGCCCTCAAGGTACAAGTCCTGGACAAAGTCGAAGACCTCGACGCCCTCAAAAACTTTTTAACGGAGGAAGAATAAATGACCTTAACCTGTTTGATTACGGGCAGCTCCCGCGGGATTGGCCTAGCCATTGCCCACCACTTAGCGGCTAAAGGCCACCGTGTCATCTTGAACAGCCGTAGTCCCATTGCCCCTGAAATCTTAGCTCAATTTGAAGGCTATGAGCAACCAGTCTTACAAGCGACGGGTGACATCAGCCAATTTGACGTGGCTAAGCAATTAGTCGACGACCTCTATGACCAAGGCGTCCAAGTGGACGTATTGGTCAACAACGCCGGTATTACCCGCGACGGTTTGGTTATGCGCATGAGCGAAGAAGACTTCAACGCGGTCATCCAAACCAACTTGAACGGTTGCTTCAACATGTGCCGTCATTTGACCCCACGTCTCTTGAAGCAAAAGGGCGGCCGCATTATCAACATGACTTCCGTAGTTGGGGTTATGGGGAATGCTGGCCAGGTCAACTATGCTGCCTCTAAGGCTGGTATGATTGGGTTGACCAAGTCCCTAGCCCGCGAAGTGGCTAGCCGTGGCATCACCGTCAACGCTATCGCCCCAGGCTTTATCGAAACGGACATGACCGATCAATTATCGGATCGCGTCAAGGAAGCCATGTTAGGCCAAATCCCACTCAAACGCTTTGGCCAAGTGGAACATATCGCTAAAACAGTCGACTTCTTAATCGACAATGACTACATCACAGGCCAAGTCATCGAAGTCAACGGTGGCTTGCACATCTAAGGTCTGATTCCTAGACCCGCACTACAGGAGGTAATTATGCAACGAGTTGTCGTAACAGGTTTGGGGACTGTCTCCCCAATTGGTAACAATGTCGCCGCATTCTGGGACAGCATGCGCCATGACAAGGGCGGTATCGCGCCTATCACTAAATTCGACCACAGTGGCTCTAGCGTCTCTGTGGCCGCTGAAGTCAAAGACTTCGACCCAAGTCCGGTCTTAGACCGTCGGGAAACCCAACGGATGGACTTCTTCTCCCAATATGCCGTGGTGGCATCAGTGGAAGCAGTGGAAGACTCCGGCTACAAAATTGAAGACAATGCCCACCGGGTAGGGGTCTTAGTCAGCTCTGGGATCGGGGGCTTAATCGAAATCGAAAAAGGCATCCGTAAGATGATTGAAAAGGGCGCCAAACGTATTCCGCCACTCTTCGTGCCACTGACCATCGGGAACATGGCTTCTGGTAATATTTCCATGAAGTTAGGCATCAAGGGTCCAAGCTTGGACATCGTGACAGCCTGTGCCTCTGCTACTAACTCTATCGGGGAAGCCTTCCTCAAGATCAAGACAGGTCTCTTAGATGCCTGCTTGGCAGGTGGGGCAGAAGCTACTATCTGTGAAATCGGGATTGGCGGCTTCGCAGCCTTGACGGCCTTGTCCACCAACCAAGACCCAGCCACTGCTTCTCGTCCTTTTGACAAGGACCGCGATGGCTTCGTGATGGGTGAAGGGGCCGGTGTCCTCTTCCTGGAATCCCTGGAGTCTGCCCAAGCTCGTGGCGCCCACATCTATGCTGAATTGGTGGGTTACGGGGCTAACTCAGACGCCTACCACATGACTGCTCCAACCCCAGACGGGTCTGGCGCCGGTGAATGTATCAAGCAAGCCTTGGCTATGGCCGGGCTCAGTGCTGAAGACGTGGACTACATCAATGCCCACGGGACCAGCACCCCAACCAATGACAAGGGCGAAACCCAAGCCATCAAGTATGCTTTGGGCGATGCAGCTTACAAAGTGGCTGTATCCAGCTCTAAGGGCCACTTCGGTCACCTCTTAGGTGGTGCCGGTGGGGTAGAAGCCATTGTCTGCGTCAAGGCCTTGGAAGAAGGTTTCGTGCCAGCAACCCTCGGTCTAGAAAATCCAGAAGAAGGCTGTGACCTGGACTATGTCCCAGGCCATGGACGCCAACAAGACATCCAAGTTGCCCTGTCTAACTCCCTGGGCTTTGGCGGTCACAATGCGGTCCTAGCCTTCAAACGATGGGATGGTAAGTAAGCATGCAATATGAAGAACTCGTCAAATTAATCGACAAACTCGACCAGTCTAGCCTGGCCTACTTCGAATTCACCAATGACAATGAGCGTCTGCTCCTGGCTAAGGAAGTGCCACAAGTGGCAGCACCAGCCCCAGTCGTGGTGACCGATGTGACTGAATCTGCTGCCCTAACAGCCCCAGCTAGCCTGGCGGCCCCAGCCCCTGTGGCAGCGCCTGAAGTGGTAGAAGCGCCAGCAGCTCCTGCGCCAGCGCCAGAAGCCGCTGGTAAGGACGTACCAGCCCCTATGGTAGGGGTGGTCTACCTGCAAGCTAACCCTGACGCGGATCCTTACGTGCAAGTAGGCGACAGCGTCAAGAAGGGCCAAGTCCTCTGCTTGATTGAAGCCATGAAGCTCATGAATGAGATTGTGGCCCCTCAAGACGGCGTGGTCTCTGCCATCTTAGTTGAAAATGAAAACATCGTGGAATACGGCCAAGCCCTCTTCCGCATTAGCTAATCTGATTGAAACATCACCCCCAAAGAAAAGAGGAATAAACATGACTTTATTAACTGCTCAACAAGTAATGGACATTATCCCTAACCGTTACCCAATCTTCTTCATCGACGCTGTAGATGAGTTGATTCCAGGTGAAAAAAAATCGTCTGCCGTAAGAACGTGACCATCAACGAACAAGTCTTCCAAGGTCACTTCCCAGGCGAGCCTGTTTTACCAGGTGTTTACATCTGCGAAGCTTTAGCTCAAGCAGGTTCTATCCCACTCTTACAAATGGAAGGCTTCCAAGGCAAGACCGCTTACCTAGGTGGCTTGAACAAGGTAAAATTCCGTCAAAAGGTAGTACCTGGTGACGTGCTTCGTCTCCAAGTAGACATCGTCAAATTGCGTAAGAACGCAGGGATTGGTTACGGCCAAGCCTTCGTTGGCGACAAGAAAGTTGCGGAAGCAGAAATGACCTTCATTATCGGAGCAAAATAATATGTTTAAAAAAGTGTTAGTCGCCAACCGTGGTGAGATTGCAGTCCGAATCATTCGGGCCCTGCGCGAAATGAATATTACGTCGGTGGCGGTCTATAGCGAGGCAGACCGGGAGGCCCTTCATACCCAATTAGCGGATGAAGCCATCTGTATCGGGCCTGCCAAGGGCTTAGACTCCTACGCCAACCCAGTGGCCATTCTGTCCGCTGCCATGGTGACGGGGGCTGACGCCATCCACCCAGGCTACGGCTTCTTATCCGAGCGTAGCGATTTCGTTGCCCTCTGTGAAGAGGTCAATATCAAGTTCATTGGCCCTAAGAGCCACATTATCGAAGCCATGGGGAACAAGCAAAATGCCCGCAACACCATGAAGGCAGCCGGCGTGCCCATCACGCCAGGTTCCGACGGCTTGGTGCATAGCTTAGAAGAAGCCCATGCCATCGCCCAAAAGATTGGCTTCCCCTTGATTATCAAGGCAGCCGACGGTGGGGGCGGTAAGGGTATGCGCCGGGTGGAAGATCCTAAGGATTTTGAAGCCCTCTTCCTCCAAGCTCAGAACGAAACCCAGTCGGTCTACGGTAACCAAGATCTCTATATCGAGAAAATCATCTACCCAGCCCGCCATATCGAAGTCCAACTTCTGGGCGACGAGCATGGCCATGTCATCCACCTGGGTGAACGGGACTGCTCCCTGCAACGTAATAACCAAAAGGTCATTGAGTTTGCGCCCGCTGTCTGCCTAGATGAGGCCACTCGTCAGGCCATCTGTGGGGCAGCCGTTAAGGCAGCTTCGGCCATTGGCTACACCAATGCCGGGACCATCGAGTTCCTCTTGGCCGATAACGGCGAGTTCTACTTCATGGAAATGAACACCCGTCTGCAAGTGGAGCATCCGGTGACCGAGATGATTACTGGGGTCGACATCGTCCAAGAACAGATTAAAATCGCTATGGGGCAACCCCTGTCTTATCAACAAGAGGACATCGTCTTGTCAGGGTTTGCCATTGAGTGCCGCTTGAATGCGGAGGATCCTCTCCATCAATTCCGTCCGGCTGCTGGCCATATCAAGCAGCTAGTCCTACCGTCAGGCGGTATGGGCTTGCGGGTAGAGTCAGGGATCTATCCTCAATACACCTTGCCACCTTTCTATGATTCCATGATTGCTAAAATCATTGTCCACCAACCAAGTCGTGAGGCGGCCTTCCGACTCATGGAACGGGCCCTCTATGAGGTGGCCGTGGATGGACTGGTCACCAACGTGGAACTGCTAGAAGCCATGGTGGCGGATTCCCACATCCAAGTGGATGAATACCACACCAAGTGGTTAGAAGAAAGCTTCATGCCAGCCTGGCTGGACTTCCAGAAAGAGGCTGAAGCAACAGAGGAGGCCTAGTAAATGGCATTATTTCGTCGTAATAAAACCATTCAATTGAATGCGGATGCCGTAGCAAAATATTCGGATAAGGTCGCCCAAATCCCAGATGATTTGATGGCCCGCTGTCCTAAGTGCCACAAGGTCTACTTCACCAAGCAGAAGCCTGAGGACTACTGCTGCATGCACTGCCACCACCATTTGCCATTTCCGGCTATGGAACGGATTGACTGGCTAGTGGATGAAGGCAGCTTCCAAGAAATCAACGCCGATCTCTGGAATGACAATCCCCTAGGTTTCCTAAGTATTCTGAAAAATTAGCTAAGCTGCAGGAAGCGACTGGCCTTAAGGAGGCTATCGTGACCGGGACAGCTCGCCTGGACGGCCATGCCTTGGCCCTAGGCGTCATGGATAGCCGCTTCGTCATGGCTTCCATGGGGACCGCCGTAGGTGAGAAGCTGGTTCAACTCTTTGACCTGGCGACAGCCCAAGGCCTGCCGGTCGTCCTCTATATCGCTTCTGGTGGGGCCCGCATGCAGGAAGGCATTCTGTCTCTCATGCAAATGGCCAAGGTCAGCCAAGCCGTAGCCCGTCATTCGGCGGCCGGCGGCTTCTACTGTGCCGTCTTGACCCATCCGACGACCGGTGGGGTCACGGCCAGCTTCGCCATGCAGGGGGATGTCATCTTGGCTGAACCCGATGCCACCGTCGGCTTTGCAGGCAAACGAGTCATCGAGCAGACCCTGCGCAAGCCTTTGCCTGATGATTTCCAGGCGGCTGAGACCGTCCTAGGCTACGGCTTCATCGATCAAATCGTGCCCCGCGACCGCCAAAAACGGCTGCTGGCGCAACTCTTGACTATTCACGAGGGAGGGAAGGCTCAATGAAGGCTTATCAAATTGTCCAAAAAGCCCGCGACATTAAGCGTATCTCCACCTCGGATGTGATTGGGGCCCTCTGTGGCGACGACTTCATCGAGTGCCACGGCGACCGCATTATGGGCGATGACGCGGCCATTATCGGCGGCGTGGGTATGGTGGACGACCAGCCTATGACCATCATCGGCATTCAAAAGGGCAAGACCACCAAGGAAAACATCAAGCGCAACTTCGGTTCAGCCAGTCCTGCTGGCTACCGCAAGGCCCAACGCCTGATGAAGCAGGCCGAGAAATTTGGCCGGCCTATCCTGACCCTCATTAACACGGCCGGCGCCTTCTGTTCGCCAGAGTCCGAGGAAAATGGGATTGGGGAAGCCATTGCCTCTTCCTTGTTGCTTATGAGTGAACTGACCGTACCGACCATCGCTATTATCCTAGGCGAGGGTGGCAGCGGCGGTGCCATTGCCCTGGCCTAGCCGACCAAGTCTGGATGCTGGAGAACGCTATTTATTCCATCTTGTCGCCTGAAGGCTTCGCTTCCATCTTGTGGAAAGACGCCAAACAAGCCGGTAAGGCTGCCGACATGATGAAATTGACGGCGACTGAACTCTTGGACTTGAAAGTCATCGACCGCATCGTGCCCGAGACCTACAACTCCAAGCCAGTGGAAAATGACGTCCTCTTAGAGCGCCTTAGCCACTTGATCAAGCGCGAATTTAAGAAACTAGGCCAAAAAACGGCCCAAGAGCGCTTGGCCCAACGCCAAGACCGCTTCAAGCAATTTTAGGAATTGTGACAGCCCGGGCCTAGCCCGGGCTTTTTGTGTGGAGAGGGGCGACGGGAGCTGGGAAGCTTTCTGTGGAAGAGCCCCAAGCCCCCAAAAAGGCAGAAAGTAGTCTAGGAAAGGCGGAAATTATTCCGGAAGAAGGCCGAAACAGGGCCAAAAGCCTGGAAAAGGCGCGAGCCAGTGGCCCACTTTAGAGAGTGGACCACTAGCTCCCCGGGAGAAGCCACAAACCTAGTCACAAGCCCCAAACAGCCACCACACCCAGCCCCCTTTCCACTATAGCTGAGCCCTATAACCCGTCATAGAAACTAAATGATTGACTATTGGCGGCAAAAGGGATAGAATATTCTCATGATGATTAGAATGAAAACCCAATAGGAGGTTCTTTAATGAAATTAAAAGCATTGAAACGTTCCGCCCTTGTGGCGACTTTATTGGCTAGCTTTGTGGCTGGCCCTGTGACAAGCTTTGCCCAACCAGCTGGCGTTGATGCCTCTGTAGAGCAAAAGCTCAGCATCGCAACCCAAGGGGAGCTGGCTACTTTGGACAGCGCCCTCTACAATGACGTGCCAAGTTCCGACATGATCGGTCAGGTCTTCGAAGGTCTTTACCGGGTTAAGAACGGGACCGAAGTGGAGTTTGGCCAAGCTGAATCGGTCAAAGTCTCTGACGACGGCTTGACCTATACCTTTACCTTGCGCGACGGCCTCAAATGGAGCGACGGCAGCCCGGTGACGGCGGCCGACTTCGAGTACAGCTACCAACGTCTGGCCGATCCTAAGTCTGGTGCCAGCGTCCAATCGGTTGACGTCTTCAAGAACGCAGCCGCAGTTCGCAAAGGCGAAAAAGAAGTCTCCGAATTAGGGGTCAAAGCCTTAGACGACAAGACCCTGGAAGTGACCTTAGAATACCCAGCGCCATACCTGCCAAAACTCTTGTCCGGTAGCCGCTACATGCCTGTCAGCAAGGCAGTTCACAGCGCCAAGGGCGACAAGTACGGGACCAGCGCTGACAATGTCGTGACCAACGGTCCTTTCACCATTCAAGACTGGAACGGGACCAACCTGGAGTGGAAATTGGTCAAGAACGACAACTACTGGGATGCGGCCAACGTTTACCTTAAGGATGTCCAAGTTCAAGTTATCAAAGAAAACTCTACCGGTGCTGACCTCTTCGATGCTGGCCAGTTGGACTACACCACTTTGACTGACCAATTTGTCCAAGAATACACTGGGGCTGACGATTTCCACACTGCTTCTAAAGCAACCATTGGTTACCTCAGCTTCAACACCCAACGGGAAGCAACCGCTAATGCCGACTTACGTCGCGCCATTGCCCAAGCTTTCGACAAGCAAGTCTATGCGGATTCCGTCATCCAAGACGGCTCCAAGGTCCTCAACAACCAAGTGCCTAAGGACTTCGACGTCAACGAGGCAGGCGAGGACTACCAAACTGCAGCTGGCCCAATGTTAGAGTATAACTTGGAAGCGGCCCAAGCTGACTGGGCTAAGGCCAAAGCGGCCTTAGGCAAGGATACCATTGAATTGCAATTGCTGACCTCTGACGTTGGCTTGTCCAAGCGGACCGCTGAGTTCTTGCAGGCTCAATTAGAAGCCAACTTGCCAGGTCTCAAGCTGACCATTTCCAGCGTGCCCCTCAAGAACCGTCTAGAGTTCCAACGTCAATCTGACTTTGACATCTTCTACGGGACTTGGGCGCCAGACTATCAAGATGCCCTCAACTTTATCGAGCAGTATAAGACTGGCGGCGGCATTAACTTCGCCAAGTATTCAAATGCTGAATACGACAAACTAGTGGAGCAAGCCCGCAACGAATACGCTAACGATCCAGCTAAGCGTCGCCAAGCCTTAATCCAAGCCGAAACCATCGGCATTAAGCAAGACGCAGTCGCTGCGCCAATCTATCAATCTGCCACTTCTTACTTACTCAAATCCCGCGTGAAAAACTTCGAAGTCATGCCATTCGGCCGTACCATTAACCTACGTCCGGTCTACGTGACAGAGTAATAAGGAAAAGAAAACAGAGAAAAGCCCGCACTACGGTGCGGGCTTTTTGTGTGGCGTGGGGTGGGGGGCAGAAACTAGGTCAGGGCAGAAAATGGGTCAAAAGCTAGCGAAAGCACGAGCTCCTCGGAAAGCGGCAGAAACTAGATCAAAAGCTCCGAAAAGCCGTGAGCCAGTGGTCCACTCCGTCGAGTGGACCACTAGCTCCTGGGAAAAGGGCAGAAACCAGGCCAAAAGCCCGAAAAGTCGTGAGCTAGTGGACCACTCCGTCGAGTGGACCACTAGCTGCCTGGGAAAAGTGCGGAAACCGGGTCAAAAGCCCGAAAAGTCGTGAGCCAGTGGTCCACTTTTGAGAGTGGACCACTAGCTCCTCGGGAAAAGGCGGAAACTAGGCCAAAAGCCCGAAAAGTCGCGAGCCAGTGGCCCACTATTTCGAGTGGACCACTAGCTCCCCGGGAAAGTGCCGAAACAAGGTCAAAAGCCCGAAAAGCCGTGAGCCCGTAGACCACTAGCTCCCTTTCCAAGAGGACTAATGAATCTGCACGGGCTGGTCAGGATTTTCTAGCAAGTCATGCAGCTTGAGGTGGGGCTGGGCGATGGCGTAGGGCACGTTGGCGCCGTGACCGTGGGCCTGCTGCTGAGCATAATTGGCCAGCAGCTTGGACACAAGCTTGGGATTGGCGTCCTCTCCCAGAAAATCCAGCACCGCCCGCCTTGTGATGGGCTGGTCAGGATGCAAGAGGGCAAACTCATAGAGGGCCCGCAAGTAGCAACGTGACTTGTTTTCATTGTAAGCGCAGGCGGGGCAGGTGCACTTATAGCGCGATAGTTCCAGCGGCCCCCAGCCACATTTTGCACAAAGCAGTCCCCGCCGCAGTAACTGCTCCTCGACCGGTGCCAGTTGACGCGGCCGGTGCGGGTTTTGGAATTGCCAGGGGCTGAGCGCCCTGAGGTAGAGGGACTGGCTGGCCAGGAGCGGTCTGCTAGCAAGTTGTCCAAGCAGGTCCAGCCACTGGGCGTAGGTCAGAAAATGCCCCGGCGTCCCCTCTAGGGCGAGTTGGTCGTCTGTGAAAATTAGCAGGGCCCGGATAGGAATGGGCGGCATTTGGCAACTTTCGATAAATTGACGCAAGTCCTCGACATGATTTTCAAGTTGATTGACTAAATTGTGGTGGTAGGGTCGCTCATTTAGCAAACTTTTTTTGCCTAGGTAGCGGAAGGAGCCCGAGTAGTGCTTGGCCTCCAGCAGCAACAAGCAATCCGGCAAGACCAAGACCCCATCCAACTGGCTGCCCCGAATCGACGCCCCCTCCCGACTAGGCAACCAGACATCCTGCAGATAAATCGAGCTCAAGCCAGCCGCTTGGATACTGGCGTCTAGCCGACACTCCCCCCTCGTAACCTTTGCGCAGACGGGCCAGCCTTCGTTGGTCCGAATCATTCAGTTCAAAACGCTGACTAAGCAGCTGATAAAAGTAGAAATCCCAAGTTGGCGGACGCATGCCGCATTCTCCTTTCGTTGTGGAAATGTTGCTTCATATATAAATACCCGAAAAGGGGCCTTTTTGCACGAAAGCTCGAGATAAAAAGTTGATGAGAAGCTAGGAAAAGGGCAGGCCGCCGGCATAAAAGGCTAGGAGAGAGGCGGAAACTAAGGCAAAGTTGCCGATAAGTCGTGAGCCAGTGGTCCACTCCGTCGAGTGGACCACTAGCTCCCTGGAAAAGTGCGGAAACTGGGTCAAAAGCGATTAAGTCCCTATAATTGTGTAAAAAGAAAAAGCCAGGTAATCTCTGGTACAATGTAGTTGTCCGAAAACATTGAAAGAGGAGATTACCATGACTTACCTTAATATTAACCTAAAACTTGAAGAATTAACAGAGGCAGTTTTAAACAGTGACATGAACACGCTTATGAAGTCGCTGGCTATCACCGTCTTTAATGCCTACATGGAAGAAGAACGCCACCAGTTCATTCAAGCCGCTCCCCATGAACGCTCAGACCAGCGCCAAGACTATCGCAACGGTTACTATGAACGCCAATGGACGCTTTCCATCGGTACCCTTAAATTACAAGTCCCGCGCACACGCTCTGGCGAGTTCAAAACCGAGCTCTTTGAACGCTATCAGCGCAACGAACAGGCCTTCTTGCTCTCCATGATGGAAATGGTAGTCAATGGGGTTTCTACGCGCAAAGTCACCAAGATCGTGCAGGAATTGTGTGGCGAGACGGTCTCCAAGTCCTTTGTGTCAGATGTCATGAAACGGCTGGATCCTGAGATTGAAGCCTTCAAAAATCGGACCCTGACCCACAGTCACTTTCGCTATCTCTACCTTGATGCTCTTTACATTAAGGTGCGTGAAGAGGGTCGTGTGGTGTCCAAGGCGGTCTACCTAGCCCAAGGCGTCAACGAGGCTAACAAGCGCGAAATCATCGGCTTTTGGGTGTCAGAAGAAGAAAGCAAAGAGGCTTGGCTAACCTTCCTTCAGTCCCTGCGAGCCCGTGGATTGAGCCAGCCCATCCTAATTATTTCAGACGCTCACTCCGGACTTAGAGCCGCTATCCAGCACTGTTTTGTCGGGGTTCCTTGGCAGCGTTGCGTCTTTCATTTCTTGTCTAACATTGTCGAGACCATTCCCAGAAAAGGAAGTCTAGAAGCACGCGCTAAGTTGAAGGCCATATTCCAGGCGCCCACCGCTGAACATGCACGGCGACTTAAGGAAGCTTTTGAGGCCTCTGTCGCGGACAATCCTCGTTATCAGAAGGCCTTAAAGGTTTTAGATGAGGGCTTTGAAGATGCCGTGCAGTTTATGATGGAGCCTGAGATTTATCATCCCAATTTGCGGACGACTAACTCTGTCGAACGTTTAAACCGTGAAATCAGACGGCGAGATAAGGTCATTGGCGTCTATCCTAATGTCGCTTCTGCTGAGCGGCTCATTGGCGCCATCCTCATTGATTTAAACGATGCCTGGCAGGCTAATGCACGCCCTTTCCTGGTCAACTTCACCAAACGCAAATAAGCTATAGGACAGCCTACATATTTTTACACAGGATTTTGGACTTGACTTCAAAAGCCCCGAAAAGCCGTGAGCCAGTGGTCCACTCCGTCGAGTGGACCACTAGCTCCCTGGAAAAGTGCGGAAACTGGGTCAAAAGCCCGAAAAGCCGTGAGCCAGTGGACCACTCCGTCGAGTGGACCACTGGCTCCCTAAGAACAAGGCAGCAACCAAAAAGCCCCCCCAGCACCACACCAAAAAAGTTACAGCCAGGTTACAATCCCCGCCCTAGATAACAAACTTGCGTCAGCTTGGGGCGGGATCCTTTAAAGCTGATTAACATCTGGGGCATTTTCCCCACAGGGGCGTCTAATTAGGGTATGATAGATATGTGACACGAGGTGGAGGGTCACTGGCCGCGCCGAGTTTGGCGGCTTTTCCTAGCTTAATAGGTCTAGGACAGCAAGTCCGGCTTTCCCTAGGTTAGCAGGTCAAGCTTTCCCTAGTTAAGCAAGTCCAGCGCCTGCCCACTCAAAGAATTTAACGTCTGCGCCCGAGGGCGTGTGCGATGTATAAAAGGAGATATCTATATGAAGAAGACACTTAAAGTGGTGACTGCCTTAACTGTATTAGGTTTCGCAGCACAACAAGCAACTGCCTTAGCCGTAGATTATTCTAATGCGTCTGTAACCGGCTGGGTTCAACGGACGGTTGAACATGTCCGCAACTCTGTAACCAATTCACAATACTATGTGGTACAGTGGGGCGACACCTTATGGACCATTTCTCAGGCCTTAGATGTGCCAACAGAATCTTTAGTCGGTCTCAACGGCATTGCCAACCCAGACTTGATTATTGCAGGGTCTGTTATCTACTATAACCCAAGCGCTAACACCGTGACCTTAGACGACCGTCAAGGTAACGTGGAAACCGTTCAAGCGGATACCCACCAACAAGTGGCCGCTGAAGCTGTTCCACAAGAAGTTTTATCTGAAGCAAGCCAACAACCAGTTGACTTGTCACCAGTCACTCAAGTTCATCAAGCGCCAACGGCTTCTGCCGCTGCTTTCCAAGAAGCACAAGCCGCAGCTGCAGCCCAAGCTCAAGCACAAGCTCAACCAGTTGCTGAGCCTGCTAGCGCCCAAGAGCAAGCAAGCCAATCTTCTGAGTCTCAAGTCCAAGCTGCTAGCGAAGTTAACGCGCCAGTTTCGGTTGAAGAAAGCTCAAGTCCTGTTGCGGAATCTACAGCTCCTGTAGCTGAAAGCCCAGCGCCAGTTGAAGAAGCACCAGCAACGCCAGCTGCACCAGCAGTCGAGGAATCTTCTGAGCAAGCTGCCCCAGCTGCTGAAGAAAGCAAGACCGAAGAAACAAGCAGCAACAGCTCAAGCTCAGGCTACCAAGGGATCCAATCCGCAGCCAAAGAATGGATTGCGCAGAAGGAATCCGGTGGTGACTACAACGCAGTCAACCCATCAGGTCGTTACATCGGCCGTTACCAATTAACTGCTGAGTACTTGAACGGTGACTACTCCATCGAGAACCAAGAACGCGTGGCTGACGAATACGTTAAGAACCGTTACGGTTCTTGGGAAGCAGCCAAAGTCTTCTGGGAAGCCAACGGCTGGTACTAAGAAATACAAGAGAGACGGGAAGTTTAGCTTCCTGTCTTTTTTTGTGCAAAAGAATAGCCAGTTTCCCTAAGTATAGTAGGGAATAACCTGGCTAATGTCTTATGATTGTTGATAGAGATGATGGTTCTCAAATTGATAGACTTTGGCAAAGGCGCTGAATATCCGCCTGGTAATGGGAAGCCATTAGAATGGTAATGCCACGGGCGGCCAAGTCTTCAACTACTTGATAAATTTGTTGGAGACCTTCTTTATCTAGGCCATTAAAGGGCTCATCTAGGATGACTAGGTCAGGCGCTTCCATGATGGCCTGGGCTATGCCAAGGCGCTGTCTCATACCGAGAGAATAGGTGCTAACTTTTTTATGGCGTGCTTGGTAGAGACCAACACTTTGGAGGACCGCTTCTACTTGTGCGCGGTCAATGGTTCGACGAATGGCCGCTAGTTGTTCAAGATTGGCTTGCCCACTGAGATAGGGGATGAAGCCCGGCTTTTCTAGAAGAATGCCGACATTTTGGGCAATTTCTACATCACGGCCAATCACTTGATTGGCAATTTGAATCTGCCCAGATTGAATCTTTTGAAGACCCACAATGCACTTAAAGAGAACCGTTTTACCACAGCCATTATGTCCCACTAATCCAACAATCTGACCAGGTTCCGCAGTTAAGCAAACATCTTCAAAAACCAGGTCATTTTTGAATCGCTTGGTGACCTTGTCTAAGGATAGAAATGCTGTCATGATATACCTCCTAGTATTGAATACGGTAGTGGCGGGAGAGGAAATAGGCCAAGAGGCCAGCTAGAAAAATAGCAAAACCAGCAAGGCAGAGCCCTATATAGCTTAGCGAAGGAAGGGCGGCGTTCTGTTCATTGGCGATATTCCCCAAGCCAACCCAAGACAGGACCGTTATGCGATAAAAGTCAAATTCTTGAATATAGCCCCCTAGTAGCTGCACACTGATTAAGGTAGAGACGAAGAAGCTCCCTAAACGATCTTGGATAAGATTAAGTAGGAAGGCTCCCAAGGCGAAGAGACTTGTGATTGGCAGGAGCACTAGTAATTGTCGCCAAATGGCGGTCCAAGGATTCAATTGTGACTGAATATAGTAATCATACTTAAGTGTCAATTCAAAAGGCAGACCAAATTGTGGCTGTTGGCCTAAGCTCCCTAAAATCTTACCCCAACGAGAGTCAAAACGTAGGTGCCCCACTAACATGACTTCTAGGAAGAGAAGATAACATAAGAGAAAGACCAAGAGACTTACGACAATCGCCACAAGATAAGCTAATAGCCAAACCCGCTTGCCAGTTCGTAAAATCAGTTGCATTTGCTGTTCACTTCGATCTGGCAGGGGCGCGAAGAGTAGTGCCAGGGCAACAAATAAAACCATAATGCGAAAACTACTGGACAAGAAAAAAACGAAAAAGCCAACGTGTATGGTCTCGTGAAAATGGTTAGCCATTGCGCGAAGGCCCAGTAATTCAGGGAGGCTGAAGCCAATGACTAATAGTAAGGAAATAAGAAAACGGCTAGAGATAATGGTGCGTCTGACTTGTTGAAGGCATAAATTCCAAAACATTTAATCCTACCTCCTTCCTAGATAGCCAATTGGTAGCGTCCGATTATTCGCTTCTTAAGTGCTCGGTGCAGCAGATAATAAGCGAGTAGGATGTAGAGGATTAAATAAACCAACTGATGGGCCAAAACAGGTAGTAGCTGATTATTGTACATTCCTTTCAAGGCAGTAATCTCAGGAGCAAAAATATGAAGAGGATTTACCATATACCAAACAAGCTTCATGCGGAAGAGCGCATAAAACAAGAGGGGACTAATAGTCAAGAAGAGAATATTATCTGTGAACATAGCCAACCCCATAACCACTAAGAGCGTACAAGAAGTAGTTGCCCATTGCAGAAAATATGGAATCAAATAGTAGAAACCAACCCAAGGACTTCCAAGTAGATGAGCTCCAGGGTATTGGGTGACAAGTTGACTTAAGATTCGTCCATCGGTCGAAGCGATAGGAACGAAGCAAGCAATGAAAGCCAAAGACAAGATGTAACCCAAGCCTACAACAGCACCTGTCATTAGCAGGGCTTGAGCTACTAGAATGGCTAGACTCCGCCAAGAAGATTTGCGAACTAGCCATAGCGAGAGATAGCTGCTATCAAGTTGATAAAAGAATGTGCGAATCACTGGAAATAGCGCGATGACTTGAAGAATAGAGCGAGCATCGGTTGCCCGATAGGTTCGATTGAGGAAATACAGGGCTGGCATGCCCCCCCCTCGTTGATACTCGCTATAGAGTGGCATACAGAGAAAGTAGGCATAGAGCCCTACTGCAAGCCAAAAGTCCCAACGCCTAAAGATAGAGCTAGTTAGACGTAAAACGAGTTTCATCGTAGCAACTCCTTCTCTGTTTGCGGGCTGAAGTAGAGGTTCATATCAAAGAGTTCTGTATCATTTTGCTCAGATTCTGTGACACGCATATGGACAATCCAAACTGGTTCAATACGCATCTTGCGGCTATGGGGTTCTGCCTCAGTAACAATCGGCGCGTAGCTAAAGAAATCTTATCGATATGAACTGGATTGGTGACAATAAGGTCAGCAAACTTGCCCTTGATTAGGTCGATAATTTTAGCCGGTTTGAAGGTTAAGGAACCTTCTGAGTCTTGGAGTTGATAATGGGAGAGAATGTAGGAATCAAGCATTTCTTCCTGGTTGAAGATAAAACGATAACTCTCGCCGAGGACATAGTTGCCGGCATCCGGGTTACCAATGATTTCTTCATTACTTAAAAAATGTGTGCCCTTAATGGAGCGTGTCGCGGTCACATAGTAGAGGTCTTGAAATTCATAACCATCTGGGAGTTTGACCGGGTCCTCTTTGTTCTCTTCAGCTTGATTGTACTCAGCTATATGCTCTTGGAAACTACGCTTGGTTAAACGGTGTATTTGGACATTTTCTAATTCGATGTCAAGATTATAGCTGGCAATGAATTGCTTGATGCGATCCATAACTTCCTCATCAGTCAAACTTAAGGAAAAATTCTTGTCAGGGTGCTGACTTTGATATTCGAGAGCACCTGTTGCAATATTGCTTAAATTTGAGATTGGGAGCTTGCTATAAGAGATGTTAATTGACTGCATAAAAGGACTGAAACTGACCGCAATCTGATGCTTGTCTTGAGTTGTGTAGGCAACACCTGATTCACCATTATCTATTTGGTGTTCTTCTTTGTCAATAATCTTGTAATGATCTTTAATGGCAGCTTCAAGTCTTTCTCTAACCGAGTCCATGGTGACAGGATAGGTTGCTAGCTCAACTGAGTCATTGGCTTGTAGCTGTTCCATGACCTGATCATCGATTGTAACGTTTGTCATTAGTTCATGAGCAGAGACAGGGCTCATAGGCCAAGCCAGGATGAGAAGTGCCAACATTATGGATTTTAAGTGTTTCATAGTAGCCTCCTATTATGGTAATGAGTGCCCAAGTCAAGGGCATAGAGAGTCTTGTTCATATGCAAGGCCTGTTTATCCAATTTAGAAAGGCCTTTCATCTATAGTATAGACCATTTCGATTCTCTAGGTCAATCACTAGAATCTGGATAAATAATCATCTTAATGGTTTAATAACTAAAAGAATCATATTTTTATAATTGTTTGTTTCATGAAAATAACCATTCTACCTAAAAGTAAGAAGGGCTTCAAATTGGCTATAAATCAAAATTTCTTGATAAATATTTGGATATGGGATTTCTCAAAAAAATATTTGTCCTGACATATATTTTTGTCATTGGCTTCAAAAAAGTGTATACTAGTAAGTGAATCAAGGGGGTAAGGTGATGAAGGAAGTTATCGCTCATCTTATTAAGACTAAACGTCAAGCTCAGGGGATGACACAACGTGCTTTGGCTCAGGGGATTTGCACCCAGGCGGTTATCAGTAAGATTGAAAAGGGCACCGTGATGCCATCAGTTGAATTATTTGCTAAATTAAGTAGCCGACTGGCTTTAAGCCAAGAGGAAATCAATCAGCTATTTCATGTGCGGAATTTAGCCCAACAAACCATCTTCAACCAAGAGATGCGACGAATTTTGGAGCAGCGTGATTATAAGGCCTTAGAGGTGGTCCTAAACCGTCTCGACCCGACGCAATTAGCGGGGGATGATGTCTATTATTATCAGTGGTTGCAGGCAGTTAATGATTATTCCTTAAGTCAGGATGTTGAAAGCTATCGTTCACGCTTGGAGAAGCTTTTGGATCAAGTGGCGGGTCTCCCGGCTCTCTATTGCCAAGTGCTAGCAAGCATGGGCTTATTGAATATGGATTTAGAAGCCTATCAAGTAGCGCGTTCTTACTATGAATCGATACTGGTTCGATTAGATAGCTTAGAAGATTGTCGTTTCAAAATGCGAGTCTATTATCGTTTAGCAGAGATTTGCTTAGCCATGAATGATCAGGAGGCAGCCTATCACTATTATTCTGAGGCTTTGGAAGTAGCCAAAGCGGCGGAATCCTTCTATCTCTTAGGTCTAACTTATCTTGGTTTGACAAAACTCTTAGAAAATCAAGCCATGATAGAGGAGGCAAGAATTGCTTGTCAAAGGCACTTCAAGTCTTTGAATTGGAAGGGGCAGAATCCGGCGCCAATCAGGCACGATGGGTCCTCAATCGACTCAAGAACCAAAATTAAAAATAGAATAGTTAGCTCAGCGCAATTTATAAGGACGGAATTAAGCTTCCGTCCTTATTTTAGTAGGGAGATTTCAGTGCTGGATGAGATGTAAGCGGCTAGCAAATTGAATTGAAAGGTCCAAAAAAAGATTGAAATACGCACAATCTAGCTCATGTGGTTAACAAAAGTTAACAAGTTGTGCGATTTTACCGGAAATAATTAAAATCATCTTGAAAATTCGTGAAGATGGGAATATGATGTAGTTGTAAACCTTTTCTTAAAGGTAATACAAGTCAGAAAGGAGGGATTACAATGGCAGACTATCGCGCTAACAGCGATGAGGATTATGATGCTGGCTTCTTGATCCAATTGATTGAGGCAGACTACGGTAGCCAGAAGGAACGGGCCCAACGTTATGGGATTGACCGCTCCCTCTTGAACCGTATTATCTGCGGCCACTATAAGCCGCGGCGACGCGTGGCCTTGCGTTTGGCCCTGGGTCTCAATCTGGATAATGACGCCTTCGTTCGTATCTTCTACCACCAACTATGGTTGCGTGAGCATCCTGAAGCGGCAGAAGACAACAGCCAAGGCTGACCCCATCATTTCAGAGAAGATATCGAGCCGTGACCCGGTGGCCACGTCCTCAACTAGCCAAGTGGCTGGCGCTCGATAGCAAGCACAGTTGTCAACAATAGGGGGAATACTTATGACAACGAATGTTAACAAAAATACAAACAAAGCAAATTCTCTGTCACCACAAGATGTCCAAACGGTCCTAGCGGCCCTCATGAAATTGGCCAGCGACCGTCCCGCCCTAGAGAGTCGGCCAGAACCGGTCATCCTACCGGCCGTCGCCGAAGGTTTGGCCTCTATTCGCCGTCAGTGCCTGAGGGACTGGTTGGGCGGACCTCAAGCCCCAGCCTATCTCAATGAGGGGCTGCGCTACCGACTCTTCCACCAAGCCCAACGCGACTTCAAACTCCAGTTCGAGGTCAGTCGCTTCGATATGATCCGCCAAGGCGACAAGCAAGCCGCCCTGGATTTCTGGGCTAAATGGCAACCCTCCAGTGCCCTGCGTCAGGCCATTCAAGCCTGCAATGAGAGAGAGGGGCAGGACCTATGAGCCTCAAACGCGTCGTCGACACCCGATTCTGGAATCAAGTAGACGTTATGGAACGTTATTCCTCCCAGGACAAGCTCTTTGCCTTATACCTCATGACCTGTCCGCGGTCCACGCAACTGGGCATCTATTCTCTGCCTAAACGGGTCATTGCCTTCGATATGAGTCTGGACGATGTTCAGGTGGGACAACTCCTGGCTCGCTTTCAAGACGATTATCAGGTCATCGCCTATTCCGACCAGACCCAGGAAGTGGCCATTCTGGACTTTCTCACTTATAGCTTAGTCAAAGGCGGCCAGCCGGTCGAGCGCCTGCTACGTAACCAGGCCGAAGATGTCCGCGATAGCCAACTACTCGTCAAGGTCTTCCAGCACCTAGCCAGCTATTATGAGCATAGCCACCGCCTGATCGACCAGCTGTCCCAGGAGGTCCTAGCCACCGAACTGAAGCGCCGCCAGGAGTTAGGTAGTGAGGGGGAAGGGATGACTAGTTTGAGCCAGGGGACGCAGCTGCTTAGTGGCAGTCAGGAGACTAAAGTGGACTTATCCTGTCTAAGTTCCAGCGGCCTCCATAATCAAGATCCTAATCAGAAAGACAATCAGATTCATAAAGAGAATCAGAGTCATAATCACAAACAGAATCATAATTCAGCCTCCAAGCTGGACTCTGATTCGGAGGGCAAATCACTAGCCAATAATCTCATGAATGATCCAGACCTGACAAAGGGACGCGACAGCGAATCAACCTTAGGCCTGCCAATGAATAGCTTGGACGGCGCCACTAGCTCCCAACCCTTTGGCCAGGCCATCAACCTACCAGACCAGAGCTTCAGCCAGACCCTAGCCCAGGCCCAGTCCTTGATTAGTCAGCCAGGTCAGTCTCAGGCGGGCATCAGCCAGCAAACCATGGATCAATTTGTTCGGGTGGAGCGCGACATGGCCAAGCTGCGGCCCTTTTATGAGCGCTACTTTGGCACCATGACTGGGGCGGAAAGCCTGCAATTTCGGAACTGGCTGGATAAGATTGGTTACTGGCCCGTCATTGAAGCCATCGAGCAGGCCCATCGTCGCCAGGCCAAGAAGCCCTTTGCCTATATTAGCACCATCTGCCAGCAGGCCAGCAAGGCCTAGCGCACCCTCGGCATCCACTATGAGGAGGGGAAATCAGGTCCCGTCGCTCCAAGCCGACGGACTTTCCAGACAAAATAAAACAAAACAACCGCCTGCGTCAACAAGCGGTTGTTCAGTCGAACTAGTGGGGTCAGTCTTAGTTTAACACAGGACGCGCCCCAATAGGTGACTGATTAAGCACAACTATTATGGCGCCTGACCAGCCTTGCCCAGGCTTGGCCTCATCCCTTAGGGTGAAATCGGGATGGGGAGTGTGGGCAGACTGGCGGCGCCCCAAGAGGTGAAACCATGCTGACACAAGACCAGACGCTGGATCAAACAGCGCTCGTCGAACAGTATGGTGGGGTCATACACTATGTATTACATTCGCAAGGTTACTACCGCGGCCATCCCGACTATGAGGACTTCTATCAGGAACTCTACCTCAAGCTCTGGGACCTGGCCCAGAAATTTAAGGGCCAGCCCCTAGAGGAAGAGAATCGCAGCCGCTTCGTTGGCTATGTCAAGCCGGCCCTGCGCTACTATCTCTGGGATTTGGCCCAGTCCGCTAGCCGCCGGCGCAGTCGCGAGCCCTTAGGTCTATTGGCAAATGGCGGCGGGGCTGAGCCCGATTCGGAGCTGGTGGCTGATTTGCTGGCTCAGGATTTGAAGCGGAGCGAGACGGGCGCCTGGCAAGCCCAGCAGGGCGGGACCCAGGAGTCTAGTCGGGGGGGCGGACGCCTTCCTGGCTGCTGCTCGGTCACGTTTGTCTGATAAAGAGGCAGACTTCCTGACTTTCTTGTTAGATCCGCGCCTGACCGACACTGCCAAAGCCCGCCAAATAGGCGTCAGCCTCAGCTCCTATGACGACCGCCGCACCCGCCTAGCCGCTAAGCTGTGGGATTTGAAGGCTTTGTTGAAAGGGGAGGGGTAGCGGCACCAACTTTTCGGGGCATTTACCCGGATTGCCGCCTTTTTCCAGGAAGCTAGTGGTCCACTCTTTAGAGTGGACCACTAGCTCGCGCAATTTCGGGGCAATTGCCCGGAATTCTGCCTTTTCCCGGGTAGCCAGTGGACCACTCTTCAAAGTGGACCACTAGCTCGCGCTTTTTCGGGGCAAAAGCCCGGAATTCCGCCTTTTCCCGGGTAGCCAGTGGTCCACTCTTCAAAGTGGACCACTGGCTCACGTCTTTTTCGAGGCAAATGCCGGAATTCCGCCTTTTCCCAGGCAGCCAGTGGTCCACTCTCCAGAGTGGACCACTAGCTCACGTATTTTCGGAGGATTTGCCGGAATTCCGCCTTTTCCTAGGAAGCCAGTGGACCACTCTCCAGAGTGGACCACTGGCTCACGCAATTTCGAGGCAAAAGCCCGGAATTCCGCCTTTTTCAGGGAAGCCAGTGGTCCACTCTTTAGAGTGGACCACTAGCTCACGCTTTATCGGGTCAAAAGCCCGGAATTCCGTCTTTTCTTAGGTAGCCAGTGGACCACTCTCCAGAGTGGACCACTAGCTCACGCTTTATCGGGGCAAAAGCCGGATTTCTGCCATTTCCCGGGTAGCCAGTGGACCACTCTCCAAAGTGGACCACTGGCTCGCGCTTTTTCGAGGCAAAAGCCCGGATTTCTGCCTTTTCCTAGGTAGCCAGTGGACCACTAGCTCGCTTCATTTCGGGTCAAAAGCCCAGATTCTGCCTTTTTCTGGCGCGCCCCAAACAAGGCAGCAGCCACACAAAAAGCACTGCACCCCTTGACGGGTGCAGTGCTTTTTGCTTTATTTGCCTATAGTCGCTGGGGCTTGATATTGCGCACCTTGAGGGCGCGGATGACGCGGCCGTACTGGCGTTGGGCGATACCTAGGGAGTAGCCACCTTCCACGGTCAGGGTGTGCAGCATGGGATTGTAGCTGACCACCTTGTCCAGGTTAACAATTTCAGAGCGGCTAATGGCCATGAAGGGTTCAGCCAGCTCATCGACTAGTTCTTTCATCGAATGGTAGAACTGATAGCGGGCATTGACGCCGACCACCTCAACAGTATGGGCCTGGGGTAGGGTGGCGAAGAAGCGAATCTTATCGTAGCTAAGGCTAATCTGGCTCTTACCTTGCTTGAAGGTAAAGACTTGCTTGGCCTGGCCATTGAGACTGCGCCAGTTGTTGATAGTGTCTAGGCACTCCTTGACGCGTTGGGTCATTTCTTCCAAGTTTTCCTTAGGAATGAAATCCAAAGCCTGTACCTTATAACGCAGGGACAGGGGCAGGTAGTCTTCCTTAGTCGTAACGAAAATAATCTTAGCGCCATCGTCATATTGGCGGATCTGCCGCGCAATATCCATACCACTTAGCTCATGTTGCAGGTCAATATCTAGGAAGAAGACGGCATTTCCTCGCCGATCCGTCCAGCTATTGAGGAGCTTGTCCGGGTCACCTGTCACACAGGCCAACTCCATGGGATAATCTTCAATCATGACATAGCGTTCAATCAGGTCCGACAGCCACTGACGCTGCTTGGGGTTGTCCTCGCAAATATAGATTGGGAATTTGAAGTCTGTCATGGGACTAGCAACTCCTTCCGAATGAGTAAATGTTGGGTGAAGCGTTGGTTAGCAAATTGAGTGGTCAGTTGGAACTGACTTTCTCGCGCTAATTCTAAGGCGTTGCTCAGGCCCAACCCTCGGCCACTTCCCTTGGTGGAGTAGCCGGCTTCCAGGAGCTTGTTGAGGTCACCTGGGTCTTCTTGGCAGTCATTTTCAATAATAAGGTGAACATCGCCAAGGTCTTCGAAGACCGCCAAGGTCAGCTTGCCACCCTCCTGATTGCTTAGGGCTTCAATGGCATTGTCCAAGAGAATCCCGATGATACGCACCAAGTAGATAGGGTTGCGCTCAACATTGAGATGGAGGTCATCCGGCACTTCAATGCTGAGATCGATGCCATTGGTCCCAGCAAAGGCCAACTTGGTGAAGAGCAGATTGCGGACATCCGGACTCTGAATCTTGGACAGACGACTGAGTTCTAGGCCTAGCTGGTCGGTCATGACTTGGGTGGGTTGGATATGTTGATGGAAATAATCCGCCAGCCCCTGCCATTCCTGGTCGCGAATGTAGCCTTCTAGGGTCAAGAGGATGTTCTTATAGTCATGACGAAACTTGCGCATTTCCTGATATTGGTCGGCCATCATGCTAGAAAAGGCCTGACTAACCTTGAATTGTTCCTTCTCACGCGCGACTTCTTGGGATTGGTTCATAGCATGGTTGAAGAAAACAATAGATAAAATAGATAAGATAGGCAAGACCACGAAGGGGCTGAAATGAAGAAGTGTCTGAGCTGGACTTGCGTCATACATTTCGGTAATGGTTAGGGCCAAATCGCTATAAATAAAGAAGAAGTAAAGAGAAAGCTGAATCGGGATAATCCAGAAACTGAGCCGATTGAACTGGTTCTGACAATACTTATAAAAGGACATTTCAAGGCGAGTCAACAAGATAATAAGAATGAGCGAGATGATATGAGAAACGATAAGCTCAGTTTCGATAGATTCTATCTGGATATTTGAGAGAAAGAAGTCCTGAATAAAACCATCGAGTTTGAGGTTTATATAGGGGAGCGTAGCAAAAATGGTCGCTTTTACCATGGCATTGGTCTTATCATCACTAGGCTCGATTAGGGCGCCAGTCAGCAAAACAACAAATATAACTAGCTGCGAAACATAGGTAGGAAAACCAAAGATAGAAAATGAATAAGAAATCAAAATCACTGCCATGCTATAAAAAAAGGACATAGGCCAATTTTTAAGAGGATTTCGCTGAGCAAATATGCCGATTAGTGTGTGGTAAGATTCACTTAGATTTATAAGAAGCTCCATAGAGTCGCTACCTCCATTGAATAATCTAATAATAAGTCATCGAAAATGATGAAAAAACTATCGAAAAAGACGAGTAGTCATCGAAAATGATGGACAAAACGTCGAAAATGATGACTTGTCATCGAAAATGATGTTTTGAACATCGCTTTTGATGTTTAGCAATCGAAAATGATGATTTCAACATCGATTTTGAAGACTTCGAACAATTTTTTATAGTTCTATTATATAGTTAATTTAGTCAAAGAACAAGGAGTGATTATGACAATGAAAAAAACAGTACTACTCGCATTGTTGGGGCTTCAACTGTTAGCTGTAAGTAACATATCAGCTCATGAGTTGAATCATCCTAATACAGAAAATGAAGTTGGATATACATCATTTTTTAAGATGCCATCTCGAAGAATCTTTAAGAACTATCCGCCAACTAAATATGGCGGAATGAGACTAGTACTAGTTAAAAGATGTGGAGATGGGGGATACTACGGGACATACATTTAACATTTCATATTATAGCTAAAATAAATATAGAGGAGAAAAGAAAATGAACAAGAAATTATTTTTATGTGGTGCAGCGTTAGTAGCAATTTTAGCAACAGAACAAGCAGTCAAGGCTGAGGAAGTAACCGAAACTCAATCAACACCAACTGTTGAATTAGTCGAAAAAATACAACCTATTGAGTCAACTCTAAGTCAAGTGCCTCAAGCGCCAGAGACAGCAAAAGTTGAAGCAGCTCCAGCTGATAAGCTTGGGAGTGTGACCGAAGAAAAAGCGCCAGAGGATAAGAAAGTGCCAGACGATAAGAAGGCAGAAGAAACTAAAGTCCAAGAGTCTTCCGAAGCCGAAGCGAAACCTACTAACAATGAAGACAAAGTATCAGAGCCGACTGCAAGTCAAGAAGCCAAGGAAGATGCGAAGAAAGAAACTAATGAAGAAGCCAAACAAGCAGATAAGAAAGAAAAAGAAGATAAAGGCTACACTGGCTTCAAGTCTCGCGGAGAGGCGGCACAGTATCACCAAGTAAAATCAGGAGACTCTCTATGGGCAATCGCCAACCTCTATAAGATTACCTTGGACGAGCTGCTTAAATATAACAACTTCTCATCATTAAGCACAATGATCCATCCGGGAGATAAGCTAGTTGTGAAACCAGGCAAGCCTGCTACTAGCACGCCATCTAATGACAATAATCCAGCAAGTGGAAGCAATAATTATACACCTGACACTACTCATACAATTCAATCAGGTGATTCTCTCTGGCTGTTATCACAACGTTACGGAGTGACGCTTGACGATTTGGTTAAGTGGAATGGCTTCAGCTCATATCGTGATATGATTCATCCAGGACAACAAATTATCGTTAAGAAGGGCTCTGGTAATTCTGGCAAGGCAACCCCAGCGCCAGCAAAACCACAACCTACTACACCATCAACTTTGGATGCTAGACGTCAGAAAGTCATTGAAGTGGCTAAGAAGTATTTAGGTGTACCATACGTTTATGGCGGTAAGACACCAAGTGGCTTTGACTGTTCAGGCTTTGTCGGCTATGTATTCAAGGAAGCCTTGGGCATTGATATTACGACATGGACAGTTACTCAAGAACGTAAAGGGACTGAAGTCGCAATCAAAGACGCAAAACCAGGTGACCTCTTCTTCTATGGTCCTCGTGGTGGCACCGAGCATGTCTCCATCTATTTAGGTGGTAAGCAATATATTCATGCTCCTTATCCAGGCCAAGTTGTTAAGATTGCGGATATGACCTACTATATGCCAAGTTTTGCTCGTCGGATTATTCAATAATCCAATATTCTAGGAGGATATTATCATGAAAAAAGTTGTTCATAAGCTAATGGCCTTAGCGGCTCTTGTGGGGATGGGTTTGCCAGTTGTGCAAGCCCAGGCCCAAGAACAGCCTAATGTATTACCAGTTGTGAGTCTTGTACCCAAAGATGCAACGCCAAGAATCGGGCGCAATGCCTTAGTCAAGATTAACTTAGTAGGTGCCGATAATGTCGTTCATAAGTCGCTCTATTACACTAGCTTCAACACGGTGGATATTACCTTGGGCCAAGTTGCTAGCTTGCTAGGGTCAAGTTATGACATTGAATTAGCACCACAAAATGTGCAAACAGACACCCATCTCAAGAATTATGTGACCGACCATGGCGAGTTCTATGGAAGTTACTTAGCAGCTAATTTTGTTCTTAAGAACCCAGATCAAGTTCCGGTTGAAAGCTGAGGAGCCTGTTATCTATCCTGTTACCGTATTGGAAGAAAAAGGAGCAGACCTATTCTATGAACAATTAGTGACAGTAGATGTTAAGGACCAAGCAGGGACTGACTTAGCTACCACCCATTATTTAATTAATAGTGATAGCACAGAATCTCCAGTTGACTTAGCGGCAGCTAGCTTACCAAGGAGCACCCTGAGTATCAAGTGGACGCGCAAACCGCCCAGCTACAAGGGAGCGTCAACCGTCAGCAACTAGAGGAAGTCCTTACGAGTCTAGGGACTGTTAATGTCTTCCGTAGCCACTATGTCTTAACGGCGGTCCAAGCTGCCAAGCCTCAAGTAGCAGCAGCCGAGCCAGCAGCTCAATCATCAGCCGCAACCGCAAGTAGCCAAGTAAGCCAAAGTCAAGAAGCGACTTCATCTGCGCAAGCTAAAGAAAATAAGGCAGAAAAACCAGCTCCAAGCAAGAAAGAAGAGAAGATTGATACAGTTAAGAAAGAAGTTAGTCAATCTCCAAGTAAGAAGGTTGACGCTCCAACTAATTTAGCTAAGAAAGATAGTCAGTCAGAGAAAGCTAACAAAGCAACTCAAAGCCCTGCTCCAGTAGCTGCGGCCACACCAAGCAACAAGATTGGCAGACAGTTACCAAATACAGGTGAGGTCCATATTGGAATTATCTCAATCCTATCCCTTGGATTAACGCTGATTGGTTTCTTAATCGTCTTGGCAGAAAAACGCCGTTTAAGAAGATAGACTTATGAACGTGATAGAAAGGTTGTCAGTAAGTATGCAGAATAAAATATTCAAATTTACCTTAGTTGCAGCATTTTCTTGTCTTCAATAATAGCTTATCTACAAGTCTACGACACTTTTGTGCTAAATAAGTAATAAGGTTATTAATTTATTATACTTCTAAACCCCCAGATAACTTTTCTGAGGGTTTTTCTCATAAAACATCAAATTCGATGATTTTTAATCGATTTTGATGACTTTGCCCCATTTTGCTGGTCCAAGGCTTATACTATAGTCAGGAAAAAGAAAAAAGGAGAGACCTACCATGAAAGCAATTATCAAAAAGAGTTTTACATTATTAGCAGCCGTGAGCCTGGCTTTGCCATTGGCACCAGTGCCGGTTGCCCAAGCGCAAGAGACCTTATCCGTTGTCAACCTCATGCCTAAGGCGGACGAGACAGCTTCCGAGAAGGGGCTAGTCAAGATTCATTTAGTCGACAAGGACGGCAAGGTCCACAAGACCCTCTACTATACCAGCGTCAATTCAGGAGACGTGACCTTCAACCAAATCTATGACTTGCTTAAGGGCACTTATAAGATTGAGCGCGTCCCTCAGAATATCAAGACTGATACGGCTAAGAAGCACTATGTCACAGACAAGGGCGAGTTTGACGGCCATACTTTTGAAGCCAACTTTGTCTTGGAAGCTGCCGACAGCCTGCCGGTAGAGGAAGCCCAAGAACCTAAGACTTACGCCGTGACAGAGTTGCCTAAGCAAAACCCTGTTCTAGACGCCCAACTGATGACGGTTAAGGTTCAAGATGACAAGCAAGCAGTCTCGGAAACCAGCCACTACCTGGTTAACAGCGAGACCAGCCAGTCTGCCTTCGACATGGCGGCCAAAGCTTTCGTAAAAGCCCATCCCGACTACAAAGTCGACGCCAGCCAAGCTCAACAAGTTGGCCAAACCAACCCAGACGCCAAGGAAGAGGTGCAAACTAACCTGGGCACCTTCAAGGTCTACCGCTCCAACTATGTGCTAACCGCTGTAGCGGCCGGGCAGGCAGGGCAGTCTAGTCAAGCTAGCCAGTCTAGTCAGGCTGCCAATAGCCAAAGCAAAGAAAGCAGCGCCCCTGCTGCGAGCCAAGCTTCGGGTGCCAACCAGTCTTCTGCTGCGAACCAGGCTTCGGGCGCTAACCAGTCTTCAGCAGCCAGCCAAGCGTCCGGCGCCAACCAGTCTTCAGCAGCCAGCCAAGCTTCAGGCGCCAACCAATCTTCAGCAGCCAGCCAAGCTTCAGGTGCTAACCAATCTTCAGCCACCAACCAAAGCTCAGTCGCTAGCCAATCTGCCAAGGAATCTAAAGAGCCAGGCGTACGCTATGACCGTAATGGCCGCCGCCTCCCAAGCACTGGGGAAGCTTCCTCAATCCTTTCCCTCTTCATCATCGGCCTCCTAATCGTATCCGGCATCTGGATCGCCTACACCGAGCACCGCAAACAATCCCGTTAACAGCAAACAGCCCTGCCATTCGAGTGGCAGGGCTTCTTTTGTGTTTTGGAAAAGGGAGCAGGGCGCCGGCCTCATAAAAAGATAGATTCTGGTAGAGCCAGTGGTCCACTCCGCCGAGTGGACCACTAGCTCGCGCCCTTTTCGGGGAAAAAGTCCGGTTTCCGCCTTTTTCCCAGGCAGCCAGTGGTCCACTCTCCAGAGTGGACCACTAGCTCACGTCTTTTTCGAGGCAAATGCCGGAATTCTACCTTTTTCCAGGCAGCCAGTGGTCCACTCTCCAGAGTGGACCACTAGCTCGCGTCTTTTTCGGGGCAAAAGCCCGGAATTCTGCCTTTTTCCAGGCAGCCAGTGGTCCACTCTCCAGAGTGGACCACTGGCTCACGCCTTTTCGGGGCAAAAGCCAGGATTTCCGCCTTTTCCCAGGCAGCCAGTGGTCCACTCCGTCGAGTGGACCACTGGCGTGCCCCGAAAGAGGCCACCCACCCCTTTACCAGTTAGTAAAGTCTAGCACCTTGCTAAAGATGTCGCGGATTTCTTGGGGGGATTCTTTGGCGCCGCTGCTGACCCAGAGGTTGATGATGCCTTCGACTAGGCTGAGGACGCATTCCAGGGCGTATTTTTGATTAATAGGGAAGTTGCGGCCTAGAAAGGTCTGCAAATCGGCTGGGTCTTCGCGCTGGAAGAGTTGCAGCATGAATTCGCGGATGGTGGCTTTGAAGTTGAGGTAGTTGCTCTGGGAGAGGGCGTAGATGAAGTCGTAATTTTCCTTAATATACTCCAGGACTAGCACTAGGTGGACATCGTGCTCCTGGTTTTCAATGAAGAAGGTGCGCAGTTGGGTCAGGGTCTCTTCCTTGAGTTGCTCCATGAGGTCGAACTTGTCCTGGTAGTGCAGGTAGAAAGTGCCGCGGTTAATGCCGGCCCGCTGGCAGAGTTGGCGGACGGTCAGCTGCTCGAAGCCTACCTCCTGCAGGAGCTGGGTTAGGGCCGTTTTGATGGCAACCTTGGTTTGGGTTTGGCGTTTTTGAGTCATAGGCCCTCCTTAAATAGACACTCTGTTGATTTTTGCTCATTGTTTTAGCTTTTCATCTATTCTATAATAAAGGCAGACATAAATCAACACCTGTCAATTTAAGTTTCAGGACAGGAGAAAGGACGTGACCGCATGGCCTATATTGAAGTAAAAGATTGTTCCAAATTCTTTCCATCGGGTCAGGGGCAAATTACTGCTAACAAAGACCTGAATTTTGACATCCAACAGGGCGAACTGGTCATTATACTGGGAGCTTCCGGCGCCGGCAAGTCCACGCTGCTCAACATTCTGGGGGGCATGGATACGGCTAGCCAGGGGGAGATTTGGATTGACGGCCAGAACATCGCCGCCTACAACAGCCACCAGCGGACCGACTATCGCCGCTATGACGTGGGCTTCGTCTTCCAGTTCTATAATCTGGTGCCCAATCTGACCGCCCTGGAAAATGTCGAGCTGGCCGCGGAAATCGTGCCCCATGCCATGGAGCCAGCTCAGGCCCTGGCCGCAGTGGGCCTCAGCCACCGACTGGATAATTTTCCGGCCCAGCTATCGGGAGGCGAGCAACAACGAGTCTCTATCGCCCGCGCCCTGGCCAAGAAGCCCAAGCTCCTGCTCTGTGACGAGCCGACCGGGGCCTTGGACTACAAGACCGGCAAGCAGGTCCTACAGATTCTTCAGGACATGTCCCGCCAGGAGGGGGCCACGGTCATTATCGTCACCCACAACGGGGCCCTGGCGCCTATCGCCGACCGGGTCATCCGCCTACACGACGCCCAAGTTCAGTCGGTTACGCTCAACGACCAGCCGCAGCATATTGGGGACTTGGAGTACTAGAAGCTGGGGAAAGAAAAGATCGAGTTTCTGGCTCTGAGGAGCTGGTGCTTTGAGCCTGTCGGGCCAGCGCTTTGAGCCTGCCGGGTCAGTGCTTTGAGCCTGCCGGGCCAGCGACTTGAGCCTGTCGGGCCAGCGCTTTGAGTCTGTCAAGCCAGCGACTTGAGCCTACCGGGCTAGCGCTTTGAGCCTGCCGAGCCAGCGACTTGAGCTTGCCGGGCGAGCGCTTTGAGCCTACCGGGTCAGCGTTTTGAGCCTGTCAGCCACCCCACAAAAATAATTGACTAACATCTCTATCCAAAAGGAGGTCAGCCCATGACCAAGTCAACACTTTTCAAAGAATTCTGGCGTAGCCTTGGTCAGACCAAGGGGCGCTTCCTATCCATAGTCTGCCTCATGATGCTGGGGTCCTTTGCCCTGGTGGGCTTGCAGGCGGCGCCGCCGGATATCACCCAAACCGCCAGCGCCTACCTAGAAGGCTTGCGGCTTCAGGACCTGACCGTCCTGTCCGACTACGGCCTGTCCCAAGCAGACATGGAGGAGCTGGCCCAGCTGTCGGGTGCCCAGGTCGAAGGGGGCTATCTGACCGACGTGGTGCTGGACCAGACGCCTGAAGCCTGGCGGATCTTCAGCCTGACCCAGGACTTGGCTCACTATCATTTAGTAGCCGGCCGCCTGCCTCAAGCCTCAGGGGAAATTGCTCTTTTAAGTAGCCTGCAAGGTCGCTTCCAGCTAGGCGACACCGTCAAGCTCAAGGAGTCCGGCAATGCCAAGGCCATGCTCAAGCAGACGACCTTTACCATTACGGGCTTCGTCAACTCGGGCGAGCTGGGCAACCAGGTCCTCTTCGGGCCTTCCACGGCCGGCAGCGGGACCCTGGCTGGCTACGGGGTAGTGACAGCCCAGGACTTTGACAGTCCGGTCTACACTCTGGCCCGCCTGCGCTACGAGGATTTGGCCGGGCTCAACGCCTACCAGGCCCGCTACTGGGAGCGCCTAGACCAGCACCAGGCTGACTTGGAGGCCCTCCTAGCCGATAACGGCGCCGCCCGTTTGGCCCAAGTCCAATCCCAGGTCCAAAGCCAAATCAATCAGGGCCAGGCCGATATGGATTCGGCCTCAGATGCCCTGGCATCAGGCTCCAGCCAGCTAGCATCGGCGGAAAGCCAGTGGGCGGACCAGTCGTCTGCCTTGGACCAAGCGGCCAGCCAATGGGCTAGCCAGGATGAGACTTTGACCCAGGGCCAAGGCCAGCTAGCCAGCGCCCAAGCCGCCTTAGCCCAGGCTAAGGCCCAACTGGATAGCGGGGCAGCCGCCTTGACCAGCGGCCAGGCCAATTTGACGGCCAAGTCCAAGGAGCTGGCCCAAGCTAAGACCCAGTTAGACGCCGCCAAGAGCCAGCTAGACAGCCAGGCTGAGACGCTAGCAAGCCAGAGCCAGGCCTTGGCTGACGGCCAAGCCAAACTAGCCGCCGGTCAGCAAGCCCTGGCCGCCCAAGAAGAAGCCCTGCGCCAAGCCGGCCAAGATCCGGACACCCTGCCAGACATTGAGACCGCTCGCCAGGCCCTAGCTACTCAAGCCCAGACCCTGGCCAGCGCCCAAAGTCAACTTGAAGCCGGCCAAGCCCAGTGGCAAGCCGCCAATACCAGCTACCAAGAAGGGCTAGCCCGCTACCAAGCAGGCGCCGCGGCCCTTGCCACGGGTCAGGCTCAATATGACAGCCAGGCTGCCAACTATGAGGGGGCTTTGGCTCAATACCAAGCCGGCCAGGCCCAATTGGCCAGCCAGTCGGCGGCCGCCCAAGCAGGAGCTCAGGCCCTAGAGTCGGCCAGCCAGGAAATCAGCAGCGGCCAGGAAGCCCTGGCTTCTGCCCGCCAGGAGCTGGATGACCAGCAGGCCGAATTTGCCAGCAAGCAAGCGGAGGCCCAAGCCGCCATCAAGGAGGGCCAGGCCGACCTTGACCGGGCCAAAGATGCCTTAGCCGGCCTGGTGACGCCTAAGTACCGGGTTTACAGCCGCCAGACCTATCCGGGCGATGTCGAGTTCTACACCAGCAAGCTACGGACCGAGGGCATGGCCAATGTGGGCAATGTCTTCCCCGTGGTGCTCTACCTAGTAGCCGCCCTGGTGACCCTCACTACTATGACCCGCTTTATGAGCGAGGAAAGGCTGAAGGCCGGCCTTCTGCAAGCCCTAGGCTATGGTTCTGGCGACATCCTAGCCAAATTCCTGCTCTATGGCCTCCTGTCTAGTGGCCTAGGCGCCGTCTTGGGCATTGTGGCCGGGACCTATGGCCTGCCTTATGTCTTGGGCCATACGCTCTTTGCCACCTCGACTTATCCGCCTATTCAACTGCATTTCTACTGGCCGCTAGCGGCTCTGGCCCTAGGCCTGTCCTTCCTGTCCAGCCTGCTGCCTATCTGGTGGGTGGCCCGACGTGAACTGGCTGAAACGCCAGCCCAGCTCCTGCTGCCTAAGCCACCAGCGCGTGGTAGCCGCATCTTGCTGGAGCGGGTGACCTGGTTCTGGCGCCGCCTGACCTTTACCCAGAAGGTGACGGCCCGCAACATCTTCCGCTACAAGCAGCGCATGCTCATGACCATCCTGGGCGTGGCCGGCTCGGTGGCCTTGCTCTTCGCGGGCCTGGGCATTTCTTCGTCCTTTGCCGGCATCACCGAGCGGCAATTTGACCAGTTGGTAGGCTATGACCTGATTGTGGCCCGGCAACAGCATGTCAATGCCTCCCAGGAAAGCGACTTGGCTGCTGCCTTGGCTCAGGCTGACCTGGCGCAGACCCTGGACCTGCACCTGCAAACGGGGCGCCAGCAGCTGCCTGGCTTCAAAGGACCAGCAGGAGCTGACCATTATGGCCGCGCCTGACGGTGGCTTTGGCCAGCTCATGAATTTCTATGATGCCTATAGCCATGAGCGTCTGAGCCTGCCCAATCAAGGCGCCCTGATTAGCCAGAAAATGGCGGAAAAGGCCGGCCTCAAGGTGGGCGACCGCCTGACCCTGGAAGACCCCGACGGTCAGCCGGTTAGCCTAGAGGTGGCGGGCATTGTCGAGCTCTATGCCGGCCACAATGTCTACCTGAGCCGGGCCGCCTATGAGGCCGCCTATGGCAAAGCTTGGGCAGCCAATGCCCATTTGGTCCAGCTGACGCCTGAGGCCAAAGGCGACCTGGCTAAGGTCAGCGCCCGCTTTATGGATTTGAGCGGCGTCCGTTCGGTTATCCAAAACAGCGGTATCCGCCACCAAATCCAGGTCACCGTCGATTCCCTGGCTCTGGTCATGCAGATTCTGACCCTGGTTTCCGTCCTGCTGGCCGCCGTCATCCTCTATAATTTGACGACGATTAATGTGGCCGAGCGGATTCGGGAGTTGTCTACCATTAAGGTCCTGGGCTTCCACAATCGCGAAGTCACCCGCTACATCTACCGCGAGACCGTGGCCCTGTCCCTAGTCGGCATTTTGTTTGGCCTGGCCGGTGGCTGGGTCCTGCACCGCTTCCTGCTCAGCCGCATTAGCGCAGACTTCGTCCGCTTCAACCAAAATGTCGCCTGGACCGTCTACCTGACCCCAGTCGTGGCCATCCTCTTGATTCTGGCCGCCCTGGGCTGGCTAGTAAACCGCCAACTCCGCCAAGTCGACATGCTAGAAGCCTTGAAATCAGTAGATTAGATAGAAGCAAAAAGCCTTCCCTGATGGGAAGGCTTTTTGTGTGGGCCGGAGAATAGGGCTGTAATTGAGAGCCAGTGGTCCACTCCGTCGAGTGGACCACTAGCTGGGCTGGAAACTGAGGAAAATGGATTAAGTCCCTATAATTGTGTAAAAAGAAAAAGCCAGGTAATCTCTGGTACAATGTAGTTGTCCGAAAACATTGAAAGAGGAGATTACCATGACTTACCTTAATATTAACCTAAAACTTGAAGAATTAACAGAGGCAGTTTTAAACAGTGACATGAACACGCTTATGAAGTCGCTGGCTATCACCGTCTTTAATGCCTACATGGAAGAAGAACGCCACCAGTTCATTCAAGCCGCTCCCCATGAACGCTCAGACCAGCGCCAAGACTATCGCAACGGTTACTATGAACGCCAATGGACGCTTTCCATCGGTACCCTTAAATTACAAGTCCCGCGCACACGCTCTGGCGAGTTCAAAACCGAGCTCTTTGAACGCTATCAGCGCAACGAACAGGCCTTCTTGCTCTCCATGATGGAAATGGTAGTCAATGGGGTTTCTACGCGCAAAGTCACCAAGATCGTGCAGGAATTGTGTGGCGAGACGGTCTCCAAGTCCTTTGTGTCAGATGTCATGAAACGGCTGGATCCTGAGATTGAAGCCTTCAAAAATCGGACCCTGACCCACAGTCACTTTCGCTATCTCTACCTTGATGCTCTTTACATTAAGGTGCGTGAAGAGGGTCGTGTGGTGTCCAAGGCGGTCTACCTAGCCCAAGGCGTCAACGAGGCTAACAAGCGCGAAATCATCGGCTTTTGGGTGTCAGAAGAAGAAAGCAAAGAGGCTTGGCTAACCTTCCTTCAGTCCCTGCGAGCCCGTGGATTGAGCCAGCCCATCCTAATTATTTCAGACGCTCACTCCGGACTTAGAGCCGCTATCCAGCACTGTTTTGTCGGGGTTCCTTGGCAGCGTTGCGTCTTTCATTTCTTGTCTAACATTGTCGAGACCATTCCCAGAAAAGGAAGTCTAGAAGCACGCGCTAAGTTGAAGGCCATATTCCAGGCGCCCACCGCTGAACATGCACGGCGACTTAAGGAAGCTTTTGAGGCCTCTGTCGCGGACAATCCTCGTTATCAGAAGGCCTTAAAGGTTTTAGATGAGGGCTTTGAAGATGCCGTGCAGTTTATGATGGAGCCTGAGATTTATCATCCCAATTTGCGGACGACTAACTCTGTCGAACGTTTAAACCGTGAAATCAGACGGCGAGATAAGGTCATTGGCGTCTATCCTAATGTCGCTTCTGCTGAGCGGCTCATTGGCGCCATCCTCATTGATTTAAACGATGCCTGGCAGGCTAATGCACGCCCTTTCCTGGTCAACTTCACCAAACGCAAATAAGCTATAGGACAGCCTACATATTTTTACACAGGATTTTGGACTTGACTGGAAAATGGCAGGAATCGGGTGATTTGCCAGGAGCTAGTGGTCCACTCCGTCGAGTGGACCACTGGCTAGGTCGGAAACTAAGGAAAATGGCAGGAATCGGGTGATTTGCCAGGAGCTAGTGGTCCACTTTTGAGAGTGGACCACTGGCTAAGCCGGGAACTGGGGTAAAGGGCAGAAATCGGGAGCTTTGCCAGGAGCTAGTGGTCCACTTTGTCGAGTGGACCACTAGCTAGGCCAGAAACTGAGGGAAAGGGCAGAAATCTGGGGTTTGCTAGGAGCTAGTGGTCCACTTTGAAGAGTGGACCACTGGCTCGGTCAGAAACTGAGGAAATGGGCAGAAATTGGGGATTTGTCAGGAGCTAGTGTCCTACTAGCCCGGTCAGAAACTAGGGAGAAGGGCAGAAATGGGGAGCTTTGCCAGAAACTAGGCCGGGCTCACGATAATTCTTTTCGAAATAGGCATGTAGTGTCTAAGTGAGCACGTAGAAAGAGGCTACCCAGACCCTATATATAAGTGTAGCTACAAATCAAAACAAAGGAGCGAGATACAATGGCACGATCATTCGTTAAGGGCACCCTCCAAATGACCTCAATCGACGAGAACAAGAAGAAGGAAAACGTCAGCTTAGGTCATGTGGTGGCCAATGCCTCTACTGAAGATGTGACAGCGGTGCGTGACGCAGTGGGGACACTGGTTAAGCACCCAATCACCGAAACCAAAGTCACCGAAGTCTATGCCTATAACTAGGCCTAGCACCCACTCACTAAACTAGAAGAAAGGAGCCACCCACAATGGCAGAAGTTAAAACAACCAAGAAGCTAGACCTCAACTTCAAGGCAGCCGACGGCAAGTCCAAGAAGATCAGTCTAGCCCACGCCAAGGACAATTTAGATGCCAACACGGTTAAGTCCGCTATGGAGACGATTGTGGCCAAGAACATCTTCGAGAAGGACAGCGTCGACCAATATGCTAGCGCCAAGAACGCTAACATGGTAACCCGGTCCGTAGAAGAAATCTACAAGGCAGAAAACTAACAAGCACCGTAGGTGCAGGGGACCCGCGGGGCGGGTCCCTTATTCATATATAAGAAAGGAGATGAGTCGGATGAGCTTATTAGAAATTGGAGGCTTGGCATCGGCAACGGTGGCAGTGATCACCCTGATTAGCAAGCTAGTCAACCTCATTACTGCCATCCAGAGCCTCATCCTCCGCATAGATGAGATGCAGCTAGAGATTGAAGCTAATAAGTTGGTTGTTAAGACAATAGACGACCGCCTAGCTTCAATGGATCTGCGCATTACCAAGATTGAGACCCTACTAGAAGAAAGGAAGTAAGCAAATGAACTTAGATAACCGATATTATGATGCGCTCAAGTGGCTAGTACTAATCTTCTTACCAGCCTTGGCCGTCCTAGCTTCAGGCCTAGGCGACCTCTATGGCTGGGCGCCAACCAGTCAGCTTGTGGCCACCATTAACCTAGTCGCTGTCTTCCTAGGCGCACTCATTCAGAAGTCCAGCCTAGACTATTGGAAGAAGGGCGGTGACGACCATGGGACAGACAGATAAATTGATCAGAGTAGCCCAGAGCTACCTAGGCACTAGCCAATGGTCGGACGACCACCTGGCCATGGTAGACGCTTATAATTCAGTCAGCCCCATTCCAGTCGGCTATGCCGTCCAATATGGAGACGACTGGTGTGACCTCTTCGTGACCGTCTGCGGGGATGAAGCAGGCCTCAGCCACCTAATCGGCCGAGAGTGCGGCGTCCCACGCCACCTAGCTTGGTTCCAGGAGCAGGGCATCTGGCTAGGCCAAGAATGGCCAGAGGCCGGGGACATTGTCATCTTCAACTTCGACGGTGGGCCAGTAGACCACATTGGCATTGTAGAGCGAGTCCAAGCCGACGGTTCCATTAGTACCCTAGAAGGTAATTACAATGGCCGAGTGGCCCGCGCCTACTATGACTGGAACCATGAGGCCATTGCAGGTTACGCCAGACCACGCTATGACCAGGAAGGTCAGGAGTCAGCCCCCGCATCATCGGAAGATGCCTCACCAAGTGACGACCTCATCACTGCGGTAGCCTGGGATGTGATCCGAGGCGAGTATGGTAATGGGGAAGAGCGGGTGCGAGAGTTGACTGAAGCAGGGTATGATTATCAGACTGTGCAGGATAGGGTCAACCAATTATTAAAGTTGTGATCGCATCATACTAAGCTAAAGCTATGTAAGGGACGCAGTTAGATGCGCCCTCTTACATAGCTTTTCATGTGAGCTGAGTATTCCTTGAATGGCAAAGCGAAATGTCATTTCGTGTATATTGCTTTTGTAGATAGGACTCACCCGCGCAATAGCTGATATATTCACATGAAATAGAAAATTGATATGGAAATGTAAGATTTAATTCAGAAAATATATAGAAATAAAATTTTAAATAGAATTAAACAACATTATAATCAAGCATTTTAATAGATTTTGTCTATATTAATATAAATAAGTTAAACTCATTATGATAACTTAGAATGAAAATGATTGAAAATGAACAAATCGAAACTAAATCTATTGACAATACAAAAATGAAACCGTATACTGAAGTTGTATTCGGATACAATTCAAATCATAGGAGGACCTGTAAAATGAAAAAATTGCTGATGTCTTTATTTTTAGCTCTGTCATTATTTGGTGTGTTAAGTGACAATGTTGCTCATGCAGGAACGGTTTCATTTTATCTATATGTTCGTCATGAAAACTATTCCGTATCTACTTCAAGAACCAGTAAAGATGATTGGGATCCAGCGGTTGCGAATATTCAAGGCGGACTAGGTTGGGGAAGGAAAGTAAATCTCCGAGTTAGAACGGCTGCCGAAAATGAACCAGCAACTAGTTTAATTGTGGCGGGTTCAAACGGACGTTATGGACTTTATTATTTCTCCGGGTACGGGACAGTAGGTCGTTATTACTATTTAAATGCTTCAAAACATGGGCTTCTAGATTCCACTATTTATGGGCGATTCGCTCCGTAGCATAAGCTTGATAGAAGTCGGTATATTGGGGAAAGCTATATGGTAGTCCATCATATAGCTTTCTTTTCTTAGATAGAAAGCGGGGAAATGGGCATGAAGCGAGTGGTTATTTGCATTTGTACGCTAATTATGGTTTGTGCAGGGTGTACATATTCGAATCAGGGACAAGAACAAATCTGAACCATCCAGTGTCAGCACAACAGCGGTCGATGGATATCAAGAGCTCTTGTCTAAGCTATACATTTCCGATTCGATAGACCGTGGTTTTGTAACAAAGCTTCGACAATATGATGTTTCCTTTGGGGATGAGGCTCAGGCTACCCAGACACTGAAAGAATGGTTAGGTGAAGGCACTCAAGAAACGGTTGTCTCTGAGGATGGTAGAGACCATGTAAAACTAACTAAAGATCAAACGACAGCGGAGGCTTCGGTAAACAAAAATGGTACATGGGTCACCCTGACGAATCAGAATAAACGGCCTTTAGTCACTAGTTATAGTGCTTTTTTGGCTGACTCGATAGAAAATAAAGTAGCAATTAGCAAATTCAATGATACTATCAAATTTTCTAGTGAGGTCGCACTCGAAAAAGTGAAGAAGTTTATCGAGGGATATCAGCTGAATTTTAGTGATTATGATTTTGTTGTTGCAACTGTATCTAAAGAATCATTCGAGGCGTATTGGCCTTACTTGAAGGAAAACCTTGTTAAAGAAGGTGCTGATTTTACTTCTTTTGAAGATCAAGCGGAAGATTTATGTGTGATTAGTGTGTTCCCCAAGATTGGAGAACATAGAATTATAGATTCGAACACGAGATTTGGGTCGCCAGAGCAACTTAATATTACTTATGGGACCAACTTTATGTTTGCCGTTACTGAATCCGGAATCATTCATGTTGATATTACGGGTGTCTTTTTGCCAAGTAATATTCGATCAGAAGAAGTAGAGGTGAGTTATGACAAAGCTGTTGAAATGATTCGGAATAAATATCAAGAGACATTGCTGGAAACCCTGTATATATTGAAAAAATCCAGATTGAATATGCACCACTTCCGGTACAACAAGATGGACAGGTGTACGAGGAACGTCGATACCAACCACTTGTGGCGGTTACTGTTAAAGAGGAGGGGCGGTTTGAAAAATTCTATCTGAATCCTCTAAATTGGAAAGAGGTGCAGTAAAATGCGCAGATTGAAATTCTATATTCAATCCTTCTTGATAGATCGGCGCATTTGGTTAGGTATTTTTGGCGTAGTACTAGTCGCAATGATGATTTCCTATAAAGATTTTTATGACTTATCATATCCAGGGCAAAAGCCAGCAGCTGCATACTATTACTTCTTGGCATTTAATCAGACTGTGGCGATGGCAACATATTTAATTGTAGCGAGTCAATCATCCATTACGCTATTTTGTGAAGACTATGGGCAAAATCGTCTAGCATTTATATTGCCTCGTAGTGGGTATTGGCGTTATGCACTAGGACTAGTTAGCCGAGTAGTCATTAGAGTCTATTTAATAGGAGTTTTGTCTGGTGGACTATTACTAGCCTATTTCTTATTGGGCGCCCCGGTATCAGGGCCTGTGACCGTTGGTTCAGCTATCGTCGATATGTCTAATAGCTGGCTCTTTGTTGATGGACATTACATCTCTTTTTATCTCTTGATGATTAGTAATATTGGCTTAATGTTGTCGTTTATGCCTTATTAGGTGTGTGGCTCACGGTTTACTATCCTAACAAAATGACCAGTTATATGATACCGATATTTTGGTGGTTTATCTTCACCGAATTTCGATTAGAACAGGTGGTTCCATTTTTCTTATTCCCCCCATCTGTTTTTTCTACCGGAAATACGATGATTGAGGCAATGGGCTATTACGGCTTTGGCAGTCAGGCTGTGCGATACGGGATTGGTATGATATACCCCTATTTTTATCTCGTAATTATCAGTCTCCTTATTGCTTGGGCAATCAAGGTTGCTATCCAAAACAGATGGCAATTCTATGAGAAGGAGGGGATTGTATGATGAGCATAATGAGGGCCTTAAGTCTTCATATTCGCCAACATTGGACCTGGAAAAGGCTCCTGCCAATAGGCCTATACTTATTGATGTATAGCCTTATTGTCCTACTACCTTATCGTCGCCTTGCAGCACAGTATCAGGAATCTTATCCCTTAAGTATTGTTGCCATTTTAATGGGAAGCTACTGGTATGTCGCAATCGTCATGATTGGCGCAATTCTCTTTTTTTAGCGTATTGCCATTTCGAAATAGTTTCCAATTTTGGCTCGTCATTAAGCTAGGGTATGCCCGCTGGATGATCAGTCAGGTAGTTTATGTGATAGTGAGTAGTTTGGCATTCGTGTGCTTCAATGTGATGCTTATATGGTTACTTCTTCTGCCACATCTAAATATACGCTTGTACACTTGGGGAAAGTTGCTTAATGCATTGGGACAGGCTCGGATTAGACCAAATGAAATGCTTCAAGGGGCTATTCAAGAAGTCGCCATGCAATATTACACGCCGAGTTCTGCGCTGATTCAGACTCTTTTACTCTTTTGGCTTCTTGTTATTTGCTCGGCCTTATAATTCTTGTATTCAATCAATTAGGACCAAACTTGGGGCTAATGTTAGCTTGCGGGCTAGTGGTGGAATCAATCTTTTTCTCCTTAGCTGCTGGTCACTGGATTTTCTTTCTATCCCCACTCAATTGGTTGAGCATATACCAAATTAAGTATGAACCACATTCAGGATTGCCGAGTTTAGAAAATGTCTGTTTGCGACTAGCATTTCTATATGCTATTCTCCTTGGAATCCTATCTTTCCGAGTTAAGGCTAGAAAGGTGCGTGTCAAATGACAACCGTACATGTTCATAATATTAGTAAAAAGTTTAAGAACAAGACAATTTTTGAGAATCTTGATTTAACGCTAGAAGGTGGCAAAATCTATGGTGTAGTTGGATACAATGGATCAGGTAAGACGGTTCTTCTCAAATGCCTATGTGGGTTAGAATCTGTATCGAGTGGTCGTATTGAGGTTGATGGTCAAGTGTTAGGTCGTGATTTGCAGTTTCCTCCTAGCCTAGGGCTAATTTTAGAGACACCGGGTTTTTTAGAAGGCTATTCGGGTTTTGACAATCTTAAACAGTTAGCGCTTATCAAGGGGTTAATTGATGATGACACGATACGTCATCATTTAGCATTGGTTGGGTTAGATCCTGTATCTCGCCAAAAAGTTAAACACTATTCGCTAGGAATGAAGCAGAAGCTAGCTTTGGCTCAAGCATTCATGGAATCACCTGAGATTATTCTACTTGATGAACCTATGAATGGACTTGATAAGCAGTCGGTTAATCGGATTCGTCAACTTTTGCTCGATTACCGTGCTGAAGGTCGCCTAATTCTAATTGCTTCCCATCTAGAACAGGATATTGAATTACTAAGTGATCAAGTGATTCATCTATCATAAGTCACATGACAGGTCCAAGTGGCCTGTTTTTCGTAATACAACAAATAGCCACCTTACGGTGGCTATTTCCTTACCTCTCCCTTGCCTTCTAGCAAATTGCCATATAGAATAGAGACGAGCAACATTTTAATGAACAGAGGAGGCCAAAGCATGGTTGAAGAGACAATTGCGCGCTATATGAGAGATGGTAAGTTCTATGTCCTGCCGCGCAAACAGAAAAATAGACTCGAAGTCTTTCAATATATTTATCAACACCTGCAGCAACATGCCCAAGAATTCACCGAGCCTGAACTCAATGAGCGAATCAAGGAAGTCTATGAGGATTTCGCGACCATGCGCAGATACCTGGTGGATTACAAGTATCTGATCCGGGATAACTACGGTAAGTCCTACCAGCTAAATCCCCAAGTAGGGCAAGCGCCTCAGATGGAGGCAGCCCATGAATTGGAAAATTAAGAATTTTTATTTGATTATGACGGTGGAGACCATTGCGGAGCAGATGTTTGTCTCCTTAACCTATCTGCTCTTAGTCTACCTAGGCTACTCAATGACAGAGATTGGTCTGCTCTTGGCTACCTTCACGGCTACTACCATGGTTGCCGAGATTCCTAGTGGGATCTTGGTCGATTCTATCGGAGAGAAGCGGGTCATGTCCCTGTCCTTTCTCCTGCGGGCCATTGGCCTATTCTTCATGGCCGGGACCCGCAACATTGTCGTCTTGATCCTGACGGCTGTCTTAACCGGCCTGGCCGTCTCCCTCAGCTCTGGAACCCTGCAGTCTTGGATTGTTAATGAAATCAAAGAAGCCAATGCGCCTTACGATATCGCACAAGTATTTTCTAACCTCAAGATTATCGGACCTTTCTTCGGCCTCTTGTCCGGCTTTTGTTGGCGCGCAAATTCTAGGCAAAGACAACCCGGCCATTCCTTTCTATGTGGCATCGGCCATCTTGATCGGCTTATTGGTCTATGTGCAGCTGGTGCCCAATGTCTTCAAGCCGCGACCGCGTCAGAACCACTGGGGCCAGATTAAGCAGGTCTACCGAGAAACCGTGGTCAACCTAATAGAAGCACTCAAAGACAGCCGCATCCTGCTCTACTTCATCATGTTTTCCATTCCGGCCGTCTTGGACCTGGGGCCTTCTAACCAGTGGCAGGTCATCCTGGGGGATGCCGTGCAGGACTATATTGTGGGCTATTATATTATCGGAATTGGCCTCTCCACCATCCTGTCCAACCTCTTCCTCAGCAAGGTCCTCTTGAAGAAAAAGCGGGATATGGTGGCCCTAATTGACCGGGTCCTCCTACTGGATGTGGTGACCCTCCTGGTCATCAGCTTCTATCTGCCGGTCTTCCCTTACTTATTCCTCTTCCACGTCTTCTTAGTCGGCATTAATGGGACGCTGATTATCACCTATATCCACGAAAAAGCTGATCAAGCAGGATCACCTGCGGACTTCGCTTGTGTCTTCCTTCTATTCCTTACAGGCCCTGGCGTCCAGTCTCCTCCCTAACCGTCAACGGCTACCTGTCAGATTTGATTGGCATTAGTAAGACCTGGATCCTCTTCACGCTGATTTCAGTGCTAGTCTTCCTAGCCTTGCGCGGCTTGACGGCAAGGAAAGAAGAGAGCCAGGCATAGGGAGTGGGGCAATCGATAGGCTATATGAAGCAATCATTTAGCTAATTCACTACAAAAAGAGAGGCACTTGTGCCTCTCTTTTATTTTTGCGAAATCGAATTAGTTTTTCGAGTTCTTGGCCAGCGTTTTTGCAATGCTTCGCCAGCAGCGTCTTTAGCATCTTCAGCTTTTGTCAGCTGCCGCTTCAGCAACGTCAGCCGCTGCGTCTTTAGCGTCTTCAGCCTTGTCAGCTGCAGCATCTGCTACATCTTCAGCCTTGTCTTTAGCTGCGCCACCAAGTTCTTTGGCTTTGTCAAAAACATCGCCCGCTACATCTTTAGCGGTTTCGAAGGCGTTACCTGCTACTTCTTTGGTTTTTTCAAAGACATCACCGGCTACGTCCATAGCTTTTTCGCCGAACTCGCCAGCTTTTTTTGAGACAAATCTTTTAATAAATCAGACATTTTAATGTCCTCCTTTTCATTTGATGACCTAAGTATAGCACAGGAAATTTTGATTGGAAAGTGCTTTAGCTAAAAATCGGTCTTAAGACTGATTTTTTCTAATTTGACTTCACATAAAAATCAAACGGCCATTAGAACAATGTAAGTAAATATGCAATATAAACTGATATAAAGGTAATCAGATTGTGAGTTGTAGCTTGATTTCTGGCACGGCAACTTGTGAAATTAATTTAATTAGTTTCAAATTTTTAAAAATCTAATGTTGTCAAAATGGTAAAGAGTGAACAAGAATATTGAACTTGCTTTGTAAAGTTTCCTGTGTTAAGGTGGAAGATGTAAGGCGGAAAGTTGTCCTTACATTGCAATTCTGAACGAAAAGGAGCAATATCATGATCTGGTCTATTATCGTAGGTGGCTTGATCGGTTTAGTAGCCGGTAGCCCTCACTAAAAAAACGCGGTTCAATGGGGATCGTGGCTAACGTACTTGCTGGTTTAGTAGGTTCTTCTGTTGGTCAATTTTTTTCCTTGGGTCTTGGGGGTCCCTAGCCTTGCAGGTATGGCTTTAATTCCATCTGTATTAGGCGCCGTAGCAGTCATCGCAGTCGTATCTGCATTACTTGGCAAAAAGGCTTAAGCAACCCAGAGGAAACACAAGCAGTTACACAAACATTAAATAGAGTATAGGGAGACTATCATGTCACGAATTAAAAAATCTCTGCTCATCTTACTGTGTATTCCACCGCTTGTTCTATTTTCGATTAACTTGTATCGTAATCAGTCCTATGTCAATTTGGATTGGATAGGAGAGTACCTCAACAAACTGTCTTCATTCGGGTACTACTATAACCAGGCCATTTTCTGGTTATCTCTCGTCCTGACCATTGCGACACTCATTGCGATACTCGTCATCTTGTTCTATCCGCGAGACTACACCCAAGTGGTCTTGTCGGAGGCAAATGGACGGTTGACAGTTAAAAAATCAGCGATCGTCAGCCATGTGAAGTCGGCTATTGCAGCCCACTCTTACATGGCTTCTCCTAAAGTTAAGGTCAAACTCACCAAGAAAAAGTGTGAAGTAACCGTTAAGGGTGACATTAACCAAAGGGGTAGACGTTGCCAATAGAACAAACGCTTTACAAAAAGGAAATTATTAATGGCCCTCAATTCCTACTTGGGCTTGAACCATAATATTTATCTCAATGTGAAGGTCTTGAATACTGCAGCAGAGCAAACTAGCCAAAAAGCTGAAGCATTTGAAGCTCAGCCACAAGAAAACTTAGAGAACTAGGAGTAAGTCTTATGATGAAGAGAATCAAAAACCTACCTTATCCTATTCTCGGAGGGGCCATTGGCCTTGGCTTGGCAACTGTCATTTTGAATATCGGGTTTTTCAGAACCATCTTTGTTGTCGCGCTTGTAGGAACTGGCGCAGCAGCTGGTTGGTATCTTCAAAATTCTCGCAAATAAAAAGTAGAGAGGGGATAGGGTATGTCAAATAATCAACCTACATCAGATAAGACACTCAATCCAAGTCCTGCTGGCAAGTCTTACAATCGCAAAGCGATCAAAAAGCAGATTGGACAGGCGCTAGCCAATGTTGACGGCCTCTTGGCAGTTGACGGTGGCTTCTTCTCTAACTTAGCGGGCAAGATTGTCAACACCGACAAGTTTACCAGTGGCGTCAAGCTAGTGCTTGGTAAGGAAGAGGCGCGTGTAGACTTAAATGTCATTGCAGAATATAAGAAAAAAACGTTTCTGATTTATATCATGACATCAAGCATTTAGTGATCGATGTCATTCGGAACATGACAGGCCTTAGCGTGATTGATGTCAATCTCAAGGTCCTTGAAGTCAAGACTCAAGCCAAGCAAGAAGCTGATACTGTCAGTCTGCAAGATCATGTAAGCCATATGGCTGAAAGCACAGGCGAATTTGCCTCTGACACCTTAGGCAAAGCCAAAGATGGGATTGGCAGTGGTATCGCTGCGGTGACAGGCAAAGTAGGCCAAGGCATTGAAGCGGCCAAGGACGCCATAAGTGGCGGTGCTGAGCAGGCCAAAGATGCAGCCG